>Ga0208263_100001_pt1 | contig 456172 bp, 360 predicted proteins | sample LakWasMet28_LOW6_2_FD_183872 | JGI IMG/M metagenome (GOLD analysis project Ga0208263, IMG submission 183872) | Freshwater sediment methanotrophic microbial communities from Lake Washington under simulated oxygen tension - Sediment Metagenome... | ecosystem: Environmental > Aquatic > Freshwater... | reverse complement strand
GACCGTTACTAATCCCCGGTTTCGCGTCCCGCGAATTCCAACTTTCAAGGCGGAGCCTCACGGCTCCGCCTTTTTCTTGGGCGGTATCAGCCGGGAAGCATCGGGCTGGCCTCTTGCCCGAGCTTTGCCTGAATCGCGGTCGAACTGGTCCGGTTGTATTCCATGGCAAGTCATCCCAGGCCTTCCTCAAATGCGGTCGCGCGGCACCTCGGGCGTCTCCGCGCCTGCAGGCTTTGCCCGCACATGGAGAAACCGGTGGTCGTCGGCCGGCCGGTGGTCTCACGCATTCTGCTCGTGGGGCAGGCGCCGGGTGACAAGGAACCCAAACTCGGCCGGCCCTTTGCGTGGACCGCGGGCAAGACTTTGTTCAAGTGGTTTCAGGAGGGCCTGGGTTGGACCGAGGAGGAAACGCGCAACCGGATCTACTTTGCGGCGGTCTGCCGCTGCTTTCCCGGCAAAAAGCCCACCGGGGGCGATCGGGTGCCTGACGAGGCGGAAATCGCCCACTGTTCCCGCTGGCTCGCCGCCGAGATCGCCTTGTTGCGGCCTGCGCTGGTGCTGCCGGTGGGTAAACTCGCGATGGCCCAGTTTCTGCCGCCGGCGCCGCTCACCGCGTTGATTGGCCGGCAGCTTTCGATCGACTACCGCGGGCACCCGATGGATTGCATCCCGTTGCCTCATCCCTCGGGGGCCTCTCCATGGCATCGGATGGAGCCGGGCAAGACATTGCTGCGCCAAGCGATGGCGGCCGTGGCGGCGCATCCCGCCATCCGGGCGGTAATTTGATTTGCCATGCGGATGCCGCGCGACTGCCTTGCGCGCATGAGTTTTCTTCGGCGGACCTCCCGCGTCCTTCTCGTTTTCTGCAGTCTGCTTCCGGCTTTGGCCGCCCCCAAGGTCAAGCACACGACGCCCGTGGACGGCGTGTACACGGGGGCCATCACGATCGATGCGGCCACCGGCGCGGTGCTGTTCGAGGATAACGCCGACGGCCAGAACCCACCGGCGAGCATGACCAAGCTCATGACTTTCGCCGTGGTACACGACAAGCTGGCGGACGGCACGATCACGCTGCAGACCCCGGTGCCGATCACCGCGCAGGACGCGAGCATGGGCGGCACGCAGGTGTACCTCGATCCGCGGGAGACCTTTTCCGTCGAGGAACTGCTCTACGCGATGATGATCCAGTCGGCCAACGATGCCGCGCACGCCCTGGCGCGGGCGGCCGCCGGATCGACCCCGGCCTTTGTGGAGCTGATGAACGCCAAGGCACGGTCGCTCGGCATGAACCAGTCGACCTTCCGCACGCCGCATGGCCTGCCGCCGCCCAGCCGGCGGATTGCAGACGGTGATCTGACCACCCCGCGCGATTTTTCGCTGTTATGCCGGTACCTCATCATGAACACGGACGTGCTCAAATACACCTCCATCCGTGAGCGGGACTTCGGGCCCAATCGCGCGAAGGGACCCCAGCACATGCGCAACCACAACAACCTGCTCGGCAAGATCCCCGGCGTGGACGGCCTCAAGACCGGTTACACCGCGAGCGCGGGCTACTGTCTCAGTGCCACGGCCGAGCGCAACGGACGCCGCGTGATCACGGTCATCATGGGCTCGTTCGGACCCGGACGGCAGATTGACAAGGGACGGGCGCGTGATCTCAAGGCCGTGGAGTTGATCGAGCAGGGATTTGCCGCCGCGCCGGCCCCCATGCCGGCTTTGAAAACCCTCGCCCCCGCACCCAAGCCCGCCACCCTCGGTGCGCCTGCGCCCACGAACACGCCGCCGGCGATCCCGACGGTCAAGACCGACAAAACAGAACAATCCTCGACGACGACGGAGCCAGTCCTTAAATTTCGTGTCATCCCCCCGGAGCAAAAACCGTGAAACACCCCTATCTACGCCCTTTCCTTTGTCTGATCCTGTCCCTGCTGGCCGCCGGCCAGGCTTGTGCCCGGGAAAAAATCCCGCCTGAGGACCTGGACATTGTCGAGAAACGCTGGCCTGAGGCCATCAAGACCTTCACCGGATTGCGCTACGTGGTGCTCGCTCCCGGCGATGTCAACGGACCGCAGCCGAAGCCGGGCATGATGGTGAGCGTGGTCTACAAGGGCATGCTCCTTGACGGAAAGGTCTTCGATCAGAACAACGCGGAGCATCCGCTCAAAGTCAGGGTGGATCGCGGCGAGCTGATCGCCGGCTGGGACGAGGCCCTGCAGAAGATGCACAAGGGCGAGAAATGGTTGCTCATTGTCCCGCCCGAGATGGCGTACGGCGCGCGCGGCCGGCCACCCGACATCAAGCGCTATGCGACGCTCGTGTTCGAGATGGAGCTGCTCGATTTCGGATCCGAGCTGAAATAAGGGCGGCGCGCCTCAGCGCATCATTTCGTCGAGCAGCGGCTTCACCGCCTCCGCCCAGAGCTGGTAGCCGGCGGCATTGGGATGCAGCTGGTCGGGCATGATGATGTGCGGGATGGTGCCGTCGTTGCCGAGGAAACGGGCGTTGATGTCGAGGTAGCGGATCGTCGTGCCGTTGTCCAACTTGGCCAGTTCGGCATTGGCGGTGTTGATCGCCACCATGCGCTTCTGGGCATCAAGCACCGCCTCGTAGGTGATCACGCCTTCCTTGTTCTTGCGCGGACCGCGCGGAAAGATGGCGTGCAGCAGGATCTTTGTCCGGGGCAGCTTGGCCTGGATCAGCTCGATGATCTTTTTGTCCGCCGCGGCGATCTCGGCGCCGTTGTGTTCGCCGCTGTTGTTGGTGCCGATCATGAGGACGAGGACCTTCGGGCTGATGGCGTCCAACTCCCCATTCTCGATGCGCCAGATCACGTGCTGCGTGCGGTCACCGCCGATGCCGAAGTTGGCCGGCTGGTACTGGCCAAAATATTTTTCCCAGACATGCGGGGCCTTGCCCCAGCCCTCGGTGATGGAGTCACCCAGAAAGAGGACGCCGATGGGACCGCTCTTGCCCCGGGCCAGAAAGGATTCGTGGAGCTCAAAGAACCGGGCGTTACCGGTCTTGGGCGCCCCGACCGACGCGTCGGACTTGGCGGCGGGAGTCGCGGTGGCGGCGGGAGTCTGGGACCAGACAGGGGAGAGGAGACCGGCAAAGCCGGCGACGAGGATAAGAAGCAACTTGCGCATGGGATGGATGGGGGTTGCACCCGGCAGCATGCCGGGGCACTGCCAATCTGAAATCAGGGGCCAACCGGTCAAGCCTTGCTGGCTTTCTGGAAGAATCGCCGCTGGCTCCAAACGGAATCAGCCGAGTAGACGGCCAGGCCCAGCCAGATCAGTGCAAATGCCTGAAACCGGGCGCTGTCGAAGGGCTCGTGGTAAACGAACAGACCGATCAAAAACTGCACGGAGGGAGCGACGTATTGCAGCAACCCGAGTGAGGTCAGGCGAAGGCGCTGGGCGCCGTAGGCAAACAACAGCAAGGGCAGGGCGGTCACGACGCCCACGCTCAGCACATAGGCATGCAGCCGGGCATCGGCATGACCAAGCACGCCCCCTCCCTGTGCGCCCAACCAAAGCAGCAGACCGGCGGCGACCGGGAAAAGGACGATCGTCTCCACGGTGAGCCCGGCGATCGAACCGAGGCTCGATTGCTTCTTGAGCAAGCCGTAGCTGGACCAGGTCCCGGCGATGACCAAGGCAATCCACGGCACATGGCCGACGCGGGCCAGGAGCAAGATGACGCCCACGGCAGCCAGCGCGATCGCCAGCCACTGCGGCCGGCGCAGGGTTTCCTTAAGCGCCAGCGACCCCAGCGCGACATTGCCCAGCGGGACGAGAAAGTAGCCGAGGCTGCTCTCGATGACGTGGCCCCGGTTCACCGCCCAGACATAGACCGTCCAGTTGATGGCGAGCAGCAGGCCGCTCAGGAGATTGAGTCCCAGGGAGCGGGCACTGACGAAGGCGGGACGCAGCGAGGAGAAATTGCGCTGCCACGCGAGCACGGCCAGCAGGAAGGCCAGCGACCAGACGATGCGATGGGCAATCAGTTCAAACGGTGACACCGTTTGCATCTGCTTCCAATAGATCGGGACAATTCCCCAGATCAGAAATCCGGAAAAGGCCGCGAGGGCACCGGGTCCGGTGGGTGAAGTGTCTGGAGTGCGCGTGGTCAAGCGGGTCACGATGGTTCGTCCCGTGGACCGCGTCAAACCGGAGGCCGGGCAACCGGCATCAAATCAGGCCGATACAGCGCCTGCCGGCAACCGGCCGGGCGCATCGGGCACTCAGCGATGCACCGGATGGGGCTTCCCCTGGTCGTCGATCGCCACGTAGGTGAAGGTGCCCTCGGTGACCCGCACATGTTCGCCGCCCTTATGGCGCTGGGCCCAGACCTCGATGGCGATGCGCAGCGACGTGCGACCAGTCTTCAGGAGCAGCGCATAACAGCTCACGATGTCGCCGACGTAGACCGGATGATGGAATTCCATGGCGTCGATGGCCACCGTCGTGATGCGGCTCTTGGCGGCGTTGCGGGCCAGAATCGCTCCGCCGAGATCCATTTGGGAAACCATCCAGCCACCGAACATGTCCCCGTTGGAATTGGTGTTGGCGGGCATGGCGATCGTCCGGATGACCAGTTCGCCCTGGGGGGCATTCGACGCAGGGATGGCGCTCATGGCCGCGCCAGCTTGGTTTCGGGCAACATCGCTGGCAAGCGATTGCGCGTGTCAGGATTTCCGGGAGAGCAACCAGAACGCGTGGATGATGCCGCCCAAACCGAGCAGCAACACCCAGAGCAGCAGGTTGATCACGAAGTCCTTGCCCGCGCCTTTGCGCATGTAAACGGCTACCGGGGGCAGGAAGATCGCGAGGATGATTTCGAGGATGGTCATGGGAGGTGGGATTACTGGCACAGTGGCAGGGCAGGGCATGATTTCAAGACCGCGTCTCGGACTTTGGCATTGTTTTCAAGCCCCGCTGACAAGATATTTCACAGACAATGGCAGTCACAGCTCATGCCGCATTCAAGCGTCTGTTCAACGAGGTCGGCACGGTCGATCAGGTGGGCGTTGAGGAGCGGGTCGCCAAATACACCACGCGCAGCATCAAGAAGCACGCGAAGCTTTGGGGCCTGAAGGCCGCCGTCTCGATGGTTGATCTGACCACCCTCGAAGGCAAAGACACGCCCGGCAAGGTGGCGTCGCTCTGCCAGAAAGCGCTCTGTCCGCACGATGATCCGACCATCCCGCAGGTCGCCGCCGTGTGCGTGTATCCCTCGATGGTGAAGCATGCGCGCCGGGCACTCGGCGAGGACACGGCGGTACGCATCGCGTCCGTAGCGACCGCCTTCCCGTCCGGTCAGGCTCCGTTGCGCACCCGGTTGGCGGAAGTGAAGGCGGCGGTGGCCGATGGGGCGGACGAGATCGACATGGTCATCAACCGCGGGGCCTTTCTCGCCGGCGAATTCCAACTGGTGCAGGATGAGATCGTGGCCGTGCGCGACGCGTGCGGAGCCGCCACCCTAAAGGTGATCCTCGAGGTCAGCGAACTTGAGACTTTCGACAACATCCGCGGCGCCTCCTTTTTGGCGATGCGCGTGTTGCGTGCCGGCGACTTCATCAAGACGAGCACCGGCAAGACCTCGCTCAACGCCACCCTCGGCAACAACCAGGTGATGATCGAGGCCATCCGCGACTTTTACCTCGAAACCGGCACCGCCATTGCGATGAAACCGGCCGGCGGCATCCGCTCCGCCAAGCAGGCGCTCCAATTCCTGACCGCCGTCAAGGAGACGCTCGGCGACGAGTGGCTCAACAACACGCGCTACCGTTTCGGCGCCTCCTCCCTCCTCAACGACCTGCTCCGCCAGTTGGAGAAGGAACGCACCGGCGCCTACCAAGCGCCCTATTATTTCAGCGAAGCGGCTGAATCCTACTGAAATCGAACACGGAGGACAGGGAGATCTCAGAGTTGCCACCAACCAGAAATCGCTGAGTCCTCTGCAATCCCCGGGCTAACAATCTTTCTTCCATGCCGACTCTTAACGACAAGAAACGTCCCGCCTCCCGCGCCACCGGCCGTCCCGCACCGGAACTCATTTTCGGTGACCTCTGGGAGTTCGATCCCGCGCCCGAAACGGCCGACCCGCGGCTGAAGGCCCGTTACGACCTGTTCATCGGCGGTAAGTTTGTTGCTCCCGCTTCCGGCAAGTACTTCGACTCCCTCAATCCGGCCAACGAGACCAAGCTCGCCGAGATCGCCCACGCGAATGCCGCCGATGTCGATGCCGCGTACGCGGCTGCCAAGAAAGCCTTCGACACCACCTGGGGCAAGATGCCGGGCAAGGAGCGCGCCAAGTACATCTACCGCCTCGCCCGCCTGTTGCAGGATCGCGCCCGTGAGTTTGCCGTCGCCGAGACGATGGATGGCGGCAAGCCGATCAAGGAGTCCCGTGACTTCGACGTGCCGATGGCCGCCGCGCATTTCTTCTACCACGCCGGCTGGGCCGACAAGCTCGACTACGTCGCACCGGGCCGCAAGGTCGCCCCGCTCGGGGTCGTGGGCCAGGTGATCCCTTGGAATTTCCCGCTGCTGATGTTGGCCTGGAAAATCGCCCCGGCGCTGGCGATGGGCAACACCATCGTCATCAAGCCGGCCGAGACGACCAGTGTCACCGCACTCAAGTTTGCCGAAATCATCCAGGACGCCGGTCTGCCGCCGGGTACCGTCAACATTGTCACGGGCTTCGGCGACACCGGCGCGGCCGTCATGGGACACCCGACCGCCGCAAAGGTGGCCTTCACCGGTTCTACCGAGGTGGGCAAGATCATCATGCGTTCGCTCGCGGGAACGGACAAGAAGATGACCATGGAACTCGGCGGCAAGGCGGCGAACATCGTGTTCGACGACGCCCCGCTCGACCAGGCCGTCGAGGGCATCGTCAACGGCATCTTCTTCAACCAGGGACATGTCTGCTGCGCGGGTTCGCGTCTGCTGGTCCACGAACCGGTGGCCGCCGCCGTCCTCGCCAAGCTCAAGACCCGCATCCGCACGCTGCGCGTCGGTGATCCGCTCGACAAGAATACCGACATCGGCGCGATCAACTCGCGCGAGCAGCTCAAGAAGATCGAGTCGCTCGTGGCCGCCGGGGTGAAGGAAGGCGCGACGCTCTTCCAGCCCGCCTGCAAGCTGCCCACGAAGGGTTACTACTTCCGCCCGACGGTGTTCTCCGGCGTCTCAATGAGCCATCGCATCGCCCGCGAGGAGATCTTCGGCCCGGTGCTCAGCGTGCTCACCTTCCGCACCCTCGACGAAGCGGTGGAGAAGGCCAACAACACCGCCTACGGCCTGAGTGCCGGCGTGTGGACGGACAAGGGTTCGCGCATTCTCAAGATGAGCACCGAACTCAAAGCCGGGGTCGTCTGGGCCAACACCTACAACAAGTTTGATCCCACCTCACCGTTTGGCGGTTACAAGGAGTCCGGCTTCGGCCGGGAAGGCGGCCGCCAAGGCCTGCTGGATTACTGCAAGTTGGTCTGAAGCGATGCCACGTGAGTTCGTGCCTCCCGCCGAGTGCCCCGTCTGCGGGGAGCCGGTCCCGCCCGGGTCCCGGGCCTGTCCGGGGTGTGGGGCCGACGAACGGTCGGGTTGGGACGAGGACGCCACGCGTTACGACGGGCTGGACCTGCCCGAATCGGCCTTTGCCGATGAGCACGAGGACGGGCGCGAGCCGGCAACGGGCAAGTCAAAGGACCGGCTTTGGCTTGTGATCACCGTCCTGCTGCTCGTCGCGGTGATCACCGCCTTTGTTTTCCGCTGACACCATGCCCGCGCGCTCATCCGCCACCGTGCCGCGAATTCCGTGCAGCGCCAACCCCGTGAGGATCGCCAAGCGGCCGGCGGTGTTTCTCTCCGTTGTCTTGTGTCCGACCACCACCGGGGTTTACATGCCGGTTGCCCACGGCTACACCTTGAGCACCAGCCCGTCGCTCCGGGCGACCTAAGCACCAAACACTCTTTCCGCCATGACCCGACTCCCCATCACCAAAACGCCCAAGGTCTATGTGGGCGGGGCTTTCATCCGTTCCGAGAGTGCGCGCACCTTCCCGCTCAAGGATGGGGCCGGAAACTTTTTTGCCAACATTCCGCAGTGCACCCGCAAGGACCTGCGCAACGCCATCGAGGCGGCCGCCAAGGCCGGCCCCGGCTGGGCGAAACGCACCGCCTACAACCGCGGCCAGATCATCTATCGTCTCGCCGAGATGATCGAGGCCCGCCAGGCCGACATGGCCGACACGTTGATGATCGGGGGAGCCTCCAAGGCGGGCGCGGCGAAGGAAATCGCCGCCACCATCGACCGACTGATCTACTACGCCGGCTGGACCGACAAATACGAACAGGTGCTGGGCAACGTGAATCCCGTGGCCTCGCCGCATTTCAATTTCACGGTCACCGAGCCCATGGGCATCGTGGGCGTCCTGGCCCCCGACGAGGCCCCGCTGCTGGCGCTCGTGTCGCTGCTCACCCCGGCCATCACCAGTGGCAACACGGTTGTGGCGCTTGCCTCGTCCACGCAGCCGTACCCGGCCATCGTGTTGGGTGAGATGCTCGCCACGAGCGACCTGCCGGGTGGCGTGGTGAATCTGCTCACCGGTTTCCGCAAGGAAATCGTCCCGACCATGGCCACGCACACGCACCTGCGGGCGATTGCCGGCGTGGCGAACGCCGAGGAACGCAAGACGCTCAAGCTGGGCGCCGCCGAGAGTGTGAAGCGCGTGAAGCTGCACAAGGCGGAGGAGCCGGTGGATTGGTATTCCGAGAACGCCCAGGGTCTCTACGAACTGCGGGACACGCTGGAGTTCAAGACCACGTGGCACCCCATCGGAGCATGAGCATGATACCCGGACCCGATGCCCAGCGCCAAAAAGCCCAGCTGTTGATCTGGTGGATCATCTGGGGAGCCGTGCTGGGCGGACTGTTTGTCTTCTATGCCGTGCTCGGCCGGGGACCGATGAAGCCCTCGCCCGCCGGGGACCTTTTTGTGAACCTGGCCGGGATCGTTCCGCTGTTTGTCAGCATTGTCATCCGCTGGCTCGTGCTGCCGCGGTACGATGAACTGAAGCGCGCCTTTCCGCTCTACATCGTCGGCCTGGCCCTGGCCGAGGGCTGCGGACTGCTCGGCCTGGTTTTGGGCGGACCGTACCGCGACGACCTATTCGTCCTCGGCGTGCTGGGCGTGGCGCAGTTCGTGCCGATCTTCGCGAAGCGGATGCTCGAGCCGAAGGGCTCGGGTTTCATCCCCAACAACTAATCAGGACCCGAGACGCCCCGTCTCCGCGAGGCGCTCGATGAAGATCCAGCAGCGCTTGGCCTGGGTCTCCGGGGATTTCGCATCGGTGATGTAGCGGACGACCTGCCGGCGCATGGCCACGCTGTGGGTCAGCCAGCGTTCGTGCAGCTGCGGCCGGCCTTGAAAGACCTTGGCCATTTCCGTGGGGAGCTCCGGTTCGCGGGTGGCGCGGTCAGGCTCCAGGGTGAAGGTGAGGGTGTCGCCCGCCTTTGCGCCGGCGGGGCGGAGCAGCTCGGTCTTGAAGGCGAGTTTGTAGTGTCCGCGTTTCCCGGGCAGCAGGGTCACGCGGTCGAGGTCGTCGTTGAAGCGGAGCAGGGCGTTCAAGCCAAGGCCGCCACCCTTGATGTCGGCGCGCGGCAGTTTCAGGGCGTCAACGGCCTTCTTTGGCAGATCGACCCAGTGGACCAAGGCCACCCGATAGAGTTTCGCCCGGAACTCAGGCATGGTCGCGCCGGCGCAGGAATCGGGCGATTTCGCGGGCGGTGGGCATGGCGTCGGAGGTGCCGTGCTGCGTCACCGCCAGTGCGGCCACCGCGTTGGCGAAGTGGGCGGCCTCGATCACGTTCTTCTTGAACTTCACGAGCCCGGCCACGAAGCCGCCGACGAAGGCGTCGCCGGCGCCGGTTGTATCCACGGCCTCCACCACATGGGCCTGCACCAGCGTGTAGGTCTCGGGCTGGGAAACAAAGCACCCGCGCGCCCCCAGGGTGACGATGACAATGGGCACGTTGAAAGAGCGGCAAAGCCGGTGAAGGCGGTCGAGCGGCAGGCGGTCCAGGGCCTCGACGCTGAAGTTCTTCAGGCCGCTGCGGGGGGCGCGGTTGACCAGGGTGACGAACTCGGCCTCGTTGGGGATTAGCACCTCGACGTGGCGCAGCAGGGCCAGGTCGACCTTGGGGTGCATGGGGGCGGGGTTGAACACCGTGATCGCGCCATTGCGCCGGGCCATGCGCAGGACGTGCGCCGTGGTCTTCATTTCGCTCTCGGCCTGGCAAAGCACGACCTCGGCATCGGCGAGCGCGCGGGCCGGGATGTCACGCACATGCAGGGCAAGATTGGCCCCGAGGGCCACCATGATGAGGTTCTGGCCGGCGGCATTGACGGCGATGCCGGCGGCGCCGGTGGGCTCCTTCTTCTTGATGATGAATCCCGTTTGCACGCCATTGGTCCGGGCAAATTCCTGGGCATGGGCACCGGCCGCATCCTGGCCGATGGCGCCGAAGAACAGCGTCGGGACGCCGGTGCGCGTGGCGGCGACGGCCTGGTTGAATCCCTTGCCGCCCGCTCCGGTGCGCAGCTCGGCGAGCACGGTTTCGCCGGGGGCAGGGAACGCCTTCACATAAAAAGCGAGATCCTGGACGTAACTGCCGACGATGACGACGCGTGGTTTCATTCGCAATAATCCGGAAGGACGAACGCGGAGCGTGCGTCGGAGTGCTCCCAGGGTAAAGGGGTTTTTCTCGCGGTGCAGAATTAGCGGCGTTTGCCCGTCCAAGGCGCTGTCACGACCGTTTGTCCTAACCCGCGTGTGACCGGGACGCGGGTTGCGCAGGTTGGGCGCATGTCCGCCGTCTCCCTCCCCATCGCCCACGATCGTCGCCCGGTCGGTCTTGCCGCCGGGGCGGCTGCCGTGGTTCCCTCGGCGGAGATGAAAGCGGACCCCGAAGCCAAGTTGGAGCGCGCCAAGCACCGGCTCTATGTGCTGTGCCAGCTCACGGGCTGGGGCGGGCTGACCGCGCTGCAACTGTTTTATCAAAACGCCGCTGACTCGCGGCAGAATACCCCGATCCACGACCAGGCGATCTTGATCATGATCATGCTGCAAGGCCTGCTGCTGACCCACTATTCCCGCCTGCTGATCCGGCGCTGGGGTTGGATGCAACTGGGCTGGGCCTCCTTGCTGCCGCGCGTTGCGGGCATGGCAACCGCCATGTCGCTGATCTGGTCGCTCGTTGGATTCGGGTATGTGTATGGCGTGCTGGGCGAACCTTGGCAGGCGAAGTTCAGCCCGGCATTTGTCATCACCACCGCCACGATCAACGGCGTGCTCCTCTTCCTCGGGTGGTTCTGCGTCTATTTCATCTATCATGCCTTCGAACGCCTCCGGCGGATGCAGCTGGAGAAACTGCTGCTGGCCGCGAGCGTGAAGGAGGCGGAATTGCGCGCCCTGAAATCCCAGGTCAACCCGCACTTTCTCTTCAATTCGCTCAACAGTCTCCGGGCCCTGATTGATGAAGACGCCCCGAAGGCGCGGGAGTCGGTCACGCGCCTGGCGAACATGCTCCGGTATTCGCTCCAATCGGGGCAACAGGAGACGGTGTCGCTCGATGAGGAGATCCGCATCGTCGAGGACTACCTGGCCCTGGAGCAGATCCGGCATGAGAGCCGGCTGCAGGTGCGCTGGGCGGTCAAGGACGCGGCGCGCAGCCAGGCGGTGCCGCCGATGTTGCTCCAGACTTTGGTGGAGAACGCCGTCAAGTACGGCATTTCCGCCCGCCGCGAAGGCGGCGAAGTGGCCATTACCGCCGACATCGAATCGGATCATCTGCACATCGGGGTCTCCAATCCGGGTGAGCTGACGACCCCGCGCAGCGCGGCCGCCTCGCGGGCGGGTTCATCGACGGGAGTGGGGTTGCGCAATGCCTCCGAACGACTCAAGTTGCTCTTCGGTGACCAGGCGCAGCTCGAGTTGAAATCCGAACCGGTTGGCTGCGTGACCGCCCACGTCCGTATCCCGTTGAAATCCGCCAAATGAAAGCCCTGCTTATCGACGACGAGCGACTCGCCCGCAACGAGCTGCGCCGCCTGCTGGCGGCCCACCCCGACATCACGATCGTCGGCGAAGCGGTGGACGTCGAGGATGCGCGGCAAAAGGTCGCCGAGCTCAAACCCAGCCTGTTGTTTCTCGACGTCCAGATGCCCGGCGCCGACGGCTTCAGCCTGCTGGAGCAGCTCGAGCCTCCCTTGCCGGTTGTCATTTTCACCACCGCCTACGACGAGTTTGCGGTGAAGGCCTTTGAGTTCAACGCGCTCGACTACCTGCTCAAGCCCGTCGACCCGAACCGCCTGGTCGCGGCCTTGGAACGGCTGCGTCAGCGCGACGAGGGTGCAGGTGAGGCCGCGGCCGGTCCGGTGGCCAGTCACCGGCTCACCTTGGAGGACAAGGTGTTCGTCCGGGAAGGCGAGCGCTGCTGGTTCGTGCAGGTGAAAAACATCCGTCTGCTCGAATCCGAGGGCAACTACACCCGGATCTGCTTCGATGACCAGAAGCCCCAGCTGTTCCGTTCGCTCACCGCCATGGAAGAGCGGCTGGATCCGCGACATTTTTTCCGGGCCAACCGCAAGCAGGTCATCAACCTTTCCTGGGTGGAAGGAATCGAACCCTGGTTCAGCGGCGGTTTGCTCGTGAAGCTCAAGGGCGGGATCAAGGTCGAGCTGTCCCGGCGACAGGCACAGGACTTCCGCGAAAAGATGAGCCTGTGACCGACGCTTTATGACCGAACAATCCAAGTCCAACTGCGGCCTATCGTCCGCGGCCCGTCTCGCCCTCTGCGCGGGCGTCGGCGCGGCACTTTCCGTTTCCAACAACGCCGCCACCGGCATCGCGGTGGCCGCGGGCCTGTATCTGGTGCTGACCCTCAGGAGCCGGCGTCACTGAGCCCATGATCGTCGCGCACCGCCTCACCAAGACCTTCAAGGATAAGAAGCGCGGCCTGATCAAGGCCGCGGACGAGGTCTCCTTCACCTGCCATCCCGGCCGGATCTATGGTCTGCTCGGTGCCAACGGAGCCGGCAAAACGACGACCTTGCGTCTGCTGGCCACGCTGCTGCAACCCACGGGCGGCACCTGCACGGTGGCCGGACATGATACCGCCACCGCGCCGCAGCAAGTGCGGGCCAATGTCGGTTTCTTGGCGGCCAGCACGGCCCTTTACGGACGGCTCACGGCCCGGGAGATGATCACCTATTTCGGCCGGTTGAACAACATGACCGACGACGCCATCCGGCAACGCCTGCAGGTGCTGGCGGACGAGCTGGAGATGCACGAATTCCTCGACCGCCGTTGTGAGAAGTTTTCCACGGGCATGAAGCAGAAGACCTCCATCGCGCGCACCCTCATCCATGATCCCGCGGTGATGATCTTCGACGAACCGACCCTGGGTCTGGACGTGATGACCGCCCGCGCGATCGTGAAGTTCGTGCGGGCCTGTCGCGAACGCGGCAAGACCGTGATCTACTCGACCCACGTGATGAGCGAGGTCGAAAAACTGTGCGACACCATCGGCATCATCCACTGCGGAAGGCTCGTGGCCGAAGGCACGCTGGGAGAGCTGCGGGCCCGCTTTGCCGAACAGGACATGGAGGAGATCTTCGTCAAGGCTGTCGGGGGAGAGGCCGCTCTCGCCCAGGCCGCCCGCGCGTAAACCAAGACACCCATGAACTGGAAACACATTCTCACGGTTTACCTGAAGGAGCTGAAGGATTCGCTGCGCGACCGGCGCACGCTGATCTCGATGATTGTCATCCCGACGTTCCTGATGCCGCTCATCATCTTTGGCGTCGGTACCATCATGACCAAGGTCGTGAAAAAGGCGCAGGATGAGCGGACAACGCTGGTGGTGATCGGCGGACAGGATTCCCCGGGCACCCTCGCGGCGCTCGCGGCGGAGAAAAAACTCAAGATCGTCGAGTCCACCGGGGACTACAAAAAGATGATCTCCGACAAGCAGGTCCGACTGGCCGTGGAGATTCCCGCCGGGTTTGAGGCCTCGCTCAAGGACGGTGAGCCCAAGACGGTGATGCTTTATCACTATGAGGGTGAGATGAAATCCAGCATGGGCGTGGGGGAAGTGGACCGGTTCTTTCGGAATCTACGGGAGAAAACCATCGAGACCCGCCTGGCGGACCGTGGACTGCCCCCGGATCTGATCAAACCCTTCGAGATCAAGCGCCAGAACGTGGCCCCGCCGGAAAAGGTCGGGGGCAACATGATCGGGGGGCTGATTCCCTACATCATCATCATCCTTTGTTTCACCGGCGCGATGTATCCCGCCATCGATCTTACCGCGGGTGAGAAGGAGCGCGGCACCATGGAGACGCTGCTCTGCAGCCCGGTGCATCGGGTCAACCTTGTGCTCGGGAAATTCCTGATGGTGATGACGGCCTCGGTGTCGACCATCGCCCTGACGCTGGTTTCCTCATCCGTGAGCATCATTGTCGGCGGATCCCTGATGATGGGGAATAGCGGCGGGGCCAAGGCGGCTGGCGCCGCGGCGGGCGGCGGCGGATTCATGCCGATCATTGACCCGGCTGGCATCTTGGGCGTTTTCGCGATGATTGCTCCGGTCGCGATGCTGTTTGCCGCACTGCTGCTCACGATCTCGCTCTTCGCGAAGAGCTACAAGGAGGCGCAGAGCTACGTGTCGCCCCTCATCATTGTGGTTTTGCTGCCGGCGATGATGGGCATGTTGCCCGGGATCGAGCTCACGGCCAAGACCGCGCTCGTGCCGATCCTGAACCTGTCATTGGTCTGCAAGGAAATGCTCTCCGGCGTGTGGCATTGGCCCTACATCGCGCTGATCTTCGGTTCCACGGTGGTTTACGCGGCCGCGGCGGTCGCGTTGTGCGTGCGGATGTTCAATCGCGAGGACGTCATGTTCCGGGCTTGAAGCGGGGGTGGGGCGGCTCGATTTGTTTCGCCCCTCTCAATCTTTACAATTACGTAAAAGCCGGGGCTGCAGCAGTAAAGGCCGGGTAAATGCCGGTCGCGCCCCTAGGCGGATGTCGATTCTGGTGCTATAAAGGAATCCACTCACCGCCATGAACACTACTGCACCAGCGATCCAGGAAGCCGCGCATCTTGAAAAACTGCGCAACCAGATCTCCAGCGACATCGAGACCATGCATCAGAAGGAAGCCAGTCTCCGTGAGTATGAACAGCGTCTGCGCTCGCTCGTCGAACTGCACCAAAGTCTTCCCCCGCAATCGCTCGGTGCACACCAGCCGCCGGCGGCAGCGACCACGCCGCTGGCGGGTCCGAGCCAGGCGGAGCTCGACGCCAAGTGGGAGAAATATGAACGGGCTCATGCGCTGCTCGAGGCGGCCCGGCGCGGGCTCAGCGATGACCGGCTCGCACTGAAGGACCGCGAGGAGAAGATCATGATCCGCGAACAGGAAGTGGCCCGCCGCGAGGCCTGGGTGAAAGTGCGCGAGCAGGAATTGATCGCCAAGGCCAAGGAACCGGCGCCGGTGGTGGCGGCCAAGGCCAAGCCCTCCTTCACGGAAGCGCCCTTCCGGGCCGCGAAACATTTGCTCTCACTGGGCAGGGCCCTCTGAAGATTTTTTGAGCAGGGTGTGTGAACCCGGGCCGCAGGGCCCGGGTTTTCTTTTGGCGGGCCGGAACCGCGCCGCAAAAATTGCGGCTTGCACCCGGCCCGGCAAATTCTCATCAACGCGACCGTGAATCATTGCTCCAACCTTCGCCGTTCCAAATCCGTAGCCGCCATGGCTTCGGGTAAGCGCGCCTGGTGGATTACCAAGGCTCGGTGTAGCAGGGATCACGCGCATCACGCGTAAACAGACAAAAAATCTCCCCTCTTACCCGAGCCCGACTCTTCCGAGTCGGGCTTTTTATTTTCCCTCTCCCAACCCAACCAACCCAAGACAAACCACATCATGCCATGCCCACGCTCGCCCCACCTCCACCCCCACTGACCGTCCGCCGGCCGCGGACCGGCGCGTCCATCCTCGATCTGCCCGCCGTGTCGTTTTTCGGACGCACGCTGGATGAATACTGCCGCTTCTTCGCGCTCGACCCGGTCGCCCTGCGCGGACGGGCCGTGCTCGATGTCGCCGCCGGTCCGGCTTCGTTCACCGTCGAGGCGCATCGCCGGGGCATTGATGCCGTGGCGGTCGACCCGCTTTACGACCTGCCCCAGGGTGAGCTCGCCGGACGGATCCGGGATGACTATGCGCGGATGTTCGAGCAGATGCGGACGAAGCAGCGGCTGTTCCGCTTCAAGACCTTCCCTTCCTTTGATGCCGCCGAGGCCGACCGGCGGGCGGCGGCCTCACGCTTTCTCGCCGACTATGAGGGCCGGGTCCGGCACGGCCGCTACGTCAAGGCGTCCCTGCCGCTCCTGCCTTTTCTCGACGGAGCCTTCGATCTCGTGCTCTGCGCCCACCTGCTCTTCATCTACGCGGCGCGGTTCGATTTTGAGTGGCATGTCGCGGCTTGCGCCGAGCTGGCCCGGGTGAGTCATGGCGAAGTCCGCATCCATCCGCTGGTGGGTCCGGGCGGCAAGCCCTACGGCGAGCTTGACCGGTTGAGAGCCACGCTGGAAACGCGGGGCATCGTCAGCGAGGTCCGCAAGGTCAACTACGAGTTCTTCGTGGGCAGCAGCTCCATGCTGGTGCTGAACCCGAAGGCTCACTGAGTCATGACCGCCATCAACCACCCCGCCCGGCTCGCGAGCACGCCTGAGCCGCCCTATCACGCCGTCATCTTCACCTCCCTGCGCACCGACGTTGACGAGGGATACGACGCGACCGCCGTACGCATGATCGAACTGGCCGCCTTGCAGCCGGGGTGTCTTGGCGTGGAGAGCGCCCGTGGCCTCGATGGCCTCGGCATCACCGTATCCTACTGGCGCGACGAGGCCTCCATCCGCGCCTGGAAGCGCGACGCCGAACATCAGCAGGCCCAGCACGCCGGCAAGAAAGTCTGGTATGCCGACTATCAACTGCGGGTGGCCAAAGTGGAGCGCGCCTACGGGAAAGCCTGATCGTTTAGGGATGGTTTCTTCAGCTTGGCAGACCTAAGTTGCCGTAGCCCCATGAAACTGCGCCTGCTTACCCTCCTTGCGCTGGCCTCCGGTGTCTGCGCGACTGCCTCGACCTACGACTTTCCCTTCCGGGACCCCGATCGGCCAACCGAGGAGCGCATCACCGATCTCATCGGCCGCATGACGCTCGATGAAAAGATCGGCAACCTTGGCTTCACGCCGGGTGTGCCGCGCCTTGGGGTTACCGGCACGAATATCTCCGAGGGCTATCACGGCGTGGCCCAGGGTGGACCGAGCAACTGGGGCAAGCGCAACCCCACGCCCACCACGCAATTTCCGCAGGCCTACGGACTCGCGGCGACCTGGGATCCCGCGCTCCTGCAGCGCGTCGCTGCCAATCAGGCCACGGAGGTGCGCTGGCTTTTTCAGAGCGAGAAATACAAACGCTCCGCCCTGGTGGTCATGGCGCCCAATGCCGACCTCGCCCGCGATCCGCGCTGGGGCCGCACGGAGGAAGTCTACGGGGAAGATCCCTTTCTTGCCGGCACACTGGCGACCGCCTTTGCCCGCGGTCTGGCCGGGGATGATCCCCGCTATCTCAAGGCCACGAGCCTGCTGAAGCATTTTCTCGCCAACAGCAATGAGGACGGTCGCTTCCACACCTCCTCTGATTTCGATGAGCGGCTCTGGCGGGAATATTACGCCAAGACCTTCGAGATGGCGATCCGCGACGGCGGCGCCCATTCCATGATGGCCGCCTACAATGCGATCAACGGCACGCCCTGTCACGTGCATCCGATGTTGCGCGACATCGTCATGGGCGAGTGGGGACTCGACGGCATCATCTGCACGGACGGCGGCGGGCTCTCCCACTTGGTTGACGAGCACAAGGCCTTTCCCGACATCGCGACGGCCACGGCCGCTTGCCTCAAGGCCGGCATCAATCTCTTTCTCGACCGCACCGACGGCGTGAAGGAGGCGCTGCAGCGCGGTCTGCTCACCGAGGGCGACATCGACCAGGCCATCCGCGGGCGACTCCGCCTCTTCATCCGCCTCGGTCTGCTGGATCCGGACGAACGCGTGCCCTACGCAAGAATCGGTCGGGAAGGCGGCACGGAGCCCTGGGACGAACCTGCGACCCGGGCCTTGGTGCGCGAGGTCACCCGCAAGTCTATCGTCCTGCTGAAGAACGAGGGCGGCCTGCTGCCGCTGGAGGTCGGCAAATTCAAAAGCATCGCCGTGGTCGGACCGCTCGCCAACACGGTGTTGCTTGACTGGTATTCGGGCACGCCGCCGTACACCGTGCCGCCGCGTGATGGCATCGAGGCGCACGGCCGTTCCGGCCTGCCCCGGGTGCCCGACAAGTTCGGCGTCAAGTGGGTCGCCGACATGAGCGACACCGCGGTCGAGACGGCGCGCCGGTGCGATGTGGCGGTGATCTGTCTGGGCAATCACCCCGAGAGCAATGCGAGTTGGGAGATCCTCACCGAGCCCAGCGACGGCAAGGAAGGCGTGGACCGCAAGTCCCTCGACCTGCCGCCGACACAGGTCGCGTTCATCCGCAAGGTCCTTGAGGCCAACCCCCGCACCGTGGTCGCCCTCGTGGCTAACTTCCCCTACGTCATGCCGTGGGTCGTGGAGAACGCCCCGGCCATCGTGCAGCTCACGCACGCCAGCCAGGAGCAGGGCAACGCGCTCGCCGACGTGCTGTTCGGGGACTTTAATCCCGGCGGCAAACTCGTGCAGACCTGGCCCAAGGCGCTCGCCGACCTGCCGCCGATGATGGATTACGACATCCGGCACGGCCGCACTTACCTTTACGCACAAAAGGAGCCGCAGTTCGCCTTTGGCTACGGACTCAGTTACACCGCGTTCAAGCTCTCCGGCTTGAGCAGTGCAGAAACCATGGCCCGCGACGGCACGCTGGAGGTCAGCGTGGACGTGACCAACACCGGGACCCGGGCCGGTGACGAGGTGGTCCAGCTCTACGTGCGTTACCCGCAGTCCAAGGTCGAGCGCCCCGCCAAGGCGCTTAAGGGCTTCCAGCGAGTCACGGTCGAACCGGGTCAGACGGTGGCCGCGAAGATCAAGGTCCGCGCCTCCGACCTCGCCTACTGGGACGTCGCCACCCACGCCTGGGTGGTCGAAACCGGACCCGTGGAACTGCTCGTCGGCAACTCCTCGCGCGACGCCGATCTCAGCCTGCGCAAAACAATCGTGGTGGCGCGCTGATCAGCACCTCAGATCCGGGTGACCACCCGCACCATGGTGTGCAGGTGGTTGCGGAAACCGAAGCGCTCATAGAACGCATGGGCGCGGTCGTTGCCGGACATCACGTGGAGGAAGGTCGTTTCCCCGCGCTGCCTCTGGCGGCAGATCAGCCGGTTCATCAGGCGACGGGCCAGGCCACGACCTTGGTAATCAGGATGGGTGCAAACCGCGCTGATCTCCCGGTAGGGACCGGCATGGAAGCGCTCGCCCGCCATCGCGACCAATTGGGGCCCGTCAAAGCAGCCAAAGTATTCACCCAACTCCAATGTGCGTGCGCCAAACGGGCCGGGTTTCGTCAGCGTGGCCAGCGCCAGGGCCTGGGCGGCGTGCGCGGGTTGCAGCAGCACGATATCAGGGCTGTCATCTGTGACGCGGGTCGAAGGATCCAAGACCATTCTGAACATGCTGGATTCCTCCTCGATCTTCCAACCGGCGTGAACCGGTCCGGACCAGTCGCCCGTGTAGAAATGTTCTCCGGGTGCACAGTGGGGCGTCAGGTCGGCGAATGCCGGGTTCTGCAGGTCGGCGAATCCAAGGATGGCCGGGAAGCCGGGAGAGAACCGGCGGGCCCGGGACGTCCCGGTCGTGAAGGGTGCCAGCGACCCGGTGAACGAGTGCCAAAGGATATTGTCGAGCAGTGGGTGCATGGAAGGAGTCCGCGGAGGCTCAGGTGCGCAGAGAAGCGGAACGCCGGGTTCCGCGCAATACCGCTCACGCCTGCGTTGCCCGGTCGGTGGCGGGCCGCGCATTCGCGCGGCCGAACCGGGTGAGGACCGGCCACCTGAATTCAGACTCTGGTTGCCCGGCGGTCGCGCCGAAGGATCAGGACTTTTCCAACTCCGTCAGGCGCGTGGCGGCTTTTTCCCACTCGGCGGTCGCAAGGGTGAGCTGCTCGGTCATGGAGCTCAGCTCGCGGTTCAGATGCTGGGCGCGTCCGGGCTGGGTGTAGGTCTCCGGTTTTTCCATCTCGGCCGTGACTTCGGCAACCTTGGCCTCCAGCTCGCTCACGCGTTGCTCCAGTTTGCCGACCTCGACGCGGATCTTCTTGATGTCCGCGGGGGAAGGCTTGGCGGCCACGGGCGCCGCCTTGGCAGGGGCGGCCTTTTCCTGCTTCGGCCGCGCGTCGGTGAAACCGGCGGTGAGGGCGGCACGGGCGTTGGAGGCCTTGGACTTCTCGAGGTAGTAATCGTAATCGCCCGCATACGGCGTGAGCCGGCCTGCGTGGACGTGAAGGACCGTCTGCGCGAGGGCGCGGATGAAATAGACGTCGTGGCTGATGAAGATGAACGTGCCCTCGAACTGCTTCAGGGCGTTGACCAGCGCATCGATGGACGGGATGTCGAGGTGGGTCGTCGGCTCGTCCATCAGCAGGAGATTGGGTGGGTTGACGAGCAGGCGGGCCAGGGCGAGACGGGATTTTTCGCCGCCCGAAAGCACGGACACCTTCTTGTAGACGTCGTCCTTGCGGAAGAGGAAGCCGCCGAGCACCGCGCGGGCCTGCTGTTCGGTGAGCTGGTTCTCGTTGGTGCGGAGCTCCATCACGTTCTCGAGGACCGTGAGGTCGAGCTTGAGGTTGTCTCCGCGGTTCTGGGCGAAATACCCCGGGATCACGTTACTGCCCAGGTCGCGCACGCCGCCCTGGATCGGGATCACGTCGGCGAGGATCTTGAGGAGGGTGGACTTGCCGGCGCCGTTCGGGCCAACGAGCACGATCTTCTGGCCGCGCTCGGCGTCGAAGTTGAGGTCCTGATAGACGACATGGTCGCCGTAGGCCTGGCGAACGTTCTTGAGATTGATCACCTTCAACCCGGAGCGCGGCGGCTGCGGGAAGCGGAAGTTGATGCGCTTGAGATCCTCCCAGGGCTCCTCGACGGCGACATCCTTGAGGCGCTCGATCTGTTTTTCCTTGGACTTCGCGCGGGAGGCCATCGAGGCCTTGGCGCCGAAGCGGTCGACGAATTTCTGGAGGTGGGCGATCTCGCGCTGCTGGTTCTTGAAGACGGCGGCCTGCTGCTCCTTGCGGGCCTCCTTCTCGTTCAGGTAGTCGTCGTAGTTGCCGGTGTACTTGTTGAGCGTGCCGCCGCGCAGCTCGAGGATGCCGGTGCAGAGAACGTTCAGAAATTCACGGTCGTGGGAAACGATAAGGAGCCCGCCCGGGTAACGGGTGAGGTAATCCTGGAACCAGAGCAGCGCCTCGAGATCGAGGTGGTTGGTCGGCTCGTCGAGCAACAGCAGGGCGGGTTCACTCACCAGCAGGCGGGCGAGGTGGGCGCGCATGACCCAGCCGCCGGAAAAGGACTTGGCCTGTTTCTCGTGGTCGCTCTCGCGGAAGCCGAGACCGGCGAGGATTTTCTTGGCGCGCGGCTCGAGGGTCCAGTCGATGTCGTAATCGTCGTCGGTTTCCGGCACCAGCTTCTTGCCGCTGGTGGCGATCTGGATGACCGTCTCCTCGCCGATTGGCGCACTCTCCTGCGGCAGGAAGCCGAAGTCGGCCCCGCGCTCCCATTCGATGGTGCCTTCGTCGGCCTGTTCTTCGCCGAGGATGAGGTTGAACAGCGTGGACTTGCCCGCCCCGTTGGGGCCCACAAGACCGTAACGGTCGGTGCGGGCGACGAAAAGGGACACCTCGGCGAAAAGTTCGCGGGTGCCGTAGGACTTGGAAACGTCGGCCAGGGTCAGCATGGAGAACCCGCGAGTGAGGAGCGCGATGGCGCATCCGTCAATGGCTTAGCTCAGGCCTGTGTAAGTGCCACGGCGCCAGCAACCGCCACCGCCCCGCCCAGCAGCGAGCGGCGGGAAGGACGCTCGCCTTCCAGCCAATAGGTGAGCGGGATCGCAACCAATGGGGTGGTGGCGACGATTGGCAGGACGAGTCCGCTGGGGTTTGTGGCCAGCGCCCACTGGTAGCAGCCGACGCCGAGCACCGGACCGACCAGGCCGTTGGCCAGTACCCACAGGGCGGTGCGCCGGCGGGCTTCGGCGGTGGAGGTGGAATGAGCGGGCGGCGGGGTCAGCCGGCCCAAGGATTTGAGGACGAGAAACCAGAGCGCGGTAAATACCAACCCGGCCAAAATGCGGTGATAGGTGGCGTTCAGTCCGAAAGCGGCATGGTGGGCGGCCTCCCCGGCCGCCGCCGCGACATCGACTCCCTTGCGGCTCACGAGTGCGCCGAGTCCCTGGCCCGCCGCCGCCAGCAGACCGAACAGAAATCCGATCGGGCGGACATGGACGCGGGGCGGACTGGCCCGGCTCGGCATGAGCGCGAGGACTACGCCGGCCAAGATCACCGAGCCCCACAGCATTTGAAAACCCGTCAACCGGGTGTCGAGCCAGAGCCACTCGCCGAGGGCCGCGATCGGCGCGGCGAGGCATTGCGTCATGAGCACGGTCAGCCGCGAACCGAGCAGCGGCAGGGCCCCATACACACCCAGGTCACCCAGACCCATGCCGATGACCCCGCTCAGCAGAAACCACGGGGTGCTCGCGCTGGCGAATCCATTACCGAGGGTGTGGGCGAAAAGGCCGAGGACAAGGACGGCGACCACGAGCCGGCCGAGGTTGGCGCGCACCGGGCCTGACGCGCGCACGCTACGGGTGGCGCAGGTGGCGTTCAGGGCGAAGAAAAAGGCGGCGAGGCAGGAGGCGATCACGACAGGCCGGACATTCTCAAGGCGGCCATCGCGGTGCAATCATCGCTTTGCCGGGCTTCAATTCGCTTTGCCAAGTCCGCTGATTGGGTGAACTTGCCACCATGTCCAACGCCCTTGCCCACGAGAAGTCTCCGTACCTGCGCCAGCACGCCGAGAATCCGGTCGCTTGGCGGCCCTGGGGACCGGAAGCGCTGGCGCTGGCGGCGCAGGAAGGAAAGCCGGTCTTCCTGAGCATCGGTTACTCGACCTGCCATTGGTGCCATGTGATGGCGCATGAATCCTTTGAGGATGCCGGGGTGGCGGAGATCCTGAACCGCGAATTCATCCCGGTGAAGGTGGACCGGGAAGAGCGTCCTGATCTCGACCGCATCTACATGACCTACGTGCAGCACACGACCGGCCATGGCGGCTGGCCGATGAGCGTGTGGCTGACGCCGGGCGGCAAACCCTTCTTCGGCGGCACCTATTTTCCGAAGGACGACCGGCACGGCCGGCCGGGATTCGTCACCCTGCTCAACACGATCGCTGACCATTGGCGGACGCAGCGGGAGAAGATCGAGACGGGCGCCGAGGAGATTGTGCAGTCGCTGCAGCGGTTCGCGACAGAGGGAGGAGCCCGGGAGATCGAGACCCCGGGGGCGCCGGTGCCGTTGCACGAGGCGGCGGGCGAGGCCTTCGAGAAAGGGTTCCAGTACTTCTACGAGGCCCATGATTCCCGCTGGGGCGGGTTTGGCGGGGCGCCGAAGTTTCCCCGGGCCTCGATTTTGGATTTTCTTTTCCGCTCGGCCGCGTTGCAGGGGGTGAACACCGACCTCGGCCAGGAGGCGATCGGCATGGCCGCCACGACGCTGCAGCGCATGATCGAGGGCGGGCTGCACGACCATCTCGGGGGCGGCTTTCACCGCTACTCGGTGGACGAACAGTGGCATGTGCCGCATTTCGAGAAAATGCTCTACGACCAGGCCTTGATCGCCATGAACTGCCTCGAGGCGCAACAAGCGACTGGGTTGCCGGTGTTCGGTTGGGCGGCCCGGGACATCTTTGACTACGTCGCGCGTGATCTCACGAGCCCCCACGGGGGTTTCTTCTCGGCGGAGGACGCGGACAGCGCTCTCCCCCAAGTTGCGCAAAGTGACAAGCGACAAGGATCAAGTGACAAACCAGGGACCCAAGGCCATGCCGAGGGGGCATTCTATGTCTGGACCAAGGATGAAATCGATTCGGCGCTGGGTGCGGACGCGGCGTTTTTCAGCGCGCATTACGACGTGAAAGCCGGCGGCAATGTGGCTCACGATCCCCACGGGGAGTTTGGCGGCAAGAACGTGCTGAGGCAGTTGCGGCCGCTGACCCGCACGGCCGAGCAGTTCAAATTGGACGTAGGTGCGGCCGAGGATAAGCTGCTGGCCTGTCTGGAAAAACTCCGTCACGTGCGAGCCGGCCGGCCGCGGCCGCAGCTCGATGACAAGATTATCACCGCTTGGAACGGATTGATGATCTCGGCCCTGGCGCGGGGACACCAGATATTGGCGGCGGCGGGTTCAGAGGACTCGCCTTACCTGACCAAGGCGACGCGGGCCGCGGAGTTCCTGCAGCGGGAGTTGTATGATGAGGGCACCGGGCTGCTTTATCGGAGCTGGCGCGAGGGACGCGGCGATATTCCGGGGTTTGCCGAGGATTATGCCTATCTTATCCAGGGCCTGCTGGACCTGTACGAGGCCGGATTTGAAATCCGCTGGCTGCAGTGGGCAGAACGGTTGCAGGCCATGATGGACGAACTGTTTTGGGACGCGGATCGGGGAGGCTATTTCAATTCCAGCGCTAATGATCCGACCGTGATTGTGCGGCTCAAGGAAGACTACGACGGTGCCGAGCCGGCGCCCAATTCCGTGGCCGTGATGAGCCTCATCCGGCTGGACTGGATGCTGGGTACGGCGGGAGCGCGCACCAAAGCCGAGGCCACCATCGAGACACTGCGTTCCCAGTGGACCCGGATCCCGCAGGCCCTGCCCCAGCTGTTGTGTGGGCTCGAGATGGCGCTCGCTGAGCCCCGTACGGTGGTGTTGGCGGGAGATTCGCGTACGGAGGAGTTTCGCATGATGGCGAAGGTCTTGTGGGAGCAGCTTGGGCCCCGTCGGGTCGTGCTCTGCGCTGATGGCGCGGACGGACAACATTGGCTGATGGCGCGGAAACCCTATCTGGCCGAGATGAAACCCAAAGGGAGGGCGGTCACTGCATTTGTCTGCGAAAACTTCAGTTGCAATGCACCTGTAAGCAGCCCGGCTGATCTCCGTAAACAATTGAGAGGGGGTTAAGCAGGCGTCGCAGCCAGCGGCCCGGCAACACCGGTCTGTCGCCAACCGTTTGGCCGGCAAGACATGGCGCCAAGTCGGGAAAGGGATGGCTGTGGGCCGGTCCCGGAGAAGATTCGTAGCAGCCCGAGGCTGATTCGATTGAAATCGAACGCGCCTGCCGGCTTACTTGGCCGGTGGCCCCCAAACCTTTCCACATTCGCTGGCTTTCCTGGCCAAATTGGTTGCGCATTTGCGGCAGCATCCTGATCGCCCTCAGCGTCACGTCGTTGCTTGGCCGGGCCCTGGGTTCTTGGGAGCTGGCCTCGGTGGTGCCCAATGGCAATCCCATGGCCGGCAACAGTGCGATCGCCCAAATTATCCTGGGAGTCGCCTTCTGGCTGCTCGCTGGCGACCGCAAACGTGCCGCGGAAGCACTGGGTTGGACGGTCAGCCTTTTTGCGCTGGTGATAGGACTGCAGAATTTTTTCGACGTTTCCTTCGGCGTGGACGAACTCTTCGTCCGGCACACGCTTCTGCCGATCCAGTCCAATCCCGGTCGGATGGCACCGAACACCGCCATCTGCTTTGTGCTGGCCGGAGCATCGGTGGCCCTGTTGGCGCGGCGGCGGATGCCGGCCGGTCTCCTTTCCTTGATCACCGGGCCGTTGTTGGGCTTTGCCCTGCTGGCCTTGTTGAGCTACCTCACGCAATTGCGTTTGGTTTTGTTTGGGGGAATCACCTTCGGTATGTCAGCGGCAACGGCCCTCGGCATGACCTTGGTCGCGATCACGGCCTTGATCGGATGGGAACGGCATCCGTCTGACCGGCCCATCCGGCCCCTGACCATCACCGCCCTGATGCTGCTGACCTCCGTGGGCTTTTTCAGCCTCTACCTCAATGAGGAACACGAGGCGGCCAAGCTCCAGCAAATCAAGAGCTATGAGGTGGTGGCCTCCCTGAATTACCTGGAGCTCTGTGTGACGCGAATGCAGTCGGCCTCCCGGGCCTACGTCATCACGGGCGATGAAGCGGATATCAACTATCTCACCGATATCAGCCACCGCCTGCGGGCGGAGCTGAATCATCTGGAAGCGCTGTTGATCGAGCGGCCCGAGGCTTTGGACGACTTGAAAATCCTGCGCCGGATGATCAATGACGAAAGGACCTATCTGGACCGGCTCATCGCTTCCCGCAGGGAGAAAGGCCTGCAGGCGGCGGAGCAGGAGCTGCGCGCCCGGCCGGACTATCTGCTCCTGGCCGGAGTGCGCGAACAGATCAACAAGTTTGAGGAAGGAGAACGACAGCGACAGAGACGTCACGACAACGAGAACAGGCTGACATCCTCCGAAAGCACCAAAGTCATCCTGTTGGGCAACCTCATTGCCGGAGTGTTTACCTTCCTGGCCCTCTATCTCTCCCGGCGCTCTGAGAGAGCAAGGATGCGGATAGAGCAGGAGCTGCAGAGGGTCAACCGCCTGCAGCGGGTCGTCCTGGACGGAGCCACCCACAGCGTGATCAGCACCACGCCCGAAGGGATGATCACACTGTTCAGCAAGGGCGCGGAAAAAATGCTGGGATACACCGCGGAGGAAATGGTGGGCAAATGTACACCGCAGGTCATCCATGTGGAAGGCGAGGTGGCGGCGCGGGCGGCCGAACTTGGCAACCTCTTGGGGCGTTCGTTTGCACCGGGGTTTGAAGTGTTCGTGGCCAAGGCCCGGCTGGGCAACGTGGACGAAAGGGAATGGACCTACGTGCGCAAAGATGGCAGCCGATTCCCCGTGCGGCTCAGCGTCACCGCACTGCGGGACGAGAGCGGAGTCATCACCGGGTTCCTCGGCATCGCCCAGGATCTCACGGAGAGCAAGCAGGCGGAAATCGCGCTGCAGGCCACGGAGGAAAGGCTCGGTCAGGTTCTCGGGAATGCCGAGTGTCTGGTCTGGGAGGCCAAGGTCCATCTCACCGGCAATGATTGGGAGTGGAAGATGTCGGTCTATCCCTCCGGCCTGCGGAACCGGCTGGGCAAAGACGAAATGTGGCAGGAGGGCGCGGGGCTTTGGTATCGCTTTGAAATCCCTGAACAGAACGAGATGAATCGCCGCAGTCGCGACGCGATGGAGAGGGGTCTGCCCGGGTACGTGCAGGAATTCCGATTGCTGCGCGACGGCAACACGACCTGGCTGCGGGAATCGGTCTCCATCCGCCAGCAGGGCGCCGGTCACTTTTGGCTCGTGGGTGTGGCCATTGATGTCTCGGACCGCAAAGCGCTCGAATCCGCGCTGGAAGCGAGCGAGGAACAGTTTCGCAATGCCTTTGACTATGCCGGGATCGGCATGGCGTTGGTCGGCCTCGATGGCCGCTGGCTTAAGATCAACCGGGTCGTCCACACGATGCTCGGCTACACCGAAGCCGAATTGCTGGCGCTGGACTTCCAAAACGTCACCCATCCGGAGGATCTCGATTCCGATCTGGCGAACGTGCGCGAACTGCTGGCCGGAACGCGTCGGCACTATCAGATGGAGAAGCGCTACATTCACAAGAACGGCCAGACGATCCATGCCCGTCTGACCGTCTCCCTGTTGCGGGATGCCGACGGCGAGCCAAGCCACTTCATCTCACAGATTGAGGACATCACACAGAGCAAGCTGATGGAGCAGGCCTTGAAGCAGAGCGAGGAACGCACCCGTTTGTTTGCCGAGCACGCGCCGGCCTCCGTGGCGATGTTTGACCGCGATATGCGCTATCTGGTGCACAGCGCGAAATGGCTGAAAGATTACGACCTGCAGGGTCGCGACATCATCGGCCGCTCCCACTACGAGGTGTTCCCTGAAATCGGCGAGGATTGGAAAGCGATCCACCGGCGCTGCCTCGCCGGGGCAACCGAGATCAATGAAGCCGCCCCGTTTGACCGTGCTGACGGCACCCGGCAGTGGCTGAGCTGGCGGGTGCAACCCTGGCTGAACGGCCGGGGTGAGATCGGCGGCATCGTCATGTTCACCGAGGATATCACGAGCCGGAAACAGCTGGAGGAGAGCCTGGCGACGGCGCGTGACCAGGCGCTGACCGCTTCGAAACTCAAGTCGGAGTTCCTGGCCAACGTCAGCCACGAGATTCGCACGCCCATGAACGGGGTGCTGGGCATGGCCGACCTCTTGATGGATACCAATCTCACCGAGGACCAGCGCCAGATGGGCCGCGTGATCCAGTCCAGCGCCCAGAACCTGCTGACGATCATCGATGACCTGCTGGATTTCTCCAAGGTGGAGGCCGGCAAGTTCCGGCTTACTGCCGACGAATTCAACCTGACGGAGCAGGTTGATCAGGCCATGGCGCTCCTGGTGCCACGCGCGGTCGCCGGTAACATCAGCCTGCAAAGCGACCTGCCCTCGGACCTGCCCAGCCGCCTGATCGGTGATCCCGGACGCATTCAGCAGGTGCTCGTCAACCTGCTGGGCAATGCGGTGAAGTTCACGGAAAGGGGCACCGTCTCGGTGGCGGTCCGCCCGCAAACAGCCGGCCAGCCCGGCCGGTATGCTTTTCGCGTGGAGGTGCGGGACACCGGGATCGGCATCACCGAAGAGCAACAAACCAGACTGTTCCAGCCCTTCATGCAGGCCGACGGGTCGACCACCCGACGTTTCGGGGGCACCGGTCTCGGTCTGGCGATCTCCCGCCAATTGATCGAGCTGATGGGAGGCCGGATCGGCTGTGAGAGTCAGCCGGGCCGTGGCTCCACCTTCTGGTTTGAACTGGAGCTGGCCATCCCCGTGTCGTCGAAACCGGCTTCCCTGGCTTCCTCGGAGAAGGACGAGCCTCCCTCATCCGGGCGCATTTTGGTGGCCGAGGATCAGCACGCCAACCGCCTGGTCATGCAGTTGATGCTGACTAAACTCGGTCTGGCTCATGCTGTGGTGGAGGATGGCCAGGCGGTCATCGAGGAGCTGGGCAAAGGTCGCTACTCCGCCGTGCTGATGGACTGCCAGATGCCCCGAATTGATGGGTATGAAGCCACCCGGCTGATCCGGGCCGGAGCGGCGGGTCCGGAAAACCAGGCGATCCCCATTGTGGCGCTGACGGCCAACGCCATGACCAGTGACCGGGAGAAATGCTTCGAGGCGGGCATGGACGAATACCTCTCCAAGCCGATTCGCACGGAGGGATTGGTTGCGATTCTGGCTAAGCTGGGGGTCAACCCCGGCCCATTGCCCCCCAAGGCGGCTTCCGCCACGGCTGGCGGGACGGAATCGGCCGGAGCGGCGGTGCTTGATGCCGGCCAGATCGCACAACTGCGCAGCCTGCCCGGTCGTACGCATGCCACTCTTTTCGAGGAGCTCGTTGGCATCGCTTTGCGGGAAATACCGCCGGCCCTGAAACAATTGCGCGACCAGCTGAGCCAAGGTGACGAAGAGATCGCCGCCGGGACCGCCCACCGTCTGGCCGGCAGCGCCGCCAATCTCGGCGCCTTGCGGCTGCGGGAGCTGCTGCAGAGGTTGGAGAGCCAAATCAGTGAAGGTGATCGTGCCGCCATCTCACAGGGGATGCCTGACCTTGACCGCGAGTGGGAGCTGGTCCAAAACGCGTTGCAGAGCCACCTGCCCAACCCCGCCCATGAAAATCCTGATCGTTGAAGATGATGCCATCGCCGGCGCGGTGCTGGAAGCCTCGCTCAAGGCGCTGGGGCATGAGGTCGAACTCGTGGTCAACGGCACGGATGGATGGAATCGCTTTCGCGGCGAAACCAGGCGGCTCGTCATCAGCGATTGGAAGATGCCCGGGCTCGACGGGCTCGAGCTCTGTCGCCGGATCCGGGAACGCGGCGGCGACTACACCTACTTCATTCTGCTCTCCAATCTCGCGAACAGTGCCGAAAACCTGGACCAGGCCATGGCTGCCGGGGCCGACGATTTTCTGTCCAAACCGGTCAAGACTTCCGAGCTCAAGGCACGGTTGCACGTGGCCGAACGCATTCTTAACTACGCCACCCAGGTGCGGCAGTTGCAGGAAATCATCCCGATTTGCGGCTATTGCCGGAAGATGCGTGACGACAAAAATTATTGGAGTCAGGTGGAAGAATATATCAGCAAGCAGACCGGCTCGGAGTTCAGTCACGGCGTCTGTCCGGATTGCTACCAGCGGGTCCTGGTGCCCGAAATGCTCAAAATGGGCGTCGAACCGCCGCCGCATCCGGAAGCCCGGCGCGTGACCAAGTAGGGTCTTCAGCGGGACAGCACCGCGCGAACCAGCCGGTCGTCTCCGTCGTTGGGCGCAGGGGTCAGGCCGAGGGTGGCGCAGAGCAGATTGTAGATATGGATGTTCTCCACGGCGCCGATCCTGAGACCCTGGCAATACGCCGGTCCATTGGCAATGAAGAGCGCGCCCATGTCAGGAGTTGCCGGATCCCAACCATGGGTGCCGCGGCTGTAGGTGGGTTGGCGCTTGGGCCAGCCGAGCTTGGACTCGATGTTCCAGTGCACATCGGCGATCAGGATGATCGGAGAAATCCGCTCGCCTTCGTTGTAGCGGAAGCGGGCCGGAACATCGGCTCGCAGGTAGACCTGCAGCGACGGCGGGGCCTTCGCGCGAATGCGGGCAACCAGTGCGCCGGGATCGACGCCGGGCTTGGGCCGCAGGCCGGCCGTTGGTCCGGTGAAATCAACCTGCACCGAGGTCACGTCCAGCAGATCCTCGAGGAAGACCACGCGGTCCGGTCCGCAATCTGCCATGCCGTGGTCAGACACGATCACGAGGTTGGTGTCGTCCCGCAGGCCAAGCCGGGCCAGCCCGGCCAACAGGTGGGCGACCGCCTCGTCGGCCTGCTTGACCGCCTGCGCCGTCTCCGGCGAGTCAGGTCCGTAGGTGTGGCCCGCATTGTCGACCACCTCAAAGTAGAGCGTGCAAAAGCGAGGCGGGTTGGGGCCGGCCTCGGCCAGCCAGCCGAGGAGGCCGTCGACCCGCTGGATCGAGGATTCCTTGGCGTCGAAGGGCTTGTAGTGCGAGGGTCGGAGACCCTGCTGCTCCGTCTCAGAGCCGGGCCAGAAATAGCAGGCGCTCCGGAGGCCCTGCTTTTCAGCGGTGATCCACGCCGGCTCGCCGCCCCACCAACGGGCGTCCTGGTTGCAACCGGGTTTGCTCATCCCAAAAGTCTCGTTGAGTGCAGGATCAAAAAACCAATTGGCGACCACGCCGTGGTGCTCGGGGTAGAGGCCGGTGACGATCGTGTAGTGGTTGGGGAAGGTCTTGGTGGGAAAGCTGGCGATCAAGCGGTCGGCGCGCACGCCGTGGATGGCCAGTTCCCGGAGGGTGGGCGCTTCGTATTTATCGAGGTAGTCCCAACGGAAACCGTCGATGGAAAGCAGGATCAAGCGCTCGGCACGGGGTGCGGCGGCGGCCCAACCGCTCCACAGCGCGAACCACAGAAGCACACCCACGCGGAGGCATTTCATGGTCGGACGCGGGCGTTCAATGGTTCAGCACCGAGCGCACCAGGCGGTCGTCCCCGTCGTTGGCGGCGGGCCTAACCCCAAGCGTGGCACACACGAGGTTGTAGAGGTGGACGTTCTCCACGTCACCGATGCGCGTGTCGCGGCGGAAGGAGGGGCCGCTCGCGATGAAGAGCGCGCCCATGTCAGGCAGGGCCGGATCCCAGCCGTGATTGCCCCGGTCCAACTCGCCGGTGAACTTGGCCAGGGCCGCCCGGGTTTCGACGTTCCAGTTTGCGTCGCAGATGAAGACGATTTCCGGGATCCGGGGATTGGCCCGGTATTGGTAGCGGGCGGGTACCTCGTCCCGCAGATAGAGGTGCACCTGGGGCGGGGCCTTGGCGCGCATCTGCCGCACCAGTTCGGCTGCCGTCGGGGCGCCGGGCAGCGGGCTCACGCCGCCGTTCGGGCCGGTCGATTCGACGCGCACGAGCGAGAGATCCACGAAATCGTCGAGATAGGCGATCCGGTCCAGGCTTTGTTCAGACATGCCATGGTCGGATACAATTATCAGGTTGGTCTGCTCCCGGATGCCCAGTTGTTCCAGGCCGGCGAGCAGCCGGGCGACGGCCTGGTCAGCTTCCTTGACGGCCGCGGCCATTTCCGGGGAATCGGGGCCGTTCTTGTGTCCGACCACATCGACGACGTTGAAATAGAGAGCACAGAAGCGAGGACGGGAGGCGGGCGGGAGTGCGAGCCAGCCGAGGACGCCGTCAACCCTCCGGTTGGTGCCGATCCGCGGGTCCCAGCCCTGATGCAGGCTCGAACGCAGACCGTGGTTCTCTGCATCGCTGCCGGGCCAGAAGTAAGTGCCGGTGCGCACGCCCTGCTTTTCCGCCGTGATCCAGACCGGCTCCGCCTGTTGCCACCAGCGCGCATCGGCGTTGTCTCCGGGCAGGTTCTTGCTGAAGGAGGCCTGCAGGACGGGATCGTAGAAATAGTTGGAAACGATGCCGTGGTGCTCCGGGCGCAGGCCGGTCACCAGGGTGTAATGGTTGGGAAAGGTCTTGGAAGGGAAGGACGGCACGAAGCGCCGGGCGTGGACTCCACTCGTGGCGAGGGCCCGCAGGGTCGGGGCATCGTATTTGTCGAGATAGTCCCACCGAAACCCATCCAACGAAATAAGGATCAATGGGCCCACGGGTGCGCGGGCCGTCGGCGTCGTGCAGGCAGCCAGCACGAGGCAGATGGTCAGAAGCAGGCTGGCAAGCAGGCGGCGGGACACCGCGGTAAACTAGGGTTTGTGTGATGGCGGGCAATCCGCATTCTTCGGCCCATGAACGAACCGGCCCGCCTGACCCACCTTGAGGAACGCTATGCGCACCTGCAGCGTCATCAGGTCGAGCAGGACAAGGTCATCCTGGAACTGGGCAAGGAAGTGGAGGCCCTCCGCAAGGAACTGGTCAAGCTGCGCGTCCGGAGCCCGGGTGAGTCGGAAAACACCGCCCCGCCGGACGAACGCCCGCCGCATTACTGAAGTGCGGCGCGGGCAGGGTCAGAACAAAGCCGTGACCTCGACGTGCTTGCCGGGCTCCAGAGAGACTTCGCCCGACAGGGCGGCGCTCTCGTCGTTCTTGTAAAGCTTGCACCTCATCGGCGCCGTCGCGTCGTGCGAGGCCCAGCCCCACTTGCCGATGGAAACGAACTGCATGGGCACACCCTTGTCCCAGCTCAGACCCGGACCATCGCCCCGGATGAACAACTTGTTGCCGATGCCGATGTAGGCGGTCACGAGGAGCCGCGTGGCGCCGTCGGAAGAAGTCGACGACTCGGGCTTGCTGCCGGTCGTCTCGGCGGGCGCGGCGGATTCGTCATCCGCGACGGCCGGGGAATGGTTGGAAGGAGAAGCGGCCTCGCCTTCCGCCGAGCCGGAGTCGTCCGACATGACGGCGAGGATGTCCTCCGGTTTGGCCTTGCGCGGGGCCCGCGGCTTCCTGGGTTTGGATTCTTCGCTGACGGGAGAATCGGCCGGGGCGGCCGGCTCGCTGGCGGGCAGCGGGAATTCCTGGGCGGGCGGGCTGCTTTTCGCGACCGGGGCCACCGGCGCGGTGGTCGGGGCGACCACGGGGGCGGCCGGCGGCATCGGTGGCGTGGAATTGGCCGAGGCAGCGAGGAGGTGGGTGATGCGGCTGATGCGGGAGTCGAACTCGGCGAGGGTCGCCTGCAGCTTGCCCTGCAGTTTGGCGCCGGCGTCCTGGGCGGCGGCGAGTTGCAGGCGCGAGGAGGTCTCCAAGGTCGACCACTCCGCGGTGGCCTTGGCGATCTTGTCGGCCACGGCCTTGAGGTTGGCGGAGTTCGCCGCGCGCAATTCATCGAGTTCTCGTTCAAGCGCCTCGCGTTCCTCGGTGTCCTTCTCGGCCAGCGCCTCGTTGAACTCGGCGAGCTTCTCCTGCATGCGGTACGGCAGATTCTCGGCGGTATGTGCGGTCTTGTGGACGGCTTCCTCGACCGCCTTGATCTGGGCGGCGGCGCGGGCGAGGCTCTCACCGGCGGCATGGAGGCGCTGGACCTGCTCGGTCACGCGACCACGCTCGCTCTGCACGTACTCCGCCGAATCGGCGGCATAATCGATGAGCAGCGGGATCAGGGCGATGATCGCCGCCAGCACAATGCAAAGCACGGCGCTGACGAAGGGCAGGGGGGCGTACGGATTCTTGGCGAAGAAAACGATGATGAAGGCGGTGATCAGCAGGCCGGCATCAATCGCGAAGTAGACCAGTTTTGACTGACGGGGAGCGGGGTCGAGATTCATAGGCGAGTCGCGCGCACGCTGTTTTTTGTCCGCCCCGGCCGCTTTCTCAAGCAAAACCGGACACTTGGCGCTTGAGCGGGACGCCGGCAATGTCAGGCTGGCTCCACAGCCGATGAATTTTTCCCACTTTGTGCGGATCGATCGGGAGGGCCGCGGACTTGAGCGGCATTACGTGGTGCACACGCACGACCCGAAATTCACGCTGGAGCTGACGCCGGACCCTGAGGCGTCGGACCAGATCGGCAAAGGAATCATCAAGCGCATCTGTGTGCCCAACTCGTGGGCCGGGGACTACGGAAAGTACGCCAAGATGGTGACGGCCGCGCAGGAATTCTTTGCCCAGTCCAAGCCCGGTCCCGCGCCGCGGGTTTGAGGCGGGCTCCGGCTTTAGCCGGCCATCAGCCGCCGCCACGACGTGGCGAACAGCGACACCAGCATGCCGATCCGGATCGCGCCTTCAAACGTCAGGATGACCAGCACCCACTTGAGACCGCAGGACGAACGCAGCGCATAGCCGATGCCGGTCATGACGACGAGCACGATACCCTGGGCGCGCCCGACGGGATGCAGCAGCAGCGCGAACATCCACATGAAGTACACCAGCAACCCACCCGCCCAGAGGCCGGCCATCCAGCTGGCCATCGGCAACTCGCGCGGGTCGGCGTTCACCCGGATCTGTTTCACCCCCATGAAACGCTCGCTTACGATCAGCTGCCAGACCTCGAAGAGGAGAAACAGCGGGGCGAGCAAAGCGAAGGGATTCACGGCGCGGGTGGGGTTATTTGCCGCCGTACCAGACGCCCCGGCGCCAGTTGTGGCGACGCAGCTTCTGCACCAGGGCGTCCGGCATGGCCGGAAGATCGCTCACGCCGCAATTGGCTTCGGCCTGGGCGACGTTGCGGATGCCGGGAATGACCACGGAAACCGCGGGGTGGGCCAGCACCCACTTGAGGGCCGCTTGCGGCATGGTGTAGCCCGTGCCCGCGAGGTCCTTTTGGATTTCCGCCGCGTGCGCGATGGCCCGGCCGAGCCGGTCGCCCTCGAAGTACTTGGCGCGAAAATCATCGGCGGCAAAGCGCGTCTCGGGCGTGAACTTTCCCGTCAGGGCGCCTTCATCAAAGGCGACGCGGACGATCACGCCTACCCCGCATTCACGGGCCACGTCCAGCAACTCGGCGGCGGGTTCCTGTTCGAACAGGTTGTAGATCACCTGGACAGAGTCGATCCACCCGCCGCGCATCAGCTCGATGACGGAATTCTGATCCTGCTCCGGGGTCGACACACCGACGAGTCCGATCAGGCCCTCGGACTGCAGCTTTCTCAGGATCTTGAAGGGGGTCGGGTTCCGGTTCCAGGCGCGGGTCCAGGTGTGCAGCTGGAGCAGATCCAGTTTGGCGGTGCCGAGGTGGGCGAGGCGGGTGGCGATGTTCTCGCGCAGATAGCTCTCCGGATAGCGATCCTCGGCGACGCAGTAGGGTGAGGGCGGCCAGATGCCCGCGGAGGGTGGCGTCTTGGTGGCGACGAACACAGACTCCTTCTTGCCGGCCTGCGCGCGGTCACGCAGCACCTGGGCGATGATCTTTTCACTGCGGCCGTTGCCGTAGCCGGCGGCGGTGTCGATGAACGTGCAGCCCAGATCCAGCGCGCGATGCAGTGCGGCAATGGAATCGTTGTCGGCCTGCGCACCCCAGGAGCCGCCGATGGCCCAGGCACCAAAACCGATTTCCGAGCAAGTGAGTCCGTGTCGGCCGAAGGGGCGGGATTGCATGACAGCACCGATGCACGAAAAGGGGGAAAAGGAAAACCGATTGTCGGTTCGCGGCCGGTTTGGTCTAACGTGTGACGTTTCCGACGGGGCTTCAAAATTGACACTCGTGGTGGCGGCGAGTGCTATGGGTCCGCTTTTCCCACCCCGTTGCTCCCCGACACGCCCGCATTGGAATTGTGGACGTAATCGTCAAGGCCACCATGTACCACTCTCTCCCGCGCCACGCCCCATTCGGTGGGTGGATCCTCTTGGGTTTGCTCGCGGCCGTCACGACCCGGGCCGGGGATCCTATCCAAGAGGTGGGCAAGACCGCCTCGGAGTGGGTGAAAACCCGATCCGAAACCGTCCGCCTGGAAAAGAATTGGGAACAGGACCGCGTCCTGTTGGGTTCCACGGTGGATGGGTTGAAGGAGCGGGCCGGGCGTTTGCAGGAAAAGCGTGACCACCTGCTCGCCAGCACAGCGGAGGAACGCGCCGAGCTGGCCTCGCTGGAGGCGAAACTGAACGACGCCAAGGCAGCCCTCCATCTCACCGAGGAGCGGCTGCAGGTGCTGACGGAACGCGTGCGGCGGTTGCGACCACGACTGCCGCCGCGCCTTTCCGAAGCTTTGGAAATGTCCTACCGCAGCCTGGCCGACTCGAAAGCCGGCCCCGCTGAGCGCATGCAGCTGGTCATGACCGTCCTCAACCGCTGTGCCCAGTTCAACCTGAGCGTCAGTCGGGGAGAGGATATCGTTTCCCTCCCCGGGGAAGCCACGCCGAAAGCGGTGGAGGTCCTCTACTGGGGACTCAGCCACGGTTATGCCCTCGATCGGGCCGCGGCCCGCGCTTGGCTTGGCACGCCCGGGCCGGACGGCTGGCGTTGGGAAGCCCTGGAAGGCGCGGCGCCGGCCGTGGCGGAACTTTTTGCCATCAGCCGCGACGAAGCGGATCCGCATTTGGTCACGGTACCGGCCCGCCTGGACCCAACCCCGGGGTCGCCATGAAGATTTCCCTGTCCAGTTTCCTGTTGGCTGGTCTGCTGGCGCTCCCGCTTGCCGCGGCCGATGATTTCAACGCCGCGCTCCAGCGCGCCGCGGTGGACTACGCCGGACGCCTGCAACAGGCCAACGATGAGCTTGTCCGCACGCGGGAGCGGGTCGCCCGCGAGAAGGCGCCGCTCCTGAAGGAAATGCGGGCGACGGAAGACAGTATCATCGGCTACGAGCGGGAGATGGTGCGCCTGACGACGGATCAGGAAAATGCCGTCGCCAACAAGCGTCGGCTCCTGCGGGACATCGAGGAACAGCGCAAGACCACCGCCTACGTGACGACCCTCGTGGGCGATGCCCTGAAAATCCTGCCGGAGGCACTGGCCCCCGGCGAGAGCCTGCTTGTGGGTGAACAGGTGCGGGCTTTGCAGGAACGCCTCGAGACGGCCGCGGCCACCGGCACGGCCACGCCGGTTGCCCTGGAGGTCGTCGATTTCATGCTGGCCCGTACGGAACGGGTGCTCGGTGGCCATTTGGCGGCCGGCCGCGCTCTGAATGCCGCGGACAACCGTCTGCAGGAAGGTACGCTGGCCTTTGCCGGCCCGGAGGTCTTTTTCATGCCCAGCGGTGGTGGTGCGGCCGGTATCGTGCGGATGAGGGAGGATTCCAAGCAGCCTATCTATTACCCGCAGGCCCAATGGCCTCTCGCCGAGAGTGCCGCCTTCTTCGCGGGCCGGGCCGGGACCATGCCGGCTGATCCCACCGGCGGCAAAGCACTGCGCCTGCAGCAAACCGGGGGCAGTTGGACCGAGCACGTGAGCAAGGGCGGCAAGGTTGCCTGGGTCATTCTGGCTGTCGGCTTGGTGGCGCTGCTGCTCATCCTCAACAAATTTGTGGACGTCGCGACCATGCGCGTCGACCTGTCCCCGCGGACGACGGCCTTCCTGCAGGCGGTGGCCTCCGGGGACCGCGGCAAGGCCCAGGCCGCCCTCGCCGGAATCAATCGAACTTCCCGGGAGCTCTTTGCCGAGGGCCTCAGGCATCTCGACGCGCCCACGGGAATTTTGGAGGAGAAGCTAGAGGCGGTTCTGCTCGGACAGCGACTGCACTTTGAGCGTCGGTTGCCGTTGCTGGCGGTCATCGCCACGGCGGCACCGCTCATGGGTCTGCTCGGGACCGTCGTCGGCATGGTCAAGACCTTCACGCTCATCACCGTGTTCGGCACAGGCAATGCGGCCAAGCTCTCGAGCGGCATCTCGGAGGTGCTCGTCGCCACGGAGCTTGGTCTCACCGTCGCGATCCCCGCGCTGGTGGTGCACGGTTTCCTCGCCCATCGCATCAACAAGAACCTTGCCGTGTTGGAGCGCCAGGCGCTGGAGTTTGTCACGGCCGCGACCGCCGCCCAGAGCGGGGTCGCTTTGACGGAGGAGGCCCGGTGAACGCGATGGCCCAGCTCATTGAACGGGGCGGCTGGGTGATGCCGCTTATCATCACGCTTTCGGTGCTGCTGTATGCCCGTTGTTTCCGGCTGCTGATCTCGCTGGGCCGCATCCGCCGGCGGTTGCGCACGGCGCCCAACGCCGCGACGCGCCAACACCTGCAAAGGGAGGCGCGCGAGTCGTTTCGGCGTCAGCGGGCGGCCATCGGGCCGATGATCGCGGCGGCCCCGCTGATGGGGCTGCTCGGCACCGTGAGCGGCATGGAAAAGACCTTCGCCCATCTCTCGGCCTCCGCCGGCGACAAGTCGATGGAGGGCCTCGCCGGCGGCATCTCCGAAGTGCTGGTCGCCACGCAGTCGGGGCTCACGGTGGCGATCCCGGCCATGGTGCTCGTCTATCTGGCCCACCGCGAGGTGCAGAGCCAGGCGCAGTCGGTCAACCGCCTGCAGCGCCGGCCGGAACGGCTGGGGGGTGCCGCATGATCCGACGGTCGCATGGACAGCACCGCTTCGAGTCGACGCACATCGACATGGTGCCGATGGTGGACTGCATCATGGTGCTGGTGATTTTCCTGATGATCAGCAGCTCCTTTGTGAACGACCCGGGGGTCGAGGTGCAGAAACCTGATGTCGTGGGCGCGCTGAGCAGCGAGCAGAACGCCCTGCTGATCGCGATCGCGGCTGACAACCGCATCTGGTTCGACGGCCAGGAAATCCGGCTCGACCAGGTTGCCGCCGTGTTGAAACAGGCCGCCGTCGGCCGGTCCCCCTCGGTGATCGTGCGCGGTGACCAGGCCTCGAGCCTCGGGGTGTTCGCGCAGGTCTACACGGAAGCCAAGCGGGCCGGACTCAAACAGGTTCAGTTCGCCACCACCCGGGCCGGGAGTCCCTGAACATGAGCCCGACCGCCGTCATCCTTAACCCCTTGGAAAGCCGCACGACCAGCGCCGTCTCGGAAGTGCTTTCCCTGGCTCTGGGCGCGGGGTTCACGCTCGTGCTCTTCCTCGCTGTGGCGCTTTTCCAAGCCACCGAGACGCCCGCACCCGATCCGGATATCACCGAGCTGCACGCCATGGCCATGCCGCTCGACACGCCGCCGCCGCGTCCGTTGGAGACGGAACCCGTGGCGGTGGCGGCCGTGCCGTTCGCCGGATTGGAGATCGCCGCCAGCGACAGCCCGGTGCGCATCGCGGTGGTGCCGACCGACCTCTCGCAACTGCTGCCCATCTCGACGACGGCCCCGGCGGCGAAGATCGAACCGGCGCGACTCTACACGGAGTTCAAACCCAAGACTGAGATTGGCGGCGATTTCTCGCGGATATTCCAGCAACACGAGGTGGATCAACGGCCCCAGGTGGTGTCGCGGCCGAAACCCTACATCCCGCCGGTGGTCCGCGGTACCGCCGAAAGCCTCCGCATCTCCGTGCTCCTGCTGATCGACACCCGCGGCGCCGTGGCGAGCCTGCGCGTGCTGCAGGGGTCGGGAAACAAGTATTTCGACGACATCATCATCCATGATATCCGCAACCTCTGGATCTTCAGTCCGGCAATGAAACGCGGCCACAAGGTCCGCTGCCTGGTGCAGCAGAACGTGCGCGTGGTCTGGGAAGGTGGCTTCCCCTTCGATTCCTGACAAGCCATGCGCCCCCACCGTTTTCTGCTCTCCCTTCTCCTCCTGCTGCCGGCGGCGCTGCGGGCCCAGTCGGAGGTGGACATCTTCGACCTGCAGCAGGCGCAGAACATCTTCGGGCGCCAGAAGCAGAAGGCGCTCGCGCTCGATCCCAAGCGCATCATCAACGAATCGTCCGGTTTCCTGCACGAGCGCGAGCCCGAGATGACCGCGGAGGAATACGCGCTCTACGAAAAGGTCGTGACCATGCTTGGCTCCAATCCGGCCTTTGCCCTGCGCCTGTTGGAAGGCATGATGAAAGAAGGCGAACCACCCAGCCCCGCTTTCGAATTCATCCTCGGCAACGCCTATTACGCCGCGGGTGACAATGCCCGGACCGAAACGAGCTACCGTAACGCCGTCAAACGCTACCCGGCCTTCCTGCGCGCCTGGAACAACCTGGGCGTGCTGTATTACTCGACCGACCGCTTCGCCGATGCCGTGCAGGCCTTTTCCAAATCGGTCTCGCTCGGTGATCGCGATCCGACCACGTACGGACTGCTTGGCTACAGCCTCGAAAAGGAGAACAACCTCATCTCGGCCGAGGTTGCCTACATGCAGGCGCTGTCGGGCGACCCGGGCAACGCCGACTGGCAGGAAGGGCTGCTGCGGATCTGCATCCAGGGCGGGCAGCTGGTGCGGGCCGAGGCCATCGCCCGCGAGCTCATCAAGGGCCGGCCCACCGACGCGCGATTCTGGCTGATCCTTGCCAACGTGCTGCTCACCGCGGAGCGCAAGCTCGATGCCATGGCGGTGCTGGAGCTTTGCGCCGGTGCCGGCGTGGCGGGCGAGGAGGAGCTCGTGCTGCTCGGGGACCTCTACGCGGAGAAAGGACTCTATCCCGAGGCCCTGGCCATCTACACGAAGCTGGTGAAGCCCGAGTCAGCGACCGGCGAGCAGAAGCTACTGCGCCTCGCGCAAACCCACGCCGCCGCGGGCCGCATGGCCGAGGCGGATCGGGCGTTGCAGGCCCTGCCCGCGGGACTTTCCCCGCCAGGGCGCATCACCCGCCTGCTGGTGCAGGCGCAGATTGCCCGAGGTGCCGGGCGCTGGGACGAAGCGCGCCGCGCGCTCGAGACGATTCTCGCCGAACAGCCGCGCCATGGCCCGGCCCTGCTCGCGCTCGGTGGCGTGCAGGTCGCAGCCGGTGACGAGGCTCGCGCCGCCTTTGCCTTTGAAGCCGCGCTCCAGATCCCGGAAACCGCGTATCGGGCCAGTCTTGAACTGGCCAACCTCGAGTTGCGCAACCGCAACTACGCGCGCAGCGTCGCCCACCTGCAGAGAGCCCTCAGTCTCGAATACACCGACGAGGTTGCCGACTACCTCGCCCGTGTTCGCACGCTGGTGGACACCGAGCCAACCCCGCGATCCTGAGCCGCCCGTTTGACTCTCCCGCCAGTCGGATTCACGTTCATCCTGCCCCGTCCGTCCGTTACCCACCAATGAAAACTGCCTTCCTGCGCTTCCCGTTGCTCGCTGCCCTGGCCGGTTCTTGTTGTGCGGTGTCTGGAACGGCGAAGGTCGCGACGGCCCCGACCTCTCCCCGTCCGGTCATCTACATGGGCGCCGATCTCTCCGTGCAGCAGGGCAAGACTTTCTACCAGGTTGAGGATGTGGATGGCAGCGAGTTTGTGATCTCGGTGGGCGGCAAGAACAAGTTCGTGCGAACCCGCATGCAGTCGAACAACGTGAAGGTCAAAAAGGAGCTGAAGTTTTCTCCCCTCAGTGTGCAGCTGGATGACATGCAGGGCGTGGCCGGCTACACCCCGGCGGCGGATCCGCGGCACAAATTCAACGCCCGGTCAGGCGCGGCGAGCGGCGCCAAGGCGGCCAGCGAACTTGCCGCTTATCGGTCCGGAGAAATCCAGTCGGCGTTGAGTGCCTTGGGGAACAATCCCAACGGCGCCGATCCCGTCCGGCAGGCGCAGCTGCAGAGCAGCCTGGAGACAGAGCAGGCGAACCAAAACCTCGCGGACTACCAATTGGGCAGCGACTACAGTTCCATCCCCTCCATGGCCAACGATCTGGCCAAGGAACTGGACGAGGGCAATTTTGACATGGTGGATGTCTCGTTCCGGATATCGTCCCCGGAGCCGCTCGATGATCCCTACATGGTGGTGCTGGTGGAATTCCAGCCACGCGGCGCGAAGCCGGGCGAGAGCAGCCTGTTGATCCACGCCAAGGCCCTGGATCCCATTGATACGAAGCCGAAATACATCCGGGTGCGCGAGGGCGGCATGCCGGTGGGTTTCAAGTTTCTGCGGCATGAGGTCCATATCTACAACCGGGGCCGCGAGGTGGCGACGAACGCCTCCTCCAAGCGTGTCGAGCTCACGCGCGAGGAAGCCCGGCTCTACCTCGTGATCGAGCACATCGGCGCCAACAAGGGTGCAACCCAGGTCGCCGAAGCCGTGCGCGGCAGTCTCTCCCCGGCGGTTCGAAGCCGTCTGCGTCCGGATCAGCTGGAGAACGTGAGTTACGTCCGCGTCTCGAAGGACGGGGTGCCGCAGGGCGTCTATGTCGATGAATCGGCCAGTCTGCCCGTGAGCGACGAAGACCTCGTGGCCGCGGTTAAAGACGCTTTTTTCAAACCGGCCCTCCACGACGGAAAGCCCGTCGACGGGGTCGTGCGTGTCAGGCTGGGTGAACTGACTTTATGACCAATCGGCCGCTGCCATGACTTTTCCGAGAATCCATGCGAATCCTGCGGCCAGCGCTACGATCCTAGGACTGGCGCTGCTGGGATCGCTCGCGCCAAGAACGGGCGCGGAAACAACCAAGCCAGACGCGGCGCACGAGCTCGTTCTTTTCATGGGGCTCGATCTCTCGGTCAAGGAAGGCAAGCGCTTCTATCAGGTCGAGGATGTGGATGGCAGCGAGTTCGTGATTTCGGTGGATGGCAAAAACAAATTCGTGCGGACCCGGATGCAGTCCAACAACCTCAAGATCGGACGCGACCTCAAGATCGCCCCAGTATCCGTCCAGCTCGACGATATGGAGGGCCAGGCCGGTTACACGCCCGCCGCCGATCCACGCCTCAAATTCGACCGGCGCTCGGGTGCGGCCATCGGGGCCGAAGCGGCCAGCCGGCTCGCGGAATACAATGTCACGGAAATCACCGATACGCTGTCGAAGATCAATCCCGCCTACGACGGCAGCAACCGCAAGGGGCAGCTTGAGGCCGCGCGGGAGGTGGAGCAATCGAACCTCGCGCGCGCGGAGTACCATCTGAGCAGCGATTACAGCTCCACGCCCTCCATGGCCAACGATCTGGCGAAGGAGCTGGCCGAGGGCAATTTTGACATGGTGGACGTTTCGTTCCGGATATCGTCTCCGGAGCCGCTCGACGATCCTTACATGGTGGTGCTGGTGGAATTCCAGCCGCGCGGCGCGAAGCCGGGCGAGAGCAGCCTGTTGATCCACGCCAAGGCCCTGGATCCCATTGATGCGAAGCCGAAGTACATCCGGGTGCGCGAGGGCGGCATGCCGGTGGGATTCAAATTTCTGCGGCATGAGGTCCACATTTACAACCGGGGCCGCGAAGTGGCGACGAACGTATCCTCCAAGCGCGTCGAGCTCACGCGCGAGGAAGCCCGGCTCTACCTCGTGATCGAGCACATCGGCGCCAACAAAGGTGCAACCTTGGACCCGGTGCCGGTCACCGGCTGCCTGACAGCCTCCATGCTGAAAGGAATCGCTCCCGAGCTGCTGAATCAGGCCTGTTATGTCCAGGTTTCCAAGGAGGGGCAGGTTCGCGGCGTCTTTGCCGACGTCGGCGCGAGTCGGCCGATCGCCGACGCAGCCATCACCCGTCTCCTGGACAAGGCCATGTTCAAGCCGGCTCTGGCGGCGGGCCAGCCGGTTGACGGCGTCGTTCGCGTCCGTCTTGCCGATCTGACGCTTTGAATTCGGGCTTAGCGGAAAAGAAACAGGCCGGCGACGCCGACCACGGCGAGGCCCGCGCCGACGAAATAGGAAACGCGTGGTCGGTTGCCTTCCATACGCACGGAGAAAGGGATGATCAGCAGCGGTGAGGTGGCCACGATGGCTTGAACGATCCCGGCCGGAGTGGTCCGCAGGGCCCACTGGAAAAACACCACGCCCAGGATCGGACCGGTGAACGCGTTGGCCAGCACCCAGGCCCAGGCCCGCCCGGGGCGTCTGGGTTGATCGATGCGTCGCCAGCAGACAAAGCCCCACGCCAGTGCGGCCACGAGCAGGCCGGCGATGACGCGCAGATAGGCGGCGGTACCGGCATCAATGGGTGCGTCCAGCTGGCGGGCGACGGCGAAGGCCTTGCGGCTCAGGACGGCGCCGGTGCCTTGGCCCAGAGCGGAAAACAGGGCCCACGCCAGTCCCGCCGGCCACTCCGTCGGCGAAACCCGGGGCAGACTGCGCGGCATCAACCCGAGGGTGACCCCGCTGAGCGTGATGGCGATGCCGGCGGTCTGCACCAGCGTCAAACCGGTGCCCAGCCAGGTCCATTCGAGCAACGCTGCCGTCACCGCGGAACCGCATTGCACGATCAGCGTGGACAAACTCGAACCCAGTCGGGGCAGCGATTGAAACATGGCCAGTCCGCCGAGCCCGAAGCCCGCCAGCCCACCGAGGAAGAACCAGCCCTTGGCCGCGCCCCCAAAGCCCGCGCCGCAGCCGTGCGCCCACAGTCCCAACGCTAGGAGTGCGACGAACAGTCGCCAGAAATTCGCCGCCGAACTGCCCAACCGGTGGGCCGCCTGGTTGGCGAATACCGGCGTGAGGGCGAAACAGAGGGTGGTGGCGAGAGCGCCGATCATGAGGACGGGGTTACCACGTGTATTCCATGCCGCAGGTGATGCCACGGCCGTTGCCTGGCAGAAAGATCGTGGTGGCCGCCGGATTGCGCGCGAGATCCAATACCCCGGCGGTGCTGGCGATGTAGTGCCGATGAAACAGGTTGTGTCCGGACACCACCACGCTGACGCCCGTGCGGAATTTCCAGCCGAGCCGGGCGTCCCAACGCAGGTGGCCGTCATAGAAAAGCCGGTTGGCGTGATCGACGGGTGTCCGGCCCGAAATCCAGTTGGCCTCGATGCCGGCATACCCGCCGGCCGGATGTTCGTAGAGCAGATCCGTGTTGCCGAGCTGCGCCGGGGCGCCGGCCAGGCGGTTCTGCCCGTAGACGGCATCATGGGCGAAATTGAACCGGCTCCAGTTGGCGGTCGTGCTCAATGTCACGCGATGGGGCGATTCGAGCAGGCGCCAGCGGAATGCGGCTTCGATGCCCTGATGACGGGTGGCGCTGGCATTCACCGCGCCGCGCGGCAGACCGGCGGCGTCGGCGAGGCGGAGAATTTCGTGCCGCCACCAAGAGTGATAGGCGGTGACATTCCAGCTCAGCGGTCCGGTCCGACCCCGCAGGCCCAGTTCGGCCGTGGTGGCGTGTTGGGCCTCGAGTTCACGCTGGCGCAGAGTCAGATTGGGGTGGGTGCCTTGTACGGACAAGAGGTCGTCGAACACGGGCGGCTCCGTACCGCGGGACCAGGCGGCGTAGACGGACATTTCCGGTTGCACGAACCACTGTACCCCGAACCGGGGGGACACGTCCGCGTAGCGAAACGTTCGGCTGAGTTCGCCGGAAACACTGGTGGGCGTCAGTCGGTCGATGATCTTCCGCTGAGACTGGAGCAACGTGAGCCCGGCGCCGACGGTCAGATTGGATCGCAGCCAGACGATGTCCTCGAGGCTGAGCGCCAGGGTCTGCGCCTCCAGATCATTGGCGCCGAAACGAGTGCCCCGGGTGCCCAGGTTGTTCAGGAAGCGATCCTGCTGCGTGGTGCCGATGGAGAAAACGGCCCGGGCCAGCAGGTGGTGCTCCACGGAGCTGAAGCTGAGCCGGCGGGCGAGGGTCACGTGGCCGTTCAGGTCGTCGCCGGTGGCCAGGGTTTCCCCGTTGGGTTGAAGCTGACGGAAGTCATCGCGCCAATGTTGCCAGGCGAGGCCCGCAGCGGTGGCTGCCTCCGGAGGACCCTGCTTGTATTGCGTGGCGACGTGCAGGAGCGAGGCATCGCGCCGGGGCTGATCACGCACCACGGCCGCGAAGTTCGAGCGAGGGTTTTCCAAGGCCTGCGTCAAGGTGAGGGGACCGGGTACCTCATAGCACGGGTTGGCGAAATAGACCGAGGTTTCCCACTGGCGTTCAGTCTTGGAGAGATGTTGGACGCGGACCAGCGCGGCGGAGCGTGTTTGGGCGCTGAGCGGACGGTAACCTTCCTGGCGCTGGTGCGAAGCGGCCACCTGCACCGGGACGCCGGCGAGGGTCACCGCGTCAGAAAGTTGTCCGCGCCAGGCGCCGAAGGAACCGGTTAGGAGCCGGAGCTGGCTGGTCGACGTGCCCATGGGTGCGGGCACGGCATTCAACACACCGCCCAGCGCCGCCGGGGTGAGAGCGGCATGCAGGGTGCCACGGTAGACCTCGATGCGCGGAAAGAGCATGGGGTCCAGCAGCCCGCTGTGGAAAGACCCGTCGGCGCGGGCAAACGAGAGACCGTCGAGGAGAAACGCCACGCCGCGGCTGGTCGGTGCGCTGTCCAGGCCGGAGCCACGGATGATAAAACGCGGAGGTTCGAAGCCGCCGAAGCTTTCCTGCAGGAGGAGACCGGGCATCCGGCGCAAGGTCTCGCTCAAGGTCGAGAGGTTGCGGCCGGACCAGGCCTTGTCGCCCGTCATGGCTGTGGAACCGAAGGTGGAGGCAAAGGAGTCGTCCCGGGCGGGTGCCGTGTGGGCGTCCACACGCACCTCGACCAACCAGGGAGGCAGGGTGATGGGGTCGCCTTCCGGTTGGGGCGTCGGACTGCGCGCGGTTGCAGGATCGGTTTGGGCGGCCAGGGCCAGGGCGCAGACGCTGAGGACAAAAAAAAGAACCGATCCGCGATCGGTTCTGCGCATCAGCGCCGGGGCGGGAGGAGCCGACGGCGCGCGGGGAAGGTCAGGGGGTGGAGCACAACACGACATGGCGTGGGGGATCACCGCTGGTAGAGCGGCCGGGCCTGGTAGTGGTTGTGGAGCAGGTGGTGGGCTTTCTCGCCCAAGGGTTCGCCGAGAAACTCCTCGTAGACGCGGATGACCTCCGGGTTTTCGTGGGAGCAGCGGATCTTGCGGTCGCGATCGTCCTGATAGAGACCGGCGATCCGCTGCTGGCGGCGCTCATTGTCGACGCCATACGGCTGGCCGCCGCCGCCGATGCAACCGCCCGGGCAGGCCATCACCTCGATGAAGTCATAGGGGGAGGGCAGGCCCTCGCGGCGCGCCGCGCGCACGCGTTCGAGCACGGTGGCGACGTTCGCGAGCCCGTGCGCCACGGCCACATGGACCGGTGTGTCGTTGATCGTGATCGTACCTTCCTTAACGCCCGCCAGGCCGCGGACGGCTTCCAGCTCGATCTTCTCAAGCGGTTTTCTGGTGGCGTAGAAGTGGGCCGTGCGCACCGCCGCCTCCATGACGCCGCCGGTTGCGCCAAAGATCGTGCCGGCGCCGCTGTAGTCGCCCAGCAGGGAGTCGGCCTCGGCGTCGGGCAGGTTGAGGAAATCGATGCCGGATTGCTTGAGCATCCGGGCGAGCTCGCGGGTCGTGAGGGCAACGTCCACATCCTTGTGGCCCGAGGCAAACATGTCAGCCGTGCGCGACAGTTCATATTTCTTGGCGGTGCAGGGCATGATGGAAACCATGTACATCTTCGCCGGATCGAGACCCATTTTCTGCGCGTAGTACGTCTTGGCGAGAACCCCGAGCATCTGTTGCGGAGACTTGGCCGACGAGAAATTGTCGATGAAGTCCCAGTGGTTCTTCTCCATGAAGTCGGTCCACGAGGGACAACAGGACGTGATCAGCGGCAGCGGACCGCGTTGGTGCGCGAAGCGCTGGATGAATTCACTGGCCTCCTCGACGATGGTGACATCTGCCGAGAAATTCGTGTCGAAAACCGCCCGGAAGCCCAGCCGGCGCAGGGCGGCATAGATCTTCTTCGTCAGATTGGTGCCGGGCGGCAGGCCGAAGGCCTCGCCCACCGTGACGCGCACCGACGGGGCGATCTGGACGACGCAGATCCGGTCCGGGTCATGCAGCGCGTTCCAGACCAGCGGCGTTTCATCGTTCTCGACGATGGCGCCCGTCGGGCAGTGCGCGGAGCATTGGCCGCATTTGACGCAGGGCGATTCCGCGAGCGTGATGTCTCCCGCCGGAGCCATGCGCGTGTTGATGCCGCGATCCAGGAAGGAGAGCGCCCAGACATCCTGGATGTCCTGGCAGACCTGCACGCAACGGCCGCATTTGATGCACTTTTGGAAATCGATGATGATCGAGCCGGTGGAGTCGTCCGGGGGCGTGTCCTTCACGTAGCGTTTGATCGACTCCATCGGGATGTTGAAATCGGCGGCGAGGGACTGCAGCTCGCATTCGCCGTTCCGACCGCAGGTCAGGCAGGCCTGGGGATGGTTGGACAGGATCAGCTCCAGCGTGGTGCGGCGGACGTCGACGATCTCGCGGTCGTGGGTGGTTATCTCCATGCCTTTCTCCAGGGGAGTGCAGCAGGCCCGCAGCAGACGGCTGTTGCCCTTCCTGCGCACAATGCACAATCCGCAGGCGCCGGTGGGGAGCAGGTCCTTGTGCTTGCAGAGCGTCGGGATCTTCACGTGGGCCTGCCGGGCGGCGTCGAGGATCGAGGTGCCTTCCGGCACTTCGACCTCGATGGAATTGATGCGGGCCTTGACCATCATGACACGGTCTCCTTGGTGCTGCCGGCCGCGACCGGGGATTTGGCGGCGGCCGATTCGTCCGGGTCCTTGGCTGTCGCCGCGGCGGCCTTGTTCATCTTCCGCGCATAGACCGGTCCGCCGTCGAGGTATGCCTGGTATTCGGCGGGGAAGTAGCGGAGCGTGGAGAGGACGGGATTGGGCGCGGTCTGGCCGAGACCGCAGAGCGATCCCTTCTGCATGGCCTGGCAGATGCGCTGGATGGCGGGAAGGTCGGCTGCGCCGCCCCGTCCGCGGGTGATTCGTTCCAGGATCTGCAGCAGCTGGTAGCCGCCGATGCGGCAGGGCGCGCACTTGCCGCAGGATTCATCGACGTTGAAGCGCAGATAGAACTTGGCGACGTCGACCATGCTGTCCGTGGTATCCATCACCAGCATGCCACCCGAGCCCATGATGGAGCCGAGGATCTGCAGGGTCTCATAGCTGACCGGGGTGTCGAGATGCGCCGAGGGGATAACCCCGCCGGAGGGACCGCCGGTCTGGACGGCCTTGATCTCCTGGTTGTCGGCGGTGCCGCCGCAAATATCGAAGACGATTTCGCGCAGGGTCGTGCCCATGGGTACCTCGACGAGCTGGGCGTTGCGGACCTTGCCGGTGACGGCAAAAACCTTCGTGCCCTTCGATGACTCGGTGCCGAAGGCCGCAAACCACGCGCCGCCGCGCGTGAGGATCGCCGGCACGCTGGCCAGGGTTTCGACGTTGTTGATCGCGGTCGGCTTGCCCCAGAGGCCGCGGACGGATGGATACGGTGGCCGCGGGCTGGGACTGCCGCGTTTGCCCTCGATCGAGGCGATGAGGGCCGTCTCCTCGCCACAGACAAAAGCGCCCGCACCGAGGCGGATCTTGGCATCGAAGTGGAAACCGCTGCCCAGGATATCACCACCGAGCAAACCGCGCTCCCGGGCCTGCGCGAGGGCGAGCTCGATCCGGGCGACCGCCTTCGGGTACTCGGCCCGGATATAAAAGTAGCCTTGGTTCGCCCCCATCGCGTAGGCGGCGATCATCATGCCTTCGAGCACGGAGTGGGGGTCGCTCTCTAGAACACTGCGGTCCATGAAGGCACCCGGATCACCCTCGTCGCCGTTGCAGATCACGTAACGTTGCGCCGCGGGTTGCTCGCGGGTGAGCCGCCATTTCATCCAGGTCGGATAGCCGGCGCCACCGCGCCCGCGCAGACCGCTGACCTTCATCTCCTGAATGACCTGCTCGGGAGTGAGCTCGAACAGCGCCCGGCGCAACGCCTGGTACCCGCCGACCTGCCGCAGGTAATCGTCGATGCTCTCCGGATCAATCGCCCCACAGTTCCGCAAGACGATGCGCACCTGCCGGTCGGGCTTCTTCCACAGCAGGTCGGTGAGGATCTGATTCCTGCCGATCGAGTCCACGACGAGGCGCGGGATGTCGCCGGGCTGGACGTTGGTGTAGGTGACGGCGGAAGGCAGCAGTTGCACGACGAGCCCGGCGTTGTAGACCCCGAGATCCAGGGCGCGGACAACCTGCACCCGGTCGGCCATTCCGTGCGTCTTCAACTCCTCCTTTAGCGAGAATTGGAAGAACTCCGTCTTGCCCGCGGCCTCGGAGCCGGTGTCCCGGACCAAGACATGGGTGGTCGGTTTCTCCAGGTTGAGACCCCGCTGGCGCGTGGCGATCACCTGGTCCTCCAGCAGGCGTTTCTCTCCGCAGTGCTGTTGGACGATGGCGGTGGCCATGGCGGGCGTGACCTGGCCGTAGTGCGTGCGCGGCATGCCCGGGGCCTGCACCTCGACCACCGGATCGGCAAAGGAGTAGCCGATGGAGCCGGTCCGCAGGACTACGGTCTCCGGTCGGGATTCGTGACAGATCCGGGTGAGTTCGGTGAGGACCTCCTCGGCCCCGGCGGCGATGCCGCCGGTGTCGAGTTGCACCCTGATCCATTCGGCCGGTGCGGCCGGGGCAGGGCCGGCCATTGCCTCCAAGGCGGCTCGGGACAGCGGTTTCACGAGTGAGCCTCCGTTTGGCCGGCGGTGTCGATCAGTTGGGTGAGCGCGGTGGCGTGGACCCGGCCGTGCGTCTTGCCGTCCAGCACGCACGCGGGCGCCATGCCGCAACAGCCGATGCAACGCACCACTTCCAGGTGGTATTGCCGGTCGGGGGTGGTTTTCCCCTCGGCGATGCCGAGGCGCACCCGGGCGGCGTTCAGCAGCTTCTCCGCGCCCTTGAGATAACAAGCGGTGCCGTTGCACACGGTCAGGTTGTGCGCACCGGGCGGCTGCAACTTGAAGTAGTGATAGAAGGTGATGACCTCGTAGATCCGCGCGAGCTTCACGCCCAATTCCCGGGACAACTCCATGGCCACCTCGCGCGGCACATAGCCGTGCTGGTTCTGGATGGCGTGCAGGATCATGATCAGGTTGCCCTCCTCATTCTGCCAGCGGGCAACATGCACCTGCACATCCCGGCGGAGGGTGCTGTCCAGCTTGCCCTGAATGCTGCGCAGCCGGGCCATTCGCTCCTCGATTTCCCGGGACAACCGGTCGGCCACGTCCCGCGGCACATAGCCGTGACTGCGCTCGAGGGTCTCCAGCATGTTCAACAAGGTCAGTTCATCCTCCTTGGCGGGACCGGACAATCCCGTCGCATTACCCGCCAGCGGCATGGGTGCGACCCTTTTCATGGCATTCGCATCCTAGCAGACGCGCTCGGGCGCGACACAGCGCAGGTTGGTAATTGTTGCGCAGCGATTGCGCCGGTCCGGAACGATCGGGCGATCCGGTCGCCGCCTGTTTTTCCAGGAAGCCGGACAGGCACCTTGCGCGCCGCGCGCGTCTGCTGTGTAGGTCCAAACGGATGATACCTGTCGTGGTTCGTACCGGGAGGCGGGTGGAAAACCAGTCGCCAACCAGACGGGCTTGGTTTTGCTCACCCCATGCCCGCGATCGAAGGCCTGCGTTCCCCTTACGACAAAACCCTCGGCGGTCTGCACCACCTGGGTCGCATGCTGGACAAAATCCGCCTGATGCAGGCCGGCCGGTTGCCGGAGGATTTTCATCGCAACTATGGTCTGTCCGTCGGGCTGGACGGTCAGCTCTGCGGATTCCTCAACGTGAAGTTTGTCGACGTGGAGGCGAAGGTGAAGGCCGGTGGAAGCGACGCGGAGATTGCCGAATGGATGTTTGCCACGGGCCTGCGGCCCAACCGGAGCCAGGCGTACGTGTGGAACGAACACTCAAGGAAGCTGGGCTGGAACGACCGGGTGACCGCCTACCTGGCCAACGTGCGGTTGGAGCCTGACTGGCAACATATCACGGCGCTCACCTCTTTCGACTTCATCGAGCAGAGCGAGGGTCGGGTGCCTCCAGCCCAGCGCACCTGACGTGGTCAGGCCCGCAGGGCGCGTTCACCCGGACGCGCACTGAACTCGCGCACCGGCACCACACCGGCGGGCAGCGGACGCGCAAAACGATCGATGAGGCGGCGGCGCCAGGTGGAGGGAGTAAACCGGTGCACGGCCTTGTATTCGCGGCAGAAATGACTCGCACTGGCGTAGCCGCATTGTCGGGCGATTTCGTCCAGGGGCAGGTTGGTGCGCCCCATGAGATCCTGGGAAAGTTCCAGCCGGGTCCGGCGGAAGAGCTCCTTGGGACTGGCCTGACGCACTTCGGCGAACAATCGGCGCAGGTGGCCGGTCGACACATGAACCACCTCCGCGACCTCCTTGACCGAGGGATTGCGCGCCACGTTTTCGGCATACCAGGTGAGCGCGCGCTCGACCCGGAAAGTGGCGACGTCGTTGAGTGGTTTCGGGTCGTTGGCCCGGGCCACACCCTCCAGGATCATCAAGGAAAGATCCATGAGGCCGCGTTGGAAATGCAGCGGGCTGGCGACGACGGGCTTGATGAAATGCTGTTCGAGGTTGCCGGCAATCTGCAGGAGACGGGCGATATCCGCCGGCGCAAGTTTGCGGGCGAGCCATCCGCCGTTGGCTCGCACGATCTCGTCCAACGGGTGCGGCACGCTGCCGAAATGGAGGGACAGGCGGTGGTAGGTGTGATGGCCGTCGTCGAGCCAGGCATGCGGACAATCCGGGGCGAAGACCCAAAAGGTGTGTTCATGAAACCTCGGCTTGGCCCGGTCGCTGAAAGCCAGGCCGCACCGACCGTCGATCACCGCATAGAATTCCCAGTTGGTGCGGGTATTGCAGCGCATGCCTTGCTTCCAGCGGATACGACCATTGGCAAAATAGCGAAGCATACTGGGATTGGGGTTGGGGTGGTGGGAAGCTAGGAGGTTGGACCGGCGGCACGAGGCTGGCCGAATCGACCAGTCCGAGGCGGGGCAAAGAAAAGGCCGGCACATGTTGTGCCGGCCTCGGGTGACTCCGGGAGGGAGCCGAAGAATCTTACCGTGGCAAATCAGTATTTGTAGGTGACGGAGAACTTCAGGTTGCGGGGATCGCCCGGGACGGCGGAAGTGCGGCTGCCGGCGGCGAGGATGTAGTCCTTGTCCGCGGCGTTGTTGACCTGCAGGCGCGCGGTCCAGTCCTTGGCGCGGTAGGAGACGCCGAGGTTCACGAGGGTGCGACCGGCGACGAGGAAGGTCGGCTGATTGGGCACGAAGGTGCCGTTGGGCAGGGGCTTGGTGGTGGTGTAGCCGGTGGCGTTCTCGCCCACGACGTCGCTCTTGAAGTCCACGCCAATGTTCACCCCGAAGCCCTTGAGCGAGCCGGCGTCGAAGCGGTAGTCGGCGTAGACGCCGCCGTTGCGATCAGGCACGGCGCGGACGCGGACGTTGGTGATGGGCTGGCGCATCTTGAACGAGGTGTAGTTGCCGAGGATGAAGAGGTTCTTCGTGACGGCGAACTGGCCTTCAAACTCCCAACCCTTGGAGTTGAGGTTGAGGTAGAGGGGGTTCTGCAGGGCGTTGGCCTCGGCAATCTTGCCCAGGGCGATCAGCGTGTAGTAGTCGCTGTTGGGCACCGGGTAGTTCTGTTGGGCGATGGTGAAGTGGGCGAACGAGGCGGTCAGCCGGCCTTCGAGCCAGGTGGTCTTGACGCCGAACTCCTTCTGGTCGCCGCTGGCGGCGCGGAAGGTCGGGCCGTAGGTGCCGGGGTTGAGCGAGCTCGGCATGGTGCCGCCGGAACTGTTGTAGCTGTAGAACACCGAGACGTTCTTCACCGGTTTGACGACCACGCCGTAGCTCTTGGCGGTGGTCGACAGGCCGTAGTGCGGGAAGGTGTTGGCCGGCGGGATGCCCGTGCTGTCCACGCGGTCGAGGCTGCCGAAGAAGCGGGAGACGCCGCCTGACAGGATGAGACGGTCCTGCAAAGTGCTGAGGCTCTCGTAGACGAACATCTGCAGGTCCTGCTGCTTGCCGGTGCGGTTGCCGCCGCCGTTGGTGGCGGTGGGCTGGGCATAGTTCCAGGCCGGGTAGGTGATCGAGTCGAGCGCCGTGACCGGCACGGAAGGCCGCGAGGAATTGGCGTAGATCTTGAACTGGACCTTGGAGGCGTTGGCCGCGAGGCCGGCGATCGTCGTGGACTTGAAGTTCTCCTGCTCGAACTTGGCGGCATAGTCGTTGCGGAAGTGGAGCTCGTTGTAGAAGAGATCGACGGAGTTGGTCGTGCGGGAGAAGACGTAGCTGCTCGGCGCCGGCAGACCCGGATTGGTCGAGGTGGCGATGGCGGTGGAGCCTGATTGATCGAGGGCCCAGACGGTGCCCGGCTCGTATTTGCCGGTGTTTGGGTTGCGGGTGACGCTGAGGCCGGCGATGGCGGCGCCCATGCCGCCGGTGTCCTCGCGGACGACGTGGTTGGCCATGAGCTGCAAGCGGGAGGTCACGTGATCGTTGAGGTTGGAGAGCAGTTCCATCGTGATGCGCTCGGTGGCGCGATGGCGGAAGTCGGAGTGGTCGCCGAAAGTCCAATCACGGGGGAGGCCCGTGACGATGCGGGCGTAGCCGTCGCTGCCGATGCTCGGGTCGATCGGCAGACCGCCGATGATGGCCTCGCGGTTCTGCATGAACTCACCCTTGATGATCAGCTTGTGCGCGGGGCTCAGCTGCCAGGAGAAGGACGGAGCGATCATGTAGCCGGTGCGGAACTGGTTCTTCGCGTAGCCGTCGCTGTTCCAGTAGGCGGCCACCAGGCGGGCGGCGATGCTACTGTCGTTCTTCGAGAGCACGCGGTTGACGTCGACGCTGACCGCGTTGCCGTAGTACTGCGCGAGTTCGAGGGTGGCGCTGCTCTGGTTCTTGCCGACTGGGGACTTGGTGATGGGGTTGAACTGGCCGCCGGGACTGCCGCCGGGGATCAGGATGGCGTTGGGGCCCTTGATGATTTCAACGCGCTCGATGTTGTAAGGCATCAGCGAGGCGCTGTACCCGTCCTGGCCGGAGATTTCCGCGCCGTCGATAAACTCATGGGAAACCTGGAAACCGCGCATCATGTAGCGGTCACCGCCAATGGGGAGGGTGGATTCGACGACCGGCGTGATGTACTTGGCCGCATCGAGAATGCGCAGGCTCATGGAGTCCTGCATGAAGTCGCTGGTGAGGACGGAAATGGTCTGCGGGATGTCCTGGACGTCCATCGCCACGCGGGAGGACGAAAGGGCCTGGCGCGAGCGGTAGGGGTTTTCCTGGGTTTCCGTGATGGTGAAGGTGGGCAGATTGACGATCTCCTCCTTCTTGCTGGCGGGGGTTGTCTGAGCCGAGGCGAAAGCGGCGGCTCCGAGCAGGAAGGCCGTCGCGGTTGCGTGAAACAACGGATGGGATTGGGTGGGTTTCATGGTTTTTTTGGGTTCTGGTCGGGGCCGGGTTCCATCGCAGGCAACAGGCAACAGTTCGCCCCGGGAGGGCAGGAACAGTCGGGGCTGGTGGGGTAGGGTGGAAGCCGGTCCGGAGATGCAGACCTGCTATGTGTCCGCTGCCGGCCGGGCGTAAAGACCGCAGCGCGCACCAGAAATTGCACAAAACGTGCATGCACGACGGCGCCAAAGCGTGGAACCGTCGTGCTACTTCGGTGCGCGACCGAGGTGCCGCCTTCGTCAGGTTGGCCAGGCCGCGCCGGGCGCGCCGAAACGGGTATCGTCGGCGAACCGCAGGCCGAAATCCTGGTGCAGCAAGGCCAGTAGGTCCGTCGGAGAATGGATGGGGCTGACCTGCGCCCGACCGGCGAGATCGCGTCGGGTCAATTCACGGTTGAAGATGCTCACCCGTCCGTCCGGTCGGACCCGGCTGACGACCAGTGCATTGACGAAACGGGCCTGGGGATGGGTGCAGCTGAAGTGATTGCCCATTTCGAAATCCATCGGGGAGGGCTCTTCGAGTCGGAACTGGTAGACATCGGTCCAGGTGGCCCCGACCAACAGCTGATGGCTGAATGTGCCATCATGGCTGAGCACGCGCCGCGTATCGTGCGTGGTGGTTTGGGCGGCTGCCGAGTCCAGGTCCAGCGGGGCGGTGGCGCCCACGCTTCCGAAACCCACGTCGACCAACCAGCGCTTCTGCTCAAGAGCCACGATAAGCACCATGTGCGTGAGCGGGGTCTTGACCTCGGGTGGAACCTGCCAGCGGACCCGGGCAAGGTACGGGCTGACGCTGAAACCCAGCGTGCGCAGCACGTCACGGAACAGCGTGTTTTGCTCGAAGCAGTAACCACCGCGCCGGTCGGTCACGAGCTTCCGGAAAATGTCCGCTGGCTCGAGGCTGATGCGCCGGCCGAGCAACACATCGAGGTTTTCGAAGGGCACGGTCGAGACGTGGGCAAGCTGCAGGGCGCAGAGGCAGGCGGTAGAGACCGCGCGCGGTCCGGCGTAACCGATGCGGGCCAGGTAGGCGGTGAGTTCATCGGGACTCATGACTGCCCGGTCGCGGAGCGGTGATAAATTACTTGGCCGGCACGAGGCGGATGATGGTGCCGGGGTCGTTCACCGCCACGTAGATGCTGCCGTCGGGGGCGCACTGCACGTCGCGGAGGCGGCCGATGTCCTTGAGGATCACTTCCTGGCTGACCACCTTTTCGCCGTCGATGACGACGCGCCGGAGTTCCTGCTGGGCGAGGGAGCTGACGAAGAGGTTGCCCGTCCATTTCGGGAACAGGGTGCCTTCGTAGAAATCGATGCCACACACCGCGATCGAGGGCACCCAATAGGTGATCGGTTGTTCCATGCCTTCACGGGCGGTCTCCGCGGTGATGGGCGTGCCGTCGTAGTTCATGCCGTACGTGATCACGGGCCAGCCGTAGTTGCGGCCGCCGCGGATGATGTTGAGCTCGTCGCCGCCGCGCGGGCCGTGTTCGGATTCCCACAGGATTCCGGTGCGCGGGTCGAAGTCGAGACCCTGCGGGTTGCGGTTGCCATAGGACCAGATCGAGGGGAAGGCGCCGGGGGTGTGGACGAAGGGATTGTCAGCCGGAATGCGGCCATCGTCGTGGATGCGGTGGATCTTGCCATTGGGCCGTTGGAGATCCTGGGCGTCGGGCCCGCGACCCCGTTCGCCATGGGAAAAATAGAGATAACCGGCCCCGTCGAAGGCGATCCGGCAGCCGAAGTGCACACCGCCACCGGGGCGATAGAATTCGAGCGGTGCCTGCCAGATCTTCTGCTCATCGACCCAGGCTCCGTCCTTGAGGCGACCACGCACGATCTTGGTCAGGCTGACCTCCTTGCCGTCGGCGTCCTTGGCGGGATCAGAATAGGCGAGGTAGATCCAGCCGTTCGTGGCATAGTCGGGATGAACGGCGACCTCAAGGAGGCCCCCTTGACCCGCGTCACGCACCGCGGGCGTTCCGGTGATGGCCTTGGGCAGGAGGCGGCCTTTCTCGATAACGCGCAGGCTGCCGGTTTTCTCGGTGACGAGAATGCGGTCACCGGGCAGGAAGGCGATGCTCCAGGGCGTCTTGAGTCCGGTGGCGATGGTCTCGATGCGGTAGGCATGCTCGGCGGTGGTGACCACGCCCTCGGGGATCTGCTGGGTTTCCCGCTTGCGGCTGTACTTGGCGCGCTGCTCCCGGATGAAAATGACCATGGCCCGGATATCGCCCTCGTTCATGAGCGCGTGGAAGGCGGGCATGCCTTTCTCGAGGGAACCCTCGCTGATGATGCGGGCGATGCTGGCATCGTCGCCGTTGCCGCTCGACCATTGGTCATCGAGCATGGAAGGAGCCTGGCCGCCTTCCAGATTCTTGCCGTGGCAGTTGGAGCAGATCTCGGCGAAAATCATGCTCACGTCCTTCTTGAGCGGGGGTGTCTGCGCGGTCAGGCCGATGACGAGGCTGACGAGGACAAGGAGGAGGCGGGGGTAGAGGGAAGGGATTTGCATGGAAGCGAGAGCGGAACGCTAAGGGCAAAGGCCGGTTTTGCAAAAAGTAAAGTCAGGTAAGCCTGTGGGTTGCCTCAGGGCCTATGCGTCCAGCAGCCGGGTAAGAATCCGAGTGCAAGATGCAGGGCGCTGAGTATGGTGCGCGGCTATGTACAAAATCGCTTTTGTCGGGGTCGGGCGGATGGGGGCCAACATGGCCCGGCGTCTCAAGGAGTGTGGTCATGCCGTCACGGCCGTCTATGACGTCAATGAGGCGGCGGCCGGCGCACTCGCCTCGGAATTGGGAGCCCGACTATGCACGCGGCTCGACGAGGTCACCGCGGCGGCGGACATCATCTTCACCGTGGTGACCGATGATGCGGCCCAGCTGGCGGTTTTCGCCGAAGCCGGCGAGACGCTGCTGACGGGTGCCAAAGGAAAGATCTTTATCAACTGTGCCACGATCTCTCCGGCCACGCACATCGAGGTGGAGCGACGGGCCAAGGCCGTGGGTGCGGTGTCGTTGGAGGGCTGCATGGCGTCCTCGATCCCACAGGCCCGCAACGGCACGCTCTATCTTATGTGCGGCGGCGACCAGGCGGCCTTCGAAAAGGTGCGCCCGGTGCTTGAGAACCTGAGCTCCGCGCTCCGCTACATCGGCTCAGCCGGTCGCGCCGCGCAGGTGAAGGCGCTGGTGAACATGGTGATGAACATCAACACGGCGGGACTCGCCGAAGGCCTGGGTCTGGGCGCCGCGCTGGGGCTCGACCTCGACATGTTGCGCGAGGTTTTTGCGCAGACCGGCGCAAACTCGCAGGTGCTGAAGACGGACGGCGAGGACATGCAAAACCGGGCGCACGACTGCTACTTTTCCGGGGCGCATGCCGCGAAGGATTCCGGCATCGCCGCCCGGCTCGGACGCGAGGTGGGTCTCCGGCTGCCGCTCGCCGAGGCCACGCAGGCGCAATTTGACCGCATGGTGGCGCTCGGGCTGGGTGGGCTCGACAAGAGCGGGGTGGCCGAGCTGACCTTCAAGGGTCGGCATGGCTGAGAGCGAGACACCGGGCTCGCGGACCGCTCGCGTACAATTGTCGCAGAATTGTCACGAAGCCCTGTTACAATTCTGCGCGGATGATGAAAAACATGGCAGCCGCCGAAAACCTGCGAATGAAAGGAGGTGTAGGCAGGTTGTTTGTGTTAGTGAGTTCCATCCGGTAGCTAGGGGTAGCCCACCGGAACCTTACCGCCGGGAACCCGTCACGGGTCCCGGCGGTTTCATTTTCAGGTGCTGAAACCTCAGGCCGGCATGATGCAGGAGCGCGCAGAGCGCGCCGGCGGCGTGCGCGGTGGTCGACGTCCGGACCGACGGTGCGTTGAAGGTGGCCAGCAAGGGCGTCGTGTGCTGGAGATCGACCAGCGCCTTCAGGAATACCATGGCGAGAACGCCGATCCATGGCCATCGCCGGGTCTCCGCCGCGGTGAATTGCTCCACGGCGAGCAGGACCACCACACCGGTAGCCAGTCCGGAGAGACCGCCGTATACCTGCAGACCGGGCTCACAGGCCAGAATCGCGAGGCTGATGCAAGGGGCCGCGAGCAGAATATGCCTTGCCAACAGTCCGGGCCGCACGGACTCAAGCCAGGATCCGGCGAGAACGAGTACGGTGAGGTTCCAAAACAGATGGGAGTGGGAGAAGTGGACCCAGTGCCCCGACCAAAGACGCCAGAGCTGGCCTGCCGCCAGCGCCGGGCGATCCAACACGAGCTGGTCCTGCCGGGCAGCCGCGAATGCCATCATCACCGCGGGCAGCACGAAGAGCAGGAGCGGGACGCGGAGGACCTTCATGGGAGCGCGAGCTGACACCGGAATCCGGATCAGGACTGCCGAGCAGAGGGATCGCGCCGCAGTGCCGCCATCCCCAACAGGCCGCAGAGGATCAGGGCAAATCCCGCTTCAAGCGAGCCGCCGCCGGTATAGCCGGGCTTGTGCTCGATCTTGACCGACTGGGGTTCCTCGCGGGCGCGAACCTTGAAGAGTTCGATCTCCTGGGCGAGGTTGGTCGTCATCTGCGCCGCCGCCTGCTCAATGCCCAGTGCGGAATCCTTGCTGAGCTCATGCGCGGAACGGAACAGAGTGGCGTTGTTGATCATGCTGCTGGTGCCGGGGGCGCGGAAAAGCAGGCTACGGCTGGGGATGTCGTAGACCACGGCCTCCATCAGGGTGTTGGTCGAGTTGCGCTGGGCGGGAACCAGGTAGGCACCGACAATGGTCCAGTAGGCGATGCTCGCCTCGGTGTCCCGGGAGTTCTGGCTCTGGTCGTAGCCGAGAAGAACGATCACATCGATGCCGAGCATGGCGCGCAATTGGTCCAGGTTTTCAAAACCGCCGCCCGGACGCAGGTAGGTGGCGGGAATGATCTCGATCGACTGGACGAAGGGCAGGGACTTGAACTGCGCGGAGACCTTGCGGAGCAAATCGGTCTTGTGCTGCTCGGTGAAGTTGGCCTGGACGGCATACGGGCCGCCCGGATTGCTGACGGGGAGGAAGGCAATACCCACCCGCAGGGGTAGGCGAAGCGTGGGGATCTGCGGCTGGATGAAGGGCAGGTCCTTGTTGGGATAAAGGAATTGGACGACGCTGCTGGATTCGTGGTGGCGCCCGCGGCCCCACATGCCCACGCAGCCGGTCAGGCTCAGCGCAAGCAACAGGGCCAGCGTGGAGGTGACGATGCGCAACGACGCGGGATGTGAGCGGAGAGGTGAGTTCATGGGCGCGACTCTACGCGCATCCCATTCCGGGCGTTAGTTGATAAACCTGATGTCGCGCATCGGATTATTCGATGCAGGGAGATCACGGCTTCACCGCCAACCGTCCCGTCAATTCTGCCGATCAGGCTCTGCAGGCGTGTGGGCGACCGCTCAACGGACTGCCAGGTACAGATAGGCGGCGGCGTAAATGGCACACTCGGCGAGGAGCAGGGTGTAACCAAGCTTCAAAATCGGATTCGTCAGGGTGGAGCGGACGCCCAGCCAGGGCAACACGCCGAGCCGGCCACCCCAGAAAAGGGCGGTGGCGGCGCAGACGGCCCGCGCGAGGGGCGTGCCGGCCACCAGCTCGGGTGCAAAACAGAGGGAGAACAGCCCCAGTGCGGCGATCGTGGCCCCGATCGACGCGTTCTGGGCGACGGCGAAACGGCGGTGAATCAAGGGCAGGCCCGCGAGGTTCTTCTCCCAATCCGGTGGGATGGGCGTGAACCAGGCCAGCACCAGCGTGACAAAATGAAAGCCGCCGGCGAGACGCACACCAAGGATGAGCAAAGGTTCGTCCATCGAGGCGGTCAGGTCTGCTTGCGCAAGAAGACCATGGGTTCGTTGAACAGGGCGGGGTTGACCAGGTTTGCCTTGATCAGCTTCTGGATTTCAGCCCGGTCCTTGAGGTCCTCGGGTATGACCTTGGTGCTCACGGAGCGCAGCGTGAGTTGATTGCCGTCAGCCGACAGCAACCAGGACATACAGACGAATTTGCCGCGATCGCTGCCCGGTTGCAGGCTTTCCACGCTGACCAGCGCCATGTCGGCATAGTCGGTATGAAATGCCCGGTAGAGGTCGTTGTCGAAGGCGACGACGTAGTTGGCGCGGTCGAGCTGCCGGACGATCATCGGTTCCTTGCCGTCCTCGCCGCCGTACCAGCGACCGATCAGGCGCTCGTCAAGGTTGCGGGTGGGTTTCTCCGTGAGCGCCACGTCGTAGTTGCAGCCGGCGAGGAGCAAGGCTGCGGCCGCTCCAAGGCCGGCGAGCAAGAGGCGTGAATTCATGATGGGGGAAGAATGGTCCCACTATGGCGTCGAGACGCGCAAAAAACGCGATCTGATTCGATTGGCGAGAGGGAACGGTCCGCGCAAAAAAGCCGCGACCGAGGTCGCGGCTTGGGAGCCAAGAGGGGTCTGGCGGTAAATCCGCCGGTCAGATGCCGGCGCTGTTCTCGTCGGGGATGCGCATGCTGTAGAAGCTGCGATAGACGAAGACGAGGGCGACGAGGAAAAAGAAGACGCCGATGCCGGTCTTCAGGCCCTCGTTGGTCATCGTCACGGCGATCTGCACGGCGAGCAGGCCGAAGAGAGTGGTGAACTTGATGACAGGGTTCATGGCGACGGACGAGGTGTCCTTGAACGGGTCGCCCACGGTGTCGCCAACGACGGTCGCGGCGTGCAGGTCGGTGCCCTTCTGGCGGAGCTCGACCTCGACGATCTTCTTGGCGTTGTCCCAGGCGCCGCCGGCGTTGGCCATGAAGATGGCCTGGAAGAGGCCGAAGAAGGCGATGCCGATGAGGTAACCGATGAAGAAGTAGGCGTTGAAGAACGGCAGGGCCAGGGCGAAGCAGAACACGACGATGAAGATGTTCCACATGCCCTTCTGCGCGTAGACTGTGCAGATGCGGACGACCTCCTTGGAGTCCTTCTCGGAGGCGGTGGTGGCGTCGAGCTTCATGTGCTCCTTGATGTAGACCACGGCGCTGTAGGCGCCGGTGACGACGGCCTGCATGGAGGCGCCGGTGAACCAGTAGATGACGGCACCGCCCATGATGAGGCCGAGAATGATTTCAGGTTGCACGATGGAGAGGGCGCCGACGACCTCCTTGAACGGCCCCGCGATGCCCGAGGCGACCTGGGCGTCGAAGAGATCTTTCAGGAGCATGATGATGCCGAACACCATCGTGGTGGCGCCGACGACGGCCGTGCCGATGAGCACGGGCTTGGCGGTGGCCTTGAAGGTGTTGCCCGCGCCGTCGCCTTTCTCGAGCTGGTACTTGGCGTTCTCGAAGTCGGGCTTGAAGCCGAAGTCCTTCTCAATTTCGGCGGCGATGCCGGGCTTGGCCTCGATCTGCGAGAGCTCATAGACGGACTGGGCGTTGTCGGTGACCGGGCCATAGCTGTCGACCGCGATGGTGACCGGACCCATGCCGAGGAAGCCGAAGGCCACGAGGCCGAAGGCAAAGATGGGCGCGGCGAACACAAACTTCGCCGGCATCAGCGCCAGCAGGGCCGGGTTCTGGGAGAAGTAGTAGGACGTCGCCATGAGCAGCATGATGACCAGGCCCATCCAGAACGCCGAGAAGTTGCCCGCCACGAGACCGGAGAGAATGTTGAGCGAGGCGCCTCCGTGCTTGGAGCAGTTGGTGACCTCCTTCACATGCCGTGAGTTCGTGCTCACGAAGACCTTGGTGAACTCGGGAATCAAGGCGCCGGCGACCGTGCCGCAGCTGATGATCACGGAGAGCACCCACCACAGCGCCGGGGCGACCCCGGGCTGATGGGCGAGCAGGAAGTAAGAGGCCACGAACGTGATGCCGATGGAAACGGCCGAGGTGATCCAGACGAGGTGCGTGAGCGGGGCCTCGAAATCGAAATCCTTGAGGCTGCCGTATTTTGCCTTGGAGATCACCTCGTTGAGGAAATACGAGACGAGCGAAGTGACGATCATCAGGGCCCGCATCACGAAGAGCCAGACGATGAGCATCGCGCAGAGCTCCGGGCTTTCCGTGAGGGCGAGGGCGAGGAAGGCGATGAGCGCCACACCGGTCACGCCATAGGTTTCGAAACCATCGGCCGTCGGTCCGACGGAGTCGCCGGCATTGTCACCGGTGCAGTCGGCGATGACGCCGGGGTTCTTGGGGTCGTCCTCCGGCAGCTTGAAGACGATCTTCATGAGATCGGAGCCGATATCGGCGATCTTGGTGAAGATACCGCCGCAGATACGCAGGACCGAGGCACCGAGCGATTCGCCGATCGCAAAGCCGATGAAGCAGGGTCCGACGAGATCCCGCGGGAGGAACACCAGAATGCAGATCATGAAGAACAGTTCCACGCAGACCAGCAGCAGGCCGACGCTCATGCCGGAGCGAAGCGGGATGAAGAGCGTGTTCAGCGCGTTTCCCTTGAGGGCGGAGAAGGCGGTGCGGGAATTGGCGACCGTGTTGATGCGGATGCCGAACCAGGCGACGCCGTAAGAGCCGAGGATGCCCAGGATGGAGGCGAGCAGGATGATGATGACCGGGAAGGCGTCCTTGTGCTCGAGCACGCCGAAGTAATAGACCATGCAGGCGCCGATCAGCACCCAGAGGATGGCCAGGAACTTGCCCTGGGTAAAGAGGTAGGTCTTGCAGGTTTCCCAGATCATGTGGGAGACGCCGGCCATGGAAGGATGAACCTGCAGGGCCTTGGTCTGCATGTATTGGACGACACCAAAGATCGCGCCGATGGCGCACATCGCGATGCCGAGGTACATCAACATCTCCCCGCTGATGCCGCCTAAGCCGTCGAAGCGCACGTGGGTGAGGTCAGGAATCTTGATATCAGCTTCCCCGGCGAAGGCCGGAGTGGAGAACGCAGCCAATGCGGCAGCCAGAGCGGCCACCCGTGGTAAGGAGTGTGCTGTTTTCATGGGGTAGGGTATGTTGGTGGGCAATCTGTTCACGAGGCCGCGCTGAGGCCAGTGCAAAGTCCTGTCGCGGTCGCAACCATGCATTGACGTTCTATCCATCATCAGGCTCCCTGTTCATTCATTTACGATGTCCCATGGTGCTGCTTGCTGTGCATGAATTGCTGAAGGGTTACCGCCAACCGGGAAGCGACCGGCGACATGCAGTGGTGGACGTCCCGGCATTTTCACTCGAAGCAGGCGCGCAGGTGGCGCTGCGCGGGGAAAGCGGCTCGGGCAAGACGACGTTCCTGCACCTCATCGCCGGCATTCTCGCTCCCGACGCCGGGCGGATCGAACTCGGCGGCCACCATGTCGCCGCGCTCGGTGAAGCGGCCCGCGATCGCCTGCGGGCCGAGTCGGTCGGTTACATTTTTCAGACTTTCAACCTGCTGCAGGGGCACACCGTGCTGGAAAACGTGGAACTCGGCATGGCCTTTGGCCGGGGCGTGAACCGGTCGCAGGCCGAGGCCTTGTTACAACGCGTCGGTCTCGGTGACCGGCTCCACCACCATCCGCGCCAGCTGTCCACCGGCCAGCAGCAACGCGTGGCGGTGGCGCGGGCGCTGGCCAACCATCCGCAACTCGTGCTGGCGGACGAGCCCACCGGCAATCTCGACGCGCGCAACGCCCGCGAGTCGCTCGCCCTCATCCGCGAGGTCTGCCGCGAGAACGGAGCGGCGCTGCTGCTCGTGAGTCATGACGAGGGGGTGCTGGGCACCTTTGATCACGTGCAGGACTTCGCTGCTATCAACCGGGCGGCTGCGGTGACCGCGTCATGAAATCTCCAATGCCAGCTCTAATAATCCAAAGAATCGCGGAGGGAATCTCGAGATTTGGGGTTTGTTTGGGATTTGGCTGTTTGGCGTTTGGTCTTTTTTAGAATGATCTGGAACCTCATCTACCGCTCGCTCCGCCAGCACGCGCTCTCGACGCTCGTGACGGCCGGGAGCATTGCGCTCGCGGCGGGTTTGCTGCTGACGGTGTGGGTGGTGAAGACGCAGGCGCAGGCCGTGTTTGCGGCCACCAACTCCGGATTCGATGCCGTGTTGGGCGCACGCGGCTCGAAGTTGCAGCTCGTGCTCAATGCGATCTTTCATCTCGAATCCTCGCCCGGCAACATCGAGGCCAAGGATTTTGAGACGATCCGGCGTCATCCGGCGGTGAAGACGGCTATCCCGATTGCGGTCGGGGATAACTTCAAGGGCTGGCGCATCGTCGGCACTTTGCCGGAACTCTTCGATGTCGAATACCGGCCGGGCCGGTCCTATGAGGTCGCGCCAGGCGGACGGCGATTCGCCCTGGGGGCGGACGAGGCGGTGGTCGGGGCGTATGCCGCGGCCCGCCTGGGCTGGAAAGTGGGGACGACGTTTCATCCGTCTCATGGCGTGGCGGAAGGCGGCGAGGAACATGCGGAAATCTACACCGTGGTCGGGGTGCTCGCGCCGACCGGGACACCGGTGGATCGCGTCATCTGGATTCCGCTCGAAGGCGTGCAGACGATGAGCGGACACAATCCGCTGGCGAAAACCGAGCTCAGCGCGGTGTTGCTGCAGCTGCGCGCCCCGACGGCCGGCCTGATGCTCAGCAACCAGCTCAACGCTTCCGGCGGCCGGCTCACGTTTGCCTACCCGATCGGGAGCATCGTGGCCGAACTGTTCAACAAGATCAGCTGGGTCGACCAGGTGCTGACCCTGGTGGCGTGGCTGGTGGCGGTCGTGGCGGCGGCGTCCGTGCTGGTGAGCATCTACAATTCCATGAGCGCCCGGTCGCGGGACATCGCCATCCTGCGGGCGCTCGGGGCGCGCCGCCGCACGGTTTTCGGGGCGGTGGTCGGTGAAGCTGCGGTCATCGGCCTGATCGGCGCGACCGTGGGCATTGCGGTCTTTGTGGTCCTGGCGACCGGCGTCGCCGGCCTCATTCAGGCCCAGACCGGCGTGGTGCTCGAACCGCTGCGGTGGAATCCGGTGTTTTGGTGGGGCCCGGCGACTCTGGTCAGCCTGTGTGCCCTGGGCGGCGTGGTCCCGGCCATCAAGGCCTACCGTGTGCCGGTGGCCGAAACGATCGCCCCGGTCTCGTAAGGGGCTTGACGACTTTGCTAGGGTGGGGCCGGCTATCTGACCGCCGCCTTCATGGATCTCACTTCCTTCTTCACCCTTGCTGCCACCGGCCTCGCCGTCGCGTTCATCCATGCGGCGATCCCGACGCACTGGCTGCCGTTCGTGGTGGTGGCGCGGGCGCAGGGCTGGTCGCGCGGCCGGGCACTGGCGATGGTCACGCTCTGTTCCGGCGGGCACCTGGTGATGATGACCTCGCTCGGGCTGGCCCTGGCCTGGTTCGGCCTGCAGATCGACGAGCGTTGGAGCGCGTATTTTCCCTATGTTGCCGGCGGGGCGCTGGTCGCCATGGGGCTCTTGATCCTCTTCCGCCACTGGCGCGGCTGGACGCATGGTCACGGCGAATGGATCGAAGGCCACTGCCAGCACGACCACGGCCACGAGCATCACCACGATCCGGTCAAGCCGGTCGCCCGCACCAGCGACTGGACGGCGGTCGGCGGATTGTTCGCGATGCTCACCTTCTCGCCCTGCGAGGGACTGCTGCCGGTTTATCTGTCCGGGGTGCAATTCGGCTGGGGCGGTGTCACCCTGCTCAGTGTGGTCCTGGCCGCAGGCACCTGGGCGGCCATGCTCTTCTTCACATGGCTGACCCTGATGGGCGTCGAGCGCGTCAGGTTCAAATGGCTGGAGAAATGCGAAGCCCCGGTCCTCGGCACCCTGCTGGTGCTCTGCGGCGTGGCGCTCATCGTCATCGAGCACCTGCACGATCACGCGTGACGGCCGGTTGACAGAAAACCCGTTTTCACTCCTTTCTCCTCACCCGATGTCGATCCACCACGACACCTTCCGACTTCGCCTCACGGCTGGGTTGGCCGCGCTTTGCGTGGTGGTGCTGACCCTGCTGGCGGCGTCGCCGGAGTGGCATGCGCGCATGCACGACGGTCATGCCGAGCAGTCGGCCCCGGTCGGCACGGCGGACCATGAGTGTGCGGTGACCCTTTTCGCCGGCGGCGTGGAAGCGCTGCTGGTGGTCTGTCTGCTGATGCTGGTGCGGCCCCTGGCCCGCAGCTTCAGCGTTCGCGCGGCCGACCTCATCCCGTTCGCGCGCCCCCGCTACCTGCTCGTGCCTTCGCACGCGCCGCCGGCGGCCTGAGTTGAACCTAGTTGTACCGTGCCCCGCGGGATTCCGTGTGGGCGCGGGCTGATCCCTGTCCGGTGCGCCGCGTGGCTGCGCCCGGATTCCTCCTTCAACCCAGACCCGTCATGTCCTCTCATAAGCATTTTCTCCTGTTCTCTCTTGTCAGCGTCGTTCGTGTTTTCGCCCAGGAAACCCGGGCGTCCGATGAACCTTTGAAGCTCGATACCCTTGTCACCACCGCCAGCCCGCTGGCCCGGGCCGCTGATGAAGTGGCCCAGCCAACCAACGTGCTCGCCGGGCAGCGGCTGGCGCAGCAGCGCCAGGGCACGCTCGGAGAAACCCTCTCAGGATTGCCCGGCGTCGATGCCACCTCCTTCGGGCCGGGGGCCAGCAGGCCCGTGATCCGCGGGCTGGGTGGTGATCGCATCCGCGTGCTCGCCGATGGCGTGGGCACCCTGGATGCCTCGGTAATTAGCCCGGATCACGCCGTGAGTCTTGACCCGTTGTTGATCGACCGCATCGAGGTGGTGCGGGGGCCCGCGTCGCTGCTCTACGGCGGCGGCGCCATCGGCGGGGTGGTGAACGTCATCAACGGACGCATTCCTGAGGTGCTGCCGGCGGCCGCCGTCACGGGCCGGCTTGAGGTGCGGGGCAACACGGTGGCGGACGAACGCGCCGTGGCGGCCGTGTTGGCCGGGGCCGCCGGTCCTTGGGCCTGGCGGCTCGATGGTTTCCGCCGGGAGACTGACGACGTGAAGATCCCCGGCTTGGGCCCGATCGCGAGCATCGCCCGGACCATGATCGCGGAAGGTGAGACGCCGTCGAACGGTACCTTGATCAACAGTGCTACGCAAACAAAGGGCGCATCCGCCGGGCTGAGCTACATCGGCACCGATGGTCATCTCGGCTTCGCTTACAGCGGATTTGATTCGCGCTACGGTACCGTGGCTGAGCCTGACGTGTCCATCGACCTGCGTCAGCGGCGCGGGGACGTGCATGGCGAGTGGCTCCAGCCGCTCGGGCTGCTGCGCGCGGTCAAGCTCCAGATCGGCCTGGGTGACTACCGCCACGACGAACTCGAGGGTGGCGAGACCGGCACGCGATTCACGAACAAGGGTTACGAGGGCCGACTCGAGCTGTTGCACGAGGCGATCGGCCCCTTCGAGGGCGCGCTCGGCCTGCAGTCCACGCGCAGCGATTTTGCGGCCGTGGGTGAGGAGGCGTTCCTGCCGCCGACGGTGAGCGAGAACCACGCCGTTTTCCTCTATGAGGAGACCGTGACCGGCGCGGTGACCTGGCAGTTCGGTGGCAGGCTCGAGAGACAGGTAATCACCCCTCAGGCCGGGGCCGGCATTGGGGTGCGCCGTGACCACCCTGCTACCTTCACCGGTGGCGCGGTTTGGAAAATGCCCGCCGACTATGCGTTGGCCCTCTCGCTTTCGGCCAACGAGCGCGCTCCCAACGCCCAGGAGCTGTTTGCGCGGGGCGCACACGTGGGCACTGGCGTTTACGAGATCGGCGACGCCGCGCTGGGGGTGGAGAAATCCACGGGTATCGACCTCAGCTTCCGCAAGGGCCGCGGTTTTGTCACCGGTGAGCTCAGCCTGTTTCTCAACCGTTTCTCGGGCTACGTCTTTGAGCAGGACACCGGCGACGTGGATACCGGCAGCGGACTGCCGGTGTTCGTCTTCGTCCAGCGCGATGCCCGGTTTTATGGCAGCGAACTGGAGCTGACCTTCCACCTGCAAGCGGGGCCAAAATCCGCGACGGACCTGAGGGTCTTTGCTGACTCGGTCCGGGCGACCAACACGTCGGCCGGGACACCCCTGCCGCGCATCACACCCATCCGCGTCGGGGCGGCGCTTGACTGGCGGGCCGGGCCGTGGGCGTGCTCCGTCGAGCTGCGCACGATTCGCCGCCAGCAACACATCGCTCCGGTCGAGACGGCCACGGCCGGCTATCAATTGTTGGGCATCAGCGGCTCGTGGCGATTCGCGGCCGGACGTTCCCAGGCGGAACTCTTTGTGAGAGGTACCAATTTGCTGAACGAAACCGCCCGGGTGCACGCTTCCTTTCTGAAGGACATTGCGCCGCTGCCTGGCCGGGATCTTTCCCTCGGTGTCAGGCTGAACTTCTGACCAGCCCGGCGGGTCCGGCGGTCAAAAGTTTGACCGCCGGACAAACCGGACTAGTTTCACGGCTTATGCGAATCCTTAGCTGTCTCCGCCTGATGCTCCTGGTCGCCGGACTGCTGGCGGCCGTCGGACGCGGTTGGGCGGAAGAACCGGTCAAGGTGGGCTTCGACCAGCTTGCCTCGTTTGAATTCGTCGCCCCGGAGAGCGAGGAAAAATCCGCCGCCGCCGAGGCCCAGATCCCGGCCCAAGTGAAGGCCTTCGACGCCAAACAGGTGGCGGTCACAGGATTCATGCTGCCGGTGAAAATGGATGCCGGGCTGGTCACGGAATTTCTCTTGGTGAAAGACCCCATGATGTGCTGCTACGGTGTCATGCCCAAGGTCAACGAGTGGGTCGTGGTCAAGATGGTCGGCAAAGGCGTGCCGCCGCTGATGGATGTGCCGATCACCTTCGCCGGAAAACTGCGGGTCGGGCAGATCTATGAAGGCGGCTACCTGACGGGACTCTACCTGCTCAGGGGCGAGCGGCGGATCGAGCAGAAAGGTTGAAGTCAGCCCGGCGTACCGGCCGGAGCAGGGCAGGCTGGCTCAGCGGGAGATGTCCCGCTGGGTGAGCACCTTGAAACCGCGGGTGTTGAGCGCGCTGGAGGCGAGATCGTAATCCTCCACGCTGAGGGCGAGGGCGGAGCGGCCCTTGGGGCGGACGAGAAAGGCGTACGCGTAATGGATGTTCACCTCGACCGTGATGAGGGCCGAGAGCACGGCCTGAAGCTTGGACTCGTCGTTGAACTCCACCACCAGCACGTCGCACTCGGTGAAGAAAAAGTTGTTGGCGGCCATCAGCTCTCGGGCGCGCTCCGGGTCATCCACGATCATGCGGTCGAGCGCCGTGTCGGTCTGATCGATGGTCGTCATGGCCATGATGTGGATGTTGTGCTTGCCGAGCAGGGCGACGAGATCGTGCAGCCGGCCGACGCGGTTCTCGATGAACACGGAGAACTGTTTGACGGGCTCGGCGGCGACGGGTGCTTCGGTGTCGGACATCTTCTTTGGACTGGGCCAAGGCGTACACCCGTTGCCCGGGACCGGTCAATGCCGGTGTGTACGGGAGCAGGCTTGTCTGGAGCACCGCGTGGGCTAGAGTGTCGGGATGCCCCCACCCGAAATATCCGCACGCACAGCGCGACGCGCCCAGGAGAGTGCGCGCTTGGTGCTGCGGGGCATCGCTTTGAATGCGGTGCTCGCCGTCGTGAAGCTGGCGGCGGGGATCTTGGGGCACACCTACGCGCTGGTGGCGGATGCGGCCGAATCGATGCTCGATATTCTCACCTCTACCATGGTGTGGCTGGGTTTTCAGGTGGCGGCGCGACCTCCGGATGCCGATCACCCGTACGGTCACGGCAAAGCGGAATCGTTGGCCGGCCTGGCGGTGGCGGGATTCATTTTTGCGATGGCGGGATGGGTGGGCTGGCACGCCGTGCAGGAAATCCGCACGCCGCATCAAGGCCCGGCCTGGTGGACCCTGATCGTGTTGGCCGGAGTCATTGTGACCAAGGCGATGTTTTCGCGGCGCATGAGTGCCGCCGGCGAATCCGTGGGCAGCACCGCGCTGGGTATCGAGGCCTTGCATCACTGGTCGGACGCGTTGACCTCGGCCGCCGCCTTCGTGGGTATCGCCATCGCCTTGTGGGGCGGCAAGGGCTGGGAGACCGCAGATGACTGGGCGGCGCTGTTTGCCTGCGTGGTCATCGCCTTCAACGGCGTGGGCATGTTTCTGAAAGGATTGGGCGAGGTGATGGACACGGCCCTGCCCGCAAGTCTCGAAAACGAAGTACGCGCCATCGCCCTGGCGGTCCCAGGCGTGCGGACGCTCGACAAGGTGCGCATGCGGCGAAGCGGGCTCAGCCTGCTCGTGGACATCCAGGTCAGGGTGGAAGGCAGCCTGTCGGTGAAGGAGGGCCACGACATCGCGCATGCGGTGAAGGACGCGCTGCATGCCTCGGCGCGGCATGCCATCGACGATGTCACCGTCCACATCGAGCCTGCCGCGTGAGGCTTATTCCAGTGACCGGGCGAGTTTCCAACCGGCCCAAACCCCGGCAATGCTGAACACCCCGCTCACGAGGAAACAGCCAAACATTTCGAAACCGAGCAAGGTGCCCACGTACCAGCCGGCATAGCTGAATACCATCGAGCCGCCGAAAATGCACAGCTTCATCATCGCGTCACACTAGGGATCGGGTGACACGCGGCGAGCCGCATTTATTGCGCGGAGTCATGACGAGAGTAACCGCAACCCACGAACAACCTTTCCGGTTTACTCAGATTGAATTGCACAGGATACTATCGGCATGAAAAGCGACGCTATCACTCCCCTGAGTCACAATCCGCATCTGATTCGCTGGGTGAACAAGATGGCTGCGCTGTGCAAGCCGGATGCGATCCACTGGGTTGATGGCTCACAGGCGGAATACAACCGGCTTTGCGCGGAGATGGTGGACGCCGGAACCTTTATCAAGCTGAACCAGAAAAAGTGGCCGGGATGTTTTCTGGCGCGCTCCGATCCCGGTGATGTGGCGCGCGTCGAGGATCGAACCTATATCTGCTCTCTCTCCAAGGAGGCGGCGGGCCCCACCAACAATTGGGTCAACCCGTTCGAAATGCGCAAGACGCTCAAGGGCCTCTTCAACGGGTGCATGAAGGGGCGCACCATGTATGTGCTGCCCTTCAGCATGGGCCCGATCGGCTCCCCGATGTCGCAACTCGGCGTGGAACTGACCGATTCACCCTACGTGGTGGTGAACATGCGGATCATGGCCCGCATCGGCAAGAAGGTGTTCGAGCTCATCGACGCCGATTTCAAGCGGGTCGTGCCCTGCGTGCACTCGGTGGGCGCACCGCTCAAGCCCGGGCAGCCGGATGTCGCCTGGCCGTGCAACAAGGAGAAATACATCGTCCATTTTCCCGAGACGCGGGAGATCTGGAGCTTCGGCTCGGGCTACGGCGGCAACGCCCTGCTCGGGAAAAAGTGCTTTGCGCTCCGCATCGCCAGCGCAATGGCGCGCGACGAGGGCTGGATGGCCGAGCACATGTTGATTCTCGGCGTGGAGAACCCCGAGGGCCGCAAGATCTACGTGGCGGCCGCCTTCCCCAGCGCGTGCGGCAAGACGAACTTCGCCATGCTCATCCCTCCGGAGCATTTCAAGAAGCAGGGCTGGAAGGTGACGACGGTCGGTGACGACATCGCTTGGATCAAGCCGGACGCCCACGGCCGGCTGCACGCCATCAATCCCGAGGCTGGCTTCTTCGGCGTGGCGCCCGGCACCAGCCTGCAGACCAATCCCAACGCCATGGCCTCCCTCGCGAAGAACACCATCTTCACGAATGTCGCGCTCACCGACGACAAGGGCGTGTGGTGGGAAGGCATGACGGAGACACCGCCGGAGCACCTCATCGACTGGCAAGGCAAGGACTGGACGCCCGCTCTCGCCAAGGAAAAGGGCACGAAGGCGGCGCACCCGAACTCCCGGTTCACCGCCCCGGCCGCACAATGTCCCACGATCGACCCGGACTGGGAAAAGCCGGAAGGAGTGCCGGTCAGCGCCATCGTCTTCGGCGGCCGCCGGGCCACGACGATGCCCCTGATCTACCAGGCCTTCAACTGGTCGAGCGGCGTTTACGTCGGGGCCACCATGGGATCCGAGATGACCGCCGCCGCCGCCGGCACGATCGGCAAGGTGCGGCGCGACCCGATGGCCATGCTGCCGTTCTGCGGCTACAACATGGGGGACTATTTCCGACACTGGATCAGCATGCAGCGCAAGCTCTCGGAGACGCCGCGCATCTTCCACGTGAACTGGTTTCGGAAGGACAAGGACGGACGCTTCATGTGGCCGGGCTTTTCCGAGAACATGCGGGTGCTCAAATGGATCTTCGACCGCGTGCGTGCCGGCGGTCGCGCCAACGAAACCGCCATCGGCTGGTTGCCGCGGCACAAGGACATTGACTGGACCGGCTGCGATTTCCCCAAGGAGAAGTTCGAGGAACTGCAGGCCATCGATCGCGCCGCGTGGCGCGCCGAGGTGCTCAGCCATGAGGAGCTCTTCATCGACCTGCATGCCTCTTTGCCCAAGGAGATGCTGTTCGAGCGCGAACTGCTGATTTGCCGTCTGCTCTGAAGGGAGGGCTGCAACCCTATCAGGCCGAGAAGATTAACCGACGCCCCGCCTGCCGGTTGCGCGCGCGGGGCGTCTCGTGTGTGGCGGTTTCACCGGCAACGGGCGCGAGCGCGCCGGTTGCCGTTTGATCGGGGTTTGGCTTCAGCCGGGCTGAAATCAGCCGATGGTAGCTAGACAAATACCGCCATGAGCCTGAGCCGTGATTCCATCATAACCGTCGGAAGCAAACTGCCGCCTGCGCTGGGCATTTTCGGTCGACTGCGCACGCTGCTCGATGACGCGGATTGCGACCTGGAAGACATCGTCGAACTGCTGCGCGTAGATCCGGCCCTGACGTTTCAGATCATCAAGCTGAGCAACAGTGCGCTGTACGGCCTCAAGGGTCGCTGCCAGGCCCTGGACGAGGCGGTGGCACGGGTCGGCTTCGGGGAGATTCACCAACTGGTCGGGCTGATTGTCTCACGCCAGGTGTTTCAAGGCGATTTGACCAATTACGGCATACCTGCCGGTCGCATGTGGGAGAACGCGGTGGCGATCGGGGCGCTGGCCAATGTCTTTGCGGCCCGCAGAGGTGGGGACAGTGCCGGCGCGTATTCCGCCGGCCTGCTCAGGAACTTGGGCAAAATCATTCTCAATAATCATCCCGCGGCGGTCGGCTATCCCGGGGAGGAGTCCCAGCCGGACATATTCGCCTGGGAAAAGGCCCAGTACGATATCACCGCTTCCGAAGCCACGGCCATGCTGCTGGACCACTGGCGCTTCCCGTTTGATATTACGGGGGCGATCTGCACGCATAATCTCCCGGAATCCGCGGGGGAGTTTGCTTCCGGTGCGGCCACCTTGCATCTCGCCTGCTCCGTTTCGGCGGAGTGGGGCTGCGCGTTACCCGGTGAGGGGAGCGCGCTCTGGCGCCGGGATGACCAGATCATGGCGTTGGTTGGCCTGGAAGCCGATCAACTGGAAGGGGCGGTGGCAGAAGCCCGTCAGCAATTTGCCCGTTTCGCCATGATTGAGTGGTCCCAGGCTGCGGCGTGAGTCCGGCGGGTCCGAATTCAGTCTAACAATAACAGGGATTGTCAGGCGGCCGGGCGTTAGCATGCTCGTGCCCCGATGCCCCCCCCGAAACCCCACGACGATCGGGTGCACAGCGAAGAGTTCTTGCACACGCTGATGCGCCGCCAACTCAAGCTTTCCATCACCTGCGCGGCCGCGTTCCTTGTCGGGCTTATCGGCCTCCCGCTGCTGAACTATTATGCCCCGGTGCTGATGGCGACGCGCGTGGGTGGCTTCACCCTGAGCTGGCTGCTGCTGGGGGTGTTGTGCTTTCCGCTGGTCTGGACCATTTCCTGGATCTTTATCCGCCGCTCCATCGAGTTGGAGGATGAGGAAGTCCGCCAGGTGAACGCCGAAAAGGAGACTCGCTGACCATGAACGCGATGATTTCCCTGGCTTTTCTCAACGGGGTCGATCCGTGGATCTTCACCTTCTCACTCGTCACGGTCGTCGTGACCGTCTGGATGGGCTTCCGTTCCGCCAAAACGTCCAAGACCGCCAGCGACTTCTTCGTGGCCGGCCGGTCGGTATCGGTCGGATGGAACGCCTCCGCCATTTCCGGTGAGTACCTTTCGGCCGCCTCCTTCATGGGTGTGGCCGGCATGGTGATGGCGGTGGGCTATGATGCGCTGTGGTATCCGGTGTGTTATGCCTGCGGCTATCTCTTCCTGCTGCTGTTCATCGCCGGGCCGCTGCGCCGTTTCGGTGCCTACACGATTCCTGACTTTGCGGAGGGCCGGTATGACTCTCCGCTGTTCCGCAAGATTGCCGTCTGCTTTGTGCTGTTCATCGGCTTTTTCTACACGATGCCGCAGATGAAAGGTGCGGGCACGACCCTGGCCTACATTTTTCCGGGCATGCCCTACTGGGGCGGGGTGGTGCTGGTCGGGGCGGTCATCACGCTCAATGTCGCGCTCGGTGGCATGAAGGGCATCACGCTGGTCCAGGCGGTTCAGTATTGGATCAAGATGTTCGCCATCAGCGTGCCGGTCTTTGTGCTGATGTCCGTCTACGGCTTCTACGGAGCCCACTTGGGAGCCAACGACGGCCGCATGGAGAAGCTGGCGCCGCAGGCCACGGCCATCACGCAGACGGTGGAGCGGCATCCCCTTGTCGAGAAGGCCCCGGCGGATACGCCGTGGATTTCCCCATTCGGCCCGCTCACCACGAAAGCGGCCAAGGCGGCCGGCTTGTCGCCGGAGGAAGCGCGCCCGTATTCGTTGGTCTACACCTATTCCCTGATCATCGCGCTGGTTTGCGGCACAGCGGGATTGCCGCACATTCTGGTGCGTTTCTACACCAATCCCGACGGCGTCGCGGCCAAGAAGACAACGATGTGGGTCATGATCCTGATCGGTATCTTTTATGTGTTCCCGCCGGTGCTCGGGGTGCTGGGGCGAAATCTCCTCCCGGAACTCTATGCGGCAACCGGTTCCAAGGGCACTGACAAGGTGGTGCTGGAGCTTCCGCGGGTGATCGGTGGCCTCTGGGGCAGCATCCTCAGCGGCATCACCTGCGCTGGAGCCTTTGCGGCTTTCATGAGCACCTTCAGCGGCCTGCTGGTCTCGATGACCGGCGCCATGGCCCATGATGTTTACGGGCGCATTCTGAAGCCGAACGCGACGGAGGCCGAACGGATGAGGGTCTTCAAGCTCTCCGCCGTGTTGATCGGCGGCGTCGCCATTCTGCTCGGCACGCAGGTGGAAAAACTGCAGATCAACTTCATGGTGGGCCAGGCGTTTGCCATCGCGGCTTCGAGCTATTTCCCGTTGCTCTTCATGAGCGTCTGGTGGCGCGGCATGACGATGGCCGGCGCGGCCAGCGGGATGTTGGGCGGAGGTCTCCCGGCATTGGCGTGCATGACGGTCGTCAACCTCAGTGACATGGGCAACCTGGACCTGAAGTCATTCTGGGTGGCGCATCCGCTTCTGCGGATTCTGGCCGAGCAGCCGGCGATCTGGGCCGTGCCGTTGGCCATCGGTCTGATGATCGTGGTCTCGAAGCTCACCGTTGCCCGGGTCCCCGCAGACATCCGCATGAAGATGCTGGTGCTGCACGCTCCCGAGAAGCTCGGCCTGAAGCAGGAATATATCCAGGAGCACCAGGCGGGAATGGGGCATTGATGACTTTGTAATCCCGGCGCCTTCCGCCAGTCTACCCATGAGTCTGTCCGCACCGGCCGAATCCACGGGGCGAGTAGCGCCGCCTTGCACGTTGGGCGGGTTGGTGCGACAGCTGGGACCGGGTCTGATCATCAGTGCGGTGATCGTCGGCTCGGGGGAGCTGATTGTCACACCCAAGCTCGGGGCCGAGGAAGGATTCAAGCTGCTCTGGTTCATTGTGCTGGGCTGCCTGCTGAAGGTGTTTGTCCAGATCGAGCTCGGGCGTAACGCGTTGTTGCGCGGTCACTCGACGCTGGCCGCCTTGAACACTCTGCCGGGGCCGCGCCTGGTGGTCTCGTGGGTGCTCTGGCTGTGGCTCGCAATGTACCTTTCGCTGGTGTTTCAAGTGGCGGGCATGGTGGGCGGGGTGGCGCGCGTGTTCTCCTTGGGTGGCGTGACGCTGTCGGTCAATTTGCTGGCGGTGCTGATCGGGGGCTCCTGCGCGGTGTTGCTAGTGGTCGGACGCTACCGTCTGGTCGAGCGGATGTCCCTGGTCTTGGTGGCCCTTTTCACACTGGCTACGCTGGTGGCGGTGACGCTGCTGCAGGAAACCAGCTATGCCGTGACGGGTGCGCAACTGGCGGAAGGATTCTCTTTCGGGATGCCCGATCGGCTGGTGACCGCCTTCGCGGCCTTCGGCATCATCGGGGTGGGGGCGTCGGAGTTGATTTATTATCCCTATTGGTGCCTCGAAAAAGGGTATGGGAGGAACGTCGGCCCGGACGATGGCACGCCAGCCTGGCGGGAGAATGCCCGAGGCTGGCTGAAGATCATGCGGGCGGACGCGTGGGTGTCGTTCTTTCTCTACACGGGTTCAACCCTGGCGTTCTACCTGCTGGGTGCGGCGATTCTCCATGCCAAGCAGGTGCGGGTGGATAATTCGAAGATGATCGAAACCTTGTCGCTGATGTATCGCGAGGTGTTTGGCGAATGGAGCTTCTGGTTGTTTTTGGTGGGTGCGTTTGCGGTGCTCTATTCCACAATTTTCGGAGCCACCGCCTCGAATGCGCGGTTGGCGGTAGATGCGCTCGAGCTCTTCAAGGTGAAGCACTATCGCGACAGTGCCGAACGGCTGCGGTGGTTGAAGTATGCCTGTGTGGCCCTGCCCGTGGCTTTCACCGCGGTGTACATTCTGGTCGGTGCGCCCATCAGCCTCGTTTTCATCGGGGCAGTGGGACAGGGATTGATGCTGCCCTTTCTGGCCGGCGCGGCCCTTTACTATCACTGGCAGAATCCCCATCGCGAACTGCGGGCGGGCAAGCTGTCCCTCGCGTGCCTTATCATCGCTTCGGTGCTGATGACGGCGTTGGGGGTTTATCAAGTCGTGTCCGAAGTGGGTCGGATGTTCTGACCCGGCGGGTTTGTGGTCATTCGGTCGGCGTGAATCCGCGGCGCATCACATTCTCGGCAACCGATCGCGGGAACAGGAAATTTTCAAGGTAGCCCCGGCCCCCGGCCTTGGTACCGCCCCCGGACATCCGGAAACCACCGAAGGGATGGCGTTCGACGATGGCCCCGGTGATCGCACGGTTGAGGTAGAGGTTGCCGACGAGCATTTCCTGCTGCGCCCGCTCGAGCGCGCGTGGGCTGCGGGAAAACAGTCCGCCGGTGAGGGCGTAGTCGGTTCCATTCACCAATGCGAAGGCCTCGTCGAGGTTCTTGGCGCGCATAATGGCAATGACCGGGCCGAAGATTTCCTCTCGGGCGATGGTGTGGGACGCCTGCACATCCACAAAAACGGTGGGAGGGACAAAATACCCTTCGGTCGGCGCGCGGCCTTGGAAGGCAAGCTTCGCCTCGGTCTTGCCCTGTTCAATCATGCCGAGGATCTTCTTCTGGGCATCGGCATCAATCACCGGACCGAGCACGGTCCCGGGCAGGGCCGGATCGCCGATTGGCAACGAAGGGCAAGCGGACAGGAAACGCTCGACGAAGGTATCGTAGACACCCGCAAGCACAATGAGGCGCGAAAGGGCGGAGCATTTCTGTCCACTGAAGCCAAAGGCGCTGTAGAGTGCGGCCGGGATGGCCTCGTCGAGGTCGGCGTCATTGTCGATGATGAGGGCGTTTTTGCCGCCCATCTCACAGACGACCTTCTTCAGGTTTGCCTGTCCGGGCACCGTGCGCCCGGCGGACTCCCAGATCTTGCAGCCGACGGCGCGGGAACCGGTGAAGGCGATGAAGTCGATGTCCTTGTGTCCAACAAGGTGAGCACCGACGTCCTCACCGTAACCGGGGAGGAAATTCACGACGCCGGGGGGAAGTCCCGCCTCCATGAGGAGATTCATCAAGGTTGCCCCGATCACCGAGGTCTGTTCGGCGGGCTTCATGATGACACAATTCCCCGCGACCAACGGAGCGACCACGAGTCCGGTCAGGATGGCCAGAGGGAAATTCCACGGAGCGATGGCCACGCCGACCCCACGGGGTGTCCACGTTTGCACGCAACGCTCGCCAGGTACGCTTTGGGTGACAACAGGTCGGGCAAGCTTGCGCATTTCCATCGCATAGAAACGGCAGAAGTCGATCGCCTCCGAGATGTCCCCGTCTGCTTCCAGCCAGGGTTTGCCCGCTTCCAAAATGAGCAAGGCGTTCAGCGCGTGGCGGCGCGACTCCATCAGGTCGGCCGTGCGCTCGAGAAGCCGGGCCCGGTCGTCAGCCGACGTGGCCCGCCATGCGGGAAAGGCTGCGCGCGCAGCGCTGACCGCTGCCTCGGCATCGGCGACGGTGGCGCGGGCCCAATGCCCGATGATCTGGGTCGGTTTGGCTGGGTTGACCGAAGTCACGTACTCCCGGTCGGCAATCTTCCTGCCGGCGATGATCAGCGGCCATTTCTTGCCGAGCTCGGCGGTGACAGTCGCCAGGGTCTGGCGCTGGCGGTCGCGGCTGGCGGCTTGGGAGAAGTCGGAGTTGGGGGCGTTGCGAAAAATGAGAGCCGAAGCCGCCACCGCATCTGGCCGGGCCAGGCCGTCGCGCTGTTCCAGCAGGCTCACCGGATTGGCGAGCAGCGCCTCTTTCGTCGCTTCGCCCATGTTCTTGAGACGGAGAAAGCCTTCGTTGGAGGTGTTCTCGAGCAGGCGGCGCACGAGGTAGGCCATCCCGGGCAGCAACTCCCCGATGGCGCAATATTCGCGGACGCGGTGCCCCATTTTCAGCAGGGAAAGCTTCAACTCGTCAGCCATGCCATAGAGCGCCTGAAACTCGTAAGCGCGCGGGTCGATGCCGAGGCGCTCGGCCTGGGCGATGGCGTGGGCGCAGGAGCGGACGTTGTGCGAGGCGAAGTTCGGGGTGACGAGATCGATGTTCTCCAGCAAGAACAGCGTGAGCTTCTCGTAGTTGGCATCGGACTCCGGTTTGCGCGACCAGACGGGAACGGGCCAGTCGCGTTGCTGGGCGAGGATGGTCTCGTAGTCCCAGTAGGCACCCTTCACGAGACGGATGTTGAGCGGGCGTTGGTGCTTGCGCGCCCACGCGACCAGGTCGTGGAGGTCACGTTCGCAATCACGAAGGTAGGCCTGGAGAGCGATGCCGATGGCGGGAGATTCGGCGAACTCGGGTTCCTCGAAAATCGACTTGAAGAGCGCCAGCGTGAGGTCCTTCAGCTTGTAGCTCTCCATGTCGAAGTTGATGAGCGCACCGACCTCGGCCGCCCGTCGCAGGATCGGGCGGAACCGCTCCTTCAGCGCGATGATGGAGTTTTCCGGGTCGGCGGGATGGACCTCGGGTGTGAGCGCGGAAATCTTGACGGACAGATTCAGCCGGGGCAGCGGCCCCCGCGGTCCGAGGTCGCTGAAGGCGGGAGTGGATTCGCGGGCGAAGAACTTGGAAACCGAGTCAAGCACCTCGAGGTTGCGTTGGAGAAAGGCATCAGCCTCGGCGTCGCTGACGACGGTTTCGCCCAGCAGGTCGATGGTCGTCGCGAGGCCGAGCTTGGCGTTGCGCTTGATCTGCTTGATGAGGTCCTCGCCGGATTCGCCGGCGACGAACTGATTGGCCATGTCCACGATCTGGGCCTTGACCGGTGTGGCCACGAGGGCCGGGGCGAAGGACGAAGCGGCGAGACCGGCCTTCAGCGCGGGGTTCAGCTCGACGGCCTTGTCGCCGAGGTATTCCTGCAGATGGCGCACGATCTCGGCGGAGGAATGAAGGGTGGGCAGGACGTCGACGAAGCGAAAGAGTTGGGTTTTGAATGCCAGGTCCTTCATCGACCACTCCATGAGCCGCGCATAGGCGCCCTTCTTGGAAAACAGTGCCGGCGGCGGCTGTTGGTCCATGAGGGCGAAGAGTTGGTCGCCTTTGCGTTTGATTGCGGATTCGAGGACCGGGTCTGAGGGGAGAAACGCGGACATTGGGGGGATTTTCCCCGGATTCTTCCCTTGTGTCATAAATAGGCAAGGGCAGTTGGGAAGCCGTTTGCTACAATAGCCGACCTAATCCGGGACCGAGGGATTCAATCGGAGATACTGGGTGTGCGGCGGAGATGGCCGGCAAGGTTATGGACTTGGCGTGGTGTAGCTTGCGTGGTACGAGATTCCTGCAACTTGCCTGCAAGCTGCCGTGTTTTGAACGTGAATGACGATCCCACAGTGCAAGCTTCAACTCAGGGCGTAACGCCCCCGCTCGATTTCACCACGTTCATGCGCAATTACCAAGACATGGTCTATTCCACGGCGGTGCGTCTCATCGGCAATGAGACGCAGGCCGAGGATATAGCGCAGGATGTGTTCATCAAGGCGCATGAACACTTTGACAACCTCCGCTCCAGCCCAACGGCCGGCGGTTGGCTCAAGACCGTGGCGACGAACCTCTCGATCAACCACATCCAGCGCTACAAGAAACGCTGGAGCTTTTTCTCCGATCTCGTGCATCGCAGCGACGAGGGGGAGGAGAAGGAGGTGGAATTTGCCGCACCGGACACCTTTTTCAGCGGGGTGGACTCCAGTGAACGCCGGGAATGGGTCGAGCGAGCGCTCGAAAAACTCCCCGACCACCAGCGCATACCCCTGGTCCTGTATCATTTTGAGGAAATGCCTTATGAGGAAATCGCCAAGAAGCTCGGCATTTCCCTCAGCAAGGTGAAAACCGACATTCTGCGCGGGCGCGAAGCCCTCGCCAAAGTCCTGATGCGCAGCGGTGCGCCGCATGAACAATTTGGAACCTGAGGTGCCCCATGAACAATAAAATGACACCTGAAGAACTCGAAAAATTCATCCATCGCGAGCTGCGGGCGCTGCCACCGCGCAAGGCTCCCGCTGGTTTCGAGGCACGCCTGCAGGCGGCGGTCGAAGCGCGCACGGTCGGGCAAACCCAATCACCGAAGAAACTGGAACAACTGATTCACCGCGAGCTGCGGGCGCTGCCCCCGCGTCGGGCGCCGCATACGCTCGAGTCCAGGGTCCTGGCCGAGATTGAACGCCGGGCGACCGTGGCCTGGTACCATAAGAGCTGGAGTTATTGGCCTTCCGCCGTGCGGGCTGCATTCCTGGCCGTGGGCATGGCGGTCGCCGGTCTGGCTGTCGGGGCGTTCTATCTGTTCTCCCAGGGGGCAGCCGCCGAGGCGATCACGACCGAACTGGGGGCGAGCTTGGGTTGGGTGAACCGGATCGTGGCGGCGGGCGGCTGGACGGCGCACTTTGTCCAGCAACTGGTGGGCGACATCCCGTCCCTCTGGCTCTACGGCGGCCTGGCCTTTATCGGCGCCATGTACGCGACCTTCATCGGCCTTGGTACCGCCGCCTATCGTTATCTTTACCGCAAAAACTAAGCGCATTTCCCCATGAAACTTTTGAGATCATTAAGCCTCTTGCTTCTGCTGGCCTTCAGCCTGCCGGCGGGTGGTTTGCTGTGTGCCCAAGCCCAGACCGAAGAGGTGCCGCCACCGGTTGCCCCTGCGGCACCTGCAAAGCCGGCGGCGGTCGCTGACCCCGCTCTTCCGGCTGTCCCGACAAGCACCGCGGTGACGGAGTCGTCCCCCACCAAGCAATCTGCCGAAGAAGGCGAGGAGCCGGAATCAACTGAGAATCCGTTACGGGAGTTGACCGGTACTGATTCTGAAGCCGTGGCCGTCGCCACCAATCCGGAAGGCGAAGAATCCTCCGGGAAGCGTTCTTCGCGTCGAAACCGTTCCGGCAACAGCGAGCGGATCGCCTTCGTCAGCAACAGCACCCTCGGTGCCGATGAGCATGCCGACGTGGTTGTCTCCATCTTTGGCTCGTCGACATCTGCCGGTACGGTTGCGGATTCGGTAGTCTCGGTGATCGGCAGCAGCCGGGTGACCGACGGATCGGTTGGCGACTCAGTGGTGTCCGTTCTCGGCAACACTTACATCAACGGCGAAGTCCGTGGGCAGGTGGTCACCGTTCTGGGCAATGTTGAATTGGGGCCGAAAGCGGTGGTGCATGGCGAAGTGGTCTGCATTGGCGGGCAAATCACCCGGGATGCCCAGGCCGTCACGAAGGGCGGCATCCAGAATGTTGCGCTGGCCGGCCGCCATTTCGACTTCACGGCCCTCACCACTTGGTTCAGTGAATGCCTCGTCTACATCAGGCCGCTGGCTTTTCACCGCAATTTGGTCTGGGCCTGGTGCATTGCCCTGAGTTTTCTGGCGGTCTACGCGCTGATCGCCCTGATCATCCCGGCGGGAGTGCTCAAGTGCGTGGAAACGCTTGAGCAAAGGCCCGGTTCATCGCTGCTCGCGGCGCTGCTCACCCTGTTGTTAACACCGGTGGCCTACATCCTCCTGATGGTGACGTTGGTGGTGGCGGTTGGCGTGGTGTTGATACCCTTGTTTTCGCTCGGACTGTTTTTCGCGGCCATCTTCGGCAAGATTGTCATGCTCGCCTGGCTCGGGCGTCGAGTGACCCGACTGATGGGTGACGGACCTCTGGCCCACCCGGTGTTTGGTGTCCTCATCGGCGGCGTGATTGTCCTCGGTTTGTACACGATTCCGGTTGTCGGATTCCTTACCTATAAACTCCTCGGCATTCTTGGCCTGGGCGTGGTGGTCTACACGTTGATTCTGCAGTTCAAAGCCAGTCGGCCGGTCAAGGCCGCGGCGATCCCGACGCAGACAATGCCGTTGTCGGCCGAAGGCACGGCAGGAGCCGGTTATCAGGCAACGGAAACACCTCCGCTGGTTGCTCCCTTGGTCTCCGCAGCGCCGCCCGTGGTTTCGGCCGCCACGCTTCCCAGAGTGGGCTTTTGGCTCAGGCTCGGGGCATCGGTCCTCGACTGCATCATGATCGGCATTGTCTTGGGCATGTCTTCCAAGGTATTCCATGGATGGCTTACGCCGGGTGGCAGTTTGCCGTTCTGGTTTGCCGTCTATTCCATCACCATGTGGGCCACCAAGGGGACGACCATTGGCGGGATCATTTGCGGCATCAGGGTCGTGCGGCTGGATGACCGGCCCATTGATTGGGGTGTAGCGATCGTCCGTGCCTTGGGTGCGTTCCTTTCCCTGGCAGTAGCCGGGATCGGTTTCATCTGGGTGGCATTTGATGACGAGAAGCAGAGCTGGCACGACAAGATTGCTGGCACGACAATTGTAAAAGTACCCAAAGGCACTCCTCTGCTCTGAACGATGCGTTCGTCGGTTATTCGGCGGAGCCACGTGCTCCGCCTTTTCGTTTGCCGAAGTCGGCTTTTCTGCCCTACAGCCTTGTAGCCTATGACGAAAGCACTGGTCGGAATCATCATGGGCAGCTCCTCGGATTGGGAGACGATGCAGCATGCGGCGGCGACGCTGGATGCGCTCGGGGTTCCGTATGAAAAGCGGGTCGTGAGTGCACATCGCACCCCCAAGCTCATGGTGACCTACGCCGAATCGGCCGAAGAGCGTGGCTTGAAGGTCATCATCGCCGGTGCCGGTGGTGCGGCTCATCTCCCTGGCATGACTGCTTCACTGACGACATTGCCCGTGCTGGGTGTGCCGGTGGAATCGAAGGCGTTGAAGGGGTTGGATTCTCTGCTCTCCATCGCCCAAATGCCGGGTGGCGTGCCGGTCGCGACCTTTGCGGTTGGCAAGGCCGGCGCGATTAATGCGGCCTTGTTTGCCGCTTCGGTACTGGCGCAAAGCAGCCTGAAGACCCAACGCGAATGGATGCGCTTTCGGGCGACGCAGACCAAGAAGGTGCTGAAGACCAAGCTGCCGTGAGCGGAAATCAGTCACTTCTCAACGGTACCACCATCGGGGTCTTGGGCGGTGGCCAGCTGGGTCGGATGTTGGCGCAGGCGGTCAAACGGCTGGGCGGTCGGATGCACGTTTTTGAACCTCAGGCGAATTGTCCGGCGGGCGCCGTGGCGGACAAGACCGTCACGGCCCCCTATGAGGATATCGCGGCGCTGTCGGCTTTTGCGCGGGAATGCGACGTCATCACCTACGAATTTGAGAATGTGCCGGCGGCTCCCCTGCGGGCCATTGAAAACCTGACGCGTCTCCGCCCGCATTGGCGGGTGTTGGAGACCGCCCAGAATCGATCTCGGGAAAAGAATTGGCTTAAGCAAAACGGCTTTCCTCATGCCCGCTTCGCCGAGGTGGCTGCCGGTGGCGATCTGACCGGAGGGATTCGGGAGGTCGGTGTGCCGTGCGTCGTGAAGACGGCGGATTTCGGCTACGACGGCAAAGGCCAGCTCAAGGTGATGAGCGAAACAGACCTTCCGGCGGCGATGCAGCGCTTTGCGGGTCAACCGGTCGTCATTGAACAGTTTATTGATTTTTCCTGCGAAGTCTCGGTGGTGGTGGCGCGGTCTGAACAGGGGGAAGTAGCGGTTTTCCCGGTTTCGGAGAACATCCACACCAACCATATCCTGGACTTTTCGATCGTGCCGGCCCGGCTGCCGGCGGCGGTCACGGCAGCAGCCGAGAAAATGGCCCGGGAGGTCGCGGAGAAAATCGACCTCGTCGGAGTCCTGGGCGTGGAGTTTTTTGTCACGAAGAGCGGCGCGGTGCTCATCAACGAGCTGGCGCCAAGGACGCACAACAGCGGGCACTACACGATGGATGCCTGTGCGACCTCGCAGTTTGAGCAGCAAGCCCGGGCTATCAGCGGCCGGCCGCTGGGGGCGGTCACGCTGACTTCCCCGGTCGTGATGGTGAATATTCTGGGTGATGCCTGGGCCAAGGGGGAACCGAATTGGGCCGCTCTGCAGGCCGAGCCTCACATTCACCTGCACCTTTACGGCAAGGCGGAGGCCAGACCGGGCCGCAAGATGGGACATTTCAACGTGCTGGCGACGGATGCCGACACGGCCCTGCTTCGGGCGCGGGCGGGCAAAGCGCTATTGTGAGTTGCGCCCGGCCGGATGGATCCCGGTGAAGGCATAAAAAAGCTCCCGCCCTTGCGGGCGGGAGTTGAAGGTCAGGCGACCGTTTTCGAATCAATACTCGAAGTTGGCCGAAAGACGGAAGTAGCGCGGACGCTGCCAGGAGGACGGCGTGCCGTAGGAATAATCCGTACCGCCGGAGGCGTTCTGATAGGTCTCGACAACCTCGGTGACGGCCTTGCCGTTCAGGATATTGAAGGCGTCAAGCGTGAAGGACACCCGGTTGTCGGCCCACTTCGGGCGGTAAACCAGCGACAGGTTGGTGTTGAACACCCAATCGGTCGTGCCCAGCGAGCCACGAGGAGCTGCGAAATAATCGTTGCTCGTGCTGCCGCGCACCGGATCCGCGCGCCAGCCGATCTTGTTGATCGGACGACCCGAGGAGAGGAGGACGTTGGCACCGAGGCTCAGCTCAGGCGAGATGGCGTAGGAACCGAAGACCTTGACCTGATGGCGGCGATCGTTCGGCAGGTAGCCCTTGGTGTTTTCGGTGACCATCGGGCTGTCGAACAGGATGGTGATACCGGCATCGTCCTGACCGTTGTCGGAGAGGACCCAGCCTTCGTAGTTACCGAAGGACTGCGACCAGGTGTAGGAGAACGAAGCGCTCCACTTGCCGTCCCAGACCTTCTCGGCGAAGAGCTCGAGGGCATAGTAGGTGCGGCTGGCCTTCGGGTAGCCGAGCAGCTCGGGCGAGAGGGTGGCCTCTTCGTTGGCGGACAGCGTGCCGTCACCGTTGAAGTCCCAGAACATGTGGATCGGGCGACCAGGGTTCGCGAGCACGTAGGCGTGTTCACCGGTGGCGTCAAAGCCGCCGAAACCGTGGGTTTGCGCCCAAGCGGTAAGGGCATGGTCGACGATCATGTCGTCCATCGCGGTGCCGCTGATGATGCGGTGCGTGAAACGAGCGCCGACCGAGACGTCCTTGTTGAGGGCGTGCTGGATGCCGAGAATGTATTCGTCCTGATACATGGGCTTGATGTCCATGTCCACGATCTCACGGCGGTCCTTGACCGTGCCGTCGGAGAACACATTGGTGCCGCCGAGCTGCGCGCCCTTAACCGGAGTATTGTCCGCGTTGACCGAGGTCAGCACGAAATACTTTTCCGTGAAGAGTTCGCCGCCGGCGAGACGCACATTGGTGTTGGACGCGACCGGCAGGTGGTAGCGGCCAAAGTTGGCGAAGATCTTGGTCTTCTTGTCACCGCTCAAATCATACGAAGCGGCCAGGCGGGGGGCCTTCTGGCCGGTGATCTTGATGAAGGTGTTGCCTTCACCGTTGAGGTTCTCGAAGGACTCATTGCGGAGACCAAGGCGGAGATTGAGGCGGTTGTTGAGGAGGCTCCAATTGTCTTCAACATACCAAGCGTCGGACTTGACCTGGAAGGATCCACCGTTCTGGTAGACGCGCTCGCGGACGGCGCCCACGTTGGTGCCGGTCACGGTCACGCCGTTGATCTTGCCGGCATTGGCACCGGTGGTCGGAATCGCGTAATAGCGCCAGTATAGGCCGCCGGAATAGAGCGAGAGATCCTTGGAGAGATTGTCCTCACTGTCGTAACCAGCGCGCAGACGGTGCGACCCGAGCAGCTCGAAGGGATACTCCACGTCGAAGCGGGTGGCCTTGCGTTGATCGGAAGCGGTGGAAATCAGCAGGTTCGGGTTACCCTGAACATAGACCAAGCTGCCGGAACGACCGTCGTAAATGAACGGCTTGCTGTCTTCGGAGCCGGAATCGGTGCGGTTCTGGAGACTCTTGCCCAACATGGCGGACACCTGGAGCTTCTCGAAGAAGACGCCCGAGTATTTGCCGATATGGGTGCGACCACCACGATCATAATAGTTGGTCGCAGGGGTGCCGCTGACCACACCGGTCTTGTAGTTGAAATCATACTCATTGTCCACTTGGCGGGACTCGTCCTGGAAGCCGGTGTACTCAAGGCGGTGACCATCGAAAGGAGTGATATCGATTTTCACGGCATAGAACGGGTCATCAAGATTCCGCTCCAACATACGCGTGCCGTTGGTGACGGCGTCTTCGCGCTTCACGCTGCGGGCATTGTAGATACCGTAGAAGAAGATCTTGTTCTTCCAGATCGGGCCGCTTGCCCAGACATTGGCTTGGTACTCCTGCCAGTAATCAGCGTCGTTGTAAACCAGCGGCACCACGGTGCCAGTTGCGTTGGTGTAGTAAGCGCTGGGAGCGTTTTGACGGCCGGCATCCGGCTGGAAGAAAACGTTAGCGCCAGCATGATACTCATTGGAACCGCTCTTGGTGGAGGCGTTGATAACGCCACCGGTCGAGCGGCCGAATTCTGCACCATAGCCACCGGTCTTGACCTCAAATTGGTTGTAGAACTCGTAGGGAATTTCTGCCGGGTCGAGACCGTTACGGAAATTACTAATGTTGAAACCGTTGATGAAGTAGGCGTTTTCGGAAACCGAGGCGCCACCGAATGAGGCCAGGTTGCCGAAAGCGGTATCACCCAAGGTCGTGCCGGGAGCGAGCAAGGCAACCGCTGTGGGGTTGCGGGCCACCGGGAGGAGATCCAGGGTCTTCGCGTTGAAAACCGTGACCGTCTCGGTGCTGGCGAAGTCGATCGGGTTGACGGACAGACCGCCGACCACGAATTTCTCGAGTTCGAGAACGTCTTTGCCGCTGCCAACGAGAGTGTTGGAGTTGATGGCCACGCTGACTTCCTTGGTGGTGCCATCGCTGAAGGTCACCTTGTAGTTACCAGGAGGCAACGCACCGATGCGGTAGGTGCCGTCAGATGTCGCCGTCGACATGCGCTTGGCGCCGGTGTCCAGATTTTCAGCCGTCACCGTGGAGTCCGGGGCAACTTTGCCGTAAAGAGCGCCAGTGGTTTGTTGAGCGTACACCGACGTGCTGCTCGCCACGAAGGAGAGGGCAAGCACGGAGGCCATTGTAAAAGCACTCGCCTTGTGGCGAATGCGCGTGAGTGCATGAAGCACCCCGTTATTGCTAACGGAACGAGCGTTCATAGTTTAGTAGTAGTGTGTTGTGTTAGGACAGAATGCTGCCTTTCAGCCGCCACTCTGTGTGTTAGTTCCGTCCTTGGTGAATCAGGACCGTGTCATACATTCAACCTGAAATTTTAGGATATCTTCGCAAATGTCCGGGGAGCAGTATTATTGGCAAAACTGTAAATTCACATCAGCCAACGTTATATCTGCTCCAAGCGTCTAGTCTCGGAAAGATTCCCAAGAAAACCTTAGCTCAAAAGTTCAGCAATAAAATGCCGTCTTTTGCGGGAGTGCCCAAATCGGGCAGGCCTTTTTTGGGGGGTGGTGACCCCAGAACCATCTTCTTTTCTTTGCGCGGAAACGATGAAACCAAGGATTCAACACCGTTCGTGAGGATCGGCGGACTAAGGGCCAGTTGACCAGCGCCCGAGATTCGGATCCGCAATTTGGTTTCAGGCGAAATGACGGGAACGGTGAATTCGCGACGCAGCTTTGTGACCGGTCGGGCGGCCTGGGCGCGAAATTCGATCGCGTATCGGCTGGCATTTTCCTGCCAACTGCCGTCGGTCGCCCGCTGCTCGATGATGAGTTTTTGAACGGCGGGAGCAAAATTGTAGACCCAGAGCTGCAGCTGCCAGGCGCCGCAAACGGGAGTGGGACCCCAAACCAGGTTGTGGTCCGACCTGACTTTTTGCAGCCAATCGCTCCAGATTTTCAAGCGTTCCGCGTCGTTGGCGAGCAGGGTTTCGTTCTGGCCGGTCGTGTCGCGGTCACGGGTCCTTTGCCGCATGCCTTTGGCGGCCTTGAGCCCTGCCTTGATGGCCGTCCCGAAAGCGACCGCGTCTTCCAACATGCGTTTCATTTCGCCGATGAAGTCGCCCGATCCAGATTTCTTCAGGATTTTCCGGAGCCTGAAAACGTCCCGAGCCGCTTGGCGAACGAATACATCGCGTCGGGCCAGATACAGGCGCAGACTCAGGCTTGCCGCGAAGGCGTTGGGCCATTGGTAGGACGCGGCCTGCAGCCGTTCGTAGAATACCCGTTCCCGAAGGAATGGTTTGAGGGAATCATTGCCGGCAAAGACGTCCCAACGGTCGTTGATCTGCCATCGGGCGTACCCCGCGAAGGCATGGTTGTCGGCGGTGAGCAGGGCGCGGGATTGAACCCGAGGGTTTTTCGATTTCTGGGCGCGCTCCAAGCCCCTGGCCAGCATTGTGGTGGCGTCGTCCTGGGATGGCTCCAGCCAGAGGTTCGCCGCAGCCGCGTCGACCACGGTGGTGGTTTCCAGCGCCAGTCGGTAGGCCTCCCACGAGGTGATCAGCAGGCCGTCGGCTTTGACCGCCTGACAGCGGTGCCACCAAGAGCGGATGTTGGCCAGCCGGTCGCCAAAGACAGGCAGGGGCTCGTAGCGGAAGGCGCCGTTCATCGGGCAGCCATAATAGCGAATCCCCTGCTTGCGGAGGGCTGGATGCAAATCCCTCTCGGCAAAATTGAAGAATTCAACCCGTGGCTTCCGGTTGAACGGATAATAATACCAGTCGTAGGCCGTGATGCCGGCCGGCAGTTGCGGAATGGCCTCAGGGACGAAATACAACATGTCGGCCCAAAGGCCCATCTGGAGTCCGAGACCGGCGGTTAAGCTATGGAGGCGATTGACGTGACCGGCGAAATGGCCGGACAGGCCAATCCGCGCAACTTCCTCCCGGCAACGAGGGCACTTGCCGAGATGGAAGGATTCGTCGAGCCCCACGTGGACTTTTCCTGCGGTGCAAAACGGCGCTATGTCGCGCAACAGCTTCCCGGCAACCTCCAAGGTGCGGTCGTGCAACGGACAGATCTGACCGTTGACCAATGGATCACCGGAGTCATCACGGAGCTCGTTCAAGTCCCGCAGATCCGGGTGTTTGATCAGGTATTGGGTGTGTCCCAGCAGATTGACGATCGGCACGACGCGGATGCCGTGTTTCTTGGCCTCGGCCACCAGTTGGCCCAGCTCCTCGTACCGATAGGCATCCGTCCGGCCGATACCGGGCAAACTCGGGTAGTGTACGGCGTCCTCGAGATGGAGATAAAGTTCCTCGTAGCCCCATGCGGCATAGCGCGGGAGCAGCTTCCGGAGGAAATCCGGTCTTTCAACCTGGCGGGCGAGATCCCACTGAAAGGCGCGAATCATGAATGCAGGACTCGCGCCCCGTGGGATGGGCTCAACCGCGTTTCTGCCCGAGGAGTTGCTCCAGCTTGACGATGTCAGCGGAGAACAACCGGATGCCTTCGGCCGTTTTCTCCGTAGCCATGGCGTCTTCGTTCAACGCGAAGCGGAAACTCTTTTCGTCGAAAGAGACCTTTTGCAGGTCGGCGCCCTTGGCCGCGGCCGGGTCCAGTTTGCGTACGAGCGGTTCGTTGCTGGCCTTGAGTTCCGCCAGCAGGGTCGGCGCAATCGTGAGGAGGTCGCAGCCGGCCAGTTCGGTGATTTCCCCGCGGTTGCGGAAGGAGGCGCCCATGACCTCGGTCGTGTAACCAAATTTCTTGTAGTAGGTGTAGATCTGGGTGACGGACTTCACGCCCGGATCCTCGGTCGGCGAGAAATCCTTGCCGGTGCTCTTCTTGTGCCAGTCGAGGATGCGACCCACGAACGGCGAGATGAGCTTGATGCCAGATTCGGCGCAGGCCACGGCCTGGGCGAAGGAGAAAAGCAGGGTGAGGTTGCAGTTGATTTTTTCCTTCTGGAGCTGCTCGGCCGCCTTGATGCCCTCCCAAGTGGAGGCGATCTTGATCAGGATGCGTTCACGGGAGATGCCGGCTTTCTCGTACAGAGCGATGATCTCATGGGCTTTCGCGATCGTGGCATCGCGGTCAAAGGACAGGCGGGCGTCCACCTCGGTGGAAACGCGGCCCGGCACGATCTTGAGAATCTCCAAACCAAACAGGACCAGCAAACGGTCGATGATCTCGCCGGTGGTCGCCGTCTTGCCCGAGTCTTTGATGGCCTGATCGATGATCCACGCGTATTCCGGCATGGCTGCGGCCTTGAGGATCAGGCTGGGGTTCGTCGTCGCATCGCGCGGGGCGAACTGTTTCATGCTGGCGAAGTCGCCGGTATCGGCGACCACAACGGTGATTTGTTTGAGCTGGTCGAGTTGGTTCATGGCGTGGAGGGAATCAGAGGTTAGGGCCGCGGGGTGCGCACGTAAATAATTTCTCATCCAATCGATGCCGCCCTTCTCGGTGGCGAAGGCGCCGTCGAGCTGGGATTCAAAGGCGGCATCCAATGCGGGTTTGAAATGAGGCCCTGGAGCACATCCCAGCGCGATCAGATGCCGGCCGAACAGCAAAGGTTTGGGCGCGACGTGCTCCAAGGCCAGACGTTGCGCCGCCTTCCGCAGGAAACCGAGCCGCTTTTCCGTTTCGGCCGAGACGAGCGGGGGACGCCCGAGATGGTCCGACCGCATCACGGCGATCAAGTCGTCGAGAGTGGCTGGCGCAATCTTGCGAGACAAGCGCCGGACGGTCGTATCCCGGTATTCTGAGGGACCGTCGTGATGCAGCAAGTGATTCACCACCAATGGTCGGACATAGGTTGCGATTTCCAGTGGGGCCCCGATGCGCGAGAGGAAGGATTCCGCAAGCGGTCCGCCGGCGGCCTCATGCTCGGGGCTGGTCCAACGGAGCCGGCGCTTCCGCATCGCCTGTTTGGTGGTCACGGCCTTGCCAAAATCATGGGCCAGCACGGCCAACGATAGAACCCGCCGGGTCGTGGGATTGCCTTCCTGCCAAGAGTCGAGCCCGACCAAGGCATCCAAACAATGGCAGGTATGGATAAACACGTCCCCCTCGGGATGCCATTCCGGTTCTTGGGGCAGACCATCCAGCGCGGCTATCTCCGGGAAATGCCTGAGCCAGCCGGTTTGTTTCAGCACAACCAGGCCGAGAGAGGGTTTCACCGATTTGATGGCCCATTTTTCCCACTCAGCCCAAACACGCTCCACCGGCAATTCGGCAAACGTATCGCTGATGGTCTGGCAAAGCTCGGCGGTTTCCGGGGCGAGGGAAAACTCAAAACGGGCGGCCAACTGAAAGGCTCGTAGCACCCGCAGGGGATCCTCCGTGAAAGCGGGGCTGGTATGGCGCAGTACCCGGGCCTTCAAATCATCTGCTCCCCGGTGATAATCGAGCAGACGGTCTTCAGCGGGATCGTAGGCGATGGCGTTCACCGTGAAATCCCGGCGTGCCGACGCCTCGGCCTCGGTGAGCGTCGGATCAGGTGCGACGGCGAAGCCCCGGTGACCGGATCCGGTCTTGGACTCCCGGCGTGGCAGGGAAAAGTCGTATTCGGTGCCACCGATCCGCACTTTGATCACTCCAAAGCTCCGGCCTACGACGTCGGTCGGACCCAAGGCCGCGAGCGCCCGGCCCATGTTTTCGTAGTCGATTCCATATACCTCGACGTCGAAATCCTTGGGTTCCAGCCCGAGCAGCCAATCCCGAACACTCCCACCTACCAGCCGGGGGCGCCCGCCCGCAGAGCGCAGGGCGGACAAGGCGGCCTGGAGTGGAGGAGGAATCTTCATTCTTTCTGCTTTCTCATGGCGGAACCAACCAACCCGGCCCAGCCCGTCAACAAAGCCAGCCCTCCCAACGGGGTGATTGGCCATAAGAGCTGTACGGGACCGCCAAGGGACAGCCAATACAGCGAACCGGAAAAGGCCAACACTCCGCCAATCCAGCACCAAGCGATCAGCTTGGTGGCGCGCAGGGGTTGCCCCGCCAAGACTACCGCCAGCAGGGCGATGGCGTGCGCGATCTGATAAAACACGGCCTTTTCCCAGGTTTTCAGCTGGCCGGTCGTTTCCAGGGTCTGTTTCAGTCCGTGGGCGCCAAAAGCACCCAAGGCAACCCCGGTGAAACCTAGTAAACCAGCGATAATCAGTGGTATTTGAAAGTTGGGCTTCATCGAGGTCGACAGTGTGCGGGAATTGTCGATGAAAACAAACATCCAATATCAATCCTGCCGGCAGGGTAACCATCACGGGCTGGGAGCGCTCGCATTTTCGGCTTACCACAGCTTTTGCGGGCGGGTTGCCGCGGCCACTGCGGCGATCGCGAAATGTTCACTTGCATCACCTCCCCGGCAATGAGGACATCCTTCTAAATGGAGCTTCCCGTGGGAGAGAGTTCTTCGGATCCTCGAAAATGTGAAAGGTTGGGTGTTGACAGGGTAGTGGGGAATCCTTCCTTTTGGCCCCTTTCCGCAAATGAAAACCTATCTGGCCAAGAAAGAGACTGTGCAGCCCAAGTGGTATCTGATCGATGCCGAAGGCAAAGTGCTGGGCCGTCTCGCCGTTAAAGTCGCGAATATCCTCCGCGGCCGTCATAAGCCCACTTACACGCCCCACGTCGATACCGGTGATTTCGTTATCGTCATCAACGCGAGCAAGGTTGTCCTCACCGGCAAGAAAGAGGAGACGACTGAATACATGTCCTTCTCTGGCTATGTCGGCGGCGAAAAATACCGCAAACTGGCCGATGTCCGCACCCAGAAGCCCGATTTCATCATCATGCAGGCTGTCAAGGGCATGCTGCCGAAGAACCGCCTGGCCGCGAAGATGCTCACTAAGCTCCGCGTCTACCCGGGCGCCACGCATGACCACGAGGCTCAGAACCCCGTAAAGCTTTAAGTCCATCCCATGAGCGCTGAATCCTCCGTTTTCCTCGGCACCGGCCGTCGCAAGTCCTCCACGGCCCGCGTCCGTCTCATTGCCGGTTCCGGCAAGCTGTCCGTCAACGACCGCAAGTTCGAGACCTATTTCACCCACGATAATTTCGTGCGCCGCGCCGTCGCCCCGCTCGTCACCGCTGACAGTAAGGACAAGTTCGACGTGATCGTGAATGTCGCCGGTGGCGGCATCAGCGCCCAGTCCGGTGCCGTCGCCCACGGCATCGCCCGCGCCCTGTTGAAGTTCAATCCCGAGCTGCGCATCACCCTCAAGAAGGCCGGCCACCTCACCCGTGACCCCCGCGAGAAAGAGCGCAAGAAGCCCGGCCAGCCGGGCGCCCGCAAGCGCTTCCAGTTCTCCAAGCGTTAATCGCTTACCTGGATTTCACTCATCAAGCGGAGCGCCTCGCGGCCTCCGCTTTTTTATTTGGTCTACGAAACTGCTCGATTCCCCAGCGGGATTTCTTAACCCTCTTCACTCACTTCCATGAATGTCGGCATTGTTGGTGCGTCGGGATATTCCGGCGAAGTTCTGGTCAAACTCCTCCTCGGCCATCCGCAGGTCAAACTGACGGCGGTCACCTCGCGGCAGCACGCCGGCAAGCCGGTGGCCCAGGTCATCCCCGTCTTGCGGGGCACCAGGGCCCAGGAACTCAAGTTCAGCGACTCGGACGCCGCGACCGTCGCCGCCCGGACGGATGTCGACCTGTGGTTTTTGGCCCTCCCGCACGGAGCCGCGGCAGATTTTGCCAAGGCCTTGGTGCCCGCCGGCCGGAAGGTGGTCGATCTCAGCGCCGATTTCCGCATCGCCGACCTGGCCACCTACGAGAAATATTACGGCCACCACCACGCCCCCGAATTGCTGCCCTCGGCCCGCTTTGTCCTGCCAGAGCTCACCGACCCGCGGTGGAAATCCGAGATCAAGCTCGCCGCCGCCCCCGGTTGTTATCCCACCAGCACGATCGTGCCGTTGGCTCCGTTGCTCAAGGCCGGCATCGTCGCCAAGGAACACATCGTGGTGAACTCCTTTTCCGGCGTCAGTGGCGCGGGTAAGAAGGCGGAAGAGCAGTACCTTTACGCCGAACGGGCGGAAAGTGCCAAGGCCTACGGCCTCACTAAGCACCGGCATCTGGCCGAGATCGAGGAACAGCTTTCGGGCTTCGCGGGCGCCAAGATCGTCCTGCAATTCAACCCCCACCTGGCGCCCATGCGGCGGGGCATCATCACCACGACCACCATCCCGGCGGCCAAGGGCGCGACCATCGACGCGCTCTACGCAGCCTGGCAGGCAGCCTACGCGGGCAAGCCCTTCGTCTCGATCCTCGCCAGCGGTGAGACGCCCGACTCGGCCTATGTTACCGGCACCAACCGCCTCGACCTCTCGGCCGTCCACGACGCCCGCACGGGCAATTTTGTCATCACCTCCGCGGTGGACAATCTCGTGAAGGGCGCCAGCGGCCAAGCCGTGCAGATCATGAATCTGTGGCTCGGTTTGCCTGAGACTGCGGGACTCCTTTGAACAAGTCATCCATGACCCAACTGACCGTTACCCCCGACAGCGCCGGCATCACCGATGTCCCCGGCTTCGACGCCGCCGGCGTGCCCTGTGACATCCGCGACAAGAACGACCTCAAGCGGCTTGATCTGGCATTGATTTTCTCGCTGCGACCCTGCACGGCCGCCGGCACCTTCACGACCAACGCGGTCAAGGCGGCGCCGGTGCTGCTCTGCCAGAAACACCTCGCCCACGGCGGTCCATTTCATGGCATCGTGGCAAACTCCGGCAATGCAAACGCCTGCACCGGTCCCGAGGGGTTGAAGGACGCCCAGACCACGGCCCAGCGCATCGCCGCTTCGCTCAATCTGAAGCCGGAACAGTTCTTCGTGTGCTCCACCGGCCGCATCGGGCAGCCGCTGCCGATGCCAAAGCTGCTCAAGGGCCTCGAGCGCACGGTGACCGACAAGGGTCGGACCGCTGACCATGGCCACAAGGCCGCCAGCGCTATCCTGACCTCCGACACGAAACCCAAGACCGTCACCGTCAGCTTCACCTACGACGGGAAGAAGCACTTCGTCTCCGGCATCGCCAAGGGCGCGGGCATGATCCAGCCCAACATGGCCACCATGCTGGCTTTTCTCGCCACGGATTTCTCGGTGCCACGCAGTTTTCTCCAGAAGACACTGTCTGAGGCGGTGGCCGGTACCTTCAATTGCATCACCGTCGACGGCGACATGAGCACGAACGACACCGTCCTGATGCTGGCCAACGGCCACTCCGGGGTCAGCGTCGGTGACAAGAGCCCGCGTGAGCTTCGCGTGCTTTTTGCCGAGGCGGTCTGGAAAGCCTGCGAAGCGCTCGCGGAAAAGATCGTCTCCGACGGCGAAAAGATCACCAAGGTCGTCGAGATCAAGGTGCAAGGCGCCGCATCCAGCGAGGATGCCGAAAAGGTGGCCCGCGCCATCGGCAACTCGTTGCTCGTGAAATCGTCCTGGTATGGCGAAGACCCCAACTGGGGCCGCCTGGCCGATGCCGCGGGTTACGCCAAGGCCAAGCTGGTCGAGGCCAAGCTGGATATTCTGTACAACGACACGCCGGCGATGACCGCAGGGAAACCGCACCCCGAGCTGAAGCCGAAGTGGAAGGAGATCGTGAAGGCGCGGCGCTTCACCATCACCCTCAACCTTCACCTTGGGAAGGCGTCGTTCCGTCTTCTGGCGAGCGATCTCACCGAGGGTTACGTGAACTACAACAAGAGCGAGTAGCTCCACCGGGTCGCCGTTGCCCGTTCGTCACTCAATAATCGCTTGCAGTCACGGGCGCTTGGCCCCCACATATCACGTCCATTTTTTGACGCTCCGCTGAGGACATCCCACACGGTCCGCGTTAATCTCACTGAAACCATCGTTACGTATCATGCTACCCTTCCAAAACAAGATCCTGTTCGTCGGTTACGGCGCCGTTGCCGAGTGCACGCTGCCCATCCTCTTCAAGCACCTCAAGGTGCCGGCGAAGAACGTCACCGTCATGGATTTTGCCGACCGCAAGGCCAAGCTCGCTCCCTGGATCAAGAAGGGTGTGCGTTTCGTGCGCGATCGCGTGACCGAGACCAACATGGCGACGCTGCTCGCGAAGCACGTCGGCCCCGGTGACATCCTCATCGATCTCGCCTGGAACATCGACGCCTGCGAGATTCTCCAGTGGTGCCATGACAACGGCGTGCGCTACATCAACACTTCGACCGAACTGTGGGATCCCTACGCCTCCGGCCCGAACCAGCATCCGACCGAGAAGACCCTTTACTGGCGCCACATGAACCTGCGCCGCATGCTGGCCAAGTGGAAGACGAAGGGTCCAACCGCCGTCATCGAGCACGGTGCCAACCCCGGACTCATCTCCCACTTCGTCAAGCAGGGTCTCATCGACATCGGCAACAAGCTCGTCAAGGACGGCAAGGCCACCGGCAAGAAGGCCGAGAAGATCGCCGAGCTTATCGCCACCCGTCAGTTCAATGTTCTCGCGCAGACCCTGGGTGTTAAGGTCATCCATTGCTCCGAGCGTGACACGCAGATCACCGACAAGCCCAAGCAGGTCGACGAGTTCGTCAACACCTGGTCCATCGAGGGCTTCCGCGAGGAAGGCACCACCACCGCCGAAATGGGCTGGGGTACCCACGAGAAGACGCTCCCCAAGCACGCCTTCCAGCACAAGCAGGGCCCGAAGAACCAGATCTGTCTCGCGCAGATGGGCATCAACGTCTGGGTCCGCTCGTTCGTCCCGAATTGGAACATCCTCGGCATGGTGGTCCGTCACGGCGAAGCCTTCACCATCTCCGACCGGCTCACGGTCTGGAAGAACGGCAAGGCCGTCTACCGCCCGACGATGCACTACGCCTATTGCCCGTGCGACGAGGCCATTTCCTCGCTTAACGAGATGCGCGGCTACAACTACAAGCTGAACGAAAACCAGCGCATCATGAACGATGAGATCACCGCCGGCTCCGACGTGCTCGGCGCGCTCATCATGGGCCATGATTACAACTCCTGGTGGGTCGGCTCGGACCTCAGCATCGAGGAGTCCCGCCGGCTGGTTCCTCACCAGAACGCCACCACCATGCAGGTCGCCATCTCCGTGGTCGCCGCCACCATGTGGATGATCGAGAATCCCGAGGAAGGCGTAACCATCCCCGACGACATGCCGCATGACTACGTCCTCAAGATCTCGAAGCCCTACCTGGGCAAATGGATCTCGAAACCCTACGACTGGACGCCACTGAAGAACCGCGACACGACCTTCGACAAGTTCAACAAGCCCGATCTCGACAAGAAGGATCCCTGGCAGTTCAAGAACTTCCTGGTCACGGACGCGGGATAACGGCTCGAAATGATCTCGAAATCCCGGCTCCAGCAACTCGCAAAGAAACACGGCACCCCGCTGTTCGTCATCGACCATGACGCGCTGCGGAAGGCCTACCGGGAGTTCCGCCGGCACCTGCCGCGCATCCAGGTCTACTACGCGGTCAAGGCCAACCCTGATCCGCAGATCGTCCGCACCCTCTTTGAAGAGGGGGCCAGCTTCGACGTCGCCTCGATGCCGGAGTTCAAGATCGTCTACGACAACATCAAGAAGCTGCCGGCCAAGGAGCGCCAGCAGTGGATCTGGGACAAGATCATCTACGCCAATCCCACGAAACCGACGGACACCCTCGAGCAGCTGAACAAATACAAGCCGCTCGTCACGTTCGACAACCTCGAGGAGATCCACAAGATCAAGCGGCACGCGCCGAATGCCGGCCTGTGCCTCCGCCTCAAGGTGCCCAACACGGGCGCGATGGTGGAGCTCTCGTCCAAGTTCGGCGCCCTGCCGGGCGAGGCCGTGGATCTCATTCTCGAGGCCGACCGCGTCGGTCTGACCGTCGAGGGCATCAGTTTCCACGTCGGCAGCCAGACGACCAACTTCGAGAACTACGTCCAGGCCCTCAGCCTCACGGCCAATATCTTCCAGGAAGCGCGTGACCGCGGCTACACGAAGATGAACCTGCTCGACATCGGCGGCGGCTTCCCGGCCCCGTATGATGCCTCGGTCCGCCCGTTTCCCGAGCTGGCCAAGGTCATCAACACCGAGCTCGACCGTCTTTTCCCGAAGGAGATCCAGGTCCTGGCCGAACCCGGCCGTTTCCTCGCCGCCGTCACCGGCACCAGTGTCTCGTCCGTCATCGGCAAGGTCGTGCGCGAGGGCAAGACCAGCTACTATATCAACGACGGTGTCTACCACACCTATTCCGGCGTCATTTTCGATCACTGCAAATACCCGGTGCATTCCTTCAAGAAGGGCCCGACCAGCATTTGCTCCGTGTTCGGCCCGACCTGCGATGCGCTGGATGTCGTCTCCATGGCGGAGAATCTGCCTGATCTCAAACGCGGCGATCTCGTGTACAGCGTGAACATCGGCGCCTACAGCCACGCCTCGGCCACCTATTTCAACGGGTTCCCGCCGGCGAAGGTCGTGCACGAAAATAAATAGCCGGACCTTTGCACATGGAGATCACCGAGATCATCACCAAGGCGCGTGTGCTGCTCGAGGCGCTTCCGTACATCCAGAAGTTCAAAGGCTCGACGTTCGTCGTCAAATACGGCGGCAGCTTCATGGATGACCCGGACCCGACCATGCGAGATCGGGTGGCCACGGACATCGCCTTTCTCTCGGCGGTCGGCATCAACGTCGTCGTCGTACACGGTGGCGGCAAGGCCATCAATCGCGCGATGGACGGCGCCGGCCTCAAGGCCAACTTCATCAACGGTCTGCGGGTCACGGACGAGGCGACCATCGCGATTGTGAAGAAGACCCTCGATGAAATCGTCAACAAGGAGGTTTGCGAAACGCTCCGCGCCGTCCGGGCCAATCCGAAGGGCATGCCCGGGGACACCGTGATTGTTTGCGAGAAACTGACCGTGGACGACGATGGCAAGCCGATCGACCTCGGCTACGTCGGTGATGTGACCGAGGTGAAGGTCAAGATGATCAAAAAGGAGATCGCCGACGGCTTCATGCCCGTGATCTCACCCGTGGCGGAAGGACTCGATGGCAAACCGTACAACGTGAACGCCGATCTCGCCGCCGGCCGCGTGGCCAGCGCCCTGCGGGCCCGCCGTCTGGTTTACATGAGCGATGTGCCCGGGCTGCTGGAGGATTTCAAGAACCCCAACTCGCTTATTTCTTCGGTGAAGGTGGGGGACGTCGAGGGACTCAAGAAGAGGGGGATCATCGACAAGGGCATGCGTCCCAAGGTGCAAAGCGCCGTTCGTGCCCTCGAGGAAGGGGTGCAGCGGGTCCACTTTATCGATGGTCGGATGCCGCACAGCCTGCTCTTGGAGATTTTTACGGACAAAGGTGTGGGGACTGAAATTGTGCACGGCTGAACCGGCCGGCAGACGCATTGCAGGCGTGCAATTTATCGGGCAGTTTGCAGGATAGAATTTTTCTTTTTACATGACGCTTCCTTCCATTGTCCGCACGAACACCGCCGAGCTTTATGATGCCTATGTCATGAAGAACTACGCCCGTGCGCCGTTGACGCTCGTGCGCGGCCTGGGGGTTTCGGTGTGGGACGACACTGGGCGGGAGTATTTGGATTTCACCTCCGGTGTGGCCGTGGCCGCGCTGGGGCATTGCCATCCGGCCTGGGTCGAGGCAATTCGGCGGCAGGCCGGCGAACTCATCCACGTGAGCAATCTATTCCGGCACCCCAATCAGGGTGAGCTGGCCCGGCGCATTGTGCAGCAGGCCGGTCCCGGCCGGGTGTTTTTCTGCAACAGTGGCGCCGAGGCCAACGAGGGCCTGATCAAGCTCGCCCGTCTGCATGGCATCCGCAAATCCGGTGAGGAAGGAAAGTGCATCAAGATCCTCTGTGCGAAAAACGCCTTTCATGGCCGGACTTTTGGCGGCATGAGCGCCACGCCGCAGGAAAAGATCCAGAAGGGTTTTCGGCCGCTCGTGCCCGGCTTCGCCTTCGGTGAGATCAACAACCTCCAGAGCTTCGTTGACCTGGTGGATGCCGGCACCGCCGCGATCTTCATCGAGACCGTGCAGGGCGAGGGCGGTGTGAATCCCTGCAGCGATGAATTTCTGTGGGGACTGCGCCAGCTTTGCGACCAGCACAACCTGCTGCTCATGCTCGACGAGGTGCAGTGCGGCGTGGGCCGTACGGGCACATTCTATGCCTTTCAGTCTTCGGGCATCCGGGCCGACGCTGTCGGCATGGCCAAGGGCATCGCGGGCGGTTACCCGATGGGAGCCATCTGGGCGGCCGAGCAACACGCCGAGCTCTTCACTCCGGGCACGCACGGCTCGACCTTCGGCGGCACCCCGCTCGCCTGCGCCGCCGCGCTCGCGGTGCTGGACGTGATGGAGCGCGACAATCTTCTCGAGAAAGTCCGGACCAACGGCGCCGCTTGGAAGACTGAGCTGGAGCAACTCATCACCGACTTCCCGAAGCACGTCCGGGCCATCACCGGCCGCGGCTATATGCTCGGTTTGGCGATGCACAGCGATCCCGCACCGTATGTGGCCGCGTTGCGCGAGGCCGGCCTGCTCGCACCCACCGCCGGCGGCAACACCATCCGGATGCTGCCGCCGCTCATCGCGACCAAGGCCGAGCTCAATCGCGCCACTGCCATCATCCGGGCTGTGCTGGCCCGGCTCAACTGAGGACCAACCTATGCGGCATTTTCTCAAGGAAACGGATTTTTCCCGGGCTGAAGTGGCCGAAATCTTTGCCGCGGCCCGACAGCTGAAAAAGAAACGCGGGACCCACGAGAAGCCGCTGGCCGGACAGACGTGGGCGATGATCTTCGCCAAGTCGAGCACCCGCACGCGCGTCTCCTTCGAGGTCGCGATTCACGAACTGGGCGGCAATCCGCTCTTCCTGAATTCCAATGATATCCAGCTGGGCCGGGGCGAGACGATTGCCGACACGGCCAAGGTCCTGTCCCGCTTTGTCCATGGCTTGATTGTGCGCACCTATGCCCAGTCCGATTTGGCGGAACTGGCGGAGCAGGGTGGGCTGCCGGTGATCAACGCGCTGACCGATTATCTGCATCCCTGTCAGATTTACACCGATGCCTTCACCGCGGCGGAACGCTGGGCCGGGCCGCGCGGTGATCTCCTCGCCTCGTTGCAGGGTCGCAAGGTCGCGTTCATCGGGGATACCCGTTTCAACATGGCGAATTCTTGGATTCTGGGGGCGAATCTCTTCGGCATGAAGATCGCGCTGGCGGGTCCCAAGGGTTACGAGCCTGGTGCGGCCATTCGCGAGGATGTGCGAAAACTGGGCGGCGGATTCCAATACACGACCGATCCCTACGAGGCCGTGGAGGGTGCCGACATTGTGTACACCGACGTGTGGACCAGCATGGGGCAGGAGAAGGAAATGGCCCGGCGCAAGAAACTCCTGCTGCCCTACCAGGTGAACGGAAAACTGTTCGCAGCAGCCAAGAAGGACGCGGTTTTCATGCACTGCCTGCCCGCGCATGCGGGTGAAGAAGTCACGCAGGAGGTCTTGGACAATCCGCGCAGCATCATCTTTGACGAGGCGGAGAACCGCTTGCATGTGCAGAAGGCGATCCTGACCCGCTTTGCCAAGCGGTAAGCGGCGGACCTACTCGGCGAGTATGTAAGTCAGACGATTGGTGCCGACGGTCTTGCGGAAAAAGCCCGTACTCAAGTCACCATCGTCAATCTTGGCGTCGATTTCCGCGGCTTGGGCATCGGTGATGGTGTAGCCCGCGATCGTTACCCCTGCCGTGAAATCTGATTTGTTGAGATCCCAGTTCCATCGACCGCCGATGGGGGTTTTGGCCGCTTTCCAAGTGTCCTCCTTGAAATCCCCACTCATGCCGGTGGGGACGATTCCGGATCCGGCATTGGGCGGCCAAGCCCCGTTCTGGGTGTTATAGATTTCAAAGGCTTGGACAAAGACGCGAAAATCATTGATCACGCGGGCGTTTTGGGTGGCCCGTTGATTGCGCTGAAAAGCCGGAATGGCCAGGGCCGCAAGCAGACCGATGATGACCACCACCACCATGATTTCGACCAAGGTGAAAGCCGGTGCGTGGCGCGGATCCTGCCGTTGTAGGGCGTGCTTCATTGGCGCGGATAGCATCTGGATCTTGCCCCACAAAAGCAATCCTCCTGTTCTTTTGGAGAAGTAATAGGTGTTTTTTACTTTGCCGCATTCACCGCAATTGACCAACACTGTCCCCTTACCATGAAGATTGTACTAGCATATTCAGGCGGCCTCGACACCTCGGTCATCGTCAAATGGCTCAAGGAGTCCTACGACGCAGAGATCGTCACTTTTGCTGCCGATATCGGGCAGGAGGAAGAGCTCAAAGGTTTGCCGGCCAAGGCGCGCAAGACCGGGGCCTCGAAGCACTACACGCTGGATCTGGTGGAGGAATTCGCCCGCGACTACATCTACCCGATGATCCGCGCCAACGCGATCTACGAGGGCCAGTACTACCTCGGCACGTCGATCGCCCGTCCGCTGATTGCAAAGGCGCAGGTCGACATCGCCCGCAAGGAAAAGGCCGACACGGTCGCCCATGGAGCGACGGGCAAGGGCAATGATCAATGCCGGTTTGAGCTGACCTACATGGCGCTCAACCCGCGTTTGGAGATCCTTGCCCCGTGGAAAATCGAGAAATTCCGCAACGAGTTTCCCGGCCGGGCCGAGATGATCGAGTATTGCCGCACGCACCGCATTCCCGTCGAGGCCTCCCTCAAGAAGCCGTACTCGATGGACCGCAACCTCCTCCACATTTCCTATGAGGCGGGCATTCTCGAGGATCCCTGGTTCGATCCGACCACGAAGGCCAACAAGGCGATGTTCAAGCTTTCGGTCTCGCCGGAAGATGCCCCCAACAAGGCTGAATACGTCGAACTCGATTTCGTGAAGGGCGACTGTGTCGCGGTAAACGGCAAGAAGCTCACGCCAGCCGGTGTGCTCAAGACCTTGAATAAACTCGGAGGCAAGCACGGCATCGGCCGGGTGGATCTCGTGGAAAACCGCTTTGTCGGCATGAAGTCCCGCGGCGTCTACGAGACCCCGGGCGGCACGATTCTCATGCACGCCCACCGGCAGGTCGAGTCCCTGACGATGGATCGCGAGGTCATGCACCTTCGTGATTCGCTCATTCCGAAGTACGCCGAGCTCGTCTATTATGGCTTCTGGTTCGCCCCGGAACGCGAGGCCTTGCAGGCCTTGGTGGACGAGTCCCAGAAGCACGTCACCGGCACCGTCCGCCTGAAGCTCTACAAGGGCAACATCATCACCTGCGGACGGAAATCCAAGTATTCACTCTACGACGACAAGATTGCCTCCATGGAAGGCGTGAAGTCGTGGTATAACCAGAGTGATTCGACCGGCTTCATCCGCCTCAACGGTCTCCGATTGCGCGCCCGCTATTTCTCGCAGGGCGGTCCGCGAACCTGATCCGACGCAGCGCGATCTTGCCGCGGGTGGGCCGCCGTCCTCCCGCGACTGCCGGGATCCCATCTTTGCATTCCGGTCACGTGCGGGGCCGCGCGTGCTGCCGTCCGGCTGGATTCATTTTTCGTCTGGCCTGGCTGGTGTTTCATCACCGCCTGGCTCCTTGAGGCAGCTGTCGACGGTGTTGATGAATTCCCGAATTTCGAACGGTTTGGTGAGGACGGCGTCCACCTTCGCCTGAGTGAGCTCGGTGAGATCGTTGGATCCCAATCTGCCGCTCACGATCATGATTTTTCCGGCAAAACCGAGGCGCGATCTCAGGCGATGGGCGAGTTCAATGCCATCCATCCCCGGCATGTTCACGTCGAGGATGGCCAGATCGTATTGAGTGTGTTCTTCCTGGAGGCGCTGCCACGCGGTTGCGCCATCGCCGACTCGGTGCACGGCGTGGCCGGAGCGCGTGAGAGCGGTGCAAATGGTGCGGGCGACCAGTTCGTCATCGTCGGCCACAAAGACCTTCGCTTGAGCATGGCTCATCCGGATCGGATCAGGATCTTCCGCGGGCTGGGTGCCCGGGGCGGCTATCATGGGGAGCCAGACATGAAAGGCCGAACCTTCACCGCGCGAGGATTCCACCTCGATTCGCCCCCCGCATTCGGTGATGATGTGCCAGACGGTGGCCAGACCCAAGCCGGTGCCCTTGCCCACGTCCTTGGTGGTGTAGAATGGCTCGAAAATGCGCTCCCGAACCGATGCTTCCATACCCATGCCATTGTCCCGGACCGTCAGTCGCTGCCAGCCCAGGACGGAGTCCTTGGCTGATTTCTCGATGAGGGCCGACATAGCGTAGGGGGGCTCCTCAGAAGCCTCGATCGTGATCGCAGGAACCCAGCCGCTGCGGTGGATCGCCAATTTGTCGAGCAGGGTGTCGCGGGCGTTGAGGATTAGGTTGGCCAGCACCTGATTGAGATCGGTCACGTTCACGTGCAACGGTGGCAGGTCGGGAGAAACGTTGTTCTGCCACTGGATCCTGCGATCGAGGGTCAGCCGCATCAGGGCAAAGGATTGATCGACGATGGTGGCGAGACGGACGGTCTCGATCCGGCTTTCTGTCTTGCGCCCGAAAGTGAGCAGGCGGCGCGTGAGTTCAGCCCCCCGCTGGCCGGCACTGGCGATGATCGAAATCGCCTCGTGCAGGCGGGGATCATTTGGCCAATCAAGCTTGATGGAACTCGTCTGCAGCAGAATCGGGGTGAGCAGGTTGTTGAATTCATGGGCGATTCCCCCGACGAGTTCGCCGACGGCGCGCAGCTTGCGGGACTGGGCGATTTCGTCATCAAGAGCGCGCCGTTCGGTGACATCTTCGGCCAACAGGCAGGTGCGATTCAGACCGCCAGGCCCGGGAGTCAAGGGTTGCAGGGTAAAGACGAAACGCTTCTGGGAGGAGGACAGACCACGCTCCTCCCGGACGAAGCCGGCGTGATTGGGCACCTGTTTGAGGAGATCAAGAAGGTGACGGCGCCATTCGATCTCGAGCGGCAGTTCGCTGAGCAACCGGCCGGCGGCATCGCGTGCCGGCAGGCCAAAATACGGCTCTCCCTGGCGATTGAGGGAGAGGACGCGCGGTCGTGAGGGGACGTCCTCCAGCAAACATACGACGAAAGGAAGATTGTCGTACAGGGCGTGCAACAACTCCTGCTGCTCGGCCAGTTCCGCGGCCTGGCGGGTGATGCGCCGGCGCAGGGTGCGCTGGCGAAGGTACGCACCGAGTGCCGCCAAGAAACCCAGCGCCAGAAAGCCGATTCCCCAGGCAATGAGGGTTTCCCTCATGATCAGGGGTTGGTCGAACTGGCCGAACCAGTGTTTGTAGATGCGCTGATACTCGCCGCTCTGGTGAAGGATAGCCAGGCCCTCGTTCAGCCGCGCCAACAATTCGGCATCGCCACGATGTACGGCGAAGCAATGGCGAACGTCGTAGTCCTCCAGCGGCTGATCAAAGATAACCGCCCCGGTGATGTGGTGGTGCACGGAAACCGAGAGGCCGGTGAGCATCGAAATGAAACTGGCGGCGCACTCTCCACGATCGACCAGGCGGAGGGCTTCCTCCGCGGAGCTGACGTAGACTGGAGTAACCTGAATGTTGTGATCCCGAAGAAACTGCTCCCCGATGCTACCCTTGCCGATGATGGCGAATTTCCGACCGTTCAGGTCCTCTAGTTTCTTTATCGGACTGTCCTTCCTCTGGATGAATATCGCTCCTTTCAGGGTCAGAAAAGGGAGGGAGAACTCAGCGTAGTTCCCACGCTCCGGTGTTTCGCTGTACAACTGCAGCAGATCAAACTCACCCGCCTGGAAGCGTTGTTGCAACGCGCGGCCAGGAGCGGCCACGCGCTGGATCGGCAGGTTCATCACGCGGGCCACCGCGTCGGTGACCTCGACGGAGAACCCCCGCATCGCCCCCTTTTCGTCCAGGTAGCCGTAGGGGTAACTGTCGGTCGTGGCTCCGACAGTCAGCGGCGACCGTTCTTGCAGGCCCTTTGCCCAGCGGGGGAGAACCGTCTGGTCGGCGGCCCGGACGCCGACCACGAACAGCAACAGCAGCAGACTCAGACGGTTGAGCAGGTGGACAATGGAGACCGGCCGATGGGCGGAAAACAACATCAAGGGCTTCTCCCTACCGTGGCCAGGGATAGGGCCATGACAAGAGTGATGTATGCATGGGTCTCCTCGTGCCGCCGGGTCGATCTGCAACCCCGGCCGGAGGGATTGTCAAACGAGGGATGTGTCGGAAACCCTTGCCGCGAATGTCCCGCGGCCGGGGAGGGTTCTGGACAGTTGCGTCAGAACAGCGACTGCGCCGCCACGCCGACCGCGGTGATGGGACCCTGGTCCCCGAGACCGTCGATCATGCGGTCCGCCTTCTTCATCGTGGACTGGACGCTGAGATAGAGACTGTCGTCGGAGATGAGTTTCCCCAGAGTGCCCTGGCCGCTGTTGAGTTTGTCGGATACCTCCCGGAGATTGTTGAGGGAAACCTTCAGGCTGTTGGCCGTCGCGTCATCGTAAAGGAGAACCCCGAGGGTTCCTTTGCCACTTTTGACGTCGGCCACGATGCCCTTGGCGTCACCCATGAATAACTTGGCATCGGCCGCGGCTTGCTTGATCTCGCCAATCGAAGCGAGCAGTTCGTCGTGCAGTTTGGCGTCGTTCACGAGCTTGCCGAAGGTGCCCTCGCCTTTGTTGATCTTGGCGGTGACCTCCTGCAGGTTGGCGATGGCCTCGGTGAGTTTCGGGCCGTTGTCGGTGACGAGTTTGTCGATGCGCTGGAAAATTCCCCCCTGGTCTCCGCTCGTGCCCATGGACTTGCCGATCTCGCCGATGACCGCCTCCAGTTTGGAGCCGAGGTTGCCCAGCTGGCTGATGACCTCGCTCATGTCCACGGTGGCCTTCGTCTCGATTTCCTCGCCGTCCTTGAGAATGGGCCGGCCCGGAGTGCCGAAGGTGAGCCCGAGGTAGTTGCTGCCTAGCAGGCTCGATTGCTCGACGCTGGCCACGGCGTCGTTCGGGATCTGTACCTTGGGATCGATGGTCAGCACGGCCTCGACGCGGCTGCCGGCGAGACGGGTGAGCTTGACCGCCCCGATCTTGACACCGGCCATGCGGATTTCGTCCCCGGTCTTCAGGCCCTTCAGGTTGGCGAAGCCGGCGATGAGGGTATAACCCTTCTTCGTGAGGCCCTGACCGCTGTTGAGCGACTCGAAGGTGATCCAGGCTAGGGCGAGGCCGAGCAGGAAAAAGAGGCCTACACGGATGGTTTGAGCTTTGTTATTCATGGCTGTTCTCCAGTTGTTTGAAACGGGGATTCTTCAGGTCGATGACCGGATTGAGGAAATTGGCGATGACCGGATCGGTCGGGTTCTTGAAGTCGGCCAGCGTGCCGACCCCGCGGATGGCGCCGTCCATCACAAACGCGATGCGGTCCGCGATGTTGAAGGCCAGATCGCGGTCATGGGTCACGACGACGCTCGTGACCGCCGTCTGCTCGCGGAGGGTGGCGATGATCTCGGTCAGTGTGGCGGACATCACCGGGTCGAGCTCCGACGTGGGCTCGTCATAGAGGAGGAGCTGGGGTTCCATCACGAGGGCGCGGGCGATGGCGACGCGCTTCTTCATGCCGCCGGACAGATCCGAGGGGAATTTCTGCGCCGCCTTTTCCAACGAAAGGATCGAGAGCGCGTGCATTACCCGATCACGGATGCCCGCCTCGTTGCATTCCCGGTGCTCGCGCGGATAGAGTGCGAGGTTGTCATAGACGGAGAGCGAGTTGAACAACGCGCCGGCTTGGAACACGAGCGCAAGGTGGACCTTGTTGCGGGTCTCCGGATCGGAGGCATCGAAATCCCCGATCCGGACCTCGCCGCTCGTGGGCAGTTCGAGTCCGGCCATATGTTTCAGCAGGACCGTCTTGCCGGAGCCGCTGGGGCCCATGATGCAGAAGATTTCGCCCGGCTTGATCTCCAGGTTGATGTCGCGCAGCACGCTGTTCGGGCCGAAACTCTTGTTCAGCCCGGTAACGGTGATGCCGAAGGTCCGGCCCTGAAAGGGGGAGGCGGTGAAAGCTTGGGGGCTGCTCATGACAGGAGAAGGGCCTTGGTGACGAAGTAGTCGAGCACGAGGATGAGGATGAGCGAGGTGACCACCGCCTTGGTGACCGAGGCGCCGATCTCGCGGGGACCGCCTTGGGTGTTCAGCCCGATGTAACAGCAGACCGTGACGATGACAGACCCGAAAACCTCGGCCTTGATCAAACCATCGGTCACGTCACGCACCTTCATGTAGGCCTTCAACGCGGCAAAATAGGATTCGCTGTCGACGGAGATGGAGTGGGTGTATTCGCAGACCAGGGCGCCCCCGTACCAGCCGCAGAGGTTGGCAATGATGGCCAGCACGGGCATCATGACCACGATCGCGGCGATCCTGGGCAACACGAGCATGCGCTCCGGCGGGATGTTCATGGTCTTGAGCGCGTCGATCTCCTGGTGGACCTTCATTGAGGCCAGCTCCGCGGTGATGGCCGAGCCGACCCGGCCCGCGATGAGAATGGCGACCATGACGGGGCCGAGTTCGCGCGCCATGGTCAGGCCGACCAGCGTGCCGATGAACTGTTTGGCTCCAAAATTCTCCATGCTGTAGCCGCTTTGGAGCGCCAGTACGCTGCCGATGAAAAAGCTCAGGATCGTGACGATGGGCAGCGAGGTGTAGCCGATGAGATAGCACTGCTCGACAAAACGATGCCGCTGGCGCGGCAGGGTGCCGAGGTACTGCAGCGAGCGCACCAGCAGGAGCACGGTGCCGCCGATGTGGCCAATGATGGCGGTGAGATAGGTCATGGCGTGGCTTGTTCAGCCTTTTTAGTGTCTTTTCTTTGAAAATCGAACAGGAAGAATCGCCAGCGGCCCTCTGCCTTGCGCTGCAGGCCCAGCAAACCGTTGCCGAGCGCGATGCGCTTGCGCGATGCGTCAGCCTGCACGCTGAAGACGGGGCCCAGGTGAAATTCCCGGTCGGTCGGTCCTTTTCTCCAGGTCACGGCATCCCACAAGAGGGAGTGGCGCGTGGTGTTGTCGGGCTGATGGTCGTAGCGATAGACGGCGAAAAGCGGGGACCAAAGCTGCCGCATGGTGTCGTTTTGCGGAAAGAAGACCTCGATCGGGCTGAGGAACTGGACCTGCCGGTTGCCGGCGCCATTGTCCCAAAGGCTGAGCAGCGGCCAGAAGTGGGTCTTGCGGGCGGGTGGGGCGGCCGGGTGGCTCAGGCTGCGCTGTTCCAGCTCCCAATATAGGAAGAAGAGGACGGAGGTCTTTTCCTGGGCGAGGCCGTCCGCTTGCCAGCGCTGGCTGCGGAACAGCGGCCAGAGCAGCCAATGTTTCTCCGAACCCTTGATGATCGAGTGGCTGTAGAAGGGAGCCCAGCGGTTCACGAGGCGACCGTCGCCCTTGCCCTGGACCAGAAAGGGCCAGAGGTAGCGCTGCTCCTGGTAGGCATACGGCGCGGTGATGCGCGTGTACCCGAGAAAGGGCCAGGCAAAGTTCTCGCGGATGTATCCCGGACCGGTGTCACGCGAATAGAAGGGTAGAAAGCCGACCTTAACATCGGGTACGGGCTCCGAGAGGTGGTCGACCGATTTGTAACCCAGGGGCCAGAGCCAGAAACGGTGATCGTATTCTCCGGCCCGGCGATTGCGGCCATAGAGAGGCCAGAATTCGAAACCGTCGCAACCATCCCCAGAATAGAATCGAAGGAAAGGCCACGGGGCGTGCGTGATTTGCCGGCCGGATTTTTGGGTCCGGGCGTAGAGCGGGAACAGGGTGAAGTCGATCCGGTCGCGGCCAAAACGGTTTTTCAGCGTGCCCCCGAAAGGGAATACGGCCCGGTAGCGGCTGGCCGGGTCGTCGGATTGCCGCGAAAAATAGAGGGGCCAGATATCGAGGCTGGAGTCGGTGGTCTCGGAACCCGGCCCCGCTGCCGGGGGTTGTTTGCTGAGATTGATTAGCTGGAAAACGCTGAAGGCTTGAAAGCCGTCCGACTGCCGGCGCCAGGTGAATAACGGGTAGAGCAAGTTGCCCGTCTCTCCGTCGTCAGACACCGCCTCCATGGTGAATGGGCGCACTCCTTTGATTTCCGATGGCCCAGACCGGGCGAACAGCAAGGGACCCAAGCCTTGCGTGGTCACGGTACCGGTGGCCGCGTCCTTCCGTTGCACATAGATGGGCCAAAGGTTTTCCTCGTCACCCCGAACCGGGGCAACCGCAAGGAGCAGGCTGATGAGGGTCAGCCGAACTGTTGGTCGGGAAAACATGCTTGGTGGACTGGGTAAGGCATTGCCTTTACGAGCGAGGAAAGTCAGTCAGGTCAGGATGACGTCCCTCAATCGCGGAGAGAATAGTGATGGCAGGCAGGGAGCAAATGCTATGTTTCAACCCCCGTGGCTGGAAAGTGTTCCGCCAAAGGGTTGATTTTTCGGCAAATCCACGATTTCTGCAAATCATGCGCATCACCGGAGGTCTTGCCCGCGGAATCCCGCTCACCTTGCCCAAAGGTGATGCGGTGCGGCCTGCGACCGATGCGTTGCGCCAGGCCGTGTTCTCCAGTTTGGCAGCCAGAGTGCCTGGAACCACGTTTCTCGATCTTTTTGCCGGCAGCGGTGCGTATGGCTTGGAAGCCTTGAGCCGCGGAGCTTCAGGCGGGGTTTTCGTGGAAAAGGATGCCCGGACGGCCGGTTTCATCCGTCAGAACCTGGCTGCAGTTTGCAAGAGCCTGGGGAGATCAGCGGAAGGCCTGCAGGTGGTGACGGCGGACGCAACGGTCACGCTGCCCGGGACCCCGCCCGATTTGGTATTCATCGATCCACCCTATGAAATCATCGGGACGGTGGCGCTGAAGATCTTTGCGCGTCTGGACGCGATGCTCGCAGACAAGCCCGACCCCGTCGTGGTGTTTGAAATGCCGGGAGAGCAGGAGGTCTCTCCGCCCGGCTGGACCTGCGTGAAGCGACTCGGCAAGGGGGGCCGCCAGCCGACGGCGGCCCTGTTCAGAGCAAACCGAGCTTTGTCTTGATCACCGCGACGGCGGTGATGCAGGCCGTTTCCGTTCGGAGCACTCTCTCGCCCAGATGCGCGAAACGGAAGGCGTGTCGGCGCAGCAACACCCGTTCGCGATCGGTCCAGCCTCGCTCCGAGCCGATGGCCAGCACAACCGGACTGTTGACCGCCAGGTCGAGACTACCGAGACGTTCCGGAGATTCGTAATTGTCGAGGGCGATCCGTAGGTCACCGGCCGGCAGAAGCGCGAGCGTTTCGCCCAAGGGTTTTCCGTGGCTCACCTCCGGCAGGCGGGTGCAGAAGGCCTGCGCAGCTCCCGCCCGCAGCAAGGATTCCCACTCGCGAGAGGACCAGAGTGAACTCTGGGCATAGCCGGGTTCGCCACGTTCGGTGCGGACAAAATCCATCGCGCCCACCCCCAGGGCGGCGCCCTCGCGCAGGATATCGCGCGCCGTCTGCGGCCGGGGCAGCCCGACGATCAGTCGGATGGCGGGCAGCGGCGGCGGCGTCTCTCCCCAGGCGAAAGTCAGAAGCAGGGCGTCCTCCGCGATCTCCGCCACCGTGCCCTTGCCCCGGGGACCGTTGATCAAACCGACGTCGAAGGAGTCGCCGGGCCGGCGGCGCAGCGTTTCCACGATATGACGAAATCGGGCATCGCTTCGGGGCAACGGAAGGTCTAGCTCGGAGGTAGAAAAGAGGATGATGTTCACGCGAGTCGCGGGCCACTTGCTGAAGGTAATTCAGGCAAACCCCAATCGTACCAGTGAAAACGACCGACTCAATCCCTGTCACGGAGGAAGACATGCTTTCTTCGATCGCCCGCGCTGTCATCGTGGAGGATCAGCGCCTGTTTGCCGAATTCATGGCCTGGCATTGCCGCAGCCAGCGCATTGCGGTGCTCCAATGCTGCACCGGCCTGGTGGAGGGCCTGGCGGCCGTGCAGGCGCACAAACCGGATATTCTCCTCCTCGACCTCTCGCTGCCGGATGGTAACGGTCTCGATCTGGCGCGAAAGGTGGTGGAAATGAAGTGCGGGACCAAGGTGCTGGCCGTGTCTTCGCACCAGGACCAGTGGACGATGCTCCAGGTGCAGAAGACCGGCATCCACGGATTCGTGGACAAACGCGATCAGCGGCAGGAGGTGCTGACGGATGCCATCCATGCCGTGCTCGGTGGGCGATGCTATTACACCCCGATTGTCTTGGAATCGTGCGCGGCGATCCGCCGGGATCCCAAGTCATTCTTCCGGGTTCTCTCCGACTATGAGATGAGGATCCTATCGTTGATCGGGGCTTCCCGATCCGATGAGGAGATCGCGGTGGTGCTGGGCATCAGTCCTTTCACCGTCCAGTCGCGCCGCAGGGATATCATGCACAAGCTCGACGTTCACTCCACCCCGAAGCTGATCCACTATGCAATCGTGCACGGTCTCACACGGGCTGACCAGTTGAGGCCTGACTGATTAATCTGCGCTGCAACGCGCCGACCTCCGATGCGAGCGCTTCCTGCAGTGTCAGTAACCCGGGCCAGTCGTTGCGGCTGGCGAGTGCCCCTAGCCGTTCCATCTGCCGGGCCAACCCGTACTCCTGGATGAAGCCCAGCCGTCCGCTGAGCTTGTGGACGCATCGCGCGACCTCGGTCGCATCCCTGCCGGCCACCGCCTCGCCGAGCTGGGCCCACTCCATTTCCATCTCCGACTTGAAGAGGCTAAACTCCGTTTCTACGGATTGTTGTCTCATCGCCGCCAGGCGGTGCAGCCGGGCAAAAGCGGCGTCCCCCATATCGTGTTCCATTTCCTTTTCCGCGGAATCCGACTCAGCCAACGCCTGGGCCAGCCGGGTCAGGGTCGCAGGCTTGCGGAGGCATTTGTTTATTCCGGCCTCGTGACAGGCGCGCAGGATGGCGGCAGGATGATGGGCCGAGACGGCGATGATCCATGACCGGGAAGTGGGGCCGGTCAGGTTGCGAATGGTGCGGGCGACATCCGGCGCACACGTGGGCGGCAATTCATGGTCGAGCACGACGAGCTCAAAATACTCTTGGGATGCCATGGCCAAAGCAACGCGGGCGTCGCCCGTTTCCGTGACCGCATAGCCCAATGTTTCCAGCAACTCACGAAGGGCGGTCCGGTTATAGGCCAGATCATCCACGAGCAGGGCCTTGGGTCGGGCGCCCGTGGGGACCGCGTTCGGAGGATGCCATTCACACCTGACCGGCGGAAGCGTGTGTTGGAATACGGTGCTGAAACAGAAGCAGGAACCTTGGGCTGATGCGCTCTCCAGCCAGACGCGTCCGCCCATTTTCTCAGCCAGCGCCCGGCATACGCCCAGGCCAAGTCCGGCGCCGCGGGCTTGCTTTGATCGCGCCGCTTCACCGCGTACGAAACGATGAAAAAGCCTGCGTTTTTCCTGCGCTGGAATGCCCGGCCCCTCGTCGGTAACGGCGAAGGTCACCTCGGTGCGTTGTGGGAGGTTCGTCGGCCGATGCGAGACCGTCAAGGTCACCGCACCATGGCCGGAATATTTTTGCGCATTACCCAGCAGGTTCAGGAGAATTTGGCGTACCCGGCGGGCATCGCCCCGAAGCCAGCGAGGAATGCCGGGTGGAATTGAGGTCTCAATGGGTATGGCATGGGCATTACTTTGGGCCTCCGCAATGGCACCCACAGCTCTTACCAATTCGTGGAGATCGAAAGGTTCGTCTCTGGACTGGGTGACGCAGGCATTACCCTTGGAAAGCTCGATGAGGTCTTCGAGGAGGGAAGACAGGTGGGCGGCACTGAGGTGAAGCTGTTCGAGCCGTCGTTTGCGGTCGCGGGAGCAGCTGGTCGCCTGCAGGGATGCAGACAGGCTGACAATGCCGTACAGCGGGTTGAGAATCTCATGGCTCAGATCTGCCAGAAACTCCGACTGGGCGACGCTTGCCTGTTCGAGCTCGGCGATGCGTGTGAGGGACCGGGACTCGATCTCCTTCAGTTTGACGATCAATTGACGGTCTCGATACGAAACGATCCACCACAACGCATAGCACAGGAATGGTGCGCAGCCGACGAGGATCAGGTCGGGCTGCTCCCATTCTGCCAGCCAAATGAAGCTGGCAGGAGGCAGCGTTCCTGCGAATGACGCGACAGGACAGGCGAGCGACGAATGAAGGGGGCTGGAGGGATGGCTCCTTGGCACGGCGGGTACGTGACGGCAGGGGAGGAATTCCACCGTCAGCCCGGTCGGTGGAGTGGAGCGGCTAGTCGGAATCGAACCGACGACACCTGCTTGGAAGGCAGAGGTTTTACCATTAAACTATAGCCGCGTAATTTGGGCGAAGCGTGCCCGGGGCAACGAGGCGTTCAAGCTTTTGTTCAGGGTCCCGAGCGTGTGGGTGAAATGGGGATTGCCGGCACAACGAGAAACCCCTTATTTCCCGCCACCATGGCGACACCTGCTTCTTCGGGGAAATCTCAATCCAATGTCAGGGCAGCTCAGGCGATGGCCAAGCAGAAAGCCCTCGAGAAAAAAGCCAAGTCCTACAAGCTCGATCTGGGCGAGCTATCCCTCTTCACCAGCCAGCTGGCGTCCCTGCTGCAGGCTGGTCTCCCCTTGGTTTCCTGTCTGGAGGCCCTGCAAGACCAGACGGAGGACCAGATCTTCGCCATCGTCATCCGTGATGTGCGCAACGACATCTCAACCGGTACCTCGTTTTCGTCCGCGGTCAGGAAATTTCCCCGGGCTTTCCCCAATCTGTTCATCTCCATGGTCGAGGCCGGTGAAGCGTCCGGTGGCTTGGCGGAGATCCTCGGCAAAGTGGCCGGTTACTTCGAGTCCACCGTCAAGCTGACCAAAAAGGTCAAATCGGCCATGACCTATCCGGTGGCGGTCATCGGCCTGGCGGTCGCGCTGGTGAATGTGCTGCTCATTTTCGTGATCCCGGTCTTTGCCGCGATGTTTGCCGACTTCGGCGCCAAGCTGCCCCTGCCGACGCAGATGCTCATCGACCTCAGTAATTTCATGAAAGCATGGTGGTGGGCGCTCGGGCTTGGCGCGTATGGCATTTATTTTGTCATCGGCAAATACGTCGCCACGCCAAACGGCCGCCGCCAGAAGGACCAGTTTCTGGTTCGTGCCCCCATTTTCGGCAACTTGGTCCACAAGATCGCCCTGTCCCGTTTCTGCCGCACCTATGCCACTCTGATGCGTTCGGGTGTTCCCATCCTGCGGACCCTCGAGATCGTTTCTTCGGCGAGTGGCAAGGTCCAGGTCGAGGATGCTTGCTCGGAAATCGCCAAGCACGTCAGTCAAGGCGGTCAGGTTTCCGAAATCATGGCCGCGAACACCTTTTTCCCTCCGATGATGAAGCACATGGTGAAGGCTGGCGAAACCACCGGCAACGTGGACGGCATGATGAACAAGATCGCTGATTTCTACGACACCGAGATCGATGCCACCGTGGCCGCCCTCACCTCCCTGATCGAGCCGCTGCTGATCGTCTTCCTCGGTGTGGTGGTCGGCGGCATTGTGATGGCCATGTTCCTGCCGATTTTCCAACTCGGTGCGGTGGCCGGCGGGATGCAATAATCGCGCCGTTGCGTAAAGTCACTTGCGTGCCGATAAAGGGTTGGGCAAGGTGCCCAACCCTTTCGCATGGCCTCTATTCTCATCGTTGACGACCTGATCTCGATTCACGAGATGCTGGAAGCCGTTATCCAGCCCACTGGTCACAAGACGGCATTCGCCACAGACGGTGAAAAGGCGTTGGTAAAATACAAGGCCGAGAAATTTGACATGGTGTTGGCTGACATAGATATGAAGCCGATGGACGGCATCACGTTGCTCAAGCAGTTGAAGCAATTCGACCCGACGGTGGTCGTGATCATCATGACGGCCTACGCGAGCACCGAAAGCGCCATTCAGGCGCTCAAATTTGGAGCCTTCGACTACCTGCAAAAGCCCTTTAAAGTGGACGAGCTCATGCAGGCTCTGCGCCGGAGCCTCGAGTTTCGTAAAACGATCTTGGAGCGTGAAGCCCAGGGCGCAGTTGCGACAGTCAAGGCAAGTGATTTCGAGGCCCGCTTGGCCGGACAAAGTCCCAAGGTAAAGCGCCTCATTTCCCAGCTGCGCAAACTGGCCACCGCCCACACCCCGGTGTTGATATCAGGCGAACCCGGAACCGGCCATGAAATCGCGGCCGAACTCCTGCACGCGGCTGGCAATCCTGCCGATAGCCCGATGCTTCGCATCGATTGCCGCCTCAGTTCCAAGGAAAGTTTGCGGACCGGTCTGTTGGGCGACAACGGCTCGGGCGGCACGTGGGTGCAGGAGGCCAAGGGTGGCACGCTCTTCCTCATGCATCTGGAAAGCCTGCCAAAAGACACCCAGGCGGAGCTGATTTCGGTGCTGCGCAACAACGCCCACGCGTTCCGTCTCATCTGCGCCACGGAGGAGGACTTGGAAAAACTTTCGGAAGCCGGCGAGTTCAATGAGGAGTTGTTCTACCGGGTCGCGGCCTTGCCCGTGGAAATGCCACCGATGCGTGACCGCGGGGAGGACATTCCGCTGTTGATCAAGGGAATCGCAGCCAAGATCTCCAACGCTCACCTCGATGCCCGGCAGATCGAATTCTCGGAAGACGCCATCGCCACGCTCCGATCATGTCGCTGGCAGGGGAATCTGGCGGAATTTACCCAGGTCATCTCCCAAGTGCTCACGACCACCGAGTCTCGGGTCATAACCACTGCTCACCTGCCGTTGCGGATTCAGGAGCTTAAAGATTGGCCGAAGCTCTCCGATTATCTCTCCGGTCAGGAGAAATTGTATATCAGCCGGGTGCTCAACGCCTGCCAGGGTGACCGGCTCCGCGCCAGCCGGATTCTCGGGGTGGACGCAGCCGAGCTTTAGGCGACACCGGACTCGACTATCGTCCACTGACTCGTGTCAGTTGTGCTTTACCGCTTGCCCCGACCTAGGGGGGTAGCAAATCTCGCAGGAGCTCACGCCCATGCCTAAACGCACAGACCTAGAGTCCATCCTGATCATCGGCGCCGGCCCCATTGTCATCGGCCAGGCCTGCGAATTCGACTATTCCGGCACCCAAGCGTGCAAAGCCCTGCGCGAAGAGGGTTACCGGGTCATTCTCGTCAACTCCAACCCGGCCACCATCATGACCGACCCGGAGTTTGCCGATGTGACCTACATCGAGCCGCTCACGGTCGACATCCTTGAGAAGATCATCGCCAAGGAGCGTCCCTCGGCCCTGCTGCCCACGCTGGGGGGCCAGACTGCCCTGAATCTCTCGATGGAGCTCCACCACGCCGGCATTTTGGAGAAGTACCAAGTCGAGATGATCGGTGCGCGGCCCGACGCCATCAAGAAGGGTGAGGATCGCGAACTTTTCAAACAGTGCATGCTCAAGATCGGTCTGGATGTGGCCAAGTCCCGGACCGTGCACACGATGGCGGAGGCGCGTGAGGCGGCCGATTTCATCGGCACCATGCCCTTGATCATCCGGCCGAGCTTCACCCTCGGCGGCTCCGGCGGCGGCATTGCGTACAACCGCGAGGAATTCGAGCAGATCGTCAATGGCGGCCTCGAGATCTCGCCGGTCCATGAGGTGCTCGTCGAGGAATGTCTCCTCGGCTGGAAGGAGTACGAGATGGAGGTCATGCGCGACCACAAGGACCAGTGTGTCGTCATCTGCTCGATCGAGAATTTCGACCCGATGGGGGTGCACACCGGTGATTCCATCACGGTCGCGCCGGCCATGACCCTGACGGACAAGGAATATCAGGTCATGCGGGACGCCTCCTTCGCCGTCATCCGTGAGATCGGCGTCGCGACCGGCGGCTCGAACATCCAGTTCTCCATTGATCCCGCCACCGGGCGTCAGGTCGTGATCGAGATGAATCCCCGTGTTTCGCGCTCCTCGGCCCTGGCTTCCAAGGCCACCGGGTTCCCCATCGCCAAGATCGCCGCCAAGCTCGCCATCGGGTACACGCTCGATGAGTTGCGCAACGACATCACGCGGCTGACCCCGGCCAGCTTCGAACCGACCATCGACTACGTCGTCACGAAAATCCCGCGCTTCACCTTCGAGAAATTTCCGGGCGCCAACACCACGCTCACCTCGGCCATGAAGTCCGTCGGCGAGGCGATGGCCATCGGTCGCACGTTCAAGGAATCCTTCCAGAAATGCATGCGCTCGCTCGAGACGGGTTCGCGCGGCTTCGGCGGCGGCGGGAAGTTCGGCGGCGATGATCTGCCGGATGAGGCCACCATCCGTCAGAAGATCGGCACGCCCAACGCCGAGCGGGTCTACTACCTCCGCTGGGCCTTCAAGGCCGGTCTGACGGTGGAAGATATCTTCGAGCTCTCGAAGATTGACCGCTGGTTCCTCCAGCAATTGAAGGAAATCCATGAAATGGAGGAGACCGTGCGCAGTCACTCCCTGGCCACGCTGGACGCGGTGACACTGCGTCGCGCCAAACAGTTTGGCTTTTCCGACGCCCAGCTGGCCCACCTGCTCAAGACCGATTTCGACACCATGCGGGCGCACCGGAAAAAAGCCGGCGTCAACACCACCTTCCGCCTCGTCGACACCTGCGCGGCCGAGTTCGAGGCCTTCACGCCCTACTATTACTCGAGTTACGGCGATGAGAACGAGGTCATCCCCTCGAAGAAAAAGAAGATCATGATCATCGGCGGCGGACCAAACCGCATCGGCCAGGGCATCGAGTTCGACTACTGCTGCGTCCACGCCTCCTTCGCCCTGCGCGAGGCCGGTTTCGAGACGGTGATGATCAATTCGAATCCTGAGACGGTCTCGACCGACTACGACACCTCCGACCGGCTCTACTTTGAGCCTCTCACCCTCGAGGATGTCCTTGAGGTTTATGAGCAGGAGGGTTGCAGCGGCGCCATCGCGCAGTTCGGCGGACAGACGCCCCTCAATCTCGCCAGCGCGCTGAAGGCCCGCGGTGTCAATATCATCGGCACCTCGCCGGAAAGCATCGATACGGCCGAGGATCGCAAGCTGTTCGCCGCGGTCCTTGATCAGCTGCAACTGGCCTCCCCGGCCAATCGCATCGCCATGTCGGAAGCGGAGGCCCTCGCCTCGGCGGCCGAACTGGGCTACCCCGTGTTGGTGCGCCCGTCCTTCGTTCTCGGTGGCCGTGGCATGTTCATCCTCTACAGCGAGGCTGAGCTCAAGGACGTCGTCCGCCAGGTCTTCGATGTCATGCCCGGGAAACCCGTGCTGATCGACAAGTTCCTGGAAGACGCGATCGAGGTCGACGTGGATTGCATCAGCGACGGCGAGACCACGCTCGTCGGCGGCATGTTGGAGCACATCGAATTTGCCGGTGTGCACTCCGGCGACGCGGCGATGGTGATGCCCCCGCACACTCTGCCCAAGCCGATGATCGCCACGATCCGCTCGGCCACTTACGCGCTGGCCAAGGCTTTGAAAGTTATCGGGCTCATGAACGTGCAGTTCGCCGTCAAGGACGGTTACCTCTACGTTCTGGAGGTGAATCCGCGCGCCTCCCGCACGGTTCCCTTTGTGGCCAAGGCCATCGGCGTGCCGCTGGCCAAGCTCGCGGCTCGCGTCATGGCCGGGGCCAAGTTGAAGGACCTCGGTTTCACCAAGGAAGTTCAGCCCAAGCATTGGTGCGTGAAGGAAGCCGTCTTCCCGTTCAACCGCTTTCCCGGCGCCGCCATCATGCTCAGTCCGGAAATGCGTTCGACGGGCGAGGTCATGGGTCTCGACGACGATCTTGGCATCGCCTTCGCCAAGACCCAGATGGCGGCCAAGCCCGGCCTGCCGCTCAGCGGCAAGGTCTTCTTTAGCGTGAAGGATTCCGACAAGCCCCACGCCGTGGAGCTGGCCCGTGATTTCATCGCCCTCGGCTTCACCCTCTGCTCCACGAGCGGCACCTCAAAGCTCCTCCGCGAAAGCGGGGTGGAGGTTCAGCATGTCAACAAGCTCCAGGAAGGCCGGCCCAATTGCATCGACATGATCAAGAACGGCGAGATCCAGCTCGTGATCAACACGCCGCGCGGCATGATCCCGCGGCATGATGAGAATGCCATCCGCGCCGCGGCCTGGTCCAACAACGTGTGCATCATGACGTCCCTCACCGGCGTGCGCGCCTCGATCAACGGCATCAAGGCCATGAAGGCCAAGCGCGTGGACGTGCGTCCCCTCCAGAGCTACCGCGGCAACGTGGTGGAGCTGGGCTGATTCCGACCGGCCTGTTCATGAACACTCCCGCCACCCTTGTCGCTCTCTTGCACGGTCCGGATCAACCCGGGCTCGTGGCCAAGATGTCCGGGTGGATCTATGCCCGCCAGGGCAACATCCTGCACGCCGACCAGCATCGGGATATGGAGGCCGGCGAGTTCTTCCAGCGGATCGAGTGGGTGCCAGCCCCGTCGCTCAATGCCGATGGCAGCCCGGCAGGGGCGGATCAGGAAGTGAAGGAACTGCAGGCTTTCGCCGCCTCGCTGGGCATGTCGGCCAAGGTCGCCCGGTCAACGCACCGCCCCAGAGGGGCCTTGTTTGTCTCGAAGGAAGACCACTGTTTTCACGACCTCGCCCTGCGGTGGCGCGCCGGTGAATTCGCCGGGGATTTTGCCTGTGTCATTTCGAATCACACGACTTTGGCCGACGCGGCCCGCCATTATGGCTTGCCCTTCCATCACGTCCCGGTGACGGCGGAGACCAAGCCTGCGGCGGAGCGCCGGCAGTTGGAGATCCTGCGGTCTGCGGGCACGGAATTCGTGGTGCTCGCACGCTACATGCAGGTCTTGTCCAAGGACTTCCTTAACGAGTGCCGTCAGCCGGTGATCAATATTCATCACTCCTTCCTTCCCGCCTTTGCCGGGGGCAAGCCTTACCATCAGGCGCACGAACGGGGTGTGAAGCTGATTGGCGCGACCGCCCATTATGCCACCGCGGTGCTCGATGACGGACCAATCATTCAGCAGGATGTGGTGCGGGTCACCCACCGGCATGATGTCGAGGATCTCGTGCGCAAGGGTCGTGATCTGGAGAAGCTGGTGCTGGCCCAGGCCCTGCGCTGGCATTTGGAGAATCGCATTCTCGTTTACGGAAACAAGACGGTCGTTTTCGACTGATTGTCGCCTGGTTTGGCAGGTTGGACGCAGGATTTGCCTTTTTCCTTGAGGCGCAGGGAGGGGTTTCGCAATGTGCCCGGCTCCATGACTATCCCGCCGCCCCCTGAAAACCAGTCCCAGGCTCAACCCACCGCCCCCGATTCCGGTGTTGAACTCGCCTTACATTCTTTCTGGGAGAAGAATCGCTCACTCCTGATCAGCGCCTGCGTGGTTGCCTTGCTGGTGATCATCGGTCGTGAAGGCTGGCAATACGTCGCGGCAAGCAGCGAAGCCAAGGTCCGCGAACAGTACGCCCGGATCGCTGACCGCCCCGAACAATTGGCGGCTTTTGCCTCCGCGAATAGCGGTCACGCCCTGGCCGGGGTGGCCTATCTGCAGCTGGCCGACACGAAGTACGGCGCCGCTGACTACAAGTCGGCCGCCGAGAATTACAAGAAGGCGGCGGATGTCATCAAGGAGCCCCTGCTGCTGGGCCGCGCGAAGCTGGGCGAAGCCATCAGTGTTCTGAAGAGTGGTGACCAAGCCCGCGCGGAAACCGCGTTGAAGGCTTTGCTGGCTGACACGACCTTGCTGAATGAAGTCAGGGCCGAGTCCGCCTACCACCTCGCTTCGCTGGCCGACAGTGCCGGCAACACGGCCGAAGTCGGCCGGCTGGTCGCTGAAATCAACAAGATCGACGCCACCGGTATCTGGGCCCAGCGGGGTTCGATGCTCCTGGCCCCCAAGCCCCGGCTGTAATCTCCTGGTCGTCGCCTCTTTGGTCCCAGCCCGCCTTCACTTGGCGGGCTTTTTTGTGCCCTGGGCCTTCGAATTTTGGTTGGTCGGGGCGATAGGATTCGAACCTACGACCTCCTGGTCCCAAACCAGGCGCTCTACCAGACTAAGCTACACCCCGCAACCGAGCCAGATGGGAGGGGTAGCCGGGCCGTCTGTCAATGGTTCCTGTCATTCGGTGTCTGCGGCAGCCGTTTCCACGGTTTATCACTGCGGATAAAATGCTTCTTGCTTCAATGGTTTGCGCGCCCTAAACACGAATTCTCAATCTCAAAAAAAATGGATACTCTTTCCCGTGACAGCAACAGCTCCGGTAGCGTTCTCCCCCTCGTGGGCGTGATCGCCGGTGCTCTCGGCCTCATCCTCGCGATCGTGGCCCTCGTTAAACTTTCCACGATCCAAAAGACCGTGGCCGTGCATGATACGGAGATTCCCAAGATCGCCACGATCGAGGGTGACCTCCGCGCCGTCACGACGAAATCGGAAACCGACCTGCGCGGCCTGCGTGAGGGAGTCCAGAATGCGTTGAATGACGTTGGCACGCAGATGGGTGCGATCCGCGCCCAGCTCGCCAAGATTGAAGAAGCCCAGAAGGCCAAGCCCGTGGCCGCTCCGACCGCCAAGGGAGGCGCGGCTGCTGCTCCCACCGGCGTGCTCAATTCCGACGGCACCTATTCGATCGCTCCCGGCGACACGCTCTCCAAGATTGCCCGCAAGTTCAGCGTCAAGCTGGACGCCATCGAGGCGGAGAATCCCGGTCTGGATGCCCGCAGCCTGAAGGTCGGCCAGAAAATCCGTATCCCAAAGCGCTAAGCGTCTCTCCAACAAATTTTCATGCCTCCCAGACCTCGTGTCGCGGAGGCATTTTTTTTATCCATGCCCAACCCATCAGGATCACCGGCCCATTGGCGCCGGGTCGGCACCGAGCCACATGCCACGACCCGGATTTTTGATGTTGTTCGCGCCATCTATCAACATCCCCGGCGCGAGAAGCCGCAGGATTTCTTCGTGCTGAATGCTCCCGACTGGGTGAACGTGGTCGCGCTTACGCCGGAGCGACACCTCGTGCTCGTGCGGCAGTTTCGCTATGGTATCAACGCGTTCTCCCTGGAAATCCCCGGTGGCGTGATCGACGAGGGCGAAGATCCCCTGGTGGCAGGCGTGCGGGAATTGCGCGAGGAGTCGGGCTTCGTCGGCGCTCCCGCCCGTTTGCTCGGTTCGGTCCACCCGAATCCGGCCATGCAGAGCAACCGCTGTCATCTCGTGCTGGTGGAGGATGCCCGGCCGGTGGCGGCGCTCGATTGGGATCCGGACGAGGAGTTCGAGATCACGACGCTGCCGGTGGACGAGGTGTATGCGCGGGCTGCTCGCGGCGAGATCACGCATGCGCTGGTGCTGAATGCGTTGCTGCTCTTCCGTCCTCATTGGGAGCGGATCCAACATGGCTCCGTTTGACTTGCGTCCCGCGGCGGCTTCACTGCCCGACGTCATGCAGTCCGCCGCCACCTTCGCCAACTCCGCCGTCGCCCTCGGGGCCGCTCCGGCTGAAGGTCTGCCGGAGTTGCTTGAGCAGGAAATTCGCGCCATCTACCGGCGCAGCCCGCTCTATCACCGCCGGTTTCCGCTGCATCAGGACCCGCTGCAATGGTCCTGTTATCGTGAAATCCCGGTGCTCACGAAGCAGGAGATCGTCCAGCATGGGCACACGGCGTTTTTTCACGATTACACCGCCATCGAGCGGGGCTTTCAACAAAAGCAATACGAGTACGAGCACACCTCCGGCACCACCAGCGGTCCGATGACCGTGGTCATGGAGGAGGGGTGGTGGAATGCGCAGACGCGCCGGGCTTACCTCGCGCATCCTCGGCTGGCCCGCTATGTGGACGTGCCCTACCGCAAATGCGTCCTGGCCCCGGTGGGCTGCTCGAGCAATCTTTGTCCGTACGAGGATCACCCGTTTCCCCACCGCTATTTTGACGGCACGGTCTACCTGAATTTGTCGAGTGATCCGTTTGCCTTTCCCGAGGCAGAGTGGGACCGCATCGTCTTGGAATTGCAGGCGGTGAAACCGCAGGTGATCGAAGGGGAGCCGGTCTACCTGTCCTTGCTGGCGCGGGCGCTCAAGAAGCGCCAGGTGGAGGTTCCCAGCGTGGAAACGGTGATCCTGACCTACGGCAAGGCCAGCCGGCAGCACGGCCAGCGCATCGCGGAAGCGTTTCCGGCGGCGCGGCAGGTGGATCTCTACGGCTCGACCGAGGCGGGTTACCTGTTTGTGGGTGATGCCTTCGCGGACAATCTTCGCGTGGTGGAGGACAATGCCTTCATCGAGCTTACGCCCTGGCGCGAGGGCGCGGCGGAGGTTTTTCAGATCAACGTCACCACCCGCGATCGCGAAGCGATGCCGCTGCTTCGGTATCATACCGGTGACATCGTGCGCCGGACCCCGACCGGTTATCGCATCTTGGGACGCGAAAAAGATCTTTGGTTCCGCCCCGACGGGGAGGTCATCTCCGCCCAGGAGGTGGATGCGGCGTTTCCTGATGATTTTGCCTGCTGGCATTGGAGCCTGGTGCAGGTTTCGGAGCAGCGTTGGGAGTTCCAATACGTGGCCGATGCCGTGGCTCCGGCTGGGGTCGCCGAGCGGGTTGCCGCCGTGTTGGGTGGCGAAGCGCGGGTGGCTCTCTTCCGGCGCAAGTTCATTCAGCCTGCGGCCAGTGGCAAATTTGCCCTGCTGAAGCCCCTCGCACGCTAATTGCGGAGGGTTGCGCAAAATGCGCGCGATCGGTCCCTTCTTCGACGATTTAGGGTCGCTAATTATTGGGATTGGCTCCGGTGCGTTCCTTTACAAGTCTGCGGACCACTGATTTAGATCAGCCCGATTTTGCTCAAGTCACCACCCTTTGCTCCCACCCCCTCCCACCTGCGATGAATTTATTTGGCGCGCTCTTTGGCTCTTCGATCGGCAGAAAATTTCTCATGGCCCTTTCCGGCCTCGTGCTCGTCGGCTTCGTGACCGGGCATCTGGTCGGTAATCTCCAGATTTTCGCCCATCCCGACAAGATCAACGGTTACGCCCACTTTCTGCAGTCACTGGGACCGGTCCTGTGGGGGGTACGTTTGTTTCTCCTCGCCTGCGTAGGTGTCCACGTCTGGGCCGCCATCGCCCTCGCCTTGGAAAACAAGGCGGCGCGCGGTCCGCAGTCGTACGGGGTCAACAAGTGGCTCCAGGCCGTGTTTGCCTCGCGCTACATGAAACACACCGGTCTCGTGGTGCTGGCCTTCATCGTCTATCATATCGCGCATTTCACCGTGGGCGCGGCGCAGGCGGCGACTTTCAAGACCGCGCTGCCCGAGTACACGATGAGCAGTGAGTTTCACCTGCTGGGCTTCCCCGTCGTGGCGGCCGGTCTGCCGGTGCATGATGTCTACAGCATGGTCTACCTAGGTTTCGCCAGCCCGGTCGTCTCGATCTTCTACATCATCGCGGTCGGCTTGCTCAGCCTGCACCTCCTGCACGGCGTCGATTCCATGTTCCAGACCTTCGGCGTGCGCAATCATCGTTGGTCCACCGGTCTCCGTCGCGTGGTCACGCTTTTCTGCCTGGTTTATTTCCTCGGCAATCTCGCCATTCCCGGCGCGATCCTGACCGGCATCGCCAAACCTGCCGCGGGCACCGCCGCCGCTTCCGTCATTCACCGCTAATTTTTCCCAGCCATGGCCAAACTCGATTCCAAAATTCCGGCCGGACCCCTCGCCGACAAGTGGCGCAAGCACAAGGTGGACATGAAGCTGGTCAATCCAGCCAACAAGCGCAAATACGAGGTCATCGTCGTGGGCGCCGGTCTCGCCGGTTCCTCGGCGGCGGCCACGCTCGCCGAGCTCGGCTACCGCGTGAAATGCATCGTCTTCCATGACAGCCCCCGCCGGGCGCACTCGATCGCGGCGCAGGGCGGTATCAACGCCGCCAAGAATTACCAGAACGACGGCGACAGCGTTTACCGGCTTTTCTACGACACCCTCAAGGGCGGTGACTACCGCGCGCGTGAAGCCAACGTCCACCGTCTGGCCGAGGTCTCGGTCAACATCATCGACCAGTGCGTGGCCCAGGGCGTGCCCTTTGCCCGTGAATACGGCGGTCTCCTGGCCAATCGCTCCTTCGGTGGCGCGCAGGTCTCGCGTACCTTCTACGCCCGCGGCCAGACCGGCCAGCAGCTCCTGCTCGGCGCTTATTCCGCCCTTTCCAAGATGGTTGGCGCCGGCGCGATCGATCTCATCACCCAGCACGAGATGGTCGACCTTGTCCTCGTGGACGGCCACGCCAAGGGTGTGATCACCCGCGACCTCGTCACCGGCAAACTGCATCGCCACTCCGGCGACGCGGTCATCCTCGCCACTGGCGGTTACGGCAACGTCTTCAATCTCTCCACCTACGCCCGCGGCTCGAACGCGACCGCCATCTGGCGCGCCTACAAGCGCGGCGCGTGCATGGCCAACCCCTGCTACACGCAGATTCACCCGACCTGCATTCCCGTCTCCGGCGACTACCAGTCCAAGCTCACGCTCATGTCCGAGTCGCTGCGCAACGACGGCCGCATCTGGGTGCCGAAGAAGAAAGAGGACGTGAAGAAGAACCCGGCCGACATTCCCGAGGCCGACCGCGACTACTACCTCGAGCGCATCTACCCGAGCTTCGGCAACCTGGCTCCCCGCGACGTCTCCTCCCGCGCCGCCATGCGCATGTGCGACGAAGGCCGCGGCGTCGGCGAGACCGGCCTGGGCGTGTATCTTGATTTCGCAGATGCCATCAAGCGTCTGGGCGAGGCCGCCGTCCGGGAACGCTACGGCAACCTCTTCGACATTTATCACGAGATCACCAACGAGAACGCCTACAAGACGCCCATGCGCATCTTCCCGGCGGTGCACTACACGATGGGCGGTCTCTGGGTGGACTATAACCTGATGTCCAATATCCCCGGGCTGTTCGTGCTGGGTGAAGCCAACTTCTCCGACCACGGGGCCAACCGCCTTGGTGCCTCCGCCCTCATGCAGGGTCTGGCCGACGGCTACTTCGTCATCCCTTACACCGTGGGTGATTACCTGGCCGGGCAGAAACCGAACAACAAGCCGTCGACCGATCGCGCCGAATTCAAGCAGGCCGAGGACGCCGTTGCCGCCATGGTGCAGAAGCTCATGGGCAACAAGGGCAAGGAGCCCGTCAACTATTACCACAAGAAGCTCGGGCTCATCATGTGGAAATACTGCGGCATGGCCCGCACCAAGGAGGGCCTCCAGCAGGCGCTCAAGGAAATCCCCGCCCTGCGCGAGGAATTCTGGGCCAATGTGAACATCCCCGGCTCCGCCGAAAACATGAACCAGGCCCTCGAGCGTGCCGGCCGCGTGGCCGACTTCATCGAGCTCGGCGAGCTCATGTGCCGGGACGCCCTCACCCGCGAGGAGAGTTGCGGCGGCCACTTCCGCGAGGAATACCAGCACCCCGACGGCGAGTGCAAACGCGACGACGAGAAGTTTGGCCATGTGGCCGCCTGGGAATACCAGGGCGAAGGCAAGGAGCCGCTGCGCAACGTCGAAGCCCTCAATTACGAATTCGTGAAGATGAGCGTCCGCTCCTACAAGTAAGCGCCCGCGAACAATCGAGAATCCACCAATCGAAAATCCCCTTCCCATGGTCGCTGAATCTTCCACCAAGCTCATCTCTGTCACCCTTCGCGTCTGGCGTCAGGCCGGTCCCGACCAGGGGGGCAAGTTCGTCGAATACAAGGCGGCGAATCTGAACCCCAACATGTCCCTCCTCGAGATGCTCGACGTCGTGAACGACGACCTCGAGAAGCGTGGCGAGGACCCGATCGCCTTCGCCCATGACTGCCGTGAAGGCATCTGCGGCACCTGCTCGCTCGTCATCGACGGCAAACCGCATGGCCCGCACCGCGGGATCGCCAGCTGCCAGACCTACATGCGCAGCTTCGAGGATGGCGCGACGATCACCATTGAGCCGTTCCGGGCCGCGCCCTTTCCGGTCATCAAGGACCTCATCAGCGACCGCAGCGCCTTCGACAAGATCCAACAGGCCGGCGGCTTCATCAGTGTGCGCACCGGCGCCTGCTGCGATGCCAACGCGATTCCGATCCCGAAGCCGGTGGCCGATCTCGCCATGGATGCGGCGGCCTGCATCGGTTGCGGCGCCTGCGTCGCCGCCTGCAAGAACGCCTCGGCCATGCTTTTTGTCTCGGCCAAGGTCTCGCAGCTCGGACTCCTTCCCCAGGGTCAGCCTGAGCGGGATAGCCGCGTGTTGAACATGGTGGCGACGATGGACCAGCTCGGTTTCGGCAATTGCACGAACCAGTACGAATGCTCCGCCGCCTGCCCCAAGCTCATCTCGCACGACTTCATTGCGCGCATGAACCGCGACTATATCGGCGCGCTCTTCCGCAGCAGCCTCAAGCCCGTGTCCAACGCGGCGGGTGGCGCGGGCTGAGTTCGCCCGGAACGGCCGGGCGCCGGAGCCTCCCATCCGGCAAAACGACCGGTTGGGCTTCCGGCAAGACACGCGGTTCCTCAACGATTTGTGCCGGCCCGTCGTGGCGGTCAAAACGGTCTGTCAGGCGGGCGATGGGGACCAATTGCGAAAGGCTGCAACTTTTCGTTTCGGTCCGGGTTATCATGATAACAACAACGAAAATCATGAAAACCACGCTTGCCTCCCTCATCACCGCGACGCTCCTGGGCATCGCTTCCTTCGTCAGCGGCCGTCCCTTCGACGCCGCGGACTTCACCGCCATCCTCTTTGCCACGGGGCTCGTCGCCTGGACCTTTGAACAGTACAGCCGGGTGCCGCGCAGCTTGCACCGCAGCCGCCCGATCCGTCTGCCGCTGGCCCAGCGGATGCAGCCGTCCGCCCTGTCGGGTCGCCGCTTGGCCGCCTGATCGAACCTCACCCAACCAGGCCCCGGAAATCCGGGGCCTTTTTTATTGCGCGATCACCGGCACCGAGCCGGTGCGGCTCAGTGGGATCTTCTCGATCTCATCATCAACGATCAGCACCCAAACGGTGGAATCGACCCGATACGGGGCAGAACCCCGGGCCAGAGCCTGTTCTATGACCTGATTGGCCGCGCCTCCGGCGGGAACCAGGATTCCGGTACGGTCGGCATGATTGGCGGCGGGCAAGCCCAGCGGTGATTTGTCCTCGATCGTGCCGATCTGGGTGCCATCCAGGGCCACCCGAAGCGAAACCTTGGAGAAAAGATAGGACACCACATTGGGATTGTGAAAGCGCCAGGTCACCTGCACCTCGCCGTTGCTCATGCGCTGGACCTGGGTCAGCTCGATTCGCAGGCCGGTGGCGATGATGGTGCTTGTGCTGGTGCAACTGGTGAGCCCGCCAAGGACCAGGGTAAGGAGGAGCAATGAGGACAGGAGAGACTTCATGACCACCCATGGTGGGGATGCCCTCCGACGCCGCAAGTCTACTCCTGCCGGGCTTTTTTCTTCGGGTCTTTGCCCGGGCCGCCAAGCTCGAGTTGGGCGATTACCCCGACGGCGGCCAGGCCGAGAATTGACGGAAACATCCAAGGGTTGCCTTCTATCAGGGCCGGCAACTGCTCGGGCTGGCGAAAGTAATAGAGCCAGTCGAGCTGGCTGGTGAAATAAGTGATGGCCAAAATGGTCCGAAACGCACCCAGAAGGGAGGTGGAGAGAATGATCAGGACGCGCTGCGCCTTGACGGCCAGAAATCCACCGATGATTCCAGTGATCACACCCACCAACACCGAGACCATCTGCTGGTAATTGGCGAGCAGCAGCATGCCCAGCGTTGCCCCGAAGCCAAAGCCGGCGATGAAAACCGCCGCGATATAGAGCATGAAAGCGAGCACACCGCCCAGGACGGCTCCGACGACCATGCTCACGAGCACGGCCGTGTCGCCCAGACCGAGGGCAGCGGCAATCCCGTGGCCGGCCGCAAGCCCCACCAAGCCTCCGACCACGGCCAGGGTGATCTTGAACACCCGATAACCAAAGAAACAGTCGAGCAAGCCCCAGGCAATTGCTCCGGCGGAAATCCACGGATAGAGCTCGGCAAGATCGCTCATGGGTGCAGCCACGCAGGTGCGCACTGGTCCGCCGCAGACGGCCGGCCAACCATTCGCCTGCAAAACTCTATGCGTTCGGTCTTGGCTCGTGCAAACGGCCGGCTTTCAGCCTGCGGCCACTCTGTGGCGACAGGGCGGTCGGGAGGAAATGCCGGAATCGCCATTCCGCCATCCAATCGGACCTATCCCAGGCGTCAATGCCCGGGCCGGAGTCCTCGCTCAAGACAGGGCGCGGACGCTCTCAATAATCACCCAAGCCACCGCCAGGCTGAAGCACCAACGGAGCAGGCTGATAGCCAGCCGCCGGCGGCGCAGATTGCGGCCGAAATAATTGGCTGGCAGGGAGGCCCGGAAAGGAGGCCGGCTGATCCACTGATCAAAAGGGGTCGGTTTGTGCCACGAGGACCGGACATACAATTCGCCGTTGCCGTGGGGTAGCGGCAGGTGGTTCAACAGGCGGCGAAGGGGGGTTGGCATGGGACTGGTAGGATCGTTAAAATTAGCGCTTCCGTTCAATTTGATTCTCTCTATGTCGACACCTTTCACTCTCCGTTTACCCAAAGATGCATCATTTCCATTATTCCACGCAAAAGCTGCACTGTGAATCCGTTGACCTGGCCGCCATTGCGCAGCTTCACGGCACGCCGACCTACGTCTATAGCGCGCAGACGATTGCCGACAATTATCACCGGCTGAAGAACAGCCTCTCCGGCCTCGACGTGCAAATCTGCTACGCCATGAAAGCCAATTCCAATTTGGCCATCCTGCGCCACTTCGCCAATCTGGGCGCGGCTTTTGATCTCGTGAGCGGAGGGGAATTGCGCCGGGTGGTCGCGGCCGGCGGCAGCACCGACCGCAGCGTGTTTGCCGGGGTCGGCAAGTCGGAGGAGGAGATCCGCCTCGCGCTCGAAAACGGTGTTTTCGGTTTCCATGTGGAGAGCGAACCCGAGCTCGCCCGGATCAACCACGTGGCCGGCAAGCTGGGCCGCAAAGCCCCCATCGCCATCCGCATCAATCCGGATGTGGACGCCAAGACGCACGCCAAGATCACCACGGGCAAGAGTGACAACAAGTTTGGCATCCCGCTCAAGCACGCCGCCGCCGCGTATGCCGCCGCCGCGAAGTTCCCGCACATCGAGATCAAGGGTGTACAGATGCATATCGGTTCTCAGCTCACCTCCGCCGCGCCTTTCACCGAGGCCGTCGCGAAGGTGGTGCCCTTTGTTGAGGAACTCAAAAAGCTCTACGGCATCACCTACTTCAGCGTGGGGGGAGGCATCGGCATCGTCTATCAGGATGCCCTGGCCAGCGGTGCCCAGGCCTGGTGGGACAGCAAGTCCCCGGCCGAACGTCCGCTCACACCCGAGGCCTACGGCGCGGCGCTGACACCGCTGTTGGCTCCCCTCGGCCTCAAGATCCTGCTCGAGCCCGGCCGCTTCCTCGTGGGCAATGCCGGCGTGCTCCTGGCCCGCGTCGAATACCTCAAGCGCGGCGCGAACAAGAATTTCCTCGTCGTGGATGCCGCCATGAATGATCTGGTGCGCCCCGCCATGTACGAGGCCTACCACGAGATCCTGCCGCTGCAGCGCGACACGGCCCGCCCGGCGATCCAGACCGATGTCGTCGGCCCGATTTGCGAGTCCGGCGACTGCTTCGCCAAGGATCGCACCCTCCAGGCGGTCGGCGAAGGCGAGATCATCGCTTTCATGAGCGCCGGGGCTTACGGTTACACCATGGCCAGCCGCTACAACACGCGGTCCATGGCCGCCGAGGTCCTCGTGTCAGGCAGCCGGTTCGAGCTGGTCAACGCCCGCGAAAAATTCGAGAGTTTGATCGCTGGCGAAAAAATCCCCGGCTTTCTGCAATCCTGACGGCTACCCCATGTCCGAACCGCGCCCCCTCCATTTTGTCGTGATCGGTGCGGGTGCGTGGGGCACGGCGATGGCGGCCCATCTGGCCCGCAGGGAGCAAGGTGCCTCGCTGGTCACCCGCCGGTCAGAGCATGCGGTGGCCATGCAGCTGGCGCGGGAGAACCGGGATTATCTGCCCGGGATCAAATTGCCCGAGTCCCTTGTGGTCACTTCGGACCTGCGGGCGGCCTTGCTGAAGGCCGAGGTGGCCCTGATCGCCAGCCCTTCCCATGCTCTCCGCGAGTGGTGCCAGCTGATTCAGCGGGAATTGGCCGGGGGCGGCCAGCTGCAGCTCATGGTCAGTCTCGTCAAGGGGCTGGAGGTGGGCACGCAGCTTCGCCCCAGTGAAGTCATGGCGGAGACCTTCCCTGATCTCAATGTCGCCACCCTGACCGGTCCGACCAACGCCGGGGAGGTGGCGGAAAAACTTCCGGCCGCCATGGTGCTGGCCGCCGCCCGCCCGGGTGGCTTTGTCGATCAGGTGCAGGCCGCGATGAGTGGTCCCACCTTGCGTATCTATACCAGCGACGATCTGGCGGGGGCCGAATACGGGGCCTGCCTCAAGAACATCTATGCGATCGCCGCCGGCTTCTGCGATGGGCTCAAGTTGGGCGACAACGCCAAGGCCGCGCTCATCACGCGTGCCCTCGCCGAAATGGTGCGGGTCGGGGAGGCGCTCGGCGCCAAGAAGGAGACCTTCTACGGCCTGAGTGGCTTTGGCGATCTGGTGGCGACGTGTCACGGCGGATGGAGCCGCAATCGCGAATTTGGCGAGAAGATCGGAGCCGGCCATCCGGTGGCGGATTTGTTGGCCGGGCGGCGCACGGTCGTGGAGGGCTATCGCACGACCCAGGCGCTTCACGAACTTTGCCAGAGCAAGGGCATCACCGCGCCAATCCTGACGGAAGTGCATGCCATTCTTTACGAGGGCAAGCATCCGATGGATGCGCTGATGGCGCTCATGACTCGCGAGCTCAAACGCGAGACCCAGTCCCCGTTTCCCCGGGGCTGACCGAACAGGATCAGCCTTTGGTCTGTTCGATCACCGTGACCTTGCCGTCCTTGAAGACGATGCGGATGCGCTCTTCCTTCTGGTCGCTGTAGATGTCGGTAAACACCGGCTGGTAGTAGATCCGGTAGGTTTTGACGTAGGGATCGAAGTACACCCGGCGGTGGTAGCCCATCATCTGGTTGCCTTCGTAGCGGGTGTAGTAGGTGTTGTAGATCCAGGTGATGTTCCGGCCCTCTGCGGAGATGGACTCGCGTTTCTGGTCCGGCGCGCCCAGGGCGAGGTACACCATGTCCTCGGTGTAGCCGAGATCGATGATGCCCTGCTTGATCTTGTCCTGCGTGGCCTTGTCCACGCTGGCGAAGACTTCGGGCTTTTCCTTGATGCGGGTTTCGACGGTCTGACAGCCCACGAAGAAACCGAGGCTGCTGGCAAGGAGGAGGGTGCGAAAGAGACGGTGGTTCATGATGGGAGGGTTGACTGGCAAAATCTATCCAAGGTTCCCCAAAAAGCTAATGAGGGCTGCCGGGAACTCATAGCCGCAGCCGCCGCAGGCGCAGCGCATTGGTCACGACGGTGATCGAACTGAGGCTCATGGCGACGCTGGCGAACATGGGATTGAGCAGCCAGCCGGTGAACGGATACAGGACTCCGGCGGCGAGCGGCAGGCCGGCGGTGTTGAAGGCGAAGGCCCAGAAGAGGTTCTGCCGGATGTTGCGCAACACGGCCTGGCTCAGGTGAACGGCCCGGACCAGGGCCTGCAGGTCTCCTTTCACGAGCACCACCCCGGCGCTGTGCATGGCGACGTCGGTGCCGGTACCCATGGCGATGCCAACATCCGCCGCAGCGAGTGCCGGGGCGTCGTTCAGGCCGTCACCGGCGAAGACCACGCTCTCACCCAAGGCTTGGTGTTCCCGCACCAATTCCTGTTTGCGGGCGGGGGTGACTCCGGCGTGAAATCCATCCAGCTTGAGCGTCTCAGCGACTGCCCGGGCGGTGGCCTCCCGGTCTCCGGTCACCATGACGACCTTCAAGCCGAGTTGTTGGAGAGCCCGGATGGCTGCAGGCGTCGTGGCCTTGATCGCATCCGCCAACGCCAGCGAGCCGGCGATCTCGCCGTCAACCGTGATATCCAGGAGCGTGGCAGTCGCGTGCAGATCGCTCGCGTCAGTGGCCGCCCGGCCAACGGCTACTACTCGTCCGCCGACCGTCGCACGCACTCCCGCCCCGGGTTGGGCGGAAAAATCATTGGCGACGGGCACGGTCAGTTTTCGCGATTGGGCGGCGGTGACAATGGCCCGGGCGAGCGGGTGTTCGCTCGGACTTTCCGCGCCGGCGGCAAGGGTCAGCAATTCAACCTCGGTGAACCCGGCAGCCGGCCGCACCGCGACAATCTGCGGCCGGCCCTCGGAAAGGGTGCCGGTCTTGTCGATGAGCAGGGTGGTGGCGGCGGCCAGCTTTTCCAGCGCGGCGGCATGCTTGACCAGTACGCCCGCTTGGGCGCCCCGGCCGATGCCAGTGACGAGGGAAACCGGAGTGGCGAGACCGAGTGCGCAGGGGCAGGCGATCATGAGCACCGAAACGGCGTTGATCGCCCCGTAGAGCATCCCGCGCTCCGGCGAGAAATAGGTCCACGCGAAAAAGGTGGCGACTGCCAGGGCCAGCACGGCCGGCACAAACCAGGCGGATACGCGATCGGCGAGGCGGGCGATGGGGGCCTCGCTTTCCATGGCCGATTCCACCAGGCGGATGATCTGGGCCAGCAGGGTGTCGCGGCCGACGCGTTCGGCCCGCAGGACGAACGAGCCCACCGTGTTGAGCGTGCCGGCGCTGAGGCGTGCGCCAGGCGCTTTGGCCGCGGGCAGGGGTTCACCCGTCAGCATCGACTCATCGATCTCGGCGCTGCCGTCGAGGAGCACGCCGTCAACGGGCAGGTTTTCGCCGGGTCGGACCCGCAGGCGGTCGCCGGGATGGACGAGCTCCAGGGGCACGTCTTCCTCGGTGTCATCGTCCCGCAGTCGGTGGGCGGTGCTGGGAGCCAGTTTCATGAGCTCGCGGATCGCGGCATCGGTCCGGGCATGGGCGCGCTGTTCCAAAATCTGTCCCAGCAGGACGATCGTGGTGATGAAGGCCGTGGCCTCAAAGAAGAGCGGTACGCCGTGAGCTCCGTGGTAAACCGCCGGAAAATAGGGCGCAAACAGGATGGCGGCGATGCTGTAGAAAAACGCCGCCCCGGTGCCGGTTACCGTGAGCGTGAACATGTTCGTGTCGCGCTCGACGATGGACTTCCACCAGCGCCGGTTGAGGGGCGCGCCGGACCAGAAGAAGATCGGCGTGGTCAACGCCAGTTGCAGCCAGCCGGAAACCCCGGCCGGGATCCAGTGGAAGGCCTGCGGCCAGACCATTCCTCCCATCGACAGGAACAGCACCGGCAGCGCGAGGGCGGCGGACGCGTAGAGTCTGGGTCGGAGATAGCGTTCATGGGGCAGGCCCATGTACACCGGCGTGTCGGCCGAAGGGGTTTGAGAGGCGTTGCCCGGCTCTGGTTGGTCGGAGCGCTCCGGGGCGGGCTGATATGAGTGATCGTGCTTCATGATGATGGGTTGCTCACTCGTGGTGACGAAGCTGGCGGCAAAACCTTACGGTCGTTGCCGACCGAGCGGGTCGCGCGGTCAGTGATTCGAGGCTATAAGGCCGGCGCTTCCAACCCAGATCAAAGGCTCGAGAACGGGTATTCTTTGCCATGCTCCCAAGGATTAGCCCGCATTGCAGGGAAAAGCGGCTTCGGTTCGTCGACATGTCGTGAAGGAGCGTCCTGAAATCGACCGGGCAGTGCGGCAGGCGGGTTCAAAGCCACCGGCGCACGGCGGTTTGGTAATCCACGAATTCGGAGCCAAAACGGTCGGTGAGAATTCTCTCCTCCGGTCCGATTTGCATGCGGTTCATGATGGGGACAAAGGCGGTGGCCAGGAGAAACGCCAGCGCATGGGACAGGATCAGACCCCAGCCGAGCAGGAGGAGCAGCATGCCCAGATACATCGGGTTGCGGGTTACCCGGTAGATCCCGGTCATGACCAACCGTGAGGTCGATGACGGCTGCCGGGGATTGATGGTGGTGCCCGCGCGACGGAATGAGATTCCGCCGAGGATCACGACAATAATGCCGGTCGAAACGAGTCCGGCGGCGATGACTCGCCCCGCGTGCAGGGCGAGCTTGAATCCCGGGGTGAACCAGGCGGTCCCGGCCATCAGACCGCCCAGAGTCAGGACGTAGAAGACCGGCAGGATTTTCAGTTCAAGGGAGCGCATGTTTGGGCAGTCAGCGCCAGGCTACGACCATGGCCGCGGCGACGCAATGCGGGCTGGGCTCGATTCACTTGGAATGACGGCGAAACATCTGGCCGAAGTCCCAGAGAGCCAGGGCCAGAAGGGCGTTGTAGTCGTGACAACGGCAGCGCGGGCCCCGGTGACAGAGGCAGTTCTTGCAGCCGCAGGAAGGGATCGAGTTTTGGGTGGATTTTTTTGACATGGGATGGATGGGTTTCGTGGGAGAGACGTTCACGGGGCTTTGATCTTACAGCTCTTTTCTTGGCTGATCGTGGTGAATGGCGGCGGCGATTCCCTTTGCAGCCGGATCGTAGCGGCAAGGGAGAGGGTGGGGCGGCCTTGACGACGTTGATCCATGGCGTCCTGGATGACGCTAAGCAGGCGTGGTAAACGCGGCGGGAGGGAGGAGAGTGGGGCGGTATGATTTCGGGTGTCCATGGTTGGTGACACCCGGAGACGGAGCCCGTCTTCCGATCTTACATGGCTTCGTCACGTTCCGCGCAATCGCAGTCGAGACAGGCACCGTCCGCGCAGTCGCCACAAAAGGTTTCCAAGCGGGCGCGGAGGTCCTTGCGGGCACGGTGCAGCGTCACGCTGGCGTTGTTGGCGGTCATTTTCATGGCCTTCGCCGCCGCCTGCACGGATTCGCCGTCGAGATCCACCCGGCGGAGCAACTCGGCATATTGCGGCTTGAGCGTGTCGATCACGCCTGCGAGGCAGCCGCACAACTGGGCTTGCCAGCCCTGCGGCGCGGCGGCGACATCCTCGCCGAGGGCGGCGACCATATCACCCAGGCCGTCATGTCGCCGTTGGACCGAGCCGCGGGCCCGGTAGTGATCGATCACGGCGTTGCGCAGCAGCTGGTAGAACCAAGCAGTCAGCTTGGCATCGTCCTGCAGCTCGCCCGCGCGCTGCACGGCCTTGAGCAGGCCGTTTTGGAGGATGTCCTCCGCCTCGGCCGCGTCGCCCACCCGCGCCACGAGAAACGCCTTGAAGGCGTTGCGCTGGTCGTTGAGCGCGGCGGCAAGCTGCTCGGAGGTTCTGGCCATAAGGAGAGTATGCTTAGTCGACGGCCTTTGTCACTTCCCGCTCGCGGAGCCAGGCAAAGATGACCGGCGTGACGATCAAGATGTGGACGAGGCTCGAGAGCATGCCGCCGATGACCGGCGCCGCCAGCGGCCGCATGATTTCGACGCCGGTGCGGCTGAACCAGAAGATCGGCATAAGCGAGGCCACGGTGGTGGCGACCGTCATGACCTTTGGACGCAGGCGCAGGCGCGCGCCTTCCTTGATCGCTGCGATGAGCGCACGGTGGTCGAAGCTGGCACCGAGTTCGGCCCGCTTCTTGGCGAGGGCCTCTTCGAGATAAACCACCATCACCACCCCGGTCTGGATCGCGGTGCCGAAAAGAGCGATGTAGCCAACCCAGACCGCCACACTGAAGTTGTAGCCCAGAACGGCCTGCAAAAGAACGCCGCCGGTCAGGGCGAAGGGCACGGCCAGAAGCACGTGCGCCGCCTCGGCGACGGAGTTGAAGGTGATCACGAGCAAAACGAAGATGATGCCGATGACCGCGGGGAAGACGTAGAGCAGGGTACGCTTGGCGCGCAACTGGTGCTCGTACTGGCCGGAATACTCGACGGTCATGCCGGGATCGAGCTTCACGTCGCGCTCGATGCGGTCCTTGATCTCACCCACGAATCCGCCGAGATCGCGGTCGGTGACGTTGGCCTGGACAAAGACCCGCAGGCGCCCGTTCTCGCTGGAGATTTCGTTCGGACCGACGGTGCGCTTGATGTCCGCCACCTGGCGGAGTTGCACAAAGGCCCCCGAAGGGGTGGGCAGCGGCATTTCGCCGAGTTTGTCGATGTCCTCACGGTCGGCCTGTTCCAGGCGCACTTGCAGGGGCCAGCGTTCCCGACCTTTGAGCGTGGTGCCGACCGTGGCGCCGCCCAAGCCGGCCTCCACGTACTCGTACACTTGTTTCACGCTCAGTCCGTAGCGGGCTAGATCGTCGCGACGCACCGCGATTTCCAGGTAGGGCTTGCCCTGTACCCGCGAAGGGGCGACGCCGGTGGCGCCTTGGACCCGATTGATCACCTGTTCGATTTCAAAGGCCTTGGCTTGGAGCGCGTCGAGGTTGTCGCCGAAGATCTTCACCCCGACCTGGGCGCGGATGCCGGTGCTGGTCATCAGAATCCGGTTCTCAATCGGCTGGAGGAAACCCGGCACGTAGCCAGGCACGTTCATGAGCTGGGCGGACAGGTCGCTGATGATGGAAGCCTTCGTCGTGCCCGCAGGCCACTGACTCTCGGGCTTCAGCATGATGGTGGTCTCGATCATTTCCACGGGCGCGGGATCGGTCGCGCTGTCGGCGCGGCCGAGCTTGCCGGCGACTGAGGCGACCGCCGGGTGGGCGCTGATCACCTTGTCCTGCCAGCTCATGATCCGTTGCACCTCGGTCAGCGAAGTCGCCGGCAGCAGCACGGGCATGAACAGCAGGGATCCCTCTTCAAGGGTGGGCATGAACTCGCTGCCGAATCCCTGGGTGTGCCGGGCCAGGCTGGCGGGCAAATGCGCGTTGATCGCGCGAGGCAGGCCGAAGGCGATCACGCAGGAGGCGGTCAACAAGGCAATGGCCAGGCCGAGCACGGTTTTGCGATGGCCCAGCGCCCAGTCCAGCGTCGGGTCGTAGATTCTGAGCAGGACCTTCATCAGCCAGTTTTCACTCTCCGGCTTGAAAGGACCTCGCACCAGAATGGTGCAGAACACAGGCACGGCGGTTATGGCCAGCAGGACGGCTCCGAGCAGGGCAAAAGACTTTGTAAAGGCGAGGGGATGGAACAGCTTGCCCTCCTGGCCCGTGAGGAGAAAGACCGGCACGAAGGCGAGGATGATGACGAGCATCGAGAAAAACATCGGCCGGCCGACCTGGGTCGCGGCTTCGAGCGTGTGGCGAAACACTTCGGGGGGCGTCAGCCGCCGTCGTAATTCCTCCTCCGCCCGCTCGCAATGCCGGATGACATTTTCCGTCATCACGATGCCGGCATCAACCAGGACGCCGATCGAGATTGCGATGCCGGTGAGCGACATGATGTGCGAGGGGATCCCGAACCGATCCATCAAGATGAATGAAATCAGGATCGAGGCCGGCAGCGGCAGGGTGACGATCAAAATGCTGCGGAAATGGAAGAGGAAGAGAATATGGGCGAGCGTCACGAGAATGATCTCCTCGGTGAGCGCATGCTTGAGGGTGTTGATGGCCCGGCCGATGAGGTCGCTGCGGTCGTAGAAGGATTCGATGGTGACGCCGGGTGGCAGACCGGGTGCGAGTGCAGCGAGGCGGGCTTTGACGTCCTGGATGACCTGCCACGCGTTCTCCCCGTAGCGCATGACCACGATGCCGCCCACGACCTGCTTGCCGTTGACGTCGAGGGCACCGCGACGGAAATCGCCGCCGATGCGCACGCTGGCGACATCGCTGAGGCGGAGCGGGGTGCCGTTGCGTGGTTGCAGGGCGATGGATTCGAGGTCGGCGGCCGTTTGCACGAGACCGATCCCGCGCACGATGTATTCGGCGCCGTTCTCCTCGATGGTCTTGCCGCCAATGTTGCGGTTGCTGGCCCCGACGGCGTCCATGACTTCACCCAGGGTCACGTTGTATTGGCGGAGCTTGAGCGCGGAAACCTCGACCTGCCACTGGCGGACAAATCCGCCGATGCTCGCGACCTCGGCCACGCCCGGGACACCGGCGAGCTGATAGCGGACGAAGGTGTCCTGCACGGCGCGCAAGGAGCCGAGGTCCTGTTGGCCGGACTCGTCCTTGAGGTAATATTGGTAGACCCAACCTAGGCCGGTGGCGTCGGGACCGAGGCGGGCGACCACGCTTTCGGGTAGCAGGTTGCCGAGGGAGTTGAGGCGTTCGAGGACGCGCGTCCGGGCGAAATAGGGATCGACCTTGTCCTCGAAAATCACCGTCAGGAAGGAGAACCCGAACATGGAGGTGGCGCGCACGGTCTTCACGCCGGCGAGACCTTGGAGCGAAACGCTCAGCGGGTAGGTGATCTGGTCTTCGACCTCTTGGGGGGAGCGCCCGGGCCAGTCGGCGTATACGATCACTTGGTTTTCCGAAAGGTCAGGGATGGCGTCGATCGGCACGCGGGTCAGGGCCACGACGCCCCAGGCGCAGATCGCGAGGAAGCCGGCGATCACAATGAACCGGTTGTGCAGAGACCAGTGAATGATGCGGTTGATCATGGGGAAGCTCCGAAGAATGTTTTTTCCGTTTCACAGACCCATGCACAAATAACCTAATAGGTTACTTGTGCATGGGTGGGGTCAGTTGAGTTCGTCGCCGCACTCCAGCATGGCGGAGCCGAAGAAGGGGTTGCGGAGGTCGGCGCTGCGCGAGGGCCAGCGGCCGGTGCCGAGGACCGGGGTCATCGGGCATTGGAAGAAATGAATGCCCTCCCGGTGGTGCAGATGGTTTTCCCGGGCGAGATCGACGAGGGCGGTGCTGTATGGCTCGAAGGCCCGGCGGGCGGCTTGCAGATCCGGTCCATCAACGAGCGTGGTGCGGAATTCGGCCAGCGGACCCCGCGTAGCGGGAGGGAAGCCGCTCAGGTAGGCCTGCAACGCGCCCCGCAGGGATGGCAGGTTCTGCTGATAGCCAGCCAGGTCGTCAGCGGCGAGCGCGTTGGCGGCATCGGCGGTGGAGAGGGTGAGCGTGCGCAGCAGATTGTAGGCGTTGGCATCCGGTTTAGGCTCGGCGGCGGAAACCTTGCTCGGGGACGGGGAGGCATGGTCATGGCTGCTACCGAGGGCGGCGTGGGCCAGTTGCGCCTGGCCGTCAAGGAGCAGGGCGGCCTGGGTCACGACGCGTTGACCGGCGGAAATCCCTTGGAGCACCTCGACCTGGTTGTCGCCAACCCGTCCGAGCTTGATCTCCCGGGCCGCATAGGAGCGGTTGTCCTGCTCGAGGTAGACGACCGGATGGCCGCGGTGCTGCAACACGGCGGAGCGGGGGATCACCAGCGTCTCGGGAGACTCGATGTTGACGATCGCGGTCCCGGTCTGGCGGTGCAGCAACTGGCGATTGGCGTTTTCGAGCACGACCCGGGCGCGGGCGGTGCGGGTCATTTCATTGAGGTTGGGATCGATGAACGCGATGGGAGCCGTCAGAATCTTTCCGGCCAGAGAAGGTAACGTGAGTTCCACCGTCTGCCCGGGGTGAACCCAGGGCAGATCAGGTTCGTAGACGTCGAAGACGAACCACATGCGCGAAAAGTCACCGATCTCAAAGAGCCGGTCATTCGTCGCCACATACTGGCCTTCGTAGACGGCGCGGGTGACCACCGTGCCGGACATCGGCGCGCGGATATTGACCATGGCCGTGGGCTGCAGCGTGGTCTCTAGGATGCGGATTTCCTCCTCGGTCAGCCCGAGCTCCAACAACCGTTCGCGGGCCGCGGCGCGTTCGGAGAGGGTGAATGCGGTGCTGCCCGCGCGGAGTCGCTCCACGTAGGTGCGCTGGGCGGTGAGCATCTCCGGGCTGTAGATCGTGGCGAGGGGTTCGCCTTCCTTCACTTCCGCCCCCACATAGTTTACGTGAAGTTTTTCCACCCGACCCGGGACCCGCGCCGCGAGGATGCGATGACGGGTTTCGTCGTCATCGATCACGCCGTTGACGCGAAGCGTACGGAGGAGCGGTCCGCGGATCACGGGGGAACTTTGCACTCCGGTGACGGCCACCTGCCCGGCGGTCAGGGTCACGAGATTGGGGTCCAACGGCTGTTCCGCTGGGGCGGCCGGGTTGGCTGCGGCGACGAGGGCCATGCCGCAAATGGTGCATTTGGCATCGGGCTTGTCCGACTTGATCCACGGATGCATGGGACATTGATAAACCGGTGAGTGAGTCGCACTGGGCTCGGCTGCGACCAGCATGACGGCGAAGAGGGAAAAGCAGAATGAGGCGAAGAGAGTTTTCATGACGGAATACAGGGAGACGGACGTGAATCAGAAACCTTACCCGGGGGAATGAACCATGCGGGCAGGACAGGCAAAGGCGCCGCGCGCCGAAGCGCGGACACACGACTCCCTTGAATCAGATCAGGAAACTGCAATGGGCCTTGAACAAGGCCACTCTCGCAGCAGGCGTGCCCAGCCGGGCTACGCGGAAAGACGGCCGCTCGGCTGTCTTTTCAACAAATTGAACGTAAAACGGCTCGCTGACCTTTTTCGCCACCGCGGCGGCGCGGCGCGCCTGAATGCGCAGGGGCGCACTGGTTTGCAGCATGACGCGGGCTGGACTGCAGGCCGTCGGGGCCGGGGCGCAATCGGGCATGCCACAGGCACCGGCTTGGTCCTCGCAGCAGCAGCAACCGCGGTCCTTGGCGGGCCACAGATCCACCGGCTGCACCTGCGCCACGGCAGTGCAGAACAAGGCGATCAGAAGCCAGACCAAGCGTTTCATTGGAAAAGACAATTAGCCATGAGAGTCGAACAGGCAACCGGATATTCCCCGGCGGCCACGCGATGCCCGGGGATTGGCAAAAAATGCAAGAGGAGGCGCGAGCGATCAGGTCGCGGTTGAGACGACTGCCTTGACGAAAGCTTCGATCAACGGATGCGACTGACCGGTCAGGGCAGAGCGTTCGGGCTGGAAGAGGGTGCCGATAAAAAAGGGGTGGGAGGGCAACTCCATGGCACGGATCTGGTTGGCCGCGTCCAGGCCGGTGAAGCGCAGACCGGCCGACTCCAGGCGTTCACGGAAGAGCGGGTTTACTCCATAGTTGCAGTGATAGCCCTCGGGAGCGGCGCGTCCCTGGTAAATCCCGTCTAGCAGGGAACCTGACTGGAAGCGAATCGGCTCGTGCCGGCCGACCAGCGAGCAGGTCAGCGGTGTGATCACAGGGCTGGTTGCCCGCGGATTGGATTCGGCGTGATCGGCGTCAGCCAGGTGCAACACGTGGCGCGCGAATTCGATCAACGCATGCTGGAAACCTCCGCAGGTGCCGAGAAAGGGACGCTGGGTTTGGCGCGCGAATCGGATGGCCGCGATCGCGCCTTCCATGCTGCGGTAGGGACTGCCGGGCACGCACCACACCGCGTCGTAGGCCGTGAGCTGGCGCGGGGCATCCGTGATCACGTCGGTACCGATCCAGTCGGCTGTGACCGGGCATCCGGTAGTTTGGGCGGCCAGTTCCAAGGCCAACGGGATCGCCCCGTGGGCGACCACCTTGGTGTTGAAATCTCCGATGAGGGCGAGGCGGGGCATGTCAGCGGTCCTCCTGGGTGACATGCATCGCGGCGGCGGCTTGGCGGGGCGGGATGAGTGCCTGGGTTTGGCTCTTGGCGATGGTGATCAGCGCGACGCCGGCGATGATAATCGTCGCCGATACGAAGAGCCGGGGGCTGAGCGGTTCGTGCAACACCAGCCAACCGAGGAAGACGGCGACGATCGGATTCGCGTAGGCATACGTCGAAACCTTGGACGGCGTGCTGTGTTTCATCAGCCAGGTGAAGGTGCTGAAACCGATCAGCGAGCCGAAGATCATCAGGTAGACCCACGCCACGACTGAGCGGCTGGTGATTAGTGAGGGATCGAACCGGGCCAGTTCCCCGGTGGCCAGACTGCCGAGCAAGAGCCAGCCGCTGCCGCAGATCATCTGGATGCTAGCCGCCGTGAAAGGCTCGGCGGGGTTGCGCGTGTAGCGGGTGATCATCATGCCTGTGCTCCAGAGAAACGTGGCGGCGAAGAGGACCAATACGCGGCGGGGGTCGAGGCTGCCCACGCCGGTGGACATCACGTCCGGACCAACCAGAATCACCAGGCCGGCAACGCCGAGGACCAAACCGAAAAACACGAGGGCGGTGGGGCGGGAGCCGCGCTGGCCGTCCTTGAACCAGGCCAACACGGCCCAGTCCATGAGGACGATGCAGACCGGCCCGGCGGAAATGATTAGGGTGGCAATGCCCGAAGGGATTTTCTGTTCCGCCCACGAAACGAGACCGTTGCCGCCGAGGCAGAGGAAGGCGCCGATGATGGCGTTGTCGCGCCATTGCTCGCGAGTGGCTCGAAAGCCGCGGGTGAATGCGATGAAGCCGGCGACGATCAGCCCCGCGACCAGAAAACGGGAACTCGCCATGAGGAAAGGTGGCATCGATTCGACCGCGATGCGGATGCCGAGATAGGTCGAGCCCCAGATGATGTAGATGGCGGCGAAGCCGGCGATGATGGAGGTGCGGGAGGGAGCGGACAAAGGTAAGGAGGACTAGGAGGTTTGTATTCGGTTCATGCTCGTTCTCGTTCCCGGATTCATTTCCCTTCTCTCGGAGTCCGGATGACGGAGAGAACGAGTAAGAATAGAAGAATGGGAACGAGTGGATTCAGCGCCGGGCCCCGCCGTCGTTGATCCAGTGGTATTCCATGTAGCGGGCGGTGCGTTGCGCGGTCTCGGCGCCGTGCAGCCGGGCCACGAGGTGGAGGGAGAGATCTATACCGGCGGAAATGCCGGCCGCGGTCAGCACGTGACCGTCATCGGTGAACCGCACGTCTTCCCGTACGTTGGCGGTGGGTTCCAGTGCGCGCAGCTGATCAAAACTCTGGTAGTGCGTGGTGGCGGTGAGTCCCGCCAACAACCCCGCTTTGGCCAGCAACAGCGAGCCGGTGCAGACGGAAGCGACTATCTCGACCTGGGGGGCTTTCCGCCGGATCCAGTCAATCACACTCGCCTGGTTGAGGAGTGCGCGCGTGCCGAAACCACCCGGGATGATGAGCAGGTCCGGAGGAGGCAGCGATTCAAGGGTGTGTTCGGGCACGAGCTTGAGTCCGTTGCGTGCCCGCACCGTGCCGGGGGTGAGGCCCACGGTGTGGACGGTGAACAGCGATTCACCCGCGAGTTCCCGGGTGACCGAGAACACCTCGAAGGGGCCGGCAAAGTCGAGTACCTCGACATCGTCGAAGATCAAAATGGCTACGTTGCGCATGGGAGGACAGAGGGCTGCGGAAGCGGTTGGTCAGGGGACCAACCCCCCAAGGATCGGAATGCGGGCATATCGGTGGCTGGGTAAGGGCGAAAAACAGGCAAGGCATTCTGGACGGGTCATGCGATGCGTTCAGTGACCACGTCTCACAGTTGCTGTTTGACGAGCTCGCCCAGCGTGCGCAGGGAGGCCTCGATTTCGTCGGACCAAGGCACGCTGCAGCTCATGCGCAGGCAGTTGGTGTAACGGTCCTTCACGGAAAAGAGGTGGCCGGGAGAGATGTTGATGCGCTTGTTGAGCGCATCGTTCCGCAGGCGCAAGGTGTCCACCTTGGGCGGGAACTCCACCCAGATGAAATTGCCACCCGAGGGGCGGCTGTAGCGGGTGCCCTCGGGGAAGTACTTTTGCATGCCTTGGGCGAACAGATGCAGATGCTGATGGTAGGCCCGCCGCAGGGAGCGCAGATGATGGTCGTAGCCCCCGTCGCGGAGGAATTCGGCCAGCGCCTTCTGCAGCACGAGGGGCGTGCCCATGGTGTTGGTGAACTTGAGCCGCCGCACGCGTTCGAGGTAGCGCCCGGGGGCGGCCCAGCCGACGTGAAAACCGGGGGCGAGCGTCTTGCCGAATGACGAGCAGAGCAAAACGCGGCCGTCCTTGTCCCAGGCCTTGAGGGGCTTGGGGCGGACATCGCCGAAGTGCGTGTCACCGTAGATGTCGTCCTCGATGGCCGGCAGATCGTGCTCGCAGAGCAGCTCGTAGAGGCGCTGCTTTTTTTCGTCGGGCATGACGGAGCCGAGCGGGTTGTGCAGGCCCGGCATGACCATGACGGCCTTGACCTCATTCTGGGCGATGGCCGTGCGCAGGGCGTCCAGGCAGATACCCTCGCGCGGGGAAGTGGGGATTTCCAGCGCGCGCAGATTGAGGCTTTGGATGATCTCGAGAAAGCCGAAGTAGGCGGGCGTCTCAATGGCCACCGTGTCGCCGGGCTTGGTGACCGCCCGCAGGCAGAGGTTAAGCGCCTCGGTGCAGCCGGTGGTGACGACGAGTTCGTCATGCCCGAGCGGAACGCCGGCCTGCAGGTAGCGGCGGGCGATCTCCCGGGTGAGCGGTTCATAGCCGCGGTTGAGGCTGGAGCGCACCAGCAGCGTCGGGTCGCGCCGGGCGACGGAGCCGAGGATGCGGGCAAGCTTCTTCGTGGGGAAAAGGCTGTGGTGGGGGCACGCCGAACCGAAGGGCACGTAGTCGTTGTTCTGCGCGTAGTCCATCACCTCGGCGGTGAGATCGTTCACCCCGACGTAGGAGGGCTTGGCCATGGGCTTGGCCATGCGGGGCTCGGGGGCCAGGCTGGGCGGACGCGGCCGCACATAATAACCGGATTGAGGGCGGGCCTCCAGAAAGCCGCGGTTTTCGAGCACGGTGTAGGCCTGGAGCACCGTGGCGATACTCACATCGCGTTGCCGCGACATGATCCGGACCGACGGTACCCGGTGGCCCGGACGCAGCGTGCCCTGCTCAACGAGGGTCTGGAGCGAGTCGGCCAGCTCGACATAAAGCGGCCGGGAGCCGTTCGCGGGGGAGGTCCGGGGTGAAGCGATGTTCTTGGGAGGAGCGAACTCAATCATGGCGTGGAGTGGTTGGCCGCGGACTATACGCGAAACGGATCGGGTCCAGTAGCGGCAACGCGCCAAGATTGGAACCAGTACAGTTGCTTCAATAGCAAACTGTGACCATGACAATTATCCCGATAGTGGGACGCCCGGGATCAAACCAGAATGTGCCCCTGCAGGTAGAGGGTGGCGTGGCCGGCGATTTTCACCCGATCACCGGCCAGTTCGCACCAGAGTTCGCCACCGCGGGCCGAGACCTGCCGGGCGTGCAGCCGGGGGCGGCCCAATCGTTGGGCCCAATAGGGGGTGAGCACGCAATGCGCGGATCCGGTGACGGGATCCTCCGGCACACCGACGCGGGGCGCGAAGAAACGGGAGACGAAATCACAATCCGTTCCGGGCGCGGTGACAATCGTGCCGTACTGCTCGAGGGTCGCGAGCGCGGCGAAATCGGGCTGCAGCGCGAGCACTTCGGCCGCGGTGTTGAAAATGGCGAGGTTGGCCTGGGCCTGGGCATAGTGGGCGGGCTTGGCCCCCAGCCCCTGCAGCAGGGCGGGCGGGGAAGGCATGGGCACCGCGGGCCGGGCAGGAAAGTCGAGTTCGATCCGGCCGTCAGAGAGGCGTTGGACAACCAGCGGGCCGGAACGCGAGTCAAACTCCAGGCGTGATCCGCCAAAACCCAGTTGGGTGAAGAGCGTGAAGGCCGTGGCGACGGTGGCATGCCCGCAGAGATCCACTTCGGCTTTCGGCGTGAACCACCGCAGGTGATAGCGTCCTGGAGTGACGGGAACAAAGAAGGCGGTCTCGGCCAGGCCGTTTTCAAAGGCAATCTGCTGCAAGAGTCGATCGTCCGGCCACCGCTCGAGCGGCACGACCGCGGCAGGGTTGCCGCGAAAGAGCTGCGAGCTGAAAGCGTCGACCCAGAAAAGCGGGAGTTTCATGATCGCAGTCTAGCGCAAATCCCGGCTCCGGGATAGGCGCAGTTCCCGCGTGTGCGGGCCTGCGCAGTTGCGTCGGCGGCTTCACTTTCGCGGCGATGCGCATTCCTGAGACTCATCACGGAGTGAGCAGCATGCGTCGGCATGGCCTTTAGCAAAAATCTTGCGCGGCTTCCGAAGCCGTTGCGCCTCGACATCCCGCGCGGTGTGCGTAGCAATTTGCCGTCACCCAAAGCCGTTCACTGCATGTTCAACCTACCCCATTTCCGTTGGTTTTTCTGCGGCTTGGCATTCTGGGCAGCAACGCTCCCGGTCCGGGCAGAGGGATCATTGGAGAAGGTCGTGTTGCAGCTGCCTTTCCGTCATCAGTTTCAGTTCGCCGGGGCCTATGCAGCGGTCGAAAAGGGGTATTTTCGGGAAGAGGGCCTGGATGTCGTGGTGAAGCCGACTTCGGGGCAGGTGCACAATTCCATCGACGAAGTGCTGGCCGGGCGCGCGGAGTTTGGCATCTCCCAGGGACCGCAACTCGTCTCCAGCCGCATGGCGGGAATGGGCGTCGTGGTCGTGGCGGCGATCATGCAACATTCACCCCAAGTGTTGCTGACTCTGGCCTCGGACAACCTCAACACGCCGCACGACCTCGTGGGCAAACGGGTGGCGCTGGACCTCACTTCGCTGCAGTCCGAAGTCCGTCTGATGTTGGAGCACGAAGGCGTCGGTTTTGACCGGGTCAAGGTGGTGCCGAACAACTGGGATTCCAATGAACTGCTCGATGGGACGGCCGATGCCATGAGTGGGTTTATCATCGACATCCCCTACGAGATGAGCCGCCTCGGCAAGCCCGTGCGAATCATCCGGCCCTTGGACTATGGGGTGGATTTCTACGGCGACTGCCTTTTCACCAGCGATCTGGTGCGCAAGGCGAAGCCACAACTGGTGGCAAAGATGCGTCGGGCGCTCCTGCGGGGCTGGGACTATGCCCTGCATCACCCGGATGAGCTCATCAACCTGATCGTGGTCAAGTATCCCGCCGGGGATGTCATCAAGAGCCGACCGGCTTTGGACCCCGACGCGATGAAGTATGAGGCGAGCCAGACGGCCCTCCTGATCAACGCCGATCTGATCGAGCTGGGCAGGATCAATCCGGGACGGTGGCGGCACATGGGAGAAGTCATCCGGGCCTACAGCGGGCAGGGCGATGTCGCCGAGATCGAGCAAATGATCTACGCCACGCCCTTGACCTTGATGCAGGAGGTGCAAGGACGGGCGCACTTGCTGCTTTGGGGTCTCGCGATCGCCCTCGTGGTGGTGGTGGCAAGCGTATTGACCAATCGCCGTCTGCAATCGCTTGTCAGGCGTCGTACCGAAGAGCTGCAACAATCCGAGCAGCGGCAGCGGGAATATTTCGACCTGGCGCCGGCGCCGATCGTGATCGAGGACTATACGGCCATCATGGAGGAGTTGGGCCGGTTGCGGGCCGAAGGCGTCCGGGATATCCGGGTTTTTCTGGAGCAGAACCCCGCGCGAGTCCGGGAATTGTCGAAGAAAAAATGTGTGGTGACCGCCAATCGCCATGCGCTGCGCCGTTCGGGGTTCGACTCAGTCGAGTCGATGAACCGGTTGCTGACGGAACGGATGACCGCGCAGGCGCTGGAGGTCTTCGTCGACGAACTGGACGCGCTTTGGAACGACGTGGATCACCTGACCCTGGAGAAATCGTACCTGAACATGCAGGGCGAGCTCGTCCACATGCTCATCAACTGGGAGGTCGGTCGCAAGGACGGCCGGCTCGATCATACCCGGGTGCGGCTCGTCTTCACCGACGTCACCCAACAGAAGAAGACGGAAGAGGCCTTGCGCGAAAGCGAGGCGCGTTACCGTCAGATTTTTGAGCAGGCGCCGATTGCTGTCGTGGAGTTCGATTACTCGCGTCTGGTGCCTTGGTTCAAGGAACTGCGGGAAAAAGGCGTGACCAGCCTCGCGGATTATCTGGAGGACAATCCGGATGCGCGGCAGACCGTGCTCACCCTGGCCCCGATCACCAATGTCAATCAAGCCACCCTGAAAATCGTCGGAGCCGGTTCGAAGGAGGAGCTGTTCAAAAGGATGGATGAGATTTTCACCGAAAGCACGGTGGCCATCCGCTGCTCCAACGTGGTGCGTGTTTGGGATGGTTTTCTATCCTCGATCGGTGAATTTGAGGTGCGGCGCCTGGACGGGTCGATCCGCACCTTGTCCTTCCAGTGGCAGATGTATGAGGAAAATGGCGTGCCTTCGTTCGGGCGGACGCAGGCTGTCCTGACGGACATCACCGACCGGCTGGCGGCCGAAAAAGCGCTGCGTGAAAGCGAGGCGCGTTATCGTGAGCTCTTCGAGCAGGCCGCGGGCGGGATCTATCGTTCCAGCCCGGATGGAACCTTTCTCACCATCAATCCGGGCCTCGCCCGGATCTTTGGCTTCACCCGTCAGGAGGAAATGCTGGCGTGGATGGACAAGAATGAAGCCAAGTCGCTCTACGTGAAACCGGGCCGCCGGCAGGAGTTTATCGCCGCGATGGATGATCAGGGGCAGGTGGCGGATTTCGAATCGGAGGTCAGGCACCGCAGCGGAGGCACCATCTGGATCTCTGAGAATGCGCGCACGGTCCGGGACAAGCACGGACATGCGCTCTATTACGAGGGGTTTGTCACCGACATCACCGCCCGGCGACACCTCGAGGAGGAGATGGCGCGGGCTTCCAAGCTGGAGGCCGTGGGGTTGCTGGCCGGTGGCATCGCCCATGATTACAACAACATCCTCACGGTCGTGCTCGGCAATATCACGCTGGCGGAGGCGGATACCGACGCGGACAACGCCATCAGTGCGCGGCTGGCCGATGCCCGGCGGGCCACTTTGCGCGCCCGTGACCTGACGCTGCAGCTGCTCACCTTTGCCAAGGGTGGCGAACCGGTCAAAACGAGTCTCGAATTGCCGGAGTTGCTCAAGGAAGTGACCAACTTCTCCCTGCACGGTTCAAAGGTGCGCAGCGAGTTCAAGCTCACCGACGGTCTTTGGGCGGTCCATGCCGACAAGGGCCAGATCGGTCAGGTGCTGCAGAATCTGGTCATCAACAGTGTGCAGGCGATGCCGGGCGGCGGCGTGATCACGATCTCGGCGGAGAATTGCGAATACTCGGGTGCCAATGCCCCGGGTGGCATAGCGGCGGGCAGGTATGTACATTTGAGCGTGAGTGATGTCGGGGTGGGGATCCCGAGGGAGAACCTGGCCAAGATCTTTGACCCGTACTTCACCACCAAGCCGCAAGGCACCGGCCTGGGCCTGGCGACCTGTTACTCGATCATCAAGAAGCATGCCGGCCATGTTGAGGTGGAGTCGGCCACCGGCCGGGGGACCACTTTTCATCTCTGGCTGCCGGCCATTCAGGGGCAGGTGACCAGCAAGGGATCCGGTTCGTCGGGAAGCCGTTCTCCCTTCCGGGTGCGCATCCTCTTCATGGACGACGAGGCCACCATCCGGGGCATGGCTGAGATATTCATGCAACGGCTGGGCTTTGACTGTGATTTGGTGGCTGACGGCGCCGAAGCCGTGAAAAAGTACCAGGAAGCGCTGGAGAAGGGCCGCAAGTACTCGCTGGTGCTGATGGACCTCACTGTTCCCGGCGGCATGGGAGGCCGGGAGGCCATGGAGCAGCTGCGGCGCCTCGATCCTTCGGTTTGTGCCATTGTTTCCAGCGGTTATTCCCGTGATCCGGTCATGTCCAATTACCATGCGCATGGTTTCCGGGCCGTCCTGCCCAAGCCGTACGGATTGGCGCAGTTGCGCAAGGTCGTGCAGGAGACCCTGGACGAATCCGGCGTCTCCGGCTGATCTGCAAGAAAACAATGCACAAATCCCGTGGTTGCCTGTCTGCAGCCCGGATGAAGCCATTGTTTCCTGATGTTATTTCCCGAATTGTCGCCGTGGCCCTGTTATCGCTCCTGCCGTTGGCCGGTGGCTGCGTGATCGTCGCCGCCGGGGCTGCCGGGGCCGGCGCCGTAGCCTATGTGCGCGGTGAATTGTCGGCCGGCCTCGAGCACGAACTGACACCCGTCTACAAGGCCACCCAACGAGCCCTGAAGGAGCTGGAATTTGCCAAGATCTCGGAGCAAAGCAGCGCGGTGGATGCCCATTTGCTGTATCGCACCGCCCTCGACCGCCGGGTCGAGATCAAGCTGAAGAAGACCGGCAGTCGACTCACCGAGGTGCGGATCCGCATCGACCTGATCGGTGATCAGGCCCTGGCCCGGACGATTCTGGACAAGATCAAGGCCGAGCTGGACTAGTCTTTCCGGGTCCGGATTTTTTTGCGGGGTTGCAATGGCGGGCCAAGGGCGTGATAAGCGCCCCTGTAATTCATGCTCCGCAAGCTCCTTTCCAAGATTTCTCAGTCGTTCAAGCCCGGTACCAAACGGGTCGAGGCGGCCAAGCCCTCCCAACCGGCCAAGCCCCAGCACCGCGACGGCGGACGCCCGCCTCGCGGACGTCATGACAAAAAAGCCACGGCCCATGACCATGGGTCCTCCGCCCGCCCGCCGCAGGCTCCCCAGGCCCGGTCCCCCCGTCCGGCCCCGAAGGCCGCCAGCCACGCGCCCAAGCCGTTGCCCGACGTGCCGAAGCTGGACACCCCGTTCTCGGCCTTGGGCCTGGGTGATCGCATCGCCTATGCCGTTCAGCAGAAGGGCTACGAGAACCCCACGCCCATCCAGGCGCAGGCCATTCCGGTCGTGCTGGCTGGCAAGGATGTGATCGGTTCCGCCCAGACCGGCACCGGCAAGACCGCCGCCTTTTCGCTCCCGATTTTGCAACGGCTGGGGACTCACGGGAGCATCCGCTGCCTCGTTCTCGAACCCACCCGCGAGTTGGCGCTCCAGGTCGAGGAATCGTTCAAGGAATATTCGAAGTTCACCGACCTGCGCACGACCGTCATCTACGGCGGTGTCGGTTACGGCAAGCAGCGCGAGGACCTCGCGCGCGGCATGGATATTCTGGTGGCCACGCCGGGCCGGTTGCTGGACTACATGGAGCAGGGGGAGATTCGCCTGGATCACATCGAGACGCTCGTGCTCGACGAGGTCGACCGCATGCTCGACATGGGATTTCTGCCCGATGTGAAACGCATCGTGGCCAAGGTGCCGAAGTCGCGCCAGACCCTCTTCTTCACCGCGACCCTCCCGCCCGAGATCGAGCAGCTGGCCGCGTGGGCGCTGCGTGATCCGTTCAAGATTTCCGTCAGCCGCGAACGTTCGACGGCCGAGACGATCACGCACGCCTTCTACCCGGTGGTGCAGGCGCAAAAATTTGAGCTGCTCGCCCACCTGCTCGAGCAGACCCAGTATCACAGCGTGATCATCTTCTCGCGCACCAAGAGCGGCGCCGATTATGTCGCCAGCCGTCTCCAGCGGGCCGGACACACCTGTGCCGTAATGCACTCCGACCGCAGCCAGCAGGAGCGCGTGGACGCCCTCAAGGGCTTCAAGTCCGGCAAGCACGAGGTGCTCGTTGCCACCGACATCGCCGCCCGCGGTCTCGACATCGCCGATGTCTCGCACGTGATCAATTTTGACGTGCCCGAGAATCCGGAGGACTACGTGCACCGCATCGGCCGCACCGGCCGGGCCCAGAAGAGCGGTGACGCCTTCACTTTGGTGACCGAGGAAACCTGGCGCGATGCCCGCAGCATCGAGCGTTTCATCGGCATGAGCATCGAGTGGAAGAAGGTCGACGGCTTCAACTACACCTACTCGGGTATCTTTGACGGCGGCGGCATGCCGCAGGCCGCCCCGGAGAAGCCGAAAAGCCGCCTGATGCGCGGCGGCCGGCGCTAAAAAATCTGCGTCTTCCCGGCCGGCGGTGCGTCTGCTCGGGGTGAATCCAAATCACCCATGAACAAGACTGCACCGACCTGCGATCCCATCAGGGGATACGTCCGTGAGCGCGACGGCGCCATCGCGACCAACGCCGATGCCGGCGCATCCGCAGGCAGTTGCGACGGTGCCCCTCAGTCCGATGCGACGGCCTGCGCAGTTGCGGACGAGGAGAGCACGAGTAACGCTGCCGGAAAGTCCGCCGGTTCCCTCCGGCGGTAGCAGGTGTGTTGTGAGGAACGAATCGGGAGCAGGTGACAATCCGGTGACAGCACCAATGTGGGCTTGCCACGTATTCCCTGAGGAGAATATGTCGGGGGCATGGAGTTGGTCCGCATCTACGAGTGTCTATGTGACGTGACCCGCCTGCGCCTGTTGCATGTGCTGGGGCAGGGACCGCTCTGCGTGTGCCACTTCCAAGCGGTGCTGGACGAACCGCAGGTGAAGATTTCCAAGCATCTCGCCTACCTGCGCGAGCGCGGGTTGGTGGAGGCCACGCGCGAGGGCAAGTGGATGGTCTATGCCTTGCCGGCGAATGTGGCCCCCGAATTGCGTGCGAATCTCGCCTGCCTGCAGGACTGCGTCCGCGAGAAACCGGTTTTCCGGCACGATCTCGCCCGCCTGCGGCGACTGGCGCCCCAACCGCCGGCCGCCGGTTCCTGCGGGTGCGGCTCGATGGCCCGGTCACGGACGCGTGGTACCAAGACTCTTTCCTCATGAAAAAAGCCCGTATTGCCATCAACGGATTCGGTCGCATCGGCCGTCTCACTTTTCGCGCGGCCTGGGATTGGCCAAAATTCGAATGGGTGTTGATCAACGACCCCAAGGGCGGCGCCGAGGGTGCGGCTCATCTGCTCACGTTTGATTCCGTGCAGGGCCGCTGGCCACGGGAGGCAGTCGCGGACGGTGCAGGTGCCATCCGCGTCGGGGAGCAACGCATCGCCTTCACCGAGCAGGCGAAGCCCGGTGAGGTGGATTGGTCGGCCCACGGGGTGGACATCGTCCTGGAATGCAGCGGCAAGTTCCGCACGCCTGAGCAACTGGGCGCCTATTTCGAGCGCGGCGTGAAGAAGGTCATCGTGGCCGCCCCGGTGAAAGGCGCCGACGCGCTCAACATCGTCATGGGCGTGAATGATCACCTCTATGAACCGGGCCGCCACCGGCTCATCACCAATGCCTCGTGCACGACCAACTGCCTCGCGCCCGTGGTGAAGGTGATCCATGAAGGCATTGGGATCGAGCACGGCGCGATCACCACGGTGCACGATGCCACCAACACCCAGACCATCATCGATGCCCCGCACAAGGACCTGAGACGTGCCCGCGCTGCCGGGCTCTCGCTGATTCCGACAACCACCGGGAGCGCCACTGCCATCGGTCTCATATACCCGGAGCTGCTGGGCAAACTCAACGGACACGCCATTCGCGTGCCGCTCCTGACCGGCTCGTTGACGGACTGCGTTTTCCAGGTGAAGCGGGACACCACGGTGGAGGAGGTCAATGCGCTCCTCAAAGCGGCGAGTGAGACGGTTCCGTTGAAGGGCATCCTGGGTTACGAGACCCGGCCGCTGGTCTCCATCGACTTCAAGGGCAATCCTGCCTCCGCCACGATCGACGCGCTCTCCACGATGGTGGTGAACAAGCGCCTCGTGAAGATCTATGCCTGGTACGACAACGAGTGGGGCTACTCCAACCGCATGGCCGAGCTCACGCGCAAGGTTGCGGCTTCCCTCTGACACCGGCCAACCCGCCAAGCTTGAACCTGCGCAACTACAGCATCGTCACCGGCGCCTACTGGGCGTTCACGCTCACAGATGGCGCGCTGCGCATGCTCGTGCTGCTGCACTTCGCCCGCCTCGGTTACAGTCCGGTGCAGCTGGCCTTCCTGTTTCTGCTCTATGAGTTTTGCGGGATCGTCACGAATCTCCTCGGCGGATGGCTGGCGAGTCGTCTGGGACTGCGCATCACCCTTTTGGCCGGACTGCTGCTGCAGGTCCTGGCTCTCGGCATGCTCGCGGGACTGAATACCGCTTGGAGTGAACTCTGGTCGGTCGCCTATGTGATGGGTTCACAGGCACTGTCCGGGGTGGCGAAGGACCTCACCAAGATGAGTGCCAAGAGCGCGATCAAGGTGCTGGTGCCGGCCGGGGCCCATGGGGCGTTGTTCAAATGGGTGGCGGTGTTGACCGGCTCCAAGAACGCGCTGAAGGGGGTCGGCTTCTTCCTCGGGGGCTGGCTGCTGGTCGCGTTGGGGTATGTCGGCGCGCTGGGGGCGATGGCCGGTCTGTTGTTGCTGGCCTGGCTCGTGGCCTGGCGGAGCCTGCCCGTGGAGCTGGGCAAGGCGAAGGCCAAGGTCGGCTTCTCGCAGCTCTTCGCCAAGAGCCGCCCAATCAATATCCTCTCGGCGGCGCGGTTCTTTCTCTTCGGGGCCCGCGACATCTGGTTCGTCGTGGGCGTGCCGGTATTCCTGAGCACGGCGCTCGGCTGGGATGGCGCGCGGGTCGGCGGCTTCATGGCGTGCTGGGTGATCGGGTACGGCATCATCCAGTCCGGCGCTCCGGCGCTGCTGCGCGGTCGCGTGCCGGCGGGGGGAACCGCGACGTTGGCGGGATTTGCCCTGACGGGTGTGGCGGCAGCCATTCCGCTTCTCCTCGGGGCCGGCTTTGCGCCCGGACCCGTGATCGTGGGCGGGCTCGCCGCCTTTGGGGCCGTCTTCGCACTCAACTCGGCCATCCACTCTTACCTGATCCTGGACTATACCGATGACGACAAGGTCGCCCTGAATGTGGGGTTCTACTACATGGCCAACGCCGGGGGACGCCTGATCGGCTGCCTGCTTTCGGGCGTGCTGTATCAGATGGCCGGACTGGCCGGGTGTCTGTGGGGTACCGTTGCCTTCGCCGGGGTCGCAGCCGTCATCGCCCTGGCCTTGCCGCGCACCGCGCTTCATCCGGTGCCCGTTACGTCTGCTTGAGAGGGGTGGAGCGGCCCGTCCGGCTGCAATAGCCTCAAATCCTGGAACCGGCTCAGCAGGCGTAGACGCCGCCGTTGATGTCGAGGGTGGCTCCGTTGATGAAGCCGTCGTACTCGCTGGCGAGAAACACCACGGCGCGCGCCACGTCGTCGGCACTGCCGCCGCGGCCGAGCGGGATGCCGGCCACCGTGGCCTTGGCAGATTCCGCCGTGGTGTGCGTGTTGTGGAACGAGGTGCCGAGGATCAGACCCGGGGCGAGGGCGTTGACGCGCACGCCTTCCGCGCCGAGCTCGCCCGCCAGAGAACGGGTGAAGGTCAGCACCGCGCCCTTGGCGGTCGAGTAGGCCAGCGAGCCGGCGTGTCCGCCCTTGCGTCCGGCCAGTGAAGAAAGGTTCACGATGCTGGCGCCCCCGCGGGACTTGGCCGCCGCGATCAGATGCGGCGCGGCCGCCCGCGTGACGCGGCGCACGCTGTCGACATTGAGGGCGATGGTCTGGGCCCAGAAATCGTCATCCGCGTCCGCCAGCGAGCGCCGGCCGATGAGGGAGCCGGCGTTGTTGACGAGCACATCGAGCCCGCCGAGGAACCTGACGGCCTCGGCCACCAGCTGTTCGCAACCGGACGTCTGCGTGAGGTCGGCACTGGCATGGGCGTAGCGCCGGCCCAGTTTGACGGCCTCGGGCTCGACCTCGCGCGCGGCATCGGCGCTGCTCCGATAGTGGACAAAAACATCGCAGCCCGCCGCGAGCAGGTGGCGGGTGATGGCGAGACCGATGCCTTGGGCGCCGGCGGTGACGAGGGCGCGTTTGCCGAGAAGCTTATTCATAATCATTAGATAAGGCCCACCTAGGGGCCAACGTCAACCTTGCGCCGCCCTTTCCGCTTGGTTCCCGGCCACTGGCGCGGGCGACGGGAATTAGGCGTTGCGCGTCGCCGGGCACCCCCAACGCTCGGCGGCTTCCATGAAACTCGACATCCCTGCCGGCGACTTCGCCGGTTACATCTTTGATTGCGACGGCACGCTGGTTGACACCATGCCGCTGCATTATCGCGCCTGGGACCGGGCCATGCAACAGGCGGGCTTGAAGGGCACGTTGAGCGAGGAGCTGTTCTATTCCCTCGGCGGCATGCCGACGCTCAAAGTCGCGGCGGTCTTTGCGAAGCATTACGGGCTGACCATCGATGTGGACCATGTCTTCCACCACAAGGAGGAAATGTTCCTCGAGATGCAGGCGGAGATGAAGGTCATCCAGCCGGTGGTGGACTTTGCCCGCAAGCTGCATGGCAAGCTGCCCATGAGTGTGGCCTCGGGCGGACCCAAGCCGGTGGTCAAGAAGACCCTCGAGCTGATGCACCTGACGGATCTCTTCCCCGTGGTGGTGACCCCGGAGGATGTGGCGCACGGCAAACCTGCGCCCGACATGTTCTTGCTGGCGGCCAAGAAAATGGGTGTGCCGCCGGAACGTTGTCTGGTGTTCGAGGATGCCGGCCCCGGTTTCGAAGCCGCCGTCGCCGCGGGCATGCAGTATGTGCGCGTACCCAGCCGGGCGACCTGAGCTTTTGATTTGAACCGGACCCGCAACCCGCTTCGTTTCGCTGCATGACTTTCGCCGAACTGGCCAATCCGGGAATCCTGACCCAACCGGTCTACGAGGCGGGCAAGCCTATCGAGGCGGTCGCCCGCGAGCTCGGTCTGGATCCGGCGGGCATCATCAAGCTCGCGTCGAACGAAAACCCTCTCGGGACGTCTCCGCTCGGGCTGGCGGCGGCACAGCGGGCCCTGCAGGAGGCGCACCTCTATCCGGATGGCGGTTACTTTGCCTTGCGCAAGAAACTGGCCGACAAGTTTCGTCTGGGCATGGACCAGTTCGTGATCGGCAACGGCTCCAATGAGCTGATCGAGCTCCTGGGCCATGCTTTTCTGTCACCAGGCAGCGAGTGCGTGATGCACCGTTCGGCGTTTGTGGTCTATAAGCTGGTCACGCTCATGTTCGGGGCCACTCCGGTGGAAGTACCGTTGGGTCCCGGACTCAAACAGGACACGGCGGCCTTGCTGGCCGCGATCACGCCGCGCACCCGGCTCGTGTTTCTGGCGAGTCCGGCGAATCCCACCGGCGTGACCAACACCGCCGACGAAATCGCCGCGCTCATCACCGGTCTGCCACCGCACGTGATCCTCGTGATGGACGAAGCTTACGCGGAGTACCTGGAGAACGCGCCTGACTTGCGGCCGTTCATCGCCGATGGGCGCAAGGTGATCTGTTTGCGGACTTTTTCCAAAATCTACGGATTGGCGGCGTTGCGCGTCGGCTATGGCTATGCCGCGCCTGAACTCATCGCGATCATCCAGCGCGCCCGGCAGCCGTTCAATGTGAACGCCATCGCCGCGGCCGCCGCCACCGCGGCCCTGGACGACGAGGCCTTTGTCACGCGTTGCCGTCGGGAGAATCTGACCGGACTCACTCAGCTGGCGACGGGCTTCCAATCCTTGGGTTTGGAATTTGTGCCGGGTCAGGGAAATTTTCTCCTGGTGAAGGTCGGCGACGGCGTGGCCGTGTTCGATGCTCTGCAGCGCCGCGGCGTGATCACGCGTCCGGTGAAAGGATATGGCCTGCCCGAGTGGCTCCGCGTCACCGTGGGAACCACGGCGCAGAACGAGCGGCTGTTGTCCGGGCTGAATGCGACTTTGAAAAAGTAGAGCCGGTCTTTGACCGGCTGGCCAGTCAGAGACTGGCCCCACGGATCAGGCGCACGCCCGACGGAGACGGTCGTTGATGGCGGTGGCCAAGCCGTCGGCGGTCGGGGGGAGGCGTTCGATCACAATCTGACGGTGTCCGCCGGCGTCGGCTTCGCGCAACACGCGATAGAGGTTGCGGGCGATATCCGGCAGGGCGCCGCGGCGGCTGAGCCAATACGCACCGGCCACCTGGGGGCCGGCGGGCTGACGCAGAAAGATCACGGCTTTGTCCGGCGTCGGCTGGCCGGGTCGTGCAGACAGGCTTAACGGCGTGCGCGGGCTGTAGTGCTTGGCGAGCAGGCCAGGCGCGATCTGCCGGGCGCCGGCTTTGGCGGCACGACGCACCGTGGTGACTTTGGTCTTCAGCACCTTGGTCAGCTGCGCGGCGCTGATGGCACCGGGACGCAAGATGCGGGGACGGTTCGGGTTGGTTAGGTCGAGCACCGTCGATTCGACGCCGATCGGGCATTCGCCGCCGTCGAGGATGTGGCCTATGCGGTTGCCGAGTCCTTGCTGCACATGCGCGGCCGAGGTCGGGCTGATGTAACTGAACGGGTTGGCGCTGGGCGCGGCAAGGGGAACACCGGCCAGTTCGAGCATCTCGCGCGCGAGCGGGTGGGCGGGGGCGCGCAGGGCGACGGTGTCACCGCCGGAGGTCACGATGTCGGGCACGCAGGCTTTTCTGGGCAGAACGATCGTCAGCGGGCCGGGCCAGAAACGGCGGACGACGCGACGCGCGACGGCGTTGAACTCGGCCAATTGTTCTGCATGGGCCAGATCGAGCACGTGGACGATGAGCGGATCGTTGGCTGGGCGGCCTTTGGCGCGGAAGATGGCGCGGCAGGCCTTGGCATCAAGCGCGGGCGCGGCGAGACCGTAAACCGTTTCCGTCGGAATCGCGACCAGCCCGCCGCGGCGCAGCACCTGGGCGAGACGGCGGAGGTGGGCGGAAGTGGGTGGGAAAATCCGGGCCTTCATGGCGGGCAATAAAAAAGCCGGAGCGGATGCTCCGGCTGAAAGCGCTGCGCAGGCAACGGCTTATTGCATCGTCAGCATGTTGCGCGCGGACTTGATCTTGGACGTGATCGCGCGCTGCTCCTTGGCCGACAGGTGGGTGTACTTGCGCGGCAGAATCTTGCCGGTGTCGGTGATGAAGCGGCTATAAAGCTGGGGGCTGGTCAGGGGAACCTGCTGCGGAGTGAGGGTCTGGGTCTTCGTTTCGGTCGTGCTCATGTTTAAAAGTTGGAGGGCGGAACGTTGGGAATCGGCTTCCCTCTGTCAACGGGCATTTTTTGGGTTGCCAATGACCGGTGGTGGACATGTTTGGAAATGTCTTTAGTCCCCGTAGCTCAAATGGATAGAGCGCGCGTTTCCTAAACGTGTGATCCCGGTTCAATTCCGGGCGGGGGCACCAGCCCTCGCTCCGGAGGAGCTTCGGCACGGGGAGCCAGCGTCCGATCGGGCCCACAAAGGGCCTTGGGATGGACATCGGCGGGTCCACTTTTCGCCAGCTGGGGGACTCGACTTGAGCGTCACATCCCGCTGCGGAAGGTGTTGTGGTCGATGACGCCGCTGGCGCGGACCTGCTTCAGGGCCTGGCCGTACTCTGCCAGAACCTTGAGCGCGTAACGCAGGCGTTGGCGTTGCATGGCGTCTTCCTTGCCGAGGTCGGGTGAATTGTCGGGGGAGTTCAGGTTTTGCTCGGCGTGATGGATGATGACGTGTTCGGGAATCCAGCACAGCCGGTTGTTCTTGGTGCCGCTCATGCGGAGTTCGGCCACGGGGTAACTGCCGCCGCGTGACGCAGAGACCGTCATGATGAGGCCAGGTTTGTGGCCGATTTCCGTGGCGGTGCAGTTGAGCAGGAAGTTCTTCACCCCCGGAGTCGCCATGCCGCCCCATTCCGGTGTCAGGATCACGAGCGCGTCGGCCGCCAGCAATTCGGCCGAGATCGGATCCCACAGGGCGTCGGGGGCGCCGCCACTGGCCTCATCCCACAAGGGCAGGGGATTGCCACTGAGGCTGAAAAGGTGCGTCTCGGCACCGGGATGCTCACGGGTCAGGACCGATTGCACGTATTGCGCCACCTTGAGGGTCTGGGCTTCCTGCCGGTGGCTGCCGCTGAGGATGAAAAAGCGCATGCCAACCTATGCCTTACCTAGGGCTTGCTTGCAAGCGGCGGGGGCGCAAACCTCCGCTGCTGTGCCCAATTCCTTCGGCAAACTCTTCCAAATTTCCACCTGGGGCGAAAGCCATGGACCCTCGGTCGGCGTCGTGATCGATGGCTGCCCGCCGGCGCTCCCCTTGACCGGGTCGGAGATCCAAGCCGATCTCGACCGCCGTCGGCCGGGCCAAAGTGACATCACCACCCCGCGAAAGGAATCCGACACGGTCGAGATCCTGTCCGGTCTGTTCGATGGCCGCACGACGGGTCATCCGATCGCCCTGCTGGTGCGCAATGCCGATCATCGGTCCGAGGCATATGATGAGATGCGCGAGAAATTCCGGCCGTCCCACGCAGATTTCACCTACACGACCAAGTACGGTTTCCGCGACCACCGGGGTGGCGGTCGTTCATCGGCTCGCGAGACCATCGGGCGCGTCGCCGCGGGAGCGATTGCCCGCAAGATTCTCACTTTGGCCGGCGACGTGGAAATCCGGGCCTACGTGACCCAGATCCACGACATTGTCGCTCCGGCGCTCGCCCAATACCCGACGCTGGCGCAGGTCGAGGCCTCGGCCGTGCGGTGTCCGCATCCGGCCACGGCGAAGAAAATGATCGCCCGCATCAAGCAGGTGCGCGCCAAGGGGGATTCGGTCGGCGGCGTCATCGAGTGCCGCGTGCGCGGCGTGCCGGTTGGTCTGGGCGAGCCCGTGTTTGACCGGCTGGAGGCCGACCTGGCCAAGGCGATGATGTCCCTGCCGGCCACCAAGGGATTCGAAATCGGCAGCGGTTTCGCCGGCGCCCTGCTCAAGGGGTCGCAGCATAACGACGTCTTCATCAACAAGCGCGGCGCCGTCGGCACGGTGACCAACAATTCCGGTGGCGTGCAGGGTGGCATCAGCAACGGCGAGGAGATCGTCTTCCGCGTCGCCTTCAAGCCGACGGCCACGATTTTGCAGGCGCAGCAAACGGTGGACCTCCGGGGTGCCGACACCGAACTCAAGGCGCGCGGCCGTCATGATCCCTGCGTCGTGCCCCGCGCCGTCGTGATCGTGGAGGCGATGGCCGCCTTGGTGCTCGTGGATCACTGGATGCGCCACTCCGCCCAGAACCGCACCTTCAAGTTCTGAGGTCGGACTTTCGCCAACCATAGACCGGACAGAGAGCGATCTGACCAGGTCCGAGGTACTGCCGCGAATAGGCACAAAGCAGAGCTCTTCGGGCCGGTCCTCCAGGCGCGATGCCCGAAGGTGATCTGCAGATCCAGTCGGCAGCACCTGCGAATTTCCTGACGCTTCCCGGCAAATCCGGCCACGGCATGGGTTTGGTTGCAATCTGGTTCCTCTTGGCGATCTTCGAAGGAAATGAACCCAGTTTACTTCATCATTGGCACTCCCGGATCCGGTCGGCGCGCGATCGTGCGCGACCTGGCTGACAACGGGTTTGCGGCTGAAGAGAAAGTGGTGGTGCTGCTCACGGAAAGCGAGGCGGCTGACGTGCAGGACGACAAGCTCGCGGCCCTGGCCAATGTCGAGGTGCGCCGCTGGAAGTGGGAAGCGCCGGAGATCCCGATCATGGAGCTGCCGGCAGAGGCCACGGTTTTCATGCTCGCTGATCCGCTCGCCAGTCCGATCGACCAGCTGGAGGCACTCAAGCCCTGGCTCGAGTCACAGGGCCGGGAACTTGCCCGGATCTTCTGCGTGGTGGACTGCCAGCTGGCCGAGAAGAACCCGGTGCTCCGGCAATGGTTCGACGCGTGCATTCACTTTGCCGACGTGGTGTTCCTGACCCGTCGCGAGGGCCTGGCCAACAAGTGGCTGAGCGACTTCATCAAGCACTTCAAGGATCAGCGCTTCCCCTGTCACTTCGTGCAGGTGAGGACCAAGGGCGAGCTGCCCACCCCGCTGGTGTGGCTGGATCCCACGGCCCGTCGCGTGACCCAGTATTTTGACGAAGGGGAGAGCTACGTGATCGAAGGCCTCGAGACCGATGACGAGGACGACGATGAGGACACGGGGCTGCTGCCACCGGAGCCGTACTTCACGCGCCTGACCAGCGGGCGGCGCGAGAAGGAAGTGCCGGATGTGCGCGACTTCCTGCCAAAGGCATAAGCAGAATCCCGCGGTAATCCCTGGATCGCATGGTCGAAGGGTAGGGCGGAGCGGCCCGCTCCGCCGAAGCGAACTTGGCGCCACCGGCACACCGGCCCCGTGCGCCCTCTTGTCGGGCCGCTTGCTCGAAATACCTTGCCCGAAAACCGGCGGCAAACTTGCCCCGGCCGGTGATAAGGTATCAGCATGATCCAACCCGCAACGCCGATGGCTTCCACCCTCCGTTCCCTGCCCACCGCCCGCACGATGTACCGGGCGTTGTCGCGGCGTGATTCCGCGTACGAGGGCGTTTTTTTCACCGGCGTGAAAACGACCGGGATTTTCTGCCGGCCCACGTGCAAGGCCAAGCGGCCCCGGGCGGAAAACGTGGAGTTTTTTCCCACGGTGACCGCGGCGTTGCACGGAGGCTATCGTCCGTGTCGGCTGTGCCGACCGATGGATGGCACCAAGCCGGTGCCGCCTTTGGTCGAGCAACTGCGCCGGGCGGTCGAGGCGGCGCCAGATGGACGCGTGACCGACAAGGAGCTCGCCGCGATGGGTGTCGAGCCCTCGACGGCGAGGCGGCAGTTCAAGGCGTACCACGGCATGACCTTTCACGCGTACCAGCGGGCCCGCCGCATGGGTCTGGCGTTGCGCGACGTGAAGTCAGGGAAGCCGGTGATCGAGGTGCAGCTGGCGCGCGGCTTCGAGTCCACGAGCGGATTCCGCGAAGCCTTTGCCCGGGTATTTGGTGCGTCGCCGCGCGGAGCCAAGGAGAAGGCGTGTCTGCTGGCGCGCCGCATCGAAACTCCCTTGGGCACCATGCTCGCGCTGGCCGATGACGCCGGACTGAGGTTGCTGGAGTTTGTCGACCGCCGAGGGCTGGAACGCGAACTCATCGCTCTGCGCCGGCGGCTAAAGTGTGCGATCGTGCCCGGCAATCACGCCACATTGGATGCCACGGCCCGGCAGCTGGCCGAATACTTTTCCGGCCAACGCGACCAGTTCGACGTGCCTCTGGCTCCAGTCGGCTCGGCCTTTCAATTGCGGGTCTGGGCGGAGCTGGGACGCATCCCACCGGGCAACACCCGCAGCTACGCTGAAATGGCCGAACGTCTGGGCATTCCCAAGGGCCCCCGAGCCATCGGTCGCGCCAACGGCTCCAACATGCTGGCTCTGGTGATTCCCTGCCACCGGGTGATCAACGCCGACGGCACGCTCAACGGCTACGCCGGCGGACTCTGGCGGAAGCAGCGCCTGCTGGAGCATGAGCAGAAAAGGAGCAAGGAACTGGGGGTAAGGAGCTAGGAATGGCCAAAGCGGGCTCCTGGAGGCCAATTATGTCAGGGCGGACCGGCCGGCTAACAAAACTCTTGCGCCACCGGGGGCGAAACGTATCCATTGCCCTTCCGTTTTTTGCCCAGGTGGTGGAATTGGTAGACACGCAGGTCTCAGAAGCCTGTGCCTAAAAGCATGGGGGTTCGAGTCCCCCCTTGGGCACCATTTAGGAAAATCCGCCGGCCTTACCGCCGGCGGATTTTTTGTGCCCCGTTTCGGGACCGCTCTCAATCTGTGAGCCCTTGGGTGCGGCCCAAGGCTAAAGCCTATCAATCAATCAAATCCTGAATGAGGAGCTCGGGCTTGACCGGTGTCGGGCTGAATTGGATGGCTTCGCGGATGAGGGCCTCGGCGCGGGTGGCTTGGGCGGCGTCGTTGGCGTGCAGGGTGCAGAGCACCGTGCCGGGGCCGACCATTTCGCCGACCTTGATGAGTTCGGTGATGCCAACGGCGTGGTCGATCTTGTCGGTGACGGCAGCGCGCCCTCCGCCGAGGGCCATGACGGCGTGTCCGCATTTCAGGGCGTCGACGGCGCTGACGTAGCCCTTGGCGTCCGCCGGGGTTTTGACGGCGATGAACAGTTCCGCCTTGGGCAGCAGGTTGTAATTGTCCACGACCCGCGGGTCGCCGCCTTGCGCGGCGCACATCTGACGGAATTTCTCCAGGGCAGAGCCGTCGGCAATCGCGGCCACCATCTTTCTCCGGGCATCGGTCTCGTCCGTGGCCAGGCCGCCGAGGATCAGCATGTGGCCGGTGAGGGCGTAGGTGACCTCCATCAGGTCGGCCGGGCCGCGGCCCTTCAGGCACTCGATGGATTCGATGACCTCGGTGCTGTGGCCGGCGGCGCAACCGAGGGGCTGATTCATGGCGGTGAGCTGGGCCCGCACCGGTTTGCCGGCGGCCCGCCCGGTCTCGACCATGGCCCGGGCAAGTTCCAGGGCCGCTTCCTTGGTCTTCATGAACGCGCCCTTGCCGAACTTCACATCGAGCACGAGGGAGTCGATGCCTTCGGCGAGCTTCTTGCTCATGATGCTGGCGCAGATGAGGGGGATGCACTCGACGGTGCCCGTGACGTCACGCAGTGAGTAGAGCTTGCGGTCGGCCGGGACGACCTGCGGGGTCTGGCCGATCATCGCGAGGCCGGTGCGTTGCAGAATGTCCCGGAACTCAGGCACGCTAAGCTGGACCTTGAAACCGGGGATCGCCTCGAGCTTGTCGAGGGTGCCGCCGGTGTGGCCGAGGCCGCGCCCGCTCATCATCGGGACCTTCAGGCCGCAGGCGGCGGCGAGCGGGGCGAGGATGAGGGACACCTTGTCGCCGACCCCGCCGGTGGAGTGTTTGTCGACCTTGGCGCCGGGTATGTCCTTCAGGTCGATGACCTCGCCGGAATGGAGCATGGCGTCGGTCAACCAGGCGGTCTCCTGCGCGGTCATGCCGCGCCAGAAAATGGCCATGAGCAGGGCGGTGGCCTGGTAATCAGCAAAACTCCCGTCGGTCACGCCGCGGGCGAAGAAGGTGATCTCCTCGCGGGTCAGGACGCCGCCGTCGCGTTTCTTGATGATGATATCCTGGGGAAAAAAGGCGGAGGGCATGGGAGGGAGATTCTCGCTCCTTGTTACAGCTGATCCGGGTCGGATGTTCCGGCAGGGAGAAAGAGAAAGATTAGGAGAAAGAGAGTGAAGAAGAGATCACGCGTAGCGCTCTTCCTTCCACGGGTCACCGATGTTGTGGTAGCCCCGGACTTCCCAGAAGCCGAGACGATCCTCGGCGAGGAAGGTGATTGTCTTCACGAACTTGGCGCCTTTCCAAGCGTAGAGCTTGGGGATGATGACGCGCGCCGGGCCGCCGTGTTCGCGGGTGACCGGGGCGCCGTCGAACTGGGTCGCGATGAGGACATCGTCGTCGAGGCAGTGCTCCAGCGGAACGTTGGTCGAATAACCGTCGTAGCTGGTGAAATAGACGTACTTGGCCTCGGGCTTTGGCTGGGCGAGTTCGAAAAGGGTGGTGAAGGCCACCCCGCTCCAGCGACAGTCGTATTTGCTCCACGTGGTCACGCAGTGGAAATCGCTCACGTCGGTGACCTGGGGCTGGGCGGAGAATTGCGACCAGTTGAGCGTGACGGGCTTTTCGACCAGACCATCCAACGTAAGCGACCAGTCGGCCAGCGGGACCTCGGGCTGCACGCCGAGATCGAGCACGGGAAAGCCGGTGGTGAGTTTCTGGCCGGGTGGCAGGCGGTCGTGGGCCGCGACCTCGCGCGGCTTGAAACCCTGCGCCTTTTGTTTTTCGGCCCACTTCTGTTTGGCCGCGATGTAGCGTTCCTTGGACATTGCGGGTCAGGTTAACCGGGTTGGACGCCTACGCAAGCGGCTTGGGGCTGAGGTTTTGGCTGCGCATTTAAAGGTGGAGGGTCGGTCTCCTGACCGACAGCGGCGGATCAACCCCTCGACCGGCTCGGGGTCCTGGACTTGTCGGGACGACTCGCCCTTCGTGCTCAGAGGGAGGCGACGCTCAGTTGGCTGGGTTGCCTGTAAGCACCTGGGTTACTGGCTCTCTCTTCCTCGAGTAATACAGCGCCAGGCCGCCCTGGTAGATGAGGCAGGTGGCGGCGACCGCTCCGTAGGTGGCATAGTAGGCCAGGCTTACCAGCGGCAGAATGTCACCGCGCCCCAGGCCGGCTTCCTTCAATATCGCTTCCATGTCGGGGGTGAGATTGGCCATGGCGGTTTCCCCGTCGAAGCTGCCGAGCCTGATTGCGCAGTAGGCGAGGAGGACGCCGAGGAGCAGCAACTGCGAGCGCACGAGCAGGGTCATGCCCGATGCGTCCTTGCGCTGCAGCTTGCCGAGGCCGCGGATTTCCATCACGCCCGAGGTGATGGCCACCAAGCCGACGAGCGTGCCGGTCAGGTCACCGAGCAACAGGGTCACCAAGGTGCCCAGCGTGGCCACGACGGCCACGCTCCAGCCGTTGAGACGGGAAATGGTCAGCACGCGTTTAAGCGCTTTTTCCTGGGGCGTGGGCGCAGGGGTGATCATGCGGGCAAGTTAGCAGCGCGGGGCGTCCGGGCGAGACCGTTCTCCGGGATGGCGGCCCGCCACCGGCCGTGAATGCGATGGCGTAGATATACGCCAAGAATTGAGGTTGGCCCGTATCGCGAACCGGACCAAGTTTTGCGCCATGTTCATCCGCAAACTGGCCGTTGGGCTGCTGGCTCCGCTCTGTCTGTTCACCTCCCTGGTCGCCGGAGGCGTCTCCTTGGATTACTACCTGTCGGCGGGCACGGACTATGATCCGAAGGTGCCCACGCCGGAGCAGTTTCTTGGCTGGCAGCCGGGGGACTGGCACCTGCGCAGCGACCAGGTCGTGGCCTATTTGCAGGCGGTGGCGGCCGTTGCGCCGGACCGCGTGAAGTTCGAAATCATGGGCTACTCGCACGAGCACAAGCCGCTCGTGCTGCTCACGATCACGTCGCCCGAGAACCATCGCAATCTCGAGAAGATCCGGCTCGCGCACCTGGCGCTGTTGGATCCGTCCCGCAAGTCCAGTCCCGACCTGGCGGCCATGCCGGTGGTGATCAACCAGGGTTACAGCATCCATGGCAACGAGCCGAGCGGGGTGAATGCGATGGTGGTCTACGTCTATCATCTGGCGGCGGCGCGCGGACCGGTCATCACGCAGCAGCTGCAGCAGGCCGTGATCTTGATCGAGGCGCAGCGCAATCCCGACGGCGGTGACCGCGCGGCGCAGTGGTTCAACCAGCACAAGTCACTCTCCGCGCCCTCCGCCGATCCGTCCGACCGCGAGCACAACGAGGCCTGGCCCGGCGGGCGTTACAACCACTACTGGTTCGATCCCAATCGCGACTGGCTGCCGCTCGTCCATCCCGAGGCGCGCGCCCGGGCCGAGCTGTTCCACCGCTGGCGGCCCAATGTCCTGACGGACCATCACGAGATGGCCAGCAGCACCAGCTTCTTTTTTCAGCCGGGCGCCGAGGGGCGGAACAACCCCAGCTCGCCGGCCAAAGTGCTGGAACTGACGCACAAGATCGCCGCCTTCCATCAGCGCGCGCTCGACCGGCAGGGTGCGCTTTATTTCAGCGAGCAGGGCTACGACGATTTCTATCCAGGCAAGGGTTCTACTTATCCCGATCTGCACGGTTCGATCGGCATCCTGTTCGAGCAGGCCAGCGCGCGGGGCCACCTGATGGAGAACGAGAGCGGCACGCTGACCTTCGCCTACGCCATCCGCAACCAGGTGCTCACGTCGTTGAGCTCGCTGGAGGCGGCGATCGCGTTGCGCACGGAGCTGCTGGCCCTGCAGCGGGATTTCCCGGCCGAGACTGCGGCGCTGGCGGCCAAGTCGCCCGTGCGCGCCTACGTGTTTGGCGATGACAACGATCCGGTCCGCGCGCAGGCGCTGGTCGATCTGCTGGCGCTGCATCGCATCGAGGTGCGGCCGCTGGCCAAGGCCGTCACGGTGGCGGGTCAGACCTTCAAGCCCGGCGCCGCCTGGGTGGTGCCCGCGGACCAGGGGCAATACCGTCTCATCACCGAGATCTTCACGGAGCGGACCCAGTTTGAGAACAACGTGTTCTACGACGTCTCGGCGTGGAATCTTGCCATGGCCTACAACCTGCCCTTCGCCGCGCTCGACACGGCTCCCGTTACGGGCGCCGCGTTGACCGGAAAGGTGGCCCCGAGCCCCGGCCGGTTGGTTGGCGGGCCCAGCGACTACGCGTATCTTTTCAACTGGAACAGTTACCATGCCCCGCGCGCGCTGTTGCGCCTGCAAAAGGCGGGCGTGCTGGTGCGCGGACTTTCCGGCCCGCCCATCGAGGCGGTGGGCGCTGATGGCACCCGGATGTTCTTCCAGGCGGGCGCCGTGCTGGTCCCGGTGGGCGTGCAACCGGAAAAGGCTGCGCTGATCCGCTCGGTGATCGCGACGATCGTGCAGGAAGACGGGTTGACGGTGCTGGGTTGCGCCACGGGGCTGACGCCGGCGGGGGTGGATTTTGGCAGCGCGTCGTTCCGCCCGCTGGAGTTGCCCAAGGTTGCCCTTATCACGGGCCAGGGCGTGGACGCGCAGGATAGTGGCGCGGCCTGGTATGTCCTCGATCAACGGGTGGGACTCACGCCCACCTTGCTGGATGTGGCGCAGCTCAGCCGGGCTGATTTGAGCCGCTACAACGTCATCTGCCTGGTCGACGGACTCTATGAAGCGGCCGTCAGCGAGTCCACCGTCGCCTCCTTGAAGCGCTGGGTGCAGGACGGAGGCACGTTGCTCCTGACGGGCAGGTCCCTGAACTGGGCGGCCCGGAAGGAGCTGGCGCCACTGGAGTTTGCCGGGACGGAGGAAAAGGTTTCCGCGAAAAACAAAACCGAGACCACGAAGGCCGAGCCGGTGAAATCCGCCGCCGTGGTGCGCCAGCCCTACGGCCAGTCGGCGGATCTCGCGGCCCTGAAGAAAGTGGCGGGAGCGATCTTCACGGCCTCGATCGACACCACGCACCCGCTGGGCTATGGCTTCAACGGCGACACGCTCTCGCTCTGCCGCACCGACAACATTCTGCTCAAGCCCGCGAAGTCGCCCTATGAGACCCCGGTGATCTTCACCGAGGCCCCGCTGCGGGCCGGCTATGCTTCGGTTGAAAACCAGAAGCTGGTCGCCAACTCGGCCTCGGTGGTGGCCTTGACCGCCGGGAAAGGCGTGGTTGTGGCCATGCCCGACTGCCCGGTGTTCCGCGGCTTCTGGCTCGGCGGCGACCGCCTGTTCTTGAACGCGGTCTTTTATGGTCGAACCATTAAGGCCTCGAGGGGAGAGTCTGCGGATGCCGAATCCGACTGAGTTGACTGGGACGGCGACGCGGCCCGGCCCGGATGCCGGGTGCGGTCTGCTTCGCTGGTCCCGGACCGCGCGGGGCTGGCTTGGAGTGGGTCTGGGATTCCTCTTGTCAGGCTGGGCGTTCGCCCAACCCGCCGCACCGGTGGCCCACGAGCCGGCCGCGGCCCAGATGGGCGTCGGGGCCGACACGGAGCTGGCTGATGGCGAGGAGGCCTTTGCGGCGGCGCAGCAGGCCCTGACCCGGGCGGAATCCGAGCCGGAAAAGCTGCGCGCACTTTTCACGGTCGTGAACCTGCAGCGCCGGCGGGGTGACTATCTGGCAGGACTCGCTGGCGCCCGGGACGGACTCGAGCGCGCGCAGCGGCTCGGTGACCAGCGGTTGCAGGTGGATTTTCTCTATCTGCTCGGCCGCATCCACTGGAATCTCACGGACTATCCCAAGGCGTTGGAAACCCACCTCGAGGAACTCCGGCTGAGCGAGAAGCTCAATGACCCCGCGGTCCAGGCGCGCACGCATGGCGGCCTGGGTCTCACCTATTATCGCTACGGCAAGAAGGAGGATGCGCTGGTCCATTTCGAGCGCGGTCTGGTCCTCGCCGGGCAGGCCGGTGACGAGCATCTCCGCGCGAGCCTGCTCAACGGCCTCGGCAATTATTATCTGGGCGAGCACGACTATGTGCGCGCCGCGGCCATCCACGAGCAGGCGCTGAAGATCCGGGAGAAGTTTGGCAACCGGCGCGGGGTGGCGGAATCGCTCACGAACCTCGGGCTGATCGCCGATCTCCAGGGTGACCCGGCACGGGCGCTGGCGTATCTCCAGCAGGCGCTGCAGACCTTCGAGGTGCTCAAGTACCGGCGATACATCGCCAACACGCACCGCCGGCTGGCCTTGGTGCTGCGCAAGTCCGGACGCACGGACGAGGCGCTGGCCCACCTGCAGCAGGCGCGGCAGATCGCCGAAACCTTGGACAGCGCCGAGGTGATGGCGGACATCTACCAGGAATTCACCCTGACGCATGAAGCGCGGGGCGAATGGGCGGAGGCGCTGGGCTTTCAACGCAAGCTCGCCGCGGTCCGCGAGGACATGCGGAGCGAGCAGGATCGCCAGCGCATCGCCGAGCTGCGGGCGCGCTACGGTGATGAACAGCGCGAGCTGGAAATCGCCCTGTTGAAACGGGACCAGGAACTGCAGCAGGCCGAGATCCGGCGCCGGCGCTTTCAGAACATTGCGCTCGGGGCCGGGTTGGTGGGTGGCATGGTGCTGCTGGGCGCGGTGATCTTTGTGCAGCTCGCCCGCCTGCGCGCCTCCCGGCGTCTGCATGCCGCGACCGAGCATGCCCGCGAACGCGCGGAGACCGCCGAGCGCCTCAAATCGCGTCTGTTGATGATGGCCTCCCACGATCTCAAGGTCCCGCTCTCAGCCCTCAACGCGACCGCCAGCCTGATTCGCGACGCGGCGGCCGACGTGCCGACGGTCCGGCGGCTGGCCGCCATCATGCAGGCCGACACCGCCCGCATGCGCAGCCTGGTGCGGGACTTTCTCGACGCCGCGGCGATCGAGGAGGGCAATCTCCAGCTGCACACCGCCGAGATCGATCTGGTGGGACTGGCCTCCTCCGCGGTGGATACCCTCCGGGCGGTGGCCTCCGCCAAAAAGCAGACGCTGATCTGCGAGCCACCGGCGCAGCCGCTGCCGGCGATCGAAGCCGACGCGAGCCGCCTGCGCCAGGTCTTCGACAACCTGATCGGCAACGCCATCAAGTTCACCCCGGAGGAAGGCCGCATCGAGGTGTCCTTCGGTGAGGCCAGCGGCTGGGCCTATGCGGAAGTGCGGGACAACGGGCCGGGCCTGGGGCCGCAGGATTTCGCCAAGATCTTTGCGCCGCGCGAGCGGTTGACGCCGGAAAAATCGGGCCTCACGGATTCCAGCGGCCTCGGCCTCGTGATTGTCCGCGAGCTGCTCATGTTGCAAGGCGGCCGGCTCGAGGTGCAATCGCGGCCGGGCTCGGGAGCGGTGTTTCGCGTGTTGCTGCCGGTGGCGGTGCCGCCGACGGTCGTTTGATCAACCCAGGCCGTTGCGCATGCACCAGCGCACCAGCGTCGGGGTGTCGTGCAGGCCGAGCTTGGCCAGAATGCGCGCCCGGTGTTTTTCGACGGTCCGGGTGCTGAGACCCAGCTGGTCGGCGATCTCCTTGGACAACAGGCCGCAGGCCACGCGCCGGGCGACCTCCTGTTCCCGCTCCGAGAGGGCGTCGGCACCGAGACGGGGAAGCGCGGGCTCGGCGGTCAGACGCGGCACGGGTGGCGGCACTGTGGCAGAGAAAAACATGCCGCCGTCGAGCACGCACTGCACGGCGCGGTCGATCTGCTCCAGCGGGGAGTTTTTGTCGACGAAGCCGGCGACACCCAACGTGAGCAGTTCTGCGGGCAACTGGGCCTCGGGATGGGCCGTGAGCATCACGACCTTCGTCGTCAGGTTGTGCCGGCGGATCTCGCTCACCACGTCGCGACCATCGATGTCGCGAAGGTAAAGATCGGCAATGAGCAGGTCGGGAGGCTCGGCGAGGCAGGCGGCGATGGCGTCGCGACCATCAGCGAAGTCGTGCAGGGACCTTGGCGAGAAGCGCTTCTGCAGGGAGTCCTTCAGCAGTTCGCGGAAACTCGCGGTGTCGTCCACGAGCACGAACCGGAGCTGGCTGAAGGGTGTGGTGGAGCCGCCTTGCATGAACGTTTCCAGCAGAGACATGTTTGGCGTGGCAGCAAGACTGCTCTCCATTACGTAGAACTACGCCATCCCCCGGTGCAAAGGTGGCCCTACCGGTCCGGCACGGTCTCCGCTATAGTCAAAGGTGGTCATACGGGGAAATTTCCCGTGACCACTCCGTTTCGTTTCCATCCAATGCGACCTGCAGCTCCGGCCACTAACACCCGGGCCCGCACCTCCCAACCACCAAGCATCCACATGAGATCATCCGTCACTCACTCCTTCCGTCTGGCTTCGATCCTGGCCGGACTGTTGCCCGCACTGGTCAGCGCCCAATCCTCCCCGGCCGAGGGCGAAGCGCTCCAGCTCGACAAACTCACGATCACCGGTTCCAACATCGCCGGCATCGATACGGAGAAATCCCTGCCCATCACCGTGATGACCTCGGAGGATTTCAAGGAGGCCGGTTTCACTTCGCTGGCTCAGTTCATCGAGGCGCTGCCGTTTTCCACGAACCTTTCCATCAACGACTCGGAGACCGGTCCGAACGGCGCCCGCGGCGACGTGGCCACGGTCAACCTCCGCAATCTCGGTGCCGGCCGCACGCTCGTGCTGCTCAACGGTCGCCGCATGTCCGCCTACGGCATCACGCCCGGCACCCCGCCGGTCCAGTTCGTGAACATCAACGCGATCCCCTTCGGCGCCATCCGCCAGGTCGAGGTGCTCCGCGACGGAGCTTCCGCCATCTACGGTTCTGATGCCATCGGCGGCGTGGTGAACACCATCCTGCGCAACAGCTATGACGGCTACGAGGTCAACGCGCGCTACCTGAAGGACGAGACCTCGCTCCGCGAATACAACGTCGATATCGGCGGCGGCTACGGCTTCAACGGCGGCAAGTCCAACCTCAGCATCTTCTTCAACTATTTCGACCGCACCGGCCTGACGGCCAACGATCGCGACTACGCCCGCGACGCGGACAAACGCAATCTCGTGCCCGAGCCCTTCAACACGGTCAGCGCCTACAACCGCCGGAGCAGCTCCGGTCCCTATGGCCGCTTCACGGCCCTGACGGACACCGGTAGCTCCGCCTCCGTCCCGGGTGTCACCGCCACCAACGGCCAGTTCTACTATGATCCGGTCACCGGAGCGCGTGCCACCGGCGCCGGCCCGACCGCCACCTACAACTTCCAGCCGAACACGACGCTCATCCCCGATGCCCGTCGCTACAACCTCTTCTCGGCGCTGACGCACCGGATCAACGAGCGCCTCACGTTCTTCGGCGAACTGTCCTACTATGAGTCCCAATCCTCGGGCTTCACGGATTCCATTCCCATTTCGTCCGGCACCGATGGCGTGGTCATCCCGAAGACCAATTACTACAGCCCGGTCGGCACGAATTCCGGTGTCACCACACCGCGCAACGTCTCCATCCGCAACTACCGCGTGATGGACGCCGGTCTGCGCACCTACAGCACCGATGCCGACAGCTATCGCGTGCTGGCCGGTCTGCGGGGCAGCCTGCCTTGGGATACCTGGACCTGGGAAAGCGGCCTGATGCACATGCGCGGTCACACCTATCAGGAAAACGGTGGCCACATCTCGCAGAGCAAATTCCTGGCCCAGCTCGCCCTCGCCACGCCGGATGCTTACAATCCTTTCGGCGTCCCCGGCTCCAACCCGAAGAGCGTCACGGACAAATTTGTGATCTCAATCTGGGATGACGGTGTCGGCTCGCTGACCTCCTTCGACGCCAAGGCGTCCGGTGAGATCTACAAGCTGTCCGGCGGGGCGGTTTCGCTCGCGCTCGGTGGCGAGTACCGCAGCGAGAAGATGGAACAGCGCAACGATCCCTACGGACTCGCGGACGATGTCATCGCCCAGTCCGAGCAGATCGACGTGACCGCTTCGCGCAAGGTCTATGCCGGTTTCAGCGAGGTGCGTTTCCCGCTCATCGGGCGCGACAACCGCCTCCCGATCGCCGAGTCGCTCGAGCTGACCGCCGCCGGCCGCTACGAGAGCTACAAGGGTTTTTCCTCCTTCAAACCCGGCACCAGCGCCGCCTGGCGTCCTCTGTCGTGGGTCATGATCCGCGCCTCCTACAACGAGGGCTTCCGCGCCCCGTCCATCGTGGAGCTCTACACCCCGGCCATCGGCCGCCGCAACGAGGGTTTCACCGATCCCGCGCGCCCGGGTCAGCCTGACGCCGCCTCCAACATCACGAAGCGCGTGGTCACCGGTGGCAATCCGGACCTCAAGCCCGAGGAATCCGAGTCCCAGAACATCGGCATCGTCGTCGACGTGCCCGGTTTGAAGGGGCTCACCCTCACCGCCGACATCTATCGCATCAAGCAGTTCAACCAGATCGACAACACCAGCGCCGCCAACGAACTCGAGGTGGATGCCGCCCTCTGGGCCGCCAACGGTGGGAGCAACCCGCTCGTCATTCGCGCCGCCCGCACCCCGGCCGACATCACGGCCGGCATCCCGGGCGTGCTGGTCGAGGTCATCAGCACCTACCAGAACCGCTCGCTCCGCGAACTGCACGGCTTTGACGCCGGCGTCCAATATCGCATCCCCGCCACGCGTTTCGGCCGGTTCACGCTCGGCAGCCTCTTCAGCTACACCTCGACCCTCTTCACGGTCGACGAGAAGGGTGTGCGCTCCAACCTGCTGCGCAGCCTCGGCAACCCGCGCATCAAGGCGACGGGCAGCATCAGCTGGAGCCACAAGGGCTGGTCCGCCTCGGTCTCCGAACGCTTCACCGACGACTACCTGGCGTCCACGACCTACTCGGCCAACGGCCGCCGCTTCGTGGTCGAGCCTTACTGGGTCATGAACGCCAACGTCGGCTACTCCTTCAAGAAAGGGGCGCTCAAGGGTCTCAAGGTGCGCGTGGGCATGAACAACGTGGAGAACGAGGATCCGCCGTTCTATCCCGCCAGCTCCTCCGGCTACAACTCCGACTACTCGGACGCGCGCGGCCGCACCACCTACGTTGACCTGACCTATCGCTTCTGATCTGACTTCAGCCGGTCCCGCGTCAGCCATGGATTGAACGATCCTGGCCGTGGAACCGGCTTCTTTTTCCATGACATTCCTGCGGCTACCCCGATTCGTCTGGCTGCTCCTGTTGTTGCCGGTGGCGTTGCTCGCCGGCGTGCCGGTGACCGTGACGCCGGTCAGCGGCGCCCATGGCATGGTCGTGGCCGGTCACCCGCAGGCCGCCGCCGCCGGTGCAAAGATCCTGGAGGAAGGGGGCAACGCGATCGACGCCGCCGTCGCCGTGGCGCTCTCGCTGAACGTGGCCGAACCCTACGGCTCCGGCCTCGGTGGCAAATTGATGCTCCTCTACTACGAGGCTTCCTCGGGCCGGACCTATGCCATCGAGGCGATGGATGCAGCGGGTTCGGTCGATGTGCCGGCCTATTTGAAGAAGCCCGAGGCGGACCGGAGCTACGGCTACGGCTCCGTCTGCGTGCCGGGACTGCCGGCCGGTCTCTGGCTGGCTCACCAGAAGTGGGGGCGGCGCAACTGGGCGGACGATGTGGCTCCAGCCATCGCCTTGGCCCGGGAAGGTTTCGAAGTCCTGCCCAAGACCCGGGCGTTTTTTGCCGAGCAGGAGAAGAAGCTGCGGCGCGGCGATGCGGAGATTGCCCGACTCTACCTCCCAGGCGGCCAGCTCCCGGAGAGTGGCTCCAAACTGGCCAATCCCGATCTGGCGAAATCGCTGGAGGCCTATGCCGCCCATGGCCGGGACGGCTTCTACCAAGGGCCCGTGGCGGCCGCGATCATGCAGGCGGCCCAGCAGGGCGGGGGATCGCTGACGGCGGCCGATCTGCAGGACTACGAGGCCCGGCTTAGCGAGCCGTTGACCATGGATTTTCGCGGCTACCGTTTGCTGGCCAGTCCGCCACCGACCAGCGGGGCCCCGCTGCTGCTGACGATCATGAAGGTGCTGGAGGATGAAACCTTCGACGGCGGGCCGTTGCGCACCGCGGCTCATCTCGATCTCATCGGGCGCGTGTGGCGGCAGGTGGTCCCGCTGGTGCAGAACGGCATCGCTGATGTGCCGGAGGCGCGGTTCAACTTTGAAAAGATGATCGCCCCGGATTCTATCGCGGCGCTGCGGGAGCAGGCGTTGAAGAACATCGCGCCCGCGCAGGAAGTGGCGCTCTGGCAGGATGATTCCTGGACCGACAACGCCATGGCCGCGACCACGCATTTCGCCGTGGCCGATGCGCAGGGCAACCTCGTGTGCGCCACGCAGTCGCTCAGCCTGCACTTCGGCGCAGGCGTGGTCGCCCCCGGCACAGGCATCGTGCTGAACAACACCATGAGCAACTTTGCCTATGCCGATGCGCGGAGCCTGAATTACCTCGCCCCGCACAAGCGGCCGCGGTCCACCATCGCGCCGCTGTTGGTGTTCCGCGATGGCCAGCCGCTGCTGGCGATGGGCATTCCCGGCGCCTCGCGCATTCCCACGGCATTGCTTCAGGCCCTGCTCGATCATCTGGCCCTGGGCCGTCCGCTCGCCGAGGCGATCGGCGACACCCGTCTGCATTTCACCGGCGGCCAGTCTTGGAACGGGCCGGAAACCGTCGAGGCGGAGAAATCGCTGCCGGCAGAGGTGGTCGCCGGCTTGGAACAGCTCGGCTGGAAGGTCGAGTTGCCGGAGGTGCCCGGTACCGGCCGGCATTTTGGCGGGATCAACGTGATCGTCCGCCATGCCGACGGCAGCTACACCGGCTACGCCGACCCCCGGCGGACGAACGCCGCGGTGGGTTACTGATTTCTGTACGCGGCAGCAGGCGGATTTTCCTTCTTGTTCGACAACTCCGGAGCGGGCGCAGGCTGACTTGGCGGTAGGAGCGCGCTCGCCGCGCGACCGTCGCTTATTCCACCGGCCGCAGCTGGATCGAATCGATGGTCCGCGCCCCGGCCAGCGCGTTGGTCACGACCACCATCCAGTCGCCGGGTTGCACCCAGCCGCGGCGCAACAGGTAGGCGAATGCATCGCGGATCGTCTGCTCGGGTTCGGCGGAAAAATTGACCATGAACGGCTCGACGCCCCACACGAGCAGCATCTGCCGGAACGTGTGCGGATTGTCGGTGAACGCGAAGATGGGGCAACGTGTGGCGCGCAAGGCGGACAGCGTCTGGGGCAGCAGGCCGCTTTGCGTAAACACCACGATGCCCGACTCGCCGATCTCCTGCGCCAGCATGACGGCCGAGCGGAGCAGCCGGTCCTTGTGGGTCTTGAGCGGCAACGCCGTGTTGTAGCCCTTGGTCGTGGCTCCTTCGATCCGGCCGGCGACCCGCTTCATCAGTTGGACGCACTCCAGCGGGTAGCGCCCGGTGGTGGTCTCGCCGGAGAGCATGATGGCATCGGCCGTGGACCAGACGGCGCCCGCGATGTCGCTGACCTCGGCGCGGGTCGGGACGGGCGACGTGATCATGGATTCGAGCAGGTGGGTGGCCACGATGACGGGCTTGCGCAGGCGGATGCAGGCGTCGATCGCCCGCTTCTGAATCAACGGCAGGTCCTCCATCGGCACCTCGATGCCCAGATCACCGCGGGCGACCATCACCGCATCGGAGGCCAGGACGATCTCATCGAGGTTCGCGATGGCGGACTGGTCCTCGATCTTGGCGATCACGCGGGCCTGGCTGGCGTGCTCGGACAGGCATCGGCGCAGGATGTCGATGTCATCGGCCTCCCGCACAAACGACAGGGCGAAAAAATCGACGCCTTCCTCCACACCCAATGCGATATCGGCGCGGTCCTTCGCCGTGAGCGCGGGCAGCCGGACCTGGATGCCGGGCAGGTTGATGTGGCGCCGATTGCCCAATCGGGCGGGCACCACCACGCGGCAGCGGACGCGGGTCGCCGTGGAGGAAAGGACCTCGAGGCGGATCAGACCACTGTCGACCAGAATGGTGGATCCTTTGGGGACATCGCGACCGAGTCCGGGATAATTGACGTTCACGGCCAGGATGCGGTCCTCGGATTCACCGCCTTGCGGCAAGAGATCGATGAGCTGGTTGGCCGTGAGTTCGACCGGCGCGGGCAGGTCACCGGTGCGGATCTCGGGTCCCTTCACATCCATGAGCAGCGCGATCTCCCGGCCGGTGCGGGCACAGACCTCCCGCACACGGCGAATCATGGAACGGGTCCACGCGTGGTCCGCGTGCGCCATGTTGAGGCGGCACACGTCGACGCCGGCCAGAATCAGATTCTCCAACATCGCCTCGTCCGCCGAGGCCGGGCCGAGGGTGAAAATGATCTTGGTGAGGCGATAGGCCTGTTTGGGCAGAAGTTCGGCAGGAGGATTCACCCCACCAGACAAGCACAAGGGATGCCGGGTCGGGCGGTGACTGAAGCGGTCACCGACGGAAGGGTTAAACCCCATGCACTTTGCAGGATACATCAGGAACCCCTGATGGCGGCGTTCTGTCCAAGAAGATTGACAAACGTCATCACCCAAAACCCAACCCCCTGCGAATGCCCGTCCATTGCCGCCCGACTCCCTGATGCTGCCGAGTTTTTTGGTGTGTGAGCAGATTCTCGTCCTCCCGCTTCTTTGCGCGCCTCGCCCCCTCGTTATGAAAAAGTTCCTGCCTCTTATTATCATGCTCGCGTCGCTGCTGGCATTTTCGCCCGTTGTCCGGGCCAACCTGATCGTGAACGGTGGCTTTGAAACTGGCACCAATATTGGTTGGACCGTTGTCCCCGCAGATATCGGCTCCTACTGTATCGTGACCCCCACGCTGCTCAGCTTCGGGTACACAGCCCAAGAGGGCCTCTACGTGGTGGCCTTCGGAGCAATCGAGGACAGTCTCGATACGATTTATCAGGGGTTTTCCACCGTCGTGGGGAAAAGTTACACATTTGACTTTTGGGTGCATAATACGGCCGGATGGAGCGGGTCCCTGCTGTTGGCCAGCTGGGACCCGGGGTATGTCTCAGGCCAAGGGAGCAACCCATTTCTGATCGCCGCCCAAAATGACGGCAGTTTTGGTTGGATGGAATACAGCTTCACGCAGATGGCATCCTCTTCTTGGACAACCATCGTCTTTTCCGGCCTCAGCAACGCCGACTGGATCATGGTCGATAACGTGAGCGTCAACGCGCTGGCCCAGGTCGACACGAATCCCGGGTTCAGGAGCGTGAAGGTGCCCGACGCATCACCGACGGTGGTCCTGCTGGGCCTTGGCCTCTTTGTGATCGCGGGCCTGCGCCGCCGGAGCGTCCGGGACAAGATGGCCCCGGCCAGGTCGGCGGCCTGATTTGCCACGGCCCAAAGAACCCGCGCGTTTCAGGTTGTGGATTTCTGGTTTCACCCAGAATGACACCCACCTGTCATGCCGCCGCGCTCCCAGAAACCCTGGCCCTTCCGGATCGAGTACCCGCCCGAACTGCCCATCAGCAGCCGGGCGGACGAGATCATCGCGGCCATCCGGGACAACCAGGTGTTGATCCTCGCGGGTGAGACGGGCTCGGGTAAAACTACGCAGATTCCGAAAATGTGCCTGGTCGCCGGGCGCGGTGACGCCGGGCGCATCGCCTGCACGCAGCCGCGCCGGGTGGCGGCAACTTCCGTGGCGCGCCGGGTGGCCGAGGAGCTGAACGTGCCTTTCGGCCGCGAGGTCGGCTGCAAGATCCGTTTCGCCGACCAGACCTCGGGCGACACCGTCATCAAGTTCATGACGGACGGCATGCTGCTCGCCGAGTTGCAGGCCGACCCGGAACTGCGCGCCTACGACACGGTGATCGTCGACGAGGCGCACGAACGCTCGCTCAACATTGATTTCATTCTCGGTCACCTGCGCCGCTTGCGGCATCGCCGGCCCGACCTGAAGATCGTCATCACCTCCGCCACGATCGACACCGAGGCCTTTTCCAAGGCCTTCGACGGTGCCCCGATCATCGAGGTGTCGGGCCGGGTGTACCCGGTGGAGGTGATCTATGCGCCGTTGGAGGAGATGGGTAGGGATGGACCGCCGGGCCGTCCGCCCGAAGACACGGCGGGCCCAGCGGTCCCGCCTTACCCAAAATCCCGACGGGATGACATCACCTACATCGACGCGGCCGTGGAGGCGGTGGAGCGGGTGCTGCTGGAGAGTTCGGCGGGTGACGTGCTCGTGTTTCTGCCCACTGAGCGGGACATCCGGGAGGCGCGCGACCTGCTGGAAGGCCGCCGGCTCGGGCGCTTGGAGATCGTGCCGTTGTTTGGGCGGCTCACCAATGCCGAACAGCAACGGGTCTTTGCGACCACGCAGGCACGGAAGATCGTGCTTTCGACCAACATCGCCGAGACCTCGCTCACGATCCCCGGGATCCGCTTCGTGATCGATACCGGGCTCGCCCGCTTCAGCCGCTATGTGCCGCAGAGCCGCACGCGGCGTCTGCCGGTCGAGCCGGTTTCCCAGAGCAGTGCCGACCAGCGCAAGGGCCGGTGCGGCCGCGTGAGCGACGGGGTGTGCATCCGGCTGTATTCCGAACAGGATTTCAACGAGCGTCCGCGTTTCACGCAGCCCGAGATCCAGCGGAGCAACCTGGCGGACGTCATCCTGCGCATGAAGGCCTTCGGGCTGGGGGACATCGAGGAGTTTCCGTTTCTCAATGCACCGCCGACGAAAGGGATTCGGTCGGGCTATGCGCTGCTGCACGAACTCGGGGCCACGGACGACGCCGGTGTGCTCACGGACCTCGGTCGCGAACTGGCGCACCTGCCGGTGGACCCGACGGTGGGGCGCATGATTTTGCAGGCGCGCAGCGAGAAGGCGTTGCGCGAGGTCCTGATCATCGCCGCCGCCCTGAGCATCCAGGATCCGCGCGAGCGGCCGCTCGACGCGCAGCAGAAGGCCGATGCGGCCCACCGCCGCTTCACGCAGCCGGACTCCGACTTCCTGTCGCTGCTGGCGATCTGGGAGGCCTATCACGACGAGTTCGAGGCGATGACGCTGGGCAAGCTGCGCAAGTTCTGCACGGCGCATTTCCTTTCGTTCATGCGCATGCGCGAGTGGCGCGACGTGCACGCGCAGCTGGAGGACACCTTGCGCGAACGCGATGGGTTCACGCGGACCTCGATCTACGACGGAGTGAAAAAGGGCCAGGAGGTGAAGCTCCAGCTGGGTACGCCGGCGTACGCCGCGATCCATCGCTCGATCCTCGCCGGTCTGCTGGGCAACATCGCCACGCGCACCGACGACGGCGACTACCACGCGGCGCACGACCGGCGGGTGAATGTGTTTCCCGGGTCCACGCTGTTTGAGCGGCGGGAACAGAAAACCGGCGCGCCGGGAGGTCGCGTTCCAGCGGGCAAGGCACCGGCCAAGCCGAAAGTGGCGCGCTGGCTGATGGCGGCGGAAGTCATGGAAACGGCCCGGCTTTACGCACGCACCTGCGCCCGGATCGATCCGCAATGGATGCTCTCGCTCGGGGCGCACCTGCTGCGGGTGGCCCACAGCGAGCCGTTCTGGAGCGCGGAGGCTGGTCGCGTGCTGGTGAAGGAACGCCGGCGCCTCTACAATCTGGAGCTGGAGACGCGCTCCGTGAGCTACGGGAGGATCAATCCGGCGCATGCGACCGAGATCTTCATCCGTGAGGGACTGGTGGGCGATACCGTGACCTGGCCGTTCGATTTTCTGGCGCACAACCGCCGGTTGCGCGAAGAGGCCGAGATCCGCCTCACGCGCACGCGCAGTGCCGGTTACATGAATCTCGATGAGGCCGTGTATCGGTTTTACGCGGCGCACCTGATGCCGGAGACCGGGGTAGGGGCCGTTGCGCCCAACGGCCCCGCGCGAGATGATCCCAAGGCGGTTGCGGGCAACCGCCCTTACCAGGGAATCTCTTCGGTCCCCGAGCTGGTCGATTTCGTCCGGCATCAACAGACGACGAAACCCAAGTTTCTGTTCCTCGGAGAAAACGACCTGCGACCGGCCGAGGAGGAGGCCCACGAGGTGGGCGCCTTTCCGGAGGCCCTGCCGGTGGACAACCGGGTGTTGCCTCTGGCCTACAACTATGCGCCCGGCAAGGTGGAGGATGGGGTGACCGTGCGGGTGAGTCCCGCCGAGGCGGAAGCGCTCACGCCAGCGGCCCTGGACTGGGCGGTGCCCGGGCATCTGGAGGAAAAGGTGGAGCTGATGCTCAAAGCCTTGCCGAAGGAGCAGCGTCGCAGCCTGATTCCCCTGAGCGAGTCGGCCCAGCGGCTGACCCGTGAATTGGCGCTCATTTCCAGCCGGCCGAAGCAACCGACGCTGGCGGAGGCCCTGGCCGAGTTGTTGCAGCCCCAGCTGGGTGTGCGGATTGATCCGACCCAATGGACGACCAAATCGCTGCCGGACCACCTGCGGGTGCGTGTCGAAGTCGTGGATGCCAAGGAGCGCGTGCTCTGTGCGAGTCGCGACCTGACGGAAATCCACCAGTTGCTGCACGGCAGCAAGCGCGAGGTCAGTCAGAAGGCGGCCAGCAACGAAAACGCCGCATGGCGCGCGGCTCGCGAAAAATGGGAAAGCGAGCCCGCGACCGACTGGCAGTTTGGCGACCTGCCGGATTCGGTGCTGGTGGAAGAAAAGCATGGGGTGCCCGTGCTGGCTTATCCCGGTCTGAAGGACCTGCCCGCCGGGGTGGCGGTGAGGCTGCTGGCGACACCGGAACAGGCGATGGCGGCGAGTCGCGCGGCCTTGGCAACGCTGCTGGAGGCGCGGTTGCGTCATGACATCGGTTGGTTGGAGAAGGATTTGCGGGCCCTGCGGACGCTGGGTCCGCTGACGGCGACGCTCACCACGATCGACCGGCTGCAGGCCGATGCGCTGGAAGGCATCCGCCGTTGGGTGTGCGATGCGCGCCGGATGGCCAAAGGAGATTCCGTGGCGGCCAAGGCGGACGATAGCAGGGGTGCGGTCCGCCGGGACGCGCCGCCCTACCCGTTGGAGAAGGCGGTTTTCGAGCGGGCGGTGGCGCAGGCGAAGCAGGACCTGCGCGGATTGGTGCCGCGGCTCGGCGACTGGCTGAAGGAAGTGTTCACCTTGCGGCTGGAACTGGAGACCCATGCCCAACCGTATCCCGGCCTGGCGCAGGATCTGGCGGCGCTGCTGCCACCGGATTTCATGCGCACAATTCCCTTCGAGCGGGTGAAGCATCTGCCGCGCTACCTGCGCGGGATGAAGGCGCGGGCCGACCGGTGGCAGCGGGATGCAGCCAAGGATGCGCAGCGCGCGGCGGAACTCGCGCCGTTCGTGGCGGCCGTCAAGAAACAGGGAGCTTCTGCCGGCGAGCTGCGCTGGTTGGTGGAAGAATTCCGCGTCAGTCTCTTTGCCCAGGAGCTGGGGACGGCCGAACCGGTGTCCGCCGTGCGGTTGCAGCGACTGCTGGACAAACCGGCCACGGGGGCGCCGGCGGCCGCTCCGGTGCGTGTGGTGGTCGCTCCGGCGGCGACGCAGAAGAGCGCCCCGCTCAAGAGCCTCGGGGCCTTGGATCAATTATTCAGGAAATGAGCGGAGATTTGGCTTTGATGAATTGGCGGCCGGGGTTAAAGTGACGGCAACCCCATACCCCATGAACGACGTAACCATCTCTCATCTGCTGAATGGCAAGGGTCGCGCCTTGCACACCGTCCCCTCCACCGTGACTGTCGCGGAGGCGGTGAAAGAAATGAACCGTCACAAGATCGGCGCCATGTTGGTGATGGAGGGAGAAAAGCTGGCCGGCATCTTCACCGAGCGCGACGTGTTGACGCGGGTGGTGGCTGACAGCCTCGAGCCACGCACCACCCCGGTCACCCAGGTCATGTCGGCCAAGGTGCTCACCATCGCGCCCGAGACGACCGTTCAGGAAGTCATGGATATCTTCACCGAGAAGCGCTGTCGCCATTTGCCGGTCATCGAAGGAGGACGGCTCACGGGATTGATCTCGATCGGTGACGTCTCGCGTTGGGTGGCCAACCAGCATCGCGCCGAGGCGGAATCACTGCGGCAGTACATCGCCGGCGGCCTGACGACCTGATTGGCGGTTCGTGGCCATGGGGGCCGGAACACGGTTTGTATTTTGCAGGCCGTTGGTTAGGTTCCGCGCATGATTTCTACCCGTCTCCTCTCCGCCCTGCTCGCCCTGGGCGCCGCAGCCACCCTGTCGGCCAAGATTGTCACCAAGCCGGTCGCCTACGAACAGGCCGGCGTGAAGCTCGAAGGATATCTCGCGTATGATGACGAAAAAGTCTCGGCGAAATCCCCCGGTGCCGGCGTGCTGGTGGTGCCGGAGTGGTGGGGACTGACCTCCTACCCGAAGGACCGGGCGGTCCAGCTGGCGAAGCTCGGTTATGTGGCGTTTGCCGCCGACATGTACGGCGCGGGCGTCGTGACCGATGACCCGAAGAAGGCCGGCGAGTTGGCGGGACAGTTCTACGGGAAGCCGCTGATGGCCGAGCGGGCGCGGGCCGGACTTGAGCAGTTGCTGGCCACCGGTCTGGTCAACGCAAAGCGGGTGGCGGCCATCGGCTACTGTTTCGGAGGCTCTACCGTGCAAGCACTCGCCTACAGCGGAGCGCCGCTGGCGGGGATAGTCAGTTTCCATGGCGGGTTGATTCCGGTTCCGGCCGATGCGGCGACGAAGAACCACGCGAAGATCCTGGTGTGTCACGGCGCGGTTGACCCGTTTATCAAGCCCGAGGAAATCGCGGCTTTCATGAAGGCCATGAACGACGGCAAGTATGACTACCAGTTCATCAGCTATGCGGGGGCCGTGCACGCTTTCACCAATCCGGGCGCGGATGCGGTCGCCAAGGCCACCGGCATCCCGATCGCCTACAATGCCGCTGCGGATCACCGCTCGTGGGGACACATGAGGCAGTTCCTGAAGGAAGTGCTGGCGGAGGCCAAATGAGCCGGTTGACGGTTTATACCTACGCCAAGTGCAGCACCTGTCGGGATGCGATCAAGTGGCTGAATGCCCAAGGGATTGCCCACGACGAGAAGCCGATCAAGGAGACGCCACCCACGCAGGCGGAGCTGAAGGCGATGCTGTCCGCGCAAGGCGGGGAACTGCGTCGCCTGTTCAATACCTCGGGACTCGAGTATCGCGGTCTGGGGCTGGCGCAAAAGCTTCCGGCCATGAGCGAGGCCGAAGCGCTCCGACTGCTGACCGGCAACGGCATGCTGGTGAAACGGCCGTTTCTGCTCGGATCGGGCGTGGGCCTGGTGGGGTTCAAGGAGCCGGTCTGGCGCGAAGCCTTGCTTGGCGATTAGGCTGGGAAAGTTTTTTGTAACTTCCAGGCGGGTGGTCGTGTTTTCCCCATGCACACCCATGAAACACCCCATCCAACTTCTCGTCCTGGGCGCCTTGCTGGCGGCACCCGAACTCTTGCAGGCCAAAATCACGCGCGTGGTGGACAAGACCTTCGCCGTCCAGCCCGGCGGACGCTTGCAGGCATCCACGCAGGGCGGGGATATCAGGATCGCGACCGGCGATGCCGCGGAAGTGCAGATCCACGTCAAACAGGTGATCCAAGCCAGCACGGAGGCTGAAGCAGACGAAATCCTAACCAAGCTGGAGCTCACTTTGGAGCAGTCGGGCAACAACGTCACCGCCGAGGCCAAATACGCAAAAGGCGAGCATTTCCGTTGGTTCAAGAGCTGGCCGCCCGTGAGCGTTTCTTTCGAGATCACCGTGCCGAAGAACTACAATTTACAGCTGAACACCTCCGGAGGAAATATTGCCGTGGCGAGTCTGCAGGGCGACGTCAAGGCCCGCACCAGCGGAGGCGATCTGGATTTCGCGCGCATTGACGGCGAAATCGAGGCGAACACCTCGGGCGGCAACATCACGCTTCAGGAAGGCACGGCGCGAGCCCGCCTGGGGACCAGCGGGGGTGATATCAAGGTCGAGCGGGCCGGCGGGCCGACGGAAGTGAACACTTCCGGTGGCAACATCACGCTGCGCTCCGTGGCCCAGCTGATCAGCGCCCACACCTCCGGTGGCGATATCCGGGCGGTGATCACCGAACGCCTGCAGGCCGATGCCGTGCTCAACACCTCCGGGGGAAATGTGGATGTTGTCGTCGTCAAAGACGCGGGCTTCGAGCTCGATGCCAGTACTTCGGGGGGCGATGTCCGGGCGAACGGGCTGACGATCACTTTGGAGCAGGGCGGCTCGGGCAAGAGCAAGCTGCGCGGGTCGGTCAATGGTGGCGGTCCCCGTCTGAAGCTCCGGTCTTCCGGAGGCGATATCAAGATTCGCACCAATTGAGCCGATAACAATTTGTCAGTGTGTGTGTGGAAGGCCGGCGCGAAAGTGCCGGCCTTTCTATTGGCGGATTGGCTTGAGCGGTCCGGGATTCGGGACAGCTTGGCCGGAAACAGATGAACGCGCTTCCCCCTTGCACCCGCCGAGAGGCTTTGGGCCGGCTGGCGACCTTGCTGGCTGCCGGGCTCTGGCCCGGAGCGATCCGGGCGGCGACGGAGGAAAGGAAGTTTGCTGAGTTTGTTTTTGTGGCAGCAAATGACTTTCACCACTTCGAGCCGGCTTGTGACCCTTGGTTCGAGGCCCTTTTTCGCCAGATTGCGGACCACGAAGGGGTTTCCTTTTGCTTTGGTTTGGGCGATCTGGCCCACAAAGGGAGTCCGGAAAGCATCGCAGCGCTCGACCGGATTGCGAGGGCGGCCGGACTTCGTTTCTACGCCACGCCGGGCAACCATGACAACGAAATCGAGGGCAACACGGCGATCTACGAACGCGTGCTGCCCGGCCGGTTGAACTATCGGTTCGAACATCAGGGGTGGCAGTTTGTGGTCATCGATTCCACGGAGGGCACGAAATGGAAGCTGACCCAGGTGCAGCCGGCCACGCTGGCCTGGTTGGATGCCGAGCTGCCCAAGATCGATCCCTTGCAACCGCTCGTGCTGTGTACCCATTTCCCGTTGGCCGGCAGCACGCCGCTCTGTGCGGTCAATGCCGAGGACGTGCTCGCCCGGTTTGAGCGGCACAATCTCCAGCTGGCCATGAGCGGACATCATCATGGCCGAACGGAGGTCGCGCACGGGAAGGCTGTCCTGGTCACGAATGCCTGCTGCAGCCGCGTGGCCAACAACCACGACGGCACATCCAAGAAAGGGTATTGGCTGTGCCGCGCCCAGGCGAACGGCACGATTCGGCGCGAGTTTGTGAAGTTTGCGCGGGATGTTGATGGGGTTCCCTTGGCGTAAGCTTGGCGCGGCATTGGGGGCCCGGTGCCGATGGGAGGATTCACCTGCGGTGCTGGTTGATTGGGAAGCGAGCCGGCTCGCGTCCGTAGATTCCGGGGCTGTGAATCGACCTGACTTGTCGCCACGAAAGCGCTGGCTTCCTCTGTGCCCGGAGGTTCAATCAACCCAATGGGTCTGATTGATACGCACACGCACCTGGATTCATTTTTCCGACGGGGGGAACTGCCGGCCGTCCTCACACGGGCGCAGACGGCCGGCTTGGAAGCCATGGTCGCCATTGGTACGGACACGAACGACTGGACGGTTTACCGCGACTTGGCGCAGGCGGATCCGGGTCTGATTCATTACACGGTCGGTTTGCACCCTTGCAGTGTGGGAGCGGATTGGGCGTCACGCGTCGCCCAATTGGAAGCCTTTTGGGGTGAGGGCAATCGTCCTAACGATCCGTCCGCTTCGCCGGCCCAGCCGCAGGGTTCGCCTCTCCGCCCGCCGGTGGCACTGGGGGAAACGGGCTTGGACCGCTTCCATCTGCCCAAGGATAATCAGGCTGAAGCGGAAAAGATTCTAGGCTGGCAGAAGGCCGCCTTTGCCGAGCAACTGGCCTTGGCGAAGCGGATGGGTTGCCCCTTGGTGGTTCATTCGCGCGGAGCGTTTGCCGAATGCGTGGAGATGATCGATGCCTCCGGGTTCGACTGGAGCCGGGTGGTTTTCCACTGCTTCACGGAAGGCCCGCTGGAAATGGCGGAACTCACCAAACGAGGGGGCTACGGGTCTTTCACCGGGGTAATTACCTACAAGAACGCCGAGATGGTAAGGGCGGCGGCGCTGGCGCAGGGGCTGGATCGGTTCATGATCGAGACGGACGCGCCCTACCTGACGCCGATGCCCCACCGGGGAAAGCCGAATGAGCCAGCCTACCTGCGGCACACGGCCGAGTTCAGTGCCGGCGTTTTCGGCGTGAGCGTTGAACGGTTGGCGGAGGTGACGACAGCGAATGCCCGGCGGTTCTTTGGCCTGTGACGACGAAGCTGATACGTTCGAACTCCGGGCAGAGGAAGCAGGCAACGTTCTCTGCTTTTTTGCTGGATAGAAAAGGCTCACTTGATCGAAGCGTGAGAGGCGACCGGGTGAACGCGTAACATGCCAACAACACATCACAGCAGCCCTGGTGAGGCGGGGGCACCTTCCCGGGCCTTGCCATGGGCCAGCCTGATCTGCTGGGGGATCATCGTCGTTGGGGCGCTGCTTCGCATCAACCAGTGGATGCTCAACCGCAGCCTCTGGCTCGATGAGAGTTATCTGGCCGTCAATATCCTGGAACGGGGTTTTTGGGAATTGCACCTGCCCTTGGAGTACAGCCAGAGCGCCCCTTGGCTTTTCCTCGTGGCGACCAAGGGAATGGTTTCCCTGTTTGGCCCGGGCGAGCAGGTTCTCCGATTCCTTCCGCTGGTAGCCTCCATCCTGTCGCTCTGGGTTTTCTGGCGCTTGGCCCGGGTATGCCTCGTGGGTTGGACGGTTCCGGTCGCCCTGGCCATTTTCACCTTTTCCTCGGTTCACTTCTATTATGCCCAGGAGCTGAAACAGTATTCCTTGGAAGTCCTGATGACGACCGTGGTGGTCTGGTTGGCGGCTTTGATGTTTCGAACCACCAACGCGCCGAAAAGGTATTTCACCGGCTGGGCGGTGGTGGCGGGGATCGGCATTTATGCGATGCATGCCGTGCCCTTTGTCATTGCCGGTATCGGGGGAGTGGCCCTTTGGGCCAGTTGGCAGGGGAAATTCGGGATTTCCAGATTGCGGATCATCGTGGCGCTGGGTCTCTGCGTGCTGTTTTTCGCCGCCAACTATTTTGTCATCATCAGCCCGAACTACGCTGATCCGTTGATGCGTGGGTATTGGTCTTTTGCGTATCCGGGTATGCCCTGGACCATGGCCGGGTTGCGGCGTTCAGCCTCGTTGATCAATGGGTACTTTTGGTTTTTGGGCTACGGCTCGGTCTACAAGGTTCTGGCGGTGGCACTCATACTCGGTGGAGTTTGGCGGGTCATCCGCAGTCAAAACCTGGCTCTGCTCGGCTGCATTCTCACCGTGGTGGTGTACTGGCTGGCGAGCGTCGCGGGGTTTGCCCCTTTCTACAATCGGTTGCTCATGTTCATGTTGCCGTTTTTTCCGTTGATGGTCGCGCAAGGCTTGTCGTTCTTCGGAGATCGCACGCACTGGATACCGCGGGCCGTCGTGATCGCCCTTGTCTTCGTTCCGGTGATCCGCCGGTTGCCGGCGGAGTTTGTCCCGATTACATCGAGAGACGATTTGCGGGACCCGATCATCCAGCTGGCCAAGTTGCGGCAACCCGCCGAGCCGGTCTACGTCATGCACTACGCGGTGCCTGCTTTCCGCTATTACCGGAGTGCCTTGGGCCTATCCACGTTATCGGAGCCACCGGTTGTTTTGGCCGAGCAGATGCGGGTGTTTTATCCCAAGGCCGGTCAAAGCAGACCTCCGATAGCTACACCCAACGTGAACCAGATGATCGCGGAGATGGCTGAATGGCGATCGAGCAACCGACTCTGGCTGCTTGTCACGTTTATCCCCGCCTACGAGGACGAACTGCTGCATGGATTGCAGGAGCGTCTGAATTTGCGTCCGATCTCTCGCTTCAAGTCGGTTGGCACCACTTTGTATTTGTTGAGCCCCGATCCGGAGCATCCCAATCAAGACTGACCTCAACCGGCGCACGCCCCTCGCAGACCCGGGGCTGCGCTGGTCGCAGCTTTACGCCTCGTCGAACTTCTTGGCGAAGAGGGCTTCCAACTCGACGAGCATCGGCTCGGCGTCGGCGCCGGTGGCCACGAACTTGACGGTCGAGCCCTTGGCCGCAGCCAGCATCATGAGGCCCATGATGCTCTTGCCGTTCACCTGCTCCTCATCCTTTTCCACGTAGACCTCCGCTTTAAACTTGTTGGTGACACGGACGATCATGGCCGCCGGACGGGCATGGATGCCCATCTTGTTCTGGACGAGGAGTTCCTTCGTCAGAGTCTTGGCGGTTGTATCACTCTTTTCCATTGCGATTGGTCGTGTTGGTCGGATTAAAGGTTAACGCAAAAGCCGGTCCTGCCCCGGCTTGCAATCCCAAAGCCCAGAATGCCTGCCTTTGCCGTCATTGTACCCTGCCGATTGGAGTCCACAAGGTTTCCTCGTAAGCTGCTGCATCCAATTAAAGGAAAGCCGCTTGTGCTTTGGGTTGCCGAGCGAATTACCGCCGTCGCTCCCGATTATCCCCTGTGGTTTGCGGTGGATCATGAACTGTTGGCGGAATGCCTCGAAGGGGCTGGTTTTAGGGCGATCATGACCGATGCGGCCCATCAGAGCGGGACGGATCGCATCGCGGAAGCCAATCGCACAGTACGTGCCAGTTATGTGCTCAATGTGCAGGCCGACGAGCCCTTGGTCACCGGGGCGCAATTGCAGGCCTTGGCCAAGCTGGTGCAGGGCGACTGCCCGATGGCCACGCTCTGCACGCCGTTCAAGCGCATCGTGGATTTTTACAATACCAACCAGGTCAAGGTCGTGATGAGCGAGACGGGCCGCGCGCTGTATTTTTCCCGTTCCCGCATGCCTTACTCCCGGGACCTCGGGCTCACCATTGACGATGCCTGGGTGCTGGCCAATCCGTGCTACAAACACCTCGGACTCTACGCCTATCGGGCGGACTTTTTGGAAAAGTTCGTGCGCATGGCGCCGGGCAAGCTCGAGCAGATCGAGAAACTTGAGCAATTGAGGGTGCTGGAAAACGGCTACCCGATCGCGATCGGGGTCTCCGAGGACCCAACCATCGGCGTGGATACGCCGGATGATGCCAAGCGCTTCGAGGTATTGCTCGAAGCGCAGTAGAAGGGATCAAGGAACAAGTGCCAAGAGCCGGGCGGGCCGATTCTTGATACTTGGGTCTTGATACTTGTTACCTCCCGTGTCGCGCGGGCTCAGATCTTCCCGGCCTTCCGCTTTTCAACGAGCTTGTAGAAGTCGTTAAAGAGCGGGTCGGCGTCGTTGGGTCCGGGGGCGGCCTCGGGATGGTACTGCACGGAGAACACCGGCAGGTCCTTGTGGCGGAGACCCTCGACGGTCTGGTCGTTGAGATTGATTTCGGTGACGAGCGCGCCGTGCTTTTCCAAAGACTTGGGATCCGTGGCGAAACCGTGGTTTTGCGCCGTGATGGAAACTTTGCCGGTTTCGAGGTTCTTCACGGGTTGGTTGCCGCCCCGATGGCCGAACTTCAGCTTGAACGTGGAGCCACCCAGGGCATGCGTGATCATCTGGTGACCCAGGCAAATGCCGAAGGTCGGGTAATCGGGCAGGAGGGCCGTGACGGTCTTGTGGATATACGGCAGGGCGGACGGGTCACCGGGACCGTTCGAAAGGAAAAGGCAGTCCACGCCGGCTTCGCGCACCTGCTCCTGGGTGGCGGTGGCAGGGAATACGTGCACCTCGAAACCGTGCCTCACCAGCTTGCGGAAAATCGTGTACTTCGCGCCGTAGTCGAAGGCGGCGACCTTGAATTTCTTCGCCGGCGTGATCGTGGCGCCGCCCGTGGTGCCGACGGGCAGGTACTGCGTGTTGTAGCGGGCGGCATCGTCGGCTCCCCAGACATAGGGTGCCTTGCAGGTGGTGTCCTTTACGTAGTCGCTGCCCGCCATATCCCGCCAGCCCTTGGCCCGCGCGATGGCGTCGGCGTCGCTAAGCGGCAGGGTGGAAAGGCAGCACTTCATGGCGCCCGTGACCCGGAGCTTCTTGGTGAGGGCGCGGGTGTCCACCTCGCTGATGCCGGGGATGCCGTACTTCTCGAGATAAGCGTCGAGGGAGAGGGTGCTGCGCCAGTTGCTGACAATGGGCGAAACCTCGCGGACCACGAAGCCGGAGCAACGAGGCGCGGAGGACTCCTCGTCCTCGACATTGACGCCATAGTTGCCGATCTGGGGGGCCGTCATCGTGACGATCTGGCCGAAGTAGGAAGGATCAGTCAGGATCTCCTGATATCCGGTCATCGATGTGTTGAAGACACATTCACCGGCGATGGTGGCCGAGGCGCCAAAAGCGGTACCGCGGAACACGGAACCATCCTCAAGAGCGAGAATTGCGGGCTGGGGAGCAGACATTAAAGACGCACGAAAAAGTGTTAGTGGGCCGCTGCCAAGCGGTTTCGGAGCAATTCTGTGTCCAGCGGTGCAACCGCTGCCGGGGCAGTGAATTGCGGTGTCGATTGCCGTCGCTCCTGATCGACGGAGAATTTGCAGCGTGGGAGGGTTTGCCCCGGTCGTCCACGGCTAGCGGCATAGCGGGCGAATATCGCTCCGTTTGACAGGCAGTATGAATGCATTACCTCTGGAACCCACAAATGGCATATCAAGAAGATCGCTCCGCCTGGTTCGAGGGCCAGGGCCTTTGGTCACATGTCCCCGAGGCGGATTGGCGGGACTGGGTCTGGCAGCTCAAGAACCGCATCACCACGGTCGAGCAGTTGGAAAAGCACATGACCCTGACGCCGGCGGAGCGGGCGGGGTGTCTTTTCGCCAACCAGAAGCTGGCCCTCGCGATCACCCCGTATTTTTTCAACCTGATTGACCGTGAGGATCCCGACTGCCCGATTCGCAAGCAGGTCATTCCGCGCAGTGACGAGATGGTGGTTTCCTCGGGCGAAATGCTGGATTCGCTCGGTGAGGACAGCCACTCGCCGGTTCCCGGCCTGGTGCACCGCTATCCCGACCGGGTGCTCTTTCTGGTGACGGACCGTTGTGCCGCCTATTGCCGCTACTGCACCCGCAGCCGGCTCGTGAGCAACGCCCAGGACTACAATTTCCATCCCGAATACGAGCAGGCCCTGCGCTACATCGAGGCGCACACGGAGATCCGCGATGTGTTGCTCTCCGGCGGCGATCCGCTGCTGCTTTCGGACAAGAAGATCGAGCACCTCCTCGGCCGGTTGCGGGCGATCAAGCACGTGGAATTCATCCGCATCGGTTCACGCATTCCGGTTTTCCTGCCGCAGCGGATCACGCCCGAGCTGTGCGAGATCTTCAAGAAGCATGGTCCGATCTGGATGAGCATCCACGCCAACCACCCGCGCGAGGCGACTCTCGAGCTGAAGGAAGCGTGCGAACGCCTCGCCTTCGCCGGTGTGCCCTTGGGCAACCAGAGCGTGTTGCTGCGTGGCGTGAATGACGATCCCGAGGTCATGAAGGCCCTCGTGCACCGGCTGCTCCGCATGCGGGTGCGTCCGTACTACATCTACCAGATGGACCTCATCACCGGCGGCGCTCATTTCAAGGCCGATGTGCGCAAGGGCATCGAGATCATCAAGGCGTTGCGCGGACACACCACCGGTTACGCCGTGCCGCAATACGTTATCGATGCCCCGGGTGGCGGCGGCAAGGTGCCGGTCAACCCGGACTACATCGAGCGCATCACCGACGACGAGGTGGTCTTTCATAATTTTGAGGGCAAGCAGTTCCGTTATCCGCTGAAGGCCTTGCCGCTCGCGGAGAAACCCGCCGGCGCGGTCATGCCGGCGGAGATCCACCTCTGAAATCGTCGGAGCTTTGTCCTGTGAAGCGCCGGTCGCGTGGGTAGGGCCGGTCTTTGACCAGCCGGCTTGCCCGCCCAACTGACCAGTCAAGACCGGTCCAACTTTCAGAGCCCGACGTCACCGGAGCGCGAACGTGGCCGCAATGGTCGCCGTGATGGTTTTCTCAAGAGAGCTCGTGTCATTGTTGCCCTCCCAGCTGGTGGCCCCGGAATAGAGCGGATTGATCTGCACCACGCCCATGCGGGCGGAACGCAGTTCCTTGAGCTTCCGGCCGCCCTGTGAGGCGATTTGCTCCGCCCGCGCCCGGGCGTCCTTCGTCGCCTCGGCCATCATCTCGACCTTGGTGTCACCGGCCTTGGTGTAGATGAACTCGAAGCCGCCGGACACGAACGCGACACCTTGCTGCAAGAGCTCGCCGGACTCCCCTGCGAGTTGGGGGACGCGCTCAACATCGCCGGAGCGCACCTCGATCATCTGGCTCAGCCGGTAGCCCACCCGGACGTTGGTGGTGGTGTCATTCTCCTCATTGTGCCGCCGGGCCGTGAGCTCATTGATCTGCACGGCGGAGAGGCTGAAGTCGTTCTGATTCCGGCTCCCGAGGAACGCTGTGACTTTCGCGAGGTCCGCGCGCAACTTCTGCTGGGCCTCCAACAGGGTGGGGGCGTCGACCGAAAAACTGGCGCGCCAGACAACCAGATCCGAGCGCACATTCTTGCGGGCGGAACCGGTGACATTGATGACTTGGGATTCGGCGATGCGACTCCAAGCGTTGGCGAAGACCAGCGAGGCAAACACGAGGCCGGCGGCCAAGGCCAGGCCGGCGAGGAGTCCGAACAGGTGCGGACGGGTAACAGCAGGGGGATTCATGATTTCGTAGATAATTAACAAACCCGGGCGCGTTGCCGCGCCCTGAAATCGGAACCTCACCGGCCCGTAAGCAACTGGCGGACAACGGCAAGCGCCAGCCTATTCATGAAATACTTATTCACACAAAATCCTTTGGAAAAGATTCAACGTTTTCCCGGAAGCCGCGTCTATCTTAACGACAGCATTGTACGTTCTAAGAAACGATCATTGTTTGTAGTTCTTACGGTTTGCTTGGTGTTAGGTCATGCAGGGCGTCCCGCAAGGGGCGCCCTTCATGTTTATATAGGCCTAAAACGGCCTTCCAGAGGCTCCCAGAGGCTCTGAAAGGCACCCAAATCAGTAATGGATTAGTAATGGAAACGCCGCTTTGGGGGCAGTCACGGCGGCTGTTGGCTGCGGTCTCCAGGCAAAAGATTTCCCAAAAAGAAGTGGTGAGGTGCTGTAAAATGATGGGCATGGAAAAGCCCAGAACACGCCACAGAGTCATCCGCCCAAGTAGAGCCGTCGAAAAAGTGACCGAGTCACCCATTTGCGTGAACAAGCAGGGCGCCATCCAGATCATTGGCAGTCCGACCCTGTTGGCTGACCTGGAGTCGGATAGGCTGGTTGTCCCGCTAACAGACGGGCCGCGAAAGTGGTATTCGATCATAAACCTTAAAAGAGCCGTGCTGGAGAAAGTCCGGCAAAGGCAGACGGCGATTAAGCTCGGTTGCCGGAAGGGGCAGATTGTCATGCCGGTGCCAGAATTCATACTCCAAGGGTTGGTGGTGATGTGCGGTCGCCTGAGGGTGGCGGCGGGGCTACCTTAATCGGCGCCGAGGTCATTTGGCCTTGGAGATCATAGCCTCCATGACAGCACTCAAGGCTTTGGTCGCCATGGGATCGTTCATCGCCATCAGCTTTCTGATCTTAGGCTCAAGTGGTCCCAACACTTCGGAAAGATCGATTTCATCGTTATTGTCCATTGCCACCCGCACCATGGCCGGAAGGGCAGATGGCTTAACAGACACTGAACGCTTAGGGGCTGTCCCCATGTTGAGGACTATTTCGACGAGTGTGTCGAAAAGGTAGGCGACCATCAGCTGTGTCCGCATATCTGCGGAGACTTTACTGAGTATTTTGCCAGCGAGTTTTGGCCCGGCAGGTCGGTCGCCGCGGATAAGCTTTCGAAAATTCGCCCGATGAAGACCAAGTTTTGTGGCCCAGGAATCCTGAGATTCGCCGGATGCCTCGATCATCGCTGAGAGCTTGTTCGAGAAAGCAGACACAAACTGGGCTGCTGATGTTTTCTTCAGAGGGGAATTCATGATTTTGCTTGCATGGAGTCAATTTGCGACTCCATAAGGGTCAAGTCAAGACTCCTATGAAAGTAAGATACCTAGCTCGCGACCTCCGTCGCTTTCGTCGCTGCCCTCACGGCCGCATCTATTCCGCCCTCAAGAAACACTTTGGCCAGAGCCTGAAACGATACCGTTGGGTGGATGACCGCGACAACCAGTCCAGGGGAGTCGATCTTGTCGTAGAACTTAAGGACGGTCGCATACTATTGATCGAATTGAAGCAGCCCCAGCAACGTCCGCTAAATCTGACTGCGGCCAGCCTTCCCCTCGAAACTTGGTCGAGCCTAGAGTCCGAAGCTCGTGGGGTTCTGTTAAAAGCAGGAGTAAAAGCGGACTACATTTTGTGGGTTTATCCGAGCGGCGGCTCTGTCCTGATGGCATTCCGCACACTGGCTGCGGTTTTCCGCAAGCAGGAGTCTCGCTGGAAGCATCGCTTCCATGTTCACCAATGCGTGAACCACGGTTTATATGGCGCACCGTATACCTCGGAGTGCGTGTTCGTGCCTTATCAGGAAATTCGCAGGGGCATGCGTCGCCACCTGCGCTGGCGCGGCATCGATTACGAGCCCAGCCTCGCAACGTGACTTATGCGGTTACATCCAACGACGTCAGTGCCCTTAAGAGTCGCTGGCAACTGGCCTGCACTTGCATCCGGCAGGAAAGCAGGCGCGTAGGAGTATTCCGCGGCTTCGATAGCTCTTCGGGACTCATATCTCGATGCTTGTCTCGCTTTGCGGAAAGGAATCGAGGCATATCCCAAGAAGATCAGGCTAGCTTGTTGGCCAAGTTATGGACCGGGTGTGTGGGCAGTCACCCTGGGCTTGCCGCCCAGTTGGTTCACGAGATCGAGTTCGCTCTGGCGCGATCGCCTCGAGCACTTCTGGCCTATCTGACAGCCTCTCAAAGTTGCACTTGGCGGCCTCGGGAACGCCAGACGCTTCTCCACCTTTCATTAGGCTGGTGTAATGCCGGTGAAATTCGTGACGAGATCACTGCGCAGCTTAAAACCACGCTTGCCACCTACGCGGCCTGCGACGGATTGGAACCACCACCGACCGGTGCCTACATCCCGCCCAGCCAGCGGGCTGTCTATGATGCCCTGCTAGTGCGCGGAGAGATGTTCTTTGCGCCCAGGATTCACTCGCTACGGATACAGCCCAGACTCAATCCGCTCATCGCAGGCCCCACTGGTGCTGGAAAAACATTTATCGTCGAGGCTGTCGCAAAGAGATTAGACGCAAGCTTCATGAAAGTCTGCTTCGGAGATTGGATTCCAATAGGTGCTACCGAAGGCGTGCCGACCATGAAAGCGATCTACCGGTGCTTGAGTCAGTCGCCACGTGTGCTTCTCCTTTTGGACGAGCTGTGTAAATTTCGCCCGGAGTATAATGGCGGCTGGACAAGGTCTATTGCGTCAGATCTCTGGCAACTGCTCGACCGTAACCCGGGGACAATCGACTATGCGGATCCAGGCCTGAGGGACCAGGATTTTAGAAAACTATTGTCTGAACGACTGTGGATCGTTGGTGCGGGGACATGGCAAGATATCCAGCGCCCAAGCAGCTCGATTGGTTTCACGCGTGGAGCTGAGACATCTTTGCAGGAACGAATCGCAGCTGACGGCCGTATCCCTGACGAGCTCCTGCTTAGGTTCAACCCGCAGCTCCTCCAGCTGCGCTATCCGCTTCAGGCTGAAACGGTGGAAATATATGAGCACGCTGGCATCACTGCCTTGGCAGGTGCGGCGGGAGTTGCGCTTAATCCCGCGGCTCACGATTGGAGTCGTGGGGGAATGCGCAGTCTCGAGGACCTCGCAACCACTCTGCTGCTAAAGATGCACCAGATGGTCCGGCAGAAAACGGTCGGTAACTCATGAGTGCCAGATTTAGCATGCGTTGGAGGAAACGCACGCAATGGCTGCGCTTCGCGCAAACCATCAATCGTGCAAGCTACCAAAGACTGATGGGTCGAATGGGGGAGACAGATTGCGAATTTGTTTATTCGCCTGCCCTTATGACGAGGCTGACAACTCTACATGAAGCGTCCGGCGTGTCTCGCGTCGAAGTTCTGAAGCAAGTTTCAATTATAACCAGAGAGGCACGGCTTTGCCTCAAATTATATGGACGCGCTCGAGTGGGTAACTACTTAGTCATCGAACCTGTAGAGTCGCCTCTCTGGTTCAGGCATTGTCATGTGCCACTCGATCTCATGGTGATTCACACGCCCAATGTGGTGGTGATATGTCTGTTGTCGGAAGCACCTGTGGACGAGTGCTTCTGGGTGGATCGCGTGCTCAACACTGTGAGTCTGCGGATGATTAGTGGGGAAAGCCGGGATGTGAGCTAAAGGGACGGTTATTGGGCTAGAACTAGCCGTGAGAGCGGTCTGGGAACTCTGTTCCCGGGCTGCGACCACTCTCACGCTTACGAGATATCATGTGCCCAGGCGGGGTATGAATCGAAACCGGTTCGCGATCATGTGATCTGCTCCGCCGCGCGAACGCGCCGGGCAAAAACCAAATACAAATATGGACAAATCGTCCCTTACCAAACCAGCGTCCAACCTGCTTCCAGTCCTGCCTTCTCGGGCCGACCTGAAATTAGCAGACGCAGCCCACATCCTGCCCAAACACAGTTCCCTCGCCGACCTCGCGCATGCGATCGCAGGGAACGCCGTGGTGGAAATCCAAAAATTCATCACTTTAGGGAATCCCCTGGACGATCCCGAGCAATCATCGTGGCTGTGGCTGCGCGCCGACGGCAGCATCGATGTCGTTTACGACACCGATCGCGACAATCGGCGACTTAAAGGTGAGACCAAAAGCAGCCTGTTCCTTGAAGCATTCAAATGCCGTCAGGACTCCACACCGAATTCCAAGTTTCATCACTGGATACCCGACGAAGAGGGTGCCTTCATCGGTGACATTGGCACCAAATTGACGGTGACCAATCCGATGTGGGATCGGCACACCGATAAAGTGCCTGGTTGGAGTCCCTACTTCGAATCGGTTATCAAGATACTGGATTTGCAGCGTTTCCGCTTGGAGCCCTACACGACGGATCAGCTCCGGCTGGCAGTCGCAGAAGAAGCATACTCCAAGATTTTGCAGGAGCGCGTGCTCGCGTGGGTTATCCGCGGTGGCTACATCCATGCCGTCGAGAGACTGAACGCACAGGGCTTGGTTGAAGCCATTAAGGTTCACGGCAACAGGTTCATCTACGCAGTCGGACGAAAAAATGTCTATGCGGCACTGGTCGCGAGAATGAAAGACGTCCTGGCCCGTAGCGCCGCAGAAACCAGGAGATAAAGCAAGGCCCCGATTCGATCGGGGCTTTTTTTCTGCGAGAATGCTTGGGAGACAATTCCCTGGTTACGGCAATCACCGGTCTTTGTCGGCCGAGCTCTTCGTCTTGGCGTATTGCGCTGCTTCTTCTGCCAAAGACTTGGATTTGTAATTAAGCTGGATATTGAAGCGTCCGCTCATGCGCGGTGAGATAGTATCTCCATTCTCATAGGAGATCAGAAGTTGGGCTAGCCATCAATGGCGTGAGTCTCTACGTTTAAATCGGGCCACTTGATTCGCGCCCGCGGATCATGTGGCTTTTTATTTCCAACAACCAAGCTGCCGAGGCATCAACGTTCGGTCCCATCAGAAAACAGATCTTCCCTCCCATTCATAATACGCCGCAGATCAGAATATGAATCCGCTGATATTGCTAATGCTCGTTGTGCCGCTGCTCATGGCTGTGGCACCGATTCTGGTGTTCTACTGCATTGAACTACGCCTTCCGTGGCTCGTTTTTAACGTGCTCTGGCGGTGTCCGGTAATACTCAAAGAGGACATTATGGAGGCAGTTGTTACCTTGAGACAATTCAGACGCAGTAGTTACAAGATAGGAAAATTCATGCTGCTGCTCACCTCATTCATCTTTAGCGAGATGGTGGAGCAGGAAATCACATCGCGGCTTTACTCGGAAGCGGCTACGCCTTTGTGGGTTTCTATATTGATCGCAGGTGTATGCGGCATTCTGGTTTATTATATATTTGCGGCGCTAATGCGTCTCTCCTTGAGCGACTTGAAAGATGAGTGGCGCATGGTCGTAGTCATACGCACATTGAAAAATCAAGATTACGACTACTTGAGAGAGTATCTTAGTCGGCATGTAACACGGGGCGAATTTGATGGGTTTGCTCGTTTCGAGTTGCTGAGCGATAAGGCGCGGAACCAGCTGGATGGAGGAAGGGCCGAATTCGACAGACTCATGCTGCAAATTCCTTCCGATTTCTTCAAAGCATAGGAACTGGTTTGGCTGCGAACAGAAAGGTTTCATCGGAAAGCAGCCGGGCCTTGAAGTCACACTTTCTATGGAGAACGTTCGGTTCGGGTCGGCAAATGTGACGCGTGCCGGTCAGCCCGCTGCAGTCGGACCGCCGGAATTCGCGTCAGGCTCAACCGGTTATCCCGATTGAAACTGCGCCGTTACTTTCGCCCGAGATCACTGCGGATGAGATCATTAACCGATTTCATGCCCGTCTTCTCAAGCAGGGTGCCGACCTGCATGTCGTCGCGCACGCCGAAGTCGCGATTATACTGCTTCTCCAGCGTGCCAACATGCTTGTCGTTCCGAGTGTCGCGAAGCGGACCGCTTTTGTTACGAGACCGCTCGCCACGCATTCCAGGTGCATCTTGTGCCATATTATTTCACCTCCTTTTCTTTTGGTTTGATTGCCAAAAATGACTGTCCCGGTTCGCTCGACAGCAGCGCGAGGCAATGCTGTTCAAGTCCGCCCTGAATCCGAATCAGGAACTCGCGATCCATCCGCGAACCGCCGGAAAAACGCAGAAAGGGAGCAAACCCGGAGTTGGGAGCCCGATAAACGCATTCCGTCATGGCCGTGACATCCAGCAGCCGGCCGGCTTCCAGCGCCAGAAGGCACGCAGTAAGCGCTACGGTGCGGCCCGGTGTGAAACCGTATTCCCGTCCGATCAGAGCAAACGCGCGCGCAAACCAGAGAAACCGTTCGGCGTCGCTCGTCACCGGCTCCCGGGCCGGAAGCGCATAGGCGGCGGCACTGGCGGCAAAAAAACGACGGTCGAGAAACTCCGCCATGCCGGAGGGATTCCGAGCCAGCTCAGCCAGCAGATCAGCCATGCGGAAGCCGTCCGGCGTCAGGGACCACACAAACTGCCGCGGGCTGTCTCCCGTTCGCTCGACCAGGCCGAGGTCGAGCAGCAGCTCCATACGGGGCCGGAGATAGTTTTCCTCGGTGCTCATGGATTTTTCAACGGACTCGAGGTATTCACGCACCGGCCGCAGCTCGTTGATGTCATCAACGCCCGAGCCGGCGGACACCGCCTGAAGCAGGGCCTCGATCGATTTGCGCAGAAGTCCCGGCGCGCCATCCGATGAACGGCTGCGCAGGGGGCGCTGCTCCCGCAAATCGGCGGCCATAATGCCCAGAAGAGTGGGCCAGAGGCAGTCCGCCTCAAACAGCAGACGCAGATAAAGCAGCCGGACGGGCAGCGATGGATTCGGCACCAGAGGATTGTCGGTATCCGCGCCCGCTCGCAGCAGAAACACCCGCAGCAGGTGTCCCATCTCCGAGAGTTCGAAGGTCGGAAGAACCAGATTTACCATCTTTGCCAGGTCCACCACCCGGTGAGACTTGCGCTCGTTCAGCGCACCTACGGCGGAAGGCACCCGGTCATCGTTGAGCCAGAGTTCGCAGAGCGTGAACCAGTCACCGCTGCGGGTCAGGGGCCGGAGAATCGCCGTCGGATCGTCCTCCGGGCTGCGCCTGCCGGCCTCTTCAACGAGCTTGGTCTGACGTTCAGCCGGGACGCGCCCCCAGAGGGCAGCATAGCGAGGCGAATCCGAGTAGATCTTCTCGAACAACACCGCGTCAATCCGGGCGTTCAAGGCGTCCGGGGTATCGATGTCACGGATGCCCTGAAGCGCGGCGACCCCGAGGTAACCGATGCGCTGGTGCCACGGATCGAGACTGCGAAGAAGTGGAAGCCGTCCGATCATACCGATTCTCCGCCATGCACGGTTACGCGCGGCCGCACCGAAACCATGAAAATGCGCCCGACGGCATCGCGGGCTTGGGCGTGCGATGCGGAAATGATGGCCTGGCCCTTACCCAGCGAACGCACCAGTTCCGGAAAGCCGAGCACGCGCTGGCCTTCGCGGACCTCGGATGGCAAAACCGCCAGGAGATTGCCGCGCACCAGATCGATATCGTCCTGGGTGAGCAGACGATGAATCACGTAGAAGTCGGCCTGACTGCGGACCTTTGCGCTGATGGCAGCGGTGGTGGGCCGCTGGGTGGCGAGCAGCAGCGAGAGGCCGTAGTTGCGGCCCAGCAGACAGAAGTCCTCCAAGGCCTCTCTGGCCTCGCCGCCGTCATCGCCCAGCAGTTCCTGCGCCTCATCGATGGCGACGACAGAACGGGGAGCGCGCCGAGCCAGCTCAGCTTCAAGCCGGGTCTTTTCGGCAGGCGCGAGCGTTTCGACCAGGAGCCGCTGGTTGATCTGCGAGGCGTGCTCACGATCACTCAAAATCCGCCGAATCAGCAGCCGCGTCACCACCCTCCGCAAGTCGTGCCCCACGCGGGCAGGCAGCATGAGGATGCCGAGCCGGCCGGGCTGAAGAAGGTCGGTCAGCGGGGTGCCCTGGCCGCTGAAGACCGGCTGGCGCGCGAGGGCGCCGAGGCTGCGCGTGAGAGCCCGAAGCGTGGAAGGCGAATGCACCGTCTGCTGCTGACCGGCGAGGTGATTCAGGTAATCGACCAAATCCGGCAGCCGGTAGTTCGGGTTCGCCGCGCGGCGGGTCATGCCGTCAGTCCAGCCGTCCTCGACAACCGCGGCGTAGGCCTCGTCCAGCGCGGCGCCCTGCGGGTCACGGAGAAGGTTCAGGCCGAGCAGATCGGCGAGATCGGCGGCGTGCAGGTCGCTCATCCTCACCGTGAAGTCCGTCACATTCGGCGGATCGTTCTCATTACGGAAACCGGCGGGGAGCCACACGGCCACATTGATGTCCTCCGGCTGGAGATCCCACGGCCGAAGCTCGGCAAACTGGGCAGCCACCTTGGGCGGACCATCGGCCCGGACCTTGTGCATGGTCGTCCAGAAGTTGCCCATGGGATCGAGCAGCAGCACCGCGCGGCGTTCGGTATGCTGCGAGATGCTGGTGCGCGGGGCGGCGGTGCAGAGCCCTTCAAGGAGAACGCCGAGACTGTGGCTCTTGCCGCTGCCCCGCTTGCCGATGACCAGGCCCACGAACTCCTTGGACCCGCCGAACCAGACGCTGCGCCGGCTGCCGGTTTCCGCGACCTTGCCGAACATGACCCGTGTGCCGTCACCCTCGGTGCCGACACTGACGTCGCCGCTGATCGGCTCGGTAACGATGTATTGATGGTTGCTCATGGGAGAATCAGGCGAGGCCCATTTCCTGCAGATGCTTTTCAGTGATGAGCCGGCGACCCTTCAGGAAGGCCTCGGCGGCGACATTGTTGAGCTTCTCCAGGATTTCGGAGGGCTTGGCGCTGCGCGGGTCAACCGTCACGTGGCCGCAGAACTGGTCGAATGCCGTGCGGTCCGCGAACGGATAGAGAGCCGCGTCGTAGGGCGCTTTGAGGCTTTCGGAGGTTTCCAGGGCCTTGCGGCGTTCGGCGTCAATCAGGACCCCGAGCAGCTGCTTGAGGAAGGAGGACGCCTCCTGGGTGCCGAAGGCCGGAAGCTGCCGGATGTTGTCCTTCTGGATACGACGCACGATGTCGGGGAACGTGATAATCTTCGGGAGGCCTTCGACGCGTTCGGCGCCGATGGCCATGACGATGTTGACGTTCTCGGTATCGAGCAGCAGGCGGATGGACTCTTTCCAGAGCGCCTCCGCGTTCTTATTGGTGATGCGCTGGATGTTTTCCACCTCGTCGATGAGATAGAGCAGCTGGCTGCCGGTCTCCCGCTCGATGATGGTGCCCAGCGCAGCGGTCACGGCGGCAAAGTCGTGGCTGCTGTCCAGGCTGGACTTGGTAACGCCGGCCAGACGGACGTCTTCGCCGCGCAGCGTCATGCCGCAGAGGAACTGCCAGGCATACTGCACCAGCTGCTGATTTTCTCCGCCGAAGGTGCGGAGGGCGTTGGCCACGTCAGTGGCGTTGCCGGCCAGTTCCTCGAAGGTCGGCAGCTTGGCGCCGGTCCGCAGCTTCAGCGAATAGGCCGATACCAGTTCGCGCATGGCCTCGCGGCCCAGGGCGTTAATCATGTCGAAGTGCAGTTTCTCGAAGCCGGTCTTGTCCTGGATGTCGGTGCAGGCGACATACACGGTCCGGAACTTGTAGCCCTTGCTGGTGACAACGTGCTCGGTGTGACGAAGCCGGTGAGTCTTACCGATGCCATACTGGCCCCACCAGGCGAGACGCACGGGCGTGCTCAGCAGGCTGGCGCGCTTGAGCGCGGCGTCGATTTCGTTTTCCCACTCGGGTTCGCCGAGAAGGAAGATCTTGTCGGGGACCGGGCTCGTCTTGAAGTTCTTGCGGGCATCCGCAAGGCAGAACCACTCGGAAAACGAGGGCTGCGCATTGGTCTTGGTATCTTGGCTCATGGTAGTTTGGGATTAATGGTTGAGGTTAAAGGGCTGGGCCGCGGACCGGATTGTTTCGAAGCGGTCGATGGCGGTAAAAAGCGAACTGCTGCTGCTGGTGGGGCGGGTGGTGCGGAAGAGCACGCCGACCTCGTTGTTGGTCGTTGCACCCGCGCGCGTGAGATTGTGTGAACCGATGACGAAGGCGCCGGACAGATCGTCCCTGAGATAAACGAAAAGCTTGGCATGGAGTGCCCGCAGGGCGCGGGTTTCGGCCAGCCGCCAGGGAAATTCTGCCGCCACCGTGGCGCCGGCCAGGGCCGAGGCCCCCGGCCTCGTCACCACGTCGAGGGTCAGCTCGCGATGATTCAAGGCCGCAAAGCGGTCGAGAATCGCGGTGGTCATAAAGGCGCTGGCGATCATGAGGCGTCCGGGACCGCGGCCCTCGCCGAGGGCACCGAAGAACTCGTCGAGGAGATTGGTGCCGCCGACGATGAGTTCATCGGAGTCCTGCAGGAGATAGGGTGAAAAGGGGTGCATGATTTCAGGCAGGGTTGAGTTCAGCGCGCCACTGGGAGATTTTCACGCGAACGCTGTGCGGTTTCACGTCGGGAAAGATGCGCCGTAGGATGGCGTTGTCCGGGGCGACTTCGTCGAACCACGCGAGCACTTCGCGCCGGGCGAGCATTTCGCCGCGCTGGAGTGCAGCGCCCGGACTGCCGATGGCGCGCATGCGCCGCAGATCGGCGGCGAGTGAACCTTCCTGGCTGCCGGCGAACTGACGTTCCTGTTCGAGCGCGATGTCCTTCAGGGGGAGGCGGCCGCCCCGGATCAGGAACTGGGCGATGGCCCGTTCGAGCTGACGCACGTTACCGGGCCACCGGTAACCGCGGGCCCACTTCAGGTCAGACGCCGCGAGTGAGGGCAGCGTGACGAGGGCGTTTTCATAGGATTGTTTCTGGCGGTCCTGAATGGCGCGGGCAATATCTTCAATGTTCTCAGGCTGTTCGCGCAGCGCGGGAAGCGAGAGCTGCGCATCGATGCGCCAGAGCAGGTCCTGGCGGAATTTCCCGTCGGCCACCAAGGCGGGCAGATTGCGGTTCGTCGCCAGCAGAATCCGCTTGGTGGTTTCACGTTCCTCGCCGCCGCCGAGCGGCCGGAAACGTCCGGTGTCCACGACGTGCAGCAGCTTGGCCTGGAGTTCCATCGGGCAGTCGCCGATTTCATCAAGGAGGATGATGGAGCCTTCGCCACCAAAGGCCCCTTCACGGTCCCGGTCCAGACCGGTGTAGGCGCCCTTCCGAGCTCCAAACAGTTCCGCCTCCAGCATCGGCGCCGGGATGCCCGGCACCAGAACCTCGGTCAGTTCGTGGGTCGCATGCGTCGCCCAGTTCTCGAAAATTTCCTCCTGCTCCTTACCCTGTCTCGAAATCAGCAGCGCGTGGGCGGCGAGCACCCGTGCGAAGTGATTCTTGCCGACACCCGACTCACCGCAGAGGAGGATCGCGCGGGTCAGGCTGCGGTTGGCCTGGGCGTTGATCACCTTGATCTCCTCGCGGAGGGCGATGATCTTGGGTGATGTGCCAGGAAGCACTTTCTCAAGGAAAGCATCTTCGACGGTGGCCGGGAAACGAGTTTTCATTTTATTCGTCCGGCCGGATAGCTCACGGTGTGCCAAGTTCATAAAGTGCTATTAATCAGCATATTAATGTTTTTAGGCAGGTGCCTATATTATACGGGAGAGTTAATCCAAATAACGCTTACGTTAATAAGCATCTTCATGCTTGGCGAATCATTTCCCTCCTTGCATTCATCCTGGACCTGCGGCGTCGCCTGCGGCACCAGGTAAACACCGCCACTCATGCCCATCCCTGTCATCGATCTCTTCGCCGGCCCCGGCGGCCTAAATGAAGGTTTCAGCCAAATACGCGATGAGGCCGGCAAGCGGGTTTTCAAATCGGTGTTGTCGGTGGAGTGCGAAGAGACGGCGCATCGCACGCTGACACTCCGCGCTTTTTATCGCCATTTGGAAGACGCCGGCCAAACGGCGGACTACTACAGATACCTCAACGAGGACATCGACCGGAATAAACTTTTTCGGCTGCATCCGGCGGCGGCGGCCGCGGCGAAGGCTGAGGCGCTGAAAGCCACGCTGGGACGGGCTGGCAGCAACGAAAAAATCGAAGCCAGAATTGCGGCGGCGCTGGCCGAAGTGCCCCACAATCTTCGCATTCTCATCGGAGGGCCCCCCTGCCAGGCTTACTCCCTGGTCGGACGCTCACGACGGAAGCACGACAAGCATTTTGCGAAGGACAAAAAGCATTTTCTCTACAGAGAATATCTCCAGATCGTGGAACGTTTTCAGCCGGCGGTTTTCGTGATGGAGAATGTCGCAGGCCTGCTCTCGGCGAAAAACAAGGACGAGCGGATGTTCGAGCTGATCCGGCAGGACTTGGAGAATGCCGGCTATTCCCTCTTCCCGATCAATCCGCCGGACCCCGAGGGGGATCTGAATGATCGCAAGCGCTATGTGGTCAACGCGGAGGAATACGGCGTGCCGCAATGCCGTTCCCGCGTTTTCATTCTGGGGCTTAGGAATGATCTGAATCTGGTGCCGCGAACGCTGACGCGGCCAGGCGGTGTTCCCGTAACGGTAAGAGAAGTGCTCGGAGATCTCCCGCGCATCCGCAGCAAGCTGTCGAAGGCGAAGGATTCACCGGAAAGCTGGAAAGCCGCGGTGCAGCGCTTGGGAGAGTATCAGTTTAATCAGCTCGAGGAGGAATTCCGCGAAAAACTCATGGAGCGACTGCAGATCATCCCGGACGGATACGAACTCGGCAAGCGGGTGCTGAAACGGACAAAGGCCGGGCCGGAAAAACTCCGCGAGTGGTTTGTTCATCCCGAATGCAAAGTGGTGGTGAATCACAACAGCCGGGGGCACATGGCCAGCGATCTCATGCGGTATTTCTTCTGGGCGCAGTATGCCGAGTTCTATGAAAATTCCCCGTCGCTGCAGGATGTGCCGCACTTCATGCGGCCGGATCACAAGAACGTTACCGGAGACTTGGACGAGCTTCCTTTCAGCGACCGCTTCCGGGTGCAGCTGGCCCACCGGCCGTCAACAACGGTGGTTTCCCACATATCCAAGGACGGACACTACTACATCCACTACGAGCCGAAACAGTGCCGCAGCCTGAGTGTGCGGGAGGCGGCACGGCTGCAGACCTTTCCGGACAACTATTTTTTCGAGGGGCCGGTTACGGATCAGTATCGGCAGGTGGGAAATGCGGTGCCGCCGTTTCTGGCCAAGCAGATTGCCGCGCTGGTCCGCGGCATCCTGACACCGCCGCCGGCACCAGTTCCTGTTACCGCCGCACCGGCGCCGTGATCTTCCGGTAGAGCCGGGCCAGCGAAGTTTCGTTGAGCTCGCATTCCCAGATGGTGAGAACGCGCCAGCCCGCGCGGCGCAGGCGAACCGCGTTGCGGCGGTCGCGAGCCTGATTGCCCGTCAGCTTGGCGAGCCAGAACGCGGCGTTGCTTTTGGGAAGCACGGCATTGTGGCAGCCGGTATGGCGGTGCCAGAAGCAGCCGTGAATGAACACGACCGTTTTAAGGCGACGGAAGACGAGATCGGGCCGGCCCGGCAGGCCACGGCCGTGCAGGCGATAACGCAGCCCGCGGGAATGCAGGTAGCGACGGACTAGCAGTTCGGGTTTGGTGTGCTGGCCGCGGATCGCCGCCATGTTGCGGCTGCGGGTGGCGCGGTCGAAGACGTCGGCCATGGGCAGACAGGCTCAGACCGGAACCAGCTCCGGGTGCTTCTCGCGCAGCCAGGCCAGCACGGCGTCACGAAGTTCGCCGGAGAACTGAATGAGTTCATCCGCATCCTCGCGGCTGGCAAAACCGGCGTGGTCGTATTCCACCTTGTTGCGAATGTTGCGGCAGTCGTCGAGGTATTGCGCATCCTTCTCCCGATTGGGGAGAATATGCGGCAGGCACTGCAGAATTCGATAGTGAGTCAGCTGACCTTTGGCAGGCTCGTAACCTTCCGCGTAAAGCAGCAGGGTGCAGAGCTGCAGCGCGGCATTGTAGGCGATATTGAAGCGCCAGTCCTGAGAAATCCCGTCGCCTGCCGCGTCGCGGATGTCGCGATCGGCGATCAGCCAGAGATTACGGGTTTCCTCAAGGCTGGCTTGGTGCGGACGAAGCCAGCTGATTTTCAACCAGTGTGTTAAACTCATGTTCGTTCCCCCGAATGAAAAGTTTAGGTTTGGACAGGACGTCCTTCAGGAAGTGGTCACGCGAGGCGAGGCGGCGGGCAAGTTCGTCGCGGCTGTAGATGTGTGAGTTTATTTCACGGCCAAGCTGATCGGCGACGCCGTGAAGCAGAGCCGTGAGGTCACGGCGACCAAGGGAGCCGATAACCATGAGATCGACATCGCTCTCCGCCCGTTCCGAGAGCTGCGCCAGCGAGCCGAAGACAAAAGCGTGCTCGATCTTCGGAGAGGTGAGGGCCTGCTGAAGAATGTCATGGAGGCCGGCCGTCTTCAGGACGATGCTGCACAGCTCCGCGTAGATGGGGTGGTTGGCGTTGGCGGTGTAGTTGATGCGCCCGCCGTCAGGAATGGCGACGATGAGGTCCAGCGCCTTCAGTTTGGTGAGCTGCTGCTCAATCGAGCGGGATGCAAAGCCGGTTTCATTCTTTAACTGTGTAAGGTATACAGGCTTACGATTAACGCCGAAGAGGCGGCGGAAGAGTTCGCCGCGCACGCGGGAGAGGAAGATATCAGCAAGTCGGTTCATGATGTCTGCTATAACCAGGTGTCCACCTGGCCAAGCCAGGCGGGCTGCCTGGCGTGACCAGGTGATTACCTGGCCAAACCAGGCGCTTCGGCAAGCTGAAAATGAGCATGTTACGCAAGATGCGGGGGAATGGCGGGTTGCGAAGAGGCTTGCGGGGCGGCGGATCGCTCATAGCCTCACCGTGAATACCTTAACGTAGATATGCAATACAGGGAATCAGCAGCCGGATTACTTGAAGACATCATTGTCAGGCTGCGGGAGCTTGACCGGCTGACAGAGACGGAAGTCAGCCATCGGCTTGACCTGCTGGAGCCGCTGACGATCAGACTGGAAGCCATCCGGCAGGACTTGGTTCGGGAAAACGGTCTACTTCCGGCTATGCGGAAAACCAATGAACTCAGGGCGCGGCTGATCGGCGGTATCTGGGGCTTGGATGATCCCAAATACCGGTCAACGCTCGCGGCTCTGCTGGGCAGCTATCAGCGCCAGGCGAAACCGCCGAAGGCACGGCTGGGAGGACTGAAAGGTGGCCGGCCGAGAAAAGATGGCCGGCCGGTGCGCACGATGGAAAGCAAGGGTTACTCTGCGGATTGTCTGCCGGAGCCCAAAGAAAAAGGAGTGCGGATCCACCCGGAGGTGCGGGAATTTCTCCGCGCCGGCGGAGGTCAGGCGGAAGGCTGAGCGAAGTCGAGGATATCAGCGACAAGGCCGAGGCGAAGCCGGAGGGCGCGAAGCAGGAACTCCGAGATCAGCGGGCCGCGACGATGCCCGGTGAAGTCAAAGGCGAATCCGTTGCCGGTGAAGCGGCGATGCCAGCCGGCGAGCTCCTGACGGAAAAGAGGTTCGACGCCGCAGCGGGCGGCTTCGACGCCGGCATGGGCAAGCGCGGTGGGAGTCATTTCCGCATACTCATCGAGGCGCCAGCGGCGGTCGGCGGCACGGGAGACGAAGCGCGCCAGGATAAATTCTAGATCGATGAGACGGAGCTGCCCGGCGACAGACCAGGGTTCAGGCCATTCGCCGCGGTCGAGGACAAAGAACGCACAGATGCGGGCGACGGTCTGCGGGTCATGTCGCGCGAGTTCTTGGAGGTCGATCCCTTCGGCGGCGGTGACCTTGGTGAGCAGCATGCCGGCGTCGCCGCGGTCGAGACGGATACCCGGAGCTTCCAGATCGCGTTCGGCAACGAACCAGCGGGAATCGACGACGCCTAGACCCAGATGGCGAGCGAGCTGGTAGCCTGCGATTTCGTTAAGGGCGGTTTCCTTCAGCTTGGCGATCCAGCCGTCAAACTCCGGGTGGGCGGCGAACCTGGCTTGATGCAGACGGGAGGGGTCGCCTCGCAGGGGATCGGGAATCCACATGCGACCAGGATGACGGGCGGGGCGGTTCGAGCCAAGGCCCGAGCAGGGCTGGAGACGGGGTGGTGGCGGCAACACGACAAAGTGGCAGGGAGTCGCCGGAGCTCCGCGCGCCGGTCCCTGCGGCGCTTTGCCACGGCGCGTCCGGCCCCGAACGCCGGCGCGCCTAACCGGGGCGGACAACCGCCCCAGCCCCCGGATGTGGCCGGCGGCGGATGACTAATGGCCGTTCCCCTCGGGATACCACGCCTCGTAAATGTCCGTGGTCGCAGCCTTGCCGGCGGCTTTGCGTTCATTGCATCGGCGGCAGAGCAGCTGAATATTGGAGACGTCGTTGAGTCCGCCGCTCTCGAGCGGAACGATGTGATCAAAGTTTTCAGCCGGCCAGATGCTGACCAGTCCGCTCAGGTCACTGTGGCAGAGCACGCAGCAGCCGCGATCCCGATAGAAGACGGCGCGGCGGACCCACTTGGGCGGGCGAACCCGGCGCAGCACACCTTTCCGGGCAAACAGCGGGCGGTATTCCTCCTCGATTTCGTCCGGCTCGGCTTCCTCGACCTGACTGGCTATCATTTCGTTGAAGAGCAGCAGCAGGCCGCGGTTCTGGAAGAGAACGAAGAAGACCTCGCGGACCATCCGGTCCAGCAGCTCGTCCACGGCGCCGTCGTCGCGCAACGACATCACATATTCGTGGACGTCCTCCTGGGTCGCGTCGGCGAAGGCGGTCTTTCTCTTCTTGAGGTAGTCGTCAAAGCTCGGGTGAGGAATGGCGTGAAACTTCAGGGCCTCGTTGATCGGCAGATGGCTCGGGCGGATATGCTCCACCACCGCCGGCAGGGAGGAGTAGTTTTTGGCCAGCTCCTGACGTTTTTCGATTTCCAGATCCATCGTCGCATCGAGGATCACCTCTTCTGTCACATGGAAAATGAACGCATGAAAGGCCGAGTTCCGCCGGTAAGGCGTCACCAGACGGAGATAGGCCCCGTCGCCGTAGAATTCATTCAGGTTGCGGATAAACGCGAACTGGTCGTGCAGGATATTCCGCACGATATTGGCGAGGTAATAGGTCTCGTAGAACCGAATCTCGATCTTGGGGCGTTCCATCGGATCGGGTCAGCATGGAGAAGCGGCCTCGGGCAGGCGAGCCCGTTGCATCCCGGAAAATCGACGAGCCGGAGTCAGATTATCCTGGGCAGACTCCGCCGGGCAGCTAGAGTGCAGAGAGGGAAATCCCGCTGCCGACGGCATCGCAGCAGCGGATTCCGTCAACCCATGGGCCTCACCTATCATTTCAGTTTTCGCGCTCCGGCGACCGTATCGCCGGAGGTGCTGGAGGCATTCCTGCAGAACGTCGAGGGTGACGCGCGGCTGATGGGCTTTCACCCGACGACCGTGGTCAACGGCCCGTTCGATACGGCGGAACGGCGCGAATTCTCCCGCCGGGTTGCCCGTGGCCTGACGGTTGAGGACGAGCGGCTGCGGGGAGTCGAACCGGCCAAGGACGCCTGCTGGAGCGCCGGAGACGCTTACTGCCGGCTGGCGCCTGAATATGGCGTGCTCCTGGTCGTCACCGATGAGCGGGGCTGCGAGATCGTCTTCGGGTTCTTCCGTTATCCCCGGGTAATCCGGGACCAAGCCGGCCGGGAAATCATGGCCGTGCCGGGCGATGGCGACTGGACGGCCGGCGACTGCGTGAAGAGCCCGGACCCGCGTTACCGGGCGATTACCCAGCGGTTTGCCGCCGCCGGCTATCTCGCCTCCGAACTGGATGAATTTGTGCCGGAGGCGCAGCGCACATGAGCCGGCCGGCCAACATCTGCGGTCCGTTCGTGGCCCGTCTGCGCCGCAAACAGGGCCTGACGCAGGAGGAACTCCAGCAGCGATGCAGAGCGGCCGGCTGGCCGGTCGCGCGGTCGGTGCTGGCCAAGGTGGAGCGGCAAAGCCGTTCAGTCAGCGACCTTGAGCTGGTCGCGCTGGCGCGGGCCCTGAAGGTCAAAGTCGGTCAACTCCTTCGCGGCCGTGTCAAAGCCTGACCTCAGCGGAAAGACGGTTCTGATCACCGGCGGCGAATTCGCAGGCGAGGAAGGCATCTGCCTTGGCCCGGCGCCGGATAATCGTCTGTGGGCGGTCTAGCCGAATTCCTCCAGCCGGATTGTGAATCTGAAGTTCGAAAAGGAATTCGGCGTGCTCATCAACCCAGACCAGAAAGTTGGCATAAACTGAATGTAACTCTGAAGCGCCATGGCACGCCACACCGCCGGATTCTTCAAGGCTAGGGCAATTCTACTTAAGGAGACGGAAATCGCCCTGCTCATAGGCAACGGCATCAACAATGCGGTAAGACACAAGCGCGGGATCAGCTGGAAGCAGCTAATGGAAACCCTAGTCACAGAGGCTGCCGGCTTTGCGGAGCAGCCCGACAAGGTCCGAAAGCGGCTGCTTCGGCTACTGCGGGAAAACGAGCATAAACAAACGCCGGCCAGCAATCCGGAGGTCTTCGATCTCATCGAAGCGACCTGTAATCTCGTTCCCGGCTCAACGAAGCCCACCACGGAACGGCTCTCCCTGCATACTCGGATTGCGGAGCTTTTTTCGCGTATGGAGCATGGCGCCCCGCATCGGGCGCTGGTTGCTTGGGCGGCCGCCAACGGTGTCCCGGTAATGACCACCAATTACGATCACTGCCTGCAGGAAGCGATAGAGGGTGCTACTATACCTCGGCGGATATTCACAACTCGACTGAAGTTAAGTGACCGCTATCCTTGGAACCGGTACTATGCTCCGCAGTCCGTCCGCGACCCGATTGACTCTTTTGCGGTATGGCACATTCACGGAGACCATGCCCTGCGGCGCAGTATCCGTATCGGACTCGATGAATACATGGGGATGGTCGAACGGCTGCGAAAGCTGAAGCACGGAGTGGCGAAGGAGATTCTGTCCGATCCGTATGAAGATCCGACGAGGGATCCGGCTTATCATGCCGCCCCTTGGCTGCGAATTTTTATGGGTCGGAAACTGTGGATTCAGGGGCTGGCCTTGCATGCCGATGAGGTATCGCTGCGGTGGCTTTTGATTCAGAGGTTTCGCTACTGGAAGCGCTATCGATCCGAGCACCGTCAGTGCAGCGGTTGGTATGTCCATGGGCCAGTCAAGATATGTGGCGGGTTAGACGATGACCGACGTGTCTTTCTTGAGAGTGTTGGGCTGAAGATCATCGAGATACAGAACGCCGAAAATATTTACGAAAACCTTTTCAATAAAGCCGCCGGCCGCGACTAAGGCCTTTTCGGCATCTCAATTGGCGTACGTGGTAGTACTCTTTGAAGGCGCGGCTTGGTTGTTGCCTTGCTAGGTAACATGTTGTCCGCGCTACCTGCATGTTGCTGCATGCTCTACTAGGGATCGCGGATTTAACAGGTAGTGGCGTATGGCAGGACGACGTCCACTAACCCAAATAGAAGAGCGCCAGCTATTGCGCTTGGTTCGCAAGCTTCACCCCCGCAATCGGGCACTGATCACCACCCAATGGTTCACGGGATTTCGGATTCATGAAATCCTCTCACTCACAGTAGCGAGCGTGCTCCGAAACGGAGCCATTGTTTCCCAGATCGGCATCACGCCTCGGTTCTTGAAGGGCAAATTCGGCCGTACCCGCTGGGTGCCCGTTCTGCCGGAATTGCACCGAGCCATTACCAAGCAGCTGTGGTGGCTTGATCGGAAATTCGGTCTGCGGCCAGACCTGCCGCTTTTCCCAAGCCGAAAGCGGCGACGCGATGGAGTCGTCAGGGCAATCTGCCGTACCCAAGCCCACGACATTGTGAAGGCGACATTCCGCCAAGCGGGTATCGAAGACGATGGTCGGCTAGGCACGCATTCGCTCAGGAAGACCTTCGCAAGGAATGTCTACAGGCATAGCGGCAACGACCTCATGGTTTTGAAAGCCGCTCTCCATCACTCCGATGTCGATACTACTCAGAAGTATCTCGAGACACGCGAGGAGGATGTCGTGGCCGCGATCACGAAGTGCGATTTCACGCGGCGAGGGCGGCAGCGACGTGAGCAGCTCCCGGCCTTGGGAACCAAAGCCCGCTGGCCACGTGCACGAACGAAACGCGCCGCATAAATTCCACAGAGGAAAACAGAAATGAAAAGAAGAACGAATCAGAGCCCAGGGCTCTTAACTAAAAAGGTGTTTCAACGACACCGTGCTAACGTGCGGAAGCTGGTGAAGAGTCGGAGCATGTCGATGCTCGTGCATGAGCTCTTGCGCAGACTATGGCCACACGAAGTGGGAGAGACGATACCGGCGGGACTGGTTCAATTCTTAAGAATTTCTCTGCGCCCAGATCTGATAGACTTGGTGAAGCCAGAGTATTTTCTGCGTCCGCTCGAGCACATGGAAATCCGGGGACTGGTGATCGAGTTCATCATCATCTGGGATCCAAGTGATGCTGAGATCGAGCTGCTAGCCACGAAAATGGCTCCCTATGCTTCAGAGTTCAGCCGTGACATTCACGCGGCCATCGAACGCACCATGGCAGACAAATACATGATGCCAGACACGGGGATGGACCGCGTCGATGTTCGTAAGCGGCTCCTAGAGCTCTTGGGCCGTGTGACCGCAAAGGCTATTTGCTTACGAGCGACTCAGCCCAAGAGCTGAATCAGCCGTACCCAGGAAAACCGCAGGGTAGGACGCTCCAACCCGCCGTACCCTCCGCTCCCCGAACCGAACGTTTTCCCGACATCCGCTGCCAACTGCGCCATCTGGACTTCAGTTACGAGATATCCAAGTCACTGGCCGCGGGCTAACGCGGATCGGCCACACAGCGGAAGCCCACGTGGTTGCTGCCCGTGTCAGGCGCGCCTTTGCCGCGTGAACCGACCATGTAACGGGTGCAATATTGGTCAGTGCACAGGAATGATCCGCCGCGTTGGACTCGCTTGGGTACACCGGGTTCTTGGGGGTCGAAACTTTTTTCTCGCACCGCTCCCACCGGATTGCGGGTGGCGCGGCTTTGGTTCGCTCGAGAGTCAATTTCGTAGGTGTCGGGCCGATACCAATCACTGCACCACTCCCAGACATTACCGGCCATGTCGAACAAGCCGTACGGGTTCGCATCGTAGTGGCCAACGGGAGCGGTGTGGACGAATCCATCGGCTCCGGAGTTTTTATACGGGAAGGTGCCTTCCCAGATGTTTGCTTTCCACTGACCGCCTGGCTGTAACTCATTTCCCCAAGTGTAGCGTTGCCCACTAAGACCGCCACGGGCGGCAAATTCCCATTCCGCCTCAGTCGGTAGTCGTTTGCCCGCCCATCTTGCATAGGCTTCTGCGTCTTCGTAGGCAACGTGCACGACGGGATGTTGCTCGCGTCCGACAATCGTGCTGTCGGGGCCCTCGGGATGCCGCCAGTCCGCACGCGGCAGGTAACTCCACCAGGCTAACGCGTTGCTTAAGGGGACAGGTTGGTTTGGAGGAGTAAAAACGACCGATCCTGCGACGAGCTTATCGGGGGCGACACCAGGATAATCTTCTGGCCGCAGCGGACGTTCTGCGACTGTCACGTAGCCCGTCGCCGCAACGAAGCGGGCAAACGCTTCGTTGGTCACCTCAGTGGGGTCTATCCAGAAGCCATCAACGTAGACCCGATGCACAGGTCTGGCGTCATCCATAGAGTCGGGGCCGCCGCAGACCTCAAGCGTGGGGTCTGTGGTGCCCATCGAAAACTCCCCGCCGGGAATCCAGACCATGCCGAGTCGGGAATGTGAAGGAGCTCTTTCGCGATTAGGTGTAGTAGGCGCAAATGGCGTTGCCGCTTCGCACAACGGAGTGGCTGCGGATACCAAGAGGGCGAGTAACAGAAAAACAAAGCGGGAAGCGACCGAAACAGCACCCAGTGACAGGGTTTTGCGGGGATTTAAAACGGTGACGCATTGTGAAGGCGAAAAGTTCATGGGACTGTGCCGTAATTCGATATTCGAACGGGATTGGAATGCGCAGAGGATTTCGAAGGGCAGTGGAGCAAAGTCAAATTTGCCCGCTGCGCATCATTTGGGATCGATGCCTATCCGGATAGGCATCTCGCGGCTGCCGCGATACCATCCGGGATGACTGAGGGGATTATCCATCCGCGTTGGGGGTAATCGCGTATCCGTTCATACTCGCCGAGGAGCTGCCTGTGAAAATCCAATCCCTTGTTGGCGAAAAGCGCCCTCTGTTTAGCATAGGTATCTGCTGCCGGGGCATTAAACGCGAGAATGGTGGGCATGAGCTGTCGCCAAGTTAGCCACACCCGGCGTTGGCGGCAGGGATTGGCGACGAGCAGTGCAGATCGGATCCCTTTTCCGAAAGCCAGTGCGGGGCGCGTGGTTTCAAGAAGGTCGCGTGTCAGGCGGATGTTCTCACCGGTGTTGGTTGAGCGGTTTTCAACGACCACTTGGTCGCGGGAGAGGGCAGGAAACCTGTTCGCAAGCGTGTCCAGGAACGCGTCCGCTTCGGGTCTGCCCAAGTCGGCGGTGCCGGCACCGAGTCCTCCCGTGAAAATGATATGCCGGGCCGCTCCAGCAGCCTGAAGTTCTCCGCAATGGAGTGGTATGCCCAGGTCGAAATGTCCGAAGCCGATCACGGCGTCACAGGCGGTCGCGGGAAGCTCATCCCGCAGAGCCAGCCAATCGAAGAGTATCATGGCCGCACTGGATAGATGGGAGGAGTCCTCGGGGGGCGACATGTTGTTATCACGGCCGATCATTACTGGATGGGCGATGCGAGAATACGGTCTGAAGTAGCAAAGTGCCTTAACCGTTAATCTTCAGGTCCGTCAGGGTGCCTGAAACGATGTGCATGCGCGGGCATAGGCAGGGCGGCTATACGGGTGCGCAGCGTGGTATTGCACGCGTGCTTGTCTGCGCCGACCGACATTAACGCTAAAGCGAGCGAACGCTCGGGCTGAGCGGTCGAGCTTCTTCTAGTGCTATCGCACCCCAGCGCAGAAACTGTCGTTTGATCAATAACTACATTGTTTCGTCGATCTTCGATCCATTCCGCGCTGTTACCTCGGCCTTATCCGTTCTCTATGAACCTCTCTGGGTTTCTCAATCTCCGTCCGCGGCAAACGCGGACGGGTTTGGGGTGACGGCTGGCTCGGCGGTGCAAAATAAAAACATGCATCCATATAGTCTCAAAGACGGTACACGCGCTACTCGTGGCGCATTGTCGAGAGTGATGAGCCGCCTCACAGCGGCTCTTAGCCTCGTGGGCATGACTGCTTTTCTAAGCGGCATGCAAGCTTCTGCTGCAACCTACTACTGTGATCCTGGCGCAGGCAGCATGACTAATTCCGGCAGCGCTACCAGTCCATGGAGCAGCTTGCAGGCGGTCTTCGCTTCGGGAAAAACTTTCGCCGCGGGGGACACAATCTATCTTCGCGATGGAGACCATGGCTTTCCGGTGATCACTGCGGACAACACGGGCGACGTCACCATCACCAAAGAGGCGGGACACGATCCGATGGTGCGACGCATCGACTTCAGCGGGGCTACCCACTGGGTGCTCGACGGCATTCGTGTTTATCGTCCGGATGGGCCGCTGCCCCAACCGGTCCCTCTCATCTGGCCGGTTGCTCCCCTCTATGCGGACTCTTTGGTGCGAATCGCCAACACGAGCTCGTACATCACCGTTCGGAACTGCACCGTCTATTCGGCGGACGATGTGTCTGCTTGGACGGCTGATGACTGGAACACAAAGGCGTGGAGCGGCATATTCATGGCGTCGCTCAGCCACCATTTGACGATCGAGAAGTGCACTGTTTTGAACACCAATTTTGCCATCCACATGGAAGGCAACACGAGCAACATCGATGTGCTCGGGAATTTCGTGAAAAATTTCTGCGGCGACGGCATCCGTGCCAATTGCAACGATCTCCGGATCGAAGATAACGTCGTCCTCGATGCCTATGGGACCAACGGCAATCACTACGACATGATCCAAGGCTTCGCGCGTGCGCGGGTCCAGATCCGGAATAATGTCCTCATCAGTACGACCTCGAGCCGGCCACTGACCGCCAACACCCAGGGCATCGGTGCCTTCGATGGCTGGATGGATAATTGGGTCGTAGAGAACAATTTGGTCGCCGTTAACCATTTCCACGGCCTCACGCTGCTGGGCGCGCGCAATTCCCGCGTCGTGAACAATACCGTGATCAAGAACCCGTACTATACAGGTTCCCAGTCTCCGTGGATTACGATCAGCAACCATAGCAATGGCACGGCCGGCTCGGGCAATGTGATGAGAAACAACCTCTCGTCCAACAGGCCGAATTCCTCCTTTCCGGTTGTTGGCACGACCCAGAGCAACAACATCATTTCGACCAACTACACAGCGCTCTTCGTCAATTACGCAGCTGCGGATTTCCATCTGAAGGCCACGAGCGCCGCGGTGAATGCCGGGACTGAGTTGGACGCCCCATTGATCGACCTCGATCATGCCGCGCGGTCTGCACCTTACGATGTCGGAGCCTTTGAATACCAAGTCCCCAACAGCGTTCCTAGCATTACGGCGACCACTTTGCCGGGTGGCATCGTGGGCGAAAATTACAGCCAGATCCTCGCCGCCACAGGTGGAAATGGCGCATTGGTGTGGAGCATGAGAAGCGGTGATTTACCCGCGGGTCTTTCGCTTTCTGCCGAAGGATTGATCAGCGGCAGCGCCACGACGGCAGGCACGGCCAGCTTTACTGTCGGGGTGGCCGACAGTGACGGAATCAACGACATCACAGACGAGGACACGCAGTCGCTGAGCATTACGATCTCTCCCGCGGTCGCGACAGTCGCCCTGACCGATTTGACACAGGTTTACGATGGATCACCTCGGTCGGTGGCATTTTCGACCAACCCGGCCGGAGTTGCTGTATCGGTGACTTACGACGGCAATAGCTCTGCACCGGCCAACGCAGGCAGTTATGCGGTGGTCGCGACGGTGACTGACCCAAATTACATCGGCGAGGCGACGGGCACCTTGGTGGTGGAACCGGCATCTGCGGGCGTGGTGTTGACCAATCTCGGTCACACTTACGATGGCACGCCAAAATCCGCTACCGTGACGACCAGCCCCGCCGGGCTTAGCGTAACGCTTACTTATGACGGTGCTTCCGCAGTTCCGAGTGCCACCGGCACCTATGCGGTAACGGCCGAGGTGAATGATCTGAACTACCACGGATCGGCGAGTGGCACGCTGGTGATTTCCCCGGCGCCCGCAACCGTCACGTTAAGTGATCTTAATCACCTATACGATGGCACGCCGAAGGCGCCGACCGTGACGACCAACCCCGCCGGTCTCACCGTCGATATCATCTACGCCAACGGCGTAACGTTCCCCACCTATCCCGGCTCGTATGAGGTGGTCGGAATGGTCCGGAGTTCAAATTACAACGGGACCGCAAGTGGTACGCTCTTCATCGGGACCACGGCCCTGGTGCGTCACGCTCCCGTTTTGAACGCAGGTCTAGACGGTTCCCTGCAGATGCTGGCAGGCGAAAACACGACCCTCAACGGCTCCGCGTGGGTTTCTGGCGACCTGCTCGTTCCCGGAACTCCCACGATGCGGTTAAACGGCAACCCCCATTTTGGCGGTGTCGTTGCCGGTACGGGAGCCATGACCCCTGCTGAGTACCTCGTAACCTTGAATGGCGGCGCGGCACTTCGCCATGTCGTGCAACGCATCGATGCGGTCATGCTCCCAACGGTGAGTGCGCCCCCCGCACCGTCCGGGACCGTGAACCTGACTATCAACAACTCGAACTACAGCACGATTAGCTGGGGCGCGCTGCGTAACCTCACGTTGAATGGCAATGTGGGCCAAGTCGTGGTCCCTGCGGGAACCTATGGCGCATTCGTGGTGAATGGAAACAACGAGGTGGTGCTGGGTGTGCCCGGAGCGAGCGAGCCAGCCGAGTACAACCTGCAGAACCTCTCGCTCAATGGGAGCAGCCGGCTGCTGGTGGTTGGCCCGATCGTGCTGACCCTTGCTAACGGACTGAGCCTGAATAGCTCGATGGGCGACGTTGCGCATCCAGAATGGCTCGTGGTTCGCGTCGCGTCTGGGGGCGTAACGCTCAACGGCAATGTAACGCTCAGCGGTACGGTACTCGCACCGAACGGCACAGTTGCGATTAACGGTAACAGTACGCTCGTTGGTTCCGTGGTCAGCGATCACCTCGTTATCAACGGCAGCGGATTGCTCACAGATCCGGAGCCGAGTAACTGATTCGATTCGAGGGTTTGATGCAGGCCGGGGTTGCGTAATCGCACCCCGGCTTTTCTTTTCAAGACGACATTCTGCGCGCGCTGCGGAGGGTCAGCCAGATCAGGCGACGGACTCCTCGGGGAGCGGTTGGTCCTTCGTCTCTGGAAGAAACGGCAGGACGGCGATGCCAATCAGCAGCACGAGACTGACCCACATGCCGGCGGTGCGAAAACCCTCGATGTCGCCGCCGAGGCGCTTGGTGATCTGGGCCACCGTGAATGGCGCGGTGGCCGCGATAAGGCGGCCAACGTTGTAGCAGAAGCTCGTGCCGGTGCTGCGCAGGCTGGTGGGGAAAAGTTCGGGCAAGTAAACGGCATAGACACCGAAGACCGAGAGCTGGCCGAAGCCCATCAGCGGCAGCATCCAATACATGTCCTGGATTTCCCGCATGAAGCGGAAGACGAGCTGTGTGGTGACGAACGAGAGGAACAGCGCGAGGCCGAAGGCGAATCGACGGCCCTTCACCTGCGCGAGCTTCGCGAGCGAAAGCATGCCGAGGAACCCGCCGATGTTCTGCAGCAGCAGGCCGGCGGAGCGCCAGAAGGCCTTTTTGTCCGCGATCGCGGCGGCGTCGAAGCCCTGCCCAGCAAAGGCCTTTTCCACGATGTCGCCGACGATCTTCGGGTGAAAGTTGCCAATTCCCCAGAGCCCGATGATGCCCGCGCTGCAGGCGATGAGGCCTAACCAGGCGTGTTTTCGCCAGCGCGGGTGGCCGAGGAGTGAGGCGTAGGAACCGAATTTGATGCCGGCCTTTTCGCCCGCCGCCTTGGCTTCGACCCACTTCTGCGGCTCCTTCAACCGGCGCATCACAAAAACGCACATGAAGGCAGGCAGCGCGCCGACGATGAACATTGCCTGCCAGTGCATCAGGCCAAACGGGAGGAGATGTTTCGTCGCGAGCACTCCCAGACCCATGCCGGTCAGTCCGGCGAGCAGGTTGCCCCAAGTCGACACCGATTGCAGGACGCCGAGCGCCGGGGCGCGGGCTTTATCCGGCACGGTATCGGCCACGAGGGCGACGGCCAGGCCGAACACGCCGCCGACGCCGAGACCGGTGATGAAACGGTAGACGCAAAAATCGAGCATGCCCGTTGAAAACGAGCTAAGGCCGGTGCTCACAGAATAGAGCAGGATGGTCCAAGTGAGCATTTTCGCGCGGCCGCAGCGATCACCGAGCGCGCCGAAAATAAGTCCGCCGATCGCCCAACCGACGAGGAAAACCGAGGTCGTGTAAGGGCCGTATTCCGTGGCGAGTTTCTTGTCGGGAATCAGCGCCTCCATGGCGCCGTCCCGCGCGAGGTTGAAGATCTGCTGGTCCAGGCAGTCGAACAACCAGGCCAGGGAGGCGACGAAGAATACCAGCCAGTGTTCGCGGGTTAGGGTGCGCCACCACTGGGTTGAGGTTTTTGGAGTGGGCATGTTGGTTTGCGAGCAGATGGATGCTTGGACCGAAAAAAGGGGGGGAGGATGGGCTTGGGCGCAGCGCGGTACGGAAAATAAAAGGTCCGCTCCTGGCAGAGCGGACCTTGGCGCTGGCGAATTGCCGCGCGTTAGAATGTGAAGGTGGCGCCGAGCGTGCCCACGAATGTACGGTCGTCCACGGCATGCATGTCGGTGGCAACGTACTGGGCACCTGCGGTGAGCGTGAGCCGATCGGTTAGCTTGTAGGGCAGGGCGATGCCGAAGCTCCAATAAGTGTAGGTGGTGCCGGTATCCGGGGCGACATGGCCAATGGTTCCGAGCAAGGTGAGCGAAAGCTTGTCGTTTACGATATGCGTATAACCGATCGTTTGCTGGGCAGTGAAGGTCTCGAGGGTCGTGTCGTAGTAAAGATAGGTGCCGGAGTTGATGATGCCCACCGTGCCCGTGAGCCCGACATAACCCTCAAAAGTCGTCTTATCCGCACCCGGAGTGTCGAGGCCGGGGTAGCTGTAGAGCGTGGCGCCCGCGTCGATGCCCCATTTTTCGCCCAGCTTGAAGGTGTACCCGGCGAAGTAGTCGATCTCGAGTTCATAGCCGCGATCGAGCGGAGCATTGCTCCAGACGCCGGCATAAAAATTGCCATACGTGAGCTTCACGGAGGGCTGCAGGGATTCCTCTGCGTATTTCATGCCGCGGAATACGTACGAGGTGACGTAGGGAAGATCGGCGGTAATCGAATATGACGATGCAGGCTGAGCAGGCGGGGTTTGGGCCGAGAGCGATGAATACGCAATGGCCGCGGCCAGGAGGAGGGTTTTCTTCATAGGTTTGGTTTGATTGAGTTGGGAACTGACAAAGTTAACGGAGTGTGGCCCGCAGTGCGGCTGGCATGCGGGCGGCAGGGAATCGAATGGAGGGCCCGGTGCTGGGTGTGCAGGCAATCCGCGGGGATGGAGCGAACGATGCCGATGGGTGCACTAAGCCCCCCGGAAAAAACAGGGGCAATGGCCGGTCCGCTTAACCGTTAGGTTATTTCCGTACTGTATGGGTCAGGACGCAGCCTCCCGGAGTATGCCCGCGGACGCATGGCTTGCTTCCCGGACGCGGCTTAACGCTAAAGTCATAACTCGATAGTCAACCCCGCCGGTGCCGGCTTGATTAGGCGCGACCCTCTAGCGCCGCCCGGGCCCAGTGTTCTTTCGCGGCTTGAGTGACTTCCCAAACACCCCAAACCCTTAGCAATACCATGACAGTACTCCGATCACCTCGCGTGCGGCCGACCGCCCGCCTTATCTCGACGGTGGCATTTTTGTCCCTGTCGGCATCATTGTTCGCCCAGACCGTCGCGCCCAGCGCGGCCGAGCTGGCCAAGTACGACACCAACAAAAATGGCCGGCTGGACGCCGATGAGCAGGCCGCCATGCGGACGGTTGAGTCGCAGGCCGTGGTGCAGACGGCGGATCGGCCGACACGTGATGAGGAAGTGGTTCAGCTGACGCCTTTCGAGGTGCGCGAATCCAATTCAGGTTACCTGGCCACCAATACCATGTCGGGTACCCGCCTGAACTCGAAACTCGAGGATCTCGGGTCTTCGATTTCCGTGGTCACGAAGCAGCAGATGACCGATTTCGCCATGCTGGATATCAACGATATCTTCGCCTACGAGGGCGGCACGGAAGGCACTGGCAACTACACCAATTTCTCCGTAGATCGCAACGGCATGGTGTCCGACTCGATCCAAGGCAATCCGCAGGGCTCGAATCGCATTCGCGGCATCGGCCCGGCGAACATCTCCGTCAACGGCTTTACCACCAGCGGTCGCGTGCCGATCGATCCGATTGATGTCGATTCTGTGGAAATCAGCCGGGGGCCCAATTCCAGTATTTTCGGCCTCGGCGAAGGTTCGGGCACGGTCAACCTGGTGGCCTCGAGCGCGAACCTGACGCGTGAGACCTCGCAGACGCAGTTTCGCGCCGACAGCATGGGCGGATGGCGCACGTCCATTGATCTCAATCGCCCCCTGATCAAGAACAAGCTCGCGCTGCGCGTGAGCGGCGCCTACCAGCACGACGGTTTCGAGCGCAAGCCCTCCGGGTTCGATTCGCGGCGCTTCAACGCCATGATCCGGGCGCAGCCTTTCAAGTACACCACGTTGCGTGCATCCTATCAGACTTATCGCGGCGACGGTACTCGCGCCACCACGGTCACGCCCCGCGACGGCGTCTCCGACTGGATCCGCTTGGGCAGCCCGGTTTGGGATCCCGTCACCTCGACCGTGACGGTGAACGGCGTGTCCACGGTGATGGGCGCCACGAATCCCACGGGTTTGGCCGACCAGTCCCGGCCTTACCCCGTGATTCTGGTGGGCGACCAGGGACTCGACATCTGGACCATCGGCCGCATGCCAGCCGCCGGCGCGACCAACGGCCCGAACAACGTCGGTGGCGTCGGCCGGTTGCTCGAGACGGTCCCGGAGCCCGTTCGCGACGGCCGGCCCCTGTTCTCGACCTTGCCCGGCGTTTCCGATCGCAACATCTACGATTACGCCAACATCAATCTTGCCGCTCCCAACTACCTGAGGGACGCGGTCGATACCGTCACGGTGCAACTCGAACAATACCTGCTCGATACCGATGCTCACAAGATTGCTCTGCAAGTCTCGTGGCAGCGGGAAAACGCCGAACGATTCGCCAACAATGTCATCGGTAGCACGAGCGCCACGGGAAACTCATTCTACCTGAATGTTGATCCGAATTCCCGGCTCCTCGATGGCCGCGCCAATCCCTATTTCAAGCACCTCTATATCGGCGTTCCGGAGCCCGTTTTTACCGAGCAGCCTTACGACCGCAACACATACCGTGGGCAGCTTGCTTACCTCGTGGATTTTTCCAAATACAAGTCGAAGTGGCTCAAGTATCTTGGCCGGCATCAACTGCTCGGATATTATGAGGAGCGAAAGACCGCCAACTACGTCTACCGCTTCCGGGACGTCATGATCAGCGATAATCCGATCTATGCGCCCGCCGGCCAGACGAAGGGAAACCAGAGTGGCACCGGCGTTAATGCCGCTTCTCCGCAGGCGACCCGCGCTTATTATCACTATTATGTTGGCGACAACGTGGGGAACAATGTCGACGGCGGCCCCAGCAACGTGGAACGCGGAAATTACACCTTCACCTGGTATAACCCGCTAACCTCCGCGTGGGTGAATGACGCCGCGACTCTCGGCACCAGCGGAATTACCGAGGGCACGGCCGCCGGCAATGCCAGTCTCGTCCTCGTGAAAACGAAAGGCGCCATGATGCAGAATTTCCTCTTCGGCGAACGCCTGGTCCTCACCTTTGGCCGTCGCACGGATGAAATTTTCACCAAGGCCCAAAACGCCGCCGCGCTCATGCCGGATGGGTACACGTTTAATTACGGGGCGATGGAGGGGTGGCGGCCCAATTGGACGACCCGCGACGGCGAGACGAAAACCGCGGGGGCGGTCCTCAAGCCCTTCCGCGATTGGGGTTTCATTGAACGGGCGCAGGCAGGAAGTGGCCTGAAGGCGGGCATCGCGAAAGCTGTCTACGGACTGAGCCTATTCTATAACACTTCGGACAGCTTTATTCCGCAGACGCCCGCCTGGAGTGTGCTCCGGACCCCGTTGCCCAACACGACGTCCGAGGGCGAGGACTTCGGCTTCGCGATCAACTTGGGGAACAAGTTGTCGTTCCGCGCCAGCCACTACACGACGGATCAGATCAATTCGCGCAACGGCCAAAGCGCCAGCATTGCGAACCGGCTGCTGCAGATGGACCTCAATCCTTTCGCGGGCGCCAACCGTGCCTTCCCGCTCCAGCGGCAGGCCACGAACTGGGTGCGCGCCGCGAATCCCAGCTGGACCACCACGCAGATTGCCGCGGAAGTGACGAAGATCATGCAGTTCGATCCCACGTGGGAACCCTTCTATCGCGGTGGTAACACCCTGTCAGAGACGCAGGGTATCACCGCCAAAGGTGATGAGTTCGAACTGACCTACAATCCGTCGAGTTTCTGGACGCTCAAGGCCAACGCGACGCGATCCGAGGCGATCGACTCGGCTCTTTCGCAGAACATCTTCGAATGGCTCGCGATCCGCATGCCGGTTTGGGAAACCATCATTGATCCGCGCACCGGCACGAAGTGGCTTGATACCGGGTATACGGGAGACTTGCCCGATCCCACCGCAAATACCGCCCGTTCTTCCTGGCTGATTCCGAACATCGAGATCCCGATCACTTTGGCTCGCGCCACCGAAGGCACCGCGCGGCCGCAGATCCGCGAATGGCGCTTTAACGTCAGCACGAGCTATCGCCTGGCCGGGATTTCCGATAACAAGATCATGAAGAAACTCACGGTGGGTGGTGCGGTTCGTTGGGAAAGCAAAGCCGCCATCGGCTACTACGGCGTACCGGTCGGCGGCAGCCTCGACGCGGCCGTGACGCTCGATCCGAGTCGGCCCATCTACGACAAGGCCCGCGCTTATTATGACGGTTTCCTGACGTACAATACGAAGATGTTCCGGGACAAGATCCGCGCGCGCTTCCAGCTGAACGTGCGCAACATTCAGGAATCCAAAGCTCGGTTGCAGGCAGTGGGCGCTTATCCCAACGGAGTTCCCCACACCTTCCGCATTATCGATCCGCGGACATTTATTCTGACGGCAACATTCGATCTCTAATCAACCTGTACCGATGCCTGTGTGATAGGCGCAGGAATTCGCGGTTCACGGAATCTGCGGTCAACTTACACGTTGGCCGCATCAGACACGCCACCCTCAAAAGGGGTGGCGTTTTTCGTCACCTAAAATCCGATCGAGGTTGTGGCGGGCAATAGCCCGTAACGCTTAACGCTAAAGCGACGAGAGTGTAGTCCGCGAAAGCTTGGCTGGGATTGTTCGCGACTGCGGCCACCTGCGATTATTCATGCACCCATCGCCCACCAATCCTGAAAAAGCTGACGACGGGACCATTACGCGCCAACAGTGGAAGTGGTCCGCGCTAGCGGGCATGGCTTCGTATCTGGACGCGGGTTCGATCGTCGCTTTGGGCGCGGGTCTGGCCTTGTTTCAAAAGCATCTGAATTTGAGTGATGGCGCGGTTGGGACACTGGCTGCTATTGGTCCCAACGCCCTTGGCTGTGCCCTGGGTGCCATTGGTGGCGGTTGGCTCGGGGACAAGCTGGGCCGGAAATTCATCTACCAGTATGACCTGATGGTGTATGCGGCTGGGATTCTGTGCATCGCCCTCGCGATGAATCCTGGCATGCTGTTCGTAGGTACTTTCGTGGTAGGCGTGGCGGTGGGCGTGGACGTGCCCACGTCGCTTGCGCTGGTGGGGGAGCTCGCACCAGCCAAGGCGCGTGGCAAGCTGCTGGGGTTCACGCAAGTGGCCTGGTATCTCGGGCCAGTGATGGTTCTCTGGCTCGCGGTGGCCTTGGCACCGCTTGGTTTGCTGGGCATCCGCATCATTTTTTTCCACTTGTTTGTTGTCGCCATCGTCACTTGGGCGATGCGGCGGGGATTAAGCGAATCGGTGCGATGGAAGGAAGCCGCTGCCAGCGCACAGCCAAAACAGCGGCAGGTGAGAACGCTTTTTTCGGGCCAATATCTACGGGCGCTGGTTTGGACCACCACCATCTATCTCTTTTGGAACCTGGCAGCCGGTACCGCCGGAATCTTCAATCCCTATATCATCAGCAAGCTGCAGGCCGGAAGCCAGATGGCCAGCGTGGGACTGCCGAGCCTGGGTTTCATCGCCTCGCTCGGCATCACCGTCGCTGTGTTCATGCCCTACGCCGACCGCGATTTCAAGACGCGCAAGCGACTGTGGGCCATCGGGGCAGTGGTGCAGGTCATTGCCTACGGGCTGTTCCTGGTGATGCCATTCACCCTGCCCGTGATCATCCTGAACATCGCCCTCTTTGCCGGCGGCAGCGCCCTCGCGGGTGAGGCTTTCTATAAGGTCTTCAGCCAGGAGTTGTTTCCAACCATGTTGCGCAGCACCGCCCAAGGGTTTTCCTTCGGCGCGGCCCGCACAGTCCTGGGGATATGGAGTTTTTTTGTGCCAGTTCTCGCTAGTGCGGGCATCAAGCAGGTGGCCGGTTTGCTCACCTTGTTTCTAGTCATCAGTGGCGTGGTCGGCTACTTCTTCATGCCGAACACCTCGGGGAAGTCACTTGAGCAGCTTGAACAGGAACAGGCGCGCCTTTGATTCGGCCGCCACCAACGGGCGAAAAACACCTGATAAACATGGATCCAGAACCAAATCATCGGCCTCGGCGGGATTTTTTGAAGAAAATAGGGCTGGCTTCCTTTTCCGGGGTTGTTGCGACGACGCTGCGCGCGACGCCTAGAGAGTCCGCTGACCACTCGATGCCGACGGACGGAAACCGGCCGTCCGCCTGGCCAGCTAGGTCGGCGGAGAACATTGTCTTTCCTCCGCAGGCAGCGGCCGTTGTCGATGTGACAAAGGCTCCGTATTTTTGCGATAATACCGGGCGGCAGGATTGTACGACTGCGCTGATCCGTGCCTTGGATGACATTTTGCGTCCCACCTTGCTGGCCCAGCAGGCTTTGGTTGCAGAGATGGAGGCTGACCCGCGCTCTGACTATCGGCATCCGCTCAGCATGGAAAACCGCAAGGAGAAGGGGCGGGTGCTGGCGATCTTCCCGGCGCGACTTTCGCCAAGCAAGATCCTCTATTTCCCTAACGGAACTTATCTGGTTAGCGACACGGTTTGTTATTCCTTCCCGGATCTTCACAATTCAGAGCGAAACGAACTGGCGAGGCAGGTAATTATTCGCGGTCAAAGTGAGGGTAAGACGATCATCCGTCTGAAGGATGATTGTGCCGGATTCGGGGCGGGCGCGAACAAGCCGGTGTTCAGCTTCAACCGCAAAACCACCTCCACGGTGGCCATGGCCAACTTTTTTGAGAATCTCACCATTATCACTGGTGCCGGAAACCCCGGTGCGTCCGGTCTCCGCTTTTTCAGCAACAACACGGGCGCGGTGCGGCATGTGAGTGTGATCTCCGGTGACCCCGGGCTGGCGGGGTCGGTAGGGATTCTGTGCGACCGCAGCAATCTGTCCTGCAGCTTTCTCCAGCATGTAAGGGTGGAAGGCTTCGATTATGGTGTGCAAGTCCTCCCGCATAAGATGAACGTGGTGATCGAACACCTTGAATTGAGCGGGCAGAAAAAGGGCGGCGTGCTGGTCGACCAAACCCCGGTGGCAATCCGCGGCCTTCGAAGTCGAAATGTCGTCCCGGCATTGTTGCTGACCGACCCCGCGGCTCACGTGGCTCTGGTGGACAGCGACCTGCGGGCTGAAAACGGCACCCCGGGCAACACGTCGGCCATCGAGCAGGTGCATGGCGTTCTGTTCGCGCGTAACGTCCAGACGTCCGGTTATGCGGCCGCGGTCGGTAAACTGGGGGAAACGCTCTTCGCTGGTCCGCGGATCGAGGAATATGTCTCCCATGGCGTCTATTCCGCTCTTCCCGACGGTTCGAATAAATCCCTGAACCTGCCGGTGGAGGAGACGCCGCAGCCGGCGTGGGAAAGCGACCCGGCCCGTTGGGTAAGCGTGAACGAATACGGCGCTCGCGGCGATGGGGAGGCCGACGACACGGCGGCGATTCAGGCCGCCCTGAACTCCGGGAAGCCCGTGGTCTATTTCCAGCCCGGCCGATACAAGCTCGATGGCCAGATCCGGGTCCCTCGGACGGTGACGCGGATCAATTTCATGTTTTGCGATCTCGTGGCCGGACAAAGACTCCGGGCGATGGACGGCCGTGGCACGTTTCTCGTCGACGAGTTTTCCGAGGAGCCCCTGCTGATGGAGGACCTTTTTGCCTTCGAGGATTACCGCGGGCAGCAGTATTTCGTGGAGCACGCGTCGACGCGCACGCTCGTGCTCAGCGACCTGCACACGCAGATTGGCGCGATGTACACGAACTCGGTCGAGGGCGGGAAGGTATTCCTCGAAAATGTCGCCTGCACCGATGAGTTTTCCCCGGCGCCGAATTGCCATCGGTTTCGGGGGCAGCGGGTGTGGGCGAGACAGCTGAATCCCGAGCGCGCGAATCCGGAGGTCCTCAACGAAGGCTCGCAGCTTTGGGTGTTCGGATTCAAGACCGAGGGGCCTGGCACCGGCTTCCATACCAGCCGGCGCGGGGCGACGGAAGTTCTGGGCGGCGTGATCAATTTCGGGGGAACAACGATTCCCTTCCTTACCAATGAGGACTCGCGGGTGTCGATTAGCTGTGCGGCGCGCAGCCGCGGTGCGGAAGTATTCACCCGCTTCGCAGTCGAGAAACATGGTGGGCAGGAGAAGGTTTTCCTAAGCGAGGCTTTCCCGCGACGAATGCTGTTCATGGGCAGTGGGACCCGTGAGTATCATTCCCATGCGCTGCTCTATTCTGTGCCCCTTTACGTCAGCGATCCGCGTTGAATCCCTGCAAGTGCCGCGCTGACGGTTGTGACTCGCGCGGGGCGTGTGACAAGGTCCGCGGTCTTTGGCGCCACTGCGGCGGCGGCTGTCTCAGGGGAATCGTAGGGCTTGCGGCTAGCCTAAGCCGCGGACGCGACGACCAGCTCGCCTTCGACGGTGAGGGTCTGCTGGACCGATGGAATTCCACGGTCGCCCCGGTGGAGCTGATTGATCAGCTGATCGACGGCGAGTTCCCCGAGCATGCTCGGTCGGTAGTCAACGATCGCGGTGTTGGGGAGGCCACGCTCGCAGCCGAGGGAGACTATCCCGAGCCGGCTCGCGTGCTCGCGGCCGAGCGCCGCGCAAAGGACCTTCTCAAAATCCAGGGAAACGCCGAGCACGACCGCGTCCGGTTTGTTTTTCTGGCACCATTCACGCAATTGCGCCGGCGAGTCCACTTCGGGGTCGTATTGGCAGAGCAGGGGGGTGGTCTGCCACTGAGCTGCCTGCCAGACGAGGGCTGCACTAGGGAGGGATTGGATGTCCTCATCTACCCAGGGAGGACTTACGAGGGCGATCCGCTTGTAACCGCGTCGCGCGAGTTCGAGCAGAGCGCGGCGGGTGGCGGAATACTGGTTGGGGACCACCCGATGGAATCCCGGGCTGATCACTGAATGACTGGTGAGGACGGTCGAGAAATTCTCCCAATCAAGCAGTCCGCTGAAATCCCGCATGGGCGATGGTCCAAGGACCAGACCAGCGATGCCGCGCGCATTCAACATGCGCTGAAGTACTCGCGGGTGCGAGGCCTCGCCCGTCATTCGAATGACATCCAGGTGGTAGCCATTTTGTTCCGCGCGGCGGCGGGCCCCATCCAGGACGAGATCGCGGTAGGAATCGCGCGGCCAGTGCAGGAAGGCGATGTTGTGCTTTCCCTTGGGCTGACGCTTGGAGCGCAAATGATACATCAGATGCGACAGGAGAGGATCAGGCCGGTAACCCAGCGATTCGGCAATGGTGCGAATGCGGCTTCGTGTGTCCTCGGAAACGCCGGGACCGCCGCGCAAGGCGCAGGAAACTGCCACGACACTGACGCCGGCTTGGGCGGCAATCTGTCGCATGCTGGGTTTGGGGGCGGGGGCGACCATCAGGAAAGCGTCCGGGGGGGAAGAGGCAGGGGTATTCGGACATTGGGAGTCTAGCTGATTCTCAGATTTAAGGCAGATGCATTTCGCGTCAGAGAGGATTGGAAATGCGACAGCGGTTTCTTCACGCATCCGGGGGAGATAACCGGGTTTTGCGCGGGGACTAGGCGCGATCCCTCGCCGGAAGCATTAACGGTTAAGCAACGGCGGAGATGGTTTTTAGATGGGGAATCTTCATTGCTGAGCAGCCACACTTGGCTTCTCGATTCGGCGTTATATCTGTAATGTCATGTCGCTCCTAAAAACCTTCCGTCCATCACGCGCAAAATGTCCCGTGACCCTGCTCGGTGTGGCCTTTGGCCTGTTGGCGGCCGGAGTGGCGTCGGCGGCGGAGCGGCCGAACATCATTTTTATTCTGGCTGACGACCTCGGATACGGCGAAGTCGGGGCGTATGGACAGAAACTCATCGCGACCCCGGCTCTCGACCGCATGGCGCGTGAGGGCATGAGGTTCACCCAGTTTTATGCCGGCAGTTCCGTATGCGCGCCCTCGCGCAGCGTCCTCATGACGGGCCAGCACACGGGCCATACGCGGGTGCGCGGGAATGCCGGTCGTGAACTGCCTGACGCCCAGACGCTGCAGGCAGGCGATGTTACGGTGGCTGCGGTGCTGCGAAAAGCGGGGTATACCACCGGCTTGATTGGCAAGTGGGGCCTCGGCTCGGAGAACGGCCCGGGCGAGCCTCGCCGGCAGGGCTTCGACTACTATTTTGGCTTCATCAACCAAACGCACGCCCACAATCACTATCCCGATTTCTTGTGGCGCAACGGCGAGCGAATCAGCCTGCCGAACCAGATATCCCGAAGCGGTGAGACCGAAGGCACCGGCTATTCGAAGAATCGCGCCGTCTACGCCAACGACCTGTTCTTCACCGACGCGGCCGAGTTTATCACGCGCCATCGCGAACAACCGTTCTTCCTGTATCTGGCGATCACGACTCCCCACGCCAACAATGAGCGCGCCCGGGCCTTGGGCGATGGCCACGAGGCGCCCGACGACGCTTACGCGCCCTACGCCGACAGCCCTTGGAACCATTCACAGAAAGGCCACGCCGCCATGATCACGCGAATGGACCGTCAGATCGGGACCCTGCTCGCAAAATTGAAGGAACTGGGTCTCGACGAGAAGACGTTGGTGATGTTTTCCAGTGATAACGGCGCGCATCGCGAAGCCGGCCCCGATTACTCACCTGAATTCTTTCAGGCGAGTGGTCCGCTGCGCGGCATCAAACGCGATCTCTATGAGGGTGGGTTGCGCGTGCCGCTGATTGCGCGCTGGCCTGGTCGAATTTCGGCCAATGTACAGTCGCGCCATGTGGCATACTTTGGTGATCTCATGGCGACGTTTGCCGATCTCACCGGTGCCCAGGCGCCGAGCGGGACGGACAGCATCAGTTTCTCGCCGACGCTGGCCGGGGCGAAAGAGCAGCCCGGGCACGACTATCTCTATTGGGAATTGCCCGAACGTGGCTTCAATCAAGCGGTTCTGCTCGAAGGCCGCTGGAAGGCCATTCGCCTGAAGGATGCGCAAGCGCCGGTGCAGCTTTTCGATTTGCAGGCGGATTTGGGCGAAAAGAATGACGTGGCCGCTCGCTATCCTGAAATCGTCGAGCGGGCCCGTGGCCTCTTCGTGACAGCGCGAATGGACAATGCGTATTGGAAGTTTAACCAAACCACGGCATCGGCGGCGCCCTAGAGTTTCTCTCCCGCCGCGGCCACCCAATCCCTCATGGTTTCCCCATCTGTCCAGACCTTCGACGCAATCGTAATCGGATCCGGCATTACCGGTGGCTGGGCGGCAAAGGAACTCACGCAAAAGGGAATGAAAGTGCTCATGCTCGAGCGCGGTCGGAACATTGAGCACATCAAGGACTATGTAACGGCTCTGAGGGCACCGTGGGAATATCCGACCCGTGATCGCCTCGCCCAATCCACGCGCAGGGAGCATCCAATCACTCAGCGCGAATACGTGCTGCGCGAGTCGAACAAGGCGTTCTGGAGCAATGAGCTCGATGCACCCTATGTGGAGGCGAAGCCGTTTAACTGGTTCCGTACCTATCAAGTGGGCGGCCGCTCTCTGATGTGGGGACGTGCATGCTGGCGTTGGAGCGATCTGGACTTCACCGCCAATGTCCGCGATGGCCACGCGATCGATTGGCCGATCCGCTATCCGGATATTGCGCCCTGGTACGATTATGCCGAGCGCTTCGTCGGCGTGAGCGGTACGAAGGAGGGGCTGCCGCATTTGCCGGACGGCCAGTTCATGCCCGGCATGGAACTGAATTGCGTGGAACGGGATGTCGCCGCCCGGCTGAGAAGACACTACAACGACCAACGGCGCTTGATCATTTCGCGGGTGGCTAACCTGACGGAGCCCCACGAGGATCGCGTGAACTGCCAGTATCGCAACAAGTGCTGGTTGGGCTGTCCGTTCGGCGCTTATTTCAGCACCCAGTCTGCCACGCTTCCGGCGGCGGTAAAAACTGGCAACCTCACATTGCGGCCGTTTTCGATCGTGACGCGGATTCTCTACGATCGTGATCGCCGTCGCGCGACCGGCGTGGAGGTGCTCGATGCGGAAACCAACCAAACCTATGAGTTTCGATCCAAGATCGTTTTCCTCAACGCCTCGTCGTTGAATTCAGTCTGGATGCTGATGAATTCGGCCACCGAGGTCTGGCCCGAGGGCCTGGGCAGCAGTAGCGGGGTGCTCGGCCGCTACATCATGGATCACCAGTTCCAAGTTGGTGCGAGCGGCAAGGTGGAGGGCTATCTCGACCGGATTGTCAACGGCCGGCGTCCCACCGGGTTCTATGTGCCGCGCTTTCGCAACCTCAAGGACGGCGAGAACCTCGGCTACCTGCGCGGCTTCGGGTTCCAAGGTGGCGCTGGACGTGAGAGTTGGGCGCGCGAGGTGCCAGAGGCCTCGCTCGGCGCGCCGCTCAAAAACGCGTTGATCGAGCCTGGCGAGTGGCGGATCAATTTGAACGGGTTTGGCGAAATTCTACCCTATCACGACAACCGCATCGTCCTCGATCCGGAAAAAAGGGACAAATGGGGTCTGCCGGTGCTGCGCATGGATTGCGAATTGAAGGATAACGAAAAAAAGATGCGCCGTGCAATGGGGGAGGACGCCGTGGAGATCCTGGAGGCCGCTGGCGTGCAGGAGGTGGTCAAGAGTGATCGCAGCTATCAATTCGGCCAGGGTATCCATGAGATGGGCGGCGCGCGCATGGGCCGCGATCCGCAGTCGTCCGTGCTTAATGCCCACAACCAGGTATGGGATGCACCGAACGTCTTTGTGACCGACGGCGCATGCATGGTCTCGGCCAACTGCGTAAATCCGTCGCTCACCTACATGGCACTCACCGCGCGCGCTGCGGCCTTCGCCGTGGACGAACTCAAGCGTGGCAACCTCTGACTTCGCCTCAGCCATGGAGCTTACACGTCGTCAGGCCCTGGTTCAAATGGCCGTTGTGATTGGCGCCGCCTTCGTTGGCCCACGCCTGTTTTCCGCGGATTTCCTGCGCGGTGTGCCCGGCGAGGGGCCCGTTTTCTCCGCAGACGATATCGCAACCTTCGATGAGATTGCGGATACGATCCTTCCCGACACCGATGTGCCGGGCGCAAAAGCGGCGAAGACGGGCACGGTGATCGCGCTCGTCGTGCGCGATTGTTTCCCGCCGGCCGAGCAGGAAGTTTTCTTAAGCGGCCTCGCGGGCCTGCTGGCGGCCTACCGGAAGCGGTTCGGAATGGAGTTTGCCCAAGGTAAACCCGGGGAGCGGCTGATGTTCCTTAACGAGTATAACCAGGCCCTGATCCTCAGCGGGCCGGCGCAACGCGCGCAGGAGCCGGCCGAATTGCGCGCGTTCAGGCACTTGAAACAGCTTTCGATCATGGGTTACTTCACTTCCGAGATCGGCGCCACGCAGGCTTTGCGCTTCGTGGAAGTTCCAGGCGGGTACGATGGCAACGCGCCTTACCGGAAAGGTGACCGCAACTGGTTCAACGAGGTGCGCTGAAGGCGGAGGACCTTTCGCGACCGGTACGTCGGCTCGCAAAGGCCGGCGCCTCAGTGTCGGGGCGGAAGCGAGTTAGGCTGGCGGTGAAGCCGGACCGCGACTTCCCGCGCGGCCAGAGTCTCGACGCCCGGGGCGTTAAGGAAACCCAGGTCGCGGAACCAATCGAGGAAGCGTGAAGACCAGGTTCCAAAGGGAATGCCGCCCATGTTGGCGAGGCTGTTCGTTACGGGAGGTTCGCCGGGAAGGGCCTTATCGCCCGGGTGGCGACCGCGGGCATAAAGCATCAGTTCAATATTCGGTACGCCGTCCAAGAGCAGGGCCTGGTAAAACTCGAGCGCCCAATAGGCATGGATCCAGTCATTTTGCCCGGGGCTGGCCAGAAAAACCGGCGGCATCGCCCGGGGGACCGAGGGTGTGCTGCTGAAGAAAAGCGAACGGGCGGGATAGATGCCGGCGATGAAATCGGGCCGTGACGAAACCTTTGCGAGGGGATTGCCGGGCGTATCCTGCCCGCGGTCGAACTCCTCCCAGAGGAGGCCGGAGTTCATCGCCAGTTCCCCGCCAGCGGAAAAACCCATGATGCCGATCTTTGCCGGATCCAGTTTCCATTGCCTCGCATAGGCGCGGACGAGTTTGATGGCCTGAAGCGCGTCATGCGCGGCGTCGGTCCTGCGGTCATAGCCGTCGCTCACCAAGCGATAGCGGAGGAGGACGGTATTCACGCCATGGTGCGCCAGAAATTCCACGAGCGGCGAGGCTTCGCCGACGTTTACCTTGCTGTGGCCACCGCCACCCAAGACCACCACGGCGGCGCCGGTGTTCAGCAGATCGTTGGCAGCGTGGAATTCGATCGACGGATTGTGGATGTTCGCGATCGAGCCGAGTTTGTCCGGCCCCCACAGTTTATAAGCTTCCGGCTCGGTCAGGCGGTCATGATTCAGCGTGGGCGCATCCGGCGGGTAAAGTGGCACAACCACGCCGCCCGGCAGGATTGCCCGGGGCGCATACGGTCCGGCCGTACGCGGTCCAGGCGCGGGAACATCTTGCGGAACCGGCAGGGGTGGCAGGACCGGAGCCGTATTCGCGCAGGCGGGCGATGCTGCCAGCGCGCATCCCAACCAAAGCGCGGCCCAGTGGTTCATGGCGGCATGGCGCCGCGGTGGGAAACATGCTGCTGGAAAAAAGCCCGGGCGGCGGCGATCATTTCTTCTTCGGACTGGTGGATGTCGCGATGATCGGACTCGATCGCCATCACTCCGGACCAGCCCGTGCGGGCGATGGCGGCAAAAAGCCCGGTATAGTTGGCGTCGCCTTTGCCGAGCAACACGTCGCGGGATCCCGGCTTTCCATCAGCGCCCTTCTCCACGATGCGGTCCTTGAAGTGAAGATCATAAACGCGGTCGCCGTAACTTTCGAAAACCTGCGCGGCATCGAAACCGGCGGCGGTGATCCAGCCCACGTCGAGACAGACACCGATCCGGGAGTCGCGCACCGCAAGGATCTTCTTCACCTCGTCGGGATTGCCGTAGACCGTGCCCGCCCCGTGGTTGTGGATGGCGAGTCTGATGTCGTATTCCTTGGCGAGTGACTCGAGCCCGTCCCACGCCGCGGGATCCCGCGGCTCGACCGTGAGAAGCTTCATGCCAAAGAGTTTGGCGACCTCGAAGAGGGGCCGGTTCGCCTCTTTGGCCACGGCCGTGTGATTGACACCGAAGGAGTAAGCGATGAGCCCGCGCTGCTCGAGATAGGTTTTCTTGCGCAAGAGCTCCTCACGGGACGCGCCAGGCAAACCCAGCATGGCGGGCGTGAGCTGAAGATAACGGATGGAATGCTTGACGGCGAGATCGGCGGTCCGCTCAAAGGTGAGGTCGCGACAAGTCCACACCTGCAGGCCGAGCTGCGGTACGGATTTGGGCTCGGGTGAAGCAGCAGAAAGATGCCCGAGTAGAAAGCTAGAGAGAAGGAAGGGGATGAATCTCATGGAGCGTAGGTGACCGCCGTCCATTGAACTGCAAGCGAGTTGGATGTGAATGCGGTGCGGAATGTTCGGCCCGCGCGAGCAAAGGATTAACGATGGTCGGGCAGCGCATAGGCTACATAGGCGTCGCCTTCGGTGCCTCCCACTTTCCCGCCGCCTGTAGCGGTGACGACCACGAACTGACGACCGGCCACTTCGTAGATGGCTGGTGCGGCGTAGCCGGCGAAAGGTAATTTGGCTTTCCACAATTCCGCACCGGTGTCCGCGTCGAAGGCACGTATCATTTCGTCCGGGGTCCCGGCACAGAATACGAGGCCGCCGGCGGTGACGGTAGCGCCGCCAAGGTTTTGCGCACCTGTGTTGCGAAAGCCTTGTTTCGCGAGTTCCGGGTATTCACCAAGCGGAACCCGCCAGAGGATCTTTCCGGTGTTCAAATCATAGCAGTTCAGCAAGCCCCAGGGCGGGTTGTTGCCAGGATAGCCTTCATGATCGAGGAGGAACTTGAATCCATCGAAAGTGTAGCTCACCTCCCGCGCGCTGAGGCGCGTAGGCGGCTGGTTGCGGCGGAAGAGAAAGTCGAGGAGCGCGCGCCGGTCCTCCGCGCTCATGGGCGGGGCAGGGGGCATGGCGCCCTTGCCTTTTTCTAGCAGGGGGATGACGTCATCATCCTTCATGCGGTGGCGCAAGCCGACCAGCGGAGGCATCATGCCCGTACCTAGGCGATCCTCCCCGTGACAGGCGAAACAGCTCTGCATGTAGATATTCTCGCCGCGTGAAGGCGGATGCTGAGGATCGCGCCGGCCCTCGTCGGCCGCGAAGACGGTGACTTTCGAGAACAAACGGTTCGACGTCACGTATAGCCGCCCGGTGGGAAGGTCGAGTGCAGCTCCGGACCACTCGGCGCCGCCGCGCGTGCCTTGGAAAAGGTTGGGTTTGCCTTCGGTAAATGGCTCGAACCATCCGTGGGTCGAGCGCTGGACCTGGGCTTCAACAAAGGCCTTCGCCTCGGGGGTGCGTTGCGTGATGTCGGAAAGTTGGAAGCCCGGGGAAGAGAGCGGCTCCGGTAGTTCGGGGTCGGGCTGATAGTCAGCCGTAATTTCGCCTGGGAGAGTCGAGGTGGGGGCGCGGCGGAGGCGGAAAGGATAGATGGGTTTCCCGCTTGTGCGATCGAGGAGGAGGAGCGCGCCGCTTTTGGTCACGCAGGTAACGGCGTCGATTGCCCGACCGTCGCGTTTCAGGCTAACGAGCGTCGGTGCGGCGCAATTATCCATGTCCCAGATGTCGTGGCGGACATTCTGGAAGTGCCAGAGACGCTTGCCGGTGCGGGCGTCGAGGGCGAGCAGGCAATTGCTGAACAGGTTGTCGCCGCGGCGGTCGATGCCGATGAAGTTCGGTTGGGCGGCACCAATCGCAGCGAAGATGATTCCGCGGTCTTCATCGAGGGAGAGGCCACCCCAACAATTAGCTTGGTAGGCTTTGCGGTCGACGCCTTGCCAGGTGTCGGCGCCGAATTCGCCCTCGCGCGGCACCGTGTGGAAGCGCCACAGCTCGGCGCCGGTACGAACATCGTAGCCGTAGATGTCGCCGTAAAGACCGGCGGTGATGAAGACATTTTCGAAAATGGCGCCCACGACCGTGGCGCCGGTGGGAAGCGGGGCGCGACCGCTCTGTCCGAAGCCCGGGAGCGGTTGCCCGGTCTTCAGGTCGAGCGCATAGATCCACCGTCCGCTGCCGAGCAGCAGGCGTGGAGCGTGCGTGCCTTCACCCGGCCAGTAAACAATGCCGCGCCTGGCGGGTTCATCCTCGAGCCGGACACGTTCCAGTTTCTCCAGCTGGAAGCGCCAAAGTTCCGCGCCAGTGGCGGCGTTGAGAGCGACGATGGCACGGCCGGCGGTGGGTCCGAAGAGAATGCCATCGACGACGATCGGTGTGGCCTGGATGTTGCGCGCACCATCGCCGGAGCGATAGGTCCAGGCAGGCGCGAGGCGGGCGACGTTGCTGCGATCGATCTGGGTCAGCGCGGAGTAGCGACGGGATCCCATATCGCCGAGTGACCGGGTCCAGGTCGTGAACGAACTCGCGTCCAGGGGTTGCGCGGGCGTCAGTTCGTGGGATTCCGCCGCCGGGATTACTTGAAATTCCGGAAGTTGCCGGCGGGGTACCTCGGCGATCGGATTGGCCTGCAGCGCAGCGGGGCCGAGGCCAAGCCACAACGCGAGGCGTACTGAACGGAGAGGAAAGCGCGGGGAAAGCGGTGAGGACAAAGGGTAGGGCGTGGTGTGGGCACCAAGGAAGGGCTCCTCGACCGACTGGAGCCAGTGGCCGGGACATTAACCGTTAAGTGAATAAGGTTTTGTTGTGATAGCGAGGGTGCGATGGGCTGCGATTACAGCCGTATTATCCAAGTCCTCGTCCCAGCCACTGTTACAGAAAAATTCAAAACCTTCCCCTTTCCCTGTCCGGCGTGCCGCGATTTGCGGTGATCGTATGTCCTCCTTATTCGAAACTGGTCTAGAAACCGTGATCCACAGCCCCCGGCAGGCAGCGCTCGAGCCTACGTCGCGCCCCGTGCCTACTGCCCAGCAGGTGCTGGTTCGAGTTGAGCGGACGTTGATCAGCCCTGGGACCGAACTCGCGTTGTATGAAGGCACGCATTCGGCACTGGGAGATCCAGAAGTGCGCTTCGCTAAATACCCCTTTCGTCCGGGTTATGCAGCCATCGGAAGGGTGGAGGCGATGGGTGCGGAAGTGCCCGGTCCTCCGCTGGGGCAGCGGATTTTCTTCCACGGGCGCCATGCGTCCTGGGGATTGGTGACGCCGGCCGTCGATGTGTGGCTGCCTGTGCCAGTGGGAATCAGCGACGACGCCGTGTTGCTGGCACGACTGGTGCAGATTGCTTCGACTGCTCAGCAGTGCGCAAGACGTCAGCCACGGAGCGTGTTGGTGATTGGCGCCGGCATCGTCGGTATCTTCGCGGCGCAGGTGTTTCAGGCGGCCGGCGTGGAAAGAGTAGTTATCCAGGACATCAATCCCGAACGCGTGGCACTGGCCCGCCGTTGCGGTGTGAAGATTGCCTTGGTGGGTTCCGGCCAGGATTTTTCCGCGGGGCTGGCGCAGTTGGGTGGGACGGCCGAATGTGTGGTGGAAGCTACCGGCGTGCCCGCCCTCGTGCCGGCTGCGCTTTCCGCAGTGGCTCGCCTGGGCGAGGTCGTTCTGCTCGGCTCCTCTCGCGGGTTTGCCGAAATTAATCTCTACAAGCATGTCCATGCCAAAGGGGTTTCCCTGGTCGGGGCCCATGAGGCGATTTTCCCCTCCAAGCCGTCTCCGACCTCAATTTCGCGCGAGGAACTGACGCTGCAGGCTTTTGAATGGTTGCGGACAGGCAAGATCCGGATCGACGGGCTGATTTCGCATAACATCGTGCCGGAGCAACTCGCCGAAACCTATGCCCGGCTCTCGGTCGACAAGAGCAACCTGCTCGGCGTCGCCGTGAAATGGTGCTGAGACCGGTCTCGCCACCTGCGGGCGGCGAGCCCAACTTCGTCGCTTCATGAGCGCCGGCCGGTCCGTTTCCCCTTTGACTTCACCTCGTCTGCATCAAACCCGTCCCGAGGACGTCGTTTCCTGGCGTCAACGCTGGGGGATTGGGCTGGGCAAAATGGTGGAGGAAGCGATGCAGAATTGCCTCCATCTGCTTACGGCGCCGGTCCTTAACATGACACTGGGCGTGAGCCCGGTGGCATTGAGCGTCCTGGTGTTTTTGGAACGGAGCTGGGACGCCTTCATCGATCCGGTGGTCGGCTCGTATTCTGATAATTTCCGGTCGCGTTGGGGCCGGCGACGTCCGCTTATGTTGGTAGCGGCGCCATTGATGGTGTTGTTTTTCGTTGGAATCTGGTTTTTCCCGCCGGGCGCGAGCACGACTTACCTGTTCGGGCACGTGCTCGTCGCCACGCTGTTGTTTTACACCGCTTATGCGTTCTACTGCATGCCGTTGGCAGGCCTGGCATTGGAAGCGACGGACGACTATCACGAGCGAACTCGCTTGGTGTCGTTCATCTTCATTTTTGGCTTCGTGGTGAATCTAGCCGTGCCGTGGCTGTTCCCGGCGACCCAGTTGAGCATCTTTCCTGACGCGATGACCGGATTGCGGTGGGTCACCGGCATCATCGGCGCATTCTTCCTCGCCACCGCTTTGCTGGCAGTGTGGCTCTGCCGGGAGCGGCTGTATGCGCGCGTTGCCGCGAGGCAGGCCACTCTGTCGTTGTGGAAAAGCATTCAGCTGGCGCGCACGGTACCCAATTTCCCGGCGTTGGTCTTCGCCCGGTTCTTCTACACCTTTGGTTACAATGTGGTCGGCATCATGGCGCTCTACATGAACACCTATTACGTATTCGGGGGTGACGTTAAGGCCAGTTCGATCGCCTTCGGTTTTCTTGGAGGCACCTACCACGTGGCTGGAATCCTGGTGTCAGTGTTCATTTTTGGACCGCTGGCTCGCCGTGTGGGCAAGCTCCGGGTGTTTCAGCTTTCGACGCTCGTGCTGGTGGTCGGATGTCTTTCCAAAATCGTGCTCTATCGGCCCGGCGAGCCGTGGTGGCAGTTTATCGTTCTCGGGGCGAACGGGGTTGCGACGGCGGGCATGAATCTTTCCTCCTATTCGATGCTCGGTGACATCGCGGACAACGACGAACTCATCAACGGAGCCCGGCGGGAAGCCATGCTGGGAGCCATCGTGGCCTGGATAGAAAAAGCGGGGCGTTCGATGGGCATTCTGCTGTCGGGCTTCATCCTCGTCTGGATCGGATTTGACGCAAAGCTCGGTGCTCAAAGTCAGGCCACGCTCGAGCTGATGAAATATTCCTACGTAATCTTGCCGATGCTTGGCGCGCTGGTGGCGCTTTTTCTCACGCGCAAGATTTCCCTTAGCGAGGCCGGCGCTTACGCCACGACTGCCACGCTCGCGGAGCGGCGTGCTAAACTCTGACCCCAATTTTATGAGACAATCGCAAATCGCCGCCCAGCTCTACACCATCCGCGATCACTGCCAGACCAGTGCCGCGCTCGCCGCTTCCGCCCGGAAGCTCCGGGAGATCGGGTTCCGCGCCGTGCAGGTGAGTGCGATCGGGCCGATCCCGGACGATGAGGTGGTGAGTATCATGGCTGGCGAGGGGCTGGTTATTTGCGCCACGCACGAACCCGCGCCGCAGATTCTAGCCGAACCTCAGCTCGCGATTGACCGGGTGAAGCGGCTCGGGTGCAAGCTCACGGCCTATCCTTATCCTCGCGATATCAACATGGCGTCGATGTCCGAAGTCAAAAAACTCGCGGCGCGCCTCGACGAGGTCGGTGCGCTTTTTTCCAGGCAGGGCTTGCAGCTGGGTTACCATAACCACGCGCTGGAGTTCGCCCGCTGCGAAGGGGGCACCGCGTTAGACTATATCTACAACCACACGCGTCCAGAGAACCTCGTTGCCGAGCTTGATACGTACTGGGTCCAGTTCGGCGGCGGTGATGCCGCCGCTTGGTGTCGTAAGCTTCGAGGCAGGCTGCCTTTTATTCATCTCAAGGACTACGTGTTTGTGCCGGAGACGAACCAGCCGGTTTACGGCGAAATCGGTGCGGGGAATCTCGATTTTCCGGGCATTATTGCGGCGGCGGAGTCGTCGGGTTGCGAGTGGTTCATCGTCGAACAAGATATTTGTCCCGGAGATCCATTCGACTCCTTGCGTCGTAGTTTGGAGTATTTGCGGACGTTGGTGAAATAGGTGCCGTGGGGCTGCGAAGTTGCCCTACGACGCCGAAGGGGTGTGGCGTTTTAGTTCGCCGGCAGCGCGGAAGCTACTGGATGTGCGATTGAGCTTTTGGCGGAAGACGGCGTTCATGTGCTGCGTATCGCGAAAGCCGAACAGTGGCGCGATTTCTTTGAGCGGGATGTCGGTGGAGGCAATTTCCTCGCTGGCCCGCTCGACGCGAATCCCGCGAAGTGCATCGTAAACGGACATCTGTAGGTTGGTGCGAAAACGGCGTTCGAGTTTTCGCCGTGAACAGTGAATCTGTTCCGCGATGGACGAGACCGAGAGCGGTTCGGCCAGGCGTTCCTGCATGTGGTCGATTGCGCGCGAGACGAGTTCGTCGCCGACGGCGAAACGGTCGGTGGAACGGCGGGTCACGATTCGGGCGGTGGGCAAGGTTTTGTCGCCGGTGGGCCGGACACCGCCCTCGATCCATTTCAGCAGCGTCAGGCCGGCTTCGCGACCCACGATGTGCACCTGAAGATCCATCGAGGAAAGCGTGACGGGCAGGATGCGGGAAAGCATGGGATCGTTGTCCACGCCGAGCAGCGCGATCGTTTCCGGCACGGCGAGGTCGGCGCTCAGGCAGATGCGTAGCGCGACATGCGCCACGGCATCGCAAAAACAAAACAAGGCCAGTGGCTTTGGTTGTTTGCGAAGCCAGCTCTGGAGCCGGCGCTGTTCCTTGAGGGAACTGAGGGAGAGGTCTTCGCTGTCGGCGGGGGTGAATTCGAAGTCCCTGACTTGATGGCCTTTTTCTGCAAGGGCCCGCGTGTAGCCTTCGAGGCGCAGGTTCGAAGCCTGGTGCTGTGGGTAGCCGATGTAGCCGAAGTTGCGAAAACCGCGTCGGAGAAAATAGGCCGCGGCGCACTGGCCGGCCCAACGCTGGTCGCTGAGCACGCGCGGATAGGGAGAGGCGACCTGCCCGGCGCTTACGTCGATGATGGGCCGTTTGATACGCTCCAAGAGCCTCCGGTTGGCAGCGTTCACCTGGGTGATGATTCCGGAGCACGGGTGTTCCTCGAGGAACCGGCGCTTCTCGAGGTGGCTGAGGGGCCAGAGCTCGACCTTCACTTCCGGACGCTCGGACGCCAGTAACGCTACGCCCTCGAAAAGATTCCGGTGCATCAGCTTCGAGTGATTCATGTCCATGAAGACGGAAATTCGAACCGGGTTGCGCGTCGACATTCCCGCAGCTTGGCGGACTGGTGTCGCAAAAACAATCTTTAGCGGCGGCGCCCGGCTTAACGCTAAAGTCTCAAACAAATCGAGCAGCGCCCCTCGCGGTGTTTTATTAGCGTCCTACTCCGGCCCGGCCAGCAGCACACAAGGCCGTTCGGCTGTTTTCACTACCCCTAAGTCAGATGCGCTGGTGTGCATGTTTTCCCCGAGCAGGACGGCTTCGCTTTCTTGTCCTGGGAGCAGCATGCCCTGGCGGCTTTTCCCCCACAACCCCCTGATTATATGCACTTGTTTGCGTCTCAAAATCTGAGCGTGCCCTCCGGCGCTTTTAAGAAACTGGTTCGTCATCTCGCGCGCGTCACCCTGCTAAGCTCCTTCCTCGGCGTCTCGTCCGCCTTTGCCACCAACTATTACTGCAATCCGTCCACCGGGAATATTAACAACCCCGGCACGTCGACCGGCAGCCCGTGGCCTTCCCTCCAGTCGGTGTTCAGCAACGGGAAGACCTTCGCGGCGAACGATGTGATTTACTTGATGAATGGCAATCATGGCTCCCCTGTGATCACAGCCAACAACTCCGGCGATGTCCGGATCACCAAATACAGCGGCCATGATCCCGTAATAACGAAAATCACGTTCACCGGCGCGGACCACTGGGTCCTGGACGGCGTCAGGGTTTACAGCTCTTCACCCCGACCGCAGAATTACCAAATCACCTTCCCCGTATCGCCGGTTGACATCAATTCGCTGGTGCTGATCAACGGGACGAGTTCCTACATAACGATCAAGAACTGCAACATCTACTCCGCGACGAGTGTGTCGTCCTGGGATGCCAATGATTGGAATACCATCGCGTGGAACGGCATCTATATGGATGACTTTAGCCACCACCTCACGATAGACGGGAACGACGTGACCAACACGAACTTCGCCATCCACATGGCGGGGAACACGCACAACATCGATGTCCGCAATTGCGTGGTGCAGAACTTCAGCGGCGATGGCATCCGGGCCAACTGTGACGACCTCACCATTGAGAATAACTTTGTGGCGGACTGCTACCGGGCCAACGAGAACCACTGCGACTTGATCCAGGGTTTCGGGCGTGCCCGAGTGACGATTCGTAACAATTATCTGATCAACGTGACCGCGTCCACCACGACCGCGCGTCCCCTAATCGATGATTATGTGCAGGGAATTGTCGCATTCGATGGATGGCAGGATGACTGGGTCGTGGAAAACAACTTTGTAGCGGTGGCGCATCATCATGCCATCACTTTGCTAGGCGCGAGAAACTCGAGTGTGGTGAACAACACGGTGGTTCTCCCGCCAGCCTTTGCTCCGACCACCACCAATAAACCTTGGGTGACTATCGCCAAACACAAAGACGGCTCGGCCAGCTCGGGAAATTTCATGCGGAACAACCTCTATGCAGTTACTCCGGATCCCACCGATTTTCCCCAGTTCCAGCTCTCCGGGACTACGGCGAGCAACAACCTGGTCACCACGAGCTACAGCTCGCATCTCGTGAATTACGCCGGCTTTGACTTTCGGCTCAAAAGCAGCAGTTCCGCCGTCGATGCCGGGACTACGCTCGATGCACCGTCCGACGACCTGAATGGGGGCACGCGCTTCGCTCCCTACGACATCGGCTGCTATGAGCATCCTGATGCCGTCGTGGCGATTGCTGACAGCTACACCTATGGCGGCAGCACGTCGCAGAATAACGGATCTTCCCTCAGCCTGGTTGCCAAGGATGGCAGCGGCACCAGCTTTGATCGCACAGTGTTTCTGAAGTTCGATGTCAGCGCTCTCGGTTCTGCACCGACGACCGCGACCTTGATTTTGACGCCAACAAGTTCCACCCAAGCCGGTACCGTGTATACCCGAGGACTGACAGACGACTCATGGCAGGAAGGAACGATTACGTGGGCCAACCAGCCGTCGATCGCCGGCTCCAATCTCTCTTCGGCAAACTTGACTGCCGGTCAGACAACGAGCATCCAGCTCAACGTCAGTTCATTCATTCAGGGCCAGGTCACAAGCGGTAATATCGCCACGATCGCGCTGACTGCGAACGACGCGATGCTCTACTTCAAGAGCCGTGAGAACAGTTCCGGCAAGCCGACGCTGGTCTTCACTCAATAGTCGTTAGTCCCGGATAATCAGATGTACGCCGCCGCGCATGTGCGGCGGCGTACCACCCGGTGGCGCAACCCGGCTTGATTTTCGCACCTGCCGATATGGTCTTAACGTTAAAGCAGCCTGTGCGCTTCCGCTTGCGGGTTTTTTCTGCATCCTGACTCTTTCATGATTCGCTCCTCGTTAGCTGCCATGGTTTATTCTTTCAGTTGGCGAAAATATGGCCTCGGGCTGGCATTGAGTTCGTTTTTGGTTTTGGTCCGCGCGGCCGACCGTCCGAATATCCTCTGGATCACCTGCGAGGACACCAGCGCGCTCCTCGGTGCCTATGGCGATCCGCTCGCGCGCACTCCGAATCTCGATGTCTTTGCAAAGGAGGCCGTGCGGTACACCAACGCTTTCGCCTACACCGGTGTCTGTGCCCCGAGCCGCTCTTGTATCATAACCGGCGTGAACCCTGCCCGCCTGGGTTCAGGCGGCATGCGCTCCTCAATCCAATTGCCCTCGGAAGTGAAGGCGTTCCCGGAGTATTTGCGTGCGGCCGGTTACTACACGACGAATAACGAGAAAACGGATTACAACTTCAATGTTCCCAAGGGGACCTGGGACGCTTCGAACCGAACGGCCCATTGGAAAAACCGCGCCACCGGCCAGCCGTTTTTCTCCGTGTTCAACATCATGGTCACCCACCAGAGTTATATCTTCGGGCCGGGTGCAGGTGTACCCGCTTCCCAGGGTATGCCGCCATTGGTGACCGATCCGGCGAAGGTCGTTATTCCGCCTATTCATCCCGATACGCCCGAATTCCGCACCGACTGGGCGCGTCACTACGACAATGTCGCCCGTATGGACACCGAATTTGGGGAGCGGCTTGGCGAACTCGAGGCGGCCGGCCTGGCCGAAGACACAATCGTATTTTTCTTTTCTGACCACGGCACCGGCATGCCTTCGATCAAGGGCTCGGCTTGGAACATGAGCCTGCGCGTTCCATTCATGGTGCGGTTTCCAAAAAAATGGCGCCACCTCGCGCCTGCTGCGGCGGGTGACACCACCGATCGCCTGGTCTCGTTCGTCGATCTCGCACCGACAATTTTGAGTCTTGCCGACCTTGCGGCGCCCGCCTCCCAGCAGGGAGTGGCGTTTCTCGGTTCACATGCTGGTGGTGTGCGCCACGAAGTTTATGGCGGCAAGGACCGCATGATCGAACGCAGCGACCTCGTGCGGTACGTCCATGACGGGCGGTTCCAGTATCTTCGAAATTTTCTGCCGCATCTCCCATACGGACAATTCATCAGCTACAATACCCAGCTCGCCAGTATGCGGAGGTGGGATCAGCTCCATCAGGAAGGCAGGTTATCTCCTGAGTCGGGCCGCTACTTCGAAGAAAAACCAATCGAGGAACTCTATGATGTAACGAACGACCCGTGGTGTCTGCACAACCTCGCCGCCGATCCCGCCCACCGCGAACGCTTGGTCCGAATGCGCGCTCAATGCCGCGATTGGATGTTCAGCATTGGTGACACCGGCTTGTTGACCGAGCATGAACTGTTGGCGCGCTCGGCGGGTAGCACGCCCTGGGCAATCGCCACCGATCCAAAAAAAAATCCATTGCGCGAACTGCTGGCGGCGGCCGACCTCGCCAATCGCCGCGATCCCGCAGCGCTGCCGGAATTGCGCGTGCTGTTAAAAAATCCCGACGCCGCCCTGCGTTGGTGGGGCGTCACTGGTTTGCTGGCGCTCGGGGAGCAATCGCGCCCCGGACTGGCTGATCTGCCCGCCTTGTTCGCGGATCCTTCGCCCAGCGTGAGCATCGCGGCGGCTGAGGCTGTTCTGCGATTTGGCTCGGATCCGGGCGCGCTGCCGACACTCGTGCAGGCACTGCACCACGTGTCCGCGCTCGTTCGCCTGGCGGCGTTAAATGCGCTCGATCGCTGTGGCCCCCGGGCGCTCCCCGCGCTGGCGGAAATCCGCGCCGCCAAGCTGAAGGATCCGGCCAATGCACCCGTCGCCGATTATGTCGGGCGCATGGTGGAATATCTCCCGGCCCGCCTGAATGGCGAAACGCCTCCGCCTGTTACGCAATAAGATCCATGCAACCGTTCACTCGTCGTCAACTGATCCAGGGGGCCGGCCTCGGCCTGGCCGGTGCGCTCTTGCCCTCGTTCGGCCGGAGTCAGTCGTCTCCGCCGCCCGCGGAAGCCGATGCCGAGGAAACCCCGCCTGCGCGCGGCACCCCGCCGCCTCCCGATGTCACGCGGCTCAACCGCTATTCGCGTTCCGTGCAGGAGTATTACATACGTCGCGTTCGCGAAGTGGAACAGGCGGCCAACGCCCGCCGCGCCGCATTGCGCACCAAAGCCGATGCAGAGGGTTACGTCGCGGAGGTGCGGGAGAAATTCCAGAGGGCTTTCGGGGCGTTCCCGGAAAAGACGCCGCTCAACGCGCGGGTCACCGCCGTACACGAGCGCGAGGGTTTCCGGATCGAGAACGTGATTTTCGAAAGCCGTCCGGGATTTCTTGTCACCGCCAATCTCTATGTGCCGATGAATCGGCCGTTGCCCTTGCCGGGAGTGATCGGCGTGTGCGGCCATTCAGACAGCGGCAAGGCCGGGATCTCCTACCAGTTGTTCGCGCAGGCGCTTGCCCGGCAGGGTTACATCACGCTGATATTTGATCCGATGGGGCAGGGCGAGCGGCTCCAGCATGTAAACGAGCAGTTGAAGGCGAAATTTGGGGCCGGCACTGCGGAGCATACCTATGGAGGCACACGGATGGTGCTCACGGGCGAGAACCTGCCACGCTGGTTCGCTTGGGACGGAATCCGCGCGATCGATTATTTGCTCACGCGGCCCGAGGTGGATCCGAAACATATCGGCGTGACCGGCAATTCCGGCGGCGGTACGCAGACGACCTGGCTGTGTGCGCTGGATCGCCGGATCACGATGGCCGCGCCGAGTTGTTTCGTGACGACACTGCGGCGCAACCTTGAGAACGAGCTGTCCCAAGACCCCGAGCAGTGGCCTTGGGCGATGCTCGCGCTCGGCCTGGATCACTCCGATGCGATCGCCGCCATGGCGCCGGCGCCGGTAAAAATCCTCGGTCAGGAAAAGGACTATTTCGACGCCCGCGGCTTCGAAGAAGCGGCGGCGCGGTTGAGTCATCTCTATCGCCTGCTCGGCGTGGAGGAGAACTTTTCGTCGTTTCTTGGTCAGGATTATCACGGTTTTTCAAAACCGAATCGTGAGGCGATGTACGGCTGGTTCAACCGCCACACCGGTATCACGCGAGGCTCGTCCGAACCGGCACTCACGCGTGAACGCCCGGAAACGCTGCGTTGCACGCCCGCCGGGCAAGTTGCCGCGCTGGGATCGGTGAACGAGTTTACGCTGACCAGCGGGCATTCGAAGCAATGGCGGAAAACGCGCACCTCGCTCGCCGGCGCGGAGCTGAAGCGCGCGGTTGCCCGGACGTTGAGGCTGCCGGAACGCTCGGGTCTGCCGGATTATCAGATTCTTCGCTGGACGCGTGCCCGCGGTTATGCCCTTCCGGCATCCGCCACTTACATTGTCGAAAGCGAGCCGGGCATTCCCGTGGTGACGATTCGGCTGAGCGAAACATCTTTGCTCTCGCGCATACCGCGTGGCCCTAAGCGCGCGCTGCTTTACGTGGCACATCGCTCGGCCGACAGCGAACTGCGCGAAGATCCCTGGGTGCGGGCACTGAGCCTAGCCGACAAGGATACCGCCGTGTACGCCATTGACGTCCGCGGGGTGGGCGAATCGCAGCCGTGGCTGTCGACACCTGAACAGGCGTCGAAGGGGGGCGTCGACTATTTTCACGCCGGTTTCGGCCTGATGTTCGACTATCCCGCCGCCGGTCAGCGTACGCACGACATCCTGAGCGTGCTCGATCTCCTGCGGGAGACGGGCCATGAGGAAATTCATCTCGCCGCGCGGGGCTTGGGAGCGATCCCAGCGGCGTTCGCGGGAGTGCTGCACGATTCGGTGAAGAGAGTGACGCTCAAGCACGCCCTCACTAGCTATGCGGAGATCGCGGAGACCGAAGCCTACAAATGGCCGTTGTCCGCGCTGGTGCCGTCGGTGCTCAAGTCGTTCGATCTTCCGGACTGCTACCGCGAACTCGCGGCCAAGAAACTGGAGCTGCTTGAGCCCGTCGGTGCAGCGGGTGTCCCGGTTTGAGGAAGCCTGCCCAAGGAGCATCCTCTATCGATGAAAGTCCGGTTTCGACGCTCCGTTCTTTCCCTGCTGCTCGCGATTTCATCGACCGGGGTATTCGCGGCTGAGCCACAATTGCTCCGGGTGTCCTACCACAGCGCAGTGACGAACGCTGATCGCGATTATTTTGTCTATTTGCCGCGGAACTTTGCGCAGCAAGACAGGTGGCCCGTGATGCTTTTTCTCCACGGCAATGGTGAGCGGGGTGACGGCAAGCAGGAACTCGACTACGTCCTGAAGCACGGTCCGCTTTTCGAGGCATGGTGCCAGCGGCGCGACCTGCCCTTTGTCATCATCTCCCCGCAATTGCCAATGTTCGACCAAGGGGAAATCGCCTACATCAAAGGCCGGACGCGCGCCTCGATTCCAGAACGCCGCGCGGATGGCCAACTTAATTCCTACAACGGGATGGCGCGGAGCAAGGAACCCCTGAATGGACAGCTTTCGGAACGCCCGCCGCCCGATCGCCTCGATCCAGGCGCCATTCAGAACGGTTGGAACATGCTGGAGACCGAACTGCTGGCGATGATCGACCAAGGGTTGACGAACTACAAAGGCGATGTGCATCGAGTTTATCTTGTCGGGCTCAGCCGGGGTGCCGTGGGCACATGGTATCTCGCGGCAAAGCATCCCGGGCGTTTCGCCGCCATCGCGCCGGTAGTGGGTTACGGCGTGCCCGTTCAGGCAGCGTCGATTGCGCGCGCGAAAGTGCCTCTCTGGGTGTTTGCAGCGGGTCGCGATGCCACCGTGCCGCTGAAATATTTCTATCCCGTGCTGAACGAACTGGAGAAGGAGGGGCATCCTGAGGTTCGTTTTACCATCGAAGCAGACCTTGGGCACGACGCATGGATGCGGGTTTTTCAGGGGAGTGATCTCTACAACTGGCTGTTGGGTCATTCGAAGTGAAGCAAACTGAGCCTGCTCATGTCTTTGAATGCCTTGGAGGGAAACCCATGATGGCAAGGCAATCGCGTTGGCTGATTCTGATAGTGTCGCTCGCGCTGGCGGCGGGCGGGAAGGCGGCGGATGAGCAGACAAGCTCCTACCAACAACGCGTGTCCATGGTGCGCGGCATCAGCGGACTGGCGGCGTTCTGGGATTTTGTCCTGCGTGAGGACGGTGTCCACGGGAACGGACGCTTTCTTGCTTACACTGCTCCGGGCGACAATCATCGTTACGTCCTTGAGCCGCATAATCTTTCTTGGAATTTTTGGGGGGAAGGCCGGCCCGCGGGGCTCGCGGACTTTCCCCTCCTTGGTCGCGGGCCCTTTGGCGAGGCGGTCCGATTTCGCGCGCCCACAGCGGACGACTTGAGTCAACTGCCGGTGCTGGCGGTGCCGCGGGCGCAGTTGCACGACACGCCGCTCGACATCAAGGGTCCGGGCCGTTCGGTATCGATGGTGGCGTGGTTGATTTATCAGGATGGAAACCATGCCATCGCCGGGCTCTGGCAGGAAGGAACGCTTACCGCCCGCGGGAAACCGGCGGTCGTTCAGGCAAAGGGCAGTCGCCAGTTCGCGCTGTTCGCGGGCATGGGTGGAAACCCGGGCGCCGCCGGCGCGCACCTGTCGGAGAACGGCCTAGGTTCCTTCGGTGACGATTACGCGCGGCATCTCGCGGTCACCCCCGACAAAATGAAATCGGTCCCACTCGAGGCCGATGGTGCGGCGCTTGATGCGGGTTGGACCATGGTGGGGTTTTCCTTCGATGCGGAACGACAAGTCGTGACCGCCTATCTGGACGGCGTAGCCGAGGAACGCTGGGTCGGAACGCCGGCGAAGGATCGTTTCTACCGGGCGGCAGAGCGTGCATGGCGCCAGGCGCAACTCGCCAAAATCCCGGGCAGGCAAGAGGGGGAGGATGTGACCTTTCCTCGCGACCAATTTTACGACCCTCCCGCGGAGCGGCCGGTGCGTCAGGAAGTGCTGGCTGACTCGCCCAGCGAGCGAACTGTGCTGCGCGTTTATGAGTTTACCCAAGTGCGGGCGACGTTTCCCAAGAATAGCGATGGCAGCCTGATCGACGCGCCCGTGAAGCTGGAGTTGGTGGCGTTGAAGACCAATCCCTACTGGTTTGGGCATCCGATCCACTCGCCGGCGGCGGTGGCGGACGGGGCGCCCTTTACGATCGGCCGGGTGCTCCATAGCGGGCGGGGCGGGAAGCTGACCGCTTATATTGGAGGCGTGGCGGTTTACGGCCGCGCCTTGTCGTCGGATGATATGCAGCGCCTGGCCTGGTTCACTGATGGGCGCTGCGGCGGCCTATTGCTAAAGCGGGAGCTGGATGAGAAAAGCGACCGCTCCGAGCCGCTCCCGACGAGCGCTAGCAGGGTCACGAGGTAGCTCTGGGTCGTCTTTAGCGCTCGTCCGTCCAGACTGACGGATCGGAGGCTGGCACAAGCTGCGAGTCCCCTGCGTTCAGCACGACAATTGAGGGCCCGAGTGAACCGCTGGTTTGTCGGAGGTTACGCTTAACGGTAAAGCAAATGTGGCGTAGCAAGCCTTGTTGCCCGGGCGTCCACTCTGCGATGGGTCGTTTTACTTTAACCAGTCACCGATTGTCTCCTTTGTACCCCTTATGAAATGCTGGATCTTTTGTCTCTGGTTTGCCGGGGCATTTGCGACCACGTATGGATTGGAGGCTGAACGGCCGGAGGCTGTTTTGCCCACGCTTCACCTCGTCGGCGACTCGACCATGGCCGACAAGAAGAAGGATCCGCCCAATCCGGAGACGGGGTGGGGCATGGTGCTGGCGGAGTGGCTCAAGCCGGGGGTGGTTCGCGTAAAAAATTACGCGGTGAATGGACGCAGCACCAAGAGCTTCATTGATGAAGGTCGCTGGGAAAAGGTCGTGGCCGCACTTCGGCCGGGGGATTGCGTGATCATCGAGTTTGGCCATAACGACGAGAAAGAATCCGATCCGAAGCGTTACGCGGCCCCGCGTGGCGCGTATCAGGAGAATCTACGCCGCTTTGTCCGCGAATCCCGTGAACGCGGAGCAACGCCGCTTCTCGCCACGCCGGTGGCGAGAAGAAAGTGGAGCGAGGCCGGCGAACTGATGGAAACGCACGGGGATTACGTGCCGGCAATGCGCGAGGTGGCGGAGCAGGAAACGACGCCCCTGCTGGAGCTGAACCGCCTCACGATGGATCTGGAGCGCGCCCATGGCGTGGAGGGGTCGAAGCGGCTGCACCTACATTATGCCGGCGGAATTTATCAGCGCTGGTCTGAGGCGGTAGCCGACGACACGCACTATTCCGAATATGGCGCTTCGCGAGTGGCGGCGTTGGTGGTGCAGGAATTTTTGCGGCTGCAATTGCCGCCGGCCCGTTGGATTCGCTAAACCCTATGATGAATTTCTCTCTTTTGCTTAAATTGGTTTTGTTTGGCCTTTGCGGTGGAGTGATCGCCGTCGCGAAGGATTTTGTCGTGACGGAATATGGCGCCATCGCCGGCGGCAAAGTGCTCAATACCGCGGCGATTCAGTCGGCCATTGAGGCGGCGCATGTGGCCGGCGGGGGGCGCGTGACCATACCCGAGGGCGTGTTTCGCACCGGCTCGCTTTTCCTGCGCGCGGACGTCGAGTTTCATGTCGCCAAGGGGGCGACGCTGCTGGGATCGAGCGACATTAATGACTATCCCAAGCGCAACACGCGTATCGAGGGCCACTTCGAGCCATGGCGGCTGGCGCTGTTGAATGCCGAGCAACTTGACCGCGTGCGCATCAGTGGCGAGGGGACGGTCGACGGTAATGGCATCCCGTTTTGGGCGGCATTCTGGCAGCGTCGCAAGGAGAATCCTGAATGCACCAACCTCGAGGTTGAGCGTCCGCGTCTTTTGTTTCTCGATCGCTGTCGTGATGTGGAAATCAAGGAGGTGAGGTTGCGTGATTCGGGCTTCTGGAACATCCATCTATACCGTTGCCGAGGGGTGTTGATTGAAGGCGTGAGTATCACGGCGCCGGATAGTGGCGTGATTCGCGGCCCGAGTACCGACGGAATCGACATCGATAGCAGCCAAGACGTCGTCATCCGTCGTACACACATTTCAGTCGGTGATGATTGCATTGCGCTGAAGGGCACGAAAGGCCCGCTCGCCCACCTCGACGCCGACAGTCCTCCCGTTGAAAACGTGCTGGTGGAGGACTGCACGTTTGGGGACGGGGCGGGTGTCCTGGTGTGCGGCAGCGAGGCGACCACGGTGCGCAACATCACGGTGCGTAACATCGAAGTGACCGGCGACAATCCGCTCGTACGGCTCAAGCTTCGTGCCGACACGCCCCAGCTCTACGAGAACATCCTCTTCGAAAACGTTCGCTTAAGCGGCACTGGTTGGCTTTTCCAGATCAGCCCATGGACCCAATTCTTCGATCTGAAAGGCCATCCGGCGCCCGCGCGCGTTGCGCGCAATGTGGTTGTGCGCAATGTGCGGGGCACCTTCGGGGACTTTGGCCGCATCGCCCCGGCCGCGGGCGACACCTTACAGGACTTCACCTTGGAGAACATCCACGTCACATTCACTGGCGAGCGTCGTGAATTGGGCCCCGTCAAGAACCTCCAGGTTCGTGACGTTTCCTTCAACGGCCGGCTGTTCACCCCATGATTTTTCCCTACCCCATGCGCTCCCTGACTGCTTCCCATCGCTTTAAGCTATTTCGGGCGGGTCTGCTCGCCCTGACCACGGCCTTGGTGGTTTCCGCCGCCGAGTCGCGCCCTAATTTCGTCGTCATCCTCACCGATGATCAGCCCTACAACGGGCTTGGCGTGACGGGCAACCGGGTGCTCAAAACACCGGCCATGGACCAGCTGGCGCGGGATGGTGTGCAGTTCGATAATGGTTTCGTCACGACGGCCATTTGTAACGCAAGCCGGGCAAGCTTGCTAACCGGCCAGCACATGCGCCGGCACGGCAACGTCGATTTCTCGATTACGCTGACCGACAAACAACTGATGGAGACCTTTCCGGTGCAATTGCGGCAGGCGGGCTATCGCACGGCGTTTCTGGGGAAGTTCGGCGTGGGTTCGCCGAAGGAAAATGAGAAATTGGCGCTGCCGGCGCACCTGTTCGACCTTTGGTATGGCTTTCCGCAGAACATCGCCTTCAAGCAGGTCGTCGACGGAAAGGAGCGCTATCTCACGACGGTGATGGAGGAGAAAGCCACCCAGTTCTTTCGCGAGCAGCGCGGGAGCGACCGGCCGTTCTGCATGGTCTTCGCCCTGAAGGAACCTCACGGACCGCTCGACTATTTCGATCCGGAGTTTCCGCGCCCGTATGACGCCGCCGTTTTTCCGCGGCCTGCGAGCCTGAATCGGAAATCATTCGAAGCCCTCCCCAAGGTGGTGCGGGAGGGTTTGAACGGTGAACCTGGCTGGCTGGACGATGACAAGGCGTACCAGGAATTCATGCGTAAACGTTACGCTTACATTGGTCGTGCCGACCTGGCGGTGCAGCGGGTACGGGCGGCGCTGGCCGCCAACGGGCTCGCTGAAAACACGGTCATCGTTTTCCTGTCCGATAATGGCACGATGGACGGCGCGCATTCCCTTTCCGGTAAATGGATCATGTATGAGGAGTCGATTCACGTCCCGTTCGTCGTTTACGATCCGCGCCTGCCCGCGTCCCTCCGGGGCGGACGTCGCCAGGCACTTGCCCTGAATATAGACGTCGGCCCCACGCTGCTCGCGATGGCCGGCGTACCGGCGCCCGTGGGAATGCAGGGCCGGAACCTTGCCCCCCTACTGAGGGATCCGCAGGCGAAGGTGCATGACGATTTTTATTACGAGCACGTCTACTTTGACCCAAATCGTCCGCTGATCCCACAGGTCGATGGCGTGCGCACTGAGCGCTGGAAATACACCCGTTATCTCGGGACGAGCCCGCTGCTTGAGCAGCTCTTTGACTTGCAGGCCGACCGCGGGGAAGAACATGACCTTGCCCGCGATCCCGCGCATCGAGAGATTCTCGACCAGCTTCGCGCACGCACGGACGCTTATCGCGCGAACTTGAAATGAGGAAACCGACCGAGACAGCCCGCGTGACCCGCGCAGCCTTGCGTTCGGCGGCCGCGCTCCCCGCGCTCTTGGTTTCGATTCTTGCGTTGTTCGCCTCGGCGAGCTTCGCCCAAGCGACTGCGACCGGCGACGCTCCAGCGAAGGGGGCGCGACTAGCGATCGATCCTGGTTCGCATCGGCCGCGGCTGGCCGTCCTGACCGACATCGGGGGCGATCCCGATGACGAGCAATCGATGATCCGGCTCATGACCTACGCCAACGAATTCGAACTCGAGATCCTCATGGCCACTGCGGTGCGGAAGAAGCACGCACGGCTGGGCCCGACGGTGCGGCCGCAGGTGATCGAGCGGATCGTCGCGGCCTACGGCCGGGTGTTGCCGAACCTCCGACGCCACGCGGGCGGATGGCCGGCTGCCGAGGAAATCCAAGCGAGGATCGTCTCGGGGAACCCGCGTTATGGCCGGGAATTCATCGGCGACGGGCACGATTCCGAAGGATCCGGACTGTTGATCGCGCGCGTGGATGCGGGCACTCTGGAATGCCCGCTCAACGTTACCCTCTGGGGCGGTCAGACTGATCTTGCGCAGGCGCTCTGGCGGGTAAAAAACGACCGCGGTACCGCCGGGCTCGCTGAGTTTGTGCGCAAGCTACGCGTGTTTGATGTGGCGGATCAGGACGGGCTCGCCGACTGGATGGCCACGGAATTTCCGGGATTGTACTACATTCTTTCAAAGCCGCGCCAATTGGCCCACGGCCGACAGGAAGGAACCTATCGCGGGATGTATGTGACGGGGGACTATTCGACGACGACGGTCGACTGGGTTGAGAAAAACGTCCGCCGCACCGGCCCGCTAGGCGCGCTATATCCGATGAAAACGTGGACCGTTCCCAACCCGCACGGTTGCTTCAAGGAGGGAGACACGTTCTCGTTCTTCTTCTTTCTTCCGCGCGGTCATAACCACCCGGCCGATCCCGCCCGACCCGGCTGGGGCGGCCAGTATCGCCGCACGGAACGGGGCTGGTATGAGGATCTCGACGCAGCGGAAGGACTCGATCCGCGCGAGACAGTGAGTAAATGGCGTCCTGAATTTCAGGCGGATTTCGCCAGGCGTTTGGCGTGGTGCCTGCCAGAAACACCCGTTGAATCAAATCTCCGATAATCTTATAGTGGGTTAATTTCTACCAACCAATCCCGATGAAGCGCCGCGAATTTCTTACACTCGTCACAACGGCGACCGCAGGGAGCATGGTCCTCAAACTCCCAGGCCAGGCGGTCTCCGAAAAGGACGACGCCAAAGCGGTTTTCAAGACGAGTTCCAACCGCCGCCCGAAAAACGCCTGGAAGCGCCAACCGCGGACCACACGTGAAAAAGTGGCGCTCAAGTATCCGCCGAGTGACGCCGAGCAATGGCTCCTCACTTTTGCGGCCTCGGAAAGCCACCCGGGCCGTGTCATTATCGGCCAAGATATGGGGGGTATCTGGTTTTCGCCCGAGGCGGGCAATACATGGTACACGCTGCCGAGTGAAGGCCTTGGCACGATTAACGTCCAGTCGGTCGCGATTGATCCGCTCGACCCGAATCGCTGGCTGGCTCAATGCATCAAACGCACGCGCGGCGGGCGGCAGGGGCTTTTTCTAACAACCGATGGCGGCATGACGTGGAAGCGGGTCCTGGCGTGGACGCAGGGAGGGGAAACGCCGCAGCACTGCCGACGCATCGCTCACGCGCCCTCGACGAAGGATAAAACGCGCGGCGTCACGCGCCGTTGGTACGCGGCGTGGGACAGTTGGACAGTGCGCTATGAGAAGGCGCACCGCGGGATTCCCGCACTAGTGAGTTCTGACGATGGTGGCGAGACGTGGACCCAGGTGCGTGCACTGCCGTCGGCCGAATTTGGGCAGACGATCAACAGCCTGCGGGTCCATCCGCTCGATCCCGAACGGGTTTATATGTGGGGTGAGAAAGGTTTGGTTTGCTTTCCTTCGGCGACGAAGTCCAACGGGCCGGTGGAGGTGCTCAGCGGTCGGGAAGGATTGCCAGAGGGAGCCTGTGTCGGTCATCTCTACATCAGTCCGGATGCGCGGACATTCATCATGCCGGTTTCGCGCCAGGGGATTTTCAAGAGCGAGGACGGTGGCGCCACTTGGAAACGGGTTTACGATTGGCCGCATATCGCGTCCGCCTGGGTTAATGAGACCTATCCGGAAACGATTTTTGCTTTGGCTGGGGTTCCTGGCCTGGGGGGGAATCAGGTGCGAGTCACGCATGACGGAGGCAAAACGTGGGACAACGATGCGCGCGTGTCGTCCATGCCAGGGGAGGAGGCGACTGTCTGGACGACTCAGGTAGGAGGCGAGACTAAGTGCTTCGTTTATCCCGACCCGCGCGATCCGCATAAGGCATTGGCGCTTGGCCGGGCCCGCTGGTTCCGCACGGAGGACGGGGGGAAAACATGGGCTCCGGCAAACACCAATTTCGCCGGCAATCAGTTCACGTGCTATCCCTCGCCACAAATTTTCGATCCAACCAATCCGTTGCGTTACCTGATTCCGACGCTCGATGTCGGCGCGATCTACACGGAGGATGGTGGCAAGACCCTAGTTCGTTGCGGGCTCGATTTCGCCAAGCTCGACCTCGGGCACTCGAGCTCCAAACTCGGCGCGATTCACCCGGACCCGGCAAAGCGTACGCTCTTGCTGAGTGTGGGCTCGTCCACCTCCGGTTCTGTCATTCGCTCCAGCGATAACGGCGCCACGTGGACCGTGGTACGTCCTGATCGTCGGCGCCGGATGTTCATGGGCTTTGACGCCGGCCAGCCGGACATCTGCTACCAATACAACGAGCGTTCGTTTGACGCCGGCGCGACATGGTCGGCCATGGTGAACCAGCCGCCGCTGACATCGATCATGGGTATCTCGCTCAAGGCGGTCAAAGGGCGCAGCGTGCTTTACGCGATCGACGTAGACAAGGTGGGCGAGGCCGAGGGTTCCTTTCGCCAGATCTGGAAATCTGCTGATGGCGGCGATAGCTGGGCCCAGGTGGCCACAGCGGACTATTTGCTGCGCGGCTTCGATAGCGGGACGCTTTTCCGGGTGCACCCTAAACAACCGCATGTAATCTACACGCAAGCGCCAAGCGGAGTAAGCGCGCAGCTTCGCGAATGGAATACGGCGGATGGCGCAGTGGCCAAGCGTGATATCGCCATCCTGTCGTCCGATAAAGTGCCCGCTGATTTGCGAGTATCGACGCTGGCGCTCGACCCTATGAATCCTGCCGTAATGTATGCCGGCCTGGTCAGCGACGAAATCGGGAGTCGCATTTGTATGACCACAGACGCCGGCGTAACTTGGGAGGATATTACCGCCGGGATGACCTTTCGCACGGAACGCAACGGCCTCGAGGTGCATCCACTTACCGGGGTCGTTTATGTCGGCTCAGGCAGCGGCATGTTTGTTCGCAAACCGCCCTATGTAGTGCCGACGGAGAAAAATACGTGGGATATTCTCGATCGCGCCTTCCCCAATTGGACGGAGGGGCATCTTTTTCAAACCTACACAGCGTGAACCAGCGAAATTTCCTCTCCTCAGTCATGTCTCAAAACATTGTCCTCCTTGGCCTCGCCGTTTGTGCGCTAGGTTTCACGATGCCCGCCATGGCCGGGATGCTCTCGCCCTTGGTGGCCACCAAACTGCGTACGGAATACCTGACCAACCCGCTGGGATTGGACGCGCCACAGCCGCGCCTAAGCTGGAACGTGGAGGGTGAGGGGCGCTCCCGAAAGCAGGTGGCTTATCAAATCATCGTCTCGAGCAGCGAGGACGACCTTCGTGTCGGCCGTGGCAATCTTTGGGACAGTGGCGAAGTTGCCTCTAGCGAGACCAACGCCATCCGTTATGCGGGCTCCTCGCTCGCCTCGGGCCAGCGCGCGTGGTGGTGCGTGCGCATCCGGGACGAAGCCGGCCAAATCTCCGCCTGGAGCGAGCCCGCCTTCTGGGAAATGGCGCTCCTCAGTCCCGATGACTGGCGTGGACAATGGATCGGCCGCGCGCCGTTCGGCGGCACGGCGAAACGCGTGAACACGCCGCCGCCGCTGCTCCGGCATAAGTTCAAGCTTGAAGGCAAGGTCCGGCGCGCCCGCGTCTATCTCGCCGGACTCGGTTATCACGAGCTTTCGCTGAACGGCCAGCGCATTGGCGATCACCTGCTCGATCCCGGGTACACTCGTTACGACCGTCGCGTACTCTATGTCACCCACGACGTTACCGCCATGCTGCAATCCGGCGAAAATGTGATCGGCGTTATGCTCGGCAACGGTTGGTACAACGTGGAGACGCTGGCGGTCTGGTTATTCGACGCCGCTCCCTGGCGTGCGGCGCCGCGCCTGAAACTCGAGTTGCGCGTTGATTACCAGGATGGCCGGACGGTCGCGATCGCTTCGGATGAAACTTGGAAGACCTGCGACAGCGCCATCACGTTCTCCAGTATTTACAGCGGCGAAAGCTATGATGCCCGTCGCGAACAGCCCGGTTGGGATCGGCCTGGGTTCGATGACGGCGCTTGGACACCTGCGATCGTGGTCGATGCGCCGAAAGGGAAGCTAACCGCCCAAGCGATGCACCCGATTCGCCTGGACCGCACGCTTCGGCCCGTGAGTGTGAGGGAACTTTCTCCTGGCCGCTTTCTAGTCGATGCCGGTCAGAACCTCACCGGCAACGCCGAACTCGCGCTGTCCGCGCCCGCCGGCACGACCGTCACCTTGCGTTACGGCGAGGCTTTAGCCGCTGACGGCAGCCTCGACCAAGAGGATATGGCTCGCTTCATCATCAAGCGCGATCCCAGCCAAGACACCCAAACGGAACGGTATACCTTCAAAGGGCAGGGAATGGAGCGCTGGCACTCGCGTTTCACCTACCACGGCTTTCGTTACGTGGAAGTTACCGGTGTGCCCGGAAAACTGACAGCGGACGACATCGCCATTCGCTATTTCCATACGGATTTGCCGCTCGTGGGTCGGTTTGAATCCTCGAACGCGCTGCTCAATAAAATCTGGGAGGCGGGCCGCTGGTCCTATCTCAGCAATTTCTTCGGGATTCCAACCGACTGTCCCCATCGTGAGAAGAACGGCTGGACGGGAGATGCGCACATCGCGCTCGAGCAGGGCCTGTTTTATGCCGACGGTATCGCGAACTACCACAAATGGATTGGCGATCTCGCCGATGAGCAGGGGATCAACGGCGCCTTTCCCGGCATCGTGCCTTCCAGCGGCTGGGGCTACCAGCGATACAATGGGCCTGCGTGGGACAGTGCCTTCTTGCTCATTCCGTGGCAGCTATACGAGTATTATGGCGACGACTCTTTGCTAAGGGAGAATTATGAAGGCTTCAAAAAATACGTCGATTATCTCGGCACTCGTGCACACGAGCACATCGTCGGGTTCGGCCTCGGCGATTGGGCTCCGTGGATGACCCGTACGCCCGTCGACGTCACCGACACTGGCTATTACTATCGTGACGCCCAGCTCGTGGCGACGCTCGCACGTCGGTTCGGACATAGTAAGGATGAAGAAAAGTATTCTGTGCTCGCCGCTGATATCCGCACGGCCTTCAACCGGAAATTCTATGATTCCTCGACCGGCGTCTACAGCATCGGGAGCCAGACCGCCCAGGCAACCGCGCTTTACCAGGAACTCGTTGAACTCGGGAACGACGGCCGTGTGACGGCGGTACTTGTCGAAGGAATCGAGAAAAGCGGCCGGCATCTCGACTTCGGCCTGCTTGGCTCGAAATACGTGCTCAACTCGCTGAGTGAGCGGGGGCGTACGGATCTCGCCTATGCGATCGCCAGCCAGAAAACGCAGCCGGGCTGGGGCTGGTGGATTGAGCAGGGGGCAACGACCTTGTGGGAACAGTGGAATGGCACGGAATCGCGCAATCATACGTTTCTCGGCGACGTAAATGCCTGGATGATGAAGTACCTTGTCGGTATTCGCGTCGACCCGTCGGCGCCCGGTTTCAAAAACGTGATTATTGGACCGAATCCAGTTGGCGACCTGACCTACGCAAAAGGACATTACGATTCCGTTCGCGGTCGCATTGTGAGCGAATGGACGTTGCGGGACGGGGTTTTTGAGCTGCGGATCACCATTCCGGCCAACACCACCGCGTCGGTTTTGCTGCCAGCCGGGGAGAAAGCGACCATTGAGGAAGGCGGACGCCTCCTTTCTGAGGCTGCGGGTGTAAGGTCGATCGGTCGCAATGCCAGCCGGGCCACCCTGTCCGTGGGTTCCGGTAGCTACGTATTCCGCGTCCGTTAACCCGTTCACCATGATTACTACTCCCTTCACGAAAATCCTGCATCGGTTGCTCTTGAGCTTGTTGCTCGGCTTCCTCCCTGACGTCACCGCCGAAGAGACGGGATCTTCGGGAGGCACAGACAGGGTCGCGGCTAAATCCGCCGTCGAAATCAGCGTATCGCTCGATCGGGACGGATGGATCTATGCGACCGGAGAAAAAGCTTATTTCACGGCCAAGGTCACTCGCGACGGCCAGCCTTTGGCCGGGGTCGAGCTGAGCTATCAAGTCGGCCCAGAGATGATGCAGACGGGCGATCGCAAGGCGGTCACCGATGCCAGTGGCCGGTTCGCGTTCGAAGGTGTCACCTTGGCCGAACCTGGATTCATCCGATGTATCGTTGGCTTGGCCGACCAGAAGGTGAACCGAGGCGGCTCCAAAGGGCGGGCCACGGCCGGGTTCTCGCCTGAAAAGATCCAACCCACGCAGGTGATGCCGGCGGACTTCGCGGCTTTCTGGGAAGAAGGCAAGGCGGCGTTGGCCAAGGTGCCGATGGATGCGGTTAAAACGCGCATTCCGGAACTATGCACGCCGACCGTGGAGGTCTATCATGTCAGCGTGCGCAACGTTGGGCGCGCGGCCTCCACCACAATGACGGCACGGGTGTATGGCATGCTCGCCGAACCGAAGGCACCCGGAAAATATCCGGCGATTCTGCGGGTGCCGGGAGCGGGAGTGCGCGGCTACGGTCCGGAGGTGGCACTTGCCGAAAAAGGAGTGATCGTGCTCACGATCGGGATTCACGGCATCCCGGTGAATCTTCCGGGCGAAGTTTATCGCGACCTCGCCGCAGGGGCCTTGGCGAATTATCGGGTATCCGATCTCGATAATCGCGACCTGATTTATTATCGGCGCGTTTATCTCGGCTGCGTGCGCGCGAATGATTTCCTCGCATCGCTGCCCAATTTCAACGGCCATCTCGGGGTAATGGGCAGCAGCCAGGGCGGCCAACTGACTATCGTGACGTCGGTACTGGATCCGCGGGTGGAAGCGATCGCTGCGGGCATGCCCGCCTATTGCGACGTGACCGGGTTCCTGCATGGCCGGGCGGGAGGATGGCCCAAGATGTTCCAGCCGCAACCCGACGGGCAGCCCAATGTGAATTCCGTCCCTCTGAAAGTCACCAACACCGGCTACTACGACACCGTTAATTTCGCGCGCCAGGTGCGGGTGCCCGGTTTCTACACCTGGGGGTTCAACGACGATGTCTGCCCGCCAACAACAACGTACTCGGCGTACAATAGCATTGCTGCGCCCAAAACGCTCCAACTGGCGCTACCCATGCAGCACCACATTTCCAAGCCTCAGGCAGACGCGATGAATGCGTGGATGCTGAAGCAATTGGGAGTTCCGTGACGGTGGGTGGGATCTGCTGAGGCGGTTACGGCCTGCCGCCGGGCTCACTTGGCCGGCTGGCCGTACCAGTGGCCCGGGATTGGATCGGGGACGCGCAATTCAGTCTTCAGTTTTGCCAGCTGTTGCTCGAGTTCCTCGCGCACCGATTTAAGGGCAGGTTCGTCGTAGACGCTGGTGAGTTCCTGCGGGTCTGTCTTGAGATCGAAGAGCTCGGAGTAACTTTTTTCCAAGCCCGGGCCGAAGTAACGCACCAGCTTGTAGCGATCGGTAACGACGCCCTCATGCGGTTGCACGCGGTGCGGCGTGGGGAACTCGTAATACTCGTAATAGAACGCCTGGCGCCAGTCGGCGGGCGTCTGTCCCTTCAGGATCGGAATGATACTGCGACCCTGCATTTCGGTCGGCACGGCAACGCCCGCCGCCTCCAGTAAAGTCGGCGCGAAATCCACGTTGGAGACGATCGCGCTACTCGTGCTGCCGGGCTGGATCACGCCGGGCCAGCGTACGAGAAAAGGTGTGCGCAGCGATTCCTCGAAGATCCAGCGTTTGTCGAACCAGCCGTGTTCCCCGAGGTAGAAACCTTGGTCGGAGGCGTAGATGACGAGGGTGTTTTCCGCCAGCCCATGGGCTTGGAGATAGTCCAGCACGTGGCCGACGCTTTCGTCGACACCGCGGACCGTGGCGGTGTAATCATGCATGTAACGTTGGTACTTCCAGCGAATCAGGTCGTCGCCCTGAGGCTTTTGATCCTGGAAGCGCTGGTTGCGCGGCTCGTAATAATTGTCCCAACGGGCCTTCTGCTCGGGGGTCATCTTCCCGCCCTTGGTGCTGCGTGTGAGCTTGCTGTCTTCCGGCGTCAGGGTGCGGGCCAGGCTCATGTCTTGGTTGGCCACCGCCGGACCTCGATTGGCATAGTTGTCGAACAACGTGGGCGGCTCCGGATAAACGCGGTCGTGGTCGGCGTCGAGGTGACGGAGGGCTGGCAACCATTCCCGGTGGGGCGCCTTGTGCTGCATCATGAGCATGAAGGGACGCGAGGTGTCGCGATGCTCGAGCCAGTCAAGAGTGAGGTCGGTGATGATGTCGGTGACGTAGCCCGAGGTCGCGACGCGCTCGCCGTTCTTGATCATGTCCGGGTTATAATACATGCCCTGGCCCGGCAGAATTTGCCAGTAATCGAAGCCCGTCGGATCGGATTCGAGGTGCCACTTGCCGATGAGCGCGGTCTGGTAGCCGGCGGATTGCAGCAATTTTGGAAATGTGGTCTGCGTGCCATCGAACGTGCTGTTCGAATTGTTCACGAAGCCGTTGAGGTGATTGTATTTTCCCGTCAGGACGGTGGCGCGCGAGGGGCCGCAGATGGAGTTGGTAACCAGGCAGCGATCGAAACGCATGCCTTCGTTGGCGATGCGGTCGAGTTGTGGGGTCTTGAGCAGCTTGCGCTCATCCCCATACGCACTGAGGGCCGCCAAGGCGTGGTCGTCGGAAAAAATGAACAGGATGTTTGGCCGGCTTTTCTCCGCGGCGAGGCCGGCGGTCACGGACAGCATGAGCATCCCGGTGACGACGAATTGCCGGTTTAGTCGCGTCCATGCCGCCGAACGGGGCGCACGGGAATCAGGAGTTCGGGATTCGCCCAATCGCAAAGAAATGCCCAGGATGCCCATTGGGTCTCTCCTTTCCTCAATAACCGCTGGTCTCGCCGGCCGGCGAAACGGCGGGTCTGAGTTCCGCCAAGCGCTTCGAGCCCGGCTGAAAGCCCCTTGCTAGCGCCTGCATCAACATCGCCTGGGTGGCTGTTGCCCCAATCCGTGAAACACCCAAACCGCGTACCCTGAGAAGATCGTCCAATGTGCGTACTCCGCCCGCCGCCTTGATCTGCACGCCGGCAGCGCAATTGGCGCGCATGAGTTTCAGGTGGTGATCCGTGGCGCCTTTGTAGTTGTAGTCGCCATTTGGCTGTTTCACGAAGCCATATCCGGTTGATGTCTTCACGAATGCGACACCTATGTCGTTACACACCTGACAAAGCTTAATGATATGCGCGTCCTGCAGGTAGTCGTTTTCGAAAATCACCTTCAAAATGGCTCCCCGGGCAACACAGACACTATTGATCCGGCTGATGTCGTCGGCAGCGTAGCGGAAATCTCCTCCCAACACGCGCCCGCAATTCGCAACCATGTCGATTTCCTTGGCGCCTTCGAGCAGGGCAAGTTCCGTTTCGTGAATTTTTATCACCGTATGACTGTTGCCGTGCGGGAACCCGATGACGGAACAAACCAGCACACCGCTGCCCGCAAGAATCTCGGCTGCGCGTTGAACAAAATAGGGCTTTACGCAAACGGTCGCGGCATCGAAGCGCGCGGCAATCTCGCAACCGGCTTCAAGTTCAGCGTCTGTCATCGTCGGATGCAGAAGCGAATGATCGATCATCTTTGCCAGATCGAAAACAGAGGGTTGCTTGGTAGTCATATTCGGTGGATTTGTAATACGGCGCTGGCGAAATGCAGCGATGGTTCAAGGCCTAGCATGTCGTTTCATCAGCTCGTCGAACATGTTGATGAAAACAAGTTAAGGAGCCGCACGCGTGAAACCGAACCTCGTGATCCCTATCTACACCACAGCTCACATGCCTTAGCGTTAAGTAAATCGGCCTGCCCGTTGCTGAGGGAGACCCTCAAGCGCTTCATACCCCTTTGATTCCACTGCGCACGTGGAGAGACTTAACGCTTAAGCCTGTTCCAGTTCGCCAGGGCTGGCCTTGAAAGTTTTGGTGAATCCTACCCCCCTTTCAGAATCAAACGATCCCTTCCGGCCGGCCGCAGTCCGTCCAGGACTCAGAGATTTCACTTCCCCTTTCTTGCGCATTCGTCCGGCCATGTTTTCCCGATTTTCCGTGCTGTTGTTGCTGACCGCCGTCGGGATTGTATCGGCGGCTGACCCGATTCGGGAAACTGCCGTTCCTGTCGGGCGCCCGCCGAATGAGCATCCCGATGCACTCGCCCTGATCCAAGCTGCCGGCAACGCCACGGACGAACTGCTGCGGCTCCAGCACCTGCGGCTGCTCGTAGCCCGGCCGGACTTGGGGGCGGGTTTGCGTGGGGAACTACGGGACTTGCTCCCCGTGGTCGAGGCATGGGCGGACGGTCGGAGCCAGGCCACGAATGACGACCGCCAGGCGGCCGAGAACGGTTATCTTTGCAATTTCATCACCAGCCGGGTCCGGCCGTCCTCGGCCGGCGAGGTCTATCCGTCGGAGCCAGCCCGCAACTCGCCGCTTCATGCCATCTGGGCCTTGTATCGCGGCCGCATGCTGATTTGGCGCCCGGTCGAATCGAGCCCCTTGCTGAGAGTACAGGAAATACGGGAGGCCTACTACGGAGAAGGCCGTCGCCTGCTTGAAGAAGCTCAGGCGGCGTTTCCGGCGAACCGCACCATCGGCATTTATCTGGGGCGGGCCATTCCTTGGCCGCACCGGAGCCAAAAGGGAGACGATCACGCGCCCCAATGGGCTAATCTTCAGCGCGAGGGACTTGAGCGTCTCGCGGACATCGTCCACTGGTGGATCAAGGAGCGACAACTTCCGGACGGCCAGTTCGGCGGCGGCTGGGGCGACGATGTGGAGATGTGGCGGAACTGGGTGCCGGTGCTCATCGCCTTCGAGGATCCGGTGATCATCGCGGCGCAAGAGCGACTTTCCAACGGCCTGTTCGCCCGCCCTCACCTAAGTGCGGGCTTCACCTCGCGGATGACGGACGTGGAGCACAGCAACGAAGACACGACCGACACGATTTTGCCGATAATGCACCTGAAGCCAGACGATCCGGTATGGCAGCAACGCGCACTGCGGCTTGCCGAGCTAATGGAAACCCGCTGGACGGGCGTTAATGCGCGGGGGCAGTTCCAATTCAAATCGATCTACTTCAATGTGGACCAAGTCGACGAGTCACCGCGCCGGGCGTTCGACACCGTTTATCATGCGGCTATCGTGCAACCGACCTTGCTCTACTGGCAGCGTACTGGGAGCGCCCGACTAACCGCGCTTTTCGACCGCTGGTTGCAGACGTGGATCGAGGCCGCTGCCCGCTCGGAAAACGGCAAACCCGCAGGTATCCTCCCGAGCACAATTGCCTGGCCGTCGGGCGAACTCGGGGTCGTGGTTGCCGGTGGGAAGGGGTGGTGGGAACCCTTCCCTCTGAATCACAATGACGCGCTCTACAACTGGCCCGGGGTAACCCATCTCATGAGCTCCACGCTGCTGCTGGCGTGGCACATGACCGGTGACGAAAAATATCTGACGCCGCTGCGCACGATGGCGGCATTCGCGCGGCAACATGCGGGGGATGCGCCGGAGATCCCCGGATCGGATGGCTGGGCGGCCCGCCAAGTTTTGAAAATCCTGGGCGATACGCTCGCAAAATACCGTCTGCTGTCGGGCGACCCGCAATATGACGACCTGCTAGGAGAGTCGGCCACGGCCTACGGCAAGTTCCGGCTTGATGGGCGTCGCGGTGAGCTGGTGGCCGGCTTGGAAAAGAACGCAAAAGCGTTTCGTGCCAACTGGGAGACTTACACCAGCGAGATGCGCTGGACCGACCGGGTATTTCTTTTCAATGAGTTCTACCTGCGGTATCAGGTCGGGCTCGCGGCTCCCGGGCCGGAGTTGCAGACGCTTTATTCAAGTGTGACCGGAGACCCGGGGACGCCGCTAATTTTCCCACTCAATGCCGTGCGTTGGCGCACGCCGCCGCGCGATTTCGCCGCACTGGTTACAGGATCCGGGCCAAAATCCTTTAGCGCGGAATTATATCATTTTGGAAATGAGCCGCGATCGTTTGTCGCGGAGTTGCTCCTGCTCCAACCGGGTGATTATGAAGTGGAGCTGTTTTCCCCGGAGGACCCCGCTGTAGTGGAACGGCGGCGTTTTTCGGTCCATTCACCTCGGGTCGAAGTGCCAGTGACGCTTCCGTCCCGGCAGCTCATGCAGATGAATATCCATGTCGCATCCAAAGTGACTGCCGCCGACCACTAGAGCTCGTACAAGCACTTCCTCTTGAGTTGATAAATTTCACGCCGGCCGTGGACGGAACGATTTGGCGGCAACCGATGCATTCTAATCCGCGGCTCCGGCGCAAGGGGCAGTCTACAAGAAAAGCCTGCTTTGGATGAACACCACAATTGAAGGGGAACGTTAGATTTGGTTATTGAATTGCCGGGCCAAGCGGAGGGCCAAAACGTCCCCTGATGCACTTTGGGAAGCTTTGGAATAGTCGAGAAACGTTCAAGCCTTGAGAGCGCAACGTTGCGCCATATAGCCAAACCGCCTTAGGATACGGTTTTATTTTGCCTCCTGTTGTTGGCTGATTGTGCGACTTAATTTACTCCGGATCGTCCGCCCAGTCTCATGCAGGACCGACCTGGCTGTCGTAATTTTGCGCTGATTTCACCGACCACTTTACGCGGCTTTATGCCCCCCAAGACAGTTACGGATTTCGAGGTCAGGACTGAGCGTCAATTTCACGAAGTGATCGGCGCGTTTTTATGAAAAACGATCTCCGCGGCGTTCTGAAACAGCTCATTCTGAGGGATGGCGCCATAGTTCACTTCATCACGATCGTTCAGCTACGCAGGCCGAAGAATCGTGTAGTCCAGATCGGTTGATTCGATGATGGCGGCAGACTCGTGGCAGGGATCCAAGATGCTGTCGTGGCTTGCCGCGGCGGGCTATCCTCTACCGTGCTTCGACTGAGGTCGCCATGATTGGTGGCTTGGCATCTGCGCGGGCAAAATAGGTTTTGAGTTGTATCGTATAGGCGTCGCGATTCGGCAGAGCGGGATAATTCGCGGGGGAGCGATGCACATGTTCGCCTATGGAGCTGAATCCGAGAAGTTCGCCGGTGAGTGGCTGGAGGGCGGCGGTCCAGGCCGTGCGGGGCGCATTGCCGGAGATGTTGGACCAAGTGGTGCCACCATCTATCGACATCCACCAATTGGGCATGCCGTGACGGCCGATAATCGCATAGAATAAACCCGGCTGGTTGGGATCGCTGAGCAGCTGTTGGATGGGCATCTCGGACGGAAGTGGCACATCCCGCCCGGCTTCGGCGCGCAGGGTGTCTTCAAGGCCGCCGCGCATCGTGCGAAGGTTTACTAGTTCGGTGTCCTGGGATTTTCCATTTACACGCCTGACTTCGCGAATGGTGTGCAGGTTTTTCGTACTGACATACAGGATACGCTCAGGCTCGTGTGGATCGGCGCAGATGGCGCGGGCCGGATAGCGACCGACGGTGACGTGCCACGCGACAGTCTGGTTGCTGTCGCCGAGGTCTGCCTCGGAACGGTAGATTTCGTTGCCGGTGGCGGATTCAAGTTTCCCGCCAACTTTGAAATTTCCCCAGTAGCTGACGAGGGTGTTGCCTTGGCGGAAGCAGTCGATCAGCTCATGGCCATCGTGGTCCGTAAACACGATATCGGCGATCGCCGGCGCATCGAGATTGGAAATGGCCCAGCGGCCGACGAATGACACGGTGGCATCTTTCGGACTGGGGCGGGAATTTGTGCAGCGGGAGGCTGGCAACTCTTTGACGAGGAGCGTTTGGTACAGTTCGCCGGCTCCAGGTTTTTCCATGATGACCGGAATGTTGGAGTAGGTGGCGGTGTTTTTGTTAAAGAACCCGATGACGCGCTCGTTGATGTGGGCGAAACACATGCCGGAACCGGAAATGAAAGGCATGTTGCCGCCGCCGGCGGCCTTAATGGCTTCGCCAAAGGTGGAAACCTTTTCGCCGTTGATTACGGCTTTGTAGGGGGTGCCGTTGGCCGTGCCGGTAGGGCGGACCCAATGCATGCCGTCACGGGAAAGATTAAGGCCGGTGTCCTGATTGGAGCGCCCGATCATCCGGTAGTCGGTGGGATCGAAGCCAAACCCCTTGGAGTGCATGCCATCGAAGAAGGCCACCAGCCGGCCGTCGGATGTGCGGGCGCCATCGATGGAGCGGGACATGGTTTGCAAGGTGGGAATGACGCACTTCATCTCGTCGGTCGGGCAGAAATGAAAACCGGCATGACCGTTCGCGATTTTGCCGCGCACATTATAGCGGCCGCCGTCGTCACCAGCGCCGGGGATCTCCTCGATTTTGGTGAAGGTCTTACCACCGTCGGTGCTGAGGTAGGGTGGTTGTCCATCGGTGCAAACGGCGAGGCGATCAGGATTCATGGGTGAGCCGCCCAGGTGCCACACACGGTAGTCGGCGGGCAGGCCGGCGTTGCCGTTCGGCTTGACGAAAGGAGCGGTTGTGGCGACGGCGCGCACATCGGAAGTCACGAAGACCCCGCCGGGATCCTTCTGATAGATGCCAATCCGCGCACCGGATGGGGTTGTAGCCGACCCGCCGAAAAAATAACCACTGTTGACAATCTGATTGCCGGACGCCGGATAAATTTTTTTCGGAGCGGTGGCGAAAAGATCCTGAGTGAGGAAGACCCCGGTCTGGCTCAGGAGTAAGACATCGCCATTGGGCGCGACGAGGACATGGAAGATGGCGGATTTGGAACCGGTGTAATAATCATGCAGTGGTAGCTCGCGGACCATTTGCCATGTCTTACCGTTGTCGGCGCTGGTCCAGACATAGAGAGCGGTGACGCGGGCGGCCTCCCGGGCTTGCTCGATCACGATGATCGGGCGTTCGGCGAAGCTGAGTCCGCCGGTCTGCGGGCGCCGGCCGATACAATTGATGTTCTGATCGGCAGCGTTACCCGACATCACGCTGTCGAAGGCGGGAACCCCATTGCGGGTAAGTAGCTGGCGTCGGGCGGAAAGCAAGCTGCCATCGCCCACGTACAGGCCGGCATAGCCGGTGAAATTGTCGGCCTTGTTTTGAGAGTCGCCGACGGCGACGAAAATGTCGTCGTCGGTGTTGAGATAGAGCCCGGCCATACTGGAGCAGAACAGGCCTGTAAGTTGGGGGAATCCCCAAGTGGCGCCGTAATCCTTCGAGAGGCGCACGCTGTTTTCATCCTGGCCGCTGAGGAACCAACCGCGTTTGTCGGAATCAGAGGTTCCTTGGTTCCAAGTAAACACACGTTGGAATTGCAGGCCGCGATTGCCGATCACGCCGGCTTCGTAGATATCTTTGAAACGATGTGCTGCCGGCAACCATTCGGGTTCGGCTGCGGTGGCCAAATTGAAAGCAACTGTGATGGCCAGCGTGGCTAGCTCGAGCAGGGCGCGTCGGGGGTGGGGTGCGAGGGACGGGATGGCTTGCATGGTGATGGAAGTGGTTGAGAGGATTTTTTGAGGACTAAGGGAGTGATCTATCGATCAGCAATGCGCGCCAGCGTCCGCGCGACCATGCGGTGGCGTTGCTTTCGGGGATCTTTCCGTTGGTGCGACCGGCGAATACGACGCGAATCATGGCGCCCGTTTCGAGCGCAACTTTCTGCCAGCGATGAGAGACCACCGTGCGTTTGCCGGTTTGAGGAGAATTCTGGCGTTCGGCTAGATCGCGGCCGGCAACAAAAAGCTGATAGACGCTTTCTCCGTCCTCTTCTGCCACGGCGAGCAAGGTGAGGTCGAACGTACCGGCTGGGCCGGAGTAAACCAGTTCCGCCGCCGCCGGACGATCACGCTGGCGTGCGGTTTGGATGGCGACACCATGTTCAGCGGGGTTGGACGATTTGGTTTCGGCGTAGTAATCAGCAAAGGCGCCGGTTTTCACCGGCTGAAAGTCGCGCGCAGCCGAAAAGCGTTGCGTGTCCGCGGAGTCAGCCGGGAGCGCGATCGTGGCAGACAGTGTGAGTCCGCCGGCCAAAAGGAAGCGTCCGGGGATCAGTCTCATCATCGGAGCCAAGCTTCCAACGCGGCGAACGTCTCGGGTTTGCCGCCACTGCGCAGCATCTGCAGCTGCTGCGCAGACGCTTTGGCGCGATAGGCGCCTTCGATCACGGTCAGGTCTTCTTTTAAGGTGTCGTTGTCGACCGGCGCGTCAGCGCCATCTCGGATGTCAGCCAGCAGCACGCGGTGGGGAGCGAGGATGGCGGCGAGATCGGGCAGATCGTAGGCCGTGAGCGCGGCTGGCACCATGGCGGGCACGAGATTGGGCGAGAAGCCAGGTATCGTCGCCATCGAGCGATATGAGAGGGGGGCGCCGAGCAGGGCGATGCGGTCGAAGGAATCGGTCAGCGCGCCGGCGTGCAACAGCAGCGGCCCAAGCGAGCCACGCGCCACGCCGAACAATGGATCATTAGGCCGGCCGAAGCGCGCCCGCGCGAATTTCACGGTGCGATCAAGATCGGCAAGCTGCCGGCCGAGCATGCTCTTGCCGAGAAATACATAAGCCGACCACAGACGTGGCGGCAGCCCCGAACGAGGATAGGCGCCGACTGCGCCCATGGTTCCGGGACCAAGCTCGCCAAGGCCGGGCAGGTCGGGGGCGATCACTGTGTAACCTTGCTTTACCAGCCATTCCATTTCTCCGCCCTCGCCGGCTTGGACGGATTTACCGCCTGGGTGCAGGTAGAGGACGATGCCTTTCGATGGAGGGGCCGGCACGAGCGCGATCACCGGAATCGCATAGCGATTGTCAACCGGCAGCAGGTACTTTTCGAGAGCGTGACCGTCGCGCACGAACCGGCCCGAAAACACAGCCGATTGATCGGGTTCATGCGCGGGTTCGTAGCCCGTGAGACGAGCAGCGGCGGCTTTTACGGCGACAAGGTGCGCGGGGAGATTTTCGCGGCGGCGCTTGAGCTCGTGTGTGAATCGCTGGGTTAGCTGGCGATTGAGGTCCGGCAGGGTTTCGCTGGGCAGGGAAGTAGCGACCTGGCCGGTTCTAGTGATGCGCAGGTCTTCGAGGGAGAGGCGATCCACGTTTTCGTCGGTCTTTTCGCCGGGAAGACTGAGGTAGCGAAGGAAGAAAGCGTAGGTCGCTTCGCGATTTTTGCGGGTCGAGGCATGTTCGGCGTCGTCAACCGTCATTTGCATCGCATCGGCTTGACCGAATGCTGCGTATGCCCGGCTAGCCTCGGTGAAGAGAGTCTGCGTGCCGTCGATGTTGAACATGTCGCGGGTGGTGGCGACGATGAGCGCCGGTTTCGGCGCCCGGACGAGCAAAAGATCGGCCAGGTCGAAACCTTGTGCGATACTGTCAGGGAAAATCTGTTCGGGGTCCTGTGGCCCGCGGGTTTTGAGCAGTTGTTCGAAGGTCGTGAGGTAGTTCTCGGGTGCGGCCGCCAGAATACGATCGTCGACCGCGGCGATATAGGCTGATTGAGTGCCGCCGCCGGACCGACCGGTGATGCCGAGGCGGGTCGCGTCGACTTCCGGACGGGTGAACAAGTAATCGATGCTGCGGATCCCGTCCCAAATCATGTACCGGGCGAGAGAGTCGCCTAACAGAAAACATTGAATGCCGGCCTGAATATGCTCCGGGGCGGGCCGACCATAGGTCGGGTGGCCCGTTGCGGAATCGACATATTGCAACCGCTCGCCTTGGCCAATCGGGTCGAACGCCAGAACGATGAATCCCTTCTTAACTAAATTAAGGATCAACGTTTGATACGGTCCGGAGCGAAACCCGGAGGCGCTGTGTCCGCTGCAATAAAGGATCGCTGGAGCCTTGCCCTTCAGGCCATCTGGTATGAACAGCGCGGCGGTGACGTAGAACCCGGGCTGTGACTCGTAGATGACTTTCTCGATATGAAATCCGTTTTTTTGCACCGTGCCGGTTACGTGTGCATTCAACGGGGTTCTTTCCGGAAACGGCCCGATCAGCGTGGCCAGTTTGCGGCGCGTTTCCTCTCGATAGGTTTTCCAATCCTGCTCGGTGGAGAGGCGGTCGACGGTGACCTTTCGTTTGCGAAGGAATTGAAACGCTTCGTCAGTGAAGCTCTTGTAGAAGGCGTTGGGCGCATCTGAATAGATCGCCCATGAACCGAGCACGTTCGTCGCCTGGCTAGGCGGGGGAACATCGGAGTCTGAAGCGTCAGCCACGGGAATACAGAGGCGGCCTTGGTGGGAATGAGCAGCTTGGCACGCTAAAGTGGGAGCTTGGGGGCATTGGAAAAGGGCGGTCTCTTGGGGCTGGCCAAAATGAAAAGAAAGTCCTCGACGCGGAATATTTTAAGAGATTAGTAATACTGTATACGGAAATGAGCGAAAATAGGTCAACCCCAACCTTATTGCAGCGTCCGCGGGATGGATATGAAGCCGCGCCGCAATGTGAGTCCTCTCTTGCTTAGTTATGAAGGAGACGACGGCTCTGTCGCCGGTCTGGCAGCGGACTTTAACTCAGATTTCCTTTCCATGAAAAAAACACCCTTGTTCCTGCTTTCACTCACTGTCGCTGTCTTGACGACGGCCGCGCTGGGCGCCGCCGATTTCCATGAGCGGGTTGGTTTGCAACTGTGGAGCCTGCGGGAGCAAACCAAGGAAAGCACCACGCATGCGCTCGATTTGGCGGAGAGCTACGGGATCCGGCTGGTGGAAACCGCGGGAACGGGATCGCTCACCGTCGAGGCCTTTGGAAATGAGCTCAAGGCGCGCAAGCTCAGTGCGGTTGCCTTTCATGCGAATTTCGAGGCACTGCAAAAGGACTCAGCCCGGGTGATCGCCGATGCAAAGGCGCTTGGCGCAAGTTATGTGGTCATGCCTTGGCTCCCGCACGATGAGAAGATCGGTCTGACCGCCGCCGACGCGCACCGCGCAGCCGCCCAGTTCAACGCCTGGGGCAAGGCATGCCAGACTGTGGGACTCAAGTTTGGCTGGCACCCGCACGGTTTCGAATTCGTAGCCGATGCGAAGGGCGTTTCGCCTTTCGACATCATCGTGCGCGAAACGAAGCCCGAACTAGTCGTCCTCGAAATGGACGTCTTCTGGGTTTATCACGCCGGGCAGGATCCGGTGAAGCTGCTGCAGGAGTATCCCGGTCGCTGGCAGCTCATGCATGTGAAGGATATGCGTAAAGGCGCTGCGACGGGTTTCTCCACCGGTTCCGCGCAGGCGACGGATAGGGTGGCAGTCGGGGCTGGCCAACTGGACTGGCCGGTGATTCTGCGCACTGCGGAGAAAGTTGGCGTGAAATACTACTTCATCGAGGACGAGGGCGTGCAGCCATTGAAGGATATTCCGGCCGGCGTGCAGTACCTGAAGGCCATCAAACTCTAATCCACTTCACGGAAGGTGACGGAGGCAGCGGAGTGTAAAACCAGTTCTTCGCTCACTTAGTTACCCACTGTAAGTCTTCCTCCCGCTTAATCACCTCATGACAACCCCCTCCCGTTCGCTCACCTTTCGCCTCTTTGGAATGATGCTCTTGGAATTCTTCATCTGGGGCGCCTGGCTCCCGTTGATCTGGGGCTACATGGAGGGACTGGGTTTCACTGGCACGCAAATCGCACTCATCGGGAGCGCGTTTGCCGTCGCTTCGTTGCTCGGTATCTTCGCCGGCAACCAGTTTGTCGATCGCACGTTCGCGGCGGAGCGTTTCATGGCAGTGAGTCATCTCGTCGGCGGGTTAGCGATGATCGGTTTGTTCTTCACGAAGGATTTCACGGTGTTCTTTGTCCTTATGCTGATCCACTCGATCTGCTACGTGCCGACGATTTCGGTGGCGAACAGCCTCGTGTTTTCGCATTTGAAGGATGCACAGGCTGAGTTCGGTCGCGTACGCATGGGCGGGACGATCGGTTGGATTCTCGCCTCGTGGCCGCTCTATTTTGTGCTCAAAGGCGTCACTGGCCCCGAATTGCAGCATGCGCTCGGTTACATCTTCTGGGTGGCAGGCGGCGCTTCGTTGTTGCTGGCGGCCTTCAGTCTCGCGCTGCCCCACACGCCGCCGAAGCCGGCGAATCAGGCCGCGGGCGCGGAGAAGCTCGCGTGGCGCGAGGCTTTGCGCATACTCGTGAGCAAGCCGTTCCTGCTCGTGCTGTTCATCGTCACGTTCATCGATTCAACGATCCATAACGGCTATTTCCTCCTTGCGGGCGGCTTCCTCGGTCACGCGGGTATCAAGCCGGAGAACATCATGCCGGTGATGAGCATCGGGCAGGTGGCGGAAATCGTCACGATGGCTGGCCTCGGCTTTTTCCTAAAGCGCTTCGGGTGGCGCTGGACGATGATCCTCGGCATCCTCGGTCATGCTGCGCGTTTTCTCGTATTTGCCTTTGCGGCGGAGCAACTCGTAGCCGTGGTGGCGGTGCAATTCCTGCACGGCATCTGTTACGCCTTTTTCTTCGCCACGCTTTATATCTTCATCGACGTGGCCTTTCCGCATGATGTGCGCACCAGCGCGCAAGGCCTGTTCAACCTGCTCGTGCTCGGCCTCGGCGACCTGGCCGCGAAGTGGCTGTTTATCCCGTTGCAGGCGCGACTGACGCACGACGGTATCGTCGACTACCGCACGCTGATGCTCGTGCCGAGTGGGCTGGCCGTTGCCGCCGCCTTACTCCTACTCGTCGGATTCCGGCCGCCCACGGAATTGCGCACGCAATCAGTTTCGGCGGCACATTGATCGGTCTTTGAATTTCTCCGTGAGATGATTCAATGACCGATCGATCCAAAGTGTTGTCCCGGTGGCTTATTCCAGCCGCAGTCTTGCTGATTGTGGGCATCGGCGCGGTGAAAAGCACTGCGGAAGAAGGGTCCGCAGCGCGACCGCGGCTGGTCGTGCTCTCGGACTATTTCCAAGACCCGGACGACAAACAGTCTCTGATCCGGCTGCTGCTTTATGCCAACGAATTCGAGATCGAGGGCCTGATCGCGACGTCTTTGTCGGATGGCAAGGGCACCGTGCGGCCGGAGTTGATTCGCGAAGCCATCGACCTTTACGCGCAAATCTACCCCAGCCTCCGGGCACACGCACGCGAGGGATTTCCATATCCAGAGCCGGAGAAACTTAAATCCATCGTGAAGCGTGGCGCTCCGGTAATTCGCACTTGGCTGCGCGCGGGCAACGGATTTTCCGTGCCTTATCCCGCGGACGGAAGGGACAGCCGTTCGTGCGATCCGGTCGAGAAGTGGGTGGGGGAGGGCAAGGCTACGGAAGCCTCGGCCCATTTGGTCCAGCTCTTGGAGCAGGATGATCCCCGCCCGTTATGGATCGCAGTCTGGGGCGGGCCGATGGATCTGGCCCAAGCGCTTTGGCAAGTGCGCCACAAGCACTCGGCCGAGGCTTCTCGTCGTATGATCAGTCGGATTCGATATTATCAGGTGAGTTGGCAGGATACGGGCGCAGTGTGGCTTTGGGAAAATTTCCCCGAATTGTTCCGGCTGCAGAGCCAGTTCGTTTCGCGTGGAATTTATCGGGAAGGGCCGCCTGCGCTGCGAGATGAAGCCTGGCTGCGGGCCAATGTTGTGGAACACCACGGGGCGCTTGGCGCGTCGTATCCCGCGGCGGGTGCCAACGGCAAGCACACACTGCAGGTAAAGGAAGGGGATTCCGCCAGTTTTCTTTACCTGCTCGCTCCAGGCTTGAGCGATCCCAATGAGCCGGAGTGGGGCGGGTGGGGGGGGAGGTTTCGACACTTCGATTCGACGAGTTCACGTTTTGTCGATGCCAGGGATCGGAATCCTTCATCAGACGAAGTCGATCGCGAAAGCACCTGGACGATGGGACGATGGAATGAGGCAATCGCTAATGACTTTGCCGCGCGCATGAACTGGTGCGTGCAGCCTCCTTCGGCGGCGAATCATCCTCCCGTAGCGCACCTCGACGGCGATGCTTCGCGTCGGGTGTTACGGCGCACGGTGCGCGCGGGGGAAACCATTGCGTTAACGGCCGCCGGAACGACCGATCCCGATCGCGACCGTTTGACCTACCGGTGGTGGCTCTACAGCGAGCCGGGCACCTTTGAAGGGGAACTTCGCCTGGAAGGACAGGATACCGCTTCAGTCACGTTGGTTGCGCCAGTGGTTTCCACGCCGGCCACGGCTCACTTGATTTTGGAAGTCACTGATTCGGGTCAGCCGCGGCTGACCAGTTACCGACGGATCGTGCTTACGTTTACTCCGCGTTAAGAGCCGATCGAGGCCCCGCCGGTATCTAGCCCAGCCAACCATCTCCGATTTTTCGAACAAACGGCTCCGCTTTGATTTATGTCCCGCCTCGTCACTCTGTTTACCGGCCAATGGGCCGATCTTCCGCTCGAAAAACTTGCGCCACTGGCTCGCCAGATGGGCTACGATGGACTGGAACTCGCCTGTTGGGGCGATCATTTTGATGTCGACGCGGCCGCCAGTTCGTCGAAATACCGCCGGGAGAAATGGGAACTGTTGCGCGCACACGAGCTTACCTGCCATGCTCTCTCTAACCACTTAGTGGGGCAAGCAGTGTGCGACCCCATTGACGAGCGCCACCGGGCGATTCTGCCCGCTGATGTGTGGGGTGACGGCAAGCCGGAAGGCGTGCGGCGCCGAGCGGCGAAAAAGCTGATCACGACGGGAAAGGCGGCACGCGCGTTTTTCGCCGATCAACCGGACGCGCCGGCAAAGCGTGCGAAACCGGCGATCGTGAATGGCTTCACCGGCTCATCGATCTGGCATTCGCTTTATGCGTTCCCGTCGACCTCGGCGGAGTATTGGGAAAGGGGGTTTCAGGATTTCGCGAAGCGTTTTGGTCCGATCCTCGAGGCCTTCGATCAGCTGAATGTGAATTTCGCGCTTGAGGTGCATCCCACCGAAATCGCGTTCGATCTCGCCTCGGCGCAGCGGGCGGTCGAGGTAGTGAAGCAGCACCGTCGGTTCGGATTCAACTATGATCCTTCGCATCTTGGATATCAGGGAGTCGACTACGTAAAGTTTATCCGGGCATTTCCGACGCGGATTTTCCACATGCATGTGAAGGACGTTTGGTGGGGACGCGGCGACGGCTCGGTTGGTATTTTTGGCGGTCATACCGGTTTCGGCGATGCACGCCGCCATTGGGATTTCCGTTCACCGGGGCGTGGCGACATCAAATTTGAGGACGTGATCGTCGCGCTGAACGATATTGGCTACGGCGGACCGCTTTCGGTGGAGTGGGAAGACGTCAGAATGGATCGCGTGCACGGCGCGACGGAGGCAGCGACCTTCGTGCGTAGATTGGATTTTGCCCGCGGCACCATTGCATTCGACGCCGCTTTCGACAAATGCAACCAATGAATCGCAAACTTCGCTTTGGCATGGTCGGTGGCGGACGGGGCGCCTTCATCGGCGGCGTCCATCGCATCGCCGCGCAACTCGACAATCAGGCCGAACTCGTGGCGGGCGCCTTCTCCAGTGATGCGGAAAGGTCGCGACTGTCCGGCGCGGACCTCTTCCTTGATCCGCGTCGCGTCTACGACAGCTACGAAGAAATGGCCCAGGCGGAGGCACAAAGGCCGGCAAATGAGGCGTTGGATTTTGTCGTAATTGTGACGCCGAATCATCAGCACTTTGGCCCGGCGAAGCTCTTTCTCGAAGCCGGTTTCAATGTCGTATGCGACAAGCCAGTGACTTTCGATCTGGCCCAAGCGAAGAAGCTGCAGACGATCGTGCGGAAGACTAGAAAGGTCTTTATACTTACGCATAACTATACCGGCAACGCGATGGTGAAGCAGGCCCGCGCGCTGGTGCGAGCCGGCGCCCTTGGGCAGATTCGCAAGGTGGTGGTCGAGTATCCGCAAGGGTGGCTGGCTACGCGTCTCGAAGCGACGGCTAACAAACAGGCGTCGTGGCGAACCGATCCGAACCGCAGCGGGGCTGCAGGCGCGTTGGGCGATATCGGCACGCACGCTGAGAATCTTGCCACTTACGTCACGGGTTTGAGTCTCGAATCGTTGTGCGCGGATCTTAGTACATTCGTTCCAGGCCGAAAGTTGGACGATGACGGTTCAATCCTGCTGCGCTTCCGCGGAGGAGCTAGAGGTATTTTGCACGCTTCGCAGATTTGCGTGGGCGAGGAGAACAATCTGCGGTTGCGCGTTTGGGGCGAAGCAGGCGGGTTGGAATGGAGCCAAGAGCACCCGAACGAGCTTTCGGTGAAACGTCCGAATGGTCCGGCGCAGATATGGCGGCGAGGGAACAACTACGTTGGTCAAGCCGCGCAAGCGGTGACACGCGTTCCGGCGGGACATCCAGAGGGGTATCTCGAAGCGTTTGCTAACATTTATCGGGAGGCCTTCCGTGCAATCAGGGCCGAAGTTGCCGGGAAAAGCATCCCTGGTGATCTGGACTTCCCGACGATCGATGATGGCGTGAAGGGGATGCAATTCATCGCCGCTGCCGTGAAAAGCGCTAAGCTCGGTGCGCGGTGGGTAAAGATTTAAAGTAGGTCTAGAAGACCTATAATCGGAGTGCTTGGGCTCAGAGCTGTCGCCGCCTGCCGATTTGGCTTTGCCCGCGGTTCGCACAAAACTGCTGCTGCAGGGTAATAGCAGGCCTGAATTAAGGTTGACCGACCATCAGAAGACTGTATACGGTATTACATAACAGGAGCGCACCACGGTTCCGCCGCACTCCTGCCACCCTCACCTCAAACCCCTCCATTATGAAGCAGCTCAGATTCGGAGTTACTGCGACCTCCTACGTTCATGGCAAGAGCCAGCCCTTTAAGATATCGGCAAAGTATGCCGTCGGCGTCTTTGCGCTTTCGAGCGCGCTCCTTGGCCAGACGATGGCGCCGTCTTCTCCTACTTCTAATGCCTCGCCTGAAACGGTCGAGCTTTCGCCATTTGTGGTCACCACCGGTCAAACGGGGTGGGTCGCCAATGAGACACTCTCGGGCACGCGCTTGCGCACCGACGTCAAGGATCTCCCGAATCAGCTCGAGACTCTGACGAAGGAGTTCATGGACGACATGGGCGTGAACAATCTCGATCAAGCATTATTGTACACGGCCAATACCCAGAACGACACTGAATTTATCCCAGACAGCCCTGGCAACCAAGTCCAGGCTCCGGACAATCCCGCCCGCATCCGAGGTCTGGGCGAAGGCACACTTTCGCGTAATTTCTTTCCGACGCAGAGCCAGTCCGACAATTACAATGTCGATCGTGTCACTGTGGCGAGTGGTCCCAATGCGATCCTCTTCGGTCTCGGCAGCCCCTCCGGCATCCTCGACGCCACACCGGCTCGCGCGCAGATGCGCAACAAGTATGGCTTCAGGATGAAGTTCGACTCTGAGGACTCTAAGCGAGTGACCTTTGACGCGAATGCGGTCATCCTGCCAAAGAAGCTGGCGCTTCGCTTGATGGGGCTATCCGAAAAATCCTACACCTTCAAAAAGCCGAATTTTGATCGCGATGATCGCCTATACGGCACCATGACGTTCAAGCCGTTTCAGAACACTACGATCACCGTGGAAGGAGAGCGCATTAGCCGCTCATGGAACAAGGCGGGCCGGACGACCCCTTTCGATTTTGTCACGCCATGGCTTTATAGCGATCAGATTGCTGGTAGTGGCTACACCACGGCGAAGCCCATCTACAATAACACAAGCTTTCCGAACATCGGCACCAACCGCATCTTTGCGCGCGCCAGCGCCAACCCGGTCTTGATCCAAGGACAGGACAGTTCGTTGATGCGCAATTGGAACAATTCAGTGGTCGTACGCAGCCCCAGCACGCTGCCCGGCGTGGATCCGACCTTTGACGCGGGTGCCAATTACACCCTCGTCGATCCCTCGATCTTTCCCTTCGACGTCAATGTGCTGGGCAACACCCGAGCCAACGTTCTCAACGGAAAGAACAAGAGCGTGTTTCTCGAGCAGAAGCTGGCCGATAACCTGTTCCTTGAGCTGGCCTATAACTCAGACCAATCCGACGACCGCATTCTTTCCGCGGGCGGAAATCCGAGCGGCACCAATATCCGGCTCATGGTCGATGCTAACCAATTTATCCCCGATACGACCACACCTAATCCGCATGTCGGCGAATATTATTACCAGGGAAGCAGCGGGAGCCGTCTGCAGTTCTATAACCGAGAGGATTGGCGTGGCACGCTTTCTTACGAATTTGATGCAGGGAAAAAACTCGGTCAGCACAGTGAATGGATGAAGTGGCTGGGTCGACACCGGTTACTGGGTCTCTATTCCTATTCGAAGGATGAAGCCCGGAACCAAAATACTTTCCAGGCCCGCATTCTCGATGACCCCACCATCACCGGCATTACGTTGCGCGCGAAGACGAATCGCAACTGGGCCAATGACGTGTCGCGCGTTCCCCAGTTCCGTCATTATCTGGGCAATCCGTATGAGCCGACCGAAGCGTTCGGGCCGCTCCAAGGGAACTGGACGCTGACTGACGCTAACGGGAAGCCTTATACGCTCTACACCTATGATACGGGCCTGATGAATGCCGACGGCACCAAGCGGCTCGGCGCGCAAGCAGCCCCTTCCGGTATCAAAAACAAAGTCGATGCGCAGATTCTCGTGTGGCAGGGATATTTTCTGCCCGACAAGGATAACCGCGACCGCCTTATCGTGACCTATGGCTACCGCAAGGATACGTCGCGCTCGGCCATTCAAGACGCGGCTTCCACGACGCAGGATTTCTCCGGCCTCTATCCCACGATTTGGGACGTCACTTATGATCCGTATGGGGCCAAGGAGTCCGGAACAAATCGCAATTTCGGCGTGGTCGCGCACCCGTTGCCCTGGCTTTCGCTCTCTTACAACAAGTCCACCACCTTCGATCTCAACATCGGTCGTTACGATCCGTTTGGCAACGTGCTGCCTGGTGCGGGCGGCGACGGGCGCGACTACGGAGTTCGGGTCGATCTCTGGCGCAACAAACTCTCATTGAAGGTCAATAAATACGAGAATTCCCTCGGGCCGACCCGTGCCAGCCAGCAGATCAATAACTTCACCACCTTCTTTGCGACTGTTGAAAATCGTGTGCTCGAACTCGATCCTGGGATTTCCCGGATCAACGTAGCCGATGGGAATCAGCACGGTTTCCCGATCCTTGGCAGCAACAACTATAACATCAGCTCCGACGCGTACGCCAAGGGCTATGAGGTTGAGTTAAATTTTAGCCCGACGCCCAATTGGAATGTTCGCCTCAACGGCTCGAAGGGCGATTCGACGGAGAGCAACATCGGCAGCGACTGGATCGACTGGGCCAACCAGCGCCTGCCGGTCTGGCAAAGCGTCGTGGCCAAGAACGGCGAGTTGGACTCTGCGGGTCATCCGGTGACTTGGAACACGGCCCCCGTCAACGCATCGAGCCCGACCGGCGCGACGCTCGCACAGTATTATCAAAACACACTCGTTGGCCAGGGCTTGGCCTTCATGTCGGCCGTGGATGGCCGCTCGAATCCCTCGGCTCGTGAGGGCCGCGTGAACCTCATCGTGAACTACCGCTTCACCGAGGGCAAGTTGAAGGGATTCAGCGTGGGCGGTGCGGTGCGTTATCGTAGCGCGCCTGTCATCGGCTACGGCATCAAGACGAACAGTGCCGGCGCGACTGTACTCGATCTCGACAAAGTGTATAAGGGCGATGTCGAAAAATACGTCGATTTCATGGCGGCTTACCGCGGCAAAATGAAGGCCTTCGGGGGCTTCAGCTATGTGGTTCAGCTCAACGTCAAAAACCTGATGAATGAAGACGATCCCGTTCCGGCGGGAGCGCTGACGACGGGGGCCATTTCCCGTCTAGTGACCGTCGACCCGCGAGTCATCTCGCTCGGGTTCGGCGTGGATTTCTAAGCAAACGGTTTTTGCGTGTGATCAAACCCCCGGCGATCGAAGCGGTTCGATCGCCGGGGTTATCTTTTTCGGAGGCCGGACAATTCCCGCTGGATAACTGCTTGTAACAATATCCATGGTGAAATCCACCCGCTTGGGTCATGTGTGCTTGAGTATTTTTGCTCCGTTGCTCGTTCTCGCGGTTGATGGCCGAGATAATCCGACGGAGTTAGGCTTATATGAGCCTTTATCTGGAAGTGCTCATGCGCAGACACCGCTCGATCCTGGTCAGTTGACGCCCGACGGCTGGAGGGTCGTTTCGGGAAATAGCCAGCTGGTCTGGGATCTCGGTCGTCCTTACGATGAGGGCACGATCGAGTTCGAAGCCAAAGGCGATTGGCTGCCAGAAGACAAGCGGGTCATCTTCGCGCTTTGGAATATTTCAGAAGGTTCTGAAACCGACGCCTCCGGCAAAACGATCAAGAAAGCGGCGCTGTTTCAGCTTCGTCTCATGGACGAGGGCATGATGCTTCGGCTCACGGCGAGCGGTCAGGCCCGGACGATCGAAAAACACACCGGTCTGCTCACTTGGCCGGACTGCGATCGTTGGGTTCATATCAAAGCCACCTTTACGACCCGCAACGGCGGCGTGTGCCGCTTGTGGCGCGATGGAGTCGAGATCCGTAACGGATCGCTTCGTGGGAACGTCAGTCCCGGCTTCCGCTATGTTTTCTTGGGCGCGACAACTACAAGGGGGGCTATCTTGCGATCCCAGGCTTCATGTTTCGCAATCTGAGGATCTATGATCTGAAGTGACTGGTAGAGCGCGGTCGAAGAGCACTCTGGTCGGATTATTTGTGCTTGGCCCGATGAGCGAGCGCTAGTCGAGTTTTTGGACCTAGATATTTCGGACATGGAGCTTGGTCATGGCTTCGATTTCGATGCCGAACAATCCGGACTGATCGTTGGACGAATTCGGATCGTCGTCGATTTCTGCGGCTATCAGATGCCCGTTGATGATGTGAAGGCGGACACCTTCCCGGGCGATTACGGTGTATTCATTCCATTGGTCGAGCTTGATGAACCGTCCGAGTGTTTCGCGGCCGCCGTCGTGACTACTAACCGTTTTCTCTTTGCGCCAAAACTTTCCACGACCTGATCGCGCGATGCGATGATGCACACTGGGGTATCTTCGGAATAAAACTGTCCGGTGAAAACCTTGCTGGGCCAGAAGTCGGCCTGGAGACCGGTCATCATCCAGGTGGGCTTGGTCGGACCGGCGTTTTCGATCAACTCCTTTCAGGTGGATGCTAGCCAAGGCAGGCCGGTTCGGCTTCGATACTGAAATCCGGTGCCGCTGTCGCCTTCCACCTTCATTTCGAACTTCAGAGGGAAGTTCTTGGCCTGTAGCCGGCGATAAATAAGGGCATGGGAGCGGTGCTGGTGGAACACGTTCCCCAAAAGGGACCGGACGAAGGCGCGTTCGGCCTATAATCCGAGGGTAAATTTTATCCAATGATCGGGCTCCGTTCCGCCCGCTGATGCATATGCCCGGCTTTCACTCCTGATCTTTTTCAGAAGATCGAGCTGTTGCTGATTCAATTCGGCTGACAGGGCTGAGAGCACCTGCCGGTCATAGTCGTTCAGTCCGGTGTCCTGATTGGGCGGATCATTCTGGCGCATCTGCCAGTCGCCAATGGCAGTCTCCTCTGTAAGCAGGACGTTGAGCGTTTTCTCTCTTTCCGGTGAAATCGCGATCCCCCGGGCATACGCTTCTCCCAGGAATTCGACCAGATAGACCGGCGCTTTGGCCCGGTTGATTTCCTCAGAGAAATCCCCCATGTTTTCCGTTCCGATAATGCCGGCGATTTCGGTCTCAATGCGTTTTGCTTCGGCAAGTCCGAAGGCCTCGATGGTGGCCGACAATCCTTCATTCTTGTGTCGTGTTTGGGTGGCATCCAAATCTCCACGCAGGTGTTCCCGATCCAACAAGAGAAGCTCCAGTTCCTTGGTCCTGGCCGGGTCCACGTGATACCGGGCAACAATGCCCGGCATGCGGCTGAGGGTGACACTCCGCTGCGCCGCCTCCACATGGGCAGCCAAGTCTTCGGCGGTGATTGATGCCACGAAGTCGCGCCATTTTCTCTGCGGATCCATTGAAGATCGCTCAGACGCAATCACCCTGGCTTGAGGCACGTGGTTCGCTTTCTTCAGATTGGGAATCGCAGCCGCATGCGGAGTGATAGATGGCACGGGCGCCGCCGGCGGCGGTGCCGGCCTGCACCACTGCCAAAGCAGGATGGCGGAAAAGGGGAGAAATAGGAGCAACCCTATCAGTCTGGACGATTTCGGGTTCATCGGATGATCCTGCTTCCTGGTCTCGCGGGCGTTGAGCTCGTGCTTGGCAAAGTAATCCACTGGCTCGTGAGTGAACGCCCTGCCTGACCGGTGCCGTCGTCGTAGCCGGAAAGCCGGCTAGCGGCCACCCGAAGGTGACCGCTGGAATGGAAGCCTCCCTTTTACTCGCTGATGATCAGGAAGCTTCGTGCCGCTTGGAATCAGGGCTCCTGATATTCGTAGCAACCGATATCAATCTTGGTGCCCTGCGGGCGAGTGTTGCCGTCCAAGTCTGTTGTCGCATAGCCCAGCGCGGTGGTGCCGTTGTTGCGGGACGCCGAGGCGGAAGTAATGTGGAAATTGGAGCCTGCGCTGACGAAACCGGGCGCCACGCCGATTTTGTTGAAGTCAGGCGATCCCGTGGTCGGCACGGTCTGTCCCGTGGTTACGTTGGTCCAAGTGGTGCCGCTGGGGTCGTAGTTGTAGAGGAGGTTGTTTTTCCAGACTATATTGTCGTTGTCACCGGTATTGGTAGCGCCGCCCTGGACGAAGTTGCCAAAGGGGGTGCGATTCGCGTCGGCAAGCGCGTCGCCGTTTTCCGAGTAGGCCACCGAAAATGACCGCGAGTCACACACGGCGATGTTGTTCACGACGTCAACATTGTCGCAATTGATGATCGAAATTTCCGCGCGCCAAGTGCCGGTACGATGATCCGCGCTATTCTTATAGCAGGTATTGTTTCGGACGGTGAGATTTTTGCTGGAGTAGAGTTTGATGCCTGGGCCGCCATTGTTGTAGGTGAGGTTGCCCTCGACAACCGCGGGAAACTCGTAGGTCACTCCCCCGTTTGCTGCGCAACGAAGATCGTCGAGAATGATGCCCGCACCGTCGGTCGGATTCGTCGCCGTCTGATAACAACCATATACCGTGTTCCATCTGATCAGAATGCGGGGAGTCGTTGTCTGGGTGTCGCCCGTGAGGTTTTTCGGCAGGTGGATCGAAATGCCGGAAGTCACTTGGTTGGCGGCCCACGCGCAGTTGTAGATCGTGTTGCGATCGATCCACAGATAGTCTGCTCCTCCGGCATAGACACCTGACTTCCCACTGTCGGACATCTCACAATTGGTCACGGTGACATGGTGTGCGGCGTCGATAAATACGGCACCGCCAACGGCGTTCTTGATTTTGAACCCATCGAGCTTGACGTAGTTCCCGGTGATGTGGACGCCGTTGGTGCGGGTCGCCTCGGCATCGATGATGGCTCCCAGGGGGTTCTGGGCCTTCACCACGAGGTTGGAGGTGCTGTTGCCGCTGTTTGCGAGGTTGACGATTTCCTTGTAGGTACCGTTGAGGACAATGACCGTGTCCCCGTTGCCGACAGCGCTATTGTTCACCGCGTAATTGATGGTCGCCCATGCTGCTCCGGTCGAAAGCCCGGTGTTGCCGTCGTTACCGCCGTTGGCGGCCGGCTTTACGTAGTAATTCGTTGCGAAGGCCGATGTTGCGGCTCCGAGGGCGAGGCAGAGCAAAATGCCGGGCGCGATGCTGATTCTGTTCACGAGGGGTATTTTCATTTTATCGGGTGGGTTGCTTTGGTTTGATTTTGGCGAAGAGAATCCTCGCCAAAGAAAGCGACAAGGGGTGCAAAGTCGGGCAGAGTCGCCTGCGCGGACTTCAGCTGGGAGGTGGAGTCGAGAATTGAGAGAGAAGGCCGGCCGCACATTTCAGATGCGGCCGATCCGAGATGGAGCGATTACTTCACGATGACGCTCTCGTACGGCGGAACGAAATCGGTTACGGATGCCGATCCACGGGGGCGTGGTTCATAGGAGTGTGGGTAGGGTCTGGATTTCGGCGAAGGCAACCTTCGTCAAAAGAGGGGCGGGGGGCGCGGAACAGCAGGGTGAGAAAGCTAAGCTAGAGGGGTATAAAACAAAATTGGATTCAACTATACTGTATTTTCGTATACAGACAATGAGGTGTTCGACCCAGATTCGCCGGGAGTTTTAGCGAAAGGAGTAGCCCAAGCGTTGAGGCCAACAGACCCGAGTTGGCAATCGGGAGGTATAAAAATAAAAGAGCCGGAACATCGCTGTTCCGGCTCACCTCTTTAACTGGCTCTCGTGGAATGAACTATCGCTTCAGCTCATCAGGGAACTTTGCCTCGGGACTTCCGTTGGCTCGACGGAAATTCTTCGTCCAGTAGTCGTCGGCGCGTAGCGGCATGGAATCGCCATGAGAAGCTGCCAGCAGTTTGAAGAGCTTCTTGTTATAATCTTTGATCAAAGATTGGAACTTCGGCTCGAAGATCAGGTTCTTGGTTTCGCCCGGATCGTTGGCGAGATCGTAGAATTCGTCGATGTCCCAGAGCCCCTGTACGCGGATGTATTTGTAGCGACCGTCGCGCACGGCGTGCAAAGTGGGGGTCTGCGGGAAATTCCGTTCCCAGAAGTATTCGTAGAGGACCTCGTTGTTCCACGCCATCTTCTCGCCTCGCATAATCGGCCAGAAGCTGTGCCCGTCGATGTTGGCCAGCTTCTCCTTGACGCCGGCGGCTTCGAGGAGCGTGGGCGCGAAGTCGATGTTGGCTACGACTTCCTTCACGATCGTGCCTGGCTTGATAACCGTCGGGCACTGCATGAGCAAGGGGATGCGCATCGAGGCTTCATAAGCGGTGCGCTTGTCGATCAGGCCTTGTTCGCCGAAAGCGAAGCCATTATCGCCGGCTAAAACGATCAACGTGTCCTCGAGCTGGCCGCGCTCTTTGAGTGCGGCCAGCACGCGACCGACGCTGTCATCGACCGCAAGGAGCGTCTCGCAGTAGGCCTGATAGTATTTCTCGATGTCGAGGGCGGTATGGTAGGGATAGTCGACGCCGTGCCACGAGTTGCGCTGGTTTTGTGCCCACATCGGAGCATGTTCGTGGTGATCGCGCGATTCAGGCACCGGAATTGCCTTGTCCTTGTAGCGGCCGATGTACCGATCGGCAGGAACAAAGGAAGCATGCACTGCCTTGTGCGAAAGATAGACGAGGAACGGTTGATCTTTCGGCAGGCTCTTCATCCAATCGAGCGCGTAATCGGTCAGTTCGTCGGTGATGTAGCCGCGTTGTGACACTTCCTTGCCATCCACGTTCAGGTAGTTGACGGGATGGTCGGTGGAATGGTCAGTACCGCGGTTGTCAGGCCAGTATTCGCCCTGGCCCGGAAAGCTCACCCAGCGGTCGAAGCCGCGTTGTGGGCCGGCGTCGCCGCCGCCCATGTGCCATTTGCCGAAGAACCCCGTGCGGTAACCGGCGTGCTGTAGCAGCTGCGGATAAAACACGAGGTCGCTCCGCACGGGATGGTTGTTGTCGATCACGCCGTGGTTGTGCGCGTAAAGGCCCGTTAGCATGGAGGCGCGGCTAGGTGAACAGAGCGAGGTGGTAACGATCGCGTTTTGAAGGTAAGCGCCATTTCGGGCCAGTGAATCGATGTTGGGCGTTTGTAGGAACGGATGGCCTAGAAATCCCATCGCGTCGTAACGCATGTCGTCGATAAGGATAAAGACGATGTTGCGCGGGGCGGCGTGCAGGGCGGTCGTGGCGATAGACAGGATCACGAGCGAGAGGAGGCGTCGGAGGGGAGGGATCATGGTGGTCATGTGGTCAGGTTGGTTTTGGACAAGGGCATGGCGCCAAGTCTGGACGCAGAGTGGGGATTATTTACGGTCGGAATGAGGATACAACTGGGCGCGGAGTTCGGCGACGACTGCGGATTGCGCGGACTGCGTGGCGAGATTGTGCTGCTCCTGCGGGTCGCGGAGATGATCATACAACTCGACGCCGTGGATACCGTCTTTGCCCCACTCGGTGTAGCGCCAGGCTTCGGTCCGGATGGAACGTCCGTGCAGGACTTGCGAAAAGGCGGGGTAAGGCCACGCCATGGCAGGGTTTTCCATCAGCGGTCGCAGACTGCGGCCTTCGAGCGTTGCGGGAGCGGGCAGGTTGGCCAGTTCGGCGAGGGTGGGATAGACGTCGAGGAGTTCGACAACCCGTTCTGTTTTTCCGGGCGTGGCGTGCGGAGAGGCGATGATCAGCGGGACACGAGCCGATTCCTCGAAGAGGCTTTGCTTCTGCCACTGGCCATGCTCGCCGAGCATGTAACCGTGATCGCTCCAGAATACCACGATGGTGTTGTCGGCGAGGCCGAGGACGTCGAGTTCGTGAAGGAGTCGGCCCACCTGAGCGTCCACGAAGGAAACGGCGGCGTAATAGGCACGGATCAATTGCCGCTGTTGCACCTGATTAAATCCCCAGAACACCGGATTCTTTTTGACGGCGTCGGGCAGCCACAGGGCCGCTTCAGGAACCTGGCTGAGATCGGGCGTGGACGGAGCAGGAATGGACTCCAGGGGATAAAGGGCGAAGTATTTCTTCGGAGCAATGTAAGGCGTGTGCGGGCGGTAGAAACCGGCGGCGAGGAAGAACGGCTTGTCGCGGTTGGCGCGCATCAATTCGATGGCCCGTGTGGCGACGATGCCGTCCGTTTGCTCCTCATCGGTGCCCTCGGCTTCCAGCCAAGCAGGCGCAATCCCCAGCCCCATCTTGGGAATGAGGTTCGTGACGCTGGCTTCGTCGTCCTTGTCGCGGCCACGGGGGTTGACGGTTTCGTCCCAAGAGGGAGGATCGTCCAACCCGGGCGTACCGATCTGGCCGGGCACGCCATAGTGATAGATTTTGCCGACCCGCAGCGCGCGGTAACCGTGGTTGCGGAAAAGCTGCGGGAGGGTGACGACGTTGGGCAGTTTCTCTCGAAAGTGGGTGGTGAGGTCGTAAACCCCTATGGTATCCGGCCGCGTGCCCGTCAGAAGGGAAGCGCGAGTGGGATTGCACAGCGGGAATTGCGTGTAGGCGTGGTCGAAGACGACGCCGCGACGGGCGAGTGCATCGATGTTGGGCGTCTTGATGAGGTGGTTTCCGTACGCGCCGAGCGCGCAATTCAAATCATCGACGACGATAAAAAGGACATTCGGCGGACGGGTTGGCAGATTTTTCTCCGCCGCCTGGGCTCCGAGGATGAAAGCAGCAAGCAGCAACATGGGCAGGATATTTCGGATGGATTTCATAAAAAACGAAACGGGAACGGTCAGACGACGGGGTTGTCGTCGATATCCCAGCTCACCACGAGCAGTGCGACCGTGCCGATGACACCGATGACGCCCACGATGGCGAAGGGGAGGGCGAAGCTGCCGTGGGAACTGAGCTGGCCGATCAGGTAGACGAGACCGCTGCCGGAAAAAGCGCCGATGGCGCCCATAATACCGGCGATCGTGCCGACCCGACTCGGGGCTATTTCCTGGTTGAAGGAGAGAAAAATCGAGCCGAAAGCCGCACGGCCGAGATTGAGAAAAAGCATCAGGGTCACGGCGAACCCGACCGTCGGTGCAGCAAAGATGAATGCGACCGAGCCCATGAGCAGGCCGGCGATGGCTAGCACACGTTTGCGCGCGAGGCCGGACGGCACGCCACGCCGGATCGCGGCACGCACCACCAGCCCGCTGACGATCAAGCTCAAGTCAAAGGCGAGGTAGATGAGCGTGAGATAGACCGCCAAGTCAGTCTCCATGCCGAGCTTCCAACTTTGTGCGAAATAAGTGGGCAGCCAAGCACCCGCGACGTGAATAATGGGGATACCAAAAGTCGCCCCACCCACGCAGGCCCAAAAACGGCGGTCTCGCAGGATTTTTGCCCATGATTCACTTGGTGGCGGACGTTGCCTCCCAGCGGAGGAGACCAAGGGGTGACTAGATCCCGGCCGAAAAACGATCAGCCATACGACGACCCAAGCGGCACCGAGCAGCCCGAGAATGATAAAACCAGTGCGCCAACCAACCGTATGGTGGAGCAGAATCATCAGAGGCGGTGCGATCAGGGCGCCCAGCGAACCGCCGCTCATCATGATGCCATTGGCGAGCGTGCGGTCATTCTTTCCGAAAATCTGCGAAATAATCCGTGCGGCCCCCGTTTGCCCTGCGGCCTCGAAGAGGCCGAGCGCAAAACGGCAGGCAAAGAGCATGGCGAAGGTTTGTGCGAAGCCGGTCGCGAATTGTGCAATCGACCAGAGCAGAACGAAGATCGCGTAGGTCCAGCGGATGTTGAAGCGGTCGAGGAAAAATCCGACGAACAGGTGCATCGCGCCATAAGCGAAAAAGAAAGCGGAAAGCACGATTCCGAGGCGCTCGTTGTCGAGGCCGAGCTCCTTTCGGACAACCGGTGCCATGACACTGAACGATTGCCGATCCAGATAACTGATCAACGTCGCGAACAGCAGGATGACGCACACAACCCATGGCCAGCGACGCTCGGTCGCGGAAGCCGGAGATGGGGGTAGCGTTGGTGAAGGAGACATGCGACGGCCTGTGCAACTACGCGGCTGGTTTGGACGACGCGGGCGGGGTAAGGGCGGTCTCGGCGAGGCCGCACAAAAACCTAGGATTGATTCTGGCCATTCGATCGAGGTCTTTCACCGACAAACCACCAGAGGAATGGTGCAAGAGGATTTCCTGCCAGGCAATGTCCCACGGAGCGCTTTCCATCTGGCCCGAGTCGCTGGCGAGGACAGTGGAATCGGGGCCGAGCGTTTCGATCGCCGCGAGGTTGGCATCGAGATTGGAAAGATAGCGGCCGTCACCGGCAGGCTGCGCGTAACAACGTTCAAAATAAATCGGACCCTGGTGGCCCAGTTCCCGCTGGTCTTGAATCGAAAGGCCTGTCACCCGATGCTCCGGGTGGTTGATGATGATTCGGCGGATTCCGGCCGCAACGGCCGCGGGGACAACCAGGCGGATTTCCTCCGGAGAAAGGTGGCCGGTGGCGAGGGCGATGTCATGACGTGCGATGATCGTCAGGATTTCCGCAACAACGGGTAGTAAGCTTCCGCCGGAAGCGATCTCGATTCCGCCGCGCTTGTTTTCGTGCCGGCGGTGATTGGCGGCATCGAGCGTGGGCATCCAAATTATCTTCGCGCCGGCCTCACATGCCCGGGTCACGATCATGGGTTCAAGGCCGCCGGAAGCATGATTGAGCACCATCCCGCCCATCACTCGGATGCCTGGAACCGCGACTTGGGCAGCTTGTGCGCGTTCAATGGTCGGATAGTGGTGCCCTTTAAGCACGACGCCTTCCGCGCCGACTTGCCGGGCAAGTTGCGCCAACTCCATATCGCTAAAGCGTCGCGGCCGGACGTCGGGCGAAGTGTGCACGTGGAGATCGACGATGCCTTTCAACATGGCGAAGGATGGGTCAGATGAGTGAAGCCGGCGATTCGTTCGCCTGTCTGTACGAGAAATTCCTCGCTCCCGAAACTGCCCGACTTGAAAACCACAGGGAGCGGCCGCGCCAAGCCCAGGGCGAGGCAGAGCGGAATGCCGGGCTCGAGTTCGCCGACCAGTTGACAACCGCTGATGCCAAGACGGCGCGAAATGGAGCCGGAGGTATCGCCACCAGCCACGACAAGGCCGGCAGGCCAGGTTCGCGCCAGAGTTTCCGAGCATAGGTCCGCCAGCCAGCCCGAGATTTTCCGGCCATAAACGGCAATCTCAAGTCCGGCTGCGCGAGCCGCGTTTTGACTGGCTTGGATGTGTTCGGGTTCTTGTGTGGTGAAAACCAACACCGATTTCCCCGCCGCGAGTAGCGCCGCGATGCGAATGCTTTCCACGCTGATCCAGCGCTGCGCGGCGGCGTCATCCAAGCCAAACGCGAGTGGAGCAAATTCGATTCCAGCAAGCTGGGTGGCTAGAAGCCGTTGGGTTTGCGCCTTGGTTTGCGGCGTCAGGCTGCCGGCAACGAACAGCAGTCCGGCTTCGCTGGAAGGCAATGCCTGACGTCGGTTTTCTTCGAAGGAATGGAGGGCAAGCGCGCGCGGCCATTCGGAAGCGAAACCGGCACTGCCACCGAAGGCTCGAAAACCGGTGGACGCCTCCGCGAGGCGGGTGAGGTCGTCCTGCGTTTCGCCATCGACAATCAAGTAGGTATGCGCACGAGCCATCGCTTCTAAAGCGGCGCGCAACGCTTCACGTCCGTTCCGCACGACGGATAATGGCACAACGCCGATCGGGCGGTCAGTCTGTTCGGCGAGAATCGCGCGCAAATCGGAGGTGGCGCGGGGATGAATGGGGTCGCGGGCGAATTCCGTTTTCTCGAGCGGCCGGCCGTGCACGAAATGCTGGCCGTCGCGGGTAGAGCGGCCGAGCAAAGGATATGCGCCGGCGATGATCAGGTTCTTTTCCCCGGTGCCCTCTAGCAGTGCCTCGAATTCGGCGCCGACGTTGCCGCGGAAAACGGAGCAGGTTTTCTTATAAAACCGGGTGCTGCCGGCAACCATGAGTCGTCGAGTCGCGACCAGCACTTTTTCGTAGGCGTGTCCGGCCGGATCAAGCCGGCTGTCCGTGTCGACGATTGTCACGTTGGCTGCGGGCCAGCTTCCGTCGGCTAGCGCGGTGAACATCTGGACCGAGCAGCCGGCGCGATGAAACATCACGCCGATGTCGAGCGATCCCGTGGTGTCGTCGGCGACGACCCCAATCATGGCGCGGCCTCCGCGGGTTTCGGGCCGACGACCCGCTCAGCAATGGCCTCCGCCAGTTCACGTGTGGTGCCACGCCCGCCCAGGTCGGGAGTCAGCCGATCGGAAGTGCGTAGCACGGTGCGCACGGCATCCCAGATTGAAGCGGCGGCGGCCACGTGGCCGAGGTGCTCTAGCAGCATGGCGCCGCAAAGGATCATGGCGATGGGGTTGGCCACTCCACGGCCGGCGATATCCGGCGCAGCTCCGTGCGAGGCTTCGAAGGTGGCCGTTGCCAGACCGAGATTGGCGCCTGGGGCCAGACCGAGGCTGCCCACGAGGCCGGCGGCGAGATCCGAAAAGATATCGCCATATTGATTGGGGCAGACGACGACATCGAAGCGTGCGGGATCTCGAACGATCGTGTAGCACGCCGCATCGATCATGAGGTCGTCGAACACAATGTCTGGAAATTCCGCAGCGACATCCCGGCAGCAGCGGAGAAACAAACCGTCGGTAAAATTGAGCACATTCGCCTTGTGCAGGCAGGTGACGCGGGTTCGTCCCTGCCGGCGCGCGTATTCGAAGGCGAACCGGGCGACGCGCAACGAGGCGAAGCGGGTGATGCGTTTGATCGCGTCGGCCGAATCGTCACCTTCCCGGGTCTCGAGGCCGATATACACATCCTCGGTGATCTCGCGCATGATGACGAGATCGAGCGCCTCGTGACGTCCGCTAATGCCCGGAAATCCGCGGATTGGGCGTGGATTGACAAACAGATCGAGTTCCCGGCGCAGTGCATTATTGAGGGACGGATAGGTCACACTCGTGCCATCGGCCTGGGCGCAGGTAATGCGGCCCGCGAGCTTGTTGACGATGAGCGGAGCCTTGAGCGTGACGGGCAAGGCACGCAGTTGGGTGACGGCGGCCGGCGGAAGGGCGTGGCCATAGCGGGCGGCGGCACTTTCGCCGACTTCGATGGGCTGCCAATCCAGTGGCACGCGTGTGGCGGCCAGAACCACGAGGGCCGCTTCGACGATTTCAGGGCCGATGCCGTCGCCATGGATAACGCCCGCTCGCATCTTCAGATAACCTCCAGGAGTGCGCTGAGATAGCGCGCAGCCAAGGCAGCAGCGGCGGCGCTATCGGGGTGCTGTTCGACTTCTACGGTGAGAAATCCATGGTAGTCGAGCGCATGCAGCGTGCGCAGGAACGTGGGGAAATCGATCGCGCCGCGTCCGGGAACAAGGCGATGCGTGTCCGCGAGATGGATGTGGATCAGGTGTCGCCGCGCGACGACGAGTGCTGCCGGGAGCGATGCATCCTCCAGATGCATGTGATGCGAGTCGAGCATCACGCGCAGTCCAGGCAGAGCAAGGCGATCGAGCCATGCGACGGATTCGGCGGTGGAGTTGAGGTTGTCGATGATGCTCCGGTTCTGCGGCTCGAGGGTGATAGGCACCTCGCGAGCGACGGCGTAGTCGCAAATGGCGCGAAAGCCATGGTCACGCCAGTTCGCAGCATCAGGATGGTGGCGGATGCCACCGCGAAGCTTGCCGATGTTGACCTGGGTTTGCAGTTCGCCTGCGAGATCGATGATGGCTTTGGTGCGGGCGATAGCAGCAGCGCGGACCCCGGGATCCGCATCGGAAAACGTCAGTTTGTCGTGCACCGCAACAGGGCCGGTGCCAATAGCGGCGACGGCAAGACCGTGTTGTTTGAGCAGACGGACGATAGGGCGGGAATCGAATTCCGCAGGATTGCGGACGAACAACTCCACGCCGCGATAACCGTATCCGGCCAGCGTGGGAAAGCAGACGGCAGGATCGGCCGACCAAGCGAGCAGGCGACCCGAAACTTCCGGCGTCGCGACGGGGTAGGCCAGTTTCATCGTGGGGGTTGGAGGGCGGATTGAGCGACGAGTAGCGTGCGTCGTACGGCACTCGGTCCGCTGGCGAGTACGGGTGCAGGAAGATTCCCAAGGTGGGGAAGTACGCGGGCCATCGAGATCTGGGCTAGGACGACAACATCGCATTCGTCCGTGAGTTCGCGAACGGTGCGCTGCACCAAATGATCGTGGGTTCCCGCGTCGCCTTGCCGAAGGGCTTCGAAGGCGCCGGAGGCAACGCGGAGGTTGGTTTGGATAGGTTTCGACGCTGCGGCGGTCAGCAGGGAAGAAGTCGTTTCTGCAGCGGAACGCAGGGTCGCCACCACCCCGATGCGTGATCCGATTTGTAAGGCTTCGTCGATCATGGCGTCATCGATGGCAATGACGGGACAGGATAGGGACGAGCGTACTTTAGGCACGATCGGTGAGAGCGAGGAGCAAGTGGTCAGGATGGCGGCGACCCCGTCTTTGGCGATGAGTTCGAGCCAGCGTTGGAAACGTTGGCGGGCGGTCTGATCAAGACCGTGGTCGCGCACATGGGTGAGTAGGCCTTCGTCGAGATAGTGAGAGAGCGAAACGGGCACGGCAGCCTCTTGCCAAGCGGCTTCGGAGCCGGGGATGGCGTTGAGAGTGGCATGAAAGAGGCCGATCCGGAGGCTCATGGGGTGACCAATACGGGCTGGCCGGTTGAGGCGGCCTCGTAAGCGAGAAAAACCAGTTCGGTGGTTTTTAGGTAGTCGGCGCCGGAGGTCTCGAAAGGCGCGCCGGTTTGCAGGCATTCGGCGAAATGTGACAGCGCGGCAGTGACGCTGCCGCCGCGGTAACCAGAGGGAATTTCGTAGAAGTGCGGATGGACCTGTCCTTCGGGCGTATGGATATGCATCCTGCCGAGTACATCGACCTCCAAGCTGGCTTCGGAGCCTTCGAGGCGCATCGTGCCATTGAAAGGCGGGCGTCGATGGGCGGTGGGAAGCGCACGATTGCCGTCCCAAGTGACAATTGGACCTTGCCGAAAGTGCAGGGTGAGTACCGCTTGGTCCTCGCCGGCGATCACGGGGTTGTTGCGCTGCGTAACGCAAGTCAGGCGTTCGGGTTCTCCGAACAGAAAACGGTAGGTGTCGAGATAGTGAATCGCCGTTTCCAAAAGTAGGAATTGCGGCATTTCGCGGAAATAGGGTTGCTCGGCATAAGGCGAGGGACCGAAGCCATCGCCCGTGCGCAAGGTGTGATAAACGGATTGCGGCTGGCCGAGGGTGCCCATTTGGAGCAAGCGCTTGATTTCCCGATACCATGGTTGCCACCGCCAATTGTCATGAACCATCAATCGAACTCCGGCAGCGGTGCAGTAGTCGACGCAAGCCCGAGCTTCGGACAGGGAAGGAGCGATCGGTTTCTGGCAAAGAATTGGCAGGCCGGCGTCGGCACAGACGCGGATATAGTTGAAATGTGATTCCACGGCGGTGCAGATGTCTGCGAATTCTGGGCGCGTTGAATCGAGCAACGCACGAAGGTCGGTGCCGTGATGAGAAATCGAAAAACGGCCGGCGAGAGACTTGGTCGCCGCTTCCTGGCGGCCGTAAAGCGCGGAGATTGAAGCGGCACGAACATTTGCCCATGCGTCAAGTTGCACGGAGGAAAATTGGCCGGTACCGAGGAAAACACCTTTCATGAGGAATGATTTGCGTAAGCCGCCACTCCAAGAGCCGGCAGATCGTTTTTAATGTTGTAAGGGTCTTTCGGTGAAACGCCAGTGTTTAATGTAACACCGTATACATTATCCTTGTAAAATGATCCCTACCGAGGACAGTCTGCTTATTAGCATTAAGTAAAACGTTTCGTCCCAAATCCCTCACTAAGCTCGATACCAAGAAATTCAATGAGCGCTCAATTCGATCCTCGAGCTAGTTTGGTGCAGATTGCCCATTGGATGGCGGCGCGTGGATTGGCCTGGGGGTCATCGGGCAATCTCAGCGCCCGAGCGGATGAACATACATTCTGGTTGAGTGCTTCAGGCACTTGGTTTGAGCGCTTGGATGTGACGGATCTTGTACGCTGCCGAATCGATGACGGGACGTGGGAAGGCGCGAGGAAGCCATCCAAGGAGATTGGAATGCATCGCTCCATTTATCAGCAACGGCCCGATGCGTGCTGGTTATTGCATTGCACGCCACCGCAGGCGACGGTGTTCGCCTCGCAACACCGGATTCCTTCCCGAGGATTGTTTGTGGAAGGAATGGCTTATACCGCGCAGGTCGCTGCAGTGCCCTATTTTCATCCCGGCTCGGAAGAACTGGGTGTAGCGGTGGGGCAGGCGGCCAAGCAGGCCGAGACATTATTACTGCATAATCACGGAGTCATGGTTTTCGACGCGACGTTGGATGAGGCGCGTATGCGCCTGTTATCGCTGGAATTTGCCTGCGGGCTGGAACTGGCGGCGGAGAAAAGCACGCAACCGTTTGTCCCGCTTGCGCCCGACGTCGTGAAGGAATTTGAGGCGCGCCGGATTTATCGGCCGGTGCCTAAGCCGCTCTGAATTAGCGCGCGCATCAGCGACTCAGCGCCGCTAAGTCGGAGAAGGGCTCAGCCCTGGGCGGAATCCGCCGTTATGGGACTCTGCGTCTGGGCGATGAGCTGGGTCAATTCCTGCTGCGAGCGCTTGATGCCAGCTTCCACGAGTTGCGCTGCTTCATCGAATTGCTGGCGGGCGATGGCCGCAACGATCTGTTCGTGGTGGGTGACCGAGACCGTCTGCCAGCCCGGCAGGCCGCGCTGCTGAGCCCGCGCCAGCTTGAGGCGATTCCAAATGCGCGAAAGCACGCGATCAATTTCCACATTATCGTTATGCGACCACAGCAGCCGATGAAAACGCTCGTCGGCCGCGAGCAAACCAGCAAAGTTCTTAACCGGGTCGATCTTAGCTTGGCCGGCGATCAGGGTTCGCGCCTGGGCCATGTCATCGGCGGTCAGAAGCGGTAGCGATTTGCGTGTGGCGGCGGTTTCGACCAGTAGGCGGAGTTCGAAAAGGTCGGTGACGTCTTTGAGCAAAATCGGACGAACCATGATGCCCTTGCGTGGCAACGCGACGGCCAACTCGTCTTTGATCAGCATCGCGAAGGCGTCGCGCACGGGAAGGCGGGAGACCCCGAACTGTTCAGCGACAGCGGTTTGAATGAGCCGCGTGCCGGGCGCAATCGTGCCATCGAGGATGAATTGCTCGAGTTTAGCAGCGATGTGCTGCGCGATATTCCTCAGTTCGTTGATTTCGGCAGTGAGGTCCATTTGTAAACAAATTAGACGGTATACGATTCACGCCGATCTGTTTTCCCCTGTCGATGTAAATTCAGTGTCTGGCCTGGGAGGAGGCCACGGATTCAACGAACGCGGAAAATATAGCTTCCGGAGCCGACCGTCAGGGTCACGCGTTGGGCATCGCGCGAAACCAATTTCACACCGAGGGCCTTGGCTAAAGGACGTCCACTTTCCTCGATTACCGAATGTTCGCCGGCGGGCAGGAGAATGGTGGCTGAGGTGTTGGCAGGGAGGATAACCCGTACCTCTAAGACACTATCGCGCAGTGTCCACTCGCTCGTAATGCGACCCCGCACGGAGTCGTAGTGAGCCTTTGCGTAGGTAAGATCGCCGACAGGATTTGGGCCGATGATGACGTTGCTGAACCCCGGTGCCTGAGGGTCTACGCGGATGCCAGCGAGATATTTCATCATCCAAGCGTTCACATCGCCGAAGAAGGTATGATTGTGCGACTCGCCACCGTCCCAATGCTCCCACAGCGTAGTCGCGCCTTGCTCGATCCACCAGCCCCAGCCGGGCTGCGTTTTCTGGCTGGCAATGGCGTAGGCAAGATCGGTGCGGCCGCGTTCGCTCAAGGCGTTGAGCACGTATTTCGAGCCGAGGAGACCGAAGTCCAAGTGCCGGTCGGCTTTCTCGACTGTGTCGATTAGTGCGGCAGTCGCTCGCGCGTCGTTCTCCGGTTCAACCAACTCCTGGTAAAGCGCGGTGCCCTGTGCGGTTTGGCTGCCGATGCTGTAGGCGCCGGTCGTCGCATCATAGAATTTCCGGTTGAACGCGGCCCGGATCGACGCGGCGAGCGCGGAGTATTTCTCCTCGTCCGCTTTCTGCCCCAACTGGCGGGCGAGCCGAGACACAAGCTGCGCACCACGATAGTAATAACCGGTATCGGTCACTTCGACTGGTGTGCGGGTTTTCCACGGAGCCCAGTCGCCCAAGCCGAAGCCGACGATGTGGTCATTCGCGCGCGTGGTGAGGTAGTCGATGTATTTCTTAAAGCCTTCGTAGTTGGCACGCAGCAATGAGTCGTCGCCGTAGTACTGGTAGAGCTGCCAGGGAATGAGCAGAAATGCGCTGTCCCAAGCGGGGCCATTGTAACGTTGGTAGCCCCAACCGCTCGAGGGAACGATGCCAGGTAATGCACCGTTGAGCGCCTGTTCATCGGCAAGATCGTTGATCCATTTCTGGTAATTAGTGAAACCATCAGCGTAGAACAATCCTTGCTCAAGGGCGATCTGTGCATCGCCCGTCCATCCGTTTTTTTCGCGGTGTGGGCAGTCTGTCGGGATGCCGAAGAAGTTGCTCAAATAAGACCAGCGTCCGGCTTCCCAAATCTTGTTCAGCAGTGGATTCGAGGACTCGAATTGACCGGCGAGCGGTAGGGCGGAATGGAAAAAGCGAATGATGATGTCATCCGCTGTGATTTTGCCAGGGAGGCCGGTTACCTCGACATAGCGGAACCCATGATAGGTGAAACGGGAATGCCAGCGTTCGACGCCTTCGCCCTTGAAGGTGTAGCGCTCGGTCTGTACCTCTTGGTTCGAATCGCGTTTGATGACAAAACGGGCAGTGTCAGACTGATCGAGCTGGCCGTCCTTCCCTAGGGCTTCGCCATAACGCATCGTCACGGTCGTGCCGGCCGGCGCGGAGAGCGCGATTTCTGCGTTGCCGGTAAGGTTCTGGCCAGCGTCAACGAGGAAGCGGCCGGCGGAGGTTTCCTTCACGCTTACGGGTCGGATCTCGTGATCCAAGCGGATAGGATGCATCGTCTGCGCCACGAGCCTGCCTTTAGGAGCGTCGACCGCGACGGCAGGCGTCCAGGCACGATCATCGAACTGGGGTTGGTTCCAGAAGGGCTGTTCCCGCCGGGCGTCGTAGGCTTCGCCGCTGTAGATACTGGAGAAGGTGATCGCGCTGTCGGCAGTTTTCCACGTTTCGTCGGAGGCGATTGTGGCGGTGCGGCCATCGTCATACTCGATGCGCAGTTCGAGTTTTAACCGAGGAGAGGTGCGCCAAGGAGCTTGGTCGAAGAGCCAGGCGGCAAGGGTCTCGACGTTGAACCAGCCATTGCCGAGGATCACGCCTAGAGCGTTTTCGCCGGGTTGCAGGACGGATGTGACGTCATGGGTGACGTAGAGTACGCGTCTGTCATATCGGGTATAGCCAGGGTCGAGCAGGTGATCGCCGAGGCGCTGACCGTTGAGCGTGACCTCCGCATAGCCCAGTCCGGCGACGTAAGCGCGGGCACATTTCACTTTGCCATCGACGTTGAAGACTCGGCGCAGCAGCGGTGGAGGCGTGTTCGCGCGCTTTTCCATCCCCGCGAAAGGTGCCCTAGCAATCCATCGTCCGTGCCAGTCTTCGGACGCGAGCAGGCCCATTTCCCAACAGGCGGGGGCGCTCCACGCTGAAGGTTCGCCGCCTTCGTCCCACACCCGTACGCTCCACCAAGCGCGCTGGCCGGATTTGAGCGCCGCACCGGCATAGCGGATCGCGTTGGTTTCGGAAGAGGCGACTTGGCCGCTGTCCCACAAGCTGCCGCGACCGGCGTGAAGATCCGCCTCGTTGTCGGCAACGAGAACCTGATAGGCCGTCTGCCGCCGCGAGCGGCCTTCGCCAGTCACGATCCAGCTCAGGCGCGGCATGGTCTCATCCAAGCCCAGCGGATTTACCAGGTACTCCGTGCGCAAACGAGTTGCTGAAAGAGGTGGATTGGCGGCAAAGAGATCCACGCCGAAGAAAAGAATGGCGGCGGCGAATGGACGCAGGAGGCGGCGAATGAACGGCATGGCAGGGTAGGACGGCGTGAGACAGGTGATCCATTCGTCGCCGAAGCTACGCTCGGTCGCTTCGGCGGAAATCATCAGGGCTTGGCGGCGGGCGCCTTGGCCTTTTTCTTAGTGGGCGAACGATCGCTCGGCGGCGTGGGCGCGTTTGTCTTAGGGAAATAGGCGGCGAGTTCGGTTTTGACGGCGGCGAACTCGGGATGGTTCGCGAGGTTCACGTACTCATTGGGGTCCTTGAGCTCGTCATAGAGCTCCTCATCGCCGTTCTCGTAACGGATATAGCGCCACTGCGGGGTGCGTGCAGCGTGGTTACCCCGGCGATAGGTCATAACGGCGGGAATTTTCCAGTCGGCTTTTGGGTCCGCAAGCAGCGCGCGCATGTTCACCCCTTCCACGTGTTTCGGAGTGGGCACGCCGCAGAGTTGGGCAAGCGTGGGATAAACTGTCATCAGATCGATGGGTTGCGCGCAGACCGTACCTGGCTTGGTCAGCCCTGGTACACGCCAGATCAAAGGCGTGCGGGTGGTCTCCTCCCAAAGGGCGAATTTCCGCCAATGACTCTTTTCACCGAGGTTCCATCCGTGATCGCCCCAGAAGACGATGATCGTGTTATCGCGATATTCGGACTTTTCCAGCGCGTCGAGCAATCGGCCCAAATTCATATCCATGTAGGCGATAGTGGCGAGATAGGCTTGGACGGCTTCCTTCCAGCGGCCGGATTTCACCATCGTCGCATGATCGCCTTTCGGCTGGGCCATCCGCCGGCCGGATTCCGGAATGTCATCGAGGTCGTCTGCGAGAAAAGGAGGCAGCTTCACCGTTTCGAGCGGAAAGCGGTCGAAATATTTTCGCGGAACATTCCATGGCATGTGCGGCTTGTGCAGGCCGACGGCGAGAAAGAAGGGTTTGTCGTGTTTCTTCTGCAGCGAAGCGATGCCGTAGTCGACTATGGCCCAGTCTGGCAGGTCGGAATCCTTGCAATCAAGCGGGGCAAAGTGGATGCCGCCCACGCCTTCGCTTTGCCCCGGAGCGAGCGGAGGCGATTCGTCGTCCAATTCGAAATAGTCATCCCAATCCGAGCTGCGCCGAAAGGACTCGTGATACATTTTGCCGGAGCCATGGACGTAGTAGCCAGCTTGGCGAAAAGCGGTGGGCAACATGAGCTCTGCCGACAGGTATTTCCGGAAATCGACATCGTTGTCGTAAACGCCGCTGGTGGATGGTCGCAAGCCCGAGAAAAGGGCGGCTCGCGAAGGATTACAGGAGGGTGAAGCGCAATAGGCGCGGGTGAAAACCTCGCTCATCTTGGCGAGCCGGTCGAGATTGGGAGTAAGCGACTGATTCTCGCGGTCCATGTAGCCGACCCAATCCCGCAGATCATCCGAGGCGATGAACAGGACGTTGGGATGGGAATCGGGTGTGGGCGTTTGCGCGAAAGCACTGCCGGCGAGCACCGCGAGGCCGGCGAACAACCTAAATGTAGGTAGGTGTGTCATGATGAGATGAGGATTCGATTAACGACGCAAGCAGCGGCAGACCTCTGTGACGGCTGGTTTACAAAATTCGGCCGCGAATATCAGGCTCTTGCGAGCGTTGGATTCCGTTTTAAAACGAACTCTTAAGAAACGTTGGCGAGGAAGAATCAAGAGCCGGGACGATCTCGTCCCGGCTCCGTTGGCAGTAAGTCGCCCTGAAAGGATCTCGGGCAACGTGCAGGGCCTTAGAACGAGAACGTGTTGGTGAGAATGAACAGGCGCGGTTCGTTGAGCGCGTAACGGGTAACAACCACCGGTGAGTCAGCCGCACTGGTGACGTTTGCCGCCTTGACGCCGCTGTAGCCGAGATTGTTGGCCAGATTCCGGATATTGAGCTGAACCGACCAGGTGACATTGTTCTTCAACTTGCGCCGATAACGCGTGAAGAGATCGAAATTGTAGCTATCCGTCGCGTAAAAGGGCTTGCCGAGATCCAGCGTGCCGTCGGCATTGGTCCAATAGCCCATGAGGGGTTTGCCGCTCCAGCGAACGCCGCCACCCAAGGCGAAGCCGTTGAAAGCGGAAGCGCGGTCAAAGCTGTAGCTCACATTCAAGTTAGCGGTCCATTCGCTCGACGGTGGGGTGCGTCGGCCGTCATAGTTGCGCATTTGCTGGAGGTTAGTGTCAGCCGCGCTGAGCAGCGTTGCGATCGTCGAGGTGCCGTTGCTCAGGCTTGCATACGCGGGGTTGGCGAGGACGGGACGGGCGACATTCTGGTAATAGTCGATGACTTCAAGGCCGACATCGCTGGCGATGTTCTCGGTTTTGGCAGCGCCGAAGCGGACGCTCAGGCCGTCCACGGGGCGTGCAAAGACCGTGAACTCGTAACCGCTCGCCTTCTGATTAAATACGACCTGATTGGACGCGCCCGTGGTATCAAAGGGGTTGGCGGAAATCTTTCCATTGGCCGCGAGAATGTCATAGGCTGTGTCGACGTTTGCGTAAGGCGAGTTCCGGCTGGGCCCGCCCGTCATGAGGCCCGTGGCATCAGTCTGGTAGCGCAGAGCGGAAAAATTGACCTTGTCGTTCCAGAGTTTGAGGCGAATGCCAAAGTCCTTGGTTTCGCCGTGAGCGGCGCCCCGGACCGCGCCGGTGATATCGGCGGCGCCAGCCGTGGGGTTGAAATTGGTGGCATGATTGGCGGTGAGCGAGAGCCACGGGAGAGCCTTGATAACGATTCCCTCGTTGCGGGCCGCGCCCGAATCCACCGAACGGGGCGAAGGCGGCCGGCTGGCATCGTAGATACTGTCCCGATATTCCCCGGTTACCGAGTTGAACCAGGCGTACTGCTTGGTCGTCGGATTGATCGCGACGTAGCCCTGTTGATTCCCGTTGTAGTTCTTCTGCTCCATGCCGCGATAGCCCAAGGTTAGGAGCACACGGTTGTCGAGCCACGCACCCTGCCAAACGACGAGCTTTGTGGTTGCGTCGGTCCAGTTGTTACGGAGGGCAGCCTCGCTCTGGAGCCAGTTGGCGGTGTAACCGCCGCCCAAGTCGATGTTGTTTTGGTAGTACCAAGGAGTAATATCGCGCATGTAGGAAGTGCCGGCCGCGAAGTCGTAATATTGTCGCACCCAAACCCGATTTGCCGCGTTGATGGGGTTGGCATTCGGCAAGGTGCCGGTGGGTGTGCCGGTAATGTGGAGGCGCTTTTGGTTCCAGAGCTCAATAAACTCGTAATTCTCCCACATGGCGGAGAAGCGGTGATTGCCGAGCCAGCGGCTCTTTTCGGTGAGATCGAGCGCATAGGAGAGCGTGGCGCGGTAGGTTTTGGTGCCTTCATGTCGGTCGAGCAGCAGCGGGCTCATCTCGGAATAGTATTTGCCGAAGTTGGGATTCACCACGGTGGTCGAACCGGGCATGAAACCGTTGGGATCGATCTGAAGGTTGTGGACGTTCGCCAGCGCGCCATTGGCTTGGAGGCGCTGCATTTGCCAGTCTGCGAAGCCAAGCTCGAGATAGAGATTCTTGGCGAGTTCCTGCTCCAAGGTGATCTCCATCATTGTGTCCTGGGCGTCGGAGATGCCGTTGCGGCCCTCGATGACCGTGGCATTGGGATAGACGCCATGTCGCACTTGGACGTCGTCCTCAGCCCCCACGCTCAGGGAGCTGGTGGTGGCGGTGTTCTGGGTATTGATGACGGTGCCGTCCTCCAACACGGTCATGCGCACAGCGGTGTTGCGCCCGATGCCGAGCGAGGTGACGGGGACCGGGGTAGCGGATCCGGCGATCGTTGCCGTCGTGCCTGTGACCGGCGCAATGACCTTCGCCGAGCCGGCATTGAGGTAAGGCGTGAAGGAATCGCGCGGATAAACCCGCCGTCCGAGGGCGCGGTTGACGTTCCGATATTCATAGTTGGCGCGGATCGTGGTGTTTTTGAAGGGCTTGTAGGCGCCAGCGAGGTAGAGGCCGTCGGTGTTCGAATAGGCGGGCTTCCATGCGAAGTCGGTCCGTTCGGTGAGCAACACAGCGCGGAGGCCGAGCTTGTTTTTGATCAGAGTCTGATCCACGTCTAGCTGAGCCCGGATCGAACCTTCGCTGTCCGTTCGCAGCGAAACCTCGTTGCGATCGCGTGAGAGCGAGGGGCGTTTGGTGTTGTAGTTGATGGCGCCGCCCGGCTCACCGATGCCAAAGAGCACGGCGTTCGGACCTTTTGAGAGGTCGATGCGGTCGCTGCTGAAGGAGTTGAACGACATCAGCGTGAACATGAAATTGCGCGTGCCGCGATAGGTGCGGAAGCCGCGGAAATAGGTCGTGTTCTGATCGTACAGCGCGGTGAGCGAGCCATCGGTATTGCCATCGCCCATCAAGCTGCCCGCCTGGATGTTGTTGCCGTAGCCGGCGATATCCTGCAGGTCGAGGGCTCCCATATCCTCAAGCAGTTCGGGGGTGATGACGTCGATGGAATTGGCGATGTCGTCGAGCGAAGTCCGCATGCGACCACCGGAGAGAGTCTCGCGCGCCTGATAGCCGGCGTCCTGCGAGGACGTGACCTCAAAGGGGGAAAGCACGAGCGTTTGGTCTTCATGTTTTGCGGGTGTGGAGGCCGGCGCGGCGGTCTGACCGCAGACATTCCCGACAGTCAGGCCGCCGGTCAGGGCGCCCAGCAGGAGTAGGGTTTTGGTTTTCATAGGGTGCTTTGGTGTGGGGTTGGTATTAGGTTCACTTCGAACAAAGTTCATTTTTTGCGGGGAGGAGTCAGGGTTCGGCCGGCAACGGTGCGGGGCTCGGAAATTTCGACGTGACCGGCGAGCCGCGCGAGGTCGGGCAGATCGTAGTGGCGCAAGGCGCCATGCACGGCTGACTCCAGCATCCCCTCGGGAACGACCGGTTCGTATACGCGCTGCCACGAATCGAGGGTACGGATCAGCTTCACGGGGCCGAAGCATTCAGGAGCCACGGCCGCGGCGTGTAGGGCCGGAATGCCCGCCTCTTCGGTGGCAATCAGTTCGGGGGGCTGGGTGGCACCGGTCAATTGCGAGAAAGTGCGCGCGGCGACCAGAATATCTTTCGCCCGCAGACCAACCAGCGATTGGCCGAGCATGTAGGCCAGATTTGCTTCCGCCCCGTTAAGACCGGCAACCAGCACGGGGCCGGTGCGCCATCCATCCATCGCCAGCTCGCCGTAGCCGCGCAGATCGACCGACAGCACTTCAACGCCTTGGGCTGTGAGATTGGCAATCGCTCCGGTCGGTGCGGTATCGCTGGCTTTGCCGCGGGCGTTGATATAAAGCGCCGTGCGGCCGGTGGAGTGGGCCGGGCGGAATCGCAACGCGGGCAAGGAGACGTCCCCATCGATGATCAGGGCGAGTTTTTCAATGGTGACACCGTCGCGGCGAATCTCGCCATGGGACTCCACCCGCGCGGGCTTGATCTGTTCCAAAGAGGGAATTCCGGCGACGTGACGGACGAGATCGCGGCGCTCCTGATCGTTAAGCTTGGCCCAAGTGTTGTTCCTCAGCGGTTCGAGACGCGCGGCTTCCGCGCGGTCGAGATCCAACACCGAGCGGGCACCGGGCAATGCGAGCACCTGGCCGTTTGGCGTGCAGTTGAGTTCGGCCTGGGAAAAACGCGGCAGCTTGTCTTCGATGACTGGACGGTCGTCCTGGCACAGCCAGCGACGGATCCAACGGACGGCCCCCTCTCGCAATTGCAGGGAGAATCCGTGTGGGGCGTCAGTTTCGACAAGATCCACGCGTTCTGGGAATCCGAAGCGGGCATACAGGCGTTTGGCATCGCGGAACGCTTCCCATGTACCGGCGATCGGCACGTAGTCGCGGGTGCCCGAGAGGATAATGACTGGTCGGGGCGCGGTCATCGTCAGGAAGTCCGGGAGATCCAGTCCATAGGTATACTGCGCAAAAATGTTCTGCTCAGCGTCGCCGGGACCGGGGCTGATGTTTTTGCGCGCACTGGTGGTCATGAAGCAGCCGATGCCGCCGGCAGCCAGGCGCTCGTCGAGTGCGAGCAGGTAGCTGGTCATCATGCCGCCCCCGGAGTTGCCGACGCAGGCGATGCGCTTCGGGTCGATATCCGGGCGTGTTTCGAGATAGTCGATGGCGCGGATGCCGTCCCAGATCATCGCGGTGGCGAGATTCCGTCCGAGGAGGATCGGCGCGACACTGAGCGTAGTATGTTCAGTCGTGGGATCGTAACGGCTGGGTGGCTTGCCGGGTAGCGCTAGGGAAAGGTCAAGGGGCAGTTGACGGCGTTCGCCCTGTCCGACGGCTTCAAAGCAGAAGACGGCGACACCGTTGGAAGCGAAGAGCGACGCCGGGGTCTGATAACCGGCCTTGCCGGAGCCGGAATGGCCGCAGGGCATGAGCACGACCGGAAGCGGGCCCGAAGTGTTGGCCGGCAGGTAGAGCAACGCAGGCACGACTAAGCCGGGTTGGCTTTCGAAAAGAATTTTCTCAATGCGGAACGCATCCGTGCGGATTTCGCCAACCACGTGTGCGTTCAGTGGAGTGCGCTCGGGAAATCCGCCGAGGGATTCGATAAACTTGGCGCGTAGCTGGCGCTGTAGGATGGTGATTTGCTCGGGCGTCTTGAGCGTTTCGAAGCGATCGCGGCGCTGTTGCAGCGCGACGTTGGCTTCCGCCAACAAGGCGTCCCGCAACGGACCTTCTCCGCGCTTCGTGCGGGGCGGTAAGACGTCCAATCCCTCGGCGATAACTGGGGGCGTTTGGGCCGGTGCAGGGGCAGCGAAACCGGACAGAGCGGACAACAGCAACGCGGTTGTGGAAAGAAGCCGACGGCTCCGCGAGGATGGAGAATAAGTCCCCTGGGCGATCATCGGGGCAGAGCGGGGTCGTCGCGTTTCATCTGAACGCGGTCGATGGCGAAGTTGTCGCTGCGATGCGTGATTTCTAGTCGCAGGCGGCCGGGCTGCTTGACGAGAAAGTAAGCCGGCTGGTCGCGAATTGTAGTCGGCGTGTGACCGCCGGGGCCCTTGGGGCGCCAAGCCCATTTCCAGTCACCGGAGCAACGAATACCGGTGGGGCGGGTTGTGTCATCGCCGCCGTAAAGCTTCTCGCCGCCAAGGGTGAGCGCGGCATCGTTTTCCTTGCCCTTGCCGCGGCCGGCCTCGCCCTGCCGCGCGAGCAGGAAAACATAGTATTTCCCCGGTTGCGTGAATTCGATCTCGTAGCTCATGCTGCCGGAACCGGGATCCTCCACGGCCGCGCCGTCGGGCGTGGCGATGCGTTTCCAGTCGCCGGTGCCGTTCTCGGCTTCGAATTGGACGAGGCCGTTGCGCTCGGTGATGACCTTGGAATGAGGCGACGTGAGTTCGCGAAGCGCGGTATAGAAAGCGAGATTGTCCGCCGTACCTTGAAAGCGAAAAGGAAAGGTCTGGTTCACGTCCTTCGCCATTAGGCCATAAGCGCAGCCATGGGCGACGGAGGTGCGAAGAGCCGCTAGAAGATCGGATTCGTTGTCACGGAGGTCCTCGTTGCAAACGAGTGGTTTCCCGAAGCGACTGAGCATTTCACAGCGCTCCGGAATCTCTTCGAGTTTCGCGAGATTCCAATGGGGCGTGAGAAAATCGCAGGCTTCGGCGACGATCGGGGAAACCTTGCCGCTGCTGTAGCCGCTGGCCGTGACGAGCAGATGCGGGGCGATCTTTTTGACCAGTTTCAACAGGCTCGCCTGTCCCTCGGGTTTTTGGATGACCGGAGTGCTTTTGAAGCCGCCGTGGGCGTGTTCATTGGCGACTTCGACGAGGACATTCTTGAAACCATGATCCACGATCCAGCGTGTGGCGTTTTCGACCCCGGCGCGGATTGCGGCCTCGTCCTTCAGCACCTTTATCTGCCGCTGATAATAGTAGGTGAGAATGACCGCGACGCCCTGTTCGTCGCAGGCGCGGAGTACGCGCTCGACCCGCCGCATGTAATCGGAGCGAAGCGAGCCGTCGGGATTGAAAGCGGAGTTGATCGCGCCTTCGTATTCGGGATTTCCACCCTGCAGACAGAACGTGAAGGCGTTGACGCCGGAAGCAGCATACTCTGAAAGGTGGGCGAGGAAGGCAGTGGTGTTAGCTTCGGCATCGAAGTCGGTCTTGTGGAGATCTTCGAAGGTGGCGTTCACCATCCGCACATTCATCAGGAGGCCTTCGGCGGAGGATCCAGGGTTGGTGAGCTTGCCGTTGATGAACCACTGATTACCCGAAAGTGACACCTCCGTGCTGCCCCATAAGCAGGTGCTGCTGGCATAGGCCGCAGCCAACAGGACAATACGGAGATAGGTAGTAAAAGACGAGGGCACGGGGTAAAACTAAATTACTGTAACACTGTATACGGACTATGTCGGGATTCGCCTGTCAAGGCCTTGTTTTCAGGCGAAGCCAGCGCGTTGGCTTGCTGCGTCAAGATTTGGGCGCGTCCGCGAAACTGAATACAACCGAGCCTTCGTAGTGTCCGGCAGCTTGGGCGGGTTGGCTTTGCGGACCGAAGCGATTGGCTGGGCGCATTTTTGAACCCATCGCAGGAATGGCATGCAGGATAGAGAGATTGCCTGCAGGGAAATCGATCGTCGTGTTCGGGTGATCGATGCGCGGCGTCCCGATACGCAGATATATGTCGGGCTGCGCAGGCATGAGCGAGAGCGTGCCGCGCGTAGTTTCGAGTTCGGCCCAGCGCACGCCTGCGAAGTAACCGGCGAATTCTGGGTAATTCCACGTCACGCCTGACTGTTGCTTGGCGTTGCGGTTTTCATGGAGGCCAAGCCAGGTGCCGCGCAGGCGGTTTTGCCAGACCCTGGTTGGGCCTTGGCCCCACCAGCGCAGGGCGCGCATCGTCTCCTCCGGAAGGTCTAAGGTCACCCCGTGATAGAGAAATGCGCCTCGCAGTTCATAAGCGTAGTCGAGACGTAGCGAGCCGTCTGGCTGTAGCGCCCACCTCGTGCGGGTCAAGCCCGACGGCCCGCCTTCGATTTCAAGCCAAGCCGATCCTTCGTCAGTCGATGTGCCGTGATCGATGCCGTGGGTGACTTTTGAGGGAGCCGGAGCGAATGAGGGGAATCGTGCAGTCTCGTAGCCGAGGCGGAAATTTTTGACCACAGGGGCGGCATTGTCGTAGCGCCATACATTCCGCAGGCGCGCGGCGGCGACGATTTGAGGCGGGAAGGTGTAGGCCTTGCCGTCGTTTGGCCGGCGCGTGCCGTCAAAAAGAGTGCGCCAAATTTTGCCGTCGGCACTGATTTCAAGGCGTAAGCCCACGTAAGCGGCGGGGCCCTGCAGGTTTTCGAATTCGATCTCGATTACATTGGCTGGCGCAGGTTGGGGCAAAAACAGGACAGGTTCGCGGTCGGCTGCCGGAGTCCATGTTTGCCAGTGGATCTCGCTTTCACCGGTCGGTCGGGCGAAGGTGAGACGCGGACCTTGGGGTAGAGGAAGGATTTGCTGGCCGCGGCTGACGCTCAATAGATCGCCGGTGGCGGCGAAAAATTCAGCTTTGGTTTCTCCCGCGGTCAGCACGATGCGGTCGCCGACCTGCTTGGCCGCCGGTTCCGATTTTCTTCCTGAGGCTCGTGAGAGGCGCGCGGACTGGCGGGCAGCGGCGCTGGTGGTGGACCAGACGGACGTCCATAGTTCCGCGCCATCGGAGCCCGCGACTGTCAATGAAAGCGCGTCGGCTTCGGTCCAATTGACGGGTAATTGGAGCTGTAACTGTCCTTCGGAATGCGGGGCGATATTAGGCGAAGGCGCTGTACCGTTCGCCAGGATTTCGACTTTGCCGTCGGCAAATTTTAAAAGGCGCCAGCTGAAGCGGCAGGCAGTGAGTGATGTAAAGTCATAGCGATTGCTAACGGTGACCGTGCCGGTGTAATGGTCGTCGAGGACCGGGGCGACGAATTGCACGGGCGACCAGACATCGCGGATCGTGTAGTAGCTGCCTTCCTTTTCGAAGTGGGGCCCAACAATGCCATCTGCGCCATAGGTGCTGTGTGCATCGAGTTTTCCGTTGAGATCCGTCCGCTCGATCGCTTCGTCAGCGAAATCCCAGATGAACATCCCGGCGCCGACCTTGGAGTCGGTCAGCGCTTTCCAGTAATCCTCCAGGGCCGCACCACCACCGCCGTCATAGAGCGCATGCAGGATTTCGGTCGGCATCACCAGATTCGGACCAGCGAGCAACTCGGCAAACTGGTCAAACGGCACGTAGTGTTTGGTATCCAGGCCATCGTGCAGATTCCAGGGATGCAGGACGCGTCGGCGCTGTGGATCGTAGAGCGAGAAATCGCCGTCGAGCGCGGGATTCCAGCCGCCCTCGTTGCCATTGTCCCAGAAAAGAATCGAGGGATGATTGACGTCGCGTTCGACCAACTCGCGCACGAGCAGCCGGCCGATCGGGGTGCCATGAGCTTTCTGCCAACCGCTCAGTTCATCGATGACATACAAGCCGAGCTCGTCGCACGCTTCCAAGAATGCCTCGTCGGGAGGATAATGGGACATGCGCACGGCGTTCATATTAAGTCCGCGGATCATTCGCGCGTCGGCGTAGCAGTCCTCGCGTGTCAGCGCCCGGGCCGTTTCCGGACGAAAACTATGGCGGTTTACGCCTTTGAGCAGGATGCGCCGGCCGTTGAGAAACAAGCCATCGCCCTCGCGCACTTCAAAGGTGCGGAAACCGATGCGCACATCGGTGGTGTGCAGTGTGGCGCTGCCTAGGGTGAGGCTTACCCGCAGCGTATAAAGGTGCGGTGTTTCCGCGGTCCAAAGTTTGGGATTGGGTACGCGGGCTTCGAGTCGCACGCGTCCGGATCCCCCGGCCGGGATCATGTGGAAAAAAGGCGGGCCGAAGGGCTTTCCGGTTTCGTCGATCACTTGGACTTCGAGGCGTTGGGGAACCAGCTTGAGGCCGTCTGTGCGGCTGCCGGCGGGACTACCGAGGGTGACCTCGGCGAAGAGGGAGCCGTCGGCGCGGGCATCGACGGCAACGTGGTCGATGGCCTGGGCTGGCAGCGCTTCGAGGAAAACCGGCCGATATATGCCTCCGAATACCCAATAGTCGCCGCCGCGCTCGGCGAGCTCGGTTTTGACATCAGCGCTGACTTTGGCGACGTCGACCTCGAGCGTGTTTTGATGGTCGTCGCCGTCGCCGAATTTGACCAGGCTGGTGACATCGAAGCGGAAGCGGGTGAAACCGCCCTGATGTACTGGACCGGCAGATCGGCCGTTCAGGGTGACGGTGGCGTCCGTCATGACGCCGTCGAAGACGAGGTTGATGCGACGGTCGCGCCATGAGTCGGGCACATGGAATTGGAGGCGATACAGACCGTGCTCCTGCGCTTTGTCATCGTCCTGACCGTAATTGTAGGTGCCGAAGCCGTGTTGCTCCCAATTGGACGGGACGGGAATGGTCGTTTTTTCTCCAGCGCGGCGACCGCCAGTCACTTCAAAGTTCCATGCGACGGCATCGTCCGGGCCGCGACCGGAGAGATATTGGATTTCCGTGCGCGGTGCGGCGGCCGCGACACGGAGCGTCGCGGCGCCGCCGAATGCGAGGCAGGCGACGGCCAGCCGGAGAAGAGGAGCGAAGACTTTCAAGGCGACGGATGCTTGGAAGGTCCGGTGAGGAAGCAGGGCAGGTGCCACGCTGGCACTCCAAGCCGAGGGCGTGGCGCGTTTACTTTTCCTCTGCGGCTATCTTCTCAAGGCGTGCGGAAAAGCGACGGATATAATCGGTATTGCTGCCGTCGCCGGTTTTTCCTTTTTCCCAACCTTCGGGCAGTTCCTTGACGAGATCGAGAGCCTTAAGGGTGTTGAGGAGGTACAACAGATCCCAGGACGAGGTGCTGGCGACGGCTACGAGGAGCGCGGGTTTGGCGAGGTCGGGTTTGCCGATTTTCCATAGGGCAAAGCCGGCGGCCGTGCGGTTCACCGAAACGGGATCGTTGAGCAGTGGCTTAAGGGCGTCAGCCTCGCTCGCGGCGGCCTTTCCGAGGATGGCGAAGCCGCAGAGCGCCCAGTAGCGGGCGACGGGATCCTTTGCGAGGAGGGCGGCTTTGAGCTTTGGGAGTTCCTTTATGTCGCGTTGGGTGGCGGCGAAGGCGATATCGAGAACGTCGTCATAGGCGAAGCGGCCGCTCTGGACGTAGTCAGCCAGCGCGCCTCCCGCGCTCAAGGGACCAAAAAGCGGTTCCGGCACGATACCGGTGTCGCGAGCTGCACTCATCGTCGTCTTGAGGCGCTGGCGCAGCGCGGTGAGCTGGTCCTGATATTTTGGGTCATGGGCGAGGTTGTGCATTTCCCACGGATCTTGGGTAAGATCATAGAGTTCTTCGGTTTCGTGCTCGGACCCCCAGATGTCACGGTGGTAGCCTGAGAGTTTGCCATCCTTCCAAGCACGTTCCCAAGCCGCCCACGAGGGGACGCCATAGGCATAGAAGCTGTAAGGTGCGGCGGGCAGGTCGGGTGTGAAGCGGCGCATGTATTTCCAAGTACCGTTGGTCAGACCCCGGCGCATGCCGTAGACTTCGTCGAAGCGATCGGCGTAGAGGAATTCCATCTCGTCCTTTGCTGGCTCCTGGCGTTGCGGGCCCAAGAAAGCGCGGCCTTGGAGGTGGGCGGGGATCTTGATGCCAGTCAGGGAGAGAAAGGTGGGCAGAAAATCCACGAATGACACGGGTTCATTCACGTGGGCACCCGACGAGAACGGGACGAGGTGCTGCCACTTTGCGGGCACATGGACGACGAGGGGAATCCTTACCCCCGTTTCCTCAAGGTAACGTTTGCCACGGGGGGTGACCCCGCCGTGATCGGAGTTGTAGATGATGATCGTGTCATCGGCGAGACCGGCCTTGGTGAGTTCCTCGATCAGTTCGCCGACGCGCTGATCCATCGAGGTGATGCGATCATGGTAGCGTGCAAAGTCGGAACGCATTTCGGGCAAATCGGGAACATAGGGCGGGAGATCGACGGCGGCAGGCGACAGGCGCTGGGGGCCGGGGTGATTCGCGAAGAGTTGGCTCTCATGTGTGGTCATGATGTTGAACACTGCGAAAAAGGGCGCGCCTGCCGGCCGATGGGAGTAATGTGCTTTGCCGGAACTTTCGTCCCACCAAGCGGTGTCCGTTCCCGCCATATTGTAGTCTGTCTTGTTATTGTTGGTGCAGTAATAACCTGCATGGCGAAGATATTCGACGTACGGACGATAGCGTTCCGGAACGGGATGCCGACTGCGCATGTGCTGGGTGCCGAGCGTGGCGGCGTAAGTGCCCATGAGCAGGGTGGAACGCGCCACAGCACAAACCGGGGCGTTTGAGTAAGCGCGCTCGAAAAGAATTCCGTCCTTTGCCAGAGCATCAATGTGGGGCGTCTGCGCCTGGTTGTTTCCGTAACAGCCGATCCATTGGTAGGAGTTATCTTCGCTAACGATCCAGAGAATGTTGGGCCGTTCGGCAGCGAAAACGGAACGGGCTAAGAGCAGCGCGCACGCAAAAGTCAGGAGGGGATTTTTCATAGAATGGGAATCGCAACAGCAGGCATGAGGGTGGGATGCGAAATTGTAGACGGACCAAGGATGATCCAAGTGGGGTCGAAGCTTCAAAAAAGCTTGCCTCGATGAAGGGGGCATCATTGACAGTATGTCAATGATAGTCTGTATACGGTAATACGAAATTACATAATGTTTCTGAAAACAACCCCCAGAGCCCGAATCTTAATTCCGAAATCTACGTTAAGGCATTCAAAACAAGCATCTTAATGGATTAAAAATGACAACTAACTTACCCCAAGAATTCGATGCAATCGTAGTTGGCTCTGGCATCAGTGGTGGTTGGGCCGCCAAGGAACTCACTCAAAAGGGTCTTAAGGTCCTGCTGCTTGATCGCGGCCGAAACGTCGAACACATCAAGGACTACGTGAACGCGCTGAAGGCGCCGTGGGAATTCAAGCATCGCACCCAGACTACCAGTGCCGCCGAAGCCGATCATCCGGTCGCCAAGGTCGAGTATTTTTTGACCGAGGGCAGTACTCCCTTCTGGAGCAGTGAAATCGACAGCCCGTACGAGCAGGCCAAACCATTCAGCTGGCTTCGTTCCTACCAGGTTGGCGGGCGCTCGTTGATGTGGGGCCGCCAGAGCTATCGCTGGAGCGACCTCGATTTTACGGCAAACGCTCGCGAGGGCATCGCGGTCGACTGGCCGATTCGCTACTCTGACATCGCGCCGTGGTACGATCACGCGGAACGCTTTGCCGGAATCAGCGGTTCGATAGAGGGGCTGCCCCAGCTGCCGGACGGGCAGTTCATGCCGGCGATGGAGATGAATTGCGTGGAGAAGGATGTCGCTGCCCGCATTCGCAAGCATTACAATGATAGCCGCCGCATGATCATCGGCCGCACAGCCAATATCACGCAGCCGCATGAAGATCGCGTGAACTGCCAATACCGCAACAAGTGTTGGCTGGGCTGCCCGTTCGGCGCGTACTTTAGCTCGCAGTCCTCGACGCTTCCCGCAGCGATGAAGACCGGCAATCTTACGCTGCGTCCGTTCTCGATCGTCATGCGCCTGCTCTACGATCGTGACCGTCGCCGAGCCACGGGCGTCGAGGTGCTCGATGCCGAAACAAATCAAACCTATGAGTTCAAATCGAAGATCGTCTTCGTCTGCGCCTCGGCGCTGAACTCGAATTGGGTCCTAATGAATTCGGCCACCGACGTATGGCCGGAAGGCCTCGGCAGCAGCAGCGGCGTGCTCGGTCGCTACATCATGGATCATCATTTCCGCGTCGGCGCGGGGGGGCGTGTCGATGGCTATCTGGACCGCATCGTCAACGGTCGCCGCCCGAACGGGATCTATATTCCTCGCTATCGCAATCTCACCGAGGGCGAAAATCGCGGTTACCGGCGCGGCTTTGGTTACCAAGGCGGAGCCAGCCGTCTCGGCTGGAAACGCGATGTGGCGGAACTTGGCCTCGGCGCTTCCCTCAAGGACGCGCTTTGCGAGCCCGGCGAGTGGTCGATAGGCCTCACCGCCTTTGGGGAGATTCTTCCTCATGCAGACAACCGGGTTACGCTCGACCGCGGGAAGAAGGACAAATGGGGCCTGCCCGTGCTCCGGCTCGATTGCGAGCTTCGCGACAACGAACTCAAGATGCGCAGAGATATGGAGACCGATGCGGCCGAAATGCTCATGGCCGCCGGCGTGAAGGACGTGAAATCCCGCGACGAAGGCTATACTTTTGGCCAAGGTATCCACGAAATGGGCGGCGCCCGCATGGGTCGCGATCCGAAGACTTCCGTGCTAAACGCTCACAACCAGGTCTGGGAAGCTCCGAACGTTTTCGTCACCGATGGCTCGTGCATGACCTCGGCCAGCTGCGTGAATCCTTCGCTTACTTATATGGCGCTCACGGCGCGCGCGGCGGATTTCGCCGTGGAAGAACTGAAACGCGGTACCCTATAATCCCATGGAAATCACACGTCGTCAGGCTTTGGTCAGAATGGCGGTCGCCATGGGCGCCGCCTTTGTCGGCCCCCGTCTTCTTTCCGCCGGATTCGTGCGGGGCACCAGCGAAACGGCGCTCAGTTTCTCCTCCGCGGACATCGCCCTGCTCGATGAAATCGCCGACACGATTCTCCCGGATACGAAAGTTCCTGGTGCGAAGGCAGCGAAAACGGGCGAATGTATCGCATTACTCGTGCGCGACTGCTTCGAAATTGAGGAACAGGCTGCTTTCGTCGGCGGACTCGCCGAAATCACCGCCGCCTACGAGAAACGTTTCGGCACGGGTTTTGCGCGAGGTAAACCGGCGGACCGGCTGGCCTTTCTCAACGACTACAATCGCGCTTTGCCGAAAAAGAGTACGCCGGCTTCCCGCCGGAAGGAGCCGAACGATTGGCGATGCTTTAGGCATCTGAAGGAACTCACGCTGCTCGGGTACTTCACCTCCGAAATCGGCTGCACGCAGGCGCTGCGCTTTGTGGAGGTCCCCGGCGGTTATGACGGCAACGCGCCTTACAAGCCCGGTGACCGTAATTGGTTCGTCGAGGTGCGCTGATTATGGCGCGTTGCGGGAAGGCCGGCCGGTCAGCACTGTAACGTGTCTGGCGTCCATCGTTTGTCTTTCATGTGCTCCTTAAAATTCCGTGCATTGTGCGGGCAGAACCAGAGTAGCATCGCGACAAAATTATCCCCTATGTCTTTACCTGCTTTTCTTCATATGCAAACGGTCTCGAGCCACGATCAGAACGTGTTTGGGTCACAGCGCCGCGGTACGAGGCCGCTCCCGCGGCCTGTCCGATGGCGGCAAATCCGATATGGTATCGGGGTGCTCGCATCGATGCTGGGAAGCCTCTGCGCGATGGCCGCTATCGCCGCGCCGGATTCAGCCTCCCACGAAACGGCGAAGAGCACAGTTCAGCCTAGCCGATCAACGGTGACTTATCACCAGGTCGACCTCCAGGTCTTTCCGGACGGGACGGATGTAGTGGATGTTTTCCTGCTGCTCGGCCAGTCCAACATGAAGGGTCGTGGCGAGGTTCCAACCGAGCAGGTCGACGATCCGCGGATCGTCATGATGCATTTGCAGGACAACCAATGGTATTGTGCCCGGCATCCACTGCACATTAGAGCCGAACAGGATCCACTTGACCGCCACGACGACGCGGGGGTAGGGCCGGGGTTGGATTTCGCGCGGCAGATCGCAGCACGGTTTCCGCACAGTCGGATCGCGCTTGTGCCTGGGGCAGTGGGCGGTTCTGGAATCGAGCGCTGGGTCAAAGGCGCCCCGCTGTATGAGGCGGCAATTAAGCGTGCCAAGCTCGCTCTCGCACAGGGACCGGCAGGACACACGCGCTTGCGTGGCATTCTTTGGATGCAAGGCGAACGCGAGGCTCGGGAGAAGGAGCGCGCCGATGTCTATCAGGAAAAATTAGATGGGATGATTCGCGCTATGCGTGCGGATCTGGGACAGCCAGACCTGTTGTTTATCGCATCTACGGTTGGGCCGGTACTGGACACGGACGTCATGAAAGCGCGCTACCCATATCGCGCTGAGGTCAACGGCATCCTCCTCGATTTACCAAAGCGAGTGCCGTTTTCCATGTGCATCGATGCTCGCGATCTCACCGGACACATCGGAGACGCGCTGCACTATAATACTCCCTCGCAACAGGAGATCGGCCGTCGTCTGGCCTCCGCGTGGCTAAAAATTGCCGAGGAGCACTGAGAACTATGCCGTTCGGTCCCGTTCTTGGTGTCATCCTTCATTGGCTCGGCGGCTTGGCCTCCGGTTCCTTCTATGTGCCTTACAGGGCGGTGAGGAAGTGGTCCTGGGAGACCTATTGGCTGGTCGGAGGGTTCTTCTCGTGGATTATCTGCCCGGGCACACTTGCCGGATTGCTCACTCGGGATTTGCTCGGCGTATTGCAGCGCCAGACGGGCGCCACGTTGGGGTGGACTTACTTTTTCGGCGCAATGTGGGGCTTCGGCGGTCTCACGTTCGGGCTGACGATGCGTTATCTGGGCATGTCCCTCGGAATGGGGATTGCGTTGGGTTATTGTGCGGCATTTGGCACCCTGCTGCCGCCGATTTTCAAGACATTCATTCCCGGCATTCCCGTGGCGGAAACCATCGGTCAGATCGCCGCCACACTCCCGGGCCGTGTGACGTTGTTCGGCGTCCTCATATGCCTGGTTGGCATCGCGGTGGCAGCCTTTGCCGGTCTGCAAAAGGAACGGGAAATGTCGGAGGCGAAAAAGAAACAGGCTATCGCGGAATTTAATTTTCGAAAGGGTCTCTTGGTCGCGACGTTTTCGGGCATCATGAGCGCCTGCTTTTCTTTTGCTTTGACCGCAGGAAATCCGATCAGCGCGGCATCGGAAGCGGCAGGGACCCCAGCCCTTTGGAGCGGGTTGCCGAAACTCGTCGTTGTCTTGTTGGGCGGATTCACGACCAACTGCGTCTGGTGCTTCACGCTGAACATCAGGTACCGCACCGGCCGGCAGTATTTTTCATCCCGCGCCTTGCCAGAACATGCCGAACTGAGAGACGAGAACGGCGGGGAGCATGGACCGTCAAATTCGGTTCATGAAGCTTCGATCGAAACCGGGGCTTCCGTGCCGTTACTAACTAATTACCTGTTCTCAGCATTGGCGGGGACGGTTTGGTATCTACAATTCTTCTTCTACACCATGGGCGAGACCCAAATGGGCGAATACGGCTTTGCCAGCTGGACGCTACACATGGCGAGTATCATAATTTTCAGTACGGCTTGGGGCTGGTACTTCAAGGAATGGAGCGGCGCCAGTCGCCGGGTAATTGGATTCCTATGGTTAGGCATCGCCTTGCTGATCCTCTCCACGCTGGTGATCGGTTCGGGTACCTGGCTTCGCGCTCCGACCGGATGATCGTCATAGCGACAGATTCCCAAATGACGTTTTCGTCCCTCCTGGAGAAAGGTGCTTCCCGGGGTTTCGCCGACACCCATATTTCGCAGCGACGGGTTACGGCCTTGCTGGAAACCAGGAAAGCGGCCGGTGCTTTATGCGTGGCGCGGTTTAAGACCGCGAAGCGAGTCTCCGTGCATCCTTGTTTACGGGGGTTAAGGGCGGCTGATCACGAAATCACGGATGCGAAGGCGGCTATGGACGGTCCGAAAACCGAACCAACCTTCTTTCAAGGGTGTGGGATCCTTGAAATCAAAAATCAGGATGTCATCTCTATAGTAACGCACCGTGCCGTCGGTGAGCGCCTCGAGTTTGATCCGATACGGGCGGTTGCCTTCCAACAGCATCGCGGGCTCACGTCGGTCGTGTGCAGGCAACAGGGGCTTGGCCCCCATGCCGGTATATCGACGAAAACGGGTTGTCGTGTTTTGGTTGCCACCCTGGCCAACGTAGTAGGTGGCCAGCGCGTCATACTGTGTAAACTTTCCGGTGCGCCCGTGCCCGGGAGCGAACAAATCGGCATGCCGGGGATCCGTCGCCATCCAAAAACAGTTCAGGTCCGAGACGCGGTCGTGCGGTCCGCCCGCGTCCAGCACGGTGGCTTCATATGCAATGACGACCGGTGCCGTGAGCTTCTGCCGCCACCACACCGTGCAGCCTTCCGCGTCATCGATGAGAAGCGAACCGTCGCCGATGGTCACTTCGCCTCCCGGCATTTGTTCGACCGCCCAGTCGCCATGATTGAAGGTGCCGTCGCCTGTCGCCGGCGGTGCCGAGATGGCGTCGGACAACAGCACCAGGCTGATCAGGAAAAACGGAGCCGACAAAGTACGGATCATGCGAATGGGCACGATCAGGAGGAGTTCACGGTCCTGAGCAATGCCGAATCGTCGATCGGACGTAATGCAAGATTCAGGACAGATTTCTCCGGCGGACCCTCCCGGCCCTATTCCATCCTGCGTTACTTGATGGAACTGATAACGGCCCTGCCGGCATTATCCGCAGGTAATTGCCCCAACCGATTGCCTTTCTCATGAAACCGTACTCGTCCCCTCTTTCCCAAGCCATGTTGTTCGGCGGCATCCTCGCCCTGGGCATCTCATCGATCTTTGCGGCTCCATCCCCGGCGGCTCCGGGAATGACCGCCGGCGTCGTCCATGAGAGAATCTCGCCTGCACTTGGACGTGGCACCGAAATTGGCTGTTTCGGCACCAGTCCCGAAAGTCCCGATGGCCTCAATATCATCTATGTCGCCTTGGATGAAAGGCAGGAGGAAGGTTCTGAGAACGTTTCGAAGGGGGCGCTTTATGTGTGCGACCACGATCTTAAGCACCATGTAAAGCTCAGGGAGCTGGCCCGCGTGCACTGGCATGATGGCGCGATGCAGATCTGGCTGGATAATGACACGCTCGCGTACATGGACTATGTGCCGGCGAAACGGCACTACGTGACATACGTAATCCGAAAAAATGGAGACCCGGTCGCGGGCCCTTTTGAAGGCGGTTTGGGTCATGGCGACACCCCGCATGGTTCGGTGCTCATGGTTGTCGACAAAAGGCAATACCCCCAAGGTAGCAATTTGGGGTCGAACGGCCTTTATCTGTATAAGAACGGCACGGTGTCCCAGGTCGTGAGCCTCGAGAAGGATCTGGGCCCCTTGAAGGATCGGCTCAAAGGCGGAGACGCTCCTTCTGCCTGGATAATCTACCACCCACAACTCAGTTCCGAGGGAAACTATCTCAGCATCCGGCTCGATACGGAAAAGGGCGTGGAGAGTCTGATCACTGCCAGGGTGGATGGGTCGGACGTAAGGGCTTTCGAGGCTGCGGCAAAGCCACTCCATCAGCAGTGGTATGACGACAACACCTTATTCGGGCACCAAAGAGGCGGAGGTTCGGATCAACTCAAAGCGCAGCGTTGGGATCGAAACGGCAAGCTCCTCCAGGGACTGGCAGGACCCGGAAACCACTTGGCAATGTCCCCGGACCGGAACTACTTGGTCTCGGAGAACATCTATGGAAGTGATCCCGTGGTGATGAAGTTATACCGGGCGGGCAACACGGAGCCCTTGGCGGTGCTCATGAATGTGCCCGCCGGGCCGATCTGGAAAAACACCGCGCATGTGAATCCGGCCTTCTCACGCGATGGTCGATACGTGTATTTCAACAAACCCGTCGATGGCCTGCCGCAGGTTCATCGCATCGACCTGAGTGCCTGGATCCGCCGCCGCGAGGAGGGAGACGAGCTCCCGCGCAAGGGGAGCGACGACCGTGTTTCTCAAGCCTTGACCAGCCCGCGGTCTTCGCAACGGCCGCCTTCTTGAAATTGCCATCACACGGCGCTTGATAGTCATGCATCTTATGATTCGCAAATCCCTGTCATTCCTACTTTGCCTGACCGGTCTCGCGATTGCGCGGGCGGCGGAGCGTCCGAACATTGTCTTCATTCTCGCCGACGACCTAGGCTACGGCGAAATCGGCGCGTACGGTCAGGAGATGATATCGACGCCGGCCCTCGACCGTTTAGCGAAGGAAGGAATGCGATTTACGCGGTTCTATGCGGGAAGTTCGGTGTGCGCTCCCTCGAGAAGCGTTCTTATGACGGGGCAACACGTGGGACATACGCGTGTCCGCGGCAACGCGGGCGGCGACCGGTCCGAGGCACAAACGCTCCAGCCGGAGGATGTGACCGTCGCACGAGTGCTGCGAGATGCCGGCTACACCACCGGCTTGATCGGAAAATGGGGGCTCGGCTCGGATACGAATGCCGGCGAGCCGAAAAAACAGGGGTTTGATTATTATTTCGGGTTTCTCAGCCAGACCCATGCGCACAACCACTATCCGGATTTTCTTTGGCGTAACGGCCAGCGCGTCAGCCTGCCGAATGATATTGTCCGGATCGGCAAGAGCGAAGGCACAGGCTATTCCAGGAGCCGATTGGCATACGCGAATGATCTGTTTTTTGTGGAAGCGGAGAAATTCCTCGAGAATCATCGCGATGGTCCCTTTTTCCTGTATCTCGCGCTGACGACTCCCCATGCCAATAACGAGCGCGCGCGCGAACTGGGCGACGGTAACGAGGTTCCCGCCGAGGAGTATGCGGATTACGCCGACCGTCCATGGAATACTTCGCAAAAGGGCCACGCGGCGATGATCACGCGGATGGACCGGCAAATCGGACAGCTGCTGGCGAAACTGAAAGAACTGGGACTCGACGGGAAAACGATCGTGATGTTTTCCAGCGACAACGGCCCGCATCGCGAAGGTGGCCCGAACTATACGCCGGAATTCTTTCGCGCGAGCGGGCCATTGCGTGGGATCAAACGCGATCTCTACGAAGGCGGCATTCGCGAACCCATGATCGTGCGTTGGCCCGGCCAGGTAGCTGCTGATGCAGTTTCGGATCATGTAGCCTATTTTGGCGACATGATGGCGACCTGGGCGGAGTTGGCCGGAGCGACGCTGCCGGCGCACACGGACAGTCTCAGCTTTATGCCGACGTTGCTGAGGGAAAAAAGCCAACCGCTCCACGAATATCTCTACTGGGAACTGTACGAACGCGGTTTCAGCCAAGCCTTGCTGCTTGATGGACGCTGGAAGGCGATCCGCTTGGAAACGGCGGAGGCTCCGGTTCAACTCTTCGATCTACAGAATGACCTCAGCGAGCAGACTAATGTTGCCGCCCGATACCCGGAATTGGTGGCGCGAGCGCGTGGGCTTTTTGTGTCCGCGCGGACCGACAATCAGTATTGGAAGTTTAACCAAACCAATATTTCGGCTCCGTGATGAGGCCGCTTTCGTACCGCTGTTTCGGACGGACAAATTCGCTCGCGTTGCTCGCGGTCGGACTGGTGCTGATAGGGAGCAGCTGTCGCCGGAAGGAATCGGACGTTGCCGCCAAAACACTTGGAAGCTTGAAGCAAACTTCCGAGTCCTGTCGTGAATGTCACAAGGAGATATTCGATGCATGGCACACTACCGATCACGCGCGGGCAAATCGTCTGGTTGATCCGATTGCCGATGCGGATGCCCTGGCGGGTTTCCACCTGCTGACTGCGGCAACTTCAGCCCCAGCGCCAGAACAGGTGCTTGGCAGCAAACCACTCTGGCAACCCTTGATTCCATGGGGGAATGGACGGTGGCAGGCGCACGAGATGGCTTACGATCCCGCCCGTAAGGAATGGTTCAACGTGTTCGGATCCGAGAAGAGACAAGCCGGCGAATGGGGCCATTGGACCGGCCGTGGCATGAATTGGAATTCGATGTGTGCGCAGTGTCACATGACCGGATTCGAGAAGCGCTACGATGCAGCCGCCGATTCCTACCACTCGACCTGGACCGAGCAGGGAATAGGTTGCGTTCAGTGCCACGGTTCGATGTCTGACGGCCACGGGACGAAGGCTTCCGTCCGATCCGATTTGTACGCGGGTGATCGCCAGAAAATGATGCAGACGTGCGCACCCTGCCATGCGCGCAACGAGCGGCTCACTCGTGGTTTCAAGCCCGGTGACAATTATTTCGACCACTATCGCGTCACCCTGCCAGTTGAGCGCGGCGTGTTTTGGCCAGACGGGCAGCAACGTGATGAGGACTTTAATTGGACATCCATGCTGCTCAGTCGCATGGGCCACGTGGGTGTGACCTGCCTGGACTGCCATGATCCCCACACAACCAAGACGGTGCTTCCGGCGGCGAACAATCAGCTTTGCCTCCAGTGCCATGCATCGCCGGGGCGGGTACTGGCCAGCGGCAGTCGTGCAATCCCCATTGATCCTTTGGCGCATTCTCACCATGCCGATGGGAGCACCGGCAATTCGTGTGTAGCCTGCCACATGCCCACGACCACGTATATGCAGCGGGCTCCGCGGCATGATCACGGTTGGCTTAAGCCCGATCCGCTGATGACCGAAGAGCTTGGTATTCCCAACGCATGCAATCGATGCCACGAGGACAAGACCGTACACTGGGCGATAGAGTGGACCGATAAATGGTATGCAGAAAAACTTGATTCCATACAGCGTGCACGCGCGCGTGCGATTGCTTCCGCCCAGACGGGAAAGTCAGGGGCCGCCGACTCGTTGCTTGAATTGATAAAGCGCGAAGACATTCCCGCATGGCGGGCCACTTATCTTCAGCTGCTTCGTGGATCCCCAAATGATCCTCGCGTTGCGGCCGTTGCGGAAGCTTCATTAAAGTCAACCTCTCCGTTGGAGCGGGCGGCCGCGGTTCAACTGGTTGCTGGTAGCGCGAGTGCAGGTGGGAAGTTGAATCCACTATTGGAGGATGAGACGCGATTGGTGCGGCTCGAGGCTGCCTGGACCCTCACGAGGGAGCTTCCGGTGAACTCGACGTCGCGCAGAGAGCTTGATGACTACTTGGATGCTTCCATTGACCAGCCGGCCGGTCGTCTGCGACGCGGACAGGATTTTGCCAACCGGGGTCAATTGGAGAAATCCCGCGAAGACATGGCGACTGCCACGGCGTGGGATCCCAACTCACCAGTCATGATGGAGGCATATGCCTTTGTGCTCGCTTCACTGGGAAGGGTAGAAGAAGCCGCGGAGAAATTTCATCGGGCCGCGGAACTGCAGCCGACCGACGCACCCTCTGCTTTTCAGTCTGCTCTGGCATTCTCAGAAGCCGGCCGCCTTGCGGATGCCGAGAAAGCCTTTCATCTGGCTCTGAGCCGCGACCCGGCACTTCACCGTGCCTGGTATAATCTTGGATTGCTTTATGCCGGACAGAACCGTCTTACGGATGCAAAGGAAGCGCTCCAAAAGGCGGAATCCGAAGCCCCATCGGTTCCGGATTATTCGTATGCGCTCTCAACTGTCTTGTTACGTATGGGCGATCGTGCTGGAGCGGTCGCTGCTGTAAATCGCACACTGGCTATCGAACCCTCGTATCCCGGTGCACGGGAACTTTTGCAGGCAGCTCATTGAGGTAACGAGATGGTTTTCCGCAAAACAACGTTGGGGAATATCGTCGTCAATCGGAGCATAACATAATATGGGGAACGTTAGATTTGTTTATAGCATTGCGGGACTAGGTGGCGGGCCAAAATCTCGTGGTGCGTCGATGACTGTAACGGGCGCAGTAAGGATGACCTGATCCGGAAGCTCATACTCGTGAAGCCGAATCAATTGAAATTGCTTATGGGTGTGCGCGTGCGACGTCGCGGACGCAGCGGAAACCAAGATTCGTTGTCGCGCTATCCGGCGTGTTTGAGCTACGCGCATCAACTCGGTAACGGTTGCAATAACTGGCGTGGCAAAGGTAGCTGCCGCCGCGCATCACTCGGCGCGAACCTTCGTCGGGTCCGATAGGGTCCGGAGAAAGCGACCGGCCATAGTAGCTAGCGTCAAACCAATCCCAGCACCACTCCCAGATGTTGCCCGTCATGTTGTAGAGGCCATAGCCGTTGGCCCGGTAACTTTTAGCCGGAGCTGGTCCGTAGTAACCGTCGGCCGTGGTGTTGTGCGTGGGAAAGACACCCTGCCAGACGTTCATCATTTGGCGCCCTTGGGGCTCCAGTTCGTCGCCCCAGGGAAAACGATTCCCGGGCTGTAGCCCACCTCGCGCCGCGAATTCCCATTCGGCCTCAGTTGGAAGGCGTTTCCCCGCCCACGTGCAGTACGCCAGAGCATCATGCCAGGAAACCTGTACGACGGGGTGTGCCCAGCGTCGTTTGATGTTTGAGCCTGGGCCCTCAGGATGACGCCAATTAGCGCCTTCGACTCGGCACCACCATTCGCTGCCTGTCACGCGCAGACTCACGCCGGCTTGCTGTGCAGATGTTAGATGGCCCTGAAATACGAACGACCATCCAAATTGTTCCGCTTCCGTCTTGTAGCCCTGGGCGTTGACGAATTCGTTGAACTGCTCGTTCGTAACTGTGCAAGCGTCTATCCAGAATGGCGCCAATTGAACAGGGTGTACCGGGCCCTCTCCATCGGCGGAAAAACCGTAGTCGCGTTCGTTCCCCATCAAAAATTCACCGCCGGGAACCAGTTTCATCCCAGACGTGTCGCCCGCTGAGGCTCGCGCAAATTTTACGCCACCCGCGATCGCTCTTGTCTCCGGAGCATGACCCGGAGTGCAACAAGTCTTGTGGACGCCATTCTTCATTGCATTAAGCGAACGCAAGCATTCTTAAGAAAGCAATACTCCCGGATATGCGTTCGGGTCATTGCCCGAACGATGCTTTAATAAAGGATCGCTGTGGAAAGCGCAAATCGATCGGACCAATATTTGGGTCGGCGCTGGCCGGATATTTTCCGGGGATGGGGGCTGACCCTCGCGCCTTCGCCATGGTAGGCATGGGGGGATTTCTAACCGCCGTTACCCATGCTCCCTCTCATGGCGATCATGATGCTTTTCGAGATGACACTCAGCTATGACATCATTCTCCCGCTAATGCTTTGCTGCGTGATCGCATATTTTACCGCAAAAAGCCTCGCAGGGCCCTCGCTATACCGCATTCTGTCTCGAAATGCTGACGGAGGCACGGTCGATGGAATCATAGGCAACGGACAAGTAAGTGAATTTATGAAAACGGATGCGCCGTTCGTATCAGAGTCCGCTTCATTTTCGGAAATTGCGCGGATGTTCCTATCGGTACGCAGGAACAACCTCTACGTCGTCGACCGGAATCAGGTTTTCTGCGGCGCAGTGGCGCTACACGATATCAAGAACTTCCTGCACGATCCCGCGCTGGCGCAGGTTGTGATCGCGGCGATATTCTCCATGAGGATTTCCCAGCCCTCTACGCTGATCTTGAGGTAGGCTTCGCCCTTGAAAAATTCTTCTGCGTGGAGGCTGAGCGCCTGCCAGTGATCAATCGCGATGGGAAGCTTATTGGCAGCTTGGCCAAAACAGACCTGCTGCTTGCGCTCGATGAACGACTGAAAAAGAAGCTCGCGGCATAACTCGCATCTCTACGCACCCATGAATAATGATGGCGTGAATACACCCCCTGGCGCTCCGGATCCAAAAGAGGATGCGGTCACGGCCCACTTGCAGAGGAATATTACCGCCAAAAGCGTCCAAGGAAACTCTCCGTTGAGAATAACTGAATCACAACTGCGTAGTTGTGCATCCAGATGAAATCCGTGGCTCCCGTTCTTTGGATGACGAATTCCTTAAGCACAGAGAAGCGTATTTTTAGATTTTGGGAAATCTGCTGGTTTAGCCGGCTCTTGGTAGCGTCGCTTCAGCACACCGACTAAATCAATTTCGCCTTCCAAGGCCCTCAACTCGATAGCCTCAAAACTCCATGCCTCAGCTACAGACAACGCTTCACCAGTGTCATTTGGGAGCATCCCAGGGTCGAAAAGCACAATCGCTTCATCGCAAGTATTGGCCGCGCTCTAAAAGTCCATATAGAAGCAACGCACTTTATCGAGGTAGAGGATCGGCCCGTTTTTCCTCTGAACTCGAAGGGAGGACTGGTGAGGGAGAAGAGGCGCGTGTAGAACCTGCAATGGATGGTTGAAATGTCGAATGGTTGGCTTGGGTTTCATCTATACGGGTAGCGTCAGGTGGGGGAGCCGACCAGAACTCTACATTGTCTATCAATTGATAGAGTGGACCGTTTGTGAGGATCTCACGACTTGCGTAGAGCTTGAATGGAGACCAAAATTCCAGCGGAAGTGGCGACACGGCGTGTTGAGTTCGTCCGCGATATAGCGCAACCTGGCGGCCATCGATAGCTAGCCACGCATAGCCGGATGTTGCATTGGAGTGGTTAAACGCCACTTCAACTGTGAACCACCGGCCAAAAGGCACAGGAACCTCGTCATTGAAAATATCCCAATCAACTTCGCGCACCGGCTGAGGACTTTCACCTCTAACGTGCCAATAAAAGCGTCCGTTAGTTCCACGGCGGATATAAAACGAAATGCGATAATTATTGGTGCCTGTCCTGCGATTGTCAGACGCCTCAATCCTGGGCACTCCAGAGTTAGGTTCCTTGATCTCAAAAAACATTCTCCAAGATTGCGCATCATCACTAGGATAACGATTAGCGGGCTCATCTTCCAACCGCATGTTGTAGCGCGCATAGGCAGAATGATATGGGGGATTAAAAAGTGAAAACTCATTGCGGTTCAAAAGACCAGAGCGGTTACCGCTGTCCCATTTCAATGATTCCATTTTTAAGGCGTGGGATGGTCGCCCATCTGCACCCGAAGTTTCGACGACAGTGCTTCGTGCATAATCACTGATTGGTCGGCTCGCCACGATATATACAAATTCGGCACGTTTAGCTGGGAGGTCGCTACTCCAGTTAGATCCAGGTTGCGCTTCACCGCCGCTGAGCCGATCACGACCGTCCTCTGGCGAGGTCTCGACGTGAACACCGCCTTCGAATCCGGAATGAAACCATCTTTCAGCTGGCCTCGCGAGAACCTGCGACGCGCAAGTCGCAAGGAAGAGAAGCGCAGAACGACAGATGCAGGAAGCGATTCTATAACGAGATGAAAAAGAGGAATTCATTGAGGGTAGGAGGACATGTCGTGAGAGCTTCTGCTGCGCATTTCGCTTGCGCGAAGAGTCGACTTTTCCGCGTGGGTCCACCGGGTGCGCGACATTCAGGGAGTTGAATCTAAGCTCGCACTGTATTTACCAGCAGGCGCCTCGAACCACAGGCACTTCGTTTTGGCATCTACTTCAGTTGTTACGAGGATAGCGCCGGTGGCGGCGCGAATGGTCCATTTCCCAGGGCTGACGCCGAAAACGAGATAATGACCGACGCCCGAAGTGGCTGCTTCGATTACGAGCGTCGTAATCGGTCGCCGATCTTCAGCGGTAGAGCGAATGAAGCGGAGTTGCCAAAAGGTGTTTATATCACGAAGGAGGCAGCCTCGATCTTCGCCAACATCTACAGCACTAACAGTGAGCTGCCTCGGCGCGTCACGATCGGTGAGCTGCATGACGGTGAGAAATTCGGCTTCATTCTTCGACGCCTTGGGGCTGATTTCAATGCGCCACGCGCCTGGTTCGAGAGAGGAATCTCCGAGGTTGGCATCGTTGGTTTGGTTTTCACCAAATACCCAGTATTCTTTGCCGGGGCCTCCTATCTTTGACAGGTCTAAGTCTTCCTTTCGCGGGAGCAAGACGTCGAGGCGAAGGCGACCGCCTTCTTCGGGCCGAGTGCAATCAATGATAGCGGAGTTGGCGTCGAGCTGGGGTTCTTCCTGACTATGGAGTAACCAGAATTTACGAAAAGTTGGATCTGTAGAAACAACTTGATCGTAGACGATAAAAGCGGCGGGAAGATGTGGCAGACCAAGGTTGAGGAAGATACCGGTGCGTTCGACGTGTTTAACTTTTTTGCTATACGCAGCGGTAATATCGCCGCTGAGCACGGTATACGCGGGCCGAACAGGATCGGGACCAAAGCCGGCGGCGAGGACTTGGCCCGTGCGATACCCGGCGGTAAGGAGTTCCTCTAGCGTGTTAGGCTCGATTCGATTATTTGGGAGACGTTGGCCGCCGTCATTCCGGTAGTGGCCGCGGTCACCATCAAATTTCTCCGTGGGATCGTAGATCAGAAGAGAATTATGGGCGATGGTACGCCAAGAGTAATTTTTGCAATGAGGACTGCCATATGCCCCTGAGGATCCCTTGTAGAGACCGGAGTCGATAGCGAGCGAACCGCGATAGTATAGCTGAAAGCTACCGGCATCGAAATGTTGGTGATTGGCGAAATAATATTCATTTACGCGCATATCTGCCATGGCGGCGTCTAGACCCCAGCCGGTGCGGGCAATAATCCAGCCGAATGGGCTGCCAAAGTACGCGCTGAGTGGCAATTCGTTGTTTGTGACGGCCGTCAGCGTTGGATCCCGCCAGAGAAATTCAAAGAGCGCGTCAGAGTCGCGGACTTTGCCATGTTCAAGCGCATGGGTGTAAAGGTGATTGTCGTGATAGTAGCTGGCGGTGAAGAGCGGAGTAAATCCCTCGTTCCAGGGTTCGCCGCGGGGCGGAGCCGTAGCAAAGGAATCGCCAGCTCGCAGACGTTGCCCATCAGGCCGGGTAGAATAGAGGTAATAGTAGGGCACCCAGCGCTGGCTAGAATCGTATATTTGAGGGAATCCCATTCGATCAAAGATGAAGAGGGGGAAAAGATCCCATCCGAAACGATACGGGCCATAAGAGTCACCTTGATGATAGGCGCCACCACGGTAGATCCAGTTGCGGACTGGCAAGTGCTCGGCGAAGAAACGCCGAGCGGCGAGATCATACATTTCCGGAAACTCGTCGTAGATGGCGATGCCAGCCGAAAGAAGGTCACGCATTAGCATGGCTTCGGAAGTATGCGAGACAACGGAGCTTTGCTTAACGGGCGGGTAGCCACATTCGAGCGTGCCTGCGAGGCGGACTAATTCGGCGATGAAGAGTTTTTTCTCGGAGGCCTCAATCATCGGGTAAAACCAATCGTAGATCAGTGCTCCTGTTACCATCCACCGACCGGTCGCTCGCGCCCCATCCTGATTCTTACCAAGAGTGACGCCCTTTAAAGCCTCGAGGGTATCGAGGACCAGCTTTCGACCATCTTTCTGGCTGGGATCAAGGAGACATTGGAGTGCACGCGCTTCGAGACTCCATTGCGGTTCGCGGCGGCCGAGTTCGCTCAATCGCTCGTAAGCTGTTCTCAGGGATGGGTCATTTGTTCGAGCCGAAAGGTCCCGAACCTCGGCAGGATTGAGATAGAGTCGGGGATGGAGGGCAGGAGGGATGGGCACGCGGACGCCGTCGATTTCCTTCCACTCGGCGGCACGAAGCAGCGTCGCACCAAGGAGAATCGCGGTCGTGGCGATATGGCGAATCAGGTTCGACGGGAACATGGACCGACAAGATTTGAGGGGCGGGTTCATTCTTGAGAACGCCTCACCTGCGCCGGAATTTCGTCGGCACGGAAATCGCGGAGGCGTGGGGCGATGACATTCTTTTCCCAATCTGCAATAAGCTGTTTAAAATGCGCGACCCGTTCCGGGCGAGTGGGTGCGAGGTTAATCTTTTCGCGCGGGTCGGAATTGAGGTCGATGAGCCAAGTCTCACCATCATCAATGACGAACTTTTCAGCACCCTCAAGGACTGCCCAGCGGCGATTTTCGAGACGCTTATAACGGAAAAAGAGCGTGCGATTGAAGTCAGGGCGGTCGCCTCGCCAGACATTCCAAAGTACCGATCCGTCAAGGGGGTGGCCGGCTTGTTCAGTAGCGCCGGCAGCTGAGAGAAGTGAAGCAGTCAGGTCGAAGGCCGCAGATACTTGATCAGTAGTGTGACCGGCAGGAAGTTGCCTGGGCCAGCGGACTATGCAAGGGACGCGAATCCCGCCTTCCCACATTTGGCCCTTCCAGCCACGAAGGCGACCGTTGCTGCCCAAAAGATTTGGAGCACCATTATCGCTAAAGAAAATGACGATAGTATTATCCGCGTCTGGCCGGCGCGCGATCGCCGCGAGAATATCCCCGATTCGCCGATCGAGGCGCTCCACCATTTTCCGATAGGTCTCGGGTTTGCCCTGGTTCCAGTCCTTTTTTACTGGGCCATCATCTGGCGCTTGGAAGGGATCATGGGGGGCGGTAAACGGAACGAATAAGAAATAGGGTTCGGTCTGATGATTGAGCCACTCAATAGCCTTGTCGGCAAAGACATCGGTTATATAGCCGTCGACATGGATAGGCTGATCGTTGTGGCGTAGCACCGAGTTGCCGTCGGGTTCGACGTGAGCGATGTAATCCATGCTACCGCCGAGAGTGATGAAAGATTCATCGAATCCGTGTGCTTTTGGGCCGAACTCGGCGCCATACCCCAAATGCCATTTGCCGAAAATGCCTGTCGCGTAACCAGATGACTTGAGCAAGCTCGCAAGGGTTGGCTCGTCCTGCGGTAGGCCGAGTTCATTCCGACCACGAAGCCATTGGGCTTCATCGTAGCGGCCCACATTGCCGACGCCGATAGCGCATTCTAGACCGCCTACGCGCTGTTGGTATCGACCGGTGAGGAAAGCTGCCCGGCTCGGCGTGCATTCCGGCGCGTTAACGTAAAAGTGGGTGAACCGCACGCCGTCAGCAGCGAGAGAGTCGATGGCAGGTGTTTCTATCGAGAGTGACCCGTAGGAGGAAAGATCTCCGTAGCCCATATCGTCGGCCATCAAAACGACGATGTTGGGTCGGATTGAAGCAGCGTAAGCCGTGCTGGCCACGAGGCCGGCGAAAGCGAGAGGAAGTAGGAGGGGGCGAGAAGTCATGGGGAGGAGGACGGGGAAGTCTCAGAGGTTGGGTTAACGGACGCTAAGCGCACAGTAGACGCGCGATGGAGGCGGTGAATTACGAAGCCAACGACGCCCATAAAAGCGGCGCAGAAAAAAAGACCAAGGTGTCCGCGTAGCGAGTTCGGTAGAATTGCCACGACCGTTATGAAGCCGCCGTACACAAGGCAGAGGCGAGCGATTGATCGGGCGAGAGGGCCGATCGCGCCGGCGGTTTCATTAGCCTGGATGGGACGGTCAATCGCCGCAAAAAGAGCATTAATCTCGTCTTGCCGCGCGGGGCGAGGAGAGGGACCGAAACAAGTCACGATCCAGAACCAAGCTGAACATAGCAGGGTGTTGGACACCATCGTGACAGAATATTCGTTGGTGTGCAGCCAGGCGACCTGGTCAGGAGATAGGATGTGGGCTGAGGCGAACCACGCCGTGCCCGGCAGCCAAAGAATAGCGGCGCTGTTGGCGAAACCGAGTAGTTGCGAGCTCCAGACCGCCCAATCCGGACTTCGGCGAGTGAAAAGGCACCAAAAGAGAGGGACCGCGCCGGGCGCGAGCAGCATCGCAGACAAATTGAACATGAGGCTGAACACGCCCACATTGCGCCAGGAGGAGTATTCCAGAGCCAAAAGCACGATGGCAGCCCCGAGGGCGGCGGTGGTGAGCTGGCCGGCTCGAACGAGTTCTTTCTCGGAGGCTTTTGGACGAAGGAGGGGACGGTAGACGCCGCGCACGAAAGTGCCGGCATTCGCGTTTAGACCCGAATCCATTGAGGAGAGGGTGGTCGCGATCAGGCCGGTCACGAGCAGCCCAAGGAGGCCGGAAGGAAGCGTCAGGACTGCCATTGCGGCGTAGGCAGTCTCAGAGGGTTTGGCTATGCCCGGAAACAGAGCTCCGAGATCCAGGTTCAGCGCGCGGGCCGCGAAAGCGGGAATGAACCAGAGAACTGAACCAACAAGAAACAGGACAGCTGCGAAACTCGCGGCGCGGCGGGCTTCGCGACTGTCGCGAACACAAAGGTATCTGCCCGCGGAGCTAACATTGTTACCGAATAGGATCTTCTCGAAAAGGAGTGCCACCAGCCAGAAAAGACCGAAGCCAGGCAGATTTGATGCGATGAGATCCAAGTGACCGGGCGGTAGTTTTTCGATAAGCGCAGAAACGCCATTGGTTCGTTCGAGGGCGAGCACGGCCATTATGATCGTGATGGGAATCAAAAGCAGTGCCTGCATAAAATCGCCGGCGACGACTGCGTGGGCGCCGCCGAGAGCAGAAACGAGAACGACCACTATGCCACAAACGATAATAACGGTACGGACCTCGAGGCCGAAAACGGGAGAAATGAAGATGGCGAGCCCGTAGAGCCAAATTGCAGCACGAGCGAGAGCGAGTGGTATGCCGAGCCAGACAACAATTTGTTCATTGGTGGCCCCGAGGCGCTGACGTATCACTTCGATAACACTAATGGACCGAGTTTGGCGAAAGCGGGCAGCAAACCAGAGTGCCGCAACGGCAAAGCCGACGCTATTGGCCCAGTAAATTATAATAGCGACGAAACCACCTTCATACGCGATTCCCGCGGCGCCTGTGAACGTCCACGCGCTAAAGGCACCCATGAAGGCCGACGCCCCGGCCAGCCACCACGGCATAATGCCTCCGGCGCGAAAATAGTCACTGCTATCGGAATTGCCGCGCCGGAAGTACCAGCCGAGGCTCGACATAAAAATAAAGTAGAAGGCGATGACGCCATAGTCGAGGAGCGTGAGCATTTGGCGTGAGGAGCGAGCTATCAGGTAGAGCGATCGAAGATTTCTGGTGTAACTCGCGATTGGAGCTCTTCGCCGCGGCGGAAGCGCTCAATATTCGCGAGGGCGTAGTCCCCACATATACCATAAAAATCGTGGGTTGGTCCTCCGATGTGAGGGGATACAAGGGTGCTGGGTGCAGCTAAAAAAGGCAGGTTTTCACTTATGGGTTCTGATATGAAAACATCGCTGGCGACACGAAGGCCGAGGCGGGGAATGGCGGCGAGGAGCGCGGCTTCATCGACAATCGCGCCGCGTGCAACATTGACGAAGATACTACCGGGGGCGAAGCGGTTGATCATCTCTGCATTGAGGCATCCTCTCGTGGCGGGAGTAAGGGCTTCGCAACATACAAACACTTGTGCGTGGTCACAGAGGTCACTGAGTGAGGCGGCGGATTGGACGCCGTGTTGCTCGATCGTCGCCGGATCGACGCCTTGGGAAAAAACCCGGAGATCGGCATCGAATGGTGCCAGAAGGCGAATGAATGCCCGGGCAATGGCACCGAAACCATGAATAGCCACGCGCTTTCGAAAGAGAGTGCGCGTTTCAATGGAAGATGGGGAGCGGGTTCGAGGAGGCTGTGCGATAAATCCACGCCAAGCGGGGAGATTGCGAGCTTGAGCCAACACCAAGAGCAGCGCGTGTTCGGCCACCAGCGGGCCAACCAGCGAGCCCCAGTTTGTAAGTTGCAGGCCACCACTGATCGCCTCGCGCTCAACTATCCGGCGCACCGACCCGGCAGTGTGACATACATATTCGATGGGACCGCCGCCAGCAACGGTAAGACTCCGAGGAATCTGCGGAGTCGACCAACCGGAAACAATAATCCGCGGTTTTCGGTCTTCGAGGAATTGGGCCCACTGATCGCGGGGGATAGCGTCAATATCGGTCCGCTCTGATAGCGGGGTGATGGCACCGAGCCCGGCTGGAAAGAATAAACTCTGTTCGTTCGCGGTGAGCGCGAAATAAATTTGATTGGACCCACTTGGGGCGGGGTCATTCGAGTCTTTGGACAGCAGGCGGGTCATGGACGGAAGAATCAAAGAATGACGTTGGCTCGCATGACCTCAGAATACCAACTGGCGCTAAGCTTGGGGGTGCGTTTTTGAGTGGCGAAGTCAACGTGGACGAGGCCGAAGCGTTTGGGATAACCATCATGCCATTCGAAATTGTCCATGAAAGACCACCAGAAGTAGCCGTGCACCGGAACGCGATCTGCGATGGCGCGGTGAAGCTCGCATAAATAGCTCCGAACGTGATCCCGGCGGTGGAGGTCTAGGACTTCCCCGCCGGAATTGGGCGTATCGCTTTCGAAGCTGGCTCCGTTTTCTGTGATATAAATCGACTGAACTCCGTAGATCTCCGCAACATATCTGCATCCCCAGTACATTGACTGGGGCGTGTGCAACAGCCAGCTATTGGCCGTGCAGGGATAATCCGGCGGGAAGGGGATGGCCTCGGGGCGACCGCGACTGCCAGCGCGGGCAAAGTACCCGCGATAAATATTCAGACCAAGAAAATCCGTAGGAAGTGAGATGAGATCAAAATCGCCGCGGACCGGAACGGGCCGGTCAGCACCGGCCGCGCGAAGATATGCGGTCGCATATTGGCCGCGGTATATCGGATCGAGCGTTCGGTGACTTCCTTCGATGAAGAGGCGGCGGGCGGCTGCGATGTCGTGCGCAGTTTCGGTAACGGGGATAGGAATATCAGGATTGTCGGCGAGACCGACGCGTGCGTGGCTGCCGCCGTGCTCACGAACCGCGCGGACGGCATGTCCGTGACAGACGAGGGCGTGGTGGTGTGTCTGGTTAACGATCTTTGCAGATTCCCGGACACCGGGAGCTTTTTCGCCTGTACCGTAGGCCTGGCCGGTGAAGCAAACGATTTCGTTGAGAGTGAACCAGTGTTTGACGCGATCGCCGAGAGCGCGGACTACGGTGTCAGCGTAGCGAGCGAAGGCGTCGACAACGAGTCGGTTGCGCCAGCCGCCGCGGTCCTCAAGGGCTTGAGGGAGATCCCAATGAAAGAGCGTGACCCAAGGTTGGATTCCATGACAGAGAAGAGTGTCGACGAGACTGGAGTAGTAGTCGAGGCCACCTTGGTTTAGAGCGCCGTCGCCCTGCGGGTAGATCCGTGGCCAAGCGATGGAGAGCCGGTAGTGACGAACGCCGAGAGATTGCATAAGGGCGGCGTCGTCACGATAGCGCCAATAGTGTTCGCAGGCGGGATCAAGCTTTCCTCCGCCTGCGACGCGCCCGGGCTGGCTGGCGAAGCGATCCCAAACAGACTCGCCCTTGCCGTCGACAGAAGCCGCGCCCTCGATCTGCGGAGCGGAAGTAGCTACGCCCCAGAGAAAATGGGACGGGAATCTGAGAGAAGCCGCAGGGACACGCAGCGTGCTGGCAGTACGTGGACGAGGATGGATCTTGGTGGATCGATCGTGACGGGGAGCCATAAAGCTCAAGATAAGGCAGTGAGGTGACTAAGAAATGACCGCCCCCCTTTAACGGGGAGCGGTAGTGCTTGTGAAGCGAGGCAATGCTACAGTTTTAGGGTGGTCGAAAAAACGAAGGTGCGCGGTTCCTGGTAGTTCCAACGTATAATGGAGTTCGGATTTCCGCCGACCAAGGTGCGAGTGGCCTGAATATCGGTCTCGTCGAGAAGATTGCGCACGTTCAGTTGGAACGAGATCTCCCTACGCGCACCAGCGATCTTTATGCGAGTGTTGTATCGCAGCATAGCATCAACCAAGAAACTATCGTCACCGTAGTAGACCTGCTTGTAGGTCGGGCTTGTATCCACGTCGTCATAACCAATAACGGGAGCGCTTTGATAACGGACGCCGCCTCCGATGGTCCAGCCCTTGAGCCGACGACCGGAGAAGGAGTAGGCGCCAGTGGCGCTGATTTTATGTTTTCGAGACCCTGAGGCCTGTTCGAAGTCGAGCCCGCGATCGATTATATCATCACGTCGGTAGGCAAGTTCTTCCCCGATAGTGGCAATACCAAACGGAGGACTGGGATTGGTGGTTGCCAGACTTTGAACGCCAGCGGCGGGAGCTGCGGTGTTGATCGCACCCAGAAACTGATTGAGCTGGTTAAAGAGCTCAGTGATCCGAGGATAAGGTGCGATTTTTTGTTGATCCGTATAGGAGTAGTTAGCGAGGAAGCGGAAGTTTTTGGTCAGATTGAATACAAAGTGAGTTTCTAGACCCTTGGCAGAAGTGTCGATCGTATCGCCGTTCGCGTTAATTCGACGGCGTAGAGCGGGGAACTGAGCCATGATGTCGGCAATGCGCTCGGCGGTGAGGTAGGGCGCTAATGCGGCGGTGGGTTTGCCGTCGGCGGATTGAATCGCGCCCATAATGCCATTGTATGACGGGGTGAAAGCGTTATCGACCCCCATACTATTGAAGGTATTCGTCTGGGCCGTGTCAAAATACACTATGCGACCAAAAATGCGGCCATCGAGCAGATTTAGTTGAATGCCAGCCTCTTTACCGGAGCCTTTGGGGGCAGGGGGAGACTCGGCATCGGATCCAATGCGGCCATTAAAATTAGGCAGTCCGATGTTTTCGGACTTGTTTCCAATAAGGCTCAGCCAGGGTAGTAGATGCGCGGTGAGACCAAGGGTCATAGTCCGGCCTTCATAGCTAAAGTGAGAGACATCATCGTAGTTGAGCTTCGCGATGCCATCGGTTCCCGCCCAAATACCGGATTTATCGACGGACTCGTTGACGCGGTCTTGTTTAAGACGGTCGATGCGATAACCTGCGGTGGCAACAAGGCGGCGCTTCCAGAAAAAAGCCTGATCCGCGATCATGAAGCTGTCTACCGTCCGGTGAGTTTCCTCGAGTGAATTGGGAACATTGATGAAGCCAGTGCTGCGCGCGATGCCTCCTTGAACAAAGCTGATAGAAGGCAAATCGGCCCAATCGGGCGCTCGGTACGAAGAAGAGTCGCCTGGAGTTACATAATAGCGGCGCCACAAGAGATTGGTGCTGCCGGTCGGACTCGTGCCGTAAGGGGCACCAAGTACGGCCTCGACGCGATCAGCGGCGGTATTGTCTTTCCATAGGCGCTGAGTGAGGCCAGCGAGGCGATGTTCGCCCAACCAACCTAGATTGAAAGTGGCGGCGAGGGTGGCACGGACGGTGTCGCTGTCTATGGTTTGCGCGCGCTTACGCCAGTTAGTTTCTATATAGAGTTTTCCGACGTTCGGATTCAGAGTGCCGGTCGAATCGTTTTGATAGACATAGCCGCTGAGGGGGTAGATCTGAGCTGCGCTGACGGTGGCAGTGCGAAAGTATGTGTTAGGGTCGCCACGAAGTCCCGTATTGTTGGTCTGGATGTCGTAACTGGTCCAATCACCGTCTTCGTGATAGTAAGCGACTTCACCGCTAAAGTGCTCGTTGAAAACGTGCTCAACATTGAATTCCCATACATGATAATCGTGCAGTCGGCGACCGCCCGGACCGACGGGATCGGCATTTTGCGGATAGCGGCCGGAGTCATCGACCAGACCTACGAAGGCCCCTTTAGCGATGGGAGAGGCGGCAGTAGGAAAACCATTCGTAAAAGCGCCTGCGACGGAGCCATAGGTGGTCCACTCATTTTTTGCATTGTAGATCGTACCTTGGTTTTCGACGAACGTGTACCGATCGGTGCCGAACCGATCTAACCCCTTAGCGATTTGCGCAGTCGTCGGTGCCGTAGCATTGACTGGATTCGCTGCGTTGGTAGCTACATCGACGGTTGAGGGGCGTCCGTTCAACCACCAGACATTGCTTTGGTCCTTTAGAGAGAAATTTTGTGCGGTCGTGCCGCGCAAGCTACCTTGCTCGTACTGAGCCCGAATGGTCGTTGAACGGGACGGCTGCCAGCCCAACGCAAGATTAGCACCATTCGTCCGACTATAGAGATAGTCTCGCCAACTGCCCTTGTAGTCGTGAACGGCGTTAAACCGAACACCGAGCTGATCGGGCAATATAACCTGATTGATATCGATCGTGGTCCGGAAATAGTCTTGGTTGCCAACTTTGACCTCAGTCTCGACCGCGCTGTGCTGAAGCATAGGCCGTTTGGTGGTGGAATTTACTAGACCTCCGGGTGAGCCGATACCAAAGAGAATGGAATTCGGACCGCGCGATTCGTCCAGGCGGTCGGCGACATAAAAATCCAGAGTAAGATCGGTCTCAAAATAATCGCGAGCGAGGGTGCCGAGAAAACCGCGGCTGCGGAAGCGAGTGGGGGAACTAGCGCTGACGGTCGAATCTCCGGTGACGGTGCGCTCGGTATCACCCTGATCAATTTCGACGTTGTTGGCATAAGCTAGGGCCTCTGGGAGCGAAGTTGCACCCAGATCGGCGAGCAGTTCCGGCGTGAAGACGTCGATGGATGCCGGGGTGTCCTTTATATCAGTATTGAGACGGCTACCCGCGAGTGTGTTGCCTGCGAGATAGCCGATGTCTCCGGACGACTTAACGACGAACGGGCTGAGAGTGACTACTTCGGAGGGTGCTTGGGAGGGCGCCTGCTTCTCCTGGGCATGAGCCGTGACAGAGATTGCCAATGCGCAAGAGCTCGCAACGAAACGTAAAAGCCCAAGAATTCCGGAGTAACTGGTTGGACTTGAATCTGAAGACGCGACGGCGGTCAGCCGAGAGAGCTGAATATACATGGGGTGACAAGGGGTTGAAAGCGCTTCAGGAACTCCCTGAAGTCTGGGAAATTCATAATGGGGCAGGGCAGGCGTAAAACGAGACTCGCTCTACTCACAAAGGTTAAAATGCCATACACGATTTGTACAATGCAGAGACCTCAGGTGTTTCACAGGGCGGGGGTCGGCGACGGCGCGAGTGTATCGAGCGACTTAACGGGCAGGATTTGCCGAAGGCTTGGTCGAAATTTCCAAGTAGGATCCAAAGTGAGGTTTCTCGGAACCTCTGGTACTCCGAATTGATTCTGTGCAATCATATCCGTAAGAAATTCGATCGCGGCGGCACCTACGCTTCCGGGAATATCGTCCACATGTGCAATTTCATGGATCATCTCAGGCTCGGGCGGAAACAAGGTCGCAAGTCCTAGATCTTTGGGGATATCGATGCCTTCGTTCGCGAAAATATTTTGCAGACGGAGACAGCCTGCCAAGATGGCATCGGGTTGATGCAGATCGAACCAGCGCAGGAGGTGATCACGCTCGATGATGGGGGCTTCGAAAAGCGGAAGCTTGGCAAGGCTTCGAGGATGGCGCTCACAATAAGCCATATAAGCACCCGAATAACGGTTTTCCGTCCGGTCGTCGTTTCCTGATGGAATAACGAGACCGATACGATTGTAGCCGAGCACGACAAGATGCTTGAGCGCCAATTCGACAGCGTGAAAATGGTTGCCTACAACCGCGTGCAGCCTGGGCTTTTCAAGGGAGTAGCTCAGGCGAACCGAAGCGAAATGCGACCAATCAATGGCGAGGGTGCTATGAGTGACCGGCTGAGGAGGAATCAGAAGACCGCGAATACCCCGAGCCAGAAGAATATCGGTTAGACGGCGACTGGACATGCCTGGCGCATGGCACCAAAATTCTTCAATGCGAAAGCCCAACTGTTCGGCGCGATAACGGGCTCCGCTAAAAAAACTGCGGTGAATTGCGATCTGATCGATTACAGAGGGTTGTTCAGGGTAGTTGTTTAGATAAGCGATCGTGCCTTCGAAAACGCGTGTCCGCTTGGAGCTGCGGTAGGCAACAAGAGCTTGAAGAACCGGATCCGGTCTGAATCCGAGTCGTTGAGACAATAGGTTGATTCGCTGGCGCGTAGGAGTGGACACTCGCGCTGAACCGCGGAGCGCAAGCGATACGGTCATCACGCTGACTCCGGCGCGCTCAGCTATTTGTTTCATCGTTACTCTGGCAGGCATTAGCGTGGGGGTGACTAGCCGGGTTAAACCACCATCGAGATATGCCTTTTGATGAAGGCGATGTTGCTAGCGACAATGGCTGGATAAAGGACGGAGGTCGCAACCTATAAGACACTCACAAAGGTTACTGAGGTTTCAGGGTCAGACGGCGATTTGGACGAATGCACTAGGTGTCTTATAGTTAAACTTTATCGAAAATTGCCTAGAATGTGGGCCACCTATTACTTGCCCAAAGTTAGTGCTCCTGCAGAACTAACAGGCTTATCCGTAACCCGGCCGCTAACTTCACTTATGAAACAGCTGAGCACCTTATTCTTACTTGTCGCAGCCGTGCTGCCGGATCACTTGCGGGCGAATCCGGATCTCGCAAACAACCTTCCTGAAATTGCGGTCGTCGACGATGCCGATTGGAAAGCGGGCTCTTGGATCAGCGAGCATTTCAATGAGGGAGACTGGCGCGATCGCTGGATCGTTGAAGGTCGTGCGAAAGTTGAATTGGAGAATGCTATGATTCAGGTCGATGCGCTCGACAACGGCGACAGAGAGGGGGAAAATTCCACGCTCTGGCGACGCGAACCTTTACCCGCAGATGTGCTGATTGAAGTAATCGCAAGGGTGGAGCCACCGGCGTTGAAAAACGCGGCAAATGTCAATTTGATCCTTCATGCTCGTGAACCAGGCGGTTCCCCTTACCTCTTCGGGCGGAACGGTACGTATCCCGAATATCAGAAATTTCCTAACTATATCATGACATTTACGGGAGGCACTCAGCAAGGCTGGGCTCGATTACGGCGCAATCCTGGATTCGAGCTTCTACATGAGGTCCCTACAATGCGAACCGAAGTTGGGCGAACATACCGGCTCCGGGTCATGATAACGGGCGGGCGTATCCGGCAATGGATCGATGGACAACTCATCCACGACTTCAATGATGCGAAGCCATTGCCGGGAGGAGCTTTCGGCCTACGAACGTGGCGCACTCGAATTACTTGGATGGCGTTCCGATTTACATCGCTTCGTCGTACTGAAGCTCCGGCAAAAGACTGATACCGTCTCCTAAGGAGATTGTCGTTTTCGCTTAAAGGACGAGTCGGGGTGGAATAAATCTCGGAACGCGACGACCCAATTATTGGATGGCCCAGCTCGGACGCGGTGAGCGGCTAGAAGGGCGCATAAAAAAGTAGCGCAAAATGGCTGCCTGTTGAGGCAGTGCTGCGCATCCGCCGCACGCCGACAGGTCTTCTAATTATACGTTCGCTGACGAAGTCCGCCAACTGGGCTGCACATTATACTCGGTATCAGTCGGTGCTCTTTCAACCTTTGGAGGGATCGATGCCACTTGGCGGACGAGGAAATTTGCCCAGCAAAAAGGGATCGCCGGTGCGTTCTAGCCAAGCTTTTAAGCGGTTTTCGAGATCGTGGCGGATGATCGCATATTCTGCGTTCTCGGCCCGGTTGCAGGCTTCGTTCGGATCGAGATAGAGGTCAAAAAGCTCCGTGGTGCCCAAGGAGCGATTCATCCAACCGAAGGCGTTTACTGCTTCGCCCGTTACACCATCCCATGGCAACAGCGGGCCGGTCGGGTAGTGGCGCAAGACAAGTTTATAACGCTCCGTCCGGATGCAACGCAGCGGCTCCAGTCCATCGTGATACGTCTGTTCACCGAATATCTCTTCACGTACTTGACCATCGGATACCCGTCCGGCCGCAAGCGAAAGAAGGCTTCGTCCTTCGACCCATGGCGGGGTAGGCTGGCCGATCATCTCAAAGAGGGTGGGATAGATGTCGATGTGACTAACTAAGCCGTCGAAGACTTTTCCGCCGGAAAAGCCGCCCGGCCCACGAAGCATCAACATTACACCGAGCCCCATGTCATTCATCGTCTTTTTAGCTCCGGGCAGCCCGAGGCCGTGATCGGTGGTTATGATAACAAGCGTGTTTTCTTCGTAGCCGTAGTGCCGCAGCGCCCAGAGGACACGACCAAAATACTCGTCCATGATGTGTGCGCCGACGGCGAGGCTTGCCATCTCCCGCCGGATAATCGGCAGGTCTGGCAAGTGCGATGGCGGTGCGACATATCGTGCATCGATTTTTGCCGGATCGTAGTAACGTGTCTTGCTGTGACGATCGGCTAAGCCAAAAAGTCGTAATTCGGGGCGAGCGATGTTGTCGTTGTGGGGTTCGTCTACTCCGAAGGAGAGGAAGAATGGGTGGGCGTGCTTTCGAGCGAGAAAACTTTCGACGTCTATGACGGTCTCCGGATAGCATTCTCCGTCCGAACGTCCTGGCCGACTGAGAACCTCTTTGTATCCTAGCTCACCAATCCGGTTGTGTTCTACCTCATGTTGGCACCCTGCCAATACCGTATGGTATCCGTGTCTGTTTAGCTGATGGACAAGATGTTTGTCGTAATTGTCGATTCGCCAACCAGAACGCCCGGGCAATCCATATACTCCGATTTGGTGTGGGTATTGTCCTGTGAAGAGAGCCGCCCGAGAAGGCCCGCAGGTTGGGGCTGTGCAAAACGCCTTTCTGAATAGAACGCCCTCGCGGGCGAACGCGGCAAGGTTTGGGGTATCAACCGGAGCGCCATAAGGACTGCAGAAACGGCCGGCGTCATGCGCGTGCAGTAAGACAATGTTGGGGAAAGAGGACATGGGTAAAGCACGGTGCCTTCGTTAGGTATGATAACGTACCAATCGGGGAGGGCAGGTGAGGCGACAATTCACAGGATCGAACAACAGGCACGTCAACGCCTCTGAATTTCGAATTTACTAGCGAAGGTTAAATAGTTCAGGCCTCGTGGTATTCCTATCGAGACCGACTTCGTGATGACCTTGCCGCCTTTACACGCCCTCAAGTCCTTCGCAGTGTGCAATCGACGATGAACGCGCCCCGCCGTATTACCCAACTCGATGTCGCACGGGTGGCAAAAGTGAATCGTGCCACCGTTTCGCTGGCATTGCGTAACCACCCGAGTGTGCCTCCGCAAACTAGGAACCGGATCAAGAAGATCGCCGATAAACTGGGGTATCGGCCCGACCCGATGCTTTCCGCGCTCGCGGTTTATAGTAATTCGCAGCGACAGGCGGGTTATCGCGGTACCTTTGCGTGGATTGCTCACACCACCTCAGAGTTTCGCTGGCGGCAGTTGCCTCACTTTGCAAAATATCTGGAAGCAGCACAGGCTCGGGCCCAGTTCCATAACTATCACCTCGATGTCATCGACTTGGGTGAAGAGAAACTTTCCCTCGAACGCATTACCCGAATCCTGCGCTCGCGCGGCATTCACGGTCTGTTAGTCTGCCCACAGCCTTACCCGGACACTAATTTTGCAGCCTTGCCGTGGGATGTCTTCAGTGCTGTCACATTCGGCTACAGCGTGACCCGACCCTTGTTGCACTCCGTTGCGCCGGCCCAATTTCGTGCGGCCGTCCGATTGACGAGAGAGCTAATCGCCCGGCGCTATCGGCGAATTGGTTTTGCGATTGGCCGAGCGCACGACGAGCGCACGGATCACAACTACCTTGGCGGCTATCTTTCGGTCACCGCGACCACACCCACGCTGGAGCAAATTCCTCCCTTGTTTTATGATGTCGCCGCTCGAAATTGCGGACCGGTCCTCGTAGAGTGGTATCGTCGTTATCGACCCGATGTCATCGTGATTGGCAGCCCGATACTCTTCGATACCCTGGTTGCCGCGGGCATTCGCGTACCCGATGACGTGGGTGTTGCCTGTCCAATCTTAAGTGCAGCAGACAATCATGTCTCTGGTGTGAGGGAAGCGAACACGCGGATTGGCGAGGCTGCGGTAGACATGCTTGTGGCGCTCTTTCTGCGCGGGGAGCGAGGCAGCCCCGGCCAACCTGAGCGACTTCTCATTGAGGGTGATTGGTTCGAGGGCAAAACTCTTCGCCCAATTTAATCTCGGATTCAGAGGCGCCAAGGCCGTCGGGGTTCAGGCGTTTATAGTTAAACGGGTCGCCGCCTTGATGTCGCCGCGACGGCGAATTAAGGTGCTCTTGGCTGCAACCTCAAAGCCATCATACCCTATGAGCACTCTCAGATATTGGGCTTACGCTGTCTTTATTGCGCTGGCCTTGGCCTCACGATCAACTGCGCTGGAATTAAAAATCGATCCGGTGAGAAACGAAGCTGGCGTCACTCCTTCGTCAATAGTGGACCTGGATACGAAGTTCGACGCGACCTACGGTGCGTCTCAAGGAAGTGGAAATATCTTCCAACCTGAATCGGGCACGAAAAAGATCAGGGTTAAAACTCAAGGGAGCACCTCGATAGCCGACAGGTACATTATTCGATACAGTTCGCTGTGGAATAGCGTGGCGCTCGATTTTCTTGGCGGAAAAAAGATCTATTCATTCAACGATGTTACGATCACAGCTGGGCGTACAGGCTCTGCCGCAGCTTTAGGCATCAGCAGCGATCGCGCGTCCAATCGCTTGGGAACAACAGCGGGATCAAGCGACGCAATTTATTACAAAATCGAGAAGACGGCCAACACCAACGAATTTGCGGTATCGTTGGTTCAACGTGCTTATGGCGTCGATAACATCGTTTGGGGACCGACGACGATTACTTCAGGGGCGTCGATCGGGTTCGCTCGGCTGAATTTTTCCGTTTGGATGAGTTCTCCGAGTTCCGCGCAGTATAGCGCCGAGTTTACGCAGGGATCTAACAATTACTCGTCTTCCGGAACTTTGCCCTATGCTCCGGGAGCCGCTGACTGGCCCGAGTTTTACGTTGGACTGCAAACTTTCGTGCCTGGTGCCAATACATCGACATGCGAATGCGCCTTGGCGACGGTTTCGACGGTTTCGGATTTAGCGAGCACCCCGCATTTTGCCGCGGACTACAGTGACGTGGCATCCGGCACATATACTGACGACGTGAGTTCTGGACTTCCTGCAATACTTGCTAGCGGGGATTGGGGTAACGCGCCGTACGATCAGATTTACGCCCAAGGCGTTCAGGTGAATAGTGATTTAATCGGAACTCCGATTATGCAGGAGCGCTGCGGCGTAGTGACGACTAGCGGCGGAAGCGCTACGGACACGCGAGCCATCCGGTTTGAAACCTATCAAGACGACCCGGAGGTCGCTTCGGGTAACCGGGCTGAGCTCCGCTTTACTTCGCAAGAACTCAATCTGGCAGGCAATGTTACGGTTTCCCCGCCAAGTCTAACCCCGATCTCGGTCCCGAACTACAACGGAGCCCCGATGGAGATGTGGTATGCGTGGTGCCTCAAATTGCCTACTCCCTCGTCTCCTTGGGTCGGCAATGACGACAACCGGGTCTCTCCTTATCACGACGAAGACGGAGGCGGCCTAGAAATTTATGGGCAAGTTCACCAGGAGCCTTACTACGTCAATGGTGAGAGCGCTGTTGGTGCTCATCCGTACTCCGATTACATCAGCTCGCCTCAGCCTCCTTGGGCTATCCATCGGGTCAAGAAGTCTGGCGGCGCAGTAGGTGAGAGCAGCTGGCGGTTTAAGTGGTCTTGGGGATTGGGCACGTCCACCTCGCCCGATCAGACTGCCGGTGTAGACTTGGGTGATGTAGCTTTGGACACATGGACTAAATTCGTAATCCGTGTCGTATACTACAATACGATCACGACCGCGGAGGAGGTTTCCACTTCCGGCAATGGAGTCGTTGAAATCTGGGTGAATGGTACCAAGAAATTCGGCGCCTATGGCATCCGTATTGGGTCCATTATGCAGAAATGCTATTTCAAGCAGGGGATTTACGCGCATAAATGGAATAATCAGCCGAGCGTCGGCATCACGGACCCGTATCACGCGACAGCTTTCTATGACAACCTGCAGGTGATCAAAGGAACGTCTACGGTAGATGATTTGATGGCCAATATGGCAGATCGGTGATTCTCAGAAATCAGCCAAGGACCGTCGGAGCGGACCATAAATTTCCCGGTACGGTGCGGAAAGTAATGCGAAACGCTTTCCCCTTCGGACACAGCGGGCCGGAGGTGTTACGCAAGAGTGTGCGTCAGGTGCTGGCGATTCGGATCTGGATCACGAACCGACTACGGCCATCTGAATGGCAGGCCACGCTTGTTTGGGCGACAATCGCTGGGGTGCTTGGTGCCTTCGCTTCAATCGGATTCAAACTCGCCACTGAGGGAGTTCATCAATTGATGACCGGCTCAAGGGAAGGCGTCGTGGAGTCGTTTCGTATTGTCCCCTGGTGGGCTCGGCTGATCATACCGGCCGGCGGTGGTCTTCTTGCCGGTGTGGTCCTGATCCTGGGAAAGCGCCTCGTGGCTGCCAAAAATTCGACAGATTACATGGAGGCCATTGTTATCGGTACGGGCCGCATCTCGGTCCGCGCGAGCCTGGTCAGGATCGGAGCAGCTCTGTTTTCGATAGGATCCGGGGGGTCGATTGGGCGTGAAGGCCCAATGGTGCAGCTTGCTGCCGTTCTTTCCTCTTCTTTGGGCCGGTGGCGGGCTTTCTCGCCACCGCAATTGAGGCTTATCGTGGCATGCGGCGCCGCTGCAGGGATCACCACCGCTTACAATGCACCGATCGCCGGGGCCTTTTTCGTCGCGGAAATCATTTTGGGCAGCATCGCGATGGAGAGTCTCGGTCCACTCGTCGCCGCTTCGGTTGCCGCTTCTCTTACGGCGCGAACTTTCACTGACGTACACACGCTATATCAGGTGCCGCAGTTTGTGTTATCTTCACCTTGGGAAATGGTGCCATATCTTACTTTGGGAGTTCTTACCGGTGTGTTGGCCCCTTGGTTTTTGCGATCCTTGCGGTATATTGAGAAACTCTTTTCGACCCGACGGTGGCCAGTGATGATACGTTTAGCGCTTGGGGGATTGATCGTAGGTGCCCTTGCCATTCGCATACCTGAAGTCTGTGGAAATGGTTACAGCGTTGTTCTGGATATTCTGAACGGGCACATTTTGTGGCTGCCTTTAATATTAGTTATGATCGCGAAATGGCTCGCAACCGCGGCATCCTTCGGATCCGGCGCGCCCGGGGGAGTGTTTACGCCATCCCTGTTCATGGGCGCGAGCGCGGGCTATCTCTTTGGGACGTCCGTCCATGAAATCTGGCCCGCTGGGGCAGTGAATCCGCAGGCTTTTGCTCTCGTCGGCATGGGGGCATTTCTCTCCGCCGCTGCGCAGGCACCAGTTATGGCCGTGATTATGCTTTTCGAGATGACTCTCAGCTATGACATCATTCTCCCGCTGATGTCGTGCTGCGTCATAGCCTACTACGTTGCGAAAGGATTAGAAGGACAGTCGCTCTATAGTGAGTCATTGAAACGCAAAGTGGGGGACCGTCCCAATGGCAAGAAGGTCGCATCTCGTGTGGATGAGTTAATGCGATCAGATCCCCCTCGTGTAAATGCGAACGCTCGTTTTTCGGAAATTGCCCGCGCTTTCGTTTCGAGTCGTGTTAACAATCTCTATGTCGTCGATGACGGGAAACAATTTCTGGGAGTCCTCGCCTTAGAGGACATCAAGCCCTATCTGGATGACCCCGAACTCGCTGGGCTAGTTCTTGCTCGAGATATCACTTGTGATCACTTGCCGACCATCGGTCCGGAAGAATCACTCGACCGGGCTTTAGGAGGCTTCTTGCGCACCAAAGCCCATCGCCTCCCTGTCATTACGAGCGACGGAACACTTATCGGCAGTTTGGCAAAAACTGATCTGCTGCTGGCGATCGAAGAGCGTCTTCGTCCCAAATCTGCGTGAGGTGCTTCGGAGAAATCACATACCTCGACTTAAAGCGCGGTCTTTGAACCCTCTTTTGTGGATCGATACGGCGAGCGTCGCAAAAGAAATTTCAATTTTCGATCAATTCGTTGGCATAATCGTGTGAGCATTACCGAACGAGGAACGTGCAGCGCAGAATCGCCCAAGACGTGTTCTGGCTGCGGGCTAGATTCGCGCTGATCGCATAGTGCGCGAACCTAACCAATGGTGGGGAACGTTAGGTTCGCGGGGGGGCACCGAAAGGTAACGAATGTGCCGTATCGTTGTTTGGGCGAAAGTGAAACTCGCAGGCGCTCAAGTCATCAATCTTTTTTGGCCGATTCCGCTATTTCGACGCGTTCCTTGGAATGAGTCGCATAGCTTAGGTCCTTCGGTCACGCATGCTCTGGCGCTCTCAGCCCTTAAAGGCGCGGCTATGAAGGGTTCGAATTCTCTCTTCGCCGGAATCAGAAATCAACCCGAGCATTCAGCCACCGGTATTATCTGCCTTGGGTACTGTGGCGAATGCCTGCAGAATGGCACTCCGCGTCTTCTGCAGGCTGATAATGAACTTTTCGCTGGCGCGCTTAGCCCGAGCGACGGCTAGCTCTTCATCATCGGCTAATGCAGTCTCGAAGGCTGCGCTCTCCAGAATGCTGTCGGGCTCTTCCGCCGACTTCTCCATGAAATCGGAGAGAAGTCGTTGGGATCCGCGCTGCTTTAAGGGTTCGCGCGCTCTGATTTTTAGGGCTAAATCCAGTAGCGCAGAAAGACGCTCTGGGACGTCCGCATCGAAAAACGGCTGTTCATCGAGTGTTAGATCCGATCTCGTCCCGATGCGTTCCGCGGCTCCGTTGGCGATCAGCACCTGCTCCATCACATCCTCAGGCATGCCGAATTTTGCCTCTGAAAACGACGGTTCATAATCATCGACGAGGTAGTTCATAGACCATTCCTGCGTTTCCCATTCAAAGGTCTCAATGAGACTGTCGGCGATCACGGCAAAATCGAAGAGGATTTTGAAGTCAGGGGACGAGGTGATCGAGTGGTGGCTGATTGATTCGCTGCGTATTTGCGCGATGAAGTCTTTGATCTCGTCTATTTCGTCCGGATCTACCGTCGTGTAGCCAGCTTCGAAGTTTTTCTGGCTGGCCGTGCTGAAGTTGGCGGAGCCAACCTGTGCGATCGCCCCGTCACAGAGGACGATTTTGGCATGATTGCGGAAACAAAAACGGACGTCGATTTTCGTCGACCGGAAGTGCTTTGGGTTTAGCGCGTCCAAAAGCTGATTGATCGTTTTTTTGGCCTTCTCCCGGTTTTCTCGACCATCGTTCTGCCCCCAATATTCCTCACGGCGATCAGGAAGGTTTGCGATGATCGTGATCCGCGTTCCCATAGGCCGCCTTTGTAGGAACTTCAGGAAGGCATCGTCACGCTTCCGGTCTGTGTTGTAGGTTACCACTACTATGTCTTGCGCCGTGTTGATACGGGTCCGAATGGCTTGGAAAGGATTCTCTCCGGGGCGGGAGAAGGTGAGTGCGGACATGGCAGGACTCTAGTTAGTGCGGCCGACCTTGGTGGACGCGACATGTGTTGTCGCGTTGGGATCAGGATAGCAGCAGCGAGCAGGCGAAGGAAACCTTAAGCTAGATGATCGACCAGCGCTTTCCGGATCATAGCGAGTGTGTAAGTTTTACAATCAGTGAGTGCAGCTTTTCTCTCCCGGAAGCGCTAGATTTCGGTTCTGCCAATGCTGATTGGCCTCAATTGCCACCATAGCGGTGATGGCCGTTAGTTCGCCAGAATGTTCACGATTAGCCTCAAGCTACTGTGGGTTCCGCACGTGCTTGCTATAATTTTGGCATCTTCCAAACTGGATTTGAGTCATGACCCGCCGATTCGGCGGGCATGGCCCTAGTGTTTTCCGACCCCCAACCGTTTCGGCTAAGATACAGCGAGTCGAGCACGTCGCATATGCCCCAAACAATCGTCATCACCGATCTGACCCGATTCAACAAAGAGGACAACGTCTGCATTGCTGGAATAGATCCGGCGACTGGCAAGCTGATCCGCCCGTACCCCTACCTTAAGTCGTCGCAATGCAAGAAGCACGGGATCTATCCGGGAGGGAAATTGGTAAGTACTTTTAAGCCCAAGCCAAATTTGATCGGTCCGCACCAGGAGGACTGTAGTTATGGAGAACTGCTATTTCAGGGACCCGCGTCTAAATCAGAATTCAGGGGGCTGCTGGCGAAAAGCGCGTCCGCAAGCGTGAATGAAGGTTTCGGCTCCAGTCTTGAAAGCGGTGACAAGGTATTGCCCGCGAATCACGACGGGAAGAACTCGATCATTACCCTGAAGCTTCCGCCGTCTCGTTTCCGGATTGTTCCGAATCGCTTTGAACCCCAGAAAATCAAGGCACGGTTCACCGACGGCGCGGGAGTGAAGTTTGATTTCTTATCGATTACCGACCTGGGTTTCCACGACTATGCGATCAAGCATCATCAAAACGATGAGCTGAATGCGGTAAACGACTGGATCCAAGAGCAGGACGAGTTGTTTCTCCGCATCGGTCTTAGCCGGGCCTTCAAACATGACGATGGTCGCAGCGGATTCTGGCTGCAAGTGAATGGTATCTACACCTTTCCGGATAAACACCCCGCGATTCGAAAATACGTTGAATGAGGAATCGCGTTTGCCATGCCTTAGCGTGTGGCCTATTTTTTGACTACTAAACCTGCACTTTCACGAGATGCCTTCTGCTAACGATCTTTCGCTTTTTTCGATCGGGCATTCCACGCATCCATTGGATCGCTTTATCGAGCTGCTCCAACTGCATCAAATTGGTGCGGTCGCTGATGTCCGCTCTTCGCCATACAGCCGATTTAACCCGCAGTATAACCGAGAGACTTTAAAGAGCGCATTGAGGGTAGCTGGCATTCGCTACGTCTTTCTCGGTCACGAACTCGGCGCCAGGAGAACTGAAAGCGAATGCTTCGTAGGCACCAAAGTATCGTATCCGCTAGTCGCACGATCCGAAATGTTTCGGAAAGGAATTGATCGCTTGGTGGATGGAGCATCTCGGATGCGCGTTTCAATTATGTGTGCGGAGAAGGACCCATTGGAGTGTCACCGCACAATCTTAGTGGCGCATCACGCCAGATGTTTGTTTTCCCATATTCAGCACATTAGGGAGGACGGTAATATCGAGACACAAGAAGCCGCGGATCGTCGCCTGCTTGCGATGTACCATCTCACTAATTCCGAGCTCTTCCGCCCATCGAAAGAATTGCTGGACGAAGCGTATTTGCGTCGTGGTGACGAGATTGCCTTCGAAGAGAATCGGCAATCCGCTGCAAGTTAAACATGCAAGACACTCCGGTTTGGACAATCGGCTTCACGCAGAAGCCAGCCCGCAAGTTTTTCGAGCTTCTGAAGCATTCTGGAGCGAAGCGCCTCGTAGATGTGCGCCTTAATAACGTCTCGCAGCTGGCTGGCTTCGCGAAAAAAGAAGACCTCAAGTATTTCGCCCAGGAAATCTGTGGAATGGAGTACGTCCATGCGCCTGACCTTGCGCCGACAGCCGACATGCTTGATCGCTACAAGAAGGAGGGCGGCGATTGGAGTGAATACGAGAAACGATTCATCGATCTGCTTCAGCAACGCCGGATCGAGGAACGTATTTCGCCTGATCTGATTCGTGGCGGTTGTCTGCTCTGTAGCGAGCATCAGCCGCACCATTGCCATCGCCGGCTTGTCGTGGAGTATCTTTGCCAGAAATGGGGGCCGTCAGTGCAGGTAAAGCACTTGGTGTAAGCAGCGATTTGGGACTGCGGACAGAGAATCAGCCAATGGCGCAAGGGTGAGGCTAGTACGGTCACTGTCGAATAGGCTTCATTGTCTGCCATCCATAAAGTCGAGTGACCGTTAAGCGAAAGCACCGGTATTTAACAGGTTTGCGTTAGAAGGGGAACAGTGCTTGACATAGCAAGCACTGCCGCTAAAGTAAGCCCAATGAGTTTAGAACGTCTTGGTGCCACTCTCAAAGAAGCCCGCTCCGCGCAAGGTTGGTCACTGCGCGAAGCCGAGGAACGCATTGGCGTTTCCAACGCTTTTTTAAGCCAGCTGGAGGGAGGGAAAATAAAACAGCCTTCGCCCAACGTGCTGCACAAACTGGCAGAAACATACGAGATCTCGTATGCGTTGATCATGGAATACGCCGGATACCCCGTGCCGGCCGAAGCTCAGTTTAAATCTGGCGAACAGCGTTTCATGTCTCGTCTTGGGCAAACCTCCCCGTCCGAGCAGATGGCCCTGCTCGAATACCTCAGTTTCCTCCGCTCAAAGCGCAAGTAGCCATGTGGTCCGTCTCCGAAGCTAAAACGTTCAACCGCTGCCCTCGGCAGTGGTATTTCAAGCATCGTTTGGCTTCACCAAAGGCGACCAAGCAGCCAGAAAAGCGTTCCGCTTACCTCCTGAGTGTGCTGCAAAGTGTCGCGGCATGGCGCGGGCAGATTGTCGACCAAATCCTCGAGCATTATATCGTGCCGGCTCTGATGCGGCGCCAAATGCTTCCACTGGCTGATGCGATTCAAGAAGCCCGGTCCCTTTTCGACCAGCAGTTGGCTTTTGCCCGGCTAAGCCGCGCTCGTGAACCGGGCATGACCAAGACCAAAGGCGGGCTAGCGTACGCGGCGCTCCTTGTTATCGAGGAAACCGGCGACATTCCGGCCGCGGGCGTCACGGAAGCTTGGGAGGAAATCGAGCGTGCGTTGCGCACGCTTTACTCGAAAAAGGCACTGTGGAAGAAGCTGCTATCGGCCCGTCGTTTGCTCCCGCAGCATACGCTTTGGCACAAGCTCTGCGGGCACACGTTGCGCGCAATTCCCGATTTGATCGCCTTCTATCACGACGAGGCTCCTCTTATCATCGACTGGAAAGTCCATTATGCCGGCAATCGTGATAGCTCATTTCAACTTGAAACCTATGCGCTGGCTCTCGCACGTGCCGAGAGGGTAGACAGTGGTAAACGTTGGGGCGAAACCGATATCCGTCTTGCCGAGGTCCAACTTTTAACCGGTCAGGTTCGTCACTATCGACTCGATGCCGACCGTGTCCTCGGCGTCGAGAATCAGATCTTGGCCAGCATCGCCGAAATCGAGTTATGCACCGAAGGCCAGGATCGTGATTCTATCGATCCTTTAACCTTGCCGGTTACCAGGTATGCAGAGACCTGTGCGGCGTGCGGTTTCAAAACGCTCTGCTGGAAGGCCCACCATGACGACCGAAACTAACCTGTATCCAATCACGAACCTTGCCGGCCTCCGTGCGCGGTTTCGCCTCTACCGAGTGAAAGGTTTGAGACCCGACCACGCGGAGTATCATCAGAATTGCCAGCAGCTCCGACGCCTCATCGGCCGAGCGATGAACTTCCGACCGCTTGAGATCCTTAAGCGCGCCGACGGAGCCTACCTCGCACTGTCTGCCGAATGCCCCGAGCCGCCGACCGATTTGATGCTGATCCGCAGTCAGGTTGCGTTCGAGGACACCAAGCAATTCATCGAAGTGGACTATGACCATCTGACGCGGGAGACCGAGCCGCTCGCGATCCGCCTGCTGCAGACTGCCATTCAAGATCGACTCTCCGGAGACGGGCGGCTCTGGCGGCCTGGTTCAGGTGGAATGTTCTTCGAGAAAGCGCCCTACATCGCTGGCCGGGAAGTCGGTCTCCATCGTGGTTTTGTCCTACGAGTCTCACCGCTGCCTACAGGCGGACTTGGTCTTTGTGTGGACCTACGCAGTCGGTTTATCTCAATGCGTCCTCTTCCTATCGGCCTCAAGCCGAAGGATCGTGGGCGTCTCCGCATGCGCACCTTTGTTTATCACTATGGTCACACGTGGTACGAAATTCAGGTGACGGACATTTCGGAATTCAACGTTTCGACCTACCGTTGCGGTGAAACGAAAGCGAAGCGGCCGCTGCTGGATTGGATTCTGGAAAATTGCCGCCGGCCGCATCCGAAGGAACTAACAACTCTCAATAAGGAGGGCGCCGTGCTCGAATACGAAACTCCCGACGGCGAGCGTCGTGGCGTTCCTGCCGAACTTTGCTATGAGATCTTCGATACGCAGGCTCCCGCAGTGCAGCGCGAGCATGGTCGTACGATTGTGGCGCCCCAAGGCCGCCAGTACGAGTTGGACCAGATCATCAGCACCTACCTCACATCGTTCCAACTTGGGTCGGCGATGCTTGGTCTGGCCAAGCAGCCCGCAGTCACGACGGAGCGGCGTTTTCAGATTCCGGACTACCGTTTCGGAAACGGCAAGAAGCTGACGGTGCGCGGGACCGCCGGTGCTCAATCGGTCTCCCTCCGGGAGCTCGGGACGGCGCGCCTCCGCTATCTCGAGGATAAGAATACTGGTTTCTTCACCACGGGTTCTCTTTACCGCCAATACCTCTTGGTGCCGGCTTCCGTGCAGAATTCCTGGGGTCCGACCTTTTTGCAGAGTCTGCGGCAGGCAGTGGATCGGCTCTATCCTACGGAGAAAGGCTACGACCCAAAGGTTGCTGTGTACGACGATCGCCACGCGACCAACTATGTTCTGTATGCCCAAGCAATCGTGCAGGCGGCAGAAACCCAAGGTGTGACGGGTGGGTACGTGGTGATCATGCTGCCTCATGGTGGCCGGCCTCAAGGTCATGAAGATGAACTCGCGGCCATGGTAATGGCGAAACTGAACCAACGTGATCTCGTCTGCTCTGTGATTCATGCGTCAAGCGGTGCGGAGTTCTACGAACTCAACCGCCGGGATCAGCGCTATGAGCCGCGCCGCGATCAAACTGGTCGGCTTCGTGGCTATCTTCGCAACGTTGCGCTCAACAAGATTCTGCTCAGCAGCGGAAAGTGGCCTTTCATTCTCGGCACACCGCTCAGCGCTGACGTTGTCGTGGGGATTGACGTCAAGGGCAACACGGCTGGGTTTACCGTGGTCAGCAAGACCGGCGAGTTCGTTTTTACGCGTATGCGTACTTCCCGTCAGAAAGAGAAGCTACTGGCTGATCAGTGCCGACAATACCTGGTCGACGGCATTCGAGAGATCGCGAAGCAAATGAACGCCCAGCCTCGGGACATCGTCATCCATCGCGACGGCCGGCTTTTCGAACCTGAACTTGCCGGCATTGTTCAGGCTATCAAGGACCTCGCCGGTGTGGTCGCCGCGGATGCTCGCATAACCTGCCTCGAGATCCCCAAGACTTCGTTCACGTCGATCCGCTTGTTCGACCGTGAGGAACGCGGTTCCGAGATTCTCTACCGCAATCCGGAGATCGGATCCTATGTAGTTCTCGGTGAGAACGACGGTTATGTCTGTACGACGGGTGACTCGTTCCTCCGTCGAGGAACTGTGAAGCCGCTGCATGTCAGGCGCGTCTACGGCGATCTGCCAATCCGGGAGTGCTTGGGGGATGTGTTTTCATTGGCATCGCTCACCTGGACGCAGCCGGAAGGCTGTGCACGCCAGCCGATTTCCATCAAACTGAACGACCGCCAACTCTTCGAGAGTGCGACAGCTTTTAACGACGATGCGTATGAGTTCGCACCACTGAACAAAGGAGGAACGACCAATGAGTGATACGGGCGTCCCCTCTGGTATTTTCGGGCAGCTCTCCGAATACTCGCTGGCCTTGAATCGCGTGCTCGTGGACCTGAAGTCTCAGCCTCCTAGCGGACGCTTTGCCCCGGCAGAACGCGTCAAAGACCTCATTCAGCGCCTGGCAGAACCTTGGCACTCCGAACTGGCGATTCAGTCATTGTCCAACGCGCTTCAGGCGAAATCAGTTGAGTTTGACCTTGCCGCGATGCGCCGGCTTCAGAAGGCAATCGCGACCGCAAGCACCTACAGTGGCATCATCGCGGACCTCGAGGCTCTCGCGCGGCTGGTACGTTCGCAACAGACCGGAGCGTTCTCCCGTCTGCGGCATCCGGCATGAACGAAGCGTATTTCAAAGGAGCGTTGGGCCAGCTCGAAGAGCGGATTTTGCAGTTGATCGAACGCATACCTGCTAACTCTCGAGAAATGGAGCTGCTGGAGCAGCGCTGTCGCGATAAGCTATCCGAACAGCGGAATCTTTGCGTCGAGCTACGGGATTCTCCGGTTTACGTGAATCCCGCGGTCCAGGCAGAGCGTCTCGACCTTTACCGAGACTTGGTGGAGCAGCTCGACGTGATCGAGTCGGTGGCGATGACGGTTCTTTTGCGGGCTAACGAAGACGATCGACGTCTGAACCGCTTGGTAACCGAGATTACACGCGAAGTCAGTTTTCCGCTTTCCCGGCCGGTCGTGAGCTGTTCATCGCGCGACTATTTCCATATATATCCACATTTGAATTTGATGTTCGTGCCGCCGATGGAGAGTCGCCAGCTACTTCATCTGCCGGATCTCTACCACGAACTTTGCCACCTGATTCTCGCGGAGCTTCACGATCGACGGACGGACCCTTTCAAACAGGCGCTGAAGGAAATCAAGGCGCGCATGTTCGGCGAGTTGGACACGCTGCGTTCCCGGATGGCGCTCAATCGCTCGCCGAAACGCCTAACGGATCAAATCGACCTCTGGCAGTATTGTTGGCTGAATGATTGGGGTGTGGAATTTCTTTGCGACCTGTTTGCTGTCTTTGCCTGCGGGCCCGCCTTCATCTGGGCCCACGTACATCTGTGCGCGAAACGTAGATCGCTGATTTATGCGCTCCCCAATATAGGACAGTTCAGTCATCCTGCTGACGCTGCCCGCTACCGTGTAATGAGTGAAGCGCTGCGCATATTGGGCTTTGGCAAAGATGCCGACGAGATCGATAAACTTTGGCAGCAACTCCTCGGAGTCACGAAGGAAACGCCGTCGGACGAATTCGAATTCTGCTTTCCTCCGGCCGTACTTAAATGGGTAGCGGAGTCATCACTCGCAGCATACGAGAAGATGGGATGCCGTTGTGTCTCCCCTAAAAGCCGAGGCCGAGTCGCTGGCATTCTCGACGACGCTTGGCGCGAATTTTGGCGCGATCAATCTGGATATCCCGCCTGGGAGAATAATGCCGCCAAAATACTGTTTTTGTCGAACGTGGCGTAGGTGATACAGGGGCCTAGCGGGTGTCCGACTAGCGCCGCTTCGTCCCGGCAAGGAAGTTGGACTGCGGTCTGTGAATAGGGCACTTTGACTGAGTCTGCCGTTATTCGTATTTCGCCACACTGGATTGGGCAGAAAGTCGGTTGGAATGTTAGCCGTATCTCCGATGCATGTCCGTCCGCCCATTCACTGCTGCCGAACTACTCGCCCTCGAATCCCACCTCCTGCGTCAAGGTCGTTACCGTGACCGGATGCTCATAATCGCGGGCACCCGCGTTGGCTACCGTATCAACGAACTCTTGACTTGGACCGTTGGGTAGGTGCTGGGGCTGAGTGCGACATCGTCCGAGAAGTCACCGTAACGCGCGGACCTCGGAGCGTGGGGATACAAATGATGATATGAATATCAAGCCGTCAGACTATCACCTGTCTGTCACGCTGCTGCATGACCTGTCAGCCAGATGCTAGATAAGATGTGATGCTGTATGGCAGGAAGACGTTCTCTAACACAAGCAGAAGAGCGGCAGCTTCTCCGAGTTGCTCGCAAACTATCCGCTCGAGACCGAGCACTGATCACCACCCAGTGGCAGACAGGCTATCGAATACATGAGGTTCTTTCGCTGAGGGTTGGCGATATCCTGCGCAACGGCGCAATCACATCAAAAATCGGGATTACGCCACGGCATCTCAAAGGTGGCTACGGTGGCACGCGCTGGGTTCCGGTGTTACCTGAACTCAGTAGGGCGCTGCAAAATCATATAGCATGGTTACGACGTGGTTTTAATATCACCCCTGATTTACCGCTCTTCATCAGTCGGAAGCGAGCTGTATGCGGAGCATTTAAGGCGATCAGTCGAGTGCAGGCTCACGCAATCGTGAGGCGCTGTTTCCGGCTGGCGAATATAGAAGACGATGGCCGTCTTGGTACACACTCACTACGGAAAACTTTTGCCAGGAATGTGTATCGGCACTCAGGGAACGACTTGATGGTGCTTAAGGCGGCTTTGCATCATTCCGACGTCGACACGACGCAGAAATATTTGGAGGTGCGCGAGGATGACGTGATGGCCGCAATCGCGAAATGTGATTTCACGCGGCGCGGGCGGAAGCGACGGGAGCAGCTCCCGGTCTTGGGAAGCAAGATTCGCTGGCCACGCGCACGAACGAAGCGGGCTGCTTAACTTCCAGAGAGGAATAGAACAGATGAAAAGAAAAACAAAAAGGAGCCCAGGGCTCTTAACCAAGGCGGTGTTTCAACGGCACCGCGCCAATGTCAGAAAGCAGGTAAAATCGCGGAGCATGTCCATGCTTGTCCACGAGCTCCTTCGGCGACTTCTGCCGCACGAAGTAGGTCCGACCATTCCATCGGGTCTCGTGCAGTTTCTTCGGATATCTCTCCGACCTGATCTCATTGGCCTTCTCCGCCCGGAGTATTTCATGAGGCCCATTGAAAACTCCGAAGCACGTGGCCTCGTGATTGAATTCATCATGATCTGGGATCCTTCAGATGCCGAGGTCGAACTCCTCGCTGAAAAGATGGCCCCACATGCCGCACAATTCAAAGGCGACATACACGCGGCCCTGGAACGAACAAGGCTGGATAAGTTTTTGCTACCCGACACCGGGATGAGTTCTGCCGATGTGCGCAAACGTCTCCTAGCGCTTCTGATGGTATTAACAAAGAAGGCGATTCACCTGCGATCGACTAAGCCTGTGGATGAATCCGCCTTACCCTAGCAGGACGTGCCAGCCCGGCCCAATTGCCCAACAAAGTCGTCCAACGCCGGCTGATGCTGAAGGCCCACAAAAGAACTGGCTGATTTTCGCCGTACCTTGGCCCGCCAAAAATTTCCACGCGAAAATAACAAACCCGCCGTACCCCAACTTAACGTTCCCCCGAGTTTGTTAATTCCTGCCGTACCCTGAAAAGAAAAATGGTGGCGCTTCTTGTTGGGCGATGCTCGAGGCCAACAAAACAAGATAGGCGACCATCCCATCGGGGTTTTGTTGGGCTCCGGCGATTTATGTTTCGCACTGCTACGTAATGGGGTGCCCCGTGCATGTCTACGCCTCGATTGCACGCGTACCGTGCAGCGTTGAAGGCCACTTTTTGCGCGAAATAGTCGAGAAATCTGAAGAAAATGAGCCTTTAACCACCAGGAATGTAGACGCTTAAGGAAAAACACGCGCAAAAGACAAAATCGCCCTAGGAGGTTTCTCCCTTTTCGCCAATCCTCTAGGATGGAAACTTCATCCAGGACACGCTCTCGCTCCCTGCTACGTCAGGTCGTGGGCGCGAATAAAAAACAAACCGTCGCCACCGCATCTACGGCGGGCAAGGCCCAACAAAAAAGCACAGCACCGGTTATAGATTCAGGTACTGAGCGACGGAAAATCTCCCATCGATCATTGCCGGTTGGAGATATTTCCAGCGTCCACTGCATGGACACGTGGGCTTGGTGGGTCGAACAAAGTATCGCCGTTGAAGTGGCTGCGGACGGAAGCTATTTGTATCCGGCGGACAATTTGCCGGAGCGAGCATCTTGGGCTATTTTTCTGCGGATTACTAAACTGGACGGCCGCGAAATATCGGATTCGAGTCTCACGCGCAACGCGACCAAGGACATCGAGCCTGGAGACTTACTTCACGGTTCGGCTCACAGCCTTAAAGCGGAAGGAGGATTTAAGATGCTGCCCGCGTTCGTTGTGATTGAGAGAACGCAAAGCCATCTACGGATGATTCGCGGCCTTGGAACTGACCACGTCAGGTTTGTTCTCGGCAGATATAACCTCTGGCGCGTGATGACTTTCATAAAGGCAGAAACGCCCGAAGTTACGGATAGAGTTCCTGCGAACTTAAGTTTCAATCCGCAGGTGGTGCCTGCGAATCTCTTTGCGCATCGACTTTTGCGATGGGCAGACCAGCCAGTTTTTTCAGGTTCGAGTGCTTGCTCCCCAACCGCGATATTACCGTCGGGAGTAATTGGCCCAGAGCATCAAGCTCTCTTGGCATGGCTTAGCAAATCGTGGCCGCCTGCCGATTTCAGGACGATGACTCAGGCAGTTCTCGATGACGTGAGCGGAATGCCCGCGATTGAGCGGCGTCAAATCACGCTCTGGGTGCGCAACCTTACGCAGGCCTTCTGCCGACTCCGATTAGTCCGATCGGCGCGAGCAAACACAGATACAGATAAGGGGCGTGCACTTGGCGACTCTGCTTACAAGGAGGCGTTACAATGAGTGATAACATACCACGCCTGCCTAGTTTCCATGAGACCGAAAAACGACATCAGCAACTGGCGGGGCTGGACCTAAAGCAACTGGAGCAGCTGCTGGGCAGCTTACCACCGTACCTCAAAACTGGACCAACGCACCTAATTTCTGCGTCTGGTGCAATCCAGAGGGTGCAAGTTTCCGCCAAAAGTCCGCACTTAGTCAAATTACGCTATTACAAGAAACGGGACTGCCGGATCGGTCGGGCTGACAGGCTTGCAGTGATCGTAAGGAGAATGATCGCTAACATGGTCGCTCCCACCGCTCCCTCCAAACCGCCGTCAGCTGCACGCGAAAGCAGGATAAAAAGCACGGAAGCTTGTACCCAAGGCAATGGCGGAGAAAATGGGATTGCTTTCCACTGTCGGCGTCGAGCCATGAGAATTCTCCAGTTATGGGGCAACGCTCGCGCCCACATTTCTCCTGGAGCCTTGAGCAGCATGGAACGCCATTTATCGGATCACGATAAAGTTCTCCAGGGATCAGAGCAGGGTGGGCTTTTTGGAACTGATCATGGCCACTACAAAAAGGATAATTCTCCTGTTCGAACTCTAGTATCTGCGGGTGCGATAGGTAGGGCTCAAGAGATTCTGCATCTGTTATCTCCAGGGTGGGTTTATCCAGAGCACAGGGTCCACGCACTCGCGGAGATCCTGGAGAAAGATGATTGTGCCAGACGGAGTAGCCTCCAACGCAGGCAAGCAAGCTAGGAAAGCGATAGAAAATCCTCGGTGTCCATATTTGGACACCGAGGACACGAGAGGTGCTATATGATATCAAAATTGCCGAGCAAGATGGGCGTTCCGCCCTGTCCACGTGGTTTCCACCTGTGGCCCCCAGCCGCACGGCCTTCGTTGACTTCGCCTATGGCTCAGAAAGCTACTCCGCCGCCCCAGTGTTTAAATAATAACCGCCATCCTTAAACCATCATGAACCTCCAACATAATATAGCTATGATCGCAACCGACACCGAAGCTGAAATCGGTGCTGAAGTATGTAAGGATTATTTAGTACTCCCGCTCCTAGCTTGCATCAAGCTATGGAAGATCCGCGAAGACTGGAGTGGGACGAGGGCTGCTTTCATCCAGCGGGCTGAAGAGCTCACCGGATTGGAGCAGGCTCACGTATATCGCCTACTTCGATTACGGAGATTTATCCCCGAATTGGGTGACCTCCCTGCAGATCAGCAACCTTCTTGGCGTCATCTGACCAAGCTCGGTCGGATCCGGAATAAGGAGAAATTGCGGGACGCTTGGATCGCCGCCATTTGGTCGAACGGTGGCGTTGTATTGGGTATGACGCCTAAATTGCTCCGAGAGTCCATCAGGGTCGTAATGGCGCAATCTTTGGTGACAAGATAACCGATAACGTTTCAGGATAAATTTCCCACTCTGGCAGCTAGGCGGCGGCGAGGATTTCGTTAAGCTTAGCTTCGGTCGTGTGCGGGAATATTGCCCAGAAAACGTCAGCTTCTTCAGGCATGACCAGAGAAACATAATGTTCTTTCAAGATTGCTACGCTGTGACCCAACACCTTCGCCGTGAGCTCGGGTTCATATCTGCTGCAGTGGTACGAAGCAAAGCTATGGCGCATGCAATTCCGCGGAAACTCAGTTACGCCAGCATCCCGCCTGAGATCCTTGATCAGGTGGTCCCAATCTGCGGCGCTAACTTTTCCGATTTTAAGCTCATCGGGAACGTGCTTGAACCATGCGATAGCGTTCTTGGATAGCTCAATGACCCGCCGGTGTTTCGTTTTTGCGACATCGGCTTCTACCTTAATAACGGGTTGGCGTGTATTTAGTCGAATATGACTCCACTGCAGGCGTTTTACTTCCTGGGTGCGCATGCCGCACATTAGGCAGCAAATCAGGCGAGCCAGAAGGCCGATATATTTTGGGTTAGTCGCCGCCGTATGTAATAACCGGAAGCAGTCGAGAGGAGGTAGAATCCCAATTTTTATGGGATCCGCTTTAGGTGGTTTTACGCCCGACCAGGGATTGATCTTTGCATACTTCATTTGGTCAACCGCCCAATTCCAGAGGGTTAAAAGATCTTTGTGATAGTGGATCTGCGAATTGGTCTTTGCCGGAAGAGAATTCAGCCAGTCTTGGGCTTGATCGACATCGATAGTGTGGAATGACTCGTCACCAAAGCGTTCGGCAAATCTCGTCATCGACGCCTTCATCCCGCGAACATAAGCGCTCATCGGAGAGCGTTGCTTGATACCAGCGGCGCGCTCGCGTTTACCGCGTTGTTTTGCCGTTTCAAATAAGAGGATAGGGCGCCCTGAGTTGTTTTTGAGCCAACGCTCGAAGACAGCTCGCACAGTACGCTGGTTTAATGGGTCGGGACAATGGCGCTCAAAATAGTCTAACGCCGACATCATTGACGCCATGGGCTGAGGTCCCAGTTTACAGAGTCTTTCCGATAGCTGGCGAATGGCTGCTGGAGCGGGTTGTCCTCCCGCTACCCAAAATTCCGCAAGGTCGCTCATCGTGGAGGACGGGCAATTCCCAAGGGTCCGGTATACGGAAACCGCTGAAGCATATTGGTGCGCGGTGAGCTCGGAGGCGACTTCGCCAAATCTCCTTATTCGTGTTTCGAGCTCAACGACCTGTTCGAGTATCCACCGGCACGCGTCAGCTTCCTTTTCGAAGCGCTTGGCCAGGGGTTTGCCTCCAGTTAATTTCCGCCCGATCTTCGCCAGGAAAAACTTTCCAGTGCCACTCGTCGATTGATACGGGTTGTAGTGCACGGATGTGTCGCGAGGAAGTTTTTGGCGGCGGGCCATGAAACTATTCATACCACACCTCCGACGATGATTTTCGAAAATCACTCCGGGAAACGCACTTTACTAGAATAGAGGCTTTCGCCTCTATTGCCTGTGTTGAGTGAGTAATGAACGAGTAATGGACCGCCGTTTCGCCCTTCCCTGTATATGTTAGGTCATGCAGGGCGTCCCGCAAGGGGCGCCCTTCATGATTTCTGGGGTCCGGGATTGCCTGCCTTAACGGACCCTTGCGGCGGCGCTGTTGGATCCGCTGCCGTTTGTCCTCAGGCTTGGTGTGCTGCGACGCCATGGCCCGACGTCGGACTGGCGGTCTCCGCCTTCTTGCGCCGGTCCTGGGCGAGCAGCGTGTAGAAGGCCGGCACGACAAACAAAGTGAAGAGGGTACCGATGCTCATGCCGGTGGCGATGACCAGGCCGATGCTGAAGCGACTTTCGGCACCGGCCCCGCTCGCGCGGATCAGGGGCATGACTCCCAGCACCATGGCGGCGGTGGTCATCAAGATCGGGCGCAACCGGACGGCCGCGGCATGTTCGGCCGCCTGGCGGATGGTCAGGCCCTGCTCCTCCTGAAGCTTGTTGGCGAACTCCACGATCAGGATGCCGTGCTTGGTGATCAGGCCCACGAGGGTGATGAGACCGACCTCCGTGTAGATGTTCAGCGTGGCGAAACCGAAGAACAGGAACACCATGGCGCCCGCGATCGACAGCGGCACCGACATCATGATGATGAAGGGATCGCGCCAGCTCTCATACTGGGCGGCCAGCACGAGGAAGATCACGATGACGGCGAAAACAAAGGTGCCGAGCAGCGAGCTGCCTTCCTGCACGTACTGCCGGGACTCGCCGTTGTAGTCGATCGTGAAGCCCTGGGGGAAAAAGGTGGCGGCCTCGGTCCGCAGCCAGGTGAGGGCCTCGCCTTGGGAGACGCCCGGGGCGGGCAGGAAGGAGAGCGTGGCCGCATTGAGCTGCTGGTAGCGACGCAGCTCGCGGGGTTGCACCACGTTTTCCGGAGTCACGAACGAAGACAGCGGCACCAGTTCGCCCTTGGTGGTGTTGATGTAGTAATCGCCCAGCTGGTCGGGGTTGAGCCGGGAGAGCCGGGTGACCTGGGGCACCACCTTGTAGGCGCGGCCCTCGATGGCGAACCGGTTCACGTAGCCGCCGCCCAGCATGGAACCGAGATCGGCGCCGAGCTGCTGCATGTTGATGCCGAGGGCGGCGGCCTTCTCCCGATCGACCACGAGGTTTACCTGCGGCTGGTCAAACTTGAGGTTGGTGTCACCAAACATAAAAAGACCGCTCCGCATCGCCCGCTGCAGCAGTTCCCCCGAGACTTCGGCCACGCGCGGATGCGACTCCGTCGAGCCGATCACAATCTGCACCGGCAGACCGCCGGCGGAGCCGGGCAGGGGCGGGCGCAGAAAGGAGGACACCTTGGCGCCGGCAATGCGACTGAGCTTGCCCTGAATCTCCTGCTGCAGCGACTGGGCGCTGCGGGTCCGCTGGCTCCACGGCTTCAGTCGCAGGCCGATAAACGCGCCGTTGGCGGAGCCGCCGCGGCCGACGATGACAAAGGTCTCGGCCGTTTCATCCTGGTAGTCCGCGCGCAACATCTTCACGACCTCGTTCGAGTACATCAGGGTCTGCTCGACGGTCGCGGTGGGGGCGGCCTCCAGGCTCATGAGCACGATGCCGCTGTCCTCGGACGGGGCCAGCTCGCTCTTGGTCATGAGAAAGAAGGGAATGATCGAGGCAAAGACCAACGCGGCGACCAGGAACACGGCCGCACGGGTGTTGAGGGCTCCGTGCAGGAACCGCTCATAGGCTTGCTGGAGCCGGTCAAAGGTGCGGTCGAGGAAAGCCTCCAGGCCCTTCCGGTTGGGGTTATGCTTCAGGATGCGCGAGCACATCATCGGGGAGAGGGTGAGGGCCACGAAGCCCGAGATGATGACGGCGCCCGCGAGGGTGAAGGCGAACTCACGGAAAAGCGCGCCAGTGAGACCGCCCTGGAAACCCACGGGCGCGTACACCGCCGCCAGCGTGATGGTCATGGCGATGACCGGACCCACCAGTTCGTGGGCGCCGCGGACCGCGGCGGCGAACGGCGTGAGGCCCTCCTCGATGTGTCGGTGGATGTTCTCCACAACCACGATTGCATCATCAACGACCAGACCGATGGCCAGCACCATGGCGAGCAGGGTGAGGAGATTGATCGAGAATCCGAGCGCCAGCATCAGGAAGCAGGCGCCGACCAACGAGAGCGGGATGGCGACGATGGGAATGACAACGGAGCGGACCGAGCCCAGAAACAGATAGATGACGATGATCACGATGAGCATCGCCTCGATCAGCGTGTGCATGACCTCGGTGATCGAGTCGTTGATAAACTCGGTGAAATCGGCCACGACGCGACCCTTCAGGCCGGGCGGGAGCTGGGCCTGGATGTCGGGCATGACGGCCCGGACGGCCTTGATGACATCGATGGCGTTGGCGGTGGGCAGCACCGAGATGCCGATGAACACGCCGTTGATGCCCGAGAAGCTGACCTGCGAGTCGTAGTTTTCCGCGCCCAGCACGACGTCGGCGATGTCGCGCAGGCGCACGAGCTCGCCGTTGCTTTCGCGGATGATGATGTTGCGGAAACCCTCGGCCGTGCGCAGGTCGGTCTCGGCGGTGAGATTGACCGTGAGCATCGAGCCCTTGGTCTGGCCCACGGCGGAAAGATAGTTCTGGGCGGCCAGGGCGGATCGCACCTGGGCGGCCCCGAGGCCGAAGGCGGCCATCCGGTCGGGTTTCAGCCAGATGCGCATGGCGAAAACGCGGCCGCCGAGGATGTCGGCTTTCTGCACGCCCGGCACGGTGGAGAGCTTCGGCTGGACAACCCGGGTGAGGTAGTCGGTGATCTGGTTGCCCTCCATGGTTTCGCTGCTGAAGCCGAGGTAGGCGGACGCGGTGGTCTCGCCGACCGCGACATCGAACACCGGATCTTCCGCACCGGCGGGCAACTCTCCCTTCACGCGGTTCACCTTGGCGGTGATCTGGGTGAGGGCGTCGTTGGGATCATAGTTGAGACGCAGGCGCGCGGAAATCGTGGCGGAACCCTGCCGACTGGTGGACTCGATGTAGTCGATGCCATCGGCCGAAGAGATTTCGCGTTCCAGCGGTGTGGTGACAAATCCGCGGACCAAGTCGGCGTTGGCGCCAGGGTAGGCCACGCTGACGCTGACCACGGCGTTGCTGGTGTAGGGGTATTGGCGGACAACCAGGGCCTTGATGGCCTGCCAGCCGGCGATGAGCAGAAACAGATTGAGGACGGTCGCCAGAATGGGCCGCCGGATGAAAATCTCGGTGAAGTTCATCGGCTCAGCTCTCCGCAGGCTTCGGGGCGGGGTTGTTCGTCGGCACGACGGCATTGTCCACCTTGACGGCGGCGCCGGGGCGAAGTTTGCCCTGGCCGGCCGTCACGATCTCCTCGCCCGCCTTCACGCCACCCAGGAGGGAAATCTGGTCGCCGCGCTTGGCGCCGACCTGCACGAAGCGCTGCTGGACGGCCAGCACCCCTTTGTCGTCCTTGGCGACCACGTAGACGGAGTCGCCATAGGGACTGTAGACGATCGCGGTCGCCGGCAGGACGATCACGGTCATCTCGTCGGGCAGGAGCACTTCGATGCGGGCAAACATGCCGGGGTGCAGCAATTCGTCGGGATTGGGCACCCGCGCGCGCAGGCGCAGGTTACGGGTGGTGCCGCTGAGGCGGGGGTCGATGGCTTCGATCACGCCGTCGAACTCCCGGTCCGGGAAGGCGTCGATGCCGACCTTCACCGGCAGGCCCGGACGCAGGGACGCGACCTCCTGCTGCGGCAGGGAAAAATCGGCGTAGATGGGTTCGGTGGCCTCGAGGGTCACCACGGTGTCGGCCTTGTTGAGGAACTGGCCGGGGTTGACCTGCCGGATGCCGACGCGGCCGGCGAAGGGGGCGACGATGCGCTTCTTGGCCAGCGTGGCCTTGGTAGCCTCGATGGCGGCGGCCGTCTGGGCTGCCACGGCCTCGGCGGTGTCGAGGTCGGCCTGGGTATTGGTGCTGTTCTGGCGAAGCTCGCGCGCCCGGACCAGATTCAGCTCGGCGAGACGGGCGCTGGCCTCGTTGCTGCGCAACTGCGCGGATTCAGCCGCGGTGTCCATCTCGACCAACACATCGCCGGCGGCCACCCGGGCGCCGGACTCGAACGCGACACGCACGACGCGCCCCTCGATTTCGGAGCGGATCGTCACGCCGCGGAAACTTTCCAGCGAACCGACGGCATGAAGCGTGTGTTGCCATTTTTCCTGCACCGCGGGAGCGGTGGCGACGGTGGTCGGGGCCGGCTTGCGGGCCGCCATGGCCGCCTTTGCGGCGTTGAGCTGGGTGATCCGGTAGCCGAATAGTGAACCCAGCACCACAATTGCTATGACAGCCGTGAGAAAGAGGCGTTTATTCATCGGTAGCTGAGGACATTGCAGCGAATCCGTGATGGAAGCAAGCGACCGCCGGACAAAGTTTGGCTTGTCTAACGCGCCGCGCTTCGTTTGGTCCTGCCCTGCTCGTAGGGGTGTCCTCCGCGGAGGGCTGAGATTGTGGTTCGCACGACCGCTAAACCCTTTGAACCTGAAACGGATCATACCGGCGAAGGAAACAAGCAAGGTTGGCGCGGTGCTGGCCCCTTTTTCCGTCACGGGAGTCTGTTTGAGGTCGGGCAACTGACCAAATGCAACTCCCGCAACCTCTCCCAACCCGGCGCCTGGCCGCCGGACTCTCCCTCATCTTCGCCGGTCTGGCCGGTGCCACGGCGCTCGCGCAGTCCGCCGCCGATGCCGCACCCGTCAATCTCGATCCGGTCCGGGTAACGGCCGACCTCTGGGCCTCGCCGCTCGCGCGGATTCCGGCGAGCGTCACCGTGTATGATGAGGCGGCTCTGGCGACCGGCACGGTTCGCCATTTCAGCGATCTCGTCGACCAGATCCCTAATCTCACCTGGACCGGCGGCTCGTCGCGTCCGCGCTACCTGCAAATCCGCGGTGTGGGCGAAAATTCCCAGTTCGAGGGCGAGACGCCCGACTCGGCCGTGCGTTTCGTCGTGGATGACCTCGACTTCACGGGCCTCGGCACGATCGGCAGCGCGCTTGACGTGCAGCAGATCGAGGTGCTGCGCGGCCCGCAGGCCGGGGCCTTTGGCGCCAATGCGGCCGGCGGCGTCGTGCGGCTCGTCACCAACGCGCCCACGCCGTTCTGGACGGGCAGGACCGAGGTGACGGTCGGCGGCGACGCGTTGCGCACCGGCAGTTTCGCCGTCGGCGGTCCGCTCACTGCGGGAAAACCGGAGGAGCTCATGATGCGCCTCGCGGTGCAACAGTCGGACAGCGACGGTTTCCGGCACAACGTCACGCTGAACCGCGCCACGAACGCCCGGGAGGAATTCTCGGCCCGGCTGCGCCTGACCTGGAATCCCAATCCGCTCTGGCGCTGGGAGGCCACGGTGGTCGCGGCGGACTTCAACAACGGATACGACGAATTTGCCCTCGATAACAACGGGCGCAACACGTACAGCGATCAACCCGGCGCGGACATCCAGCGCTCGCTCGCCGCGAGCCTGCGCGGCACCTACGCCGGTTGGGATGGCGTCCGGCTCTCCAGTGTCACCAGCATGGCGCGCACGCGCTCGCGCTATGCCTACGACGATGACTGGACGGCGTCGTCGTACATGGGTTTCAGCGATCTCTCTCGTTCGCGCTGGGTCGTGAACCAGGAGCTCCGCCTTGACTCGGTGACGGCGAAATCCGGTGCCTGGATCAACCGCTGGACGCTCGGGGCCTTCTACAACGACACCGACGAGCATTCCCGTTACACCAACGAGGATCCCGGCAACCTGCGCGGCCTGAAGAGTGTCTATCGCGCCACCAACACCGCGCTGTTCGGCCAGCTCGGGCATGATTTCTCCCCGCATACGCGCCTGGTCGCCGGGTTGCGCACCGAGCGGATTTCCCTCGATGGCAGCGGCACGAAGACGCGTTACCGCAAGAGCAAGGGCACCCTGGACCCGCAGGTTGTCATCCGGCCCTCTTTTGCGGACACGCTCGTCGGCGGCAAGCTCACGCTCGAGCATGACCTGAGCGACCATGAACTCGTCTTCGCCTCGGTCACCCGCGGCTACAAGGCCGGCGGCATCAACGTGGACGCGCGCATCGACGTCACGGCCGATCCGCTGACCTACGCCACCGAAACGCTGTGGAACTGGGAGACCGGGTTCCGCGGCCACTGGTTGGATCACCGCCTCACCGGCGAGGTCACTGCGTTTTACCTCCAGCGCGCCGACACGCAGGTGCGCGATTCCGCCGGGTTCGGTGGCAACTACCGCTTCTTCACCGACAATGGCGACTCGTCGCATGTTTACGGCCTGGAAGCCTCGGGGGCTTATGCGCTGACCAAGGCCTGGTCCCTGCGCGGTTCGCTGGCGCTCATGCGGTCGCAGCTGGATGCGTTCACCCTCCGCAATGGCAATACCGGTGGCGGTCGGGTGCTCGCGAACACGCCCCGCTACGGCTACACCCTCGGCGTGCGCTATGACGAAGGCCGTGGGTACTTCGGCAGCGTCGACCTGGTGGGACGTGCCCGGCAGTTCGATTCCAACAACCAGAACGAGGCGCGCCGCGCCTTCCGCCTGGTCAACGCCACGGTCGGTTACGCGTGGGAGCATTGGACGCTTTCGCTCTGGGCGAAGAATCTCGTCAACGAACAATACGACAAGCGCGTGTACTTTTTCGGCAACGCCGATCCTGACTACATCGAGACCCGCTACGAGGACCGCGCCGACCCGCGCCAGATCGGCGTGACTGCAGCGTACCGGTTTTAAGGCCAGGCTCAGGCGGATTCTCTGGCAGCGTCATCGCCCGGCGGCGAGCCCTCGCCAGCCCGTCACAGAGTTCGGCCCGCCCTTTTCTTGTCGCCAGCGGCCATGCTTCCGTTGAAACGGAGGCATGGCGCGCAGGTCCGCAGCAAAGTCCAGGATTCCCGGTGCATGGCGCCGGACCAAGGCGTTTCTCCTGTTGAACGTCGTGCTTTGGGGTCTCGTCGGTGGCTGGTATCTGTTCCAACCGGTCCCGCGCCAGCAGGAGGTGGCCCGCCTGGTCGGCAACGCCCTCGGGGGTCGCAAGCAGATCACCGCCTTCGATGTGGCGTGGGATCTGTGGCAGCTCTATTACAGCAAGGACTACGTCGCCGCGGTCGCCCCGGGCGACAGGACGCATGTCTACGGCGGGGCGCCTTCGATGCGCATCGGCGGTCCGCCGGTGCGGGTGCTGGCGAACACGGGCTTCGTGGTCGGTTACAGCGATGATCTCGGGAACCCGCTCTGGGCCGCCTACCGGGTGCAGGACGGCGAACCGCGCGAGGCGCCCCCGCGTCCCGAACAATTTGTCGTCGACATGCGCACGGTCGCGCGGATCGATCCGGACGCTTACAGCCGCAGCGGCTATGATCGCGGACACCTTGCGCCCAATTTCGTCATCGCGACGCACTACGGGCCGCAGGCGCAGCGGGAGACATTCCAGATGTCCAACATCATCCCGCAAAAGCATGCGCTGAACGCCGGACCTTGGAAACAGTTGGAGCAGCGGATCGCCACGCGCTACCCGGGGCGGTTTGGCGAGGTGTGGGTGTTGGCCGGTCCCGTGTTCGGGGCGAAACCGGAAAAACTTCGGCGCCGAGTTGCCGTGCCGGAGGCCTGCTACATGATCATCGTCGACGAGAGCGAAGGCCGCCTCCGCGCCGCCGCGTTTCTCTTTCCGCAGGACACGCCGGCTGAGGCTCCGTTGGACAACTACCTGACCACCGTCGACGAGATTGAGCGCCGCACTGGATTGGATTTCCTGGCCGCGCTGCCCGATGACGCCGAGAACGCGCTCGAGGCGCACAAGCTGGACCGCGTGTGGTGATCACTCCAGCTCGGTGGCGATCTCGGCGACCTGGCGGGCAAACGTGACCCCGCTCTCCGGTGGAAAGTGCTTCATGGCGTCCTCGCGCAACGCCGGTGCATGGTCGCGGATGTAGGCGTCGAATGCCTTGCGCGACGGGAAGACGTACTGCGTCTCGACGATGGCGGCAGCGGCTGCGCTCTCGCGATCCGGCAGCACCACCCGCACCGCCGTGGCGCCGCCAGCCTTGACTTGCAAGAGGTGGTTGGGTGACAGCCACGAGAGAAAGCGTCCCCGTTGCTGGACGTCTTGGCAGGTGGCGCGCACCGTGTAGAGGATGGTTGGCATGGGGAGAAGCTAGGAACGGGAAGCAGGGAGCCAAGAGCGAAGAAAATGGGAACCCCCAATGCCGGTCCGAATTGAGGCTCTATTGAGACTTACACAAAGAAGAGACACACCCCGTCGCTTCGCGCCACCCCTCTTCCTAGAGGGGACCCAATCAACGGGTCCGGAAATCCCCTCTAGAAAAGGGGTGCCCGCCAGTGCGGGGTGTGTGTGGGAGCATCGCAATCAGACAGTGGCCGGTGTCACTTGCTAACGTCAGTCTCAATAAGGATGACTGCATAAGCGAGCCACATGCCCCGTCGCTTCGTGTCCTCGACTCCGACCGCACTGCTCCACCGTTCCAACCAACAAAAGCTGTCGCTGGTCGGCGGGCCGTTTTACTGGCGAACTTTGGCCCGGCGGCGAACGCCGGCCCTGCACAAAAACTCAACCGCTGTCTCGCTCCCAGGATTGATGCTGTTGCATCAATCCGACTACTGAGGGACCTGAACAACTCAAGGTCGAGAATCCCCTCGGGAGAGGGAGCACACCAAGGTGGCGTGTGTTGTCGATGGTTCGGCAAGCAGGTATAGGTCAGAGTCGGATGTTAAGCCAGGTCGCGAGCCTATGGTGTTGAGCGCTCGGTGGTGACGGTGGGGCGGTTCGTGTGATTTGGTCGTGTGATCAGTCCTTGAGCGGCTGGCCGGGGTAGGTCTTGAGGAATCTTGCGACGTTGGCCTGTTCCTTCTCGCGGAGGCGCATGCGGAGATTGAGGCGTTCCGCGGACTTCGTGATGTTGACGGCGCTGAACTCGGTCTTGCGACCGGGAGCCAGCAGGAAGTCGCGGAGCCGGTTGAACTGGGCGGGCTCGCCGCCGGCAGCCACGCGGATGAGTCCGGCCGTGTACTGCGGCGGCGCCTTGGCTGCGATGGCGTCGTAGTGCTCGATGATCCAGTCAATGGCCAGATCGCGGAGAGCCGGATTGGCGCCGACGCTCTGAAGGATGGTGAGGAATTCCGTGGAGTTGACCGCCGGGGTCAGCGAGTAGTCGAGGACGATCCGGGCCAGCTTCGCGTCGTTGAAGTCGCCGAGGGCGCCCAGCGTGGCCGAGCGCACGATCGGGGTCTTGGCGTTTTCAAACGCGTTTTGCAGCACCTGTAGGAAAGCGGCGTCACCGTGGAATGCCGTGACGGAGAGGACGGTCGAGCGAAGGGCGGGATCAACGAGAGCGGGGTCCTGCAGAAAAAGGCTGGTGAGCCGGCGACACTCGGCGACCACGGCCGGATCTGCCGCCTCGCGGCCGAGGGCAGCGTAGAGGGAGGTGCGCAGAGGCCCGTGATAGACGGGTTCCCCGGCGACCGGTTGCAGGCCGATGCGGCGCAGGATGGGTTGGAGAATCGCTCCGCGCCAGGCGTGGTAGGCCGCGCGGGTCTCGTCGGTCAGGAAGGTTCCCTCGATCCCCGTCACGCTGCCGATCACGCTGGAGTTCACATCGGCATCGAGGTCGGAGCCGAAGGCCGTGATGTAGGTCAGGTAATCGGTGCCGTCGATCAGACCGGCGTTGAACAAGGCGGAGGTGTTGTCGAGCAGACCGACCTTTTCAATGGGACTGAGCGCGGCGGTCCTGCCGGCCAGGCGGGCATTGAGTTCCGGCGAGAGGCTCCAGCGATAATAGCCGGATTCGTTCTCATTCGGATAAATCCAGTCGGCGCCGGCCAGTCCGGGAAGGTCGATCAGCTGGGTGGACTCCTTGAGCAAAATGCGTTCCCGATGGATTTCGCCTCCCTTGGACCAGGAAAAGACCACCGGAATCTGCCAGTGACCGGGCAGTGGCAGATCGCCGAGATTGTGGAAGCGCTGTTGGGTGAGCCGGAGTCTGCCGTCGGGTTCCAGCTTGAACGACACCAGGGGGACGCCGGGCTCCAGGATAAAGGCGGAGAGCAGGCTGGAGATGTCGCTTCCCGAGGTAGCGCTGAAGGCCGCCCAGAGGTCCTCGGCCCGGGTGTTGCCCCAGCTGTGCTTCAAGAAGTACGCGCTCATGGCCGCGCGGAAATGGGCGGGGCCGATCCAGTTCTCGACCATCGTCATGATCCCCTTGCCCTTGTTGTAGGTGAGCTCGTCGGCCAGCTGGAGGAGCTCCGTGTCGGCCGTGACCTTGCGGCGGATGGCGGTGATGGAGGGCAACGCATCGCTCGCCATGGCCCGCTTGACGCTCCGGCTGGCGGCCAGTTGTTCGCGGAATTCGGGGAACTGGTGTTCCACGATCCGGCCCGCCATCCAGTCTGCGAAGGATTCGTTGAGCCACAGGTCATCCCACCAGGCCATGGTGACCAGGTCGCCGAACCACATGTGAGCCGCCTCGTGGGCGATGGTCGTGGCGAGATAGCGGCGCAGGCGGAAGGAGGGATTCTCCGGGTCCATCAGGAGGAGCCGGTCAGTGAAGGTGACGAGGCCCGGATTCTCCATGGCGCCGTAGACATACTCGGGCACGGCGAGCTGATCGTACTTGGCGTAAGGGTAGGGGATGCCGAAATATTCCTCGAGGCGGGCCAGGATCGGCGGGGTGAGGCGGGCCGCCTCGGCGGCTAGCGCGGCCTGGCCTTTGGGTGTGATGATGCGGCCCGGCACGGAGAGGCCGGGCACGGGGTAGTATTCGAACGGGCCGACGGCCAGGGCGACGAGGTAGCTGGACATCGGCGGTGTGCGGCCGAAGGCGATGGTCTTCCAGTCGCCGTCGCGGGTCTCGAAGGCGACCGCGGCATTGTTCACGGCTTCCTGGGCGGCGGGCACCTTGAGCGTCACCTGCCAGTTGATCTTGAAGGAGGGTTCATCCCAACAAGGAAAGGCCTTGCGGGCATGCTGGTCCTCGAACTGGGTGAAAAGATAAGCGTCGCCCCGGCTGACGGTCTTGTAGAGGCCCAGGCCGTCGCGCGCATATTTAGCGGTGAAGCGGATGGTGAGCTTGTAGTTGCCGGCCGGCCGTTCACCCGGAGCGGACAGGGTCACGAGGCCATGCTTCGCCTCAGAAACCACGGCGTTGAGATCGGTGACCTCGCCGTCGCCACTGACGAGCGTGGCGGTGTTGAAAGCAGGTCCTTTCGCGTGAAGCCGAAAGCTCGTGAATGGTTGGTTGGCCACCAGATCGATGACGGTCTGGCCGGTGTAGTCATCCCGGCCGGGATCGAGGGTCAGCGCGACGCTTTGCGCGACCGGGACCACGTCGTGGGTCAGACGCAGCGGATCAACCGTGCTCGCGGCGGCCAGCAGGACGCCCGTGGCGAGAAAACCGGCTAGAGTGGGGAAAAGTTTACGACAGCGACGGCGCATCGATTTATGACACAAGGCGTCCTCCTGTAGACAAGCGGGAAGTGGCCAGTCGGCGCGACTGCAGCGAGCCTATTAGCGCGCGAGCAGCCAAAGGGTAGAAAGTGTACTTGGTGCGAGCAGTGGTGGGCCGAGAGCTAACCGGTCCACCCTGACTGATCGGATCGGGATGGCGCCAGTCGATCCGCGATCCCGAAAGTGTTCACTCAAACTTCTGGGTCTTTTTCCAAGCTTCGCGGTCGGTGAAGGTCGGGGCGGTCGGCGTCTTCGCCTCGTGCTGGCGGGCAAAGCCGAGGAAAGCGCGGAGCTGCTGGGTCGAGGGGGACAGGGCGGTGCGGAGTATCTCGACGGCCCGGGCCTTGGTCAGCTGGTCAAGGGCGGCGAGCGTGGCATCACGGCGGTTCCAGTCGGCCGAATATTTGTACGCGAGATCGAAAAGCCGGGCGCCGCGCTCCGCGATGGTCTTGTCCTTTTCCTCCAGCTGGGCGCGGACGCCACCGAGGAGGGTCGCCCACTGATCGTCCGGCAAAGCCGCCAGCTGGTCCGGCAGCGTGACGATGAATTCATCCGACCGGGCGGCCAGCTCGTCGGCCGGATGATCGCCGGATTGGATGATGAAGTAGGCGAACAGCGTCTGCTCGTCGCTGGCCGCGCCGCCCCACACGATGTACCCGAGCTGCTGGTGGGTGCGCATCGAGCCGTAGTAGGGCTCGTCGACAAAGTTGGAGAGGGCCAGCGTGGCGGCCCGCATCTCGGGGGTGTCGGTTCCCAAAATGCGTTCGCTCCAGTAGGCGGAGTTGTTGCCCACGAGCTTTTCGCTCTGCTGCACGACGTCGCCCGGCTTCGTCACCAGCAGGCGGCGACGCAACATTTCGGTGTCGGCCACGGGAGCCGTCTTGAGCGTGGCGCTGAATTTCCGGGCCGCGGCCACGGCCTGCCCGCCGGTGACGTTGCCATAGACGAGCGACTCGAGCTTGCCGCGCGCAAACAGGCGGTGGGCGAAGGCCTGCACCGCGGCGAGGGTCATGTCCTGGGCGGCGGGGAGCAGCTCGGCGTTGGGATAGAAGAATTCCCGCACGGCGGCCGTCTTGCTTTCGCGGACGATCTGGTAGGCATCGCTGCGTGGAAAGCTGGCCAGTGCGCGCACGAGGCGGTCCTTGAGCGCCGCGAACCGTTCGGGCGACAGCTGAAAGTCGACAATGTGGGCGGTGACGGCATCGCGCAAACGATCCATCGAGGCATCATAGCCGCTGAGGGTCATCTTCACGCCTTCGAGGTCGGCGGTGAAGGTGAAGGCCAGACCGGCCAGCGTCGCCGGATAGGTGATTTCGTTGAGCGATTCGTTGACGCAGGCTTCGTAGAACTTGAGCAACACGGCATTCTCCAGCGAGGCCATGTTCCGGGGCAGGCGGAAGCTGTAGATCTCGGCGACCATGGGACGCTGGAACTCCACGTCCTGGGCATAATACAGGCTGAGAGCCGGGTCATTGATCAGCTGAACGGGCTCGACCGGCAGCACTTTGGCGGTGGCGGGAATGAAGGGATTGGGCTTGGGCAGCTGGATCGAGGCGACGGCCGGAGGATGCTGGAGGGCGGCGTAGGCGGCGCCCGCGTCCTCATGGTAACTGTATTTCGTGCCGTAGTATTTTTCGGTGAGGTCGGTCTTCACTCCCTTGGCGACCAAAATGGCCAGCAGGTTGTCCGGGCGCAGCTGATCCAGTACCAGCTGGTAGGCGGCGGAATCTTCCTTTAGCCAGAGGTACGGCACGCGTTCGGCGATCTCGAGGGGGTATTCGCGGATCAGGTTGGCGAGCCGGGTGGCGCGCGCGATGCCCTCGCCCTGGTCGCCATAAGTTTCGTCGAGTCGTGCCATTGCCTGGTTCTCGAGGAATTGGGAGGTGGGATAGCCGGCGGCGCGCAGGCGGGCGATGGCGGCGAATACCAGGTCCAGCACGCGCGGGTATTTCTCCAGGCCCGCCGGCGTCAGGCTGATGTTGATGTCGAGGGAACCGAAATCCGCCGCGCCGGCGCCCGCGCCCGCGCTCAAGCCGGTGGCGAGGCCCTCGGCCTTGAGCTGGGAGAGGAGGCTGCCTTCCCCTTCGTGTCCGAGGATGAAGCCGATGAGCTCGCCGGGCTTGCTGGCCCAATACTGCCGCACCGCGGGCAGGGGGAACTCCAGGGAAAGGCTGCGCAGGTCCTTCAGGGGCTCCATCCGCACGAGCCGGAGCGCGGCCTTGGGGGTGAGGTAGTCGGCAGGATAGCGGATCGTGTCCAGGTTTTGGTTTTTGATCGGCGCGTAATACTTGCGTACCCAGGCTTCCATCTGGTCGAGCGAGGCCTGACCGGTCAGGGCGAGGGTCATCTGGTTGGCGCTGTAGTGAGCCTGGTAGAAGGCCAGCAATTCCTCCCGCGTGGTGCCACTCAACGTGTCCCGGTTGCCGGTGCTGAAATGGTTGGCCGGGTGTCCCGGGCGGTAGAAGGTGTTCGTTAGCTGGCTCTGGCGCCAAAGGTCATTCTCGAGGTTTTTTTGGTTCTCGGAATTCACGGCATTCATCTCGCGCTCGGTGAACTCGGGCGTGAAGAGCGGGGCGATGAAGAACTGCGCCATGCGGTCGAGCGCACCCTCGAAGGCTTCGTGCCGGATTTCGAAATGGTAGTTGGTGTGGTCGCCGGCGGTGTAGGCGTTGTTGTAGCCGCCGTTGGACTTCAGGAAATTGCCGTAGTCGGACTCGCTCGGGTATTTTTCCGTGCCGAGAAACAGCATGTGCTCCAGGAAATGGGCGAGACCCTGCCGGTTGGCCGGATCGCTGTACGAGCCCACGGCCACGGTGAGGGCGGCGGCGGATTTGTTGAACTTCGGGTCGGAGACCAGCACGACCTTCAGTCCGTTCTCCAACGTAAAGCGGCGGTACTCGGACTGGTCGTTCGGAGCCTGGATCCTTGGTGGGAGCGCCTCGGCCGTGCTGGCGACCAGCCGGGGGGAGGGCAGAACAGTGGCGAACAGGGCGACGCAGACGAGTAATCGGGACAGCATGGGTGATGGTTTGTGACTAGGCTGAACCTAGCACAGCCACACCGGGGATGCCAATAGGACAAAGGGCTCATCCTCAGGACGAGCGGGGAGGCATCAATCCGCGCGGGACCGGACCGATTTCACTGAGGGACTGCTCTCACGCGCCTCCAGCCAAGCCAGGGCCTTGGCCCGGTCGCGGTGGACCTGAATATTGTTCTGCCCCCGGACATTGACGTAGACCTGAAACATGCGGGCCAGACCGAAGATGATATTCTTGACGACTAGAAAGGCGCGCTTGGATTCCGGGGCAAAGGTCGAGTTCTGGGCCACCTGCTGCACCACCTTGGGGGTAAGGGTGACTGTCGTGACCTCGGTGGTATCGACCAACTGACTGTAGCTTGGATTGAAATCAGGATCTGCCTTCAGCCTGGCATGGTGATTGAGCAGGTCCTCATCGCTGAGCACGCCCCAGCACTTGCTCCAGATGAGCCGCTGCTCGTGGTCTATGTGATAATTTTCTGCCATGATGCGTTGATGTGTTTTCGTGAAAGGGAATATGCACGGGGTTGTCCAGCCGGAGCGTGACGCCCCCGGAAAGCCGTGCTTGCGAAGTCAGGGCCGTATCGGGGCCTCCGTGTGCGCGCAATGGCCGGCCGATGAAACGTACTAAAGTGCTGTTTTCGGAGGGGTTTTACAACAATCACTCATGCCTTGCCGGGAGTGAATCAGGGAACAATGTGGCTGAGCATTTCGAACATTATCCAACTGAGCCCCATGTTAATTTTACCCCATTTTGACCTCCCGGAATACGAGCGTCCCCGGATTGAACATGTCGCTTCGGCAGCGCTTGAAGCGGCCCCCCGCACCCTGACCTCGGCTGTCAATCCACGTAGCGCGGGTGGGGTGCACGACTTTTCCTCGGAGGGCGATTACTGGTGGCCGGACCCGGCCAATCCTGAAGGGCCTTACATCCAGCGTGATGGCCTCAGCAATCCCGACAATTTTGTCGCCCACCGCCGGCTGATGCTGGACATGGCGCGCGATGTTGGCGCGTTGGCAGCTGCCTGGAAAGTCACGCACCAGGAGCGCTATGCCGCCGCCGCGGTGCGGCAGTTGCAGGTTTGGTTTGTGGATCCCGCCACCAAGATGAACCCCGACCTGCTTTATGCCCAGGCGATCAAGGGGCGCAGCACCGGACGCAGCATCGGCGTGATCGACACGCTGCACCTTGCCGAGGTGGCACTGGCCATCGAGGCCCTGCGCGGCTCGGCGGCGCTGGTTCCGGAAACGGACCTGGCGTTGTGCGCGTGGTTCCGCGACTACCTGCATTGGCTCAATACCCACGACTATGGCGTGAAGGAGAAGAACTGGGACAACAACCACGGCACCTGCTGGACCCTGCAAGCGGCCTGTTTTTCCCACCTGCTGAAAGACGAGGCGATGTTGGCGGAGTGCCGCGATCGGCTGAAGAAAATCCATCTGCCCGACCAGATGGCGCCGGACGGCAGTTTCCCGCGGGAGCTGGCCCGGACAAAACCCTACGGCTACTCGATCTTCAACCTCGACGTGATGACGGCGCTTGCCGTGGTGCTTTCCACGCCGGAGGAGAACCTCATGACCTGGTCGCTGCCGGACGGTCGGAGCCTCGTCAAAGGCGTGGCATTCCTCGCACCCTACCTGATGGACAAGGCCACGTGGCCGAAAAAGCCCGACGTCATGTACTGGGACGAGTGGCCGGTGCGGCAGCCGTGTCTGCTGTTTGGTGCACTGGCGACAGGCAATGAGGCCTGGTTGGCGACGTGGAAGCGCCTGGAGGCCGACCCTCAGGTCGAGGAAGTGCGGCGCAATTTCCCGATCCGTGAACCGGTGCTGTGGGTGGATCTGAAATAGTCCGTCAATCGCCTGCCCGCCATGTTTGGTGAATTCTTTCGCTCGCTCTGGACCCGCTATCCGGCGGCGGCCCGAGAACTTGGACTGGTGCAGGAGCATCACGACATTGCCCGGCGTCATGCGAAAGTGTCGGCGGCGTGGGCGCCGCACCTGGCGGCGAGCAAGGCCCTGATTCTTGAAGTGGCAGGCCGCTGTTCGCAGCGTGGCCAGGTGCTGGTCATCGGGGCCGGGGATTGCCTCGACGTGCCGGTGGTAGAATTGGCGGATCTTTTTCAACGCGTCGTCCTTGCCGACATCGTCGTGAGTCGGACGGCGCGGGGTTGGGCCAACCGGCTGCCTGGCCGGGTCGTCTGCGAAAACTGGGATGCTAGCGGGGCGCTGGCCACCCTGGCCGCTGTGAGGGATGCGGTGACAGCCGGAGAGGCGCCGGGGATTTTCACCCGGGCCGATCCCGGACCGCCACCGGGTGGGAAACCGGATTTCATCGTGTCCGTCAGCTGCATTTCGCAGCTCGGCTTGGTTCCGGGCCATTCGCTACCGGCCAGCGCAAAGGACAAGGATCTCCCGGAACGCTGCGCGCGTGCGGCGGCGAAGCGGCACCTGGCTTGGTTGCAGGAGCAGGGTGGGGTGCGGTTGTTGATCGCGGACGCGGCGCGGCTGGATATCGGTCCGGACGGACGCCAGCTCAAGAAAGAGACCTTGCACGAGCGTTTTGGTCTGCCCAAGCCCGACCGGACGTGGCGCTGGGACCTCGCCCCGATCCCGGAATGGTCGCCGGACTTCCACCGGGTGCATGAGGTGGGCGGATGGGTGTTTTCCGGACCGGGCTGAGAATCGAGAATCCAGGGCAGCGTTGATCGGGCTTTCGGAATGTTGCTTCCGGACGGGTTTGCCTTCCTGATGCTGGGGCATGGCCAATAAACGGTTTCCTGCGTTTCGTAAGCTGCTGTTGCCAACGGTGGTGTTGCTGGCCTTCGGCCTGGCCGTGATGGACGAGGGCAAGCTCCTGCGCATGATCGCCGACCAAGGCTTCGACACCGTGCAGCAACAAAGGCTGGATATCGCCCTGCAGATAGGACTCTGGCTGGCTGCCACCTATTTCATCTTCAGCGCGGTCCGGGTGTTTATCCTCGAAGGCATGCTCGCGAATGCCTTGGGCGGCCCCGCGCCGCACCTGTTGCGGGACGTGGCGGGACTGCTCCTGTTCGCCTTTGCGCTCACCGGCATTGCGCGCTTCGTGTTCGGCCAGGAGATCACTGCGTTCTGGGCCACGAGCGGGGCGGTCGGCATCGTCATGGGCCTGGCCCTGCGGCCGGTGATCCTCGACGTGTTCAGTGGTCTCACGATCAGCTTTGACCGCTCCTATCGGATCGGCGACTGGATCAATCTGGAGGAGCAACGGAATGAGTCCGTGTCGGGTGAAGTGTTTGAAATCACCTGGCGGGCGACGCGGCTGCGCACGGTCACCGGCAATCTGGTGGTCGTGCCCAACAGCCGCATGGGCATGGGCATCATCACGAACTATTCCCAACCGATTCCCCGCTACCGGCAGGCCCTGACGATCTGCCTGGATTTTTCCATCCCGGTGGAGCGGGCCCGGCGCGTGATCACGGGCGGGGTCCGCTCCGCGATTCATCCGGAAGGGCCGTTGGCGGATCCCGCTCCGACGATCAGTGTGGAGGGAACGTCCGATCTCGGGGTCGTCTACCGGGTTGATTACTGGCAGGTTGATTTCAGCGGCACAATCCAGCCTCGCTCGCGCGTGTACTCGGGCGTCTTGCGCCACCTGGATGCGGCCGGGATCACGCCGGCCTATCCGAAGCGGGACATCTTCACCGCCCCCATGCCGGCGCGGCAGCATGATGGCCGGGCTTTGACCGACCGCCTCGCGCTGATGGGCCGCCTGGACCTGTTTTCCTCGCTGAGCGCGGATCGGCTCCAAACGCTGGCCACCGGACTGGTGCCGCGGCAGTTTGCCAGCGGCGAAACTGTCGTAAAACGCGGCGACGCCGGCGAGTCGATGTTTGTGCTGATGGAAGGCCTGCTGGAGGTTCGCACGGAACTGGTGCGCGGCGGCCCCGAGCAGGCGGTGGCGATCATCCAGCCGGGAGAATTTCTGGGGGAGATGTCCTTGCTGACGGGCGAGCCGCGCATGGCGACGGTGGTGGCCCTGACCGACGCGGTGACCTGGGAGATCACCAAGGAGCAGATGGAACCCGTGCTGCGCAGCGATCCGGCCTTCGCAGAAGTGCTCGCGCGCACGCTCGCCGAACGCCAGGCGAGCAATGCCCGCGCCAGCGGGCGGACCACGGTTCCCACCGGGCTCCAGACCGAGAGTGCCGCTCGGGAAATTCTCACGCGCATCGTGTCGATGTTCCGCTCCGTCTACGGTTCGCTCTCGCGCACCCCGTTCCAGCCCGGCGGCAAAGTCCAGGCGCCGGCCGAGAATTCCGGCTCAACCGGGCAAGACCGGCCGGTCTAACCCGCCAGAATCTTCTCCCGCAGGTGGGTGCAGCGCGTCTTCGACTCGGCGTTGCGCACGGCCATGCCGTAGGCGGCGGGTTCGCCGACGACGAAGACCTTTTTCCGGCCGCGGGTGATGGCGGTGTAGATCAGATTGCGCTGGAGCATCATGAAGTGGCCCTTGAGCAAGGGGATGATGACGACGGGGTATTCGCTGCCCTGCGACTTGTGGATGCTGATGGCGTACGCGAGGCCGATGCTGCCGAATTCGCCGCGGTCGAACGTGTGGCGCTCACCGTCGAAGTCGGCGATCAGCGTGCCCTTTTGCAGATCCACGCTGACGATGGTGCCGATGTCGCCGTTGAAGAGGTTTTTGTCGTAGTTGTTTTTCAGCTGGATGAGCTTGTCGCCGGGACGGTACTCGCCGCTGATGGCGCGCAGGCCCTTCTCATGTCCGTTCAGGGCGGCCTGCAGCTGCGCGTTAAGGTTGGCGACGCCGGCCACGCCCTTGTGCATCGGAGCGAGCACCTGGACATCAGTGACGGGGTGGTACCACTTCAGGTGCTGCGGGATGAAGGTCGTGCAGAGCTCGATGACCTTGGCGAGGCAGTCCTCGGCACTGCTGGCGGCGATGAAATTCAGGTCGCTCCACGCCTGGGCCTTGGCGACCTCGCTGACGACCGGTGGCGGCGAGGCGATGCCTTCGTTGATGGCGTGGGCCGTCGTGACGATCGCGCTCTCCTTGCCCTGGCGGTAGACGAACTGCAAACGCGTCACGGGTAGCCGCGCCGCGTTGGGGTTTGGGGTCTGGGTTCTGGGTTCTGGGCTGCTCACCGCTGACTGCTCACTGCTCACTCCAATCAAATCCTTCAGCACGTTGCCGGCGCCGACGCTGGGGAGCTGGTCGATGTCGCCGACGAGGAGCAGGTGGGCGCGCACCGGCACGGCCTGCAGCAGCGCAGCGGCGAGACGCGTGTCGAGCATGGACGACTCGTCGACGATGAGGAAATCGGTGGCGAGGGGCTTCGATTCGTTGTGCAGGAAGCCGCCGCGCGCGGGGTCGTAGGCCAGCAGGCGGTGAATGGTGGAGGCGAAACCGCCCGTCGTCTCGGCCAGGCGCTGCGCGGCGCGGCCGGTCGGAGCGGCGAGGGTGACGCGCACCTTCTTGGCTTTCAGGATCTCGACCAGGGCGCGCAAGATGGTCGTCTTTCCCGTGCCCGGCCCACCGGTGAGAATGGAGAACTTGTGGGCGAGGGCATGGGCGATCGCGCGCGATTGCAACGGGTGGAATTCAAAACCGGCCTTCTCCTGCGCCCATTGGATGGCGGCGTCGATCTTGATGGCGGGCAGGCCGGACGGGACGGCATGAAGCCGCTGCACGACCTCGGCAATCTTGCGCTCGGCGCGGTCGTTGTGGGGCAATTGTACGACGCAGTTTTTCAACTGCGGGTTATTGGTGATTGGTTCGGCGTTGTTGGGGCGGCTTCCAGCATCCTGAGAACCAGTAACGGACAACGGATAACCCTGCTGCGGCAACTGTTGCACGAGATCCTTGGCGGCGATCAGGGCGTCGATGCGGGTTTCGATACGGTCGGAGGAGGTCTCGAGGAGATTGGCGGTGTAGGTGACGAGCTCGCCGCGCGGGTAGGCGGTGTGCCCCTCTTCCTCGAGGATCTGCAGCGCGTAGATCAGGCCGGCATCGAGGCGGGGCGGGGCGTCGTTGGCGAAGCCGAGGTTGATGGCGAGGCGGTCGGCGGTCTTGAAGCCGATGCCGTCGATCTCGCGGGCGAGCTTGTAGGGTTCGGCCTGGATGATCTGCTGCGCGGCGGCGTCCCATTTTTTGACGATGCGCACGCACTGCGAGGTGGTGACGCCGTAGGTCTGGAGGAAAATGTGGACCGCGCGGAGCGTCTTCTGTTCGTCCCAAGCCTGCTTGATGGAGGTGGCGCGGACCTTGCCGATGCCGGGCACCTTGCGGAGCTTGCCCGACTCCTCGCTGAGGACGCGGAAGGTGTCGGTGCCGAAGGCGTCGACGATCTTGTTGGCGTAAACCTTGCCGATCCCGGGCACGAGCCCGCTGCCGAGGTATTTGCGGATGCCGTAGACGGATGAGGGGAGTTCGCTCTTGAACGACACGACCTTGAACTGGGCGCCGTGCTGCGCGTGCTTGGTCCATTCGCCGCTGAGCTGGAGCGTTTCCCCGCATTGCACGCCGGGAAGCGGTCCGGTGATGGTGACGCGGGCCTCCGCGGTCTTGGCCCCTTCCGGCTTCAGCTCCGCGATCGTGTAATGGTTTTCTTCGTTGAAGAAGATGATGCGCTCGAGGACGCCGGTGAGGGAGGCTGCGGGAGGGGACGCCACGGGAAATGAAAGTGCAGGCAAAGGAGGGACGACAAAAAGCACAAAAATCACCAAAAGACGACTGATTGACCGGCCGGGATGTCCGGAGCAGCCTCGGGCGATGAAATCTCTCGTGTGGATCTATGCGGCGGCGGGCTACAACGTCGCGCTCGCGGCGTTTCACCTGGGGTTTTGGCGCCTGTTTCGCTGGAAGGAGGAACTGGCCAAACTGCACCCGGTGAACCGTGGGGTCGTGCAGGTCATGAATCTCATGTTGGTGGCCTTCCTGTTGTTGATGGCGTCCGTGCAGGTGCTGAATGCCGCGGAGCTCACCGCCACCGCGCTCGGTCGGTTGCTGATGGCCGGTGTGACCGGTCTCTGGCTGTTGCGGGCGGTCCTGCAGCCCCTCTTCTGGCCGTCCGCGCCGAAAGGGGTCAATGCGGCTTTCATCAGTCTCTTTGTGCTGGGGGCCGGTCTGCACGCCGTGGCGTTTGGCGGGAGCTGAGCGCGACGGGTTGCGGCGCGCGACCGAGGGAGAGAGGCAAGTAGACTTTGCCTGATGGCCGCGGTGTGCCCGGTAGAATGCCTGGTCGTTCCCAAGGGCGCTGGCCGACTCGCCACAAAGCCAAGGCGGTTCACCCCATTTGGATTCAATCGCGGGTGGCATGCATACAACTAATGCAGGCCTGTATTTGGATAAGAGTATCTAACCATGCCCCGAGGTAATCCCACCGATCAAACCCGTCCGTCGCGTTGGCGAGGGCTGGTCGTCGGGGTCGTGGGAGCAGGGTTGATTCTGTGTCTGGTGGGAGGAGGGCTTTATCTGCTTTGGCTGCGCCGGGCGGAATCGACGCCGGCGCTGCGCGGACAGGCCGTGGCCCTCAAGCAAGGGTGTTTCGCCTGTCACGGGGCTGATGGACGCGGCGGCGTGGCGGATCCGGGATCGCGCAACGGCTTTGTGCCCGGCTGGGATGGCCCGACGGTGGCGACGTTGGCCGCCAACGAGGACGAGATTCGCGAATGGATCCTGGACGGGCAGCCAGCTCGCCTGCGCCAGGTCGCATCCGCACACACAGGAACGGGACTGGTCCCGATGCCGGCGTACCGCGACCGCATCTCCGCGCGGGAACTGGCCGACTTCATGAGCTATTTCCGGGCGGTGTCCGCTTTCGGGGTGGAGATGCCGGAGCCGGCCTATGAGGGGCGGAAAGTGGCGGACCGCTTGGGCTGCTTCGGCTGTCATGGCCCGGGCGGCATCGGCGGCAGCCCCAACCCGGGCAGCTTCAAGGGCACCGTGCCGGCCTGGGACGGGGCTGATTTTACCGAGCTCGTGCGGAGTGACGCGGAGCTGATGGAGTGGATTCTGGAGGGACATCCGCAGCGGCTGTGGAAGAATCCGGCCGCCCGCCTCTTTTTGGAGCGACAGATCGTCGGCATGCCCGCGTATCGCCGCCATCTCTCCGCCGACGATCAGGCCCGGCTGCTCGCGTACTTTCAATGGCTGCGCAACCAGACCGGGGCGCAGGCCAAGTCGGACGACTCGCACCACATCATGGGGTTGCTGCTCCCATCGGAGGTGGCGCCATGAAACGCCTCGTGCTCTTCCTGGCGGCCGGTTGCGCGAGCTGGGCCTTCGGGCTGACCAATGGATCGACCGGCCGGCCGGCGAGCCCGGTGGATCTTTCGCCGCAAGCCATTTGTGTCGCGCCCGACGGTCAGCGGGCCTACGTGGTCAACGCGACCGCCAACTCGGTCTCGGTGGTCGACGTGCGGGCGCGCCGGGTGGTCGGGACGATTCCGGTCGGCGAGCGGCCTTATCACGCCGCATTCTCACCCGACGCCCGCAGCCTCTATGTGAGTTGTGCGTGGGCGGGCAAGGTCGACGTGATCGATGTGGCCCAGAGCCGCGTGGTCCGCTCCCTGCCGGCAGGAGCCGAGCCCAACGGCGTGGTTCCTTCCCGTGACGGCACGCGCCTCTATGTGGCGAATGCGCTCTCGGACGACCTGTCCATCATCGACGTCGCGAGCGGACGGCTGCTGGCGGACGTGCCGGTGGGCAACCAGCCGCGCTTCGCGACGGAAACGCCCGATGGCAAACGCGTCATCGTGGCGAATAACCTCGGCCGCAGCCTGACGCTCATCGAGGCCGCCTCGGCGCAGGTGCTGGAAACTCGTGATCTTGGTCGCTGCTCGATGTTGCGGCAGAACGCCTGCACCAGCGACGGCCGGTGGCTCTTCCTTGCCAACCTCGTCTCGCACGACGAGGCACCCACGCTGCAGATCGAGCGGGGCTGGATCCATTCCAACGGCTTCACCATCGTCGACCTGAGCCGCCCCGGCCATCGCGTCACGATGCTCCTCGATCACCTGTTGCGGGGCGCGGCCAATCCGACCGGGCTCGTGCTGTCCGCCGACAACCGCCGGCTCTACATCAGCCTCGCCGGGGTGCATGAGATTGCCTTCGTCGATGTCGACGCGGCGCTGGCACTCGCGGCGGAGACCGTGACGCCTGACCAGGTCCGGCGGCTGCAGGAAAACGTGGAGATTCTTGAGGCCCGGGGCATCGCGAAGCGCCACGAGGCAGGCGGTCTCGGGCCTCGCTCGCTCGCCCTCAGCGAAGCCACCGGCGAGGTGTGGGTCGCCAATTACTTCAGTGACACGGTCACCGTGCTGGATGCCATTACCGGCGAACTGCGCGCGACCATCCCGCTCGGGCCGTCCCATGAAAGGTCGTTGTGGCGGCAGGGCGAACTGCTCTCGACCGATGCGCGCATGTGCTATCAGAACTGGTTCAGCTGTGTGAGCTGCCACCAGGAGGATGGCACGGTTGACGGCCTGAACTGGGACCTCGCGAACGACGGCCTGGGCAACCCCAAGAGCGCCAAGGACCTGATCAACGGTCACGACACTGCGCCGGCGATGTGGGGTGCGGTCCGGGCCGATCTCAACGACGGCGTGGCGGGCGGCCAGCGCTTCGAGGGCTACGTGGCCGACGCGGATCGCCAGCGCGCGCTGATGACCTACTTCGGGAATCCCGAGTACGCGCCCAATCCGTTGCGCGGACGCCACCCCGAGGCGGAGGCGCGCGGCGCGGCGCTGTTCGTCGCCACCGGTTGCAGCATCTGCCACCCGGCGCCGCTCTTCACGGACAAGAAGCTCCACGACCTCGGTTTCGGCACGAAGGCGGACTACCGGTCTCGCTTCGACACCCCGTCGCTGCGCAGCGTGCTGCGCAATGGCCCGTGGTTGCACGACGGGCGGGCCAAGAGCCTGCACGCGGTCTTCACCGAGCATAATCCGCAGGATGTGCACGGCCGCACCAAGGGCCTCACCAAGCAGGAACTGGACGACCTGATCACCTACCTGAAAACCCTCTGATGCGCCGTCCCTCCCAGCCTTTGGTCTACGTCTCCCTTGCCGGCATGGCCGTCGCTCTGGCCGGCATGGCGTGGGCGGCCGATTTTCCCGCGGCATCGCCAGTGGATCCGGCGCAGTACGGCCGGCAACTCGTGCGGGAGGCGGGCACGGCGGGCGACGTTCCGATCACCGGTCACCCGGCCTCGCGCTTCGGCAAGCTTACCAGCCGCACCTGGGTTTATGGCCAGACCTGGCAGCGGGAGAATCTCCGGCCGGTGCCCAATCCGAATCCATCACCCGAGCCGCGACCGGTCCGCAGCCGACCCTACGATGTCGTGCTCTCGGCCGATGGGAAGAAGCTCTATGTGGGTCTGCTCGGCTCCGAGATGAACCCGGGCACCGAGGTGGCGGTGTGTGACGTCGAACAAGGGGCGGTGCGCCAACGCATCTTGCTCCGGCCCGACGGCGAGCGGGACGAACCAGGTTCGGGACCGTTCCGGCTGAAGCTGCATCCCGGGGGAAGGTTCCTGTTTGTGACCAACCGGTTTTCCAATTTCGCCAGCGTCATCGACACGTTGAGCGACAAGGTGGTGGCGGAGATTCCCCTCGATTTCTACTGTCAGGACGTGGCGTTCTCCGCCGACGGCAAAACGGCTTGGGTGGTGAACCGCTATCTCGACGAGGTGTTCGTCCTCGATGTGACCGCCGACGGCGCGTCGTTCTCCGCGAAGCTCCGGGTGCTGGGCGGCTTGGACGAGGCGGCCTATCTCGCCGACGGTGGCATCGGCGCGCGGCTGCAGCGAACCTGCGGCACGACCGGGTGCCACGACACGCTCCGCGGCGGGTTCGTCGCCGGGGCCGACCGGCGGGAGAGTTTCATTTCCGCGCTCGACCACGTCGTGCCCGGCCGCGCCGCGGAGAGCCGCTTGCTGCGCGCGGTCACGCGCTCGCGCGATGGTGGCTACGCAGACATTCTGCCGCTCTTCCGCAGTCACGCGGGTCAGACGGTTGTGTTTGGCGACCCGGGGCATGACGAGGACTACCAGGCGATCGCCCGGTGGATCAATGAGACGGAGGCGGGTCCCGGCATCCCGGTGGGCAATCCGCACGCCAAGCCCCGCATCATCGCGGCCAGTTCCGACGGGCGCTTCCTGTTTGTCGGCAACACTGCGACGCAGAACATTTCCGTGATCAGCACGCGGGCCGGCCGCGAAATCGGTGACATCCATGTGCAGAATGTCGTCAACGATCTGAAGATCCACCGCTCGCCGGTCACCGGTCACGACTGGCTGCTCGTCACGACGATGGGCGTTGGTTTCGGCGTGACGCGCGAGCGCGATCCCTGGGGCGGGGAAACGTGGGACCGGAACAATCCCGCCGCGCAGTTCACGGTGAAGCGCAACCTGCAGACCGCAGAAGTGCTGCCACGCGACGAGCAGGAGATCCTCGGCGCCTTCGACGCCGTGGACGGCACCGCCGGGATCAAGTTTCGTGACATTCAGAACGATCTCGTGGCGATCGATGTGACTGCACTCGCCCTGCCGGAGAACGCTCCCGCCGGCGCCCTGCCGCATTTCCTGCTCGCCAACCGCTACGAAGCGCATCGCACGTGGGTGCGTTACACGTCGGACACGGCCGAATCGATGTTCGGGGACGTGAAGGGGGACATTCCCCCGGACCTGATGCGTGTGGTCGGCTCCATGCCGGAGCGTCTGGTGCAGGTCGGCGACCGCCTCTTCATCTCGATGCAGGGCACGAATGAAGTGCAGGAATTGGTCATCAACACCGAGTCGGCGGAACCCAGTGACATCCTGGCGCCGGTGCGGACGTATGCCACGGGCTTCCAGCCCTTCGGCCTAGTGGCGGGACTGCCCGGAACGCCATCCGCCGGAAAGCTGTTCACGGCCAATTTTCTCGGCGGCACGGTGTCATTCATCGACACCGCCACGGGTTCATCCCGCCAGATCGTGGTGGATCCCTCGATCCTGAAACTGCCCATGCCCGCCACGGACGCGGAGCGCGGCGAGCTGCTGGTGCACAGCGCGCTGTTTTCCTCGGACCGCGACAGCGCGTGCGTGAGCTGCCACCACCTCGAGATGAGCGACGGCCGGCCCTGGGGAGTCAGCCAGGTGGTTGGTCAGGAATACCTGGCGCACGAGGACCGCGTGGGGCAGCTGGTCGAGGGCACGACGCTGCTCGCGCCGCAGCAGCGCGCCCTGTGGGGCATCCAGCCGTTTTTCTTCGAGGGCACCTTGTCGGTCTATGACCCGCGGTCGATGCTGATGGAGCATTGTCCCTCCGATGATTTTCGCGGCCTGACGCCGGGTGGAGACTTCCGCTGGCTGGAAGCGCACGCACCGCTGAGGCAGGTCGCCGACGTGCAGTCGAAGATGAACTCATCGACCTCGGGTGATGCCAGCATCGAGGAACGCCGTGCGGAATTTTTCCGGCGGACGAGCCGCGCGTACCTCGGGAAGGAATTCACGCTGCGCGATTTTCAGCGCTTTGTGGGCGAGTGGCAGGCGAACGAACCGCGCCTGATGCCGGTGCCGTTTGATCTGGCGAGCGCCTCCATCCGGCGGGGTCGCGCACTCTTCAACGAAGCGCAACTGGGATGTGCCTCGTGTCACCCTCCGCCGCATTTCGCCAAGAAGGATTTCCCCAACAATCCCCGGCAGGTGGTACCGCCGCAAGTGACGCTCTCGATGCGCGACGGGTCATTCACGCTGATCAGCATGGAGCGGCTCGATCAGATCGCCGGCATCCGCCGCGATCTGGAACCGTGGGACATCGGCCGTGCGGAGGATGAGCAGGCGCATTTCACGCCGTTCCCGCTGCGCGGGCTGTGGGACCGGCCGCCGCTGTTCCTGCACAACGGCGCGGCGCGCACGGTGCGCGAGGTCGTGTCGGTGCCCGGGCAGACGAGCCTCGGCTGGCTCAAGTATGAGCCGGTCTTCGGCGGCTACGCGGAGCGGCCGGGCCGGCGCGAGGTGGGCTTCAACGAGACCTGGTTCGTGAAGAGCCGGAACGAGCGCAACAAGACCCACCTCGACACCGGCGGCCGCATCGGCAGCGACACGCACGGCGGCACCTCGCACCTCACGGCGCAGCAGATCGACGATCTGGTCAACTACCTGGAGTCCATCGAATGAAAGCCCTGCTTCCTCTGCTCGTGTTGCTGCTGGGCGCAGCGTTGGTTTCCGCCCTGCTGTTGAAACCCCGGGCGACACCGCCCGGACCGACGCCGCCGGCCGGTCTCGTCGCCCCGGTCCTTCCCGTGATCCACGGGCAGGAAATCCGCCACGCGGCGGATGACTCCGTGATGATGGTGGTGCCGGCCCTGGAGTTCATGATGGGGACGGCGGACAGCCATCCCGACCTGCCGGCGCAACCGCCGGTCGGCGGCGCCCTGCATCCGCCGGACCTGATGCTGGCCCGCGCCTACCCGGGTTGGGCCCTGGCCGACGAACGACCCGCGCGGCGCGTCCGGCTGAAGGCGTTTGCCATCGACCGCTACGAGGTCACGAACGCCCAGTATCGGCGTTTCCTCGCCGCGGTGGCCGCGCACGGGGATGAAAAATACCGCCACCCCGACCAGCCACCGGGCAAGGACCACACGCCGCGGTACTGGAAGGATTTCAATCCGTTGCTGCACAATCCCCAGTATGCCCCGCTCGCCCAATTTGGTGCGGCGGGTACCTTCACCGCGGACGACAAGCCCGTGGTAGGCGTGGACTGGTACGACGCCTGGGCTTACGCGCACTGGGCGGGCAAGCGGTTGCCGACCGAGGCGGAGTGGGAACTCGCCGCCCGCGGGGTGGACGGGCGGCGCTGGCCTTGGGGTAACGACTGGGCCTGGGGCCGCGCCAACATCGGCGGCGAAAAATTTGGCGCCGACGTGAACGCGCGCGGCCGGGAGAAAGACGGCTTCATCTACCCGGCGCCCGTCGGCAGTTTTCCGGAAGGGCGCAGTCCCTTCGGTTGCGACGACCTCGCCGGCAACGCCGCCGAATGGTGTGCCGACTGGTACCGTGCCGATGTCGGGACGACGGGTGGCACCGACAACCCGGCCGGTCCGGCGCATGGCACGGAGCGCGCGGTGCGCGGCGGCAGTTCCCAAAACATGGCCAGCTCGGTGCGGTGCGCCGTGCGGTTTCACCACGAACCGGAATTCAAGCATTTCGCACTCGGCTTCCGGTGCGCCAAGGACCTCTGACGTGAAACTTCCTGCCTCCCCTTCAAATGGCACGCTCGGCGGACTTCTGGCCGCGTTGTTCCTGCTGGCAATCCCGGCGCCCATGCCCGCGGCGGACGAAGCGCCGGCGGGCATGGTGTTGATTCCCGCGGGAGCATTCACCATGGGCTCGGCGGAGGGAGGCTACGACGAGCGGCCGGTCCATCGGGTGCGGCTCTCCGCCTATTACATCGATCGCTGCGAAGTCACCGTGGCCGAGTTTGCCGACTTCGTGCGCGCGACCGGCGCGGTGGATGCGATCGAAGGGTCGTGGTTCCGGCACTCCGTGGAGGGCTGTCTGGATCTGCTCGCCCATTACGAACGGCGGTACGGGGTGACCTGTGCCGCCTTTGCCCCGAAGCCGGATGCGGACGGGGACGCGGCGTGGCAACAGGGGAGCGACGCACTGCGCTGGCGCGCGGGGGTTGCGGCGCTGCGGGTGCTGCTCGGGGCGGATGCGAAGCTGGCGGACGAACCGGCGAAGACGCTGGCTGCGGTCCCTTCCGTGCAGGCACTCATCCAGGCGCAGGCCCAGATGCCGGTACGCAGTGTCACCTGGCGGGACGCTGCGGCCTACGCGCGCTGGGCGGGCAAGCGTTTGCCCACCGAGGCGGAGTGGGAGAAAGCCGCCCGTGGGACGTCGGCCAACGTGTATCCGTGGGGCAATGTGTGGGACGCGGCAAAGTGTCGCGCCGGACTGGAGCCCGCGGCCGGCCCCGTGGCCGTCGGCAGTTTCCCGGCCGGTGCGAGTGTGTACGGTTGCCTGGACATGGCCGGCAATGTCTGGGAATGGTGCGCCGACTGGTACGGACCGGCATCCTACAACGGGCAGGAAGGAGCGGTCGATCCAACCGGACCGGTTGGCCTGGCCAATGGCGAACTGCCCGGCCCGGACCCAAAGGCCCGTCTCTTCCGCGAAAACAAACAGGGCCGCGAGACCGACACGCGCAAGGTTGTGCGCGGGGGCGGCTGGGCCGGCGGCGCCCCGGGGCAGACGGAGTTCAACCAGCGCTGTGCGCGCCGGCTCTGGTCCAATCCCGGCTACTGGTCGGACGACACCGGCTTCCGGTGCGCAAAGGATTTATGATGCAAACCACCCCAACCCCCCGCCCCAGTGTCTCTCCAAGCGAACTGTCCCGGCTGCCCGACGGTGCCGACCGTCGGGACCGCGACTGTTTCTATTCTTCGGTCCGGGGAACCTCCCGGCTGGATCTGCGCGGAGTGCGGCGCGAGACCTTCACGGAGTACCACCTGACCGCGACAGTCATCGGCGGTGGGCAACAATCCTCCGGGGGATGTCATGCGGACAACCTGTTGATCCGCGTGGCCGCCGAGCTGGCCATGCGCCGCATCCAACCGATCCAGGAAAAATTCTATGGACGCCGCGAGGTAAGCGCCGACGTGCTGCGGCATCGTGAGCAGGCCTACCGCCGGCAGAGTCTGGATCCGGCGGTGCCGGTGACGTGGGTCGAGGGACTGCCGCTCGAGGGCAGCGACTTTGTCGGTGTGCAGATTTGGGGCATCGTCCCGCACGACGACCAATGCGGAGTGCAGACGGTGGACAATCCGGTCACGGGGCCCGGCCGGCTGTGGACGGGCCGCGGGTTTGAGATGCTGCATCTGCCGGCCGTGCGCGGGGTGCGAGCGGACGGGACCTTGCCGGCCGGTGCGGCGGTGCAGGCGGACCAGATGTTCACCAATGTCGGCGAGGGGCTGGCGGCCCACGGCATGGCCTACACGGATGTGGCCCGGACCTGGATCTATTCGTCCCGCTTGCTGGACTGGTATGGTGATCTGAACCGCGTGCGCAACGCGCACTACAAGCCGGCGGGTTTGGGGGTGCCGGGTGGCCCCGCGTTTCCCGCCAGCACGGGCATCCAAGGGCGGATGGGCGAGGAGGAATGCATGGTGGACGTGCTGGCCTTGAGGCGTGGTCCCGCCGCGACCGTGGTGGCGCAGCCCATCCGGTGCAGCCCGCGGCAGGACCAGTCGTTCAACTACGGCTCGGCCTTCTCCCGCGGCATGGTCTTCGACATCGAGGGACGGAAGACAGTGCACATCTCGGGCACGGCCAGCATCAACACGGCGGGCGCCAGCACCAACCTGGGGAATGCCGAATACCAGAGCCTGGAAACGCTCCTCTGCATCGCCGCGATTTTGGAGGAGCAGGGTGGCAGCCTGCACAATATCACCTCGGCCACGGTCTTCTGCAAGGACGTGGCCGCGTGGGAGGCCTGGCAACGCGTGTCCCGCCTGCTGCAGGTGCCGGACTTTCCCAAGGTCTATGTGCTGGCGGACGTCTGCCGCGACGATCTGTTGGTGGAGATGGAATCGGTGTCGCTGATCTGAGCGACCCGCTTCCGTCCCGTCCGGCCAACAAAAAGGCCCGCCGAGCGGCGGGCCTTGGAGAACGGTGGTCGATCGCTCAGTTGGTGGCGGCCGGGGCTTCGGCGGCCTGCGCCTCGTGGGCGGCCTTGGCCTCCTCGACGAGCTTCTGGATCTTGGGCATGAGGCCCTGCTGCATTTGCTGCACCAGCGGCATGATCTGGGCCATGATCTGGGGCTGCTTGGCGAGCATGGACTCACCCTCCGGGGATTTGAAGAAGGCGACCATGGCCTTGAGCTCGGCCTCGCTGTAAACGGTGGCATACACCTCGTCCATCTTGGCGATGAGCGCCTTGGCCTCGTTCATGGCGAGGTCCATGATCTTGCCCTGGAGCTCGGTCATCTTCTGCTGGTCCTCCGGGGTGGCATTGGCGGGCAGCTGGGAAAAGCGGGAGGCCATCTGCTTCATCTGGGCGGCCATGTTGTCGAACATCTTGTCGGCCTTCATGGCGGCAATGGCTTCGCGGGCGAGGGCCAGCTTGGCGGCGTTATCATCGGCACGGGCGCCAACGGCAAAAGCCATCAGCACGAGGAGGGTCAGGATCTTTTTCATGGGGGAGGGGAGAATACCGTCCAAGTGGCCCCTTGGTTCACGGCAGGCGAAGGTTGCAGTGGCGGGTAACTGGGTGCAATCATGGAAGTGACGCCGCTTATGCTCTCCTTTGAAGACCTCCGGGTGGGTGACCGTTTCAACACTGCCGAACACACCGTGACGGCCGAGGAAATCATCGCTTTTGCGCGGCAATACGATCCCCAGCCGTTTCACACGGATCCGACGGCGGCAAAGGATTCGTTGTTTGGCGAGCTCGTGGCCAGCGGCTGGCACACGGCGGCGCTCAGCATGAACCTGATGGTGCGGGGGGAGATGGGCCTCGATGGGGGCGTCATCGGCCATACCGTGGAGTCACTGCGCTGGCCGCGCCCGGTGCGTCCCGGGGACTGCTTGCGCGTGGTGATGGAGGTGATGGCGCTCGATCCGGAACCTTCGCGCACGGGTCGCGGCAAACTCAAGCTGGGCTGCCGCACCCTCAACCAGGACGGCAAGGCGGTGCAGGAAATGACCGCCAACCTGCTGGTGGCGCGGCGCTCCGTCTGAACCGCTGATTCTGATGCCAACCGCCGCCTTCGCTGTCACCGCCCTGGTCGCCCTGCTGCACGGCTGGTTTCTCGTGCTGGAGATGTTTCTCTGGACGAAGCCCTATGGCCGCCGGGTGTTTCACCTGACGGAAGAGAAGGCGCAGGCGACCAAATCGCTGGCGGCGAACCAGGGCTTGTACAACGGGTTTCTCGCCGCCGGATTGGTCTGGGGGCTGTCGCTGGGCGAAGCCGGTCACGCGATCCGGCTGTTTTTCCTCGGTTGCGTGATCATCGCGGGAATCTTCGGGGCGATCACGGTGGGGCGGAAGATTCTCTACGTGCAGGCGCTGCCGGCGGCGGTGGCCTTGGCGTTGGGGTGCGTGGGGTAGGATATTGGGAGGGTGCGCGACTCTGCGCGCCGTTTTCTAATACACGGTCCGCCGTCACGCAGATCCTCCAGTCAAGCCCGCACTACAAGCCGAGCGCGCGGGAGACCTCGGGCAGATTGGCGCAGACGCGTTTCGCGCCGGCCTCGCGCAGCTCGGCGGCGGTGTGGGTACCGGTGGTAACGCCGATGAAATCCATGCCCCCATTCTGGGCGGCCTGAAAATCATAGGGCGAATCCCCGACCAGCAACGTGGTGGCGGCCGTGGCGCCGAGGGCGGAGAGCACATGGCGTCCGAATTCCGGATCGGGCTTGAGCCACGGGGTATCCGTGGCGCCAAAGTTGCCGTCCAGCAGCGGCGCCAGACCGAGATGCTCGCAGGTTTTGCGGGAGGAGGGACCGTGCTTGTTCGTGAACACGCCGGTCCGCGTGCCCCGGGCCTTGAGGGCGGTCAGCAATTCGCGGGCCCCGGCCAGCATCTCCACGTCCTCGAGCATCGTGGCGTCCCAATGCGGACGGTAGATGGCGAGGGCGGCTGCCTTGAGCTGCGGGCCGACGAGGCGCTCCACGGCGACCTCCACCCCGCCGCCGACAGCGCGGCGCACCTGGGCCATCGTGGGCGCGGGCAGGCCGAGCCGGGTCATCGCGTAGGTGTGGCAGCGGTGAATGGCCTTGAAATGGTCAATCAGGGTGCCGTCGAGATCGAAGAGGACGCAGGCGGGAAACATGGAGAAGCTGCTAGCATCGCGCGTGCCCCGGTCCCGGCGCGAGGAAAAAGCCTTTGCATCCCTTGGCGGAAACCTGCCGGTTCCGCGATCGCCGGAAACGGCCCGCGCGTCCTGCGCGCAGGATTGCGCTGCCCCGCGAAAAGCCCAACCTGCGGCGAATGGAATCACTCACCTCCCTGCTGCCCATCATCCAGCTGGCGATCACTCCCGTGATTTTGATCTCCGGCATGGGAGCCCTGATGATCACGCTCACCAACCGCATGGCCCGCGTGGTCGACCGCACGCGCAAGGTCGCCGAGGCGGTGCCGGCGGCGGATGCCGCGGAGAGAAGGCATCTCGAGGACCAGCTCACCATCATGTGGAACCGCGCCCTGATGATCCGGCGGGCGGTGACGTACAGCGGGCTGAGCATGCTGTTGTCGTGCCTGCAGGTCGTCGCGCTGTTTGCCGCGGCCATGTTCGGCTGGAAGATGAACGCCGTGATCCTCGCGCTGTTTGCCGCCAGCATCTTCCTGCTCACGGCCTCGCTGGTGGAATTCCTGCGGGATATCTTCGAATCGCTCAACGCGCTGAAGCTGCAGGTGGAGCGGGCGCGACTGCGTCCGTCGACGGCGGCACCCTGGCCGGAGAAGAGCGGAGAGAATTGACTGGAGCCGTCCGCCACAAAGGAGAAACTGACCGTTATGCTGAGCACCCACGCCCGTCCCGCGCAGGCCGAGGCCGACCTCGACGGCGAGACCCTTGTCGTCCGCATGGTCGGGGATTGGGCGATCACGCATGCGCGGCCGGGCTGGAACGCGACGCTGGCAGGGCGCACGCCGAAGCGGATCCGCCTGGACAGCGCCGGGATCGGCGAGTGGGACAGCGCGCTGTTGCTCTTCCTGTTCGAGGTCCAGCAATGGTGCCGGATCACCGGGGCGCATTGCGACACCTCGGCCCTGCCGCCCAAGGTGCATGCGCTGCTCCGGCAGATGGTGGCCTCGCATGAGACCACCGTGCCCTTCGACCGTTCGGAGAACCTTTTTACCGCCGTGGGGGACGCGACGCTCGATGTGGTGCGGAAGGCCCGGATGTTCTCCCATTTCATCGGTGAATGCGTCCTGGGGGCGATGCGCATGGTGAAAAATCCCCGGCGGTTCCGCTGGAACGACTGTGTGGAGGAGATGCAGAATTGCGGGGCGATGGCGCTGCCCATCGTGAGTCTGGTCAGTTTTCTGGTGGGCGTGACCCTGGCCTACACCGGCGCCATTGTGCTCCGGCAGTACGGTGGGGACATCTACGTGGCCGACCTCGTGGGCCTGTCCATGGTGCGCGAGATGGGCGCGATGATGACCGGCATGGTCATCGCCGGGCGCACCGGCGCGGCGTTTGCGGCGACGCTGGGCAATATGAAGGCCAACGAGGAGATCGACGCCCTGGAAACGCTCGGCATCGCGGCCGTCGACTTTCTCGTGCTGCCCCGCCTGCTCGCCCTGGCGATCATGATGCCGCTGCTGGTGCTCTATTCGAACGCCCTCGGCATCATCGGCGGCATGGCCGTGGCCAACGGGGTGCTTTCCATCCCGCCCACCGCCTACTGGGTGGAGATGCTGACGATTGTGGATGCCTCCGACGTGTCGGTCGGCGTCATCAAGGCGATCACCTTCGGGCTCATCATCGGTCTCTCCGGTTGCCTGCGCGGCATCGAGGCCGACCGTAGCGCGGTCGGCGTGGGCCGGGCGGCCACCTCGGCGGTCGTGACCTCCATCTTGCTCATCATCGTGTCCGACGCGATCTTTGCCGTGGCCTTCGACATTCTCGGCCTGTGACCATGCCCCCACCAACGCCCGCCTCGTCACCTGCGTCCCCGGCCATCGAAGTGGCGGGATTGAACTGCGGTTATGACGGCACGCCGGTGATCAAGGACCTGAACTTCACCGTGGCGCGCGGCGAGGCATTTTTCATCATCGGGGGCAGCGGTTGCGGCAAGAGCACGCTGCTGCGCAATCTGGTCGGCCTGAATGCGCCGCTGGCAGGTACGGTGCGCTTCATGGGCCGGTCGTTCACCGAGGCCGATCTGGCCGCGCGCCGGGCGCTGCTGAAAACCTTCGGTGTCCTCTATCAGGGCGGTGCGCTGTGGAGTTCGCTCACCCTGCGGGAAAACGTGGCGCTGCCGCTGGAGGAGCACTCGGTGCTGACGCGCCGGGAAATCGCCGAGCTCACCTCCCTCAAGCTGGCCCAGGTCGGGCTCACCGGCTTCGAGGACTATTATCCGGCGGAAATCAGTGGCGGCATGCGCAAACGCGCCGGCCTGGCACGGGCGCTGGCCCTCGACCCCGACATCCTGTTTCTCGACGAGCCTTCCGCGGGACTTGATCCCGTGACGTCACGCAAGCTCGACGAACTGGTCCTGCAGTTGCGCGACACGTTCGGCACGACGCTGGTGGTGGTGTCACATGAACTGGCGTCGATCTTCAGCATCGCGGACCGGGTCATCATGCTCGACCGCACCGCGCAGGGCGTGATCGCCGAGGGTGCGCCGCGCGAACTGGCGGAACACAGTCGGGATCCGCGGGTGCTTGATTTTCTTCACCGCGGCGACCGCCCGACACCGGCGACCGCCTGACCGGCGGAAATTCCTGTCCATTTCCCTTCGTTCCAATTAACCATCCTTCTTCGTGAAAACCAAGGTCAGCCCCGCCATCGTCGGATTGTTCGTACTCGGAGCCTTTGCGCTGGGGCTGATCGCGTTGCTGTCGGTGGGCAGTCTCAGCCTGTTCAGCAAGCCGCACCGTTTCATGGTGTATTTCGACGAGTCCATCCACGGGCTGGATCTGGGTTCGCCGGTGAAGCTGCGCGGCGTGCGGGTGGGGCGGGTGGTGGACCTGGCCGTGCATTATGACGACGTGGCCAACCGCTCGGTCGTGGTGGTCACGTGCGAGCTGAGCCGCAATGTCATCACCGACGAGAAAGGTGCGCAGCTGAAGATCGCCGAGGCGCGGGACATCCAGACGATGGTGGACCACGGACTCCGCGCGCAGCTGGGCGTGCTCGGGCTCGCCACGGGTCTGTTGTTCGTCGAGCTGGATTTCATGGATCCGGAGGAGTATCCCGCGCCCACCCTCGGGGTGCAGCCCAAGCTGGTGGTGGTGCCCGCCGTGCGCTCCGCCATCTCGGAATACCAGGCCAGCCTCAGTGAGATCCTGAGCGACCTGAAGAAAGTCGATTTTGCCGGTATTTCCAGCGAGGCAAAGCACTTGCTCATCACCGCCAACAAGAAGCTCGGCGAGGCCGACGTGAAGGGTCTGGGAGACAGGGTCGGCCGGGCGGCCGATGCCGTGACCGCCTTCGTGGAAACACCCGAGGCGAAGCAGGCCTTCACCAATCTCAACGCGGCCCTCATCGCCACCAAGACGGCCATCGAGCGGATCGACGGCCAGGTCGGACCCGTGAGTACGGAACTCAAGACTACGCTGGCCAACGCCCAGACCGCCCTGAAGCAGCTCGAGGCAACCGCGGCGACGACGCGCCGGTTTGTCCAGCGGCAGGGCGATGTGGGCGATGAGTTGACCCTCGCGCTCCGGCAGGTGGCCGAAGCGGCCTCCGCCCTGGAAAACCTCGCGAGCACGATCGAGCGCAACCCGAGTGCCCTGCTCGTGGGCAAAAAGAAAAAGACGGAGTGAACCGCGCCCCGCAACCAGCGAAACCCACCAGACGCTCGCCCATGAAACACCCTCTTTCCAGAATCACCCTGCTCCTGGCCCCCTGTTCCCTGCTCCTCCTGTCGGGTTGCAACATCCTGCCGGAGCCCCAGGCGGACCCGGTGCGTTATTTCACCCTGAGCGGACCGCCCACGGCCGAGGCGATGGCCGATGCCCCGACGGTCAGGCCGGTGCGGATGGCTGGCTACCTGCGCAATCGCGCCATGGCCGTGCGGGTCTCGGCGAACGAGGTGATCTATCTTGATGCGGTGCGCTGGGCCGAACCACTGGACGAGGCGATCACGCAGATCCTGCGCAACCGTCTGCGGCCGATGGGCGGCGGCGCCAGCGTCGTGGTCAACCTGCTACGCTGCGAACTGGTGCGGTCCGACGGAAACCAGGTGGAACTCTCCGCGACCTACACCATCACCCCCGCGGCCGGCAGTGGCGAGGCCCGCAGCGGTACCTTCACGGCGACACCCTTGACCTGGAACGGGGGCGACCATGGCACCCTGGTAGGGCTGATTCGCCAGCAGGCCGAGGAGTTGGCGGGCGCGATTGCGGCGGCCGTCGAAAAATAACCGCGAGAGTGTAAAATAACTTTCACGAAGCGCCGACCCGTGACAGGGTGCGCACGTGGAAGTCTCCACGCCACGTCCATGAAACCCGGATTCTCAGTTCTTCGATTTTCGCTCACGCAGACCACCGATGGTCGGCTGACGCAGGAAGTCCGGAGGTGTGGAGAGTTCGCCGATGTGGAATCGGCCTTTGATACTGCCCGCATGGAAGCCCTGCGTGAATGGCAGGAGGCGGTCAACCAGCCGGAGGTGAGCAACCGTCCCGGGCGCATTGCCGAGATCAAGATCAAGGACACCGAGTTTGGTTACGAACTTAAGTGCAACCACAAGGTCGTTTCCCGTTTTTGGGTGCACGACAGCACGCCCGCCGCGATTCCGGGGGCTTGAGGCGCTCGCCGGGCCTCGCGCCGACCGGCAGAAGCGGGAGTCGGCCAGGTCCCAACGCCGGTGGGGCGGGCTTTCGGGCCGATTTCGAGGGTCGGGCGACGAGGCTCTGCGTCGCCGCGAGGATTGTAATGCGCAGAACGGAGTCTGCGCCCTACCGGAGAACCCAGCCTTTCAGCCGGGTGCGTTCAACGAAGTGGTTCGCCCGGGAGGCGGGGATCACTTCAGCGCCGCGGCGATGCGGGTGAGGGCGTTCTCGACGTTGGCGCGGGAATTGAAGGCGCTGATACGGACGTGGCCTTCGCCGCACTTGCCGAAACCGGCGCCAGGCGTGCAGACGACCTGGGCCTTGTTCAGCAGGAGGTCGAAGAATTCCCAGGAATCGCGGCCCGTGTTCACCCAGATGTAGGGGGCGTTGTCGCCACCAATGCAGCTGAATCCGAGCTTCGTCATCGCGTCGCGGATGAGCTTCGCGTTGGCGAGGTAGTTGCTGATGAGTTCGCCCGTCTGCTGCTTGCCAGCCTCGGTGTAGATGGCGGCGGCGGCCTTTTGGATGGGATAGGCGACGCCGTTGAACTTCGTCGTGTGGCGGCGGTTCCAGAGCGCGTGCAGCGGGTGGGCCTGGCCGGCGGCATCGTACGCCATGAGGCTCTTCGGCACGACGGTGTAGGCGCAGCGCGTGCCGGTGAAACCGGCGGTCTTGGAGAAGCTGCGGAACTCGATGGCGACCTCGCGGGCACCCTCGATCTCGTAGATGGAATGCGGGATCTGCGGATCGCGGATGTAGGCCTCGTAGGCGGAGTCGAAGAGAATGATGGCCTTGTTGGCCTTCGCATAGGCAACCCAGGCGGCGAGCTGGGCCTTGGTGGCCACGGCGCCCGTTGGGTTGTTGGGGAAGCAGAGATAGATCAGATCGGTGGCGACGCCGGGGACAGCGGGCACGTAGCCGTTGGCGGGCGTGCTGTCGAGGTAGGTGATGCCCTGGTAACGGCCGTCGACGTTGGTGCCGGTGCGTCCGGCCATGACGTTGGTGTCGACGTAGACGGGATAGACCGGGTCGGGAATGGCGAGGCGGACGTCGGTCGCGAAGATTTCCTGGATGTTGCCGCAGTCGCACTTCGAGCCGTCGGAAATGAAGATCTCATCGGCGGCGATGTTGCAGCCGCGGGCGGCGTAATCGTGCTGGGCGACGGCGTCGCGCAGGAAGGCGTAGCCCTGTTCCGGACCATAGCCCTTGAAGGTGGCGCGATTGGCCATCTCGTCGGTCGCGGCGTGAAGCGCCTCGATGCAGACGGGCGGCAGGGGCTCCGTCACGTCGCCGATGCCGAGGCGGATGATCGGCTTGTCGGGATTGGCGGCGACGTAGGCGTTCACGCGCTTGGCGATGTCGGCGAAGAGGTAGGAGGCCTTGAGCTTGGTGTAGTTTTCGTTGATGCGGATCATGGAGACGGGTCGGGGAGCAGGGATCTGGGAGTGGAAGGTGGTGGTCACCGGGCTCGCGGGAGTTCCGGCAAGGCAAGAGGCTTGATAAAGGGAACGGTGTCTGGTTATTCAAGCCCGTTCCCCTATGCAAAAAATAGAATCCATCCCGGCCATGCGTGAATCGGTGGCGGCATTGCGGGCGGCCGGACGCAAAGTGGCCCTGATCCCGACGTCCGGGGCGCTCCATGCGGGGCATGCGAGCCTGACCCGGCTGGCCCGGGAGAGCGGCGCCGCCGTGGTGGTGTCGGCCTTCGTCAATCCGCTGCAGTTTGGTCCCAGTGAGGATTATGCGAAATACCCGCGCACGCCCGAGGCCGACCAGATGCTCGCCGACAAGGAAGGCGTGGACGTCCTCTTCACGCCGACGGCCGACGAGATGTTTCCGAAGGGGTTTTCGTCCAGCGTGCAGGAGGAAGCCGTCAGCAAGCCCCTGTGCGGGGTGACGCGTGCGGCCCATTTTCGCGGGACCCTGACGGGTTGGCTGAAGCTCATCAATATCGTGCAGCCCGACACGTTGGTGCTCGGTGAAAAGGACGTGCAGCAACTCGCGGTGGTCAAGAAGGTGGCGGCCGACCTGTTGTTGCCCCTCAGCATCATCACGGGGCCGGTCGTGCGCGATGCCGACGGCATGGCGGTGAGCGCACGCAATGCCTACCTCACGCCCTCGCAACGCGAGGAGGCGCTCGCGGTCATCAAGGCCCTGCGGACGGCCAAGGAAATGGTCGAGTCTGGCGTGAAAAGCACGGATCGCGTCGTGGCCGAAGCCACCCACATCATCGGCGAGAAAAGACGCCTCCGGGTCATCTACATCTCGGTGGTTGACCGGCGTACGATGGAGCAGGTGAGGGAGATTTTGCCGGACCAATGCCTGTTGGCGGTCTCCTACTGGGTCGATGAGGTGAGGCTCACGGATAACATGCCTTTGTGAGGGCCGGGAGGGGCTGTGAATAACTTGTCAGCGAACGGTGCGGCCTCCTCGGAAAACCTGCCTAAAACCGGGCTGTGAACAGCCTGTTCGCGAGGCCGCTTAGGGGATTCGGCGCAGCGTGTCCGCTCCGCCCAAGGCACATTAGAGAAAGTAGCTCCGCTCGTTTGGCGTTATCAGTTTAGTTATAATGCATTGGTAGCAAATGCACTAGTGTTCGGATGCTGTAGCGGGCGCTCGTTCCCAAGAGACAAAACCGGCGGGCACCGCACCACACAGCGTCTTGGGTCACGCGTGTAAGTCGTGGTGGATTGGTCGTCGGGACCCCCGCCGGGCGAACGTGACGAAGCCGTGACTTCCCAGTGTGAAGAAAATCCGGTCGCGACGCAGGGGGAGACCAGACTGAGGGGTTGTCTTTTACGTCTAAGTTTGGGACTGATGGGGTGTTGTGAGCACCCATTTCCCCGAAAAATCACGTATTGCGATCATCGGCGCCGGCGCCTTGGGCTGTTACTATGGAGCCCGGCTGGTCAAGGCGGGCGAGGACGTCCACTTTCTGGCCCGCAGCGGCCGGGCGGCCCTGATGGTCAAAGGACTGAAAGTGAAGACGCCGACGGAGAAAATTTCCGTGCGCAAGATTCAAGTTTACGGTTCGGCTCACGAAATCGGACCCTGCGACCTCGTCATCATTGCGACCAAGGCGACGGCCAATGAGGCGCTGAAGACGATTCTGCCGCCGTTACTGAAGCCAGACACGGCCGTGCTCACCCTGCAGAACGGTTTGGGGGTTGAAGAACCGGTGGCGGACATCGTCGGACCGGCCCGCGTTCTCGGGGCGATCTGTTACATCGGCTGCATGCGCACCGCGCCCGGCGTGGTGGACTGTTCCTTCCCGGGTCTGATGACGATCGGCAAGTTCGGCAAACCGGCCGGCGAGCGCACCCAGATGATCGCGTCGTTGTGGCGCCGGGCGGGCGTGAAATGCACGGCCCAGGACAATCTCGAACTGCAACGCTGGCACAAGCTGGTGTGGAACGTGCCCTTCAACGGGCTTTCGATCGTGTCCGGCGGCATTACCACCGACGTGATCATCGCCGACGAAGGCCTGCGGCTGATGGCCCGGCGTCTGATGGAAGAGGTGGTGGAGGCCGCGGCGAAGTTCGGTCATGTGATTTCGCGCTCCTTTGTCGACCTGCAGTTTGAGCGCACGGCGAAGATGGGCGGCTACCGTCCGTCGAGCCTGATCGATTTCGAGGAAGGCCGCGACATGGAGATCGAGGAAATCTGGGGCGAGCCCGTGCGGCGGGCCAAGCAGGTGGGTGCGACCGTGCCCCGCATGGAGATGCTTTACTGGCTGATCCGGCAGCGACTCGAGGCGCGCAACGCCAGGCTGAAGGCCAAGTCGCGCAAGCGCTGACCAGAGCGCGCCTGCCGGCTGAAATTTCATCCCGGACGGCGTCGCGTCGCCGGAGTTTCGGGTGGATCGGCGCCGGATCGACTCCGGATCTTGAAGAGGATTGCGCTCCGGTCTTCAGGGTAACTAGCTAGGGCGAAATTCTCCCTGATGTCTGCTGAGCCTTCTCCGAAATTCGAGCCGTTCATCCCGGACTCGGCCAAGATTCCTGAATTCACCGTCCGGGCGGTTGTGACCGGAGCCATTCTGGGGATGGTCTTTGGGGCTTCCTCGCTCTACCTCGTGCTCAAGGTCGGCCTGACGGTGAGCGCCTCGATCCCGGTGGCGGTCATCTCGCTGGCGATGTTCCGCGCCTGGTCCAAGACCGGCGGACGCGACGCGACGATTCTGGAGAACAACATCACGCAAACGGCCGGTTCCGCCGGCGAGTCGATCGCGTTTGGCGTGGGTGTGACGATGCCCGCGATCCTCATCCTCGGATTCGAGCTGGAACTCACGCGAGTGCTGCTGGTGGCGATCATGGGCGGGTTGCTGGGCATTTTGATGATGATCCCGTTGCGCCGGGCCTTGATCGTGAAGGAGCACGGCGTGCTGAAGTATCCCGAGGGCACGGCTTGCGCCGCGGTGCTGAAAGCCGGCGTCGATGAGGTTTCGCGGGCCGCCGCGTCGCCTTCCGCCAAGGCCGAGATGGCGGCGGCCGAAGCCGCCGGGCTGGGCAAGGCACCCGGAGCGAAGACGATTTTCACCGGCTTTGGTCTGGGTCTGCTCTACACGACGCTGAACATCGCCGGCAAAGGCTGGAAGGATGTTTCCGAAAAGGTCTTTGGCGCACCGTTCAAGGCGGGATCCGTGGGCATCGAGGTGTCGCCGGCGCTGCTCGGGGTCGGCTACATTATCGGACCCTACATCGGCGGCATCATGTGCGCCGGCGGCGCGCTTTCGTATTTGTTGCTCATCCCGCTGATCAAGTTCTTTGGCGAAGGCGTGCCGGGTCCGATTGCGCCGGGCCTCATTCCGATCTCCGAGATGGGGCCCGGGAACATCCGCAGTGCCTATGTGCTCTACATCGGCGCGGGGGCCGTGGCGGCGGGCGGCATCATCAGTCTGGTGCAGGCACTGCCGACCATCTGGCACGGCATGAGGGGCGGACTGAAGGACATCGGCCTGAGCCGGCGCGCGGGTACGCCGTCCGGCGAGGTGCCGCGGACCGACCAGGATCTCTCAATGAAGTTCGTCGGCATCGGCATTGTCGTGCTGCTGGCGGCCATCGTGTGGGCGCCCTCGCTGCACATGAACCTGCTGGGTGCGCTGCTGATCGTGGCCTTCGGCTTTCTGTTCGTGACCGTCTCGTCCCGCCTGACCGGCGAGATCGGGTCCACGTCGAACCCGATCTCCGGCATGACGGTGGCGACGCTGCTGTTCACCTGTCTGGTGTTTCTGCTCGTGGGCTGGAAGGGCGGCACCTACTACGTCACCGCGCTCTCGATCGGAGCGATCGTGTGCATCGCCTCCTCCAACGGCGGCACGACCTCGCAGGACCTCAAGACCGGGTTTCTCGTCGGCGGCACGCCGCGGCTGCAGCAGTACTCCATCCTGATCGGCGCGTTCTGCTCGGCTCTCATTCTGGGACCGATCCTGCTGCGCTTGAACGATTCGGCCACGGTCTACGTGCCGGCGGCCGAGGTGGCCCCGGGGCTCACGGTGGATCTGGGCAAGGTGGACCCGGACAAGCAGACGCTGAAGGGGCCGCAGGCGCAGGCCGATGGCGCGCAGTATTTCGTGTGGCACAAGACCGACACAGTCGGCGGTCCCGAGGGCAAATATTTCGTGAACGACCGGGGCGAGGCCGTGTGGCTCGTCGATCCCGGCATCAACGGCGCCCACAACACGCGGCCGGATGGCAGCAAGGTCATCAAGTTCGACGCACCCAAGGCGACGCTCGTCTCCTATATCATCAAGGGGATCCTGGATCAGAAACTGCCGTGGGCGCTGGTCTTGCTCGGCGTCATGATCACGGTGTCGTTGCAGATGTCGTTCGTCCCCGCGCTGGCGTTTGCCGTTGGCGTGTATCTGCCGATTTCCTCGTCCGCGCCGATCTTTGTCGGCGGCATGATCCGCTGGCTGGTGGACCGCAAGCTGCGGCAGACGCCCGCATGCGCGGGCATGACGCCCGAGCAGTTCATGGCCGAGAGTGACAAGAGTCCGGGCGTGATGCTGTCGTCGGGCTACATCGCCGGCGGCGCGATTGCGGGCATCGTCATCGCCGTGCTCGCGGGCGTGCCGGGCCTCAACGCGATCGACGGGATCTTGCAGGACTGGTCAACGGCCCACAATCCGTTCTACACCGGCCCCTATGCCGATCTGCTCTCGCTGCTGCCCTTTGCGGTGCTGTGTTTCATCCTCTACTTGGTCGCGCGGGAAAAAATCCTGGCGCCGAAGCGGGGTTGATATTTCAGGCCGCGGAATCCTCCGCTTTGTCGGCCGAATAGGGTTCGACCATCCTGTTTCTATTCCTCGCCGTCCCAGTAATCCGCGTCGGTGGCGCGGAAGATTTTGCGCGGAGAGCTGTGGCCCCACTTGTTGGAGTCGGGGTAGTGCCAGACGTCCAGCGGGGGATTGTCGGCGACGAGGTAGTAGAGCAAATCTTCGGTGCCGGTGTTGGTGAACTGGTGCGCATCGCCCGGCGGCGTGAGCACCAGATCGCCGGCGCTGACCGCCATCTGGCCGGCTTCGGTGCGGAAGGTGCCGGTGCCGCCCAGGAAATAATACAACTCCCACTGCGCGGCGTGCGAGTGATAGGGACAACCACATTGGCCGGGCGCGAGTTTGCCGAGCTCGAGGTCGAAGGGGTGTCCGCCCAGGCCGGTGGGTGCCTTGGCCTTGGCGCCGAGAGCGAGGGAGAGCGATTTGCCCTCGCCACGAAACTTGCCCTTAGGCGAGTCCCACGATTCCCAGGGCAAGGAGTCGGGGTGGAGCTTGCGGGAGGCAAACGGTGTGAGTGCCGGCCCACTCGGCGCCGGCTTGATCTGGTGGGGCGGCGCGCCCGCCGGGGCCGGATCCTCACGGTCAAAGTAATCGACTTCCGTAAGTCGAAAGATTTTACCCGGTGGCCGAAAGCCCCATTTGTCGGAATCGGGATAATGGAAGGCGTCGAGCTGGGGGTTGTCGGTGATGATCAGAACCTCGAGGTCGCCCGGACCGGGATTGCTCAGCTGATGGGCTTCGCCCGGTGGATGGATGAAGACCTCGCCTTTCCGGGCGGTGTGGGTCTCGGAGCCCGCGCGAATCGTCGCCGTGCCGGCCAACACGACGAACAGCTCCCACTGGGCAAAATGCACGTGAAACGGGCACACGGCAGCGCCAGCCGGAATGCGGCGGATCTGGAGGTCGAAGGGATGCCCGCCACCCCAGAGCCCGGCGTTGCGCACGCCGCCGAGTGCGAGGGAAAGGTTGCGGCACCAGGAGTGAAACTTGCCACTCGGGGAACGTTGTTCCTCTTCAGGGACGGCGCGGAGGTTGGTAGAATTCATTTTAGGAGATTCATTTAAAAACACAGAGGACACAGAGAGCGCCGAGGAACAATCCCTCCGCCGATCCCCCTGAAGAGTTGAAGCGCGCCTCATTCACTCCGGTCATATTCCGCGAGTCGTCTACAAAGATCTCCATGTACACGGAAAACCTTGTCCATGCATTCTTTGGCGGTGGCAGCGTCAATATAGCGTGGCTTGAACTCAGCAGGGAGTGATGGGGCTGCTCTGATTGGGCGGACAACCCCAGGACCCGTTTCGGAGGCTTTCTTAACCTTCAACGGCTTCTTGCTCACGGTGGTACGATGCCGGCGTTAGTGCCGGGGTGTCAACCGGACCGAGGGCTGGGACTGGCACGGTTGCAGGCAGATCCGTACGGAACAGTGGCAGCGTTTAATCCTATTCAAGCTAGCGGACCAGCCGGACACACCCCGTCGCTTCGCGCCACCCCTCTTCCCAGAGGGGACCCAATCAACTGGTCTTGAAATCCCCTCGAGGAAGAGGGGTGCCCACGAGGGCGGGGTGTGTGGGGAATGGTGTGAAAGTGGATTTCGCTTCCGTGAACCTATCGTGCGAGCCTGCCAGACGGGCAAGGCCGTTGCGGGCAACGGCCCCTACCCAAAGTCCAGAATCAAAGGGGCGCTGGTATTTTGGCGCGCCGGCCGGCGTCCGGGCGTGGTTGATCCAAGGCCCTGCAGGGTTCGGGCGGGCCTTCAACTTTCCGACTTATACTTCAACTCGCGGCGCTGGGCGCCGCGTAGGCTTCCATCCCGATGCAGCTGCACACGAGATTGCGATCGCCGTAGACGTTGTCCACGCGACCGACGGCGGGCCAGAACTTGGCGGCACGCGTGTGCCGATCCGGGAAGGCGGCAGTCTCGCGGGTGTACGGGTGCGGCCAGTCGGTGCCGCAAACGACGGCGGCGGTATGCGGCGCGTGCTTGAGCGGGTTGTTGAGTTTGTCGCTTTCGCCGCCGGCCACGGCGGACATTTCCCCGTGGATGGCGATGAGCACGTCGCAGAAGCGATCCAGCTCGGTCTTGGTCTCGCTCTCGGTGGGCTCGATCATGAGCGTGCCGGGAACGGGGAAAGACATCGTCGGGGCGTGGTAGCCGTAATCCATCAGGCGCTTGGCGACGTCCTCGACCTCGATGCCGTGTTTTTTCCACGGACGAAACTCGAGGATGCACTCGTGGGCCACGAGACCACCGGCGCCCTTGTAGAGGACGGGGAAATGGTTTTCGAGCCGCTTGGCCACATAGTTGGCGTTGAGGAGGGCGAACTGGGTGGCGCGCATCAGACCGTCGGGGCCCATCATGCGGATGTACATCCAGGAAATGACGAGAATGGAGGCAGAGCCGTACGGCGCGGCGCTGACGGCTCCGATGGCCGACGGTTGCGTGCCGGCCGGGGCGCTGACGGCGTGACCGGGCAAGAACGGCACGAGCTGGGGAGCGACGCCGATCGGGCCCATGCCCGGACCGCCGCCGCCGTGCGGGATGCAGAAGGTCTTGTGGAGATTGAGGTGACAGACGTCGGCGCCGATGTGTCCGGGCGAGGTGAGGCCGACCTGGGCGTTCATGTTGGCGCCGTCCATGTAGACCTGGCCGCCGTGGGAGTGGATCACGTCGCAGATCTCGCGGATCGAGGTTTCGAACACGCCGTGCGTGGACGGATAGGTGACCATCAGGGCCGCGAGATGGGCGGCGTGCTCGGCAGCCTTGGCCTTGAGGTCGGCGACATCGATGTTGCCGCTGGCGTCGCAGGCGACGGGGACGACCTTGAAATTGCACATGGCGGCGCTGGCCGGATTGGTGCCGTGCGCGCTGGTCGGGATGAGGCAGATGTTGCGCAGGCCCTCCCCGCGCGACTCGTGGTAGGCGCGGATGACGAGCAGGCCGGCGTATTCGCCCTGGGAGCCGGCGTTGGGCTGGAGGGACACCGCGGCGAAGCCGGTGATCTCGGCGAGCCAGCGTTCGAGATCGGCAAAAAGCCGCGCGTAGCCCCGGGTCTGCTCCGTGGGCGCGAAAGGATGGAGTTTGCCAAACTCGGCCCAGGTGACGGGAAACATCTCGCTCGTGGCGTTCAGTTTCATCGTGCAGGAACCGAGGGAGATCATCGAGTGGCAGAGCGAAAGATCCTTGGCCTCCAAGCGGCGGATGTAGCGGAGCATCTCGTGCTCGGTGTGATAGCGGTTGAACACCGCGGCCGTGAGGAAGCTGGAGCTGCGCTCGAAATGGGGGATGGGGTCTGGGATCTCGGATCCGGGGACATCGGAAGGGAGCACCGCGGATTCGCTGAAGCAGGCGAGGAGGGTGCGGAGCTCCTCTACCGTCGTCACCTCATCGAGCGAGAGGCCGACGGTGTACTCGTCGACGATGCGCAGGTTCATGCGCTTGGCGGCGGCGGCGGCGTGCACGCGTCCGGCGGCGACATTGCCGATGGTCAGCGTGTCAAAGACCGGTTCCGCGTTGATCGTGGCGCCGGCGGACTTAAGTCCGGCGGCGAGCAGCTGCGTGAGCAGGCGGGTGCGCTGGGCGATGCGTTTGAGGCCTTCCGGGCCGTGGTACACGGCGTACATCGAGGCCATGACAGCGAGCAACACCTGCGCGGTGCAGATGTTGGACGTGGCCTTGTCGCGGCGGATGTGTTGCTCGCGGGTGCCGAGGGCGAGGCGCATCGCGGGGTTGCCTTGGGCGTCCTTGGAAACGCCGACGAGGCGGCCCGGCATCTGGCGTTTGAATTCATCCTTGGTGGCGAGGAAGCCGGCGTGCGGTCCGCCGAAACCCATCGGGACGCCGAAGCGTTGCGCCGAGCCGACGGCGACGTCCGCGCCGAATTCGCCAGGGGCGCGCAAAAGCGTGAGAGCCAATAGGTCGGTCGCGACGACGCAGAGGGCGCCGGCGGCATGGGCCTTGGCGAAGAAGTCGGCAAAGTCGTGGATGCTCCCCGTGGTGTCGGGGTATTGCACGAGCACGCCGAAGACCTTGCCGGCGAAATCGTAGGTCCGGTGGTCACCGGTCACGACCGTGACGCCGAGCGGCTTGGCGCGGGTGCGGACGATGTCGATGGTCTGCGGGTGGCACTTGTCGGAAACGAAAAAGATCGAACTTTCGTGGCTGTCGCCGAGTTTCACCCGGTGGGCCAGCATCATGGCCTCGGCCGCGGCGGTACCCTCGTCGAGCATGGAGGCGTTGGCGATCTGCAGGCCGGTGAGATCGGTGACGAGGGTCTGGAAATTGAGCAACGCCTCGAGGCGGCCTTGGGAAATCTCGGCCTGATACGGCGTATAGGCGGTGTACCAGCCTGGGTTTTCGAGGATATTGCGTTGGATGACGCCCGGGGTGGCGCAGTCGTAATAACCGAGACCGATGAAGCTGCGGAAAACCTGATTTTGGGTCGCGATGCTGCGCAGTTCGGCCAAGGCGGCGGCCTCGCCGGCGGCGGCGGGGAGCTGGAGCGGCCGGGGCAGACGAATGTTGGCCGGTACGGCCGCATCGGCGAGGGCCTCGACCGAGGGCTGGCCGACGGTCCGGAGCATTTCGGCAACCTCGGGCTGGGCGGAGCCGGTGTGGCGGCGTTCAAAACTGTCGAGGGGAGCGAGGAGGTCGCGTGGCAATACCATGGTCGACGCTACGCCGGGGCGGAGAGCGCGCGCAACTGAGATTTCGGCGACCAGGGCACCCTTTAGCGGAATTGTCCCGGTCGGCCCGTGGCGGTAATATCTCCCCGGCGGTGAGCGATAGGGCGTTGCCATCTCGGGAGCGGATTTCAGGCTGGAGGGTATGAAAGCTTACCCCCGTTTGCCTCGTTTTGGCGCCGGCCTCCTCGCCTGTCTCCTGTTGCTGCCCCTGTCGCTCGCCACGGCGGCGATCCCGGCCAATCCGGCGGGATTTGTGATCCGGCGCGGGACCAATCTCAGCCACTGGCTCTCCCAGGACTTCAACTGGCAGCCGCGGGCGCAATGGATCACGGAGCAGGATTTTGCCTTTCTTGCCCGTTCGGGTTTCGACCACGTGCGGTTGCCGATTGATGAGAAGGAAATATGGCACGAGGACGGCTCGCCCAACGAGCCGGCGTTTGCCCTGATGTTGCAGGCGATCGGTTGGGCGCGGGCGCAGGGTCTCCGGGTGATCGTCGACCTACACACGGTGCGGACTCACCATTTCAACGCCGTCAACGAGGGCGGGCACAACACGCTTTTCAACGACCCCAAGGCGCAGGCCGCGTTCATCGGGTTGTGGCAACAGTTGTCCGCCCGCCTGCGCGATCAGCCGGTTAATGCGGTGGCGTACGAGATCATGAACGAGCCGGTGGCGGACGATCATGAGGATTGGAACCGGTTGGTGGTGGCCGCCCATGCCGCCATCCGAAAGCTGGAGCCCGACCGCGTGCTCATCTTCGGCTCCAACCGCTGGCAGATCCCCCAGACCTTGCCGTTCCTCCAGGTGCCGGCCGGCGACCGGAACATCATTTTGAGCACGCACACGTATTCGCCGTTCTTGTTCACCCACTACACGGCCAACTGGACGCCCACCAAGGTTTACACGGGGGCGGTGCACTATCCCGGTCCGGTGATCTCCGCGGCGGATTACGAGAGTCTGAAAAAACAGGACAAAGGTCAGCTGACTGACTTTATCGGGACCGCCCGCGACAACTGGGGAAAGCAGCGGATCGCCCAGGAGCTGGAGCCGGCGATCCGGCGCGCGCGCGAGCTCGGCCTGCAGCTGTATTGCGGTGAGTTCGGCTGCCTGCCCACGGTGACGCGGGCCGATCGGCTGGCGTATTATCGGGACATCGTGGCGGTCATGGAAGAGAACGGCCTCGCCTGGGCCAACTGGGAATACAAGGGCGACTTTGGTATCTTCGAATGGCATGGCGGCAACATGACCACCGGTGCGCCGGACACGGGGCTGATTGATGCGCTGATGTCCGGCGCCAAAAAGTGATCGCCGCCCCGTTGCCCAACCGATGACCCGCGCCGAACGAGCCGCCACCGTGGATCGCCGGCTCGCGGAGCTGTATCCCGAGACGCCGATCCCCTTGGATCATCGGGATCCGTTCACGCTGCTGGTGGCGGTCGTGTTGTCCGCGCAATGTACGGACAAGCGCGTGAACGAGGTCACTCCGCACCTCTGGGCGCTGGCCACTGACCCGGCCGGACTGGCCCAAGTGCCGGTGGCCACGATCCAGGCGATCATCCGCCCTTGTGGCCTATCCCCGCAGAAGGCGAAGGCGCTCAGCGGGCTTTCCCGACAGCTGGTCGAAAACCATGGCGGCGAAGTGCCGCGCACCTTTGCCGAGCTGGAGGCCTTGCCCGGGGTGGGGCACAAGACCGCTTCGGTCGTCATGAGCCAGTGCTGGGGCGTGCCGGCCTTTCCGGTCGACACACACATTCACCGGCTGGCCCAGCGATGGAAACTGAGCAGCGGCAAAAGCGTCGAACAGACGGAGCGGGACCTGAAAGCGGTCTTCCCGGAGAATCATTGGAACCAGTTGCACCTCCGCATCATCTACTACGGCCGGGAGCACTGCACGGCCCGGGGGTGCGACGGCACGGTCTGCGGGATCTGCCGGGAGCTCTTCCCGGACCGGAAGCGACCGATCTGCACCCGGAAATAAAACAGGGTTGATTCGCGCGCGGTGACCCTCAACCGTCCCGCGTTCGTCTTGGACGCTTAGCTCAGTTGGTTAGAGCACCTGCTTCACACGCAGGGGGTCACTGGTTCGAGTCCAGTAGCGTCCACCAGCCTTCGCTCTTCGAGCTACGGCTCGGCGAGCCAGCAGGCCATATGTCAGCATGTGTACTGCGTCATGGCGAAGGCTGCCGCGCCGAAGCCCAACGGGCGTAGGCGGGCTAAAGAACGGGTCTACACCAAAGTTTGGGGAGGGGGCATGAATGGGTTGATGGTTATGGTTTTGAGTTAGCCGCACTGGGCGATGATGCGGAGGCGGGATCCACCACCGGCGTGCGATCGAGCAGGGTGTTGCGCCACTTTTGGTAGGCGGCGGCACACGTGGGACAGCGATAGGCCATCTCCTTGTGCTCCTTGCCGTCTGACGCACAACCTCCTTCTATAAAACCGGGACCGCCTGAAAACGCCGCGGCGGCCTCAAAAAAATCGGAAGAAGGCAATCCGTACACAATAGGTACCTCGACCCGCTCCATTTTTATATGATGCAGCGGGCAAATCCTGGCGTCGTAGATCATCCGGTCCCCGTCCTGAATCGTCTCGATGCGGCTTTCCCAGGTGACCGACTCTTCCTTGCCGTCATCGGTATGCCACCTGACGCGCTTGGTCTGCCAAACCGTAAACGTCAGCTCCTTGCCTTGAGGCAACGAATCATACCAGGGCGAAAAGGTCCGACCGCACAGGACCTCAACGACCTCACCCCGGACCGGTCGCAACACCAGCATTTCAAAGTCATCCTCGGAGTAAGGATAGATGGTCCGCTTCTCGATCGCGGGCTTGGCGCAAACCGTGATCAAATGCTCTTCCCGCGGTTTCCCGGGAATGGGCCCGAGGATGAGGTGATGGGGTACTGGCACCGGATCAAACAGCTCCGGATTGACCGGGAGAGCGGCGAGAGCCCCCAGGGAAAGCCCCGACATGGCTTGAAGCAGCCAGCGCCCCTTGCGGCTCCTGGGCAGGACCGCCCCAAAACCCGCCAGCATGCCAAAACCCAAAAGCCCCACCAAAACCCCAAAGGGGTGACGCGGGAAATACCAACTGGGGGGCGGACGATACGTCCAACGCCACCAGACCGCGGCGATGGCTAGCAAGACGCCGACCGCCGCAAAAAGGATGACCTGCCGATTGGTTCGCATACTTCCCTTATGGTGAACTTCAAGGATTCAACATAGGAGACGATCCAAAACCAGCATCCTTAGACGCCTTGTCTGAAACTCATTTTTCGCCATAAATCGAGATCATGGCCTCTATCGGTATCCCTCTGTTTCTTTTCGGCGTCGTTGTCGGTTATTGGATATTCAGAAAAAAAGAGATGCCTGCCCGGGTCATTGCCGGACTCGTGTGCGGCTGTTGCGCTGTGGGGCTTTTCCTCCTCGCGACAATTCTTGGTGGCGATCACTCAGGCTCAGCGCCGCAGTCGCTCCATCCACTCACGCCCAAAGACGAGGCAGAAGCTCCCTTTGTCTTCTCGGCCGGTCTCAAGATTGAGAACCTCACGCTACAGGACTACGCCACACTCAATCGGGACATGGGTGAACTCCTGAAAAGGGTCGGCTTCGTAGGTTGCAAAGGCTACTTGATTCCAAGACCCGGCATCCATGGGGAAACAAACCCCGAGGTTTACATCGAAGGAAAGTCAAAGTCCAATGAGGTGGTGAAACAGATGATCGAGAAAGAAGGGATCCAATCTGTGGCGGATAAACTGACCCTTGAGTTTGAAAAGAGCCGAAACGCGCAAAACAAGACCGCTGACTCATCGCGATAGAGGCCCTGACGGTCCAGCCGCCCCTTCAAACGCTCACCCAAATGCAACTCTCCACATTGACTCGCTGCTGCAACCTATCGTTTCTCGCGGCCACGATTTTCTTCGGCTGGGCCGTCTGGGAAACGCGGCATTCGGCATCAACGCCGAAAAACGCAGCGTTGATGATGGCGTTCGTTGCAGCCCTCTGGCTCTTTACGCTTCATATCCTGAAGGCGGGTAAATTCAGCACCGGCGGAGAGGAAATCTCCTACACGAAAGAGCCCGGGCGTTTTTCGGCATACATCGGGGTAATCCTGTTGATGGGCCTTGTCGTCGCACTTCTCGCGGCAAGCATCCTGTTTTCCAAGGCAGCACATTGAGGGTGTGAAACCATACCACCAAAAATGCAAAGGCTCGCGTCACTGTTGCTGGTTTTGAGTCTGACCGCGTGCGAAAGGAAGAATCTGGAAGAATTTGGTCCGGGTTGGCCTAACACGCCCAAGTCACCATAGAAACCGGATGCATCCCAGATTACTCGTATTTTGCGCAATTTCCTCGCTGACTGTCTTAGCCAGCGCAGCGATATTTCTTCCTCTACTCGACAAATTACAACTTCTTGGGATTGTACGGCCTCTTCCCAGCGTCGCGAGTGCAGGTGAGCGCTACAACCTTTGCGCCTATACGCCGGATGAAGTGGCCCAGTTCTCGCCTAGCGCAGCGACAATTAGAATCGCAGGGATCCTTACGCCTCTTGATCAGGCGAGTCCTCAAGGCCCCACGCACGGACAGGAAATTGGCTCTGGGACACAGGTTGCTTGCTTCAACATAGGATCTTTTTTCGCCAAAGACGGAGGGCCCTTGGACGTCCAATTATCGGCGCCCCTACCTCGAACGTTTAAGCTCGGGGTATACGTATCGCTTTGGAAGATTCCGGTCGTGGTGATTGGCATCATCGGACTCGGTTTGATTTCTGCAATACCACCGTGGCGATTCATTCTCAAACGGTGTGAGAAAAGATCCCGTTCAATCAAACCTTCATAGCCGCCACCGGACTGCACCGGGCGTGAGACCTCGTACCCCTACTTCATTGCGGTTACGGAATAATTGCAGCGACAGGATGTACCCCCTTCCGATTTCGGCCAAAGTCACCATAGAAACCGGATGCATCCCAACCACTATACGCGTTCAGAAATCCTCCTATTCGCCGTAAGTGCCATCGTGGGTATTGCCCCGCTCTGCCTCCCATGGCTTCCGTGGGGGCTCACGGAACCAAACACTTACACGCTATCTTGTCTGGCGGTCATGCCCGCACCATTCATGTGGATTTCTGCCCGTGCCAGCCAAAAGAGAAAATGGCTCCACTATCTAGTGAAGGGCGTTTGGTGGTTTTGCGTCGTAGTCGTCGCCATTGCCGCAGGCATTTCCACCAGCGATCCGTGGGCTCCCCTTATATGGATCACAGCGTCCGAGATCTGGCTAGGCGCCAGTGTCGTGCTGTTAATCACCGCCGGCACGCTCCATTCATTCAAATGACCAGGAAGGAAAAACTCATCACGTTCGGGATCGGCCTCGGAGTCATCCTCCTTTGCCCATTTCCCACCAGGATCGCGCAGTCGTTGCAACTGGAGTTCTCAGGGAAAGATTTGCGACCCCTAACCGGAATGCGCGTATCGCAAAGTTGGGAGACCTACGGACTGTTCGGAAGCGGCCGCGAAGAGCAATCCGTGGAACCAACGGGACAGGTGAATTTCCCAGCACGTTACGCGTATGGAAGTATCGCCACACGCTGTCTTGCCCAAGCGCTCACGGTAATAGCCGTCCATTCCTCCTATGGCGGCAGGGTCACATTCGAATTCACCCTGCCTGCCTCGGTGGAAATCACCTTCGCTGAGCCGGCTTTCAGCTCTCTTCAACAGATGGATACGTCGGGACACTATCGCGGTGCCGACATGCGCTACTACTATTGGACCATCACACCTCAAGGAAAGCGCATCATGGTATCTGGCGATTTCAATGGAGGCGCGACGACCCTTCGCTTCCCAATAAAAACCGGATGAACCCCAACCACGATGGCACCTTCATCGTGCTGGACGATGTCAGGGGCCCGTGAAATACCAGGGCCGATCCATCCCTGATTTTATGAAAAAACTCATCCTAATTCTCTTACTTATGCCCCTTGTCTCTTGTGCGCGGACAGAGGACTCGCTCCGGCGGTTCAATGCGACTTGTGCTTCTCTCAAAACCGGGATCGATCGTAACCAATGGAACTACAGGCTGCAACTATTGTATCAACCGGAGTTCATTCGGGTTGAGCCTGAGCTACACATTGAACAATCACTTGATGCCACGGCTTCATGCAAAGTCATAGTTTCGCCGGGTTTATGGCATGATCCAGTAATGGATCTCTTTCGTCGTCTTGAACAGATGCGCCCGAAAGAAGCTGAGGACTCCATCTACTACGATTGCGGCATCGAATTTCTTGCGCCTTGGAATCAGAAAGTAGTGACGATCTACTTCAACAAGAAGCTCCAAACTATGAAGTTGAATGGCAGCAGCTTTCGTATGGATGCCACTCTCGCGGAATGGTGGGACCTCAACGCAAATCCGCTTTTTGAGATCCTAAAATCCCCAAGAGCTAGTGAATCCACGCGCCAACCATAGCTTGGGTTTCGCAGTGCAATATCTGGCCTAAGATATTACAATCCGGGCACGGGAAGATGGCTTAACAGGGACCCGATTGAGGAAGCGGGTGGCGTAAATCTGTATGGGATGGTCGGAAATGACGCCATGAACCAGGTAGATTTGCATGGTCTGAACGGATGCATCCCAACCACTATACGTTCAGAAATCCTCCTATTCGCCGTAAGTGCCGTCGTGGGTGCACGTAGCGTTGGAAAACCTTGAACACTCTTCGACGCAGATCGCCATGGCGGTGCGGGCCAAAGTAGGCCACTTGATTTCCGATTTCGGCCAAAAACACCATAGCCGTTTCCAAATGAACGCAGATTTCAGCAACAAGCCCGGCAATCCACGTTATTGTTGGGTAGCGATTGGCTTCTTTATTCTCTCCCTAGTTTCAGGCCCAATCGTTACGATGCTCCAGCAGCCATTCAGTGGTGATGAGACAGTCGCCGCGGCGTTGCAGGCCGCAGCGATAAGTGGAGGCATTTTTGTGGTTGGTCTGATCACAGCGATTTTCGCATACGTCCGAGAGAAGGAATGCAAGGTGCTCCGTTGGGTCGTCACTGTATCTACTCAATACCACTCGCGATCGCAGCAGCTTGTTTGGCAATTTGGCTTCTCAATAGGCGTTGATTGAACCACTTGAGCCACAAAACAACATCAATTTTTACCGTATGAAGATCGCCAACAAGCAATTCGATGTGAACGAATATAATGGCATCGATGCCGCAGGCGAGGCTGAGGATTATTTAAATAGACTGACCCAAGAGGAAGTGGCTCTCGAACGAGAGAAGAGTGCCTTCAATAAAGCAGGGTGCGCCCGATCCAATTCTAACCACGACATCCGATGAAACGAACGCTACTATCAATTTATAGTCTACGCTGGATTGGACTTCTGGCGGTGTTGACTGGTTGCGGTGGCAAGTGGGACCCGACGGATCCGGCGGACATTTCTCGCGAATTCACGGTCGCATTTGCGCTTTCTCCCCCCGGCGGAGTTAAGTTTATTGAATGCAGCGTGGTAAACGTTGGTGATACTTCGAGTCGTTGGTTTTGCTTTGATGTTTCCCGTCCCGCCTTTGAGGGACTGATAGCCAATGGATTTGAGTCCATTGAAAGCGCGAAGCTATTTGGAGCAGAACTAAAGCCGCCGCTTGATCTGATGAACATCCGTGAACGGAACGTGAATACCCCGAAGTGGTGGCCCAATCTCAAAGATGTCCAATTCGAGCGGCTCTATTACCGATCACAGAGGACTGACGCCTCCAACGGGTATCTTTTTTTGGTCCTAGATCGGATTACTGGCAGGGCCTACGCAAGCAGTTCCACCTGGCGGTAGCGGAATTGGTCGCGCATCATTTTCAGCGCCGTTGCGCATGCGGACTCACTTCGCAAGCCGCGCAAGCGCGGAATCCTGAAACCTCAAACAGGTGTGTGTCTCTGTGACTCTTGACATTCCACCTGAATGTGACTCTGTTACACCTATGCCCTCACCCTCTGTCCTGACCATCAAGCAGCTCCACGACGACACTGGAGCCCTGGTTCGGCGCGCCGGGGCCTTGAAGCACCCGGTGCCCATCACGGATCGGGGACAGGAAGTGGCCGTGCTCGTCAATCGGTCGCTCCTGCGTCCAGTAAACCGTAAGCGCACGGTGTTGCCGGAATATGAGGCAATGATGGCGGAGGCCCCAAGCGACACGGTCCAGGCAGCATTGGACGAAATCCGCGGCAACCGCTGAGTCATGGTTTTTTGCGACACATCGATAGTTGCCAAGCTCTATGTGGCCGAAGTCGAATCGAAGGCCGTCCGGACCTTGCTCGAACAGGCAGACCAACGCTTCGTTTCAGATTTGGTCCGCGTCGAGTTGATGGGTGTTTTTCACCGCCAACTGCGGGAGAGGATCTGGCCTCGCGAAAAATTCGACGCGGCCCTCCGCCAGTTCAACATGGACGATATTGGGGGATTCTGGACGTGGATCCCGTTGGACACAGTCATCCTGGAGGCTGCCGCCAAAACCTATGCCACGCTTCCAGACACGGTGTTTCTCCGGGCATCGGACTGCCTCCACCTGGTCACGGGTATACACAACAACTTCCCTGAAATCTACACCTACGACCGGCACCAAGCTCTCGCGGCGCCGGCGCTGGGCCTGAAGCCCCTGAAGGCCTGAACGGAAACTGCCCAGCGGTTACGGAATAATTGCAGCGACCGGGTGTGCCCCTTTCCGATTTCGGCCAAATATGCCATAGAAACCGGATGCAAATCGTCAGCCAAACAAGATCAAGACCCCTGCTCTGTGGGATCGCAGCGGCAAGTCTATGTGCCGGCCTTCTCTTTGCGTGGGGAATAATCATCTTCGGCTTGGCCAACCTGGCCTTTGAGTATCTAGCGATAACCAGCGCCCTCACTTCAATTGCAGCGGTTATTGGAGGACGGTTCTGGAGTGCGGCTGCGATTTCTGGAATCATCGCTTTCTTCTCTCCTGCGCTCCTAATGGGAATTTTTATCGAAGTGAAAATAATGGGCTTCGGGCTGCCCATCGTAGCAACGCTTCTTTGCGGTCTCATGCTCTCCGTTGTGAAAATTGGTTCGCACCTGAGAAAAGCTGCCAAGAAACAGCCGAACGGCCCATCATCTATTGTACCCAATCCTGACTTTCGCCGGTGAAAAAACAGCAATGGAGCCAATTGGCCAGGTATGAGACCCTTTAGGATATTACTCTTCGCCGGGCTTTTGGCCGCGGTCCTGACACTCGATACGGTGACCCAGTCGCACATCGTGGTTCATCCAGGCGGATCCGAAGCCGCTCTCGTATACCCGGCGGCATTCTGGCTATTGGGCACGATAACCACCCTGGCTGCGACCGTACTCGCTGTCACCGATGCCATCCGGCAAAAACGGAAACTCAGGTCAACATGGACCCTTTGGGCCTGCGGGGCTTTGTTAACCGGATACGTCGGGTTAATCTTCGTCCACCCTTGATCCCAAGCCCCATGCCTTGTGGAAACCCCACTTCTTGCCATAAATCGGGGATGCCGCGCTCCCAAAAACGAATCCTCATCATCGCAGGCGTCATCCTCTTCGCAATGCTCAGCGGTGCATGGGTGCTATTCGAGAATGCATCCGGCCGTATCCCCGCAACCTTGTCAGAACTTGGCCGAGGGATCCTCTACCCCGGATGGCTCGCCTCCGTTTTAGTCCTCGGCAATGCCCATGCTCGATTTGCCGATTGGCGGGATTTCGCCGTCCTAGTATCGGTATCCTGGAGCCTCTGGATGATCCCTGTTGTTTTCCTCAACGGCCTTGCCAGAGGGCAACGCTAACCACCGATGAGCGGTGAACAGACGGGGTCAAGGCGGGGAACAGAAGGGGTCAGCCTAGACCCCTTATTTGAAAGCCTTTTGAAAGGTCGCTAAGACGCCCGCCCGCTTACGATGCTGCCAGGCTTTTGAATTCGGCGGCGACGCCCTGCAGGGAATTCTTGGCGTCGCCGTAGAGCATGCGGGTGTGGGGGAGGAGGAAGAGTTGGTTTTCGAGTCCGGAAAATCCCGTGCCTTTCCCGCGCTTGAGGCAGATGACCGTGCGGGCTTCATGGGCCTTGATGATCGGCATGCCGTGGATCGGCGAGGTCGGATCGTTCGCGGCGGCGGGGTTCACGACGTCGTTGGCGCCGATGACAATCGCCACGTCCATCGAGGACATCACCGGGTTGACGGCGTCCATTTCCACCAGCTGCTCGTACGGCACATTGGCCTCGGCGAGCAGGACGTTCATGTGACCCGGCATGCGTCCGGCCACCGGGTGAATGGCAAAACGCACCTCCGCGCCGTTCTGCTCGAGCAACTCGGCCAACTCCCGGACGGCATGCTGGGCCTGCGAGACCGCCATGCCGTAGCCGGGGATGATGACGACCTGGCGCGCGGCCTCGAGGACGGAGAACGTGTCTTCCGGGGAAATGGGTTTCAGTTCGCCAGTCATGGCACCGGGAGTTGGCGCCGCATCAGGCGCCGGGGCGGCTCCGAAGCCGGAGAACAACACGTTGCCCAGGGAACGGTTCATCGCCTTGCACATGATGATGGTGAGGATGACTCCGCTCGTGCCCACGAGACAGCCGGCCACGACGAGCACGTTGTTGCCAATGACAAAGCCGGCGGCACAGGCCGCGAGGCCGGACAGACTGTTGAGCAGAGAAATGACCACGGGCATGTCGCCACCACCGATTGGCATGACCAGCGTCCAGCCGAGCACCAACGAAACCACGGTGAAAACGCCGACGGCGATGAGCCGGGATTCCGGGTCGCCCGACAGGACAAAGGCCACGCCGGCGCCGAGGGTTAACACGACCAGCAGGCTGTTGACGATGTGCTGCCCGCGAAAAAGCGTGGGGCGGCCGCTCAGCCATTCCGCCAGCTTGCCAAAGGCCAGCATGGAACCGGTGAAGGTGATGCCGCCGATCAAGATCGTCAGGAAAATCACCGAGGAGGTGAACATCGGGTTCTCCGTCGTGACCGTGCCGCCGCGGATGCGGAAATATTCGGCGGTTCCGACGATCAGCGACGCGAGTCCGCCGAAGCCGTTGAGCAGCGCGACCATTTCCGGCATGGTCGTCATCTTCACCAGGCGGGCGCAGGCCACGCCGATCACCGAGCCGGCGACGAGGCCCACGACGATCCAGGTGTATTCGATGACTTGGCGGTCGAGCAGCGTGACCACGATGGCGAGGAGCATGCCGAGTCCGGAGAGGAGATTGCCTTTCCGCGCCGTCGCCTGCCGGCCGAGCATTTTCAGCCCGATGATGAACAAGATGGAGGCGGCGATGTAGGCCGAGTTGACGATGATCTCGCGGTTCATGACGAGGTCTCCTCGGTCTTCTTGGCTGCGGTGTCCTTTTTCTTGAACATGCCGAGCATGCGGTCGGTGACGAGATAGCCACCCACGACATTGATCATCGCAAGGGTCACGGCGGCGGTGCCGAGGACGGTGGTGATCCACGATCCGTCATCGGCCCCGGCGGCGATGAGTGCGCCCACGATGGTGATGCCGGAGATGGCGTTGGAACCCGACATCAGCGGCGTGTGCAGCTGCGAGGGGACCTTGGCGATCAGCTCGAAGCCCAGAAAGGCGGCGAGGGTGAAGATGAAAAAGAGCAAAATGAGATCCATGGGGTGACGGGATTCAGTTCTTGGGCAGAAATTGGGGGTGAACGATCGCGCCGTCGTGGGTCAGGAGGCAGCCCTTGAGGATCTCATCGTCGCGATTGAGGCGCAGGGTCTTGCCCTTCGCGTCCCAGAAATGCGTCAGCCACGCGGAGAAGTTGGCGGCGAGCACCTGCGTCGCGTGGTAGGCGACGGTGCTTTCCAGGTTGGCGTCCCCGAGCAGGAGCACGCCCTTCGGCGTGATGACGTCCTCGCCCGGGCGCGAGCCCTCGACGTTGCCGCCGCTTTCGATCGCAAGATCCACCACCACGCTGCCCGGCTTCATGCCGTCGAGCATCGTCTGGGTGACGAGCCGCGGGGCCTTGCGACCGAAAACCTTGGCGGTGGCGATGACGATGTCGGCCTGGGCGCACACGCGCGCCATGCCGGCTTGTTGTTTGGCGATCTGCTCCGGCGTCAGGGCCTGGGCGTAGCCGCCGGCGGTTTGTCCGCTGGAGCCCAGGTCGATCTTGATGAACTTCGCGCCGAGGGATTTCACCTGTTCTTCCACCACCGGCCGGGTGTCAAAGGCTTCGACGCGCGCCCCGAGGCGCTTCGCGGTGGCGATGGCTTGCAGGCCCGCCACACCGGCACCGATGACAAACACCCGCGCCGGCAAAATGGTGCCGGCGGGCGTCATCATCATGGGCAACGCCAGCTTGAGCCGGGCTGCGGCCTGGATCACCGCGGCATAGCCCGCGAGACTCGCCTGCGAGCTGAGCGCATCCATTTTCTGGGCGAGGGTGGTACGGGGAATCATTTCCAGACTGACGGCGCTCACGCCAGTGCGGGCGCAGGCCTGCAGCAATTCCGGCTCGTTGAAGGGATCGAGGAAACTCAGGTGCAGGGCGCCGCGTTTGACCCGGGTGAGGTCGTCAGGGGATGGCTTGCGCACGCGGCAGACGATATCGGCGGCCGCCAGGGCCGCCGCGTGATCATCGACCAAGGTCGCTCCGGCCTCGACATAGGCGGCGTTTTCATAGGAGGACGCTTGGCCGAGCCCGGTTTGCGCGGTGACCGTGAGCCCCAGCTTGGTCAGCTCCCGGGCGGTGGTGGGGGTCAGGGCCGTGCGTCGTTCCCCCGGTATGTTTTCGGCAGGAAAGTAGCAGATCATGCCGGGCACGGTGCGGATTTCCCCCGGGGGATCAATCCTAACGGGCGGGTGGCAAAGTGCCGCCGAACGGGATTAGTCCGCGTACTGGCGCGCAGAAGCACTGGAGGCCGGCGCAGTACCGCGATCAATCCAGCCTCTTAGGCTGAAGTCCGGCCCGCGCCGGAGAGCCACAGCCCGCTCACCCAAACACCGGGCGCATCGATTGGCTGAAGGATTCGTGCTGATCCTGCAGTTTCCGGTAGAGGGCCTTGCGCTTGGCGTCAGGGACGCAGCGGGTGGTCTCGTTCAAGGCGACGATGCCGGTCGTGAAATCGGTGAGCTTGGCCTTGCGGCCCTGGCTGAGGGCCTCGCACCAGGCGGCCTGCAGGGCGCCGCCGAGGGCGGCACCCTCGTCTTCGATCATGGCGACGACGGGCACGCCGAAGATGTCGGCCATCATCTGGCGCCAGGCGGCCGAGCGGGAACCGCCGCCGGTGACGCGGATTTCGCGGGGCTTGATGCCCAGCGCCGTGAGGCGGCGCAGGCCGTAATTCATGTTCATGGTCACGCCTTCCATCGCGGCGCGCGCCAGGTGGGCCGGATTCAGCGTCGCGCGGTTCAAGCCGGCGAGCACGCCGGTGCCACGGGGCAGGTTGGGCGTGCGCTCTCCGTCGAAGTAGGGGAGGAGGGACAGTCCGCCGGAACCGGCCGGGGTGCTGGCGACCGCCTGTTCGAGCTGCGAATGATCCCAGTTGAATAGCCCGCGGAACTGCTCGGTGACCAGCGTCACGTTCATCGTGCAGAGCAGGGGCAGCCAGCCGCCCGTGGACGAGCAGAAGGCGGCGATCTCGCCGTTGGGATCGACCACGGGCTTGTTGGCGTAGGCGTAGATCGTGCCGCTCGTCCCAAGACTGGCCGAGACCACGCCGGGCGAGACGTTGCCGGTGCCGATGGCGCCCATCATGTTGTCGCCACCGCCGGCGCTGACGATGACGTCGTCCGGGAAACCAAACTTCTGGGCGAGGGAGAGGCGCAGCAGGCCCGCCGGTTGGTCGGAGCCGGAGAGCGGCGGCAGCCAGTCGGCGAGATTCTTGTCGATCGCCTTGATCACCGGCTGGGACCAGGTGCGCTTGCGCACATCCATGAGCGCGGTGCCGGAAGCATCGCCGTGTTCCATGAAATAATTCCCGGTGAGGTGGAAATTCAGGTAGTCATGCGGGAGCAACACGTGGCGCAGGCGCTTGTAGTTCGCCGGCTCATGGCGTTTCAGCCAGAGGATCTTCGGGGCGGTGAAACCCGGGAGAAAGGCGAGACCGGCGGTGCGGATCGCGGCCTTGGTGCCACCGAGTTTCTTGGTAAGGATCTCGCATTCCTTCGTCGTGCTGGTGTCGCACCAAAGCTTGGCCGGGCGGATGACCTCGCCCTGGGCGTCGAGGGGCACGAAGCCGTGCTGCTGGCCGGAGACGCCGATGCCGCGGACGCGCGCGCCATCGATTTTCGACGCCACTTGGGCGAGCACGCTGTCCAACGCGGCGGTCCACTCCTGCGGATGCTGCTCCATGTGGCCGGCGGGCAGGCCGGGAATGAGCGTGTGAGGTGCGCGCGCCTCGGCGATGATCTTGCGTTCGTTGAGGTCGAGGACGACCGCCTTGGTGCTTTGGGTGCCGCTGTCGATGCCGATGTAGAGGGACATGGTGGGGAAGTGAAAGGGTGGGGTGGGGAGTGTGCGATTCAGGGATTAATCGTCGAAAGAAAAGCGAGCGGCCCGGCCAAGAGTGCAGTCAAATACTACAGTTAGACCAAGGAAGTTGTCCCGGCGGAGCGGCCGGGTCCTCGTAGAAATGCAGGGGCTGAAAACCACGCGATATGTTGTCGTTAACCACTGGGGGGCAGCGAAAAACAGATTCAGTTGATTTGGTCAAACGCTCGAGGAAACGGCGTTCGCGGAGGACGAATAACGGCCCGTTTTAGTCAACAGTTGAGTTGGGCGGTCGTTGCGCCGCCCGGCGGCTGATTGTGAATTCGTCTCCAGTCTTTCTACCCCCTGTAAGCACCGCCCCCTTCGGCGACAGCCGTCGCATTTGCTTTTGTTCAGTCACGCATCCTAACCCCACCATGAATAAGACCAGAATACACCTGACAGCGTTGGCCCTCTTGGCTGGCGCTTGGCCCCTGTTGGCCCAAACCACGGCCCCTGCCGGCAGTCTGCCACCCAACAAGACTGAGGCGGACGAAACCCTTGTCCTGTCTCCCTTCGAAGTGAAAGCGGAGGAGGAGAACGGGTACATCGCCACCGAGACGCTCGCCGGCACCCGCATCCGCACCAACCTCAAGGACGTGGCTTCGGCCATCACGGTTGTGACGAAGGAGTTCATGCGTGACATCGGGGCCACCGACAACAGCACCTTGCTCCAGTACACCACCAATGCCGAGGTCGCCGGCACCCGCGGCACCTATGCCGGCTTGGGCAACGGCACCAGCGTCGACGAAACCGGCAGCCTGCGCGCTCCGGGCGGGGCCCAGCGCGTGCGCGGTCTCGCGTCGGCGGACAACACCCGCGACTTCTTTGTCACGGACATCCCGTGGGACTCCTACAACGTTGACCGCGTCGACATCCAGCGCGGCCCCAATTCCATCTTGTTCGGCCTGGGCAGCCCGGCCGGCATCGTCAACGCCTCGCTGCACTCCGCGGCGTTCCGCAACTCCGGTGAGGCCCAGATCCGCGCCGGCTCGTACGGCAGCTTGCGCACATCCCTCGATATCAACCAGGTCCTGATCAAGGACGTCCTCGCGATTCGCGTCGACGGCTTGTACAACCGGGACCGGTATCAGCAGAAGCCCGCCTTCCAAAACGACAAGCGTCTCTTCGGGGCCATCCGCTTCGATCCGCAGCTCTTCAGCGATCCGTCTTTCCACACGAGCATCAAGCTCAAGTTTGAGAATGGCGACATCCAGGCCAATCGCCCGCGCATCGTTCCCCCGCAGGACAGCATCACGCCCTGGTTCCGGCCGATCAATCTGGATCCGAACAACCTGATGGGCGGCATGGGCAAGCTGTCCGTGCCCAATGGCTACACCATCGGCTCCGCCGCCTCCACCTTCAGCCCCTGGCTCGGGGGCCTCGTCAACCAGCAGCAACCCCTCTGGCTCATCGACGGCACGAGCAACCAGCTGTACCGGATTTACGGCGGCTATGTTAACACCGGTGCGCTCAACGCCTCCGGCACGCCCCAGGGCGCCTCTTCCTCGATCATCGGCCAGCGCTATGCGGATGTGTTCTCGCAGCTGACGAGCTTCGCTTCGTACGCCACCAACGCGAAACTGACCAACTACCAATACGGCCAGTACCGCAACATGACGCTGACCGATTCGTCGGTTTTTGATTTCTACAACAACCTCATCGACGGCCCGACGAAGAACGAGTGGGAAGGTTGGAACGCCTACAACATCGACCTGAGCCAGACCGCCTTTGGTGATCGTCTGGGTGTGCAGTTCAGCTACGACCGCCAGAAGTATAACCGCGGCGGCCAGGCCTTGCTGGGCAATCCGACCCTCAACATCGACATCCTGCAGAACTTCCAAGACTACGTGGTCGGACCGACCAACGCCAGCAATAGCAACGTCGTCAACTCCAACTACGGACGTCCCTACGTCGCCGGTGGCCCGGGCCGCGGCAACTCCTACAAGAGCGACCGCAAATACATCCGCGGCTCGATCTTCGGCGAGGTGCGCGCCACCGACTTCCTGGACAAGGATGGTCTCCTGGCCAAGATTCTCGGCAAGCACCGCTTCAACGGTGTCTATAGCAGCGAGAAATACCTCACGGAAAACCGTTCCTGGCAGATGTATGCCAACTCCGCCGCCTACGCCGCCTACAAGCTGCAGGGCAACCCCGATGGCATCACGAATCTGCCGCCGGTGGCCGTCATTTACCTCGGACCCTCGCTGAGCAGCGCGAGTTCGGCGGCGGGTGCCAATATCTCGGGCATCAAGTCGAATGTGACCCTCCAGAGTGGTTCCATCTACCAGTTCGATTCGACCTGGCGGAACCCGACGGGCGTCAACTTCAGCGATCCGTGGAACGTGCCGACCAACCTGCAGCCGTTCTTCAACGGCAACCCGGTGATCAACACCACCACCGGTCTGCCCTACGCCCAGCTGACGCAGGTTTCCAATCCCGCCAACTATGTCGGCTGGAACAGCAACTTCACGAACACCCTGCTGCGCTACGACAACGGGGCGGACCTGAGTCTCGTCACGGCCGCGGCCAAGAGCCTGCGGCAGACGAAGTCCTTTGCCGGTTCCTGGCAGGGCTTCCTGTGGAACGACGCCATCGTGCCCACCCTCGGCTGGCGCTTCGATGAGGTGAAGAGCAAGCAGGTGACGGCCCAGCCCCAGAGCGGTGCCGCCGCCCGTGGCGCGCTCAACCTGAATGAAGGTGTCTACAAGCTGCCCGATGCCTTCCCCACGAGCCAGATCTTCAAGGATCACTCGACGGCGGGTGGCGTGGTCGTCCACCTGAACAAGCTGTTTGGCAACCGGGATCCGCTGCCGATCAACGTCAGCCTCTCCTACAACAAGTCGAACAACTTCCAGGTCACCGACCTCCGCCGCGACATCTACGGCAATTCGATCCCCAACCCGCAGGGAGCCACCAAGGACTACGGCGTCCTGCTCTCCACGAAGGATGGCAAGTATTCCTTCCGGGCTGTGAAGTATGAGACCAGTTATTCCGGCGCCAACACGCAGCTCGATCACAGCGGCATCTACGGCACGATTCGTGACGCCCTGAACTGGCGCAACATCAAGACCTATTACATGTCGGCCTATGCCTGGTCGACGGCGGGTCAGACGAACCTCACTCCGTACACCGGACAGCGCTATCTGTGGGACCCCGTCTACATCGGTGCCAACGGTCGGCCGGTCGCTTCCGGCGCACTCACGTCAGGCCCGGCTGGCTCCACGCTGGAAACCGTGACGCAGGCCAACGCCCGTCGTGACGCCTCGATCAAGGCGATCAATGACATGCAGATCTGGCTGGCCGCAAAGGGCTACTTCTCAGCCTGGAACTACGGCGCTGGTCCGACGACGCAGGCGGCTTTGCAGACCCGCGGCCAGTATGAGGCCAACCCGATCCAGCCTGATCCGGCGAGCGTCTACGACTATCGCACGGCTCCGCTGATGCAGGGTTTTGCGGTGACCGCCGATACCCAGTCGAAGGGCTATGAGTTCGAACTCACGGCCAATCCGACCAAGAACTGGCGCATTGCCCTCAACGCCTCCAAGACCACGGCCGTGCGCACGAACGTCGGTGGCGCGGTGCTGGACGAACTGGTCGCCTACATCGACACGCTCATGGCGGGTCCGGGTGGCGATCTGGTGCGGTTCAATTCCGACTACTCCGCCGGCAATGAACTGCGCATGGCCTGGAACCCCTGGCGCGGCCAGTACACGCTCCTGAAGCTTCAGGAGAAGACGGCCGCCTCGGAACTCCGCAAATGGCGCTACAACCTCGTGAGCAACTACGACTTCACCAGCGGCAAGCTGAAGGGCGTCGGGGTCGGTGCGAGCTACCGCTGGCAGGACAAGGTGGTCATCGGTTATCCGGTTGTGCCGGGTGCGGGTGGTCTGGCCAGCTTCGACCTGACCAAGCCCTATTACGGCCCGACCGAGGGCGCGTTCGACGTGTGGGCCAGCTATGAGCGCAAGCTCACCGAGAAGATCCGCTGGAGGATCCAGGCGAACGTGCGCAACGTCGGCATGGGCAACAGCCTGATCCCGATCTCGGTGGAACCCGACGGGCAGACCTGGGCCTCCGCCCGTGTCAGCCCGACGCAGGAATGGTCCATCACGAACACGTTCTCGTTCTAATTCGTTAGTCAGGTGTATACGGGTGCCCGGTCTCTCCTCCGAGAGAGGCCGGGCCAACCGCTGAATGCACCTGATGCTTTTTATCAGGCCCGCAGTCCAACGCTGCGGGCCTTTTTTTGCGGGCCGCCCTGTCCCGAGACAGATTCAGCCGGGGCTGCACTCATGCCGGTCTGAGTAATAGAATTGAGTCGCAACGCACCTACAGTGGAGACGGGTTGTTGCAGTGCGGAAGTCGATTCACCTGCCGAGTGAAAGTCCGCCGTTTCATAAGCTATTTCGGCTCGTGAACGCTCGTGGAATTCGTGTCATCAGCGGCGTTTCCTGGAATGAATTTGCAGTGATCGCCCGGTCTCAACTTTCTATTTTTGTACGTTTTGTTTTCCTTTAGCCATGCCGTGTGCGCAATCGGTATTGATCTGCTTTCGAACTGACCGCTCGCACTCGGGGTGGATGTTGGTTAGCTTTGTGGCTGCAATCCGTAACTTAATCTCGTCGGGCACCAATCCTGGCGAGAGACACCCCGGCCGATCTTCCTTTGCCTGAATTGCCATGATCAATACCCTCCGATTTTCCGCGTTTCTCCTCATCAGTGCTTCGGTGTCTCTCGTGTGGGCGCAGCCTCCGGCCAAGAGCCTGCAACCGGCAGACACGCCCGGCTTGAGCAGCGCCGCGCCACGAGAGCGACTTTCACTGAATGCCGGTTGGCGTTTCCAAAAGGATGATCCTCCGGGCAACTCCGTGCCGCTTCGCTATGATGTGCGTCCGGAAGTGCAGAACGCCCGCGACGACAAGGCGGCCGACTCCAGGCCGGAAGAAGCGGCCCGGCTCGCCCGCGCGGGCCAGGCCGTGTTAAGGCCGTGGATATTGCCGACGGGCAATGCATTCATCAAGGATCCGGCTCGTCGCCATGTACGTCCGGAGGGAGATCCGGGGGCTGACGTCGCCTACGTGCGCAAGGATTACGATGACCGCGGCTGGCGTCAGCTCGACCTGCCGCATGATTGGGCGATCGAGGGCCCGTTTCTCACGACAGGCGACCACGGCGGCATGGGGCGTTTGCCAAGCTGGGGCATTGGCTGGTATCGGAAAAAGTTTTCCGTCCCGGCGTCCGATGCGGGCAAGTCGGTCTTCCTCGAGATCGACGGGGCGATGTCCTATGCCGTCGTGTGGTTGAACGGACACCTCGTCGGCGGCTGGCCGTACGGCTATTCCTCGTGGCAGGTTGACCTGACTTCCTACCTCGAGATCGGGGGCGAAAACCAGCTCGCGATCCGCCTCGACAATCCGCCGAGTTCCTCGCGTTGGTATCCGGGCGGAGGCATTTACCGCAATGTGTGGCTGACGAAAACGCAGCCCGTGCACGTCGCCCAGTGGGGCACGCAGGTGACGACCCGGGATGTCTCGGCCACGGCGGCGACGATTGCAGTCGCGGTGACGGTCGCCAACGACGCCAGAGGTGAAGAGCGCGTGCAGGTGGCGACGACGATTCATGAACTGGATTCGGATGGACGGATCTCACCCGACGCGGTCACCCACATTGCGCCGGTCGAATTGTCGATCGGCGCCGGCGCCCAAGCAGTCGCCGCGGGTACGGTTGTCCTCGCCCACCCGCGGCTCTGGGGACCGCCGCCGAATCAACGGCCGCATCGCTATGTGGCGGTGACGACCGTGTCACGGGCTGGCATGGCGGTTGACCGTTACGAGACCCGCTTCGGCATCCGCGAGGTGCGGATCGATCCGGATCGGGGCGTGTTCGTCAACGGCGAGGCTATCCGCATCCAGGGTGTGAACAACCACCACGATCTCGGCGCGCTGGGGGCGGCCTTCAACCTGCGCGCGGCCGAGCGTCAGCTTGAGATGTTGCAGGAGATGGGCTGCAACGCCGTCCGCATGAGCCACAACCCACCCGCCCCGGAGCTGCTCGAGCTGACGGACCGGATGGGCTTTCTCGTGATGGACGAGGCTTTCGATGTCTGGGAGCGGAAGAAGACGCCGCTCGATTTCCACCTGATTTTCCCGGACTGGCATGAGCAGGACCTCCGCGCGCTGGTGCGTCGCGACCGCAATCATCCCTCGGTTTTCATGTGGAGTGTGGGCAACGAGGTCGGCGAACAATACACCGACGCGGCCGGTGCGGCCATCGCGCAGCGGTTGTGCGAAATCGTCCGGGAAGAGGACCCCACGCGGCCCACGACCGCAGCCATGAATTGGGCCAAGCCCGACATGCCGATGCCGGCGGTCCTCGACGTGATCAGCCTGAATTACCAGGGCGAAGGCATCCGGCAGGATCCGGAATTCGAAGGCACCGAGCGCATCCGGACGGCTCCCCAATACGAACCGTACCACAAAAAGTTTCCGCACAAACCTGTGCTCAGCAGCGAGACCGCGTCGGCCTTCAGCACGCGCGGCACCTACCTGTTTCCCGTCTCCAAGGAAATCAGCGCCCCGGTGCGCGACGGAGGGGGCGGCGATTCCCGGAATCATTTCGTGACCGCTTATGAGCTCCACGCCGTCGACTTCGGCTCTTCGCCGGAAAAGGTCTTTGCTTCACTCGACCGCCATCCCTTCGTGGCCGGTGAATTCGTCTGGACCGGTTGGGACCATCTCGGCGAGCCGACACCCTATTATTCCTCGCGCAGCGCCTATTCGGGGATCATCGATCTCGCCGGCTTCAAGAAGGACCGGTTCTACCTCTATCAGGCGCGTTGGCGGCCGGAACTGCCGATGGCGCACCTGCTGCCCCATTGGACCTGGCCGGAACGGGTCGGACAGGTGACACCGGTGCACGTGTTCACCTCGGGAGACGAGGCCGAGCTCTTCCTCAACGGCCGCTCGCTCGGCCGCAAATCCAAAGCTGAGTATCAATACCGTCTGCGCTGGGACGATGTTGTCTATGAACCGGGCCGGTTGGAGGTCGTGGCCTACAAGCACGGCCGCGCGTGGGCGCAGGATGAGGTGCGCACCGCCGGGTCGCCGGCGGCGCTCGTGCTGCGTCCCGACCGAATCACCATTGATGCCGATGGGCGCGACCTGTCGTTTGTCACGGTGAGCGTGACCGATCGCGATGAGGTGATCGTGCCGCGGGCCGACGCTTCGCTTAATTTCACCATCGAGGGTCCCGGGGAGATAGTGGCCACCGACAATGGTGATCCCACCAGCTTCGAGCCGTTCCACGCTCCGACCCGCAAAGCCTTCAACGGCCTGTGTCTCGTGATCGTGCGCAGCCTGCCCGGTCAGGCGGGGAGCATCCGCGTCACCGCGACGTCTGACGGACTCCGGTCCGGGGAAACATCGATCGTTGCCCGTCCTTGAGACCTGTCGGGCTGGTGAGCGTCTGACCGGCAGCCGGGCTTTTGTCGGATGAGCTGCGGCGGCCTCTTTTTCGATCAAATTATCTTCAATGGCGGGGTCTCTGCGCAGCAGACGGCAGGGCGCCGGGGAAAGTAGGAGTGGACACCGTACACTCTTAGGTATTAGGTGGTGCCGTACACAGCATAAGAAAGAACCTGGCTATGCTACAGTTAGACTCAGCGTTCTTTTGATTCAGTATCGGTAATACTATGAAAGTGTTACCGGTCTTAGGAAATCCCGAAGGTTGACCCCAACCCAACCCAATAAGTTACCCGTATGAACACCAACAATCGCACACTTCGGTGCGGGCTCTATATGCTCGGCACCCTGGTGCTGTCCTCGACCTGGGGACATGCACAGACAACGGCAAAGCCAAAGCCGGACGCGTTGAACAAGGACGAGGAAGTTCTCGTCCTGTCGCCGTTCGAAGTTTCGGCTGAAGCAGACACCGGCTACGTTTCCGCCACCACCCTCGCAGGTAACCGTCTCAACACGGAACTGCGCGACATCGGTAACGCGGTCACGGTCATCAACAGCCAGTTCCTGAAGGACATCGCGGCCACGAGCAATGAGACCCTCCTGCAATACACGGTTGGTACCGAAATCGGTAACATCCGCGGTAATTTCGCAGGCACGGGTGACGGTTCGTTCCTCGATGAGTCTTCCCGCTTCGTCAACCCCAGCCAAAACACGCGCGTGCGTGGCCTGGCGGCGGCTGACAACACCCGCGACTATTTCCTGTCCGACATTCCGTGGGATGGGTTCAACGTTGATCGCGTCGATCTGCAGCGCGGACCCAACTCGATCTTGTTCGGCCAGGGCTCGCCCGCCGGCATCATCAACGTCGGACTCAAGCAGGCTTCCTATCGCAACTCCAACGAAGTCGGTTTCCAGATCGACAGCTGGGGCAGCGCCCGCGCCACGGTTGATTTCAACCGCGTGCTCCTGAAGGACGAACTCGCGGTCCGCATCATGGCGGTCAAGGAGAAGGAGAAATTCCAGCAGAAGCCCGCCTTCGAGAAGGACGAGCGCTACATGGGCGCCATCCGCTGGGAGCCGAAGTTCCTGCGCAAGGGTTCCGCCCGCACCATCATCAAGGGCAGCTTTGAGAAGGGCGGCATCGACAGCAACCGCCCGCGCACGATCCCCCCGATCGATCTCATCACGCCCTGGTTCTACACCGGCACCTACAATGGTTCCTACACGGAAAACGGCACGATCCGCGATCCGCTGACGGGTGTGGTCTCGACCGTCAAGCAGGGCGACGTCCGCGTGCTTCAGAACCTGAACAAGCAGACTTTCAACCCGCACATCGTGATGGATGACAATACCGGTCTCCCGAATCACGGTCAGGCCCGTCCCAAGATCAACGGCGGCGCGGACAGCGGCCGGTTGAGCCCCTATTACCAGCCCTGGCTGGGTAATTTCGGCCAGCAATTCGGCGGGCCCAATGCCTTCTTCGCGACCGACGGTGGCGTCCCCAGCTATTGGATCTGGGAACTCCGCACGACCCGCGGTATCTCCTCGACCGGTGCACCGGATCGCGGCGTGGGTGAATTCGACTTCCACCGTCCGGTGGGTATCGCGACTCAGGCGGCCTATGCCCGCAACGCCGGTCTGCCCTTCGCGGAATTTGGTATCTATAAGAACCGCAATCTGGCCGACGCCACGGTGTTCGACTTCTACAACAACCTGCTCGACGGCCCGAACAAGAAGGAATGGTCAGATTTCGACTCCATGACGGCGTCCATCGCCCAGACGTTCATGAACGACAAGTTCGGTTTTGAGGCGGTCTACAACCAGCAGCACTACAACAACGGCCAGCTCTCCCTCATGGACGGTGAGCGCCAGGCCATCTACATCGACATCATGAACGTCTATTCCGACGGTCGTGCCGCCGGTGTGAACGGGGTCAACTTCGGTGATGGCACCAAGAATCCCAATGTGGGCCGCGCGTTTGTTTCCGACAGCGGTCAGGGTGGTAACCGCAGCTACGAGTCCTTCCGTGAATCTTCCCGCGTCACCGGTTTCTTCACGCATGATTTCACCAAGAAGGGCAACAACTCCTGGTTCACCAACATGCTCGGCCGCCACACCTTCACGGGCCTGTGGGCCGAGGAGAAGTTGGACCGCGAGGATCGCGCCTGGCAGCGTTACGCCGTGCTCGATATGAGCTACTGGACCCTCTTTGATGCAGGCACTGGCGTTCGGTTCACCGACAATGCTTTTGCCGTGAACCGCGTCATCTATCTTGGCGACTCCCTGGCGAGCAGGTCCTCCGCTTCGGGCGCCTACCTGCCCCGCCTGCAGAACGTCAACGATGCCACCAGCGGCACGATCCGCTTCTTTGACTCCACCTGGACGGCCACGAACGTCGATCCGGGTGCGGCTTGGGAAAACCCGTACTATCCGGTGGGTAGCGCGAGTCGCAACAGCTTCCAGTCCGAGAATGCGTCCAACTACAGGGGCTGGACCAACGTGCCCTTCAAGATCACCGATTCCGAGGCATCGCAGCAAAACCGCGACACCCTCACCACCAACGCCCGTCTGCGTCGCAACAAGACCGAGTCGAAGGCGTTTGTGTGGCAGGCCCACCTCTTCAACGGTGGTCTCGTCGGTACTTACGGTTACCGCAAGGACACTGCTGGTAGCGCCGAGTACTCACAACAAGTGAGTAACCGGGCCGCCCCAGGCTTCATCAATTGGAACCCGAACGTCTATACGCTCGCCAATTCTACGTGGAGCGAACTGGAAGGCACTTCGCGTAGCTATTCCATCGTCGCCCACATGGAGGAACTCCCTCTCATCCAGAAGCTGGCCGACAAGCTCCCTGTCCGGGTCTCGCTCTTCTACAACAAGGCCGAGAACTTCCAGCCGTTCGCCGGTCGTAAGGACATCTACGGCACGGACATTCCGCTGCCTTCCGGCACCACGAAGGATGTGGGTATCCTCCTCGAGACCAAGGACGGCAAGTACTCGCTCAAGGTGAACAAGTACGAGACCGCCGTGAACTTCGCCTCCAGCAACGCGCTGGGTGGCTCCTGGTTCCTCGGTGCGTCGCAGGCCTGGTCCGGTGACTGGGTCAACGTGTTCGAGTACAACTGGACCGGCTTCGGTGACAGCTCCGGCATCAGCACCGATCCGACCTACAGCCGCGCCAACTGGACCGACGCTCCTGACCGTGAGGCTGCGGCCATCGCGGCCTGGCGCCAGTGGCAGCAGAGCCCGATCGCCAAGAAGATGTATGCGGCTTGGAACATCAACCCTTCCACCCGCACGGGTCAGGTCAACAACACGACGCCGACCGGTTTCGCCCTCACCGAGGACAGTCTCTCGAAGGGTTATGAAGTCGAATTCTCAGCCCAGCCCACCCGTAACTGGCGCCTGACGCTCAATGCCAGCAAGACCTTCGCCACCCGTAAGAACATCGGCGGAGCCAACCTCGCGGAATTCGTCAGCGCCTATGAGGCCTTCCTCAACAAGACGGCTACCGATGTCAACGGCCAGACCTTCCGTCCGGGCGGTGACCTTCGTATCTGGTGGGGCGGCGCCGGTAACGAGACGGCCCTCTATCAGTGGAATGCCAACGTCGGCTCCGAATATGCCGCCCGTTCGCTGCAGGAAGGCACCAATGTGCCGGAAATGCGCGAATGGCGCGTCAATGCCATCACCAACTACGACTTCAACGAAGGTCGTCTGAAGGGCTGGAGTGTCGGTGCTGCCATCCGCTGGCAGAGCGAGGTTGTCGTCGGCTATCCGCCGTACAAGAACCCCGCCGCCCCGACCCGCATCCTGTTCGATATCGACAACCCCTACAAGGGACCTGCCGAGACCGATGTGGACATGTGGGTGGGTTATGGCCGGAAGATCTTCCGGAACATCGACTGGCGCGTGCAACTCAACGTGAGAAGCATCGGCAAGGGCAACGACCTGATCCCGGTCACAGTCCAACCCGATGGCTCACCGGCTGGTTATCGTATCGCGCCCAGGCAGTACTGGACGCTGTCGAACACCTTCAAGTTCTGATCCAGTCGACAGTCTAAATACTTCGCGCCTCTCCTTCGGGAGAGGCGCTTTTTTTTGCAACATCGGGTTCCTCTCCAGACCGGTCAACGCAACCTGCCGGGGGCTGGTCCGTCTCAGCCGGAATCATGCAGTTGGACCGGACATTGCTTCGAGTTCCTTGGTGGACGGGCACGTCCCCGGCCACAACGAAGGTTGGGTGACCGGCACCGGGAGCTCAGCAGAGCGAGTCGGCGCGTGCCCGTTTCCGGACCTTTGCGTTTCCACGACAGTCATCGCCGGCAGAGGGACCTGCCGGCCCACCTGATTAATACCAATCACGCTAGGACGTACCTGGTCTCATGCTTTTGAAACCCGCCTTCCACGATAGACTGAATACCTAATGGTGCACTGCACGGCAGATGCGATTTTTCAGGAGCTGACCTTGGCGACTATTGGGTTCTCCGCGATTCCAATTCTTTGACCTGCACGAGTCCGTTTCGGTAATTGATAGATCCCCCCCCCGAGGATGAGGGATCGCGCAGCGGCCGGGTGGGTCGCTTCTTCGAGCATACCTCCAAAGCGCCTCACCACCCCACCGCACAGTCGTGGCGATCAGCGGTGCTCGACCGTTATCACCGCCGGCACGGTGGCAAGGTCTTGCTCGGTGCTCGTGCCGTCCGGCCAGCGAACGAGGAGCCGCCGCGGCGGGTTGCCGTCGGGCCAGCCGAAAAAGGCGACCGGCGCAGACTGACTGTAGTAACCTCCACCGCCGGAAATTTCGGCCCGCTGGACCGCGCGGTCTTGCAGCTCCAGTCGCACTGTGGCGCCGATGGCGTACGGGTTGCCCGCGCTCCCGCGCAACCTGACTTGAACCGAGTGCCGGCCGGACGCGCCTTGGTTGCGCCACGCCAATGTGGTGGCGTTGTTGCGGCTGACCACGAAGTCGGGCCAGCCGTCGTCATCGAGGTCCAGCATCACCAGAGCCTTGGCATCGCCGGGAACCACCAGGCCGCTGCGCGCTGTTTCGGCAGGCTGGAAATTGCCGCGGCCGTCGCCGAGCAGCAACTGGCTCAGGCCACCGTCAAACCGGCCCACCCCGGGATTGGGGGTGTAGGAGTTTTGCACCGCATAGAGGTCGGCGTGTCCGTCCCCGTCGAAATCACCGGCCACCATGCCTTGGATCGGCGCGATCTGGACGATGCGCGGCAGGGGCGTGAACCGATAAGTACCGCCGGGTTGGCTCAGGAACACCCCGCTGCGGAGTTCGGTGGCGGCATAGCGGCGGGCTCCCGCCAGCCGGTCCTCGCCGAGCAATGCCGGAAGCGTTGCCCGGGCGTACGCATCATTCCGGGGGAAGCGCTGCAACAGGGAGGGGATCTGGGCGCCGAGTTCCTTGCGGGTGCGGCGCGGATACAGCCGATCGCCTTCCTGGTAGGCCTCGATCACTTGCGTCGCCGTAGTGTTCTTGAAACTGCCGGCGTAGATCAGCGCCGGGGTTTGGTAGAGCGTGTTGAGTCCGGTGTTGCCGACCGCGAAGTCGGGCGACCCGTCGCCGTTGAAATCCGCGCTGCAGAGCGAGGTCCACCAGCCGTCTCCCGCCGAGGCGAAGCCCGCCTCGGATGACCGGTCCTTGAAGGCGCGGCCCTGTTCGTTGTGAAAATAGCGAACGCCGCCCCATTCCAGCGCAAGCAGCAGATCCGGCCAGCCGTCTCCGTCCACGTCGCTCCACAAGGCTGATCTGACCAGACCAACCTCGCGCAGTCCGGGGGCCAGCGTGTCGGTCACGTCCTCGAACCGGCCTCCCGTGTTGCGCAGCAAGGCGCTGCGCGGCGCCTGGGGGTAGCGGCCGGGCAACACCCGCGCGCCGAGAAATAGGTCGAGCCGGCCGTCGCGGTCGAAATCCGACGCCACCGCCGCGCCGACACTCAAGGGCAGCGGGGGCAGCGCTTCGGGCTGTGGTGTGAAACCGGTGCCGCTGTTGCGGTGCAGAATGGGTTGGAAATAGGGCGAGTTTGCCGATCGGTTGGCCCCGGCCTTCGTCTGGAGGAGATCCGTCATGCCGTCCCCGTCATAATCGAGCAGCAGCAGCGGTCCGTCATCCAGCGGCGAGGCCGGCAGGGTGCCGACGGGGACAAAGCGTCCGCCGTTGCGGAACAGGATTTGCGCCGGACTTTTGCCGGTGCCGCCGAGCACCAGATCAAATTGGCCGTCGTTGTTGAGGTCACCCAGGGCCACGGCCGGCCCGAGCCGGTCGAAACGGGTCGAGACCAACGGCTGGTTTTCCATGTCGAAGCTTTCCGGCGAGTCCAGCGCGAGGCCCGTGGCTTGCCCGACTTCGACGAATTGCGGCGCAGGTGGCAGTGCGGGCGGGGTGGGGCGGACCGCACCCACGGGTTCCGTGATCGTGTAGCGGCGATCCGCCGCGAGGTTGGTGAAATCCTGCCGGTGGCCGCTGGGCCAGTCGACCGTAAGCCTGCGGACTTCGGCTGACCGCCCCAGCCCGAAGTGCAGCGACGGTTCGCTGGTCGAAAAGTAGCCACGGGCCGGATTCAGATGCCGGACCTGGGTTCCCTGCTCAGTTTCTATGGTCACCTTTGCGCCCACGCCGAAGCGGTTGGAGACCGTGCCCTGCAGTGCGATGATCAGGCGGTGACCGTCTGGGCTGTCGTTGCGCAGGACAGTCGGGTTGCCCTCATGGTTGGCAAAGACCACGTCCAAATCACCGTCGCCGTCGAAATCCCCGAAGCCCGCGCCGAAGCTCACGCCCTTTTGGTCCAGACCCCAGCGGGATCCGACTTCCTCAAATCGCAGATCGCCGGTGTTGCGGAAGGCGAGGTTGGTTTCCTCAAGCCGGGGACTGGAGCGCATGATCGCCATGCGCTCGGCGGGATTCTGGGCCAGGACCATGCGGTCGAGCAGGTCGACGTTCTGGTATTCGCGCACCATGCCGTTGGTGATGTGCAGATCCAGCCGGCCGTCGTTGTCGAGATCCTCGAAACGCACCGACCACGTCCAGTCGGTGGCCGACAACCCGCTCAGGTAGGCGGCCTCCAGGCAGCGCCCCGTCCCGGTGTTGAGGAAAAGTGCGTTGTGCGAGTATTGGGGGACCTCCGTCGACGCGGGTTCGACGGTGTTCGTCTGAAGATTGCGCGAGTAGGCCATGCCGCGGTGATCCTGTTCGTGGCTGGTCGCCGCCATGTCTGCGACCAGCAGGTCGGGCCGGCCGTCGTTGTTGAGGTCACCCGTGTCCGCGCCCATGGAGGAATAGGGCACGTGGGGCACGACGCTTTGGATGACGTCGGTGAAGGTGCCGTCGCGGTTGTTGTGGTAAAGCTTGTCCGGGGCGGCGAAGTCGTTCGCCACATACAGGTCGGGCCAGCCGTCGCCGTCATAGTCCCACACGGTCGTCGAGTGCGCCAGGTTTTCACCGGTGATGCGGGCGCGCTCGGTCACATTCTCGAAGGTGCCGTCGCCGCGGTTGCGGAACAGGTAGTCGCGCTGGCCGTTGGGCGCCTTGATCGTGTCGAGCAGGCTGGTCTGGATGTAGACATCGAGCCAACCGTCGCGGTCGTAGTCGAAAAACACCCCCATCCCGCTCGCGTCCACCACCGCCAGGCCCCGGGCTTGGGCCTCTTCCCGGAAGGTGCCATTGCCTTGGTTGATGTACAGCTGGTTGGGGGCGTTGAACCGGCACACGTACAGATCTAGCCAGCCGTCGTTGTTCACGTCGGCCCACGTGGCGCCCTGGGTCCAGTCGGCGCGGTCGGTTTTGGTCAGGTCGGCGGCGGTGGCCAATCCCGCGGCAAGGGTGACATCGGCAAATTTCCAGTCGCCGAGGTTGCGGAACAGGCGGCTCGGTCCGGTCTTGCTCACAACAAACACATCCCGCCGACCGTCGCGGTCGAAATCCGCGACCGCCACGCCGGTGCCGAGCGAGCCGTTGACGAGCTCCGTGTAGCGCCGGGCCCACATCTGGGGATCGTTGTAATGGTTTTCGCACCGGATGCCGGTCTGCTCCGCCGGTAGCGATGTGAACATCGTGCGGCCCGCCGGACCCGAACGGGGCGCGAGCGTTGTTTCCGTGATGCCGGGTTGGGCCGCGGGCAAGATTGTCCAACAGCCAAGCGCGCACGCGATCCAGCCGGTCAGCAGGACCGCCTTCCTCTGGAAATGCCCGCCTGGCTTGAGGCCGGCGGCGGCGGAAGAGGAGTGGGGCGCGTTCATGACAAGGGCAGGTTGGCTCGATTCACCCATCGCGTCGATATCGCGATGGCAGCGTGGCGGGCGGACGTGGACACGGAAACGGGGTGGGCTGAGGAAGCCTGCGCCCACGGTTTCGGCGCAAGCTCATTGTTCCTTGGTCCGGTTTGGATTGGGTGTCCGGTCGGGTCTCTACCGTCCCAGCTGCGATCGGAACTCGGGCGGCAGAAGATCCAGGGCGGTTTCCTGCAGTTTGGGATCGGTGAAGTCCAGGTGGAGCGTCCGGGCGAGCGCGAGCAGCCGGAACAGGGTGACCGGACCGAGCGACCGGAGCCGCTCGGGGTCTGCCTCGCTCAGGCAGAACTCCAGTTGCGGGCGCGCCAACTCGGTGTGCTTGGTGAGGGCCAGCACCAGCGCGAGATTGGCCCGGCGTTCCCACGGCAGGTCCTCGTCCCGTCCGTCGGCGACCGCGGGCAGCAATTCGGTCATGACCCGGTTGAGCATCAGGGTTTCACTGCGGGCCAGGGCCACCTTGGCGCGGGCGATCATGGCACCAGCGTCGGCGGCAAAGGATTTCTCCAGCGAGTCACCCACCGCCGCGGCGAGATCCAGCCGGCCGGTTTCCAGGAAATATTCGGCGAGCCGGCTCAACGCGATGGCGTTGCCCTGCGGTTCAACCACCTCGAAGACCGCGAGCGAATCCCGCTCCATGCCGGGGATCACGGGCATTTGGTACGCCACCGGACGCAGCCAGCGCGGCGGCAGCCACTGGCGGAGCAGGGCGACGAGCGAGTGCTCGGGGGTTTGCGAGCCGAGCTGGGCAAGGCGATCCAGCGAGTCATCCCAAGATGGCAGCACGATGTATTGGATGCCGCGGCGCTGGATGAGCGCCTGGGCCTCGTCGGGCGAGGGCGTGCCCGCGATGCGCGCGGTGAGGGCCAGGCCGTCCTGATTTCCCGGATAAGGCGAGGCCACGACGCGCAAGCCGCCGTAGTAGCACAACGAGGCCGAAAGAGCAGGCGGGGCGAAGGCGATGCTGCCGGGCTCCGCGCGTTCCCTCAGCCATTGGGCGAGATCGCGTTCGACGAGGGCCCGGGCTTCCGTCGGGGAAAGGGAGACGTCGGCGGTGGAGCGCGGCCATGCCGCCACCACGCCGGGAAAGAGCAGCAGCACCAGTCCGCTGCGCCAGCCGATCGCGGCAAAACCGCCGGGCGTGGCGGCCGCCACCATGGCCAGCAGGCCGAGCAGCATGACGTCGACCATGCCCCACCAGCGGAGCTGCACGCTGCCCACGAGCAGAATCATGACCGTGCTCCCCAGCGCGAAGGCCAGGGCGGGACGCAGATCGGCCTTGCCCTTGATCAGGTGCCATGCGGCCGGGGCCAGCAACACGGGCAGCAGCGCCGCCACCAAGCCGATGCTCAGGCCGGCCGTCTTGAACCAGCTGATGAGACCGGCGCGGCCGGTCAGCGCCGGATGACCGGGGCCGAAATCCACTCCGCCGGTACCCCCGTGATAAAGCAACCAGGCCAGCGGGCCGAGCAGGACCACCGCGCCCAGACCGAGCTTGATCCACGCGGAACGAGGGGCTTGGCCGCGGGCCAGTCCCGGGATGCGCACCAACATTTCGGCCGCGCCGATCCAGGCGAGAGCCAGCAGCGGATGATTGAGGCTGAGATTCAGTCCGGTCGCGCCACCCGGTCGTCCGTCGATCAGCCAGCCGAGGATGGCCACGGCCGCGCCGGTCATCGCCCAGCTGCGCCAGGGCAATGGGCGGTCAGAGCCGCCGGGGAAGCGCTTGGTCAGCCCGATCATGGTGAGTCCGCCGGCTATCACCGCACCGAAAGCCACGAGCTGGCTGCCGGCATCCAACCAGAGGCCGAACCCACCGCACAGCCCGGCGCCGCCCAACCAGAGCCGGGCCGCGCGATTGTTGCCCGACTGGCAACCGGCGAGCAGGAGCAGCACGGCCGTGAGATTGGCCGCGAGAAAGAGTCCATGGTTGTCCGGCTGGCCGGGCGCGAAGACCTGCGCGTGAGCGAAGAGTGCAGCGATGCCCAGCGACAACAACCCTCCCGCGCCGGCGCCAAAGCGCCACGCCACGAAAAGCCCCGCGCCGAGACAAAGCAGTATGTGCAGGGCGGGATCGGCGTGCAGCGCGGCTCGCTCCACCGCCAGCCCGGCGGGCTGGTTGCCCAGGCGGAGTTCGATTTCCGCCACGAGGCGCAGCCACCAGCGATAGGCGAGCGGTCCGTGGACGTCCCGGCCTTCGGGGGCGTTGTCGTAGTCGACGTGGGTCAACCGCCAGGCATCCGTCGCCATCATCTTCTGCACGTCCATGATTCCCGTCTGGCTGGAGGCACTGCCCGGTGGGAGCAGCAGGCTCCGCGTGCCGCGCTCGTAGCCCGTGGCGGAGGTCGCATCCACGGCCATGACCGGCGTCTGGCTGCTGACCTCCTCGATCCGGGTGATGCGTTGCGAGTCCACCAGGGCGATCCACCACGCCGACCCCAGCACCAAAGCCAACCAGGCGAGGGCAGAGGGGCGAAAAAAACGATTCATCGGTTGGGTAGGGAAGGCGGAAAATACGTTTGGCTCCACAGGCTGGCAAGCGGAGTTTGCAGAGCCAAGCCTGCCTTGACCAAGGTGGCATTTGGGAATCACCTTTTCCCTGTTGCATGCCTCTCTTTCCACCCGGCGACGGCACCCCGAAGCTTCCTGCTCCTGGCTGAATCAGCGAGGCTGGGGCGTGCTGGTTTTTTTTCTGCTCGCGCTCGGAGTGGCGGCTGCCGAACCCATCGTCGACGAACCTCTGGCCCCGCGCAGCGAGGCTCGCGGCAAAACCCTGTTCACCGAACTGCCGGCTGTGCAGACGGGATTGGTGGCGGAAAACAACTACGCCGATCCGCGCATGTGGACCGACCGTTATCAGGAGCTCGTCTATGGCGCGATGGGCACGGGCGTGGCGGTGGGAGACTACGACGGGGACGGACGGCCGGACGTGTTGGTGGTGAGCAAGACGGAGCGCAGCCGGTTGTACCGCAACCTGGGCAACTGGAAGTTTGAGGACGTGACGGCGAAGGCGGGGATCGAGGAACCGGGCAAGCCGGAGGGCTGGACGCAGGGAGCAGCGTGGGCCGACGTGAACAACGACGGGAAGCTGGACCTGTACCTGTGCCGGTTTGGGATGCCGAACCTGCTGTTCATCAACCAGGGTGACGGCACGTTTCGCGAGGAGGCAAAGGCCCGGGGCCTGGCGGTGGTGGATGCGTGCGGGCAGGCGGCGTTCTGTGACTATGACCGGGACGGCTGGCTGGACGTTTACGTGCAGACGAACTTGTTCGACGCCGTGAAAGCGCCCGGCGGCCAGAAGGATTATCTCTTCCACAACCGCGGTGACGGCACCTTCGAGAACGTGACGGTGGCGGCGGGCATCGCCGGCGAGACGATGGGGCACTCGGCGGACTGGTGGGACTATGACGGTGACGGCTGGCCCGACCTCTATGTCGCCAATGATTTTGCCCCCGCTGATTCCCTCTACCGCAACAATCGCGACGGCACCTTCACGAATGTCATTCGCCAGGCGACCGAACAGATACCGCATTCCTCAATGGGCTCGGACTTCGGGGACGTGGACAACGATGGGCGTCTCGACCTGCTGGTGGCGGACATGGCGGCGACGACCCGGGAGAAGGACCAGCGCGGCATGGCGAAGATTCGGGCGCTGCACGATTCCGCGCCCGAGCAGCCGGGGGAGATTTTCCAGTTCATGCGCAGCATGCTTTTTTTGGGAACGGGCACGTCGCACCTTCGGGAAGGCGGCTATCTGGCGGGCGTGGCGGCGACGGACTGGACGTGGTCGGTGCGGTTCGAGGACTTTGACAACGATGGTCGCGTTGATCTCTTCATCACCAACGGCATGGTGCGCGAGCTGCACAATGCCGATCTCGTGCAGGAAATTTCCGCCAGCGAGACCCTCGCGGCAGGTGTGCGTTTGGAAAAGGCGGCGCCGTTATTGCGGGAGGCGAACCGGGCGTACCGGAACGAAGGCGGGATGCGGTTCCGGGAAGTGGGGGTGGCGTGGGGGCTGGGGCAGGAGGGAGTGAGTTTTGGTGCGGCGACGGGGGACTTTGACGGGGACGGAGACCTGGACTTGATCTACGGCAACTACGAGTCGGGCCCGACGGTGCTGCGCAACGACAGCGCGACGGGGCACCGGCTGGTGGTGGCGCTGCGGGGCACGGAGTCGAACCGGTTTGGGGCGGGTGCGACGGTGCGGATCAAGAGCGCCAGCGGACCGCAGGTGCGCACGCTGGTGCTGGCACGCGGGTACCTCTCGACGAGCGAACCGATCCTGCACTTTGGCCTGGGGGAAGATCCGGTGATCGAGGAACTGAGCGTGGAGTGGCCGAGCGGCCACCGGCAAAGCTTCCGCAACCTCGCGGTGGACCGGAAGCTGACGATCACCGAGCCGACCGGCCCGGCCCGGCCGACCCCGCCACCACCC